>Ga0102590_1000037_pt1 | contig 425387 bp, 335 predicted proteins | sample AraplaMF_Col_mMF_FD_76859 | JGI IMG/M metagenome (GOLD analysis project Ga0102590, IMG submission 76859) | Arabidopsis root microbial communities from the University of North Carolina, USA - plate scrape MF_Col_mMF | ecosystem: Host-associated > Plants > Roots > Endosphere | place: USA... | reverse complement strand
TCGTCAACGCGAGGAACGCCATGGGATAGCGGAAAATATGGCTCGATACGGCGCATTTGCGCTTCTGATAACAACATCAAATCACTCATGGCGGTCCTCCGTTCAATTCAAATGAATCAAAACTGAACAAAGCACGCAAGTGATTTAATAGGTCCTGAGCCTAGCTAAAGCGATGTTCTTTGCTCGGCATTGGTGAGGCGAACGCCGCGTCGCCGATGGTGATGGCCTTGTCGCCGTCGGTGCGAACCAGCAACGATCCCAGCGTCTCGACATCGAGATGGACGATAGAATCCGCGCCCAGCCGCTCGATGTGCCGGACGGTGCCTCGCCACTTGCCGTCGGTCGGCGAAAGCGACAGGTGCTCGGGTCGGACACCGTATATGCGACATCCCTCTGCCTTGGCGATCGCTCCCTCAAAGAGGTTCATCTTGGGGGATCCGATAAAGCCCGCGACAAAGGCTGTCTGCGGCCCGTTGTAAAGCGTCATCGGAGAGCCTACCTGCTCGATATGGCCGCCGTTCAACACGACGATCTTGTCGGCCATGGTCATGGCTTCTACTTGGTCGTGCGTGACGTAGATCATGGTCGCGCCGAGTCGCGCATGCAGTTCGGTCAGCTCCATGCGCATCTGTGATCGTAGGGAAGCGTCGAGGTTGGACAGCGGTTCGTCGAATAGAAACACCTTCGGATTTCGGATGATGGCCCTTCCGATCGCCACGCGTTGTCGTTGGCCGCCGGAAAGCGCTTTCGGTTTCCGATCGAGCAGATGCGACAGTTGCAAGATATCGGCGATTTGCTTGACCTTCTCCGCGATTTCCGCCTTGGGTCTTTTCGCGAGCGAAAGGCCGAAACCGATATTTTCAGCGACTGTAAGATGCGGGTACAAGGCATAGGATTGAAACACCATTGCAATACCGCGCTCGGAGGGTTCTGCGTCGGTCACATCCTTGTCGTCGATGACGATTTTCCCGGCGCTCGATGTTTCAAGCCCTGAGATCATTCTGAGCAACGTTGACTTTCCGCAGCCTGACGGGCCAACGAACACGCAAAACTCTCCGACGGCAATGGTGAGATCGATGCCCTTGATGACTTCGAGGCCGCCGAAGCTCTTTTTTACGCCGTCGAGAACAACACTTGTCATAAATTATCCTTTCACTGCGCCGGCAGTCATGCCCGCTACGATCTGTCGGTTAAAGAAGATGAAGACGATCAGCGGCGGTATGGTCACAAGCAGGATGTTCATGAACAGCAGATTGAACTGCGTTTGGAACTGTCCCTGGAAGTTATAGAGAGTGAGCTGCACGGTCACGTTTTCCCGGCCGGGCAGGTAGTAGAGAGGGTTGGTGAAATCGTTGAAGATCGCGATCGATTGGACGACGATGACGGTTACGGTCACCGGCTTCAATAAAGGCAGGACGACACGGAAGAAGATCTGCAACGGCTTTGCGCCGTCGATAATCGCTGCTTCGTCCAGATCGCGTGGAATTGTCGCGATGAAGCTCCGAAAGAGCAGCACGGTGAACGACAGGCCGTAGGCAACCTGGATCAGAACCATGCCGGAGAGCGTCTTGAACAGGCCAAGAGCCTGCAGCACCCAGATCGTCGGCACCACGGCAGGCGGGATCATCAAGCCGGCCAGCACAAAGGCATAGATGACCGCGTTCCATTGCGATGGCCGGCGCTGCAGGACATAGCCGACCATTGCGCCGAACAGGACGAGCAATGTGACGGCAGCCACCGTGATGATCGTCGAGTTGAGATATGCCAGCAGCAGCATATAGTTGCGGGCTTGGATCACATCTATGAAGTTCGTCCATAGATGCCACTCGCTTGGCAGGGTGAATTTTAGTGCCGCTGCATCCTGCTTGGTTTTCGCGGCCGTCAGAAAGATGAACAGGAACGGCATCACGAAGATCACGCAGCATGCGACCAACGCCGAGGCTCCGGTGTAAAACTGGCGCCGGGTCATACGTCGACCTCCTTGCGATTGAGCCAGAAGGTGAGCGGCAACACGATCGCGGCGATCAGGACGAACAGGATGACGTTCCCGGCCGTGGATAATCCATAGAAGCCGGCCTGATATTGCTTGTAGATCACGCTTGCGAGCACGTCTGAGGAAAAGCCGGGGCCGCCTTTCGTCATGGCCCAGATCAGATCGAAGCTGCGCAGGCCGCCGATCAACGAAAGGGTGATGACGGTGACCGTGGCCGGCTTGACCAGGGGGATGGTCACGCGGAAAAACATCTGCGTTCTCGTAGCGCCATCGATGCGTGCTGCCTCGTAGTAGTCGGCGCTGATGGATGCCAATCCGGCGATATAGATCACCGTCGCAAGTCCGATGCCCTTCCAGAGATCGACGAGAACGATCGAGTAGAGCGCCAGCGCCGGATCCGTCAGCCAGCCGGGACCGTGGATGCCGATGGCAGCCAGCGCGACATTGATGATGCCACGCGTCGGATGCATGAGAACGGAAAAGGTTATGCCGACGCCGATCGTCGACACCAGAACGGGAAAGAAGATTACCGTTCGGAGAAGACCCTGGGCCCAGAGTCCGGATGTCAGCAGGACAGCCAGAAGCAGGCCGAGAACCGTCTTCGCGGCCGACGTCGCCACCGCGTAGATGACGGTGTTCGTCAGTCCCTGGATCAGGAAGGGCTCGCGGAAGAACTGCTTGTAGTTCTCAAGTCCGATGAACACGGTCGTGAACAAGTCCCAACGTGTCAGGCTGAACCAGAAGGATGCGATTGTGGGGGCCAGGAACAGGACGGTGAAGATGACCGCCGCCGGCAGGATGAACCAATAGGGGTAGGGTGACTTGCGTATAACCATAGCGGCTCCTAGCAGCTTGCCCAGATATCTGCCGGGCAAGCTGCGTCTGGGAGGTTACCAGTTCGGCAGGCCGAGCTGCTTTGCCTGCTTTGCGACGTCCTGGTCGTAAAGCGCGGCTGCGTCCTTGGCGGAGCGGATACCCGTTCCGACCTCGACGGTGATCTGCTCGAGTGCCGGTCCTTTCACGGGCGACAGGAATTCCAGCGCCGGGCCGGTTCGGCCTTCCGTCTGGAAATACGGAAGCATGTCCGTGACTGCCTGCGGCACGTCCTTGGGAAGCTCGCAGCCCTTGATCAGATACGGACCCGACGGCACCGCCTTGGCCATCAGCTCGCAACCTTCCTTGGAGGCCACGAAATCGAGGAACTTCTTAGCCTCCTCGAGATGTTCGGCCTTCGCAGAAAGATAGAGTGCTGCCGGCATCCAGATCGTCAAACCGTTCTTGGCGGCATCGGTCCCGGGTTCAGCGAAAAATCCGACGTCTTGAACGTTGTCGGGAAAGTTCTGCTGGATGTTGCCGATGCCGAAGGTCAGGCTGGGATAGTGTGCTGCTTCGCCCGTCGAGACCATGCGCATGCCGTCATCGAAGGTCGCCGCGCCGAAATCCTCGTTGAAGAAGCCTGCTTTCGCCACTTCTTCCTGGTGCTCGAAGCCGCGAAGAGCCGCAGGTGTCGTGGCATACTTCACCTTGTTGGCCGTGTAGTCGTCAGCAAAGGTCGGAACCTCGGTCTGGACGTTGAAGAAATCAGCCAGGACGAAGATCTGCGATGTCCAGGTCGTGCCGTAAGTCTGGGCGATGGCGACTTTGCCGGCGGCCTTGATCTTCTCGTTGTTGGCGATGAATTCGGCCCAGGTCTTTGGCGGCTGCAGGCCGAGTTCGGCATAGATCTTCCTGTTGTAGAAGATGCCGCCACCCATCGCCGGACCAAACGGGATACCGCGGACATGACCGTCGGCACCGCTGACGACTTTCTTGAAGCTCTCAAGGATACCCGCGGCGGATTGCAGATCGGAGAGATCGGCCATTGTCTGCTCAGGCTTCAGGGCCTTGAAAAGCGAGCCGCTGTTATACTGGAAAATATCCGGCATCTCGCCGGTTGCCAGGCGGGTCTTGACGATGTTGTCGCCTTCGGAACCACCCGCGCGCTGCTCGACGTCGAAGGTCACATCGGGGTTTTTCTCGCTGTAAGCCTTTGAAACGGCATCGAACGAAGCGATCGTTTCCGGGTTTGTGTCGATCAACACGCTCAAGGTCACCTCGGCGTGGGCGACGCTACTCGCCAGAGCCAACGTAGCCGCTGCGATGATACTGCATTTGGTCATTCGCATTGTCATCTTCTCCTCCAAAGACGGGCGATTTGCCGTTACAATTAGTCGTGTCGTTCGCGCGCTTGCCGCGCTTTCTGATCAAATGTCGAACGTTATCGAGTGGCGTCCCTGTCTGATCTGGACACGCCCGTCACCCGCCACGTCGGCACCGTTCACCTTCAAGTTCTGCCTTACACGGTTTGCGCGTATGTGTGCCGACATGCCATCAGGAATTTCAAGATGGCACGTCACCTTTCCGCCCTCAACACTCCATCCGGCCTCGATGCGACCAAGCCGTGTGTCGTGCCATGCCGAAACGGGAGACAGAGTCGGAAGGATCGCGGGATCGAACTCAATTTCCTCAAATCCCGGCTTGTCCTCGAGGGGCCGGATCCCGGCCACATCCTCGAATAACCATTGGCAAACGGCACCATAGGCATAGTGGTTGTAGCTGTTCATGTCGGGGTCATAGATCGACCCGTCTTCTGCAAGCGCATCCCAGCGCTCCCAGATCGATGTCGCTCCGCGCTCCACCTGGTAAAGCCAACCGGGAACCTTGCGATTAAGGAACATCTTTTCCGCGAGGTCGAGCATGTCGAGACGGGTGAGGGCAGGCAGCAGTGCGGGCGTTCCGATAAAGCCGGTGCCGATCACGCCATCGGTCTCTTCCGCGACCCGGCGGAAATAGCCGCGACCTGCCTCTTCGTACTCAGGTGGAACGAGGCCATACAGGAAGGCGATCGCCCATGAAGTCTGATCGTTATGCGCAATGCGGCCGGACGGAGAGAAGAACTCGTTCTTGAATGCCGCGCGGATATCTTCAAGCTTGCCGTCGAGGCGCTGCGCCTCGTTCGTATTGCCGAGCACCCTTGCGATCTTCGCCGTCAGCTGCGTGGCGACGAAGTGGTAGAGCGTTGCGGCGCAATCGTCAGCAACGGTCGGGCGCGGCTTGCGATTGTCTCCGACCGGCTGCAGCCAGTCGCCGAACGTGAAGCCGTGTTCACCCCAAACCGCCGGGGGACGAATGATCGGGCCATCGGAAATACCCCAGAGGTAGTCCAGCCAACGTAGCATCGCAGGGAAGCATTCCTGCAAGGCGGCCTTGTCGCCATAGTGGAGATAGAGTTGCCAGGGGATGATGACGATCGCATCGCCCCAACCGGTCGAGCCGGCCCAATCGCCACGGTTGCTGATCGGATGCAGACGCGTCGGATCCGGCGAGAAGTGCGGTACCGCTCCGTTCTCTCTCTGATCGTGCATCACATCGCGAAGGAATTTCCGGAGGAACAGCTGGCTATCGGCAAGCCAGCACGCAGTGCCGGCAAAGACCTGGGCGTCGCCCGTCCATCCCAGACGTTCGTCGCGCTGTGGGCAGTCTGTCGGTATTTCGATGAAGTTCGATCGCTGCGACCAGATCGTATTCTCGACGAGACGGTTGACGGCGGACACACCCGTCGTGATGCCCCCTGTCGCGACCGGGACCGAGGTGATCGGGATCATCTTGATGGAGGCCAGCTTCGCGTCGCCGGTGACTGTAACGCGGGCGTAGCGGAAGCCCATGAACGTGAACAGCGGCGCGTATGTTTCGACACCGTCACCCGACAGGGTGTAGACGAGTTCGGCGCGGGCGCTGCGATAGTTGCGATTGTCGAAAAAATTGTTGGGGCCGAGGACTTCGGAATGCTCCACGCGAACGCTGGCGCCTGCCTCGCCCTGTGCCTCGATGCGGATATATGCGCCGGCATTCTGGCCGAAATCATAGACCAGCCGGCCATCCTCTTCAGACCAGCTGTCGATCGGTTCGAACGGTGCGAGCTCCACAACGGCGGCCGCCTCATGCGGAACAAGCAAGGTCTTGTCAAAGACAAGCTCTTCCACGCCGAATGCGGCTTCTGTGCTCACGCGGGCGTCGTAATCCTCGCCGTAATAGATGCCGTTCCGCGTCACGGGTGTCAGCCCGCTTTTCCAGGTGGAGTCCGTCTTCACCGCCAAGGCGCCATCGATGCTGAGCTCGGCGATGGCGGCTGTGCGCTCGCCCCAGCAGTTGAAGATCGGGTTCGACGCCCACATGAGCTGGCCGCGATACCAACCGTCTCCGAGCCAGATCTCGATGTTGTTTTCGCCTGGCTGAAGCAGGCTGGCGACATCGTAGGACTGATAGGCGATACGATCGTCATAGCAGGTCCAGCCAGGCGTAAGCAGATCCGAGCCAACGCGGCGACCGTTGATGAAGGCGCGGTAAAGCCCGAGAGCGGAGATATTCAGCAACGCTTCGCGAGGGGCGCGTTCAAGCTGGAAGCTGCGAGAGACGAAGGTGCCGGCGGTACCTTGGCCCTCATCGCACAATGGCGCCACCATGGCTGCCGTGAATTGAAATGATGAACCAGCAGCGACCCTCGGGCCGCCTCGCAAAATATCCATGTTTCCTCCCAATCCGCTTGGCGCGGGCATATAAAACGAAGTGTGTATCGTTATATGTATATCATTCTACATTCCTGTTTGATGTGCAACAGAAAAATGCCTATACTCGCGCCACGATTGATGAGAGCGGCGGATTATGCAGATCTTTCAAAAGGATAGTGACGGACCGCAGGCGCGAGTGACGATCCGCCATGTCGCGGAAGATGCCGGCGTCTCAGTTGCCGCGGTATCGAAAGTCCTTCGCAACGCATATGGCGTCAGCGCGCCTCTGCGCACGAAGGTCGAGGCTTCGATCGAGAAGCTCAACTATCGCCCTTCCGTGGCCGCACGCGCGATGCGAGGACGGACGAACACGATCGGCGTACTTGCGATCGAACTTTCCAACCCGTTCCTGCCGGGGCTGATCGAGACGGCGAGCAACACCCTCGCCGACAGCGGCTTCAAGGCGCTCGTCGGCCTCGGGCGCTCCGCACAGCCGATCGAGGCATCGATGATCGAGTCGATGATCGACAACAGGATGGATGGCGTTCTGATCATAGCGCCTCGCATTTCCGGCAAGGTGCTCGAGCGCTACGCCAAGCAGATCCCGATCGTGGTCATCGCGCATCACGAGCCGGACGCTTTGACATACGACACGGTCAACTCCGACGATCGGAAAGGCGCCTGTCTCGCCGTCGAAGCCGCTCTTTCGAAGGGCTACCGTGACATCGCCATGCTTGGCTACGACACGGACGGGTCGCCGGCCACCATCGTCGCCATGCAGCGAGAGCTTGGTTATCTGGAGGCGATGCAGGCAGCTGGGTTGAAGGGGCAAGTGCTGCGGCTCCCGCCGGTTGATGCCGACAGGACCGTGGCTTTGAACGATTTCCTATCCGCGCCCGATCGTCCGCGAGCGGTATTCGTCTGGTCGGATCTCGATGCTGTCCCGCTTATCAACATCGCGCGGATGCGAAACATCCGTGTCCCCTCGGAACTGGCCATCATCGGCTATGATAATTCGCCGGTCTCCGCTCTTCCGCTGGTCGGGTTGACAAGTGTCGACCAGGACGTCGTTCAGCTGGCTCGAACCGCGACGCAAATGCTGCTTGAGCGCATCGACGGCAGAGGCGATGCGAGGCATGTTTTGATCGCGCCGCATGTCGAGCATCGCGATAGCGCATGAAATGACGGCAATACACGCTTCGTAGCCTTGGACTGCAACCCTCAGCTATCTTGTGCGCTCGCTTAAAACACGCTTAGCTGGCGTTAAGGGAGCACGGTTGGGGGAGTGGGATGATGGGGCATGGCACGCCCAAGGGGCTTGTGGATTGGTCCCGGCCGCTCAGGCTGCATCTTGGCGTTCTCGTCGTCGGATCGCTTCTTTGCACATCGATACCCATCATCTGGATGGCCTTCAGCCAGGGAACGAGCGCGGCAGTCACCGCGGGCGCGCAGCAGATGCGCGAAATGAGCCTGCGACTGATCGAGGGATATCGCAACACGTTGCAGGAAGGCACCGAAGCGGTGGCGCTTGCCTCGACCATGCAACAGCTCGTCTCCGTGCCGCCAGCCGATATTCGAGCGAAGGAAGATTTCTTTCTAGAAGTTCTGCGCAACGTCCCCAATGCGACAAGCGTCTATACCGGGTATCCCGATGGCTCGTACCTGCAGGTGATCGCTACCGCTCGCGATGACGTCAGGCAGACGCTGTCGGCACCGGAGGGAGCGGCTTTCGCGATCCGGACGATCGCCAACAGAGGCCAGCCAGACGCCGTGTCGACGCTGCGGTTTCTTGATAGCGACGCCCGGGTGATCGAGGAGCGCCCAGTCGAGTCCGCATCCTTCGACCCACGGCAGCGGCCCTGGTATCAGGCGGTCGTCCAGGATGGAAAGGCGGTTTCCGTCGGGCCCTACGTCGCTGGAACGCTCAAGACTCCGACATTGACGATCGCCGCGCCGATGCGCGACGACGGCAAGGTCGTGGTCGGCATCAACATCCACCTGAGAACGATCAGCCGGCTCCTGGATACCAGCCAGATCTCGCCGCGCGCTCGCGCCTACATCATCGATGACGAAAATCAGCTGGTCGCGCACTCAGCCCCCGAAATCATGGGCAGGCTCATGGACCTGTGGTCCCGAAGCGCCGGCGGCATTGGCGCAACGGCAAGCGGTTTCGATACCAGTCTGGCCACCGTGGCCAACCTGAGGCGAGATTCAGCCTTCGGCGCCGGGGGGCTCGCGCGGCTGGACCTCGACGGCGAGCGCTATCTGATCCAGGTCGCGCCGATCAGCGTGTCCGGCCTGTTTGCCGGAAGCGAGGCGGCGATCGTCGTGCCACTGGCGGATCTCGTCGAGCAGGCCAACCGATCGCTAATGCACAATCTCATTATCGCTGCTGGCTTTGTCATTGCCGGTGTGGTCGCATCGGTGCTTCTGTCGCGCATGGTCAGCCGCTCTCTCAACCAGCTTGCCGGGGAAGCACGCGAGATCGGCAACCTCGATGTTCACGAAAAGATCACCTCGCATTCCTTGATCACCGAGATCAACATGCTGGCGACTGCGCTGGCTGCAAGCCGCCGCGCCATCAGCCAATTCGCGCTCTATGTGCCCCGCGAGGTGGTTCGGCGGATCGTTGGGCCGGGCGGGCCGGCGATCGTCCAGGCGAAGCGGCAGGAATTAACCGCGCTGTTTACCGACATACGCGACTTCACGACCATATCCGAGCAACATTCCCCGGAGGATGTCGTCGAAACGCTGTCCACTTATTTCGAGCTGCTGAACAGCATTGCCGAGCGGCATGGCGGGACGGTTGTCCAATATCTCGGCGATTCCATTTTCGTCATGTGGAACGCGCCCGTTGAGACCGCAACCCATGTGGAAGAGGGCTGCCGGTGCGCACTTGCGATGAAGGCAGCCGTGGATGCGTTGAACGATGCCAATCGGAAGGATGAGCGTCCGCTGCTATTGACGCGATTTGGCCTGCACACCGGGCCGGCGGTTGTCGGCAGTTTCGGCGCGGCTTCGCGCCAGCAGTACACGGCAATGGGTGACACGATCAACGTCGCATCAAGGCTCGAAGGATTGAACAAGGAATTCAACACGGCGATCCTAGTCAGCGCGGCTGTGAGGAATGCGGTCGGCGATGGTTTCGATTTTCGACCGCTCGGCCTGGCGCAGCTCAAGGGGCGGTCGGGCAAAGTGGATGTGCTGGAACTTGTAGGGGCGCGCTCGACTGGTCCGGGCTGATGAGCTTTGGGTGGTTCACGGCTCAGCCCCGTCGGGAACGGGCGTTCCGCCGCCACCGCGTCAGCGTCGATGTCGCACAAGCCGCGACAGGACGTTGCGCTTTTTCTTCCGTGGGATCAGGTCGACGTCGCTCACGAGCCTTGCGCCGCCATCGCGTTTTTCCAACGTAATCTTGCGACTGTGAAACTCTTCCAGTTCGACCCGGTGCCCGACGCTTAGGATGGTGGCCTTTGGCAATTCGCCGATCAGCATTTCCATGAGCCGATCCTGGCTCTTTTCGTCGAGAGCCGAAGTCGCCTCATCGAGAACGATGATATCGGGATCATGCAGCAGCAGTCTGGCAAATGCCAGCCGTTGTTTCTCGCCACCGGACAGTGTCTGGTCCCACGGCGCCTCGTCTTCGATCCTCTCCTTCTGATGACCAAGGCCGACCTGCTCAAGGACACCACCAATCTCCTCGACCGTCCATGTGTCGGCGCCCGCCGGATAGGTGACGGCCCTGCGGAGTGTTCCCGATGGGATGTATGGTCGCTGCGGCAGCATGAAGAGGCGTTTGTCGGCGCGGAAATTGACAGCGCCGGCGCCCCATGGCCAGAGGCCGGCGATCGCCCGGACCAGCGTGCTCTTGCCGGATCCGGACTCACCGGCCACAAGCACCCGCTCACCGGGCTGGATCTCTACCTCGGTCTCCTTGACCACGGCCGTGCCGTCGCCCAGCGAGACAGAAAGATCGTTCAAACTGAGGATCGCATCGCCTTCGGTTTCGCCTCTTTTGATACGTCCAAGCGCATCGCTCTGTTCGGCCCGCTCCAGCCCATCGATAGACATCATCAAGGACGCGACGCGCCTTGCGCATGCATTCCAGTCGGCAAGCCTCGGGTAGTTGTCGACCAGCCATCCGAACGCGCTTTGGACGATGGTGAACGCGGACGCGGCCTGCATGACCTGGCCCAGGCTCATGCTGCCATCTAGGAATTTGGGCGCGCAGAGGAGGACGGGCACGACGGGCGCAATCAGCATCGAGCCATGCGAAACCAGGGTCGTTCGCATGTACTGACGCGCGAGCAGAGCCCACTGGTGCAGAACGTTCCCGAAGGTCTTGTCTAGGTCGTTGCGCTCTTCGTCTTCCCCGCCAAGCAGGGCGATACTTTCGCCATTCTCGCGCACACGCGTCAGCGTGTAACGGAATTCGGCCTCGACCTGGTTCTTCGCCTCCGAGACCTTGACGAAGTGGCGGCCGATATAGGCGATCGAGGTCGAAGTGATAACGGCATAGAGAACGGCCGTGACGACGAGAAAGCCGGGAATGGTGATCACGGTCCCCGCGATCGGCAACGACAATGCTCCACCGATCATCCAGAGCACCACGATAAAGGTCGAAGCGGAGACGAAGGCCGCTATGACGCCGGCGACGAAGTCGACGGGAGATTCGGTGGCGATGCGCATGTCCTCGGAAATGCGCGCCTCCGGATTCTTGTGGTCACCGCCGATGAGATTTAGCTGATAGTAGCGACCGCTGGCCAGCCACCGTCCGATGAGCGCCTTCGTCAGCCATGACCGCCAACGCCGCTGCATCTTCATGCGCATGTAGACCTGAATGGTGACGAGGGCGACACTTCCCAGCACGAGCGGCGGGAAGAGGGCGCCGAGGAAATAGACCGTCGGCGCATCGCGCTTCTCGATCGCGTCAAAAAGGCCGCGGTTCCAGACGTTTATGCCGTATTGGAAGCCGACATTCAGTCCGATGAGCGCTAGCAGGCCGATGGATAGTGGCCAGGCCAGCGTATCGCCGCGCCGTGTCCAGTAGCCACGCGCGCTGATCCAGAACCTCTTGAGCAGGTAAGCCTTGCGTGCCGCCTCGACTTCCTCGGGCGTCATGTTTTCTTCGGGTTTCGGGATGTCCGGTGGAGGGTCTATGTCAGCTACATCAGGCGTCGGCGCCTGATCGTGGACCGGGTTTACATCGTCACCCGGTCGGGTGCTGCCAGCATTGGTCGGATCAATATCATCGTCCCTCATAAGGGGCTAAACGTTCTGAAAATCAGAAAGTTTCAAGACTGAAGGACAGAGATCAGTGTCTGCCGCGTGGCTCATCGCTTTCGTCGACAATCGACGGCAGAAACGATTGCACCTCCGCCCGCTCTCTGTCGGGAAGGATTGCAATCCTGGTTTGCCAGAAGCGCTCGGCTTCTGGCGTGTCTTTGTCCCAGGCTCGGGTGGAGGCCTTGTTGTCGTCAAAAGCTGCCAACCGCCGCCCTCCGAGATGGCGATATTCGTCTGCTGTCTGCTTGGCGCGGTTGATCATCCTAGTCTCCTTTCCACAGAGCCCGATGGCTAAGCGCCCGGCACTGAGCGCTTTGCCACAGGAGAGTCTCGGATGGGTTTATTCCGAGATAGTTATTGAACGAGGTTTCCAGCAGGTTTGTTCCCGGCCGGCCTTGGCACAGATGCCCAGACGCTAAACCTGAACGGATATTATCGTATCCACAGACACCGATCCCTCGATAACGCCTCGTCTCACGTCCTGGCGCCCGTGCTCGATCTCGATCACGGTGTAAAGCTTGTCGTCCCGGAAGGCGCTGGCGTTCACCGTCGTCACGTCATCCGCCGGTGCGGTGTCGACTTCCATGAAGTCGAGCTCCTTGGATGCCGCAACGATGCGAGCGTCCCCTGCCGTGCGGGCGGCAACCACGAGACTGCCATGTCCGGGCGAATTATCCCAACGCGGATCGCTTGGCTCGGCAATGGGCTCGAGACGATAGATGTTGAGAGCTTCGCCCTGTCCGACAGCCTCGGATCCCGTGCGTGCTGCATCTTCGATTTGCGCCTGGCTTTCGACGGATTTCCCGAAGGTATTTGCGGTCGTGGCATTGTTGTCGGCGCTTTCACCGTTTCGTACGACGTTTGACATGGCTTTCTCCTTCTCGTGAATGGAAAACGAGAAGCACCCGATGTCGTTCCACGGATCAGTGCCGGCTATCCGGTCGAATGATCGTAGAGGGCGTTGCCGGTCGCGCCATCGACACCAGAGAGGCTGACCTCATATCCCCAGAGATGACGGATATGGGTGAGGGTCTCGTTGCGGCTGGTTTCTTCGAGAAGAAGGCCGTCATTGACCGTGTGCTTCAGCCGAAGCCTGCGGTCGCCGAGGAGATCGACGTCGACGACCTGGATATCGGGCTGCCTGGCGCTGACATCGTAGCTGCGGGCGAGTGCTGAGCGGATCTCCGCGTAGCCGCGTTCGTTGTGAATGGATGAAACCTCGCAGAACTTGTCGGCCGCCATGTCGGACAGCCTGAAAAGCCGGAACTTGCGGATCACGGCTGGGCTCAGATATTGCAGGATGAAGGATTCATCGCGGTGGTTCGCCCATGCGTCGCGCAAAGTCCCCATCGGATCGTTGTTGCCGGCCATGGAGGGAAACCAGTTCCGGTCCTCGTCCGTCGGATTGGTACAGATGCGTTCGATATCCTGCATCATCGCGAAGCCGAGCGCGTAGGGGTTGATGCCCGAGAAGCGGGGATCGTCGAAGCCCGGCTGGAAGACGACATTGGAATGGCTGCTCAAGAGCTCCAGCATGTTGCCTTCGCTGATCTTGCCCTGATCAAACAGCCGGTTGATGATCGTGTAGTGAACGTAGGTCGCGCACCCCTCGTTCATCACCTTGGTTTGCCGCTGCGGGTAGAAGTATTGGGCGATAATGCGCACGATCCTGAGGATCTCGCGCTGCCAGGGCTCAAGGATCAGACTGTGCTTCTCGATGAAGTAGAGAAGGTTCTCCTCCGGGAGGTTAAGCGCTTTCTTGCGTTCTGAGGCATTGCGCTCCGCCTCGTGCGGATCGCGGCTGTCGACGGAAGAAGGCAGGGTGCGCCAGAGGTCGCTATAGGTCTGCTCCTCATATTCCAATCGTTCACGCGCCCGCTCGCGCACCTTCTCGGAGGAGAGGCGGGGAGGGCGGCGGTAGCGGAAGACGCCGTTGTCCATCAGCGCATGGGCGGAATCGAGGATCGCCTCGACCGCCTCGGTGCCGTGTCGCTCCTCGCACTTGGCGATATATTTCTTGGCGAAGTCCATGTAGCCGAGAATGGCGCCGGCATCCGTCCACTGGCGAAACAGATAGTTGTTCTTGAAGAAGTGGTTGTGGCCGAAGGAGGCGTGGGCGATGACCAGCGTCTGCATGGCCATCGTGTTCTCCTCCATCAGATAGGCGATGCAGGGGTTGGAATTGATGACGATCTCGTAGGCGAGCCCCCGGTGGCCTTTGCGATAGAGGCTGTCCTCGTAAATGAAGCGCTTGCCGAAGGACCAGTGCTGATACATCAAGGGCATGCCGACCGAGGAATAGGCGTCGAGCATTTGTTCCGACGATATAATCTCCAGCTGGTTCGGATAGATATCCAGTCCCATCTCGCCGATCGCGATATCCTGGATGGCATCGTGGACGATCGATAGCGTTCCGAAATTCCAGTCGGAGCCTTCAAACAGCAGCTCGGAACTCTCCGCTCGCTTCGCCATATCGGTGTTCCCTCAGTTATGCGTACGCGCGCCGGCTTTGCGGCTGAAGAGCTTGCGAAAGACCGGGTAGATATTGCCTGGTCTTGCGATGCGGGCCATGTGGAAGTTGGGGATTTCGCCATCGACGGTTCGGTAGGCGCGCCAGAGCGATGTGCCATTGTCGGTGGCGCCGAATATTTCGGTCTCGCGCTCGTCGATGATTTCGACGTAAGCGTAATATTGGCAAAGCCGCATCAGATCGCCGCGCAGGAGTGCCGCACATCGCTCCGAATCGCCGCTGCTGTTGTCGCCATCCGACGCCTGCGCCGCGTAAATGTTCCACATGTCGGCCGGGTAGCGCGCTTCGATGATCCGCTGCATCTCCTCGAGAGCCGTGGAGACCACCGTGCCGCCGCTTTGCTTGCTGTAGAAGAAGGTCTCCTCATCGACTTCATGCGCCTCATCGGTGTGCCGGATGAAGATGATGTCGATCCGGCCGTATCTGCGCTTGAGAAAGAGGTGCAGCAGTACGAAGAAGCGCTTGGCGAGATCCTTCTCTCGCTCACCCATCGAGGCCGAGACGTCCATCAGGCAGAACATCACGGCATTGGCGTTCGGCACCGGCTGACGCTCGAAGCGGTTGAAGCGAACGTCGACGGGATCGACATAGGAAATCCGCCGCCGGCGGCGCTCAAGTGATGTAAGTTCGTCGCGCAAAGCCGTCAGTTTGCGGCGGGACTCAGTCGATAACGGTTTCTCGGTTTCGAGAGCGGCAATCTCGTCGGTAATGAGCTTCACCTGCCGCTCGCTCGGTCGTTGCAAGGCCATGCGTCGGCCAAAGCTGTTGCGCATGGTGCGGCCGATATTGATATTGGTGGGTGAACCCGAGGTGGTGAAGCCGACGCGTTGCGGCTTGAATGTCACCGTTTCCTTCAGGCTCAGCTTGACTAGATCGGGCAGTTCGAGATCTTCGAAGAAAAGATCGAGTACCTCCTCGCGCGACAGGATGAACTGAAAGTCGTCATCGCTTCCGCCGCCGCCCGCGCCATGTCCGCCACCGCCGCCCGCGCCGCCATCGGGTTTGGAAATCCGGTCGCCTGCGGAAAACTCCTTGTTTCCCGGCAGCACATGTTCCCGATTGCCCGATGTGGAAGAGGGTCGGAAACTCGGCTCGCCGGCGCCCCGCGCGGGCATCGGAACGCCATGAGCGGTGTCGACATCCGCTATCTTGTCGGATTTGATCTGATCCTTTATCGCCCGCTTCAGCTCGTCGCGGGCGCGTTTAAGGAATCGTTGCCGGTTGCCGAGGCTCTTGTCCTTCGGGTTAAGCCGGCGGTCGATGAAATTCGGCATGCGCCAATCCCTCGCTTTGGCTCCGGTTTTGGCATCGTTAACCGGCCTTGTTCACCCGCATGTACCAATCGACCAGGCGGCGGACCTGGCGTGCGGTATAGCCGCGCTCAATCATCCGCTGTACGAATTCGTCATGCTGCTTTTCAGTCGAGCTGTCCTTCTTGGAGCCGAAGCTGATGACGGGCAGCAGATCCTCGACCTGACCGAACATCCGCTTTTCGATCACCTCGCGAAGTTTTTCGTAGCTTGTCCATGCCGGATTGCGGCCGCCATTGCGCGCCCTTGCTCGCAGGGTGAACTTCACTACTTCGTTGCGGAAATCCTTGGGATTGGCGATGCCGGCGGGTTTTTCGATCTGCGAGAGTTCGCTGTCCAGAATTTCGCGGTTCAGAATCTGGCCGGTATCGGCATCCTTGAAATCCTGGTCCTCCAGCCAGGCATCCGCATAGGATATGTAGCGGTCGAAGAGGTTTTGGCCATATTCACTATAGGACTCCAGATAGGCCTTCTGGATCTCGTGACCGATGAACTCGGCATAGCGGGTGGCGATCTCCGACTTGATGAAGTCGAGGTAGCTGGCCTCCATTTCCTTAGGAAACTGCTCGCGCTTGATCGCCTGCTCGAGGATGTACATCAGGTGCACGGGATCGGCGGCGACTTCCTTGGTGTCGTAATTGAAAGTCTCCGAGAGCACCTTGAAGGCAAAGCGGGTGCTGATGCCATTCATCCCCTCGTCCACGCCGGCGACATCACGATATTCCTGCACGGACTTGGCCTTGGGGTCGGTGTCCTTCAGGTTCTCGCCGTCATAGACGCGCATCTTGGTGTAGAGCGGTGAGTTTTCGTGGCGGATCAGGCGGGTCGCGACCGTGAAGCGGCTCAGGTTTTCGAGAACCTCCGGCGCGCAGGCGCTCTTGGCGAGCTCGCTTTCGCGCAGCAGCTTCTCGTAGATCTGCCGCTCCTCGGTCACGCGCAGGCAATAGGGCACCTTGACCACGAGGATACGGTCGAGGAAGGCCTCGTTGTTGCGGTTGTTCTTGAACTGCTGCCACTCGGATTCGTTGGAGTGGGCAACCACGATGCCCTGATAGGGGAAGGCGCCGAAGTTTTCGGTGCCGTTATAGCTGCCCTCCTGTGTTGCCGTCAGCAGCGGGTGCAGCACCTTGATCGGCGCCTTGAACATTTCGACGAATTCGAGCAACCCTTGCGTCGTGCGGTTGAGGCCGCCGCTGTAGGAATAGGCATCGGGGTCGGCCTGGCTGTAGTTTTCCAGCTGCCGGATATCGACCTTGCCGACCAGCGCCGAGACGTCCTGATTGTTCTCGTCACCCGGCTCGGTCTTGGCAATCGCGATCTGACGAAGCCTTGATGGCATCAGCTTTACGACGCTGAAGCGCGAGATATCGCCGCCGATCTCGTCGAGCCGCTTGGTGGCCCAGGGGGAAATCAGTCCGGTGAGGCGGCGTCTGGCAATCCCGTACTTGTCTTCCAAAAGATCGGACATGCGCTCCGGCTGGAATAGGCCCAGCGGCGATTCGAAGACCGGGCTCACCTGTCCGTCGATCGCCAGCGTGTAGATCGGGAAGCGCTCCATCAGCTTCTTCAGCCGTTCGGCGAGAGACGACTTGCCGCCGCCTACAGGACCGAGGAGATAGAGGATCTGCTTGCGCTCTTCGAGACCTTGCGCGGCATATCTGAAATAGCCGACGATCCGCTCGATCGTGTCTTCCATTCCATAGAAATCGGCAAAGGCGGGATAAATCTTGACGGTGCGGTTGGAGAATATGCGGCCCAATCGCTCATCGGCGCTGGTGTCGATTAGTTTAGGTTCGCCAATGGCTTCCACCATGCGTTCCTGCGCGGTGGCATATAGTCGTTTGTCATCACGGCAGGCCAGGAGGTATTCCTGGAGACTTAGCTCTTCTTGCGCGGCGTTCGTATAGATCTCCGAAAACAGATCGAATACGTCGCTTTCGCTCTTCTGCATCTTTGCTCTCCCGCGGCCGGTTGAATGAGGACGGGATCGCTACGTGTCGGCTCGCGAGATAGAACGCGTCAGACTATTTTATTACAATGCGCTTACGAAGTTCGGGACAGTCTGTAGCCGATAGCCGCGATACTCGTCAGACTCACATTATGCAGCCGACGCGGCAGATCGCCAAGGGCGCAGATAGGTTTTCACTCTTTTTTGCACGATATGTGACAAATCTCGTCCATGCACAAAAAAGGGGCCGCTGAACGGCCCCTTTCTGTTGCTTGCGCTGACGTTTAGTTCGGCAGAGCATAGGCGATGACGTAGTCGCCACGAAGATCCGACTGGCGTGCGCCGCCGGCCGAGATGATGACGTACTGCTTGCCTGTCTTCGGCGACTTGTAGGTCATCGGGCCGCCTTGGCTGCCAACGGGCAGACGGGCTTTCCAGACTTCCTTGCCGGTCGCCGTGCTGAAGGCGCGCAGGTAGAAGTCCTGCGTACCGGCGATGAAGATCAGGCCGCCCTGGGTGGCGAGCGTGCCGCCGAGCGTCGGCATGCCGATCGGGATCGGCAGACCCATCTTGATACCGAGCGGGCCGGTGTCTTCGACGGTGCCGACAGGAACCTGCCAGGCGATCTTCTGCGTCTTCATGTCGATCGCCGTCAGGCTGCCGAAGGGCGGAGCCTGGCAGGGAATGCCGAGCGCCGACAGGAAGCGGTTCTTGTCGACCGCGTAGGGCGTACCCTTCATCGGCACGAGGCCCATGCCGGTGTTGACGGATTCGCCACCGCTGTTGACGGCCTTGGTCGGTGCGGCTTCCTTCATCTGGATCCACAGGCCGAGGCGCATGTCGTTGACGAAGATGTAGTTCGAGTTCGGGTCGGTCGAAAGGCCGCCCCAGTTCATGCCACCCAGCGAGCCCGGGAAGTTGAGCGCGAGGTCGGTGCCCGGAACCGTGTAGACGCCATCGTAGCGCATGCCCTTGAAGGCGATGCGGCACAGCAGCTGGTCAAACGGCGTCGCACCCCACATGTCGCTTTCGGTCAGCGTCTTGGCGCCGATCTGCGGCATGCCGACGGAGAGCTTCTGGGTCGGAGCGTAAGGCTCGTTCGGGATGTTGCCCGGCTTCACCGGAACATCGTCGACCTTGGTCAGCGGCTGACCGGTTGCGCGATCGAGCACATAGAGTTGGCCAGCCTTGGTGCCGAACACCAGAGCAGGAACCGTCGTGCCGTCGGCCTTCGGGAAGTCGATGAACGAAGGCTGCATCGGAACGTCGAAGTCCCACAGATCGTTGTGAACGGTCTGGTAGACCCACTTCTCACGGCCGGTGGTGGCGTCGAGCGCCAGCATCGAGGCGCCGTACTTGTGGTCGAGATCCGTGCGGGTCGCGCCGTAAAGGTCGACCGACGGGCTGCCGACCGGCATGAAGACGGTGTTGGAAGCGGGATCATAGGACATCGACGCCCAGACGTTCGGAGTCGAACGCGTGTAGCTTTCGCCCGGGGGCGGCAGGAGCGTGATGTTCGGGTTGCCCGGGTCGAATGCCCAACGCAGCTGACCGGTCACGACATCGAAACCGCGCATGACGCCGCCAGGCATGTCGGTGCTGACGTTATCGGCAACGCGGCCGCCAACGACGACGGTGGTGCCGGCAAGCGTCGGCGCCGAGGTGAGCACGTAGCTTGGATCAGCCGCCTGGCCCATGCCGACCTTCAGGTCGACGCGGCCGTTGGTGCCGAAATCCGGGCAGAACGCGCCGGTGTCTGCGTCGAGCGCGATCAGCTCGGCGGTGATCGTGTTCATCAGGATGCGGCGTTCGCAAAGCGTACCGGGTGCGACGTTGACCGCGGTGACCGGCGTGGAGTTCGGTGCCGAAGGCTGTTCGGGTGCGCGCGTCGCATCGAAGTAAGCGAGGCCGCGGCAGCGCATCCAGACAGACGACTTGGCGTTGATCTCGGCCTTCCAGATTTCCTTGCCGGTATCGGCGTCAATCGAGATGACGTTGTTGTGTGGGGTGCACACAAACACACGGTCGCCGACCTGCAGCGGAGTTTCCTGGTCTTCCGCGCCGTTGGCGCCGGGGCTGATCGGCGTGTCGCCGGTGTGGTATTCCCACGCAACCTTCAGATCGTTGACGTTGTCCAGGTTGATCTGGTCGAGTGCGGCGAAGCGGCTGCCGCCCGAGGTGTTACCGTAGGCTTCCCAGTTCTTCTGTTCGCGGGCCGGATCGACCGGCGTGCGGGCCGGGCCGGCGCCAGTGGCGACAACCGGCGGATGCGGGATGAACATGCCGTAGAAGGCCGCGCCAGTGCCGATCGCGAGGATCAGAGCCAGCCCGAACGAGGCGCCGTAAGCGGGCGTGCGGCCGGCCGAGCGACGCAGCAAAGGGAAGGAGACGGCAACGACTATGGAGCCGACGGCAATCGCCAGCAGCCGCGAAATCAGCGGCCAGAACTCAAAGCCTGCGTCCCAGATGGCCCAGATGGCCGAAAGAACGAAGACGAGCCCGAAGAGCAGGGCGCCCAGCGGCCTGCGGCGGATGATGAGCAGGCCTGCGATGACCAGTCCGATGCCGGCGAGCAGGAAGTACCAGCTGCCGCCCAGCGAGACGAGCTTGCCGCCGCCGATCGCGAAAAACAGCCCGGCGAGCGTGATGATCGCGCCGAGCAATACCAGCCACAGGCGACCTAACAGCGCCGGTGGGTTCGGTGAATTATCCATTGAATAGCCTCATTGCATATCCGGCAAACGAAGATGGAAAGCCTGTAAATACGAGATGCTCGCCTTGCGCGTTCGCCGTTTGGTTAGCTGTCTTAACGACAGCAGGCGAAAAGGAGCGATTTCGAGCGCATGTGCGCTGGCGAACCATGATCTGCAAAAAGCGGCGCGTTCGGCGCCAATTCGGGAAATCTGCAAAAGTCCATCAGGCTCGTCCTACGTGGTTCGAAATGCACGCGTCAGGCACCGACGGAGGGAGACAGCACCTTAACGTCTCCAACCCTGGGCTGGGATATATCGCCAGCGGCAGCATTGTGGCAAGTGCTATTTTAGACAGATGAATAGCAGGCAAGGAGCGCGTCGCAGGCGCGACTTTGCGTCCGGAGCCGAAGCGGAATTCCGTCCGTTGGCAGCTCTCAGCAACAACGAATTTAGAACGGGTTCGTCGTGGCGCTTTCGATCTTCACCGGCTTCTTGTTCGAGAGCCGCTCGATGCAGGACGCGTAGGTCGCATGCATAGGATAGATGCGCGAGGTCGGGATGACCCAGTCGGGTTCATTGCCCTGGAACGAGACGTTGATGTCGGCCATTCCGCTGAGTGCGGCGCGAATAATGCCCTGAACGCCGCCGGCATTGGAATTTCCGGGCAGGCTCCAGACGCGCAGGCTCTTGCCGTCGGCGCCGATGGCAGGCACTTCCATGCTGTTGCTTTTGCCGGTCACCGAAACCTTGGTGGCGAGATGATCAGGAAGCGACCACGCGTCGTTCTTGATCAGCCAGGACGCATCCTTCAGGCTTTCGCGGAACTCGACGGTCTTCCCGGTCATGCTGTCCCAAACCAGCGCGCAATAGGGCTCGCCGCCATTGTGGACATAGCCGATCGACCATTGGCGGGACGATCCGATCCAATCCTCGGTGGCGTTTGCAATCAGCGGCGTGCCCGCGCTGAAGAGAGCGGCAGCAAGAGAAACTCTCGCAGAAAGAACGGCGAACGGTCTCATTTTTCCGTACCTTTGTGCAACACGGCTTGGTCTTCAGGGGGTATCCCTTGAACCGACTTTGTCGCACGAACAGGTTTCAAACCGATGAATCGCCACACTTGCCGCGGGTTCTGCGATTGCACGCCCGCGTGTCACCCAAGGACACATCTATCACGGTTTTAGCTGAAGCGCGGCGATGACTTCGTGTGCTGCGCGCTCGCCGCTTTGCAGCGCCCCATGGGCGGTCGAAAAGTCCGTGCTGTGCGTTGCTTCCCCGGCGAAGAACACGCGCTCGTCGTATGATCTCGCGAGCGTAAGGCGGGCGTCGGAGTGGCCGGGTAGAGCGTGGCTGTAGGCGCCGCCGATCGATGCCGTCCTGGTCCAGTCCGATGCGATGAGCGGGCGGAGATTGCGCCGGATATCGCTGCCGAACAGATGGGCGAGCTGATCCGTGGCGCGCGCGAATGCAGCTTCATGGCCGCGCTCCGCCACGGCGCGCGCGCCGGCACCGCCGAGAAAGCATTCGATCACGGGCTGGCCAAAGGGGCGGATATAGTAGCTGCCGGTCGATGCGTCGCGGGGATCGCCGATAAGATGCGTCTCGTCCTCAAAGGGAGCGGAGCCGATGATTTCAAGGAAGAGCTTTTCGTTGGCGCCAAGCGGCAATCGGGCTGCCGCCTCTCGCCATGCATCCAAAACCGACGGCCAGCGGATCGTGTCGCCTGCCAGAATATTGGTGGAGATGGTGACGATGACCGCGTCAGCGCGCACGATGCCGACCGATGTCTTGATCTCGACGCGACCCCCATCGAGCCCAATCGCTTCAACGGGCGTCGAAAGCCTCACCGTTGCTTCGGCCGGTATGGCGGCCCTGACGAGTGCGCCGTAGCCTGTTGCGACGCGCCAGTTGAAGTCGGTCGAGGCTTCGTTGTAAGCCGCGTAGTCCTTGCAGGAAATGTGTTCGAGTTCGTCGCCGCTGATGTAGCCGCTGAGCGCTTGCAAGTAACTCGTCCAGCCGTCCGCCGGGTCGAGCGCATCGGCGGCGATGTCGGAAAGGGGCGGGGTGGCGGAGACGCGATCCGTCCACCGTTCGAAGGCGATATGGGCCCCATCGCGCTCGGATGGAGTGAAGCCGAGATCACGAAATTGCCCGCCCCAGGCGGACGGCCGGCGATCGACCGCGATGGCGATCTCGCCGGCGATGCGGGTCCAGGGATTTCGATCGCCGGAGTGAAGCCAGCCGCAGCCGAGATCGACGACGCTGCCCGCTGCCGTTTTCGTCCAAGCACGGCCGCCCTTGCGATCGAGAGCCTCGAGCACCAGTGTTTTCAGACCGGCCTTGGCGAGCGTTCGGGCCGCACCCGTGCCGGCCGCGCCGGCGCCAATGATCACAACATCGGGCTCTTCCATCATCGACATGGCCTAGGCGACTTTCCTTGCGGTCAACTGAATACGAACGTCTCCGCCACATGCTCCATAAATGGCTTGTCGATCAATGCCGTTTTCAGGCTCTTCTCTGAAACTACGAACCATTGCGGGCGCGGCATCGAATTCCGCCGCGCCCACAATCAGCTGCTTATCCCAGATAGGACATGATCACCGAGGCAACCTGAGACGATTCACTCGTGTCCGGCGATGCTGCGGCCGAGGTCGTTGTCTCCGACGGCGTGGTGGCCGTCGTCGTGGTCGTTGTCGCGGCGGCGGCGCTTGCGCCAGAGAGCGGGCCGTTGGTCAGCGCCTGCACCTGGGCAGAGGTCATCGCGTTGATCTGAGCCGGCGTGAAGGCTTCGGCCTGGCTCACTGTCAGCGCGCCGAGCGCTCTCGTGCTCAAGCCCGAAACCGCGCTGGAGCTGAGCGCGATGATGCTCTCGGGCGAGAAGCCTGCCAAGTCATCCGGACCAAGGGCTGCGGCCTGAACCACATTGAGCGCGCCGATCTGGGTGGTCGACAGCATCCCGATCTGCGCCGTGCTCATGGCCGCGACCTGGCTATAGCTGAGCGCCGCCACCTGGCCCGTGGTCAGTGCCGCGATGTCGCTCGACGGCAGGGTCGAAAACAGCGCCGTCGTCAGCCCCTTGATCGAACCTGGCGTGATAGCCGCGAACTCCTCGGTCGATAGCGTCTGCAGCTGGCCACTCGTCAAACCTGCAAGCCCGGTCGAGCTCAGGGCCGCGATCTGGTCGGTGGAGAAGGTGCTGAACTGATCTGTGCTCAGCGCGTGAATCTGATCGCTGGTCAGGCCTGAAACCCCAGAACTTCCCAGAGCCGCGATCTCCTCGGTGGAGAGTGATGCGATGAAGTCCGTCGACAGTCCCTTCATGGCGCCAGAGCTGATCGCCGCCAACTTGGCGGGTGTCAGTGCGTCCAGGCTGGACGAAGTCAGACCCTTCAGCGCATCCGAACTGAGTGCCGCGATCTGGCTTGTGGACAGCCTTTCCATCTGGTCGACGTTGAGCGCGCCGGCCTGGGTGCTGCTCAAGCCGGCAATCCCCTTCGCGCTCAGCGCCGCCACCTGCTCGACCGACAGCACGGCGATATCGCCGGTGCTGAGCGCTGCGACTTGGGCCGAGCCCAGCGCTCCGATCTGGCTTGTCGACAGCATCTCGACCTGGCTTGTGCTTAAGGCAGCGATCTGGGCGGTGGAAAGACCGGCAATGCCGGCTGTGCTCAGCGCGCCGATCTGCTCGGCCGAAAGCGAAGCGATCGTCGCCGGTGACAGCCCGGAGATCGCAGCAGAGCTGATCGCGGCGATATCGGCCGTCGAGAAGCTGTCGAGATCATCCGTTCCGAGTGCCGCGATCTGCTTGGAGCTCAGCGCGCCCACCTGCAGGCTGGTCAGCGCTTCTGCCTGATCGACGCTGAGTGCGGCGATCTGGTCGGTGCTGAGGCCGGCGATGCCTGCGGTGCTCAGCGCCGCGATCTGGCTTGGCGAGAGCGAGGCAAGGGCTGCTGTCGAAAGGCCGGAGATGGCCGACGAGCTGATCGCGGCGATTTCGGCCGTGGTGAAACTGTCGAGATTGTCTGAAGTCAGAACCGCGACCTGCCGCGAGGAGAGGGCACCGATCTGGATGCTGGTCAGCGCTTCCATCTGGTCGCTATGCAGTGCGACGAGCTGGCCGGTCGAGAGCCCCGCTATGCCTGCCGTGCTCAACGCCGCGATCTGTTCCGGCGAAAACGCGCTGATGTCGGCTGTGTTCAGCGCCGCGATCTGCTTGGAGGTCAGCGCGCCAACCTGGGAGGTCGTCAGTGCTTCCACCTGGTTGGTGCGCAGCGCGCCGATCTGGTCGCTGGTGAGGCCTGCAATGCCGGTGGGGCTAAGGGCCGAGATCTGGTCGCCCGAAAGCGAGGCCAGCGCTGATGTCGAAATGCCTGTTATTGCGCTGGAGGTGATCGCGGCCATGTCGGCGGTGCTGAAACTGTCGAGATCATCGGTTCCGAGTGCAGCGATCTGCTTCGAGTTCAGCGCGCCTACTTGAACGCTGGTGAACGCCTCGACCTGGCGCACGCTGAGCGCACTGATCTGATCGCTGGTCAGGCCCGCGATCCCCGCCGTGCCGAAGGCGGCGATCTGGTCGATCGAAAGCGCCGCGATACGGTCGGTGGCAAGCGCCCCGACCTGCTTAGAGGTCAGCGCGCCGATCTGCGCTGTTGTCAGCACCTCCACCTGGTTGGAGCCGAGCGCGGCCATCTGGCCGCTGGAGAGACCGGATATCCCTGCCGAGCTCATGGCGACGATCTGTGCGGTCGACAGCGCGCTGATCGCGGCGGTCGAAAGGCCAAGGATAGCGCCCGAGCCAATGGCGGCGATGTCGGCGGTGGAGAAGTGCGAGAGATCGTCCGTGCCTAGGGCGGCAATCTGCCTTGAGTTCAGGGCGCCGACCTGCAGGCTGGTCAGGGCCTCAGTCTGATCGGTGCTCAATGCCGCAATCTGGTCGCTGCTGAGACCGGGTATGCCCGCCGTGCTCAATGCGGCGACCTGGGCGGTCGTCAGTGATGCGAGGTCGTCGGTGCCAAGCGCTCCGATTTGCCGCGAGCTCAAGGCTGCGATCTGGCTCGTCGTCAGCGCGCCGATCTGGTCGCTGCTGAGCGCGCTGATGAGATCGACAGTCAGGCCGGCGATGCCAGCAGTGCTGAGCGCCGCGATCTGGCTCGTCGTCAGCGTCGCGAGGGCGGCTGCCGACAGGCCGGCGATGGCGCCGGAGTTGATCGCGGCAATGTTCTTCGCCGACAGGATGGCGATATCGTCGGTGCTGAGAGCCGCCGTCTGCTTCGAGCTCAGGGCTCCGATCTGCGCCGAGGTCAACGCTTCCACCTGATCGGTCCGCAGCGCCGCGATCTGCCCGGTCGTCATCCCCGTGATCGCTGCCGTGTTCAGCGCCGCGATCTGGCTCGCAGAGAGCGCCGCGATCGTGCCGGTCGAAAGGCCGGCGATGGCGCCGGAGCCGATGGCCGCCATATCCTTGGTCGAGAAGGTTGCAATGTCATCGGCGGTGAGGGCGGCAAGCTGCGAGGAGCTCAGGCCGCTGATCTGGCTGCTGGTCAGCGCTTCCGCCTGGGCGGTACTGAGTGCCGCAAGCTGCTGGGTGGTCAGACCTGCAATCGCATTCTTGCTCAGCGCGGCGATCTGCGCTGTGGTCAGGGCCCGGATCGTATCCGTCGACATTCCCCCCAGCGCGCTTGACGTGATCGCGGCTATATCCTTGGTGGAGAAGGTCACGACATCCTCAGGTCCGAGGACCGAGAGCTGGCTGGAATTCAGCGTTCCGACCTGGTTGGTGGTGAGCGCCTCCGCCTGTGCGGTCGAGAGCGCCGCCAGCTGCTGTGAGTTCAGTCCCGCGATGCCACCAACCGAGAGAGCGGCTATCTGCGCGGTGGAGAGTGCCGCGATGTCGTCCGTGCGCAGCGCGCCGACCTGAGAGGAGCTGAGGGCTGCCATCTGCTTGGTCGAGAGCGCCAGGATCTGCGTGTTGCTGAGGGCCGCGACCTGGCTGGTCGAAAGGCCGGAGACGCCGGACGAGCTCATGGCGGCCAGCTGCTGCGTGGTCAGTCCGGCCATGTCGCCGGTGCTCAGCCCCGCCACCTGCTTGGTGGTCATCGCGGCGATCTGGCTGGTGCTAAGCGCGTGCAGCTGCGCGGTGTTCAGCGCATCGACCTGATCGGATGTCAGGCCCGTGATCCCCGATGGCGTCAGGACGGCGATCTGGTCGGTGGAGAGAACGCTGACATGGTCGCCAAGTGCTGCGACCTGCGCCGACGTCAGCGCCTTTACCTGTGCGGTCGAAAGCTTGGCGATCTGGTCGGTGCCCAGTGCTGCGACCTGGGTGCTCGTAAGGCTGGCCAAAGCACTCGTGCTCAGCAGCGCGATCTGAGCGGTGGTCAGGCCTGCGACTGCATCGGTGCCGAGACCGGGCAGGCCCCTGTTGGTGATCGCCGCGATATCGGCGGTCGAGAAGGTCGCGATGTCCTCAGCAGAAAGCGCGGAGAACTGCAGCGATGTCAGCGCCGCCACCTGCACGGGCGACAGTGTCTCGATCTGCGACGTGCTCATCGCGCCGATCTGCAGGCTGGTGAGGCTGGCGATCGCGCTGGTGTTGAGCGCTGCGATCTGCTCGTTCGTCAGTCCTTCGATAGCGTCGCCGCTAAGGCCCGAGATGGCCTTGTTGGTGATCGCGGCGATATCGGCGGTGGAGAAGGTGGCGATATCATCGGCGCCGAGTGCGGCCATCTGCGCGGAGCTCAAGACCTTCACCTGCGCCGGCGACAAGGCTTCGACCTGTGCGGTGCTGAGAGCGCCGATCTGGTCGCTCGTCAGGCTCACGACCGCATTTGTGCTCATGGCCGCGATCTGGGCGGTTGAAAGCGTTGCGAGCACGTCCGTGCTCAGGCCCGGCAGCGCCTTGTTGGTGATCGCGGCAATATCGGCGGTCGAGAAAGTCGCGATATCGCCGGCGTCGAGCACGCCAAGCTGCAATGAGGTCAGTGACATCACCTGCAGCGGAGACAGAGCCTCTACCTGCGCCGAGCCCAAGGCGTCGAGTTGATCGGTCGTCAGGCTGGCGATCGAGGTGGTGCTCAAGGCCGCGATCTGGGCGGTGGTGAGCGCCGCGACCTGATTGGTGCCCAAGGTGGAGATCTGCAGGGTCTTCAGCGCGTTGACCTGGGCGGTCGTGAGCGCGCCGATCTGCCCCGAGGAAAGGCTCGCCATGTTGAGGCCGGGGATCGCCTTGCTCGAGAGCGCGGCGATATCGGCCGTCGAGAAGGTTGCGATGCCGTCTTCGCCAAGCGCCGAGAGCTGCAGCGAGCTCAGCCATGCCACCTGCGCCGGGGTGAGCGCCTCGACCTGGCTGGTGTTCAAAACCGCAAGCTGTGTCGTCTTCAGCGCGCTGACTTGCGCGGTCGTCAGCGAAGCAATCTGGCCGGTAGAGAAAGTGGCGATGATGTCTGTGCTGAGACCCGGTATGGCCTTGCTGGTGATCGCCGCGATATCGGCCGTCGAGAAGGTCGCCATGTGATCGGCATCGATCGCTGCGAGCTGTACGGAGGTCAGCGATGCGACCTGTGCCGGTGTCAGCGCCTCGACCTGATCGGTGCTGAGTGCCGCGATCTGGCCGCTCGTCAGGCGTGGGATCGCCGTCGAGTTCAACGCCGCGATCTGGGCGGTGGACAAGGTCGGGATGATATCGGTGGTCAGGCCGTTTATGGCCCTACTGGTGATGGCGGCGATATCGTCGGTGGAGAAGGTTGCGATGTGCTCGGCGTCGAACACAGCTAGCTGAACCGAACTCAGCGCCTTTACCTGCGTCGGCGACAACGCTTCCGTCTGGTCGGTGGTCAGCGCGGCCAGCTGGTCTGTTCCGAGGTTCGCGATCTGCGCGGTGGACAGCGCCGCGATCTGCGCGGTCGAGAGCGAATCCATGTTGAGGCCGGTGAAGCCCTTGCTGGTTATCGCGGCGATATCGGCTGTCGAGAAGGCTGCGATATCGTCGGCACCGAAGGCCGCGATCTGCGCCGCGCTCAACGCCTTGACTTGCGCGGGCGTCAAGGCCTCGACCTGCTCCACGCTCAGCGCGTCGATCTGTTCGGTCGTCAGGCTGGCGATTGCGGCCGTGCTCAGCGCCGCGATCTTTGAGGTCGAAAGCCCTTCCAGCTGCCCTGTGCTGAAGCCAGCGATCTGTGCGCCGAGCGAGGTGATCTGGCTGCTCGAGAACGACGCGATCTGGTCTGCACTCAAGGCTTCGAGCTGGCTGCCGGTGAGGTTGGCGATCAGGCTCGTGGACATGGCGGCGATCTGAGCCGATGAAAGCGCGCCGAGCGCATCCGTGCTCAGTCCCGACATGGCGCGGCTGGAAATCGCGGCGATCGCGGCGGTCGAGAAGGCTTCGATATCGGCGGCGTCGAGTGCGGCGAGCTGCCCGGAACTCAGCGCCTTCACCTGTACCGACGATAGCGCCTTGAATTGTTCGTCGTTCAAGGCCCCGAGCTGCTCGGTCGTCAGGCTCGCGATCGAACCAGTGCCGAGGGCGGCAATCTGCACGGTTGACAGCGCCGCGATGGAGCCCGGGCTGAGGCCCGCGATGGCCTTGCTGCTGATGGCTGCGATATCGGCGGTCGAAAACCCAGCGATGCCGTCCTGGTTGAGAACGGCAAGCTGGTCGGAGGTAAGTGCCTTGACCTGCTGCGGCGTGAAGGCTTCTACCTGTTCGGGGCTGAGAGCTCCGATCTGTTCGGTTGTGAGGCTCGCCAGCGCGCTGGAGCTGAGCGAGGCGATATGGGCTGGCGAGAACGCTTCGATCTGGCCGATATCGAGCGAGGCGAGCTGCGCCGTCGTCAGCGTGTTCGCCTGCGCCGTCGTCAGCGCCGCGATCTGTTCGGGCGACAAGGCCGACAGGTTCAAGCCCTTCATGGCCTTGGTGTTGATCGCGGCAATATCCTCGAGCGACAGCATGGCTATGTCATCGGGTCCGAGCGCTGCCAGTTGCGTAGACGTCATTGCCGCCATCTGCGCCGGTGAAAACGCTTCGACCTGGTCGGCGCTCAATGCGCCGATCTGGCTGCTCGTCATCGACGCGACAGCGCTCGTGTTCAGGGCTGCGATCTGATCGGGAGAAAGAGCCGCGAGTGCCGCCGTCCCGAGACCCTGGATGGCCTTGGTGATGGCGGCGATATCGGCGGTCGAAAAGGTCGCGATATCCTCGGGGCTGAGTGCCGCGAGCTGCGCGGTGGACAGCGCCTTGATCTGGTTCGGGGTCAGGGCTTCCGACTGCTCGGTCGTCAAGGCGCTCAGCTGCGACGTGGTCAGGGCGGAGACCTGGACGGATGTCAGGCTCTCGATGGCATATTTGTTGAGCGCGTGCAGCTGATCGAAGGTGAAGCCGACGATGGAAGTCTTAGCGATTGCGCTGAGCTGCTGCGAGTTCATCGCCTCGACGTCCTCGACGTCGAGCGCCGCGATCTGAGAGGACGATAGGGCCTTGACCTGGGCCGTGGATAGCGACGCGATGTCGTCGGTTGTCCATGCTGCGACCGCCGCGGACGAGAGGGATCTGATCTGCGTTATCGTCAGCGTGGATGCAACCGTCGTCATGCTCATCAATCCCAAGTGTTCAAATGGCGTCAATAAAAAGCCGGGTCGAAATTCCGATAGCGAACGGCAGGCGGCTTCCGGCCCCAAGGTCTGAATGAAGAATCGGTCACCCAAGCCCGCGCAGCTATGAGCCGCAGAGTAGGTTGTGTGGCTTGTCCGAACCTGAAATTGTAGGTGGTCTCCCCCCAACGGGGGGTGCCCGCTGTCGACAAGAAGGCTAGGTCGCCGGCCTTGCCCGCAGCTGGTGTCGTGCTGCGTCTTAGCGCGGGCACTATCGGCGACTGCGAAAATGCAAGAGGTCGGTGATTTCACACATGTCCAAAATTATCACGAGATTGTCACATGCCGGAATCATGGCTCCACTACACGGCGACGCAAAGCGAATAGGATTTGCGCATGCCAAAAAGTGGACGAATGAACGTGTATGGGACGGTTCTCTCCGTACCCTGCATCTTTACCGAGAACGATAACGGCGGAACGATCCGCGGATGTCCGCGATTCCTCGCGCTCGTGGCCGGAAAACAGAGTATCCGACTGCTCGATACGATTAGCGGCAGATCCACGCCGATCGCACTTCACCGCATCGATCGACGCGGCAGAGCCCGGTTTCGCTGGCTCTGACGTCACGTTGAGACCGGGGCTTTTCTGTCTAAAGCGCGGTGCCTCCCGCAAGCGCGACCGGTCACGACAAGGATGATTTTCACCGCCTCGACCTTTCCTATGCTGCATTGCACTCTAGCTGATGTCGTATGGAACGTTTCATTCTCCACTTTCAGGAGGCAACAGCGTGGCTGCCCGCTTGGCTTGTAAGCATCGGTGTCCTTGCCGCTGCACTGGCCATGGGTTTGATGATCCATCGTCTCGCTTTTCGCTTTCTGAGCGGCGTGGTCGAAACGCGGGATTTGTTCTGGCGATCGCTGGTCTCGCGCGGCCGCCGGCCGCTTAGGCTCAGCATTCTGACCGTCACGCTGTCGCTCGGCGCCACGATCGCGCCGCTAACGACGCCGCAGGCGGAGTTCATCCGCCACATCCTGCTCTTGGGTTTCATCGCCGTCGTCGGCTGGATCACCAAGACCACGCTGCACATCTGGATGACGGTCTATCTGCGTCGCTTCAAGCTCGACGCCGAAGACAATCTGCTGGCTCGTACCCACGTCACCCAATCGCGCATCGGCGAGCGTATCGCCGCCTTCATGATCGTCGCGATCACCATCGCGGCAGGGTTGATGACCTTTCCGGCCGTGCAGCAATATGGCGTCAGCCTGCTCGCCTCGGCGGGCGTTGCCGGCATCGTGCTCGGCCTCGCCTTGCAGCCGGTATTAAAGAATGTCTTTGCCGGCATCCAGCTTGCGATCACGCAGCCTATCCGCATAGACGACGCGTTGATCGTTGAAGGCGAGTGGGGCAATGTGGAGGAGATCACGTCTACTTATGTCGTGGTCAAGCTCTGGGATTGGCGAAGGCTGATCCTGCCGCTCAGCTATTTCATCGAGAACCCTTTCCAGAACTGGACACGAGAGAGCTCCTCGCTGATCGGTACCGTCATGATCTATCTCGATTATTCGGTGCCGGTTTCCGTTATCCGCACGAAGGTCGAGGAAATAGCCGCCGCCTCCAAGCTGTGGGACAAGCGGGTGGTCGCCGTGCAGGTCACCGATTTCCGCGAAAACGTCATGGAAATCCGCATCCTCATCTCGGCCTCCAATGCGCCGAAGACCTTCGACCTGCGCTGCGAGATGCGCGAGAAGATCATCGACTTCGTGCAGCGGGAATATCCGGCAAGCTTGCCGCGCGTGAGGGCCGAGGGGGCGGCCAACCTCAATGGCGTGATGGGAGCCGAAGCGGCGGTTCGGGCCTCGGCGCAATCCTGACTGCTGGGGGCCGCGCTAGGGGTCAGACCCATTGCTTCAGCTGCATGCGGGCCGCTCTCCGCAGTCGGCTCATGGCGGGCATGTCTCCCGACAGCGCGTCGCTCAGCGCTTCATCCGTCGTGTCGGATCGAACCGAGGTTCGGGCCTGAAGGAACGCAGCGGAATCGGCGCTCCCCTTGTCGCTGGAATAGGCGCATCTGTATCCCGCACGCCGCAGCCGCGACAAAACGGCGGCGTTGTATCGGCCGAAGGGGATGGACGCGTCCGTGATCTCGAAACCGCACACCTCTTCCAGCACGCTCTTCGACGTCTTCAATTCCTCGTCGAGTTCGGCCGGGGCAAGGCTCGACCAGTCGCGGTGGGCGATGCCGTGGCTGCCGATGGGCATGCCCATGTCAACAAGCGCGCTGATATCGGCCTTGTCCAGCGATCCCGGCTCGCCGATCCGGCCGGTCAGCACGAAGAACCGCGCCGTCAGGCCACGCTTGGCGAGCGCAGGTGCTGCGATCGTGAGGTCGGAGGTGTTGCTGTCGTCGAAGGTGATCGCGAGTTCATCGCGGTCGGGGTGATCGGCGATACGATCCAGCATGTCGTTGAACCGCGCGACACTCAGCCAATAGGGGGCCTCGCCCGGTTCCAGCGGCCGTTCAGGCTCGCCGATGCCGTGAAAGTTGATGATCCGGAGCGCCGTCCTTGCCATTCTCAGCTCCGGCGGATCGCCATGAATTCGGTCGGCGATTTCAGCGGCATCAGTGCGCTCGATAGCGCCGCCCGGTGCGCCGCTCCCCGCCAGCAGCGGATCGCCTGCCCGAGTGCAATGCCCAGCCTGAAGAGCGATGTCTGCAGTGCATTGTGGTGGCGGCCGTAGTAGCGGATGCGATTGGCGGTCATCAGTGCGAAGAGACGCGCATTTCGGCCGCTGCCGCCGCTTTCATGCATGACCTGCGAGCGCGGTTCGAACACCACCTCGAAGCCGGCCTCGCGAACGCGCCGGAGATAATCGACCTCCTCGCTGTAGAGAAAGAAGGATTCGTCCCAAGCACCGATCAAGTCCCGCACCCGCGCGGATACCAGCAGCGCTGATCCCGTCGCCCATTCCACGGTGCCGCTGCGGCCGTAGCGCGCCGCGCCGCCGATGACTTCTCCGAGGCCAACGCGCATCGCAAGCGTACCTCCGAGCAGAGCATCGGCCCAGGCCGTCATAATCGACGGCTCGCGCCGGAGCGTTGGATCGACCCGACCTTCTTCGGTGTAGTTGAGCGGAACAACAACGCCGGTTGAAGTCTTTTCAGCCCGCTCAATAAGCGGTCGCGCCGCGTCGGGGTAGAGCCTGAGATCGGGATTAAGGATGAGCAGATGCGATCCCGGATGCGCCCGCGCCGCCGCCGCATTGATTGCAGCCGCATAGCCGGCATTGTAGCCCATGCGGATCACGGTCGGCGAAACCGGATGCGCTTCGGCCAGCTCCGCCGATCCGTCCTTGGATTCGTTGTCGGCGATCAGGACCTCGAAGCGGTCGATGCCGGCAAGACCCGCCGGGATCGAATCGAGCAGCGGCGGCAGCGCTCCCGCGCTGTTATAGGTGACGATAATGACGGAGAGCGCCGGCGAAGCCCCTTCCGTATCGCGCGTGATCGGACGATCTCGTTCCATGACTGCCAATTTTTCCCCCACCGTTGATTGGCCGCGAAGCCACGGGCGCTAGTGAAGCTGCTTGCGATCAATGAGGCTGCGGTCAACGAACTGCGCCAGCGATCCGACGGTTTCGAACACCTCGCCGGTGAAATCGCTATCGTCGATCTGGAAGCCGAAACGCTCTTCGAGCGCGGCCGCAAGGCTCAGCACAGCGAAGGAATCGAGCTCCGGAATGTTGCCGAGTAGCGGCGTTGCGGCGGTCTCGATCCGATCCCGGTCTTCGATGCCGAGCGTTTCGATGATGACGTCCTTGACGGCCTCGAAGGTAGACGAATTCATGATACCCCTCTTAATGTTGCCGGCTACCCGCCGGTGAAATCAAATCAGACAAGAACTTCCACCGGCATCGGATGCCCGAGGAACGCCGTCGGACTGGCGGTCAGGCCATAGGCCCCGGCCTGGAAGATGACGACGAGGTCGCCGATCTCGGCCGGCGGCAGCATCACGTTGTCGGCAAGCAGATCGAGCGGCGTGCACAGACAGCCGACGACGGAGACTGCCTCGCGCTCGCTTTCCTGCACCCGGTTGCCGATCACGACAGGATAGTTGCGGCGGATGACTTGGCCGAGATTGCCCGATGCCGCCAGCTGATGATGCATGCCGCCGTCGACCACCAGATAGGTGCGCCCGCGCGACACCTTTCGGTCGACCACGCGCGTGACGTAGACGCCGGCTTCGCCGACGATGTATCGGCCGAGCTCGATCGTTACGCGCGCATCGGGCAGCTGCGGCCGGATTTCGCCTTCGATCAGCTCCTTTAGCTTGGCGCCGACGGGCACCAGATCGAGCGGCTGATCCTTCTCGGAATAGGGAATACCGAAGCCCCCGCCGAGGTTCAGATAGCGAACGGGCCACGGCGATTGATCCGCAAGCCCCATTAGCAGCGCGACGTTGCGCGTCAGTGCTTCGCACAGGATATCGGCGTGCAGGTTCTGCGAGCCGGCGAAGACGTGAAAACCGAGGAGATCGAGATCGGTGACACGGAGCGTTTGAAGGAGATCCGGAACCTGCTCGACATCGATGCCGAACTGCTGCGGCCCGCCGCCCATGCGCATGCCGGAGCCCTTGACCTGGAAATCCGGATTGACGCGCAAGGCCACGCGCGGCCGGATGCCGAGCTTGTGGCCGATATCGGTGACGCGGGCTGCCTCGTTGGTCGATTCCATCTCGATTGTCACGCCCGCCGCAACGGCCTGCGTCAGCTCCGCCGTCGTCTTCCCGGGACCGGCGAAGCTGATGTTGTTTGCCGGTACCGGCGTGTCCAGTGCCGCCTTCATCTCGTATGCCGAGGCGACGTCGAATGCGTCGACGAGGCCGGCGAGATGCTGGACGACGGCCGCCATCGGGTTGGCCTTCACCGCGTAGCTGAGCTTGACGTCGGCGGGCAAAATCGAGCGGAGATAGCCGATGCGCGAGGTGATCAGGCCCCGGTCATAGGCGAAGAACGGCGTCGATCCGACACGCTCGGCCAAGCGATCCAGTGGTATGCCGCCCACGGCCATACAGCTTCCGACCGGCTCGAACATGGAAATGGAAGGGTGCGAACTCACGAACCTAATTGCTCCCTCAATAGAACCCGATCGAACTTTCCGTTCGGATTGGTTGGAATGGCACTCATTTCAACAACCTGCGACGGAACCATGTACTGCGGCAGGGTCCGGCGGAATGCGGTCAAAAGGGCGCTGACATCGAGCGAGCTGGCGATCGGGCTCGCGACCAGCACGATCCGCTGGCCGAGCGCGCCGTCTTCGACGCCGAGCGCGACCGCGTCCTTGGTAAGGCCGGTGGCGTAGGCCACTTCCTCGATTTCGGTGGGGCTGACGCGGTAGCCCGATGTCTTGATCATCTCGTCGCGCCGACCGACGAAGAACAGGAAGCCCTCCTCGTCGGCAACGACGGTGTCGCCCGAGAAGACGGCGAGCTCAGGCGCACGCCAGCTCGCCTCGCTCCCCGGCACCGGGCGGAAACGCTCGGCGGTGCGGGCGGGGTCGTTCCAATAGCCCATCGAGACGAGCGGGCCGCGATGGACAAGCTCGCCATGCTCGCCCGGATCGCAGCGCGAACCATCGGGCCGGACCACGAGAATCTCCGCGTTGGGGATCGCCTTGCCGATCGAATCCGGCCGGCGGTCGATCTCGGACGGGTCGAGGTAGGTTGAGCGGAACGCTTCGGTGAGGCCATACATCAGATATGGAAGGGCTTGGGGAAACAGGCTGCGCAACCGATCAAGCGTCGCCTTTGGCATGCGGCCGCCAGTGTTGGCGAAGTAGCGCAGTCGCGCAGCCGTTTCGGCAGGCCAGTCGAGTGCTGCCACCTGGATCCAGAACGGCGGTACGCCGGTGATACCAGTCACCTTGTGTTTCTCGCAGAGGCGTATGACATCGCCGGGCAGCAAATAGTTCATCAAGACGACATGCGCGCCGGAATTAAACGCGGTCGTCAGCTGGCTGAGGCCAGCGTCGAAGCTCAGCGGCAGAACCGAGAGAATGGTGTCTTCAGGACCGTTCTTCAAATAATGGCTGACGCTTTCCGCGCCGACAATCATGTTGCGATGGCTGAGAACGACGCCCTTCGGCTTTCCGGTGCTTCCCGATGTATACAGAATGGCCGCCATATCGTAATCGACGGCGACGATGGATGACGCGGTTTCCTGCTCCTGCGAAAACGACGGCGCCCAGCCATGCAGGCGGACCTTACTGATGTCGAGCCCCCGTATATCGCCCGAGGCCTGATCGACGAGCACGATATGCTCGAGGGCCGGGTGATCGGCGATGTGTTCCTGCAGCTGCAGCAGCCGATCGTGCGATGTCACGAGGACGCGGACATTGCAGTCTGCGAGGATATAGGCGACCTGCTGCGGCCGCAGCAGCGGATTGACCGGAACGGTAACGCCGCCTGCCGCCGTCGTGCCGAAGATCGAGACCACCGTCTCCGTCCGCTTTTCGAGCAACACGGCCACGCGGTCGCTTCGCTGCAGGCCGAGGTCGCGAAGGGCGTAGGCAAAGCCACAGACCCGTCTCCACAGCTCGCCGTAGCTTACGGTTTCACTCTTGTATGTGAGCGCGGGTAGGTCTGCGTATTTCTGCGCGGCCTGGAGAACGAGGTGGGACAGGTTGATCTTGATTGCTGATTGCATGTGTACCTACTCCCCTACTACCAAGGCACGCACGTGAGTTCGCTGTAGAGATAGTCAACCTGGTCGGCCCCCAGTCTGCTGCTTCGAAACATCTTAGGTCGTGGCGAGCGAAGCGCGATCGACAAGCGTGGACGGGCAACGCCGAGCCTGTTTTCCAACAGAGTCATCGGGATGCCGAAGTGGGTCAGCAGGTAGCCGTAAACTTGCTGCGCGGCGTCCTGGAAAAGCTTGGGATCGCCGACGTAGAGGATCGAGGCGAACAGCGGCAGGCGCTTGCGCCGGTCTCTCCGAAATATCACATAGCAGCGCTGCTGGCCGCGCGTGACGACAATGTGGTGTGCGGCAGGCGCATTGGCGTGGTCGCGATAGATCTCAAGATCGCGTCCGTCTAGGCTGGTCTCTATTGCCTTTCGGTCGGAGATGATGCGGATGCCGGTCCCGATACGTGGCACCGGTAAGTTGAGGATCAGTGCGGCGGCGGTATCCAGGTCGCTGAAGTTCAGGCGCCGGTTTAGGGGAACGACGTTGCCGCTCGGCGATAGGTCGGTGAAAGTATAGCCCTGCTGGCCAAGTATAGCCCGGATCAATCTCAGGCCGTGCGAGCGGTAATTTTCGTCAACGCACAAGGCGGATAGATTGCAGACATTTTCCGTGAGATCGCTGACGTGGCGCTCCGAATAGAAGGCGACCTGCGCGCCAACAACGTGCCCGTCACACATAAGCATGAAGCCGTGGTTCGGTGCCGTGGTTTGCCATGAGGGACGGATCGCGGAGGCCCATAGGGCGGGCGAGAGCCGGCTGTTCAGTTCCGCATGCAGGAAGTCCGCGACCGAGGCGATGTCGCCTGCGGTTATCGGGCATATCACGACGTTCCGTCCCGTCGCTTTCAAAACAGTGTTTGACACAGCCCGCCACTTCCTTTGCAACCACTCGAGACACTATGCTTGAAAGCATTGATGCAAGTATTACCTGTAGTGTTCATAGCCGCTCTTAAGATTGAGCGGTAGTTACACAAAAGGTCTATCGCTTATCCTGTTAGCTAACTAGAGAGTTAACGTGGCGAGATCGTATGGTCGTGGCTCAGCGTGTTCACCAGACGCGTATGGGAGGCCACCATTTCTATGACACAACACGTTCTAATCTTGGTCGAGAACCTTCCGGTTCCGTTCGATCGTCGCGTCTGGCAGGAAGCGCAGGCGCTCAACGACGCGGGTTATGAAGTCTCCGTGATCTGCCCGATGGGCAAAGGCCACAACGAGGCCTATGAGGTGATCAACGACATTCATATCTATCGTCATCCGCTGCGCGAGGCCGACACGGCCGCCGGCTATTTCAGAGAGTACGCGACGGCGCTGATAAACCAGCTCTATTTGTCGTTCCGCGTTCGCCGCCGGCAGCGCATCGATGCCATCCAGGCCTGTAATCCGCCGGACCTGATGTTTCTCGTGGCTCTGGTACACAAGATCCTGTTTGGCACCTACTTCGTGTTCGATCATCATGACCTGAGCCCCGAGCTCTATGTCAGCAAATTCGGCCGTAAGGATTTCTTCTATCGGCTGGTGCAGTTCTTCGAACGCCAGACATTCCGCGTCGCCGATGTCAGCATCGCCACCAACGAGACGTTCCGCGATATTGCAGTGGCCCGCGGCGGAATGTCTGCCGATAAGGTGGTTGTGGTCAAAAGCTATCCCGAGGCCTCGCGCTTCAGGCTGACGGAGGCGGAACAATCGCTCGTCGTTCCCGGCAAGCACCTGATAGGCTATATCGGCATCATGGGCGCGCAGGATGGCGTGGATACGCTGGTCGAGGCCATGCACGACATTGTTCACGTGCAGAAGCGCGACGACATCAATTGCCTGATTATCGGTGACGGGCCGGAATTCGGCCGCTTGAAGGCGCTCGCCGCCGAAAGACAGCTGGGCGACCGGCTGCGCTTCACCGGCTATCTCAGCGGACCGTCGCTGCTCGCGCATCTTTCGGCGCTCAATGTCGGGATCATTCCCGATCCACCAAACGATTTCAACGACAAGCTGTCGATGAACAAGGTGTTCGAATATATGATGCTCGGCCTACCGATCGTGCAATTCAATCTGCGTCAGGCGACGAACGACGCGGGCGATGCGGCGATGGTCGTGGCGGAACATTCGCCGCGGGCGCTCGCCGAAGGCATCGTCTCGCTCGTGGACGATCGCGAGCGGCGCGAGGAAATGGGTGTGCTCGGCCGCGCCGTTGCCGAGCGCAGCTTCCGCTGGACGGCCGAGGCGCACCGCTATCTCGACGCTTACCGAACCCTGTTCGACCGCAGATTGGACGTCAATGATCAGCGTCATTATCCCGCATCTTGACCAGCCTCAGGCGCTTCGCGCCTGCCTTGTGTCACTGGCCGAGCAGGCAGGTGTGAAGCAAGCGGTCGAGATCATCGTGGTCGACAACGGGTCGCAGGTGCTGCCGGTCGAAACCTGCGCCGCCTTTGCATCCGTCACGCTGCTCTCGGAATCTATTCCGGGGCCGGGGCCGGCGCGCAATCGTGGTGTATCGCGTGCCAGCGGCGAGATACTGGCCTTCATCGATGCCGATTGCCTTGCGGGCAATGGTTGGCTTGCCGAAATCGAGCGGCAATTCTCGAGCGATCCCGAGCGCTCGATCCTGGGCGGCGATGTGCGCATCGCCTATGAGGACACCAATCATCTGACGATGCTCGAAGCCTACGAGAGCGTGTTCGCCTATCGAATGAAGGAATACATCGCCAAACAGGGCTTTACCGGAACCGGCAATCTGGCCATCCGCGCCGAGGTTTTCTCGGCGGTCGGCCGCTTCGGGGGCATCGAGGTCGCCGAGGACCGCGACTGGGGGCAGCGCGCACTCCGTCAAGGCTATCGCACGCATTATTGCCCGGGCATGGTCGTTTATCATCCCGCGCGCAAGACCTTCGCTGAGCTCGCGCAGAAATGGGACCGGCACACCGCGCATGATTTCGTGCGCATCCAGGCCAAGTCCGCCTGGCGGCTGCGCTGGGTCGCGCGCACGCTCGCCGTGGCGCTGTCGCCGGCCGCGGGCCTGGTCTCCATTATCCGCTCGGATCGCATCAAGGGTCTGCGGTCCAGAGCGCTCGCCTTCGTCGTGGTCGTCCTCATCCGTCTTTATAGGGCGGCGATCATGCTTGGCCTGACATTCGGCGGCGGTGCCGCGAAGATGAGCGGGCGCTGGAACCGCAAGACGGTGGCCTAGGCCGGGATCATTGGCCGGGCAACCCGATCTCAAAAAAAGCAGACGTCCCAACCATTGTTCGGGCGCGTCGCGGACTCCATATACCTTTTGATTAGGGCAGCCGTCTTCAGCGGCTGCCTCCACTTGTTGATTACAAAGGTATTGCCATGGCCGCTCTTTCCATCCTCGAACTTGTTCGCGTGACGGAGGAGACGGACGCCCGTGGCGCACTCGACAACGCACGCGATTTAGCCGCGCATGCGGAAGAGTGGGGCTACCGGCGCATCTGGGTTGCCGAACACCACAACATGATAGGTATCGCGAGTGCCGCGACATCGGTTGTCCTCGCCCACCTCGCTGCCGGCACGAAGACGATCCGCGTCGGGGCCGGTGGCATCATGCTGCCCAACCACCCTCCTTATGTCATCGCCGAACAGTTCGGCACTTTGGCGCGCCTGTTTCCCGATCGCATCGATCTCGGACTCGGCCGTGCGCCGGGAACCGACCAGATGACACTTCGCGCCTTACGCCGGTCGCCGGAGTCAGCCGATCAGTTCCCGCAGGATGTGCTTGAGCTGCAGGCATTTCTCGCGCCCGCCGGCCCGAACCAGCGGATACAGGCGGTTCCGGCTGCCGGCACCGACGTGCCGCTCTGGATTCTCGGCTCCAGCAATTTTGGCGCCATGCTCGCGGGCGAACTCGGCTTGCCCTATGCGTTCGCCTCCCATTTCGCGCCCGAACTTCTTCTCCAGGCGCTGCAGATCTATCGCACGCGTTTCAAGCCATCGGAGCAGCAGTCGCAGCCCTACGCCATGGTCGGCGTCAACGTGATCGCCGCCGAAACCGATGCCGTGGCACGCCGACTTGCGACGACACAGCAGATGTCCTTCACCAACACGTTTCGCGGCACGCCCGGACTGAGCCAGCCGCCGATCGACGACATCGAGACCTATTGGTCGCCGATGGAAAAGGTGCAGGCGCAGCAGATGCTCGCCCGCTCGATCATCGGCTCGCCCGAGACGGTTCGCGTCGGCTTGGAGAAGCTGATCGACGAAACCGGCACCGACGAACTGATGATCGTGTCCGACGTTTATGATCACCACGCGCGCCTGCAATCCTTCGAAATGATCGCCGAGGTCGGGCGAAAGATCTGACACTAAGCCATCCCCATAAAACGCAATCGAGACAGGTTGCGTATCGCATGAAGACGCCACCACTGGAGACAAAGCATGGCCAATTCGACTGAGTATACGCCGCCAAAGATCTGGACCTGGAACAAGGACAGCGGCGGGCGTTTCGCCAACATCAATCGACCGATCGCAGGCGCGACGCATGAGAAGGAACTGCCGATCGGGCGCCATCCTTTGCAGCTCTATTCGCTCGGCACGCCGAATGGCGTCAAGGTGACGATCATGCTCGAGGAGCTTCTCGCCGCCGGTCACAGCGGCGCCGAATATGATGCCTGGCTGATCAGGATCGGCGATGGCGACCAGTTCGGCAGCGGCTTCGTTCAGGCAAATCCGAACTCCAAGATCCCGGCTCTGGTTGATCGCAGCGGTGCCAAGCCGATCCGCGTTTTCGAATCCGGTTCAATCCTGACCTATCTTGCCGAAAAATTTCAGGCCTTCCTGCCGACGGAGCCGGCGGCGCGCGCCGAATGCTTCTCGTGGCTGTTCTGGCAGATGGGCAGCGCGCCCTATCTCGGCGGTGGCTTCGGCCACTTCTATGCCTACGCGCCGACCAAGATCGAATATGCGATTGATCGCTTCGCGATGGAAACCAAGCGCCAGCTCGACGTGCTCGATCGCCGTCTTGCCGAGAGTGAGTATCTCGGCGGTGCCGAATACACCATCGCCGACATGGCCGTGTGGCCCTGGTATGGCGGGCTGGTGAAGGGCTGGATCTACGAAGCGGCGGAGTTCCTGCAGGTTCAGGAATACAAGAATATCCAGCGCTGGGCCGATCTGATCGGCGAGCGCAAGCCTGTTCAGCGCGGGCGCATGGTCAACCGTCTCTCCGGCGAACCGTCGAGCCAGCTCTGGGAGCGTCACGACGCCAGCGACTTCGACACGAAGACGCAGGATAAGATCGGCTCTACCGATTAAGTTTCGGATTTGTCGCACCCGGTCGCCATCTCGGCGATCCGGGGTGCGACGGTTCGCCGATGTGCGAATGAGTGAGCCACCGTGGCTCAGGCGGTGGTGGCTTTCGCCTTTCGCAACGCCACATACTCCCACAGAGCGACGAGCAAAAGCGTGACGGTGCTCACCATCTGGATCGTGAAATTCTGCTGCATCGGCAGCACAACGGGGGTCCCCAGCAGGATGGCAAGGCCGGCGATGTGAGAGAGCGGCGGCTTACGCGCGGCTGTCAATTTCAGCCAGATATTTCCGATCAAGAACAGCCCCGGCCCGCCGAGAATGGCGAGCGTGGTCTTCAGGCTGCTATGCTCTTCGGGATGCGACAGGCTGAAGTCCTCACCGACGGCGGTGAGGATGATGCCGGCGACGATCGGCAAGTGCCCGTAGGTGAAAAGACCATGGGCCACGGTTTCGGGCGCCGAGGTCGTCTCCGCCTTGTCGGCCGCCTTCTGCTGGCCGTGGTGGAAATAGATCCACCACATGAAGCCTGTCGTCAGAAACGCGCTGCAGAAAACCATGACCGACAGGTTCGACTGCATGTGTTCCGCGGCAGTCCTGCCCGTCGTCAGAATGGTTTCGCCTAGGCAGAGAATGACGAAGAGAGCACAGCGCTCGGCCATATGCTCGCCCGATATGTCGAGCGTTTCGCGCGGCGACGCTCCCAGTTCAGGCACCCAGTAGCGCGCCAAAGGCGAGACGTACTCGATCAATAGTGCGACGCCCCAAAAGGCGACGCGAGCCTCAAAGCTGGCGAAACCGCCAATTATCCAGAAGACGCTGGAAGCGATCACCCAGACAGTGATGCGCACAAAGGTGAGGTAAGAGGGCCGGTCGACGCCCTTGTAGGCGTAGAGCATGAAGACCGAGCGCACGAGCTGCATGGCGCAATAGAGCGCCGCGAATGCCGTGCCCTGATGCTTGAATGCCTCGGGCAGGGCGATCGCGAGTAGGATGCCGCCGAACATAAGGGCGAAGAGTAGCAGGCGCACCGCTTCCTTGTCGGTGTCGAGCAGGTTGGTGATCCAGGTCGTGTAGACCCACAGCCACCAGATCGCTAGGATCAACAAGATCGATTCCGCGAGCGTCGTCGAACTGAAGTCCTCGACCAGCGTGTGCGACAGCTGGATCAGCGCGAATACGAAGACGAGATCGAAAAACAGCTCCGGAAAGCTGGCCTTCGTCTTCTCGGTGCTTTTACCGCGGATCAGGCTCAATGCGATCCCTCCATCGATCGAGCCCTGGCCTTAGAAAACCGCTAGATATTTCAAAAGCGAAATGATGCCGATGATGATGACGATGATCTGCACGATCTGCTTAGCTCTGGCATCGATCGGCAGGCGGGCAACAAGGTACAAGACAAGGATGATGACCAGGAAGGTTATCAGTATTCCAATCAGTATAGATGCTGCCATTTGGATCCCACTCCGTTGAAAAATCTTTTAGTCACAGAGCGTTAGATAAATCGCTCTTTCGAAAAGGAAAGGATCGGGGGCCAGAAAGTCTATCGCGGCGGTTGGAATGACTGAGCGCTCTGTCGCAGGAACCTTCAGTGTCGCCGTGAGTTCAAGGTGAAAGGGAGAAGACGATCATGCCCGCAAAATCGAAAGCGCAACAAAAGGCAGCCGGCGCAGCTTTGTCTGCCAAGCGCGGTGAAACGCCGAAGAGCAAGCTCAAGGGCGCATCCCGCGAGATGGTGGATTCCATGACGGAAAAGCAGCTTGAGGAATTCGCATCCACGAAGACCAAGGGTAAGCCGGAGCACGTGTCCAAGTAGCCCATGGTTCTCGGCGTTTTATGCCGCGATTACCACCGCTGGTAACTTAGCCGCCCCAAGTGCGCTCGAGCACATCGATCCAGTTCGCGTGGGTGATCTTGACCACGGCCTTCTCATCGAAGCCGCCGGCGCGGAACGCGTCGATCAACTGAGGTAGACCGGTCGCGTCCTTGATCGTCGCCGGGATCGTCGTTCCATCGAAATCCGAGCCCAGGGCGACGTGGTCGATGCCGATGCGATCGGCGATGTACGCGGCGTGGCGGACCAGGAGGTCGAGGCTGGTGTCGGCGTTGCGGGTGCCGTCGTCGCGCAGGAAGAGCACGCCGAAATTGATGCCCACAAGCCCGCCCGTATCGCGGATGGCGTCAAGCTGCCGATCGGTCAGGTTGCGGCTGTGCGGGCTGATGTGATGAACGTTGGAATGCGAGGCGACCAGAGGGGCGCTTGAGAGCTTGGCGATGTCCCAGAAGCCTTGCTCATTCATATGCGAGAGATCGACCATGATCTTCAACTCGTTGCAAGCGCGGATCAAATCCTTGCCAGCGTCGGTCAAGCCAGGGCCGATGTCGGGCGATGACGGGAAGCGGAACGGCACCCCGTAAGCAAAAATGTTCGGCCGGCTCCAGACTGGTCCGAGCGTGCGAAGCCCGCTCTGGTGAAGCACGTAGAGCGCATCGAGATCGGCGGCGATCGCTTCGGCACCCTCAATATGCATCACGGCCGCGAAGGCGCCGGTTTCGATCGACTGGCGGATATCGGCTGCCGTGCGGCAGACTTTCAGCCCGCCGGCGCTTTGAGCCTCGATGTCGAAGAGAATGCGGGCCATCGCGAGGGTGCGGTTCAGCGATTCCGGCTGTGCCGGCGTCAGGAAATCGCCATTGGCGTCCTTCCCCATGCTGGGCGAGGGGATGTAGATCGCGCAAAGCCCTCCGGCCAGGCCGCCGGCGCGCGCCTTGGGAAGATCGATATGCCCAGTCGCCTCTCCCTCGATAAACGCCTTGGCCGGTTGCGCGATGCCCGAATGCTGCAGCCGGAGCAACACGTCGTTGTGGCCGTCAAAAACGGGCATGAGCGAGTTTGGCATGATGGGGAGGGTCCTGTGTCTCTTTGCTTGCGGGTCTTCGTATGACAGGTCGGCGCCCCCACGCAAACCCAAACCGCGAGCCGTGCGTTGAAAATCGCGCGGCCAGCCGGCTTGTCTGTCTGATTACTGCCTAACGTAGGCGGACGAGAGCGGGCCGAGCTCGGCCAATATCTGGCGCCATCGCGCCGGCTGGGCGCCCGTGCGTGAAATCATCGCCTCGATAAGTCCGGTGGAGACGGCATCCTTCAGTCTTCCATCGCCATTGCGCATGCCGAGCTCAATCAGCTCGAACACCCGCTGCTTGTCCTCAAGCGTCGAAAAACGCTCGGCAATCAGCCAGCCCATGTCGGAGTATAGCGTATGCATATCCCCGAGATCGGTTGGGGCGACATCCTCGATGACGTTCTCCAGCGTGGAGGTAACAGGGACATGCTGTGCCAGTTCAGCGGTGATCGCTTTCGTATCCATTGTCATTTCCTTGTTTTTGTGTGCAGTGATCGGTCGGCCGCACAGCGGCTTTCCGTTCAGCTCGGCCGTTGAGCGTTGTCATTCGCAACCGGCCATGTCGGTCCCGCCCCATGGCCGCGCAGCAGCCATGCGAGGCTGACCTCAAGCGTATCGGCGATCGTTTCCAGATTGCCGGCAGCGGGCGCCGCGCGGTCGTTTTCCCACGATGCCCAGATGTCGGGCGTGATGCCGAGGCTTCTCGCGGCGGCTTCAATGGAGAGTTTCACCGCGTCGCGGGCGAGCGACATGCGCCCACCCATCGTGTCGTCTTCGGCGTCGGTCGGTTGCAGGCGGTCGATATACATTCATCGCTCCTGTTCGGTCGAAGGGTCGCGCCCCGCCGAAAATCGGGCCGGGCGCGATAATCCGGTCAGCCTTCGTCGCCGATCCAGCTCTTCACCTGGTCGGGATGGTCCTGGATATATTTATCCACGGCTTTGTCGTAGGACGTTTCCTGCGCGGCAAACATCGCCGCTTCGAGATCGGGGATTGACAGATTCATGCGCGACAGGAAGGCAGCAACCTTGGGGTTGTCGGACTTGAAGTCCTTGCGGGCGAGAATGTCGACATGTTCTGCTTCGCCAAGCGACTTCTTCGGGTCATCGAGATAGCGAAGCTTGTGCTTGCCGAACATCCAGTGCGGGCTCCAGGCGGTGGCTACGAACCATTTCTCGCCCCGCATCGCGCGGTCAACCGTAGTCAGCATGCCGGCCTCGCTGGAGATCTGCAGCTTGTAGCCGTCGAGCCCGTAATCCTTCACGGCCTTTTCCGAGAGACGCGTGAGGCCGGCGCCCGGATCGATGCCCTGGATGGTGCCAGAGAGCTTCTTCTGCACGTCTTCCTTCTTCAGGTCCTCGATCGAGCCGATCTGGTCGGCTGGAATGTAGTCGGGAACCACCCAGCCGAGCTTGGCGCCGTCATAGACCGTGCCGAGCGTCTCGACCTTGTCCTTGACCTTGGCATAGTAGTCGGCATGCGTCTGCGGCAGCCAGGCCATCATCATCGTGTCGAGGTCGCCGCGCGCGACACCCTGGTAGAGCGGCGCGACATCAGCCTGTACGAGCTCCACCTTCTGGTTGAGCTTCGTCTCGATCAGCTTAGCGGCAAGCTTGGTGACGAATTCGGCGTCGGACCAGGCGGCCCAACCTATCTTCACCGGCTTGGCATCTTGCGCCATGGTCGAGGTGACCGCGCCGCTGACGAGAGCGGCGGCAAGGCCGAGGGTTGCGAGTGTTTTGAACATGAGTGCTCCTTTGTGAAGGTTCGCATTTGGCAGGCGCTGCCCACCATGATGAGTTGCTAGAGATCAGGCCGTCGCCGGCTTCAGCTTTTCGCCTTCGCTCTTGCTGAACAGGCCCTGCCAGAATGCGGCGCGCGGCTTGCCAAGGCTCTGGGTGATGCGGTCGAGGATGACCGCTAGAATGACGACGGCGATGCCGCCCTCGAAACCGGTGCCGACGTCGAGGCGCTGGATGCCGGTCAGAACCGTGTTGCCGATGCCGCCTGCGCCGATCATCGAGGCGATCACGACCATCGACAGCGACAGCATGATCGTCTGGTTGATGCCCGCCATGATCGAGGGCAGGGCGTTCGGAAGCTGCACCTTGAACAGAAGCTGGGTCGCCGTGCAGCCGAAGGCATTGCCCGCCTCGATGAACTCGCCATCCACCTGGCGAATGCCGAGATTGGTCAGGCGAACTACCGGCGGCATCGAGAAGATGACCGTCGCGATCGCACCGGGGACGGCGCCGAGGCCGAAGAACATGGCGGCCGGGATCAGGTAGACGAAGGCAGGCATGGTCTGCATCAGATCGAGGACCGGACGCACGAAGGCTGCGACGGAATCCTTGCGGGCCATAGCGATGCCGAGCGGCAGGCCGATGAGCATGGCGATCAGCGTCGCAGCGATGACCAGCGACAAGGTCTCCATCATCGGACCCCAGAGCTCGATGTGGTTGACGAGCAGCAGGCCGAGCGCGGTGAACACCGCAAAGCCGATGCCGACGCGCCAGAGCGAGAGGATCACGAAGATCGCGATGCCAACCGGCATGGGGATCGCAAGCAGGGCGTTCTGGATGCCTGACGTCACGAAGCCGATCGTGGCCGCGATCAAATCAAGCACGGGTGAAAAGTTGTCGAGCACATAATTGACGGCAGCGTCGATGCCGTTTCCGATATCGAAGTTCATGATTTATCCGATGTGTTTGTGATCAGCCGGCGCGGTCGAGCGTTTCGAGCAGCGCGGATTTGCTGATGGAGCCGAGATAGCGCTTGCCGCTGTCGATGACGGGAACCGGCCAGGGGCTGGCTGCCACCTTGCCAAGAACGTTCGACAGCGGTTCGTCGGCCGGAATGGCCTCGATCTCGGGCAGGAAGGCGCCGCGATAGGGATCGGCCGTCTTCGCCCTGATCTTCTCGATCAGCGAGGTCTGGCTGATCATGCCGTGATAGGTCTTGTCGCGACCGAGGATGATTGCGTACTCGCGATCGTAGTTCTTCATCCGCTCAAGTGCTGCCGCAGCCGAAACGCCTTCGCGCTCGATGATAGTGACCTGCGACTTGCGGGCGACATCGCCTGCCTTGAAGACATGCGCGACATCGACATTGCGGAAGAAAGAGCGGACGTAGTCGTTGGCCGGCTTGGTGACGATCTCGTCCGGCGTGCCGATCTGCACGACATTGCCGTTCTGCATGATGCAGATGCGATCGCCGATCCGCATCGCCTCGTCGAGATCGTGGCTGACGAAGACGATGGTGCGGCTGTGCTCGGACTGCAGGCGAACGAGTTCGTCCTGCATTTCGGTGCGGATCAGCGGGTCGAGCGCAGAGAATGCCTCGTCCATCAGAAGAATGGTGGGTTCGCTGGCAAGTGCGCGGGCAAGACCGACGCGCTGTTTCATGCCACCGGAAAGCTGATCCGGGCGACTGTCCGCATAGCCTTCGAGGCCAACGGCCTTCAGCGCGGCCAATGCCTTCTCGCGACGCTCGGCCTCGCCGACGCCGGCAACCTCGAGGCCGAAGGCGGCGTTGCTGAGAACGGTGCGGTTGGGAAGCAGCGCGAAGGACTGGAAGACCATGCTGATATCGCGGCGGCGAAGCGCGATCAGCTCGCTGCGCGACATGTCGGTGATATCGCGGCCATCGATCTTGATTGAGCCGGATGTGGGTTCGATCAGCCGGTTGAGGAGGCGCAGTAGTGTTGATTTGCCGGAGCCCGACAGGCCCATGATGACGAAGATCTCGCCGGCGCGAATATCGAAACTGGCGTCGTTGACGCCGATCGAGCAGCCCGTTGCTGCATGGATCTCGGATTTTGACTTGCCGGCGCGCAGTAGCGCGAGGGCTTTCTTCGGGTGTTCGCCGAAAACTTTGTAGATGTTGTTGAGACTGATCTTGGTCGAAGCCGATGATGTCGGCGCGTCTGTTTCAGTTGCAGCATTCATATAATCTTGGCGCCGAGCTCGAGAGGCCAGGCATTCTCCTTTATTCGCATACGTCCACGATCTGCAGAATATCTTCTGGATCAGGATGTATTATCCGTTGTGTTGCTGAGACAAATAGACATTCTATAAGTCAAATTCGTCCGAGAAAAAATATATTATATCGAAAATATCTATCCGATATGACAAAAGGTCACGTATTCGAGCTTTGATACTGTCATTTTCGACGGACCATTGTGCTCCTTAGCTGCGTATATAGGGCGATATACAAAAATTGTCCATCTTAAAATCAATTTTTGTGACAGACACACCCGTCGCCGGCCCTGTCGAAACAGGCCACAACGCCTGCTGTACCGGCGAAGCAGCGCCACGCCGGCATGACAGGTATTTTTGAAATCAAAGGCTGAAATACGGCGGTGATGCGTCCGAAATCGTGTCCTTTATGAGGAGATTTCGCTCGGGTGGGCTAGCGACAGCATGCCCCGATAAATACCCGGATCGGAGCCCTCGATCGGGATCGCGCCGACGCTCTTGCTGTAGAAATCCATGGGCCCGGCGCCGCCGATCACGCCATAGGGATAGCCCTGCGCATGCATGTCGAGCAGCGTTTCCAGAAGCAGGGCGTGGCCGACACCCTTGCCTCGGGCCGCCTGATCGACGCCGGTGGGGCCGAAGAACCCCTTGGCTGTCGCCTCGTGGCAGGCAAACCCGATCAGTTCTCCCGCCTGAATGGCGATGAAGCAGGTGGTCGGCTGGCGTATGACAGCGGCGGTCGCCTCGGCCGCCCAACCGGCGCCGAAGCGCGGTTCGATCCACGATGTCAGCGCCGGCAGTTCCGGCACCAGCACGCGGCGGATGGTGACCCCTTGCGACGTCATGCGGCTGTCGAGTGCTGGGTCGCGCTTCAGCTCGTAGAGCTTCACAAGCATGTCCATGGTCTTGATCCTTGTATCTGTCAGCCTTTGACGGCGCCGGCGGTCAGGCCCGCCACGATCCGCCGCTGGAAGATAAGCACGACGGCGATGAGGGGGAGGGTGACGGTGATCGAGGCTGCCATGATCTGCCCGAACGGGTACTCGTAGCGGCTTGTGCCCGCGATCAGGCCGATCGCCACCGGCACGGTGCGGTTCTCGTCGGTCAGCGTGAATGTCAGCGCGAACAGGAACTCGTTCCAGGCGAGGATAAAGGCGAGAATGCCGGTGCTGGCCAGCGACGGCCCCATCAGCGGCAGCAGCACCTTCATCAGGATGCGGAAGTGCGAGCAGCCGTCGATGATGGCAGCCTCTTCCAGTTCTCGTGGGAACTCGCGGATGAAGGTGGTGAGAATCCATGTCGTGAAGGGCACCGTCGACAGGAGATAAGTGAGGATCAGCGCGCTCGGGCGATTGAAGAGCCCGAGCCAGTTGATCAGCTCGAACATGCCCGAGAGCACGACCACCTGCGGGAAGATCGAGATCATCAGGACGATCATCAGGATCGCGCGTCGCTGCGGAAACTCGATGCGGCCGAGCGCGTAGGCGGCCGACAGCCCAATGATCAGCGACAGGAAGGTCGTCGATATCGCGACATAGGCCGAGTTGAGCAGCGACCCCATGAAGACCGGGTTGTCGATCAGTTGCCGGTAGTAGGTGAAATCCAGCGCCGGCATCAGGGCCGAGCGATAGAGTGCCGCACCCTGCTTCGTCGAGGAGACGAAGGCCCAATAATATGGGAACAGCGTATAGACGAGCACGAGCAGCAGGGCGAAAATCTGCAGGCCGCGCACGACGCGCCGTCTCATTCGATAGTAGCCGGCGGGCTTGCGCAGTGCCTTTTGTGCGATTGCATTGGCCATCGATCAGGTCCCCGCCGCTTTGTCGAGGCGAAGAACCCCGATGATGATGATTGCGACAAGCGCGACGAGCAGGAAGACCCAGGTCGACGCTGCCGAGCCGACGCCGAGTTCCTGGAAGCTGATCAGCCGGTCGCGGGCATAGATCGATACGGTCATCACGTTCTCGTTGCTGGCCGCGAGGACATAGGCAAGGTCGAACATTCTGAGCGCGTCGAGAACACGGAAGAGGACGGCGACGCCGATCGCCGGGCGCAGCATCGGAAGGGTGATCGACCAGAAGCGCTTCCAGGCAGGGATGCCGTCTACTTCGGCGGCCTCGAAGATCTCCGGCGATATTAGCTGAAGACCGGCGAGGATGAGCAGCACCATGAAAGGCGTGGTCATCCACACGTCGATGAAAATGACGACGCCCATGATCAGCGAGCTGCTGGCCGTCCAGGCAATACCGTGATCGACCACGCCGAGCCCCGTGAGGATCTTGTTGATGACGCCGAACTGGTCGTTGAGCATCCATTCCCAGATCTTGGTGGCGACGACGACAGGAATGGCCCATGGCACCAGAATGGCGGCGCGCGCCAGGCCGCGGCCCGGGATCATCTCGTTGAGCAACAAGGCGATCGCAAGCCCGAGGGCGGTCTCGATTGCGACCGAGATGACGGTGAACACGAGCGTGTTCTTCACCGCAACCCACCAGCTGTGGTCGTTGATGACCTCCATGAAGTTATCGAGACCGACCATGGAGTAGACGTAGGGGTCGTCAAGATAGGCGTCGGTGAAGGAGAAGAAGAAGGTCCGGCTCAGCGGCCAGACGGCGACCAAGAGGATGACGGCGATGACGGGAACCAGAAACAGCCATGCGGCCCGGTAATCGCGGCGGGCGAGTTTGGCGCTCATGGTTGGCTCACCTGTGCCTGTCCGCCGGCTGGATGGCTGAGCAGAACGCGCTTGCCGTCGGCCGTAAAGGCGAAGACGGCGGCGTCAGCGAAATCCAGGCCGACAGGCTGACCGATGAGATCATGCGCAGGCGCCTTCGCTACGCGGATGACCCAGACGGTGTCGTCGGTGATCCGGCAATAGGCGAAATGCTCGTGGCCTAGGTCTTCGACGCGTTCCAGCGTGCAGGTGATCCGGCCTTCATTCGCGCCAACAAGCCGCAGTCCCTCAGGCCGGATGCCGATCTCGGCGATTGGGCCCGAGGGATTGTTGGCGACCATGGCGATCGAGAGATTGCCGGGGCCGACGATCGTGCCCGCATCCGCGCCTGTCTTCGGCGAGACGGCCAGGAAGTTCATCCGGGGGCTGCCGATGAAGCTTGCAACGAAGCGATTGTCAGGGGCGTGGTAGAGTTCCTGCGGCGTTCCCACCTGCTCAATGCGGCCGTGGTTCAGGACGACGATCCGGTCGGCGAGCGTCATCGCTTCCGATTGATCGTGGGTGACGTAGATCATCGTCGTCTTCAGGTCGTCATGGAGCTTGGCGATCTCCATGCGCATTTCCATTCGAAGATCGGAATCGAGGTTGGACAGCGGCTCGTCGAACAGGAAGATCTCGGGCTGGCGCACCAGCGCCCGGCCGATCGCCACGCGCTGGCGCTGGCCGCCGGAGAGTTCGCGCGGCCGGCGATCCATCAGGTGGTCGACCTTGAGCATGCGCGCAACCGATGAGACCTTCTGGCTGATGGCGTCCTTGGCCATGCCCAGCGTTTCCAGCGCGAAGCCGATGTTGCGGGCGACGCTCATATGCGGATAGAGCGCATAGGACTGGAAGACGAAGGCGACGCCGCGTCTCGAGGCCGGAACATCGGTCACGTCCTCGCCGCCGATCGTCACGACACCCTTGGATGCGGCGACAAGGCCCGCGACGATGCGCAGAAGCGTTGACTTGCCGCAGCCGGAAGGGCCGACGAAGACGACGAACTCGCCGTCGTTGATCCTGAGGTCGACGCCTTGAATGACGGTGTGCGTCCCAAAATTCTTCGAAACGGATTCAAGCGAAACCGATGCCATTTTTCACCCGGACTTGATCACGATAAAGGGCTCGCCCCCTTGCTGGTGGCGGTGTGCGATGCGCGAGACCAGGGCAGACCGATCGCCGGCCTGCCCCTGTACGTTCAGTCGAGGCTCAACGGCTTTCTTTGAGCTTTTCCAGTCGCCCGGCGAGCGAGGTCAGGCCGGACTTGATATCGCCACCACCAGACAGCATGTCGTGGACGGAGCGATAAAAGGCCTGCGACACGCGGTTGTAGCTGGTGCCGGTATAGCCCGAGGGCCGCACCGCGCTATCGGCGAAGGCTTGCTGGTTGTCCTTGAGGAAGGGGATCTTCGCCAGAACGTCGGGGTCGGTGTAGAGCGCCGGGATGGAGGGATTGACCGCATCCTGCAGCGCGCGCTTCTTCTGCATGTCGGGGCCGGTGATGAAGTTCACGAAATCTGCCGCGACGTCAGGCTTGGAGCTGTACTTGGAGACGCCATAATACATCGGGCCGAGGCATCCGCTCGACTTCTGGCCTTCCGTGCCGACGGGCAGCGGCATGACGCCGACCTTGTCGACAACGGCGCTGCCTTCCTTGTGCGACGTGCCCCAGACATAGGGCCAGTTGCGGTGGAACACAGCGTTGCCGGATTCGAAGACGGCGCGCGAAGCTTCCTCGTCGTAGTTCAGCGTACCCTCGGGGCTGATCGAGCCGATCCAGCCCTTTGCTTTTTCGATCGCTTCTGCAGCCTTCGGGTTGTCGATCGTCACCTTGCCGTCGTCGGAGATGATCGTGCCGCCGCCGTTCGATGCAACGAGCTCGATCGCGTCGCAGGTCAGGCCTTCATAGCTCTTGGCCTGCCAGGCGTAACCCCACATGTCGCCCTTGCCGTCGGCGCGCTCCTTGTCCTGGATTTCCTTGGCCGTGGCGGCCAGCTCATCCCAAGTCTTCGGCGGCTGCTTGCCGTATTTTTCGAGCAGATCCTTGCGGTAGAACATCAGTCCGACGTCCATGTAGGCAGGCATGGCGACCAGATTGCCGTCCAGCTTGGCGGCGTTAAGCGTAGAGGCGAAGTGCTTGTCCTGATCGGCCTGGGGGATGACGGTCTTCAGGTCGAGAAGGCCGTTCTTGAACATGCCAAGCCAGATGACGTCGAGGAACAGCACGTCGATATCGGTCGACTTCGCCGCGATCAGCTGCTGATAGATCGGAATGGCGTCATCGAGCAGCGCAGGCATCTTGTTGATCTTCGCTTCATTGCCCGTCTTCTCCTTCCAGGCATTGGCGACGTTGGTGCACAGCTCGAATTCCGTCGGCGCGCAAAATACGGAAATCGTCTCAGCGTGGGCCGTTCCGCTCCAGAGGGCGGCGGAGAACGCGAGGGCGGCAAGGCTCTTCTTAAGCATGGTGGGTTCCCTTGATTGTGATAGTGCACGGCATCGTCGGGGCTCTTCTGGCTCCTTGCAATCAATAGGACTGGTTATGACCAGTTATGTCAATATGGACTTTCGAGAGAATTGCGTTGAAGATGACATTGGAAGAGGCGGCCAAAGCCCAGGGAAAATCGAATTTGAAGACGCTCGAAACCGAGGACACATTGATCGCAACACGCGGCGTCATCGATCGCGACGACCCGCGGCCGCTGCACAAGCAGGTGTACGAGGCACTGCTGGCGGCAATCAGCGACGGGCGTCTGCCGCTGCGCGGCAAGCTGCCCTCCGAGCGCGAACTCGTCGATCTCTATGATGTGAGCCGGATCACCATTCGCCACGCGGTGCGTGAACTCATCCAGCAGGGCGTGGTGCATAGCCAGCCCGGCAAAGGGCTCTATGTCACGGAACGCGGCGGCGGCTTCGAGCTGCAGGTGCTGAAGAGCTTCACCAGCATCGCGCTGGCCAATGGCCGTGCGCCGGGTCACCAGCTGATCGAGGCAAGCCTCGTGCGGGCCCCGCTCGAAGTCAGCAGACCACTCTTCCTCGCCCCCGGCGCCGAGGTCGTGGTGCTATCGCGCCTGCGCCTGCTCGACAATATTCCGGCGGTGATACAGACTGACTGGATTCCGGCCGGGCGCGTGCCGGGGCTGCTCGACCTCGATTGGGGTATCGCCAACCGCTCGCTATATGAAGAGCTGCGCCAGCGCTACGGCATATTTCCGAAACGTGGCCAAACGACACTGAGTGCCCGTCTGGCGGGTGAGGACGAGGCGCGCCTGCTGCAGCTGGCGCCGCCGGCGGCAGTGCTGACGGTCGACCAGATCGCCTTCGACGACCGCAACCGCCCGGTCAACATGACGGCGCTTGTGCACCATCCGGCCCGCTATCCGCTGACGCTGCTGCAATCGGAAACCGGCGATTTCACGCAATACTGAGTGGTGGTGGGAACCGCTGAAGGCTCGCCCCTAGCCGTCCAGGGCGAAGCGGTCCTCATCGAATTCCTCTTCGGCAAATTCGTCGGTGTCGCTGTCGATCGCAGGACCGACATCTTCGAGCGTCGTCAGGCGCATGCCTGATGGCCGCGGTGCGGTCATCTCGATCTTCATACCCGGTGGCTGCAAGGCCCAAGCGACCAGCGCCTTGCCGGACATGGCGCCGACGCCTGCCGATACGACCTGCGGTTCCCGAGGAGCGACCGCGGTCATATCAGAACGCTTTGCCGCCCCGCCGGCAAGCGAGCCGCCTGCGTGGAGGGCGAAGAGCAGCTGGCCAGCCGATCCCTTGCCGGTGACGGCGGTGGCGAGCAGGACGGGAGCGGCGGGCGTGGGAACGCTTGCCGTGGTGGTTTCATCCAGCGTCGGCCTGAAGGTCGGCAGTGGCACGGTGAGGGAGGCGAGGTCGGGAACCTTGCTATCTGTGTTGTCGGCGCGCGGCGTCGGCCGGGCAAGCTGAAGCTCGAGGCCGCGTTCGGCGCGTGTCTGCGGCACCGGCAGCATCGCGGTTACGAGAGCGCGGGAGGGTGCCGGAGCGCCTTCGTCGTCATCGCTTTCCGGCGTACGGATGGTCTCGATTGCCACAGGGCGGTTGCGCTTCTTCTGGTCGGCGAGCGCCAGCTCATAGCCGGGCAAGGCTCGGCCATCGGCCGGCAGATGTAGCGTGCGGCCGCTTGGGAAGAGCCGTGCCAATTCCAGCCGCGACATGCGCGGCCAGGCGCGAACATTGCCGACATCGAGATGCACGAAAGGCGAGCCGGAGGTTGGATAATAGCCGACGCCGCCCACCTGCATCTGCATGGCAAGGCCGCGCAAGGTGGCGAGCTTCACGCCGGGAATATAGAAGTCCATCGCCTTGCCAAGCATGTGCTGACTCTTCTTGGCGACACCTGTCACCCGCGAGCGGGTGCGCAGCATGTTGTTCGTGGCCGGAGAGCGGTAGGCGGATACGACGTGAATGGGTTCCTTGGCGCCGCTGCGCTGGTACACTTCCCAAACCAGATCGAGCAGGCGTGGATCCATCTTGGTCGGCTCGTTGCGGCGCCAGTCGCGCAGGAAGCGGTTGATCTGCGCCAGGCCCTTCGGATCGAACTTGCCGTTGCGCTTGAAGACGATGGTCGCCCGCTCTCCCGTGTGGGTGAAATAGAGTTTTAGCGCGCGGTCGTCGGCGGCCGCCTGCGTTGCGCCGGCCATGGCCGCGAATATGACCAGGGCGATCATCACCATTCGGTGCGCGGCAAGCGACACAGCCAGGGCCAGCATGGTCACGGGAACGGAAAAGACTGCATGGTACACGAACACGACTTCCGTCATTGTTGATGGGGTGCGAGAGCCGGATTCTTGTGATCGGCGAGGTCGCTTTGCAGTCGATTATGGTCAACAGATCCCTAACGTATCGTTTATGAGGAATGGATTATCGGGAGAGTTGGGCCGTGCGCGGCCTCGCTGCTTCGGCCTTCAGGGACCGGGCGCGGCGCGGAAGTTGGGGAAGGCGCGCGCAGCCGGGTGGCCGTTTGTCGAGCGTCCCGCAAAGCGACATGGCCGCAAGAAAAGCGCGCGGCGGTCACAATCCTGTCGCTTCGATCCTTATCTCTTGGGACATGATTCCAGAATGGAGGAGCGAGAATTGAATAATCTATACAAGATCTTGGCAATTGCGGCGGGAACGATGGCGGCGATGGCGGCGCCGATTGCGGCGGCTCAGACGCCGGCCGCTGACCCGCTTGTCAGCCGGGCGTGGATCGAGACCAAATCGCAATCCGGTCTTCCCGGCGTGATGATGGTGTTCATGGCCGATGGCAGCCTGCTGATGGATTCCTGCTGGGAAACATATGCGCTACGCAAATGGAGCCGCAGCTCTCACGATACCGTTACCTGGGATGAGGATGGCGCCAAAATCACCGCGAAGGTGAAATCGGTGTCGCCGAGCCAGCTGACGCTCAGCGTGAAGGCCGGGAAGGATACGGTCGAGCACCGCTACAGCGTCGCCAAGGTGCCCTATGTCTGCCCTGACATGAAGCGCTGATAGCTATTGCGCCGCGAGCGGATATCCTGTCCGGGTACCGCTCGCGACATGTCTTCCGAAGTGATTACTCGACGTCGGCCGTTTGGCGCGTGTCCAGCGAACTGACCAGGATCTTGTCGATCCGTCGCCCGTCGAGGTCGATGACCTCGAAACGCCAGCCATCCTTGGTAAAGCTTTCGCCAAGCACCGGAAGGTGCTTCAGCTCCTCGAGAACGAGACCCGCGACGGTCTGGTATTCGAGATCGTCGCCAAGCTTCAGGCTCATGAATTCCGCGAACTCGTCGATCGGCGTCCAGCCCGAGACCAGATAGGAGCCGTCGTCGCGGCGCGCGATCGCCTGTTCGTCGATCGGGCCATCCTGCAGCGCGCCCATGATTGCTTCCATGATGTCGCCGGAAGAAATGACGCCTTCGAAGTGTCCGTACTCGTCGAAGACAAGCACCATGTGCACGGGCGACGTCCGGATCGCCTGGATGACGCTGATGGCGTTGGAAAGGTCGGAGACGATCGGCACGTCCTGCGTGATCGCCTTCAGGTCGGCGGTGCCCTGAACGGACATGGCGTCGTAGAAATCCTTGACGGCCAGCACGCCCAACACTTCGTCCGAGCTGCCCTTTCTGACCGGCAGGCGCGAACGCTTGGTGTTGTGCAGCTGGGCGCGGATCTCCTCCAGGCTGTCGTCCACGTCGATGATCTCGACGTCGCGTCGCGGCGTCATCAGCGCGCGCGCCGTGCGGTCGGCAAGCCGCATCACGCCTGAAATCATGGCGGATTCCTCGCTCTCGATCACGCCCGCGGATTGCGCCTCGGCGAGCACCGTCTTGATTTCCTCGTCGGAGACATTGTCGCCGCCCTTGCCGGACTGACCGAGCAGCTTCAGCACGAGTTTGCCGGAAGCATCGAGCAGCCAGACGAGCGGCAGCGCCATCTTCGACAGGACCGCCATGGCGGGCGCGACCTTTGCGGCCACCGCTTCAGGTTCCCGCAGCGCGATCTGCTTCGGCACCAGTTCGCCGACAATCAATGAAAGGTAGGTGATGGCGATGACCACGGTGCCGACGCCGACGGCATCGGCCACAGTCGGTGACATGCCTTGAAGCTGCAGCCAGGCTGTCAGGCGGCTACCGAGCGTGGCGCCCGAGAAGGCGCCGGAGAGAACGCCGACGAGCGTAATGCCGATCTGCACGGTCGACAGGAACCTGCCAGGGTTCTCGGCAAGTTTTATGGCTTGTGCGGCTCCTCTGCTTCCGTGATCGGCGAGAACTTTGAGGCGGGCGGGCCTGGAAGACACGACAGCCAATTCCGACATGGCGAGCACACCATTCAGGATGGTGAGCAAGACCACAATTCCAATTTCGAGAAACACAGGAGCCCTTGTTCGTTGACGATGATGACGCAAGATAGGTGTATTCACACCGGTTGCAAAGCGGCGGCTCCGATTTTATCGCGCGCGGAACCTGAGAATTCGCTGTCGTCATGTGTTTGGTAAATTAGCGTTTTAAGTCAGAAGAGCTTAACTTTCGTCTGTTACACAACCAGCCATACTTGTTGCGATCACGTGTATGGCCGACGAAGAGATACTTCCACCAGAGATCCTGACTTCGATATTGATGCGAATGTTCGAGTTCGCACCGATTGCCATGGCCGTGTCGACCAGCGACACCGAGACATCCAGCTATCTGAAGGTAAACGACGCCTATCTCAGGCTTACAGGCCTGAAATGGGAGGATATCAGCGGCAGAACGCTGATCGCTGAAGGTGCCGCGATCAGCAGCCCGGCGCGCGATCGGCGCCATCGCATGCTCGCCGAAGACGGCGGTTATGTGCTGGAGGAAGTCGATATCCGTCATGCCGACGGAACGATCCTGCCGACGCTGATCTCCGCGCAGCGCACCGTCATCGATGGCGTGTCCTTCGATGTCGAAGTCATCCTCGACGTCTCCGCGCGTGTTCGCCATCAGCACGAAATCGAGCTTGCGCTCCGCGCTTCGGCGCGTACCGATGCGCTGTCGGGCCTGCCCAATCGCGCCTGTTTCGACGAAGTTCTGGCCGAGCATCTGGAACGGCGCGACCAAACCGACAAGCTCCTGGCGTTGGCCTTCATCGATTTCAACGGCTTCAAGGCTGTGAACGACACGATTGGACACGCCGCCGGCGACGAGGTGCTGAGGATCATAGCCAGCCGCTTCCGCGACAGCTTCCGCGCCAACGATTTCATCGCGCGCATCGGCGGCGACGAGTTCGTCGTTCTTCTCGAGGTCGATTCCTCGCATCTGAACGACGTGGAACTCACGCTCAGGGACGCGGTGGATCGCATCTTCAAGCCGATTGCCGTCGAAGGTGTGGTTGTCGAACTGGGGGCCGCTATGGGCGTCACGCTCCTGCAGCCAGAGGATGACGCGGCTTCCTTCGTGAAGCGTGCGGATAATTATATGTATCTGGCGAAGCAGACCGGTGATCGACTGGCCATGATCTGGCTCGGGCAGCCGGGAAGCACCGAGGCGATTGCAAGGCTTGTGACCGGCACGACCGGCTAAAGCCGTCTCGCCTGCCTTTCTGATATCGAGATCAATATTCCGGCGGCAGCGGTAGCTCGGCGGCCGTGTCCTCAAGCTCGGCCTGCGCGGCCTTCATCGTTTCATCTTCGCTGGTAAAGGGGTTGCTGTCGACGGAGGGCAGCTCGCCGTTCATGTCGGACACGCGATAGAACCAATTTTCATTGGCGCCATTGATCGTCAACCGGAACCTGCCGTGGCTGGCATAGGCCCGACCGGTCGTGTCGCGCTTCCAAATGGAGTGACGATGAGTTGTCCGCGTCCTGAACAGGCGCATTGCGCATCCTTTCCGCTTTTGATCACCCGGAATACTATCACCGGTTTGTGATATAAAGCGCTGACGCCCGCAATGGTTTCACAGTTATTACGAAAACCTCAGGCGCCGGCCTCGCGGACCAGAACTTTTACAACCTGACGCCAGACGCGGCCGGCAATACTTTCGCCTTTGCCGTTCAATACAACCACGCCTCGGACGGTCTCCGACAAAGCCTTGCCGGATACCTCGGCGGTAATCGCATACTGTGCCGAAACAGGGCTGAGGCGCAGACGTTCATGGGCGTTCTGCGGGTGGACTGCGATCTCGCCATGATATTCGGATGTCAGCTGCGGAATATCGATCTCGGAGGCGCCCGCCGAGGCGATTGAGGTGAGCTGCACCGGTAGTGAAGACTGCGTGAGATCGTCAGGGATGAAGTGGCCGGTGGCGCCGACGTCGAGGCGGCCACGGTCGCCGCCGGACAAAAAGCCGCGCGCCGCCATGCCGGATGCGCCGGCGATGGTCGCGAGCTGGTCCTTCCGGCTGATCCAACGGCCGAGATGGACCTGCGGATCGATGTCGATCACGGTGCCATCGAACGGTGCGCGAACGATGAGCGATGCCTGCCGGCGCGCCAGCCCATCACGCTTGGCCTCGAGCGCGGCCAGTTGCGATTGGAGGATGCCACGATCGACGAGGTTTTGCGGATCGGCCAGCACGCGTGCCAGACGGTAGCGCGTCAGTTCGGCCTCGATCTCCGTGGTGCGAAGCTCCTGCTGCAACTCGGGGCGGACGATTGAAAACAGCACGTCGTTCTTCTTCACGACATCGCCTCGCTTGATCCCGATCGCCTCGATCTTTCCGGGCTCCATCGGGAAAAGCCGCGTGAACGCGTTGGGATAAAGCGCCGCCGGGGCCGACACGCTCTTGAAGATCGGCAGCGAGAGCAATGCGATAATCGCAAGAAGGATCGCCAGCGAAAGATAGCTGCGTCTGCTCGTGACAATGTCATGGCGCATGGTCCACCACTCCCGGAGTTCGGACAGGATCGGCCGAAGGATGAAAAAGCCGATCTCGACGGCAAACAGCATCACGCCCACGATCTTGATTGTGAAGTGATAGACGAGGAGCGCGATGCCGAAATAGAGAAACAGCCGGTAGATCGTCGTGGCGATCGCATAGAGCGTCACGATCACGTCGAGCTTCGGACCGAAGCGATCGGGCCGTTCCTCGCCGGTGTTGAACAAGAGATGGCGGATCCGCCAACGTAGATGCCGAAAGGCGCGGGGCTGCAGGTTTTCGACACCGAGGAGATCGGCGAAGATGTAATAGCCGTCGAAGCGCATGAACGGATTGAGGTTGACGATCAGGCTCAGCACCCAGCCGGTCGCCGCAAGAACGAAGGCTGCGGATCGAAATGGGCCGTCGGGGAGAAACACCCATAGAAGCAGCGCGAAGACGGCGATATGCATCTCGGTGAGCACGCCGGCCGTATCGATCTTCAGCCGATCGAAGCGCGACTTCAGCCGCCACGCATCACTGACGTCGGTGTAGAGCAGCGGCACCAGCACCATGAAGGCGATACCCATGGTGGGAACGCGGCAGCCATGGCGATGCGCGACATAGGCGTGGCCCAATTCGTGCATCGATTTGATGAAGCCAACCGAGATCACAGAGACCGCGATGCCCTCAAGCGTGAAAATATAGGGAAACGTCCCGGTGAACGCATCCCATTGGCGGGACACCAGATAGAGCCCGAGAATGGCTGCGCATATGGTGAAAGCATGGAAGGTCGGGCTGAAGAGCCCCGCAATGAAAGGCGCGGTCTTTCGGATGAAGCGGTCCGGCCTGACCAGCGGAATGCGGAAGAAGAGGTAATTGTGGATCAGCCGCATGAAGAGCGAATGGCGGCGTGTCGCGCTGGCATGAAGCGCGCGCCAGGTCGCGGAGGCTGGTTCGGTCACGAAGAAGCTCGCCTCCAGCATCCGCATCGCGGCATAGATCTCTTCCTGCTCGGGAAGCCGCCCGAACTGTGCTTGCACCGCCTGGATGAGACCGCGCAGCGAGCGGGCGAAATTCCAGAGCGTCAGCAGCTGGAACATCTCGAATGTGATGCGGAAGAAGCGATTGCGGACCGGATCGAGCACAATCCAGACCGGCTCGCCGGATAGGCTGGTACCGCCGCGCACGATCTGCAGATCCTCGCGCAAGGGCGGCAGCCGGAGATCGGGCGACGGTGATTCGCTCATAGACCCAGCCGCTGCCTGATCGCGGCAATCGGCCGCCGGAACAGATAATAGGCCAGCGGCACCTTCTCGCCGAAGATCTGCGATGTTCCGCGAATGCCGAGACGCAGGCCGCGCTCCGGCACGGCGTCAAATCCGGCATAGATGCGATAGGCCAGAACGTTGCCTTCAATCATCTGCGGATCGAAGGATGAGGACAGCGTTTTCGCCGCGACCGGATGCAGCGGATCGGCATCCAGAAAGGCGCTGACGGCAGCGCCGTTCTCGACCGCGATGGCATCAGCCACCGGCACGTCGATGCGCAGTTGGACGCGCTTGGGGTCGGCCACTTCCATCACGCGCTCGCCGATCGATACCGGCCGACCGATCCAGTCGCGCTTGTCGGTGAAGATGACCACGCCGTCGGTCTCAGCCTTGACGTTGGTTCGCGCCAGCATGTCGGACGCGTAATCGCGCTTGGCCGAGGCGACACTCAACTCGCTTCGAGTGACCGCTAGATCGCGCCGCGCTTCCGGGTCGGCGATCGCGCGCTGGCTGATCTGCATCAGCTTCGCCTGCGCCACCTTCACGTCCTGTTCAGCGACGCGCAGCTCGTTTCGAAGGGCTGTGTCGGCAAGCCTGAAGAGAGGCTGTCCCTTGACGACGGTCGCGTTCGGATTGACGAGGATCTCCTCGATCGCACCATCGAGCGGTGCCGCGACGATCTCCGGCGCCACGGGAACCACCTCGCTCGGCGCCAGCACCGTCATGTGCACCGGGATGAACATCGCGGCGATGGCCAGCACAGCGGCGGTTCCGATCAGCGGCTTGATCGGCAGACTGTGCTTCAAGCGTCTTGGTCCGCTCAGCGCCCGCCACGCGTGGGAATAGGTCTCGGCCAGTCTTTCGGCCAGCAGTAGATCCGCCTCCGGCCATGGCGTCTCTCGCGCCAGCAGCATACCCGCGAAAATATGGCCGTCGCGCAGTTGAAACGGCACCCAGGCCATAAAGGGGAAGGGATAGCTATCCTGCTCGATCTCGCCGGGTGGGCAATAGGCGGGGAGGGTGAAGGCCTTGATCTTCGCCAGCCCTGCCTCGCGCGACAGCTGCCTGATCACGCCCTCCACGAAGCGGATGCGCGGCGCGTTTCGATCCACCGCGCCGATCGAGGACACCGTCTCGACCTTGAAGACGCCCTTGCATACCGACAGCACGAAGATCTGCCTGGCCTTGGTGAGCTTCATCGTCTCGTTGGCGATGAGGAAGCGCAGTTCGCCAACGCTGTCTGCACGGCGTGCGTCAGCTTCAATCCTGAGCAACAGTTCGTAGGCGTGCTGGGCGGCGGCCGCTGCCGGTGGCTGAAGCTTGATGGGATCGCTGGCTGGCTTTTCGACACCTTGCATCTGCGTATGCCTACTCACTCGGGATTTTGAACACTGTGGGGCCGCTCATCCCCGGCAGGACGCCGGTGGCCTGGCCGGAAAAACGCCCGGTCACCTTCACCGTCTGGCTGACCGGATCGACGGTCGCGCCGATGCGGATAATATCGACCGGTAGGGTCTTGGCCGTCTCGTCGACGCTTAACGAAAATTCTTCGCCTTCCCGCAGCCAGCGCAGCCAGAGCGAAGGCACCAGCACGTCGACCAGCAGGTCGTTGCTGGCGACGATATGCATGATCGGACGGCTCGGTTCCGGCGTTTCATGCGCGTGGGAGGGCATGGCGCCGATCCGGCCGTCAAAGGGTGCCCTTATCGTGCAGCGCCCAAGCTTGCTGCGATAAGCATCGGCCTCGCCTGCGGCTTGGTTGGCCTTGGCGCGCGATATGTCGACCTCGAATTTGCCGGCCGCATTCGAGCGCGCCAGCCGTTCGTCGTTGGCAACGGCGATCTGCGCGGCCGCCAGCGCCGCTTCGGCGGATTTGAGCTGGGCCTGGATATCTCCGCATTCGAAAGTGGCGAGGATGTCGCCCTTGTTGAAGCTTTCGCCTTCCTTGAAGGGCAGTGTGGCGATGGCAAAGCCGAGGTCGCTCGATATCGAGGCTTCATCGGCGGCGCGGACGATGCCGCGCAGCCCTTCCAGCGATGCCGTGGCATCCGCCGCATCATTGCCGGCGGCGTAAGTTGCGCCACCTGCCAAGAGCTGTATCATCAGAACGGATGCCGCTATGCGCTTCATCACGGTCTCCCATGCCGGCGGTTATTTGGCCGCAACGAGGTCTGTCTTCAATTCACCGCGCTCCAGCCACATATCACGCAACTCGCCAGCCATTTCCTTCACGGGTTGGGTGGTGCCCAGCGTCTGCGGGAACGGATCTATGCCCAGGGAAGCGTAGATGTTCGCATAGGCGTTCTGCAGGTCGGCATAGGCCATATCGAGCTTCGCATCGGCCAGCAGCGCGTTCATCTCCTCACGGATCAGCATCTGTTCGCTGGTCTTCTGCGCGTCCGTCTCGGTGCGCACCTGTGTGAGGATCCGGTGTGAGACATTCGAGAGAGCGGCTGCCGTCGAATAGGAGTGCTTCAGGTGGGCGTAACGGGCGCGGCTGATATGGACCTGCGTCATCACTGCCATCGCGACCGAAAGCGACCGCGTATCCAGCATCTGTTTTTCGGCCTCGATCTTCTTGTTGACCGCCGGCAGTGTCGCGAGCTTCATCAGATTGAAGCTGACCTTGGCGCCCCACGACACCCAGTCGTTGGTGGCGATATAGTCGTTGGAATCGTAGTTCGGACCGGCGTAGAGATTGATGCCGGGCAGCAGGTCGAGCAGCGCCGCATCCACTTCGCGCTCGTTGATCCGCAGCCGGTAGGAAATCTCGCGCATCTCCGGGCGGTTGGTCGCGGCGATATCGAACATTTCCTGCGAGGTGTAGCTGATCTTCAGCTGCGTATCGCGGCGCTTGGGAACCTCGAGCGTGAATTCGGTGCCGGGCTTCACGTTCATCAGCGCGGAAAGCTGCGTCTTGGCGACCAGCAGCTCGCCTTCCAGCAGCTCCACCTCTCGCTTGACCTCGATCAGTTCGCGCTCGTAAGTCAGTGCCACCAGCGGCGACGTTTCGCCGTTGGACGAAAGATTGCGGGTGTCCTTGAGCGCGCGGGCGACGCGGCCTTCCAGCGCGCGCATGCGGCCAACGAGACGCTGGTAGCTCACCGCGCGCCAATAGGCCGTGCGGACATCCTCGATCACCTTGTTGACCATCCGCCGCTTCATTTCGTCCTGAACCAGCACTTCGTCGGTCGCCTGCTTGGCGCGCACATAGGAGAGGCCGAAATCCAGGATGTTCCAGGAGGATGTTAGGTCGGCTGTAACAATACTATCATCGCGGGTAGAGGCCTCGGTCGGGTCAGCTTCGCTGCGGCCGGCATACCCTGCGCCGGCTACAATCTTAGGCAGTGCGGAATAGCTCACCAGATCCGCCTCCCGCAATTTTAGCGCTGCCTGCATAACCTCAACCTTCGTGTCAAGATTGTATTTGAGGGCTCTTGCCATGGCTTCGTACAAGTCCACCCTGTCTGAAATGGGCTCCTGATTGGCGGTGGCAAGGGCAAGTCTCTCCTTCCCGAAGCTGGCATGCGCTTCTGGGGGCAGTGGTTTCGGGGTAACAGTGCATCCTGTCGCAATCAGACTGACGGAAACCACTAGAAAGACTGGGAGTTTCATTCCATTCATTCCTCGAACCTGTTCCGTATACGACTAAGCCGCAGGTAGCTCGTGTCTACGGATATGCAATTGCGGGGCGTAAATTCGGCAATCAGAACGCGCTTTAGCAATACGAAACTGTCGTCTGAGTACGTTCAGTCTTTGCTAACATGGTTAATCAACTCTTAACAAAACACAATTTTTCAGAGCATTAATTATTGTCGTGTGCTAAGTGATGTGTCGAACGGATACGGTAGTGAGCGCCTGTCATGGTTGATTTAGTGTTGACTAATTCCTGTTGGTCAAAATTAGGAAATTGTTAATTCTCTGCTCACTACGGTTGCGGAAGCCGACATTGGGAGTCGGTTCTGAGGGATGACTAACATCGCTGACATGCCGGGCGAATAGGGCACCCGGCCAAACGAAAACGATCTGTCGTGGAGGAAACCCCATGAACGAACGCTACGTTCGCCCCGCCCCTGACCGCATCGCAAAGGTGCGGGGTAGGAATGCCAAGCCGAAATACGGCTCGATGTTGATGGAGTTGGAACAACGCATCGCATTCGACGCTGCCGGCGCGGCGACCGTGGAAAAATCCCAGGAAAAAACCCATCAGGATCAAGGGGATCACGGCTCCGCCGAGACGGCCCAGCACGATGGCGCCAGCGATGGCCATGACGCGTTGGTCGCCGCACTCGCCGAACACCAAGCCGCTTCGGCAGCACCCGAGACGTCAGCCGTTGCACAGCCGCGCCAGGTGGTGGTGATCGATTCCTCCGTGCCCGACTATCAGGCGCTGGTCAAAGACCTAGGGGACAATTTCAAGATCATCGTGGTAGACCCGAACGAGAATGGCGTTCACGAACTCGCAGAAACGCTATCGTCTATGCACGATGTCGAAGCGATCCACATCATATCGCACGGCAAGGAAGGCTTCCTGCAGCTCGGTTCCGCGTCGCTGACGGCAACCACGATGGCGACCGATTACGCCGCCGATCTGACGTCGATACGCGGCTCCTTGACCGACAATGCCGATATTCTTGTCTACGGCTGTAATTTTGCCGAGGGCGAAACGGGCACGAACGCTGTCAAAATGCTCGGCTACCTCACCGGCGCAGACGTCGCCGCCTCGACCGATCCGACGGGAAGTGCTGCCCTCGGCGGCAACTGGGATCTCGAATATCACGATGGCGATATCGCCTCCGACCTGATCGGCACGGACAAGAGCCATGCGGACTACGCCGATACGCTGAACATCGCCTCGTCGAACGGCAATGGCGCACTACTGGTCTCGGCCGGGCGGTCGATCTACAGCGTCGACGTGTTGACCGGCAAGGCGACGATGATCACGACGGTGCCGGGGAGCGTCGGCGGGATCACCATGTCAGACACGATCAACTCGCTGGCAGCCGATCAGTCAAATGGCCTGATCTACTACACCGACAGTAACGCGGTTGCAGGCAACAAGGCTCTGTTCGCCTACGATTACATCAACAACACCCATATCCTGGTCGATTCCGATCTGACCACGGGCGCTGCGACCAACATTGTCACAGGCACGACTGGCGTCGGCGGCGGCGCCGCGACATTCTTTAACGGCGGCCTCTATCTCGGTGTCGAAAACGTTTCGGGCAGCAACGACCAGATCTACCGCATCACCTTCAGCAACAACGGCCGCACCATGGCCGGCGCGACGGCATTCGGCGCGCAGATTACGGCAGCGAACGACTGGGGTGATTTCGCGATCGATGCGACCAACAACACGCTGCTTAGCATCACCACGCTTGGCATTACCCGCTACAATCTGACGAGCGGCGCGATCATCGACAGTATCGCCAATGCCACAGGCGGCACCGGTGCGCAGGGCGGCGGTGATATCAACGGCAACACTTATCTCGTCGGCACCGATATCCGCCAGATCAATCCGATAACGGGCGTCGCCATCGGATCGGCCGTGACGATCACGACCAATGGCACGACCGCGCTCACCAACATCTCCGACGCCGCGCGCTGGACGCCGCCGACGGGTACGATCGGCGATAAGATCTTCGCCGACAACGACAAGAGCGGCACCTTCAACACGGGCGATGGCGGCATCGGCGGCGTCACCGTGCAGCTTATCGACGACGTCAACGGCGATGGCTTGGTCAGCACCGGCGAACGTATCTTGGCGACGGATACGACCGACGCCAACGGCAACTATCTCTTCACCGGCGTTCTGCCCGGCCAGTACATCGTGCGCGTCACCGACGCGAACGGCGTGCTGGGTACGGCCACACTTACGACGGGAAGCACCACCCAATCGCTTGCGCTCGCCACGATCGGCGCCGCAAACCTCGCGGCCGATTTCGGCTATTATGCCCAAGCGCCAATCGTCGACCTCAATTCCGGCACGACGCCAACGCAGATCATCACCAATGGCGGCACGCCGGGCACGACAGGCTGGACGGTCGGCGGCACCGCGGGCGCACAGGCCAACGGCGGCTTTGCCTGGACGCTCAACGGCGGAACCGGCACGCTGACACAAGCGAACGTGTCAGGTTGGACTGACGGTCTTGCGCCGTCTGGTGCAGCACAGCTGACCTTCGATGTGGGTTGGAGCAACGATCTGTTGCTCGGCATCTCCAACGATAACAACACGCCGGCAACCGTGGATGTCACCATCGGCGGCGTGCTCTATGCACGCATCACCACGGGTACGCTCAACGGCACGCCGAATACCGCGACCATCACCTATTTCAACGGCGCGTCCGGCTCACCCTCCACCGTTGCCGCATCGGCTGCCGGTACCACCGCCTGGGGCCGCACCGCCGTCACCATCAACCTGCCCTCGACGGTTGTCGCCACCGGCGACCTCGTCTTCAGCTATTCCGCGGCCGGCGGGCTTCTGACACCGAGTACGGATGACATCTTCATCGACAACGTCAGCGCCTTCCGCAATGTCGATACGGTTGCCGGCGTCAATTACACGACGACCTACACCGAAAACGGCCCCGGTGTGTCGATCGGCAGCACCGCAACGGATGTGCGCGATCTCGACAGCACCAACATGCGCTCGGCGACCATCGTTCTCACCAACGCGCAGGCCGGCGACGTACTGACCGTCGGCACCTTGCCGAGCGGCATCACCGGATCGGTCGACACGTCCGTTGCCGGGCAGGTCACCGTGACGCTGACGGGCTCGGCCACCAAGGCGAGCTATGCCACGGCGATCAAGGCCATCACCTTCTCCAACACCGGCGATAATCCGAGCACGACGCCGCGTGTCATCAACGTCACCGTCAATGACGGCGGCCTGTCGTCGGCCGTCGCCACCTCCACCATCGCGGTCGTCGCCGTCAACGATGCGCCCGTCAACAACCTGCCGGCCAGTTGGACGACGAACGAAGATACCAGCCTGGCGCTGTCGGGTCTCTCGGTCACAGATCTTGACGCCGGCACCGGCTCGATGACAGTCACGCTGAGCGTCGCCTCCGGCACGATCACGGCAACGGCGGGAGGCGGCGTCGGCGTGTCGGGGTCCGGAACCGGCACTGTGGTGCTGACCGGCACGCTCGCCAATATCAACGCCTACCTCGCCTCGGCGTCCGCGCCCGTTTACGTTCCTGTCGCCGATGCCAACGGCACCGTCGTCCTGACCATGACGACCAACGACAACGGCAACACCGGCACGGGCGGCGCGCTTACCGATGTCGATACGCGCAATATCATCATCAACCCGGTCAACGATGCGCCCGTGCTCGATCTCGATGGGTCGACGACTGGAACCGGCTATTCGGTCGGTTACACGGAAAACGCCGCCGGCGTTGCGATCTCGAACACCAACAGCAGTGTCGTCGACGTCGACAATACCAACATGGCCTCGGCCTCGATCGTGATCACCAACGGCCAGGCCGGCGACCTGCTTACGGTCACCGGCAACCTTCCAGCGGGGATCACTGCCAGCTATAACGCCACCACCTTCACCCTGACGCTGTCAGGCTCGGCGACCAAGGCGAATTACGAGGCCGCGCTTCGCCAGGTGCTCTACACCTCAAGCTCCGACAACCCGACGCTCAATGGCGCAGCCGCATCGCGCAATATCAGCGTCACTGTCAATGACGGCGCGGCGAATTCTAACACCGCCGTTACCGCCGTCGCGATCACCGCCGTAAACGACGCGCCGGTCAACACGCTGCCCGTGAGCTGGACGACCAACGAAGATACCAGCGTCGCGCTGACTGGCTTGTCGATCACGGACCCGGATGCCGGGACCGGTTCGATGACCGTCCGCCTGCAGGTGCCGACAGGCGTCTTGACGGCCACGGCCGGCGGCTCCGTCACCGTCTCAGGTTCTGGCACCGGCACGCTGGTGCTGACAGGCACGCTCGCCAATCTCAACGCTTTCCTGGCATCGAGTGCGGCTCCCGTCTACGTGCCGGTGGCCGATGCCAATGGCAGCGTCACGGTGACGATGACGACCAACGACCTCGGCAATTTCGGCACCGGAGGCCCGCTCACCGATACCGATACCGCCGTTATCAACATCACGCCCGTCAACGATGCGCCGATCCTCGATCTCGATGCATCGGGCGCCGGCACCGGCTTCACAACGACCTACACCGAAAACGACCCCGGCGTTGCGATTGCCGATACGGATGGCGTGATCACCGATATCGACAGCGCCAACATGGCCTCGCTGTCTGCGGTCATCACGAACGGCCAGGCGGGCGACCTTCTGGCCGTCGCCGGCACGCTGCCTGCAGGCATCACCGCGAGCTACAATTCCACGACCTTCACCCTGACGCTCACGGGTTCGGCCCCGCGCGCAAGCTACGAGACGGCGCTGCAGCAGATCCGCTTCCTGTCGAGTTCAGAAAACCCATCCACCACCCCGCGCAGCATTAACGTCACGGTCAACGACGGCGCCGCCAATTCCAACGTCGCGGTCGCCACAGTCAATGTCATTGCCGTCAACGACGCGCCGGTAAATACGGTGCCGACGTCGGTGACGCTGAGCGAGGACGTGCAGACGGCGATCTCGGGCATTTCGGTGAGCGACGTCGACAGCGGCTCGGTCACCGTCACCCTGTCGGTCGCGAACGGCACGCTGTCGCCTTCCATCATCGCGGGAACCGTCACCGGCAACGGTACGGCCTCGGTCACCGTCTCTGGCACGCTTGCGCAGGTCAACAGCGTGCTCGCCTCGCTGCGCTACACCGGCCGCGCGGATTATAATGGCTCGGACACTCTTGTCGTCTCCACTTCCGACGGTTCGCTGACGGACACGGACAATGTCGCGATCACGGTCACGCCTGTGGCTGATATCACGCCGGATACGGTGGCGACGGCCGAAGACACGGCAATCACCTTCAACGTCATCACCGGGACTAACGGCGCCACCGCCGATACCTTCAAGGATCCCGGCCGCGCCGTCACGTCGGTCACGCAGCCACCGGCCGGGCAGGGCAGCGTCACCTTCGCCGCCGACGGGACGCTGGTCTATACACCATCCGCGAACTTCAACGGACAGACGACCTTCACCTATACGGTGACCGCGGGTGGCGTCACCGAGACGGCCACCGTCACGGTCAATGTCAGCGCTGTCAACGATGCGCCGGTCAACAGCCTGCCGGCATCCGGCTGGAGCACCAGCGAGGACACGTCCATCGCGCTATCCGGCCTGTCGATCTCCGACGTCGATGCCGGCACCGGCACGATGACGGTCACACTCGCTGTCTCCGGCGGCTCGGTTTCCGCGATCTCGGGCGCCGGTGTCACCATCTCCGGATCGGGATCGGCGTCGCTGACCTTGTCGGGCACGCTCTCGGCGATCAACGCCTATCTGGCGTCGGCCGCCGCCCCGCAGTTCAACCCGGCCGCCAATGCCAGCGGCTCGGTGACGCTGACAATGACGACCAACGATGGTGGCAATACCGGCTCCGGCGGCGCGCTTACCGATATCGACACGCGCACCATCACCATCGATCCCGTCAACGACGCACCGGTCAACACGCTGCCGGCGGGCGGCTGGTCGGTCAATGAGGATACGGCCCTTGCGCTGACCGGCCTTGCGATCTCGGATGTCGATGCCGGCAGCGGCACGATGATCGTCGTGCTCGGCGTCAATTCCGGGCAGCTGACCGCCGTTTCCGGATCGGGTGTCACGATCAGCGGCTCCGGCACCTCGTCGCTCACGCTGTCGGGCACGCTTGCCAGCATCAACGCCTATCTCGCCAGCACCGCGCGACCGGTCTACACGCCGGTGGCCGATTTCAACGGTGCGGTCACGCTGACGATGACGACCAACGACGGCGGCAACACCGGTTCGGGCGGCGCGCTGACCGACGTGGACACGGCAACGATCACCGTCATCGCCGTCAACGACGCGCCGACGCTCGACCTCGACACATCCGCAGCCGGCACCGGCTACGCCACCAGCTACACGGAAAACGCCGCTGGCGTCGCCATCGTCAACACCGGTGTTCTCGTCGCCGACGTCGACAATACCAACATGGCATCGGCGACAATCATCATTTCCAATGGACAGGCCGGCGACGTGCTGGCGGTCACCGGCACGCTGCCATCTGGCATCACCGCCAGCTACAATGCCTCGACCTACACGCTCACCTTGACCGGCTCGGCGACAAAGGCCGCCTACCAAACGGCGCTTGGCCAGATCCGCTATGCCTCGACCTCCGATGATCCGGGTGCGCTCACCCGCTCGATCAACGTCACCGTATCCGACGGCGCGGCGTCGTCGAACACGGCGGTGGCGACGGTCGCGGTCACGCCTGTCAACGACGCGCCGGTCAACACGCTGCCATCAGGCGGCTGGACAATGAACGAGGACGGTACGCTGTCGCTGACCGGCCTCTCGGTGGCCGATCTCGATATCGGCTCGGGGACTGCGACGGTGACGCTGTCGGTCGGCTCCGGCGTGCTGACGGCCGCAAGCGGCTCGGGCGTGACGGTCACCGGTTCGGGCACCGCCACGATCACGCTGTCGGGCACGCTCACGAGCATCAACGCCTATCTGGCCAGCACCGCGCGACCGAGCTACGCCCCGGTCGCCGATTTCAACGGTAGCGTGACGCTGACGATGACGAGCAGCGACGGCCAGCTGACTGACACCGATACGCAGACAATCGCAATAACCGCCGTCGCTGATATCGCCAACGATACGGCCACGACCAACGAGGACACGGCGGTGGTGATCGCCGTCGATGCCAATGACAGCTTCGAAAACGCTGGCCACACGATCACCGCGATCAATGGCTCGGCCATCGTTGCGAACGGCGTCGTCAACGTCACCAGCGGCACGGTTCGCCTCAACGCCGATGGCACGCTGACCTTCACGCCATCCGCCAACGTCAACGGCAGCACCAGCTTCACCTATACGGTCACCTCCGGCGGCGTGACCGAGACCGCGACCGTCAACGTGATCATCGTTCCGGTCAACGACGCGCCGGTGAATACCGTTCCGGGCGCCCAAACGGTCGCCGAGGATACGCCGCTGGTCGTATCGGGCGTATCGGTCGCCGATGTCGATGGCGACGTGCTGACCACGACGGTGACAGTCACCAACGGTATCGCCAACGTGACGACGGGGACCGGCGCGACGATTGCCAACAACGGCACGTCTTCGGTTCGCTTGTCCGGCACCGCCGCGCAGATCAACGCGGCTCTTGCGGGCCTCACCTACACCGCCACCGCCGACTACAACGGCGCGGCGCAGCTGACCGTCCAGACGACGGATGGCTCTTTGACCGACACCGATACGGTGGCGATAACAATCACGCCGGTCGCCGATATCGTCGCCGACAACCTGACGACCAACGAAGACACGGCCATCACCTTCAACGCCATCACCGGCACGAACGGCGCGTCGGCCGACAATTTCGAAAATGCGGGCAGGGCGATCACATCGGTCACGCAGCCCCCGGCCGGCCAAGGCACCGTCACTTTCGCCGCCGATGGCACGATCACCCACACGCCGGCAGCCAATTTCAACGGCACGACGAGCTTCACCTATACGGTCACTTCCGGCGGCGTGACGGAAACCGCGACGGTGACGATCGTGGTCAACCCGGTCAACGATGCGCCGGTCAATACCGTGCCGACGGCACAGACGACGGCGGAAGACACCTCGATCGTCTTCTCGTCCTCCGCCGGCAATGCGATCGTCGTCTCCGATGTCGATAATGGAACGCTGACGGTGACGGTCACCGTCACCAATGGCTCCTTCTCGCTGGCTGGCACATCCGGCCTGTCCTTCAGCGCCGGCGACGGCACCGCCGATCAGACGATGACCTTCACCGGCACCACGGGAGCGATCAATACGGCGCTCTCGGGCGCAAGCTATGCGCCGGTTGCCGATTACAATGGCTCGGCGCAGATCTCGGTGCAGACCTCCGACGGTTCGCTCAGCGCCACCAACACCATACCGGTGACCATCACCCCTGTCGCCGACATCGCCAATGATTCCGTGTCGACGGATGAGGACGTCCCAGCCGTCATCTCGGTCCTCGCAAACGATAGCTTCGAGAACCCGGGCCGCGCGATCACCGCCGTCAACGGCACCGCGATCACGGCAGGCGGGGCGGCGGTCACCGTTGCCAACGGTACGGTGCGGCTGAATGCCTCCAGCCAGCTGATCTTCACGCCGACGCTCGACTACAACGGCGTGACGACCTTCACCTACACCGTCACATCGGGCGGGGCGACTGAGACTGCGCAGGTCACCGTCGCCGTCGCTTCGGTCAATACGCCACCCGTCAACACGCTGCCGCCCTCTTTCACCGCGATCGAGGATACGTCTCTCGGGCTCGCCGGCCTGCAGATCAGCGATCAGGATGCAGGCTCCGGCACGATGACTGTGACACTGTCGGTCAATTCCGGAGTGCTTTCGGCACTTGGCGCTGGCGGCGTGACGGTGAGCGGCTCCGGATCGCAGGCACTAACGCTGTCCGGCACGCTGACCGACATCAACGCTTATCTAGCCGGCGCGACGCGCCCGAGCTTTACGCCTGCTGCCAATTCCACCGCCAGCGTCACGCTGACGATGACCACCAACGACAATGGCAACACCGGCGGCCCGTCGCTCGTCGATATCGATACGGCAACGATCGCGATTACATCGGTCAACGATGCGCCCGCCGGCACCGACAATACCGTCACTATCAACGAGGACAGCGTCTTCACCTTCTCGGCCGCAAGCTTCGGCTTTACCGATCCGAACGACAGCCCGGCGAACAGCCTCGCCGCCGTCGTCATCACCACGCTGCCGACCAACGGCGTGCTCTCGCTCGGCGGCACGGCGGTCACCGCGGGCCAGGTGATCTCCGCCGCCAATCTCGGCAATCTCACCTTCACGCCGGCAGCCAATGCCAATGGCACGGCGCTCGCTTCCTTCACCTTCCAGGTCCGCGACAACGGTGGCACGGCGAATGGCGGCCAGGATACCGACCAAAGCCCGAACAACTTCACGTTCAACGTCGCGGCCGTCAACGATGCGCCGGTCAACACCCTGCCGGCGAGCTTCGGGACCAATGAGGATACGGCGCTGTCGCTGGCCGGCCTGCAGGTCGCCGATGTCGATGCGGGCTCTGGTTCGATCCGGGTCACGCTCAGCGTCAATTCCGGCACGCTTGCCGCCACCGGCGGCTCCGGCGTCACTGTCAGCGGCTCCGGATCGGGCACGCTGGTGCTGACCGGCACACTTTCCAACATCAACGGCTTCCTTGCCGCAGCCGGCACCCGGCCGGTGTTTAACCCCGCCGCCAACGCCAATGGCGCGGTGACGCTGACGATGGTGACCAACGACAATGGCAACACCGGCAGCGGTGGCGCCTTGTCCGATACCGATACGGCGACGATATCAGTGGCCCCGGTCAATGACGCGCCTGTCGGTTCCGATACGGCGATCACCACCAACGAGGATACTGCCTTCTCCGGCACGCTGCCCGTCGCCACCGATGTCGATGGTGACAGCCTGACCTATGGCGCCGGATCGATCGCGCCGTCGCACGGCACCGTCGTGGTCAATCCCAACGGCACCTATATCTATACCCCATCCGCCAACTTCAACGGCACCGACAGCTTCACCTACAGCGTCAGCGACGGCACCGTCACGGTGCAATATCTGGTCAGCGTGACGGTCAATTCGGTCAACGACGCGCCCGTCGGCGTCAACGATACCGCCCAGACCAATGCCGGCGTCAGCACGAGCCTGAATGTGCTCGCCAACGACACCGATGTCGATGGCGACGTGCTGCAGGTCTCGGCCATCAACGGCGTCGCCGGCAATGTCGGTCTTGCAGTCACAGGTTCGAACGGCGGCACGTTCACGATCGGCGCCAACGGCGCGGCGGTGTTCAACCCGGGCACGGCCTTTACCGACCTTCCGGCCGGCCAGAGCCGCACCTCCAGCGTCACCTACCAGCTGTCCGACGGCCATGGCGGCTTCTCGACGGCGACCGTCACGGTGACAGTCACGGGTGTCAACGATGCGCCGATCTCGACGCCGATCGCCAACCAGACCGGCAACGACGCGCAGACGGTGACGCTCAATGTCGGCGGCAACTTCAGCGATCCCGATACCGGCGACACGCTGACCTTCACCGCGACCGGTCTTCCTCCGGGCCTGACGATCAACGCCACGACCGGTGTCATCTCCGGTACCATCAACCGCAGCGCCAGCGTCAACGGTCCCTATGCCGTCACGGTGACGGCAACCGACAGCAGCGGGGCGACAGCGAACCGCAGCTTCACCTGGGCCGTCCTCAACCCGCCGCCGGTGGCCGCCGCCGACAATCTGGCGACGACCGAGAACTCTCCGCTCACGGGCTCCGTCTTCGACAACAATGGCAACGGCGTCGATTCCGATCCCGATGGCGACCCGATTTCGGTCTCGGCGGTCGGTGGCACCGGTGCTGGTGTCGGCCAGGCCGTGGCCGGCTCGAACGGTGGTACCTTCACGATCAACGCCGACGGCACCTACGCCTTCAATCCCGGCACCGCCTTCGACGATCTCGCCGCCGGCGCGACGCGGGTCACGACCGTGATCTACACGATCACCGATGGCCAGGGCGGCTTCTCGACGGCGACGGTGACCGTAACCGTCACCGGCCTGAACGATGCCCCGGTCGCGGTGGCCGACAGCTTCACCACCAACGAGGACACATCCGTCACCTTCGACGTGCGCGCCAATGACAGCGATGTCGATGGCGGCACGCTTGCTGTCACGGCGATCAATGGCACCGCCATAGTCACGGGCGGCTCGGTGGCCGTCACCGGCGGCGTGGTCACGCTCAATGCCGATGGCCGGCTGACCTTCACGCCGACGGCCGATTACAACGGCAGGCCGACCTTCACCTACACGGTCTCCGACGGCCAGGGCGGCACGGCGAGCGCGACGGTCACCGGCACCGTCAACCCGGTGCAGGATCCGCCGGTCGCCGCCAACGACAGCTTCACCACCAACGAGGATACGGCGGTCACCTTCGATGTGCGCGCCAACGACAGCGACGTCGATGGCGACGCGCTTGCCGTGGTCCAGATCAACGGCTCGAACATCGCGTCCGGCGGCTCGGTCGCCGTCACCGGCGGCAGTGTCCGGTTGAATGCCGATGGCACGCTGACCTTTACGCCATCGGCCAACTACAACGGCAATCCGAGCTTCAGCTACACCATCTCCGACGGCCACGGCGGCACGGCGACGGCAACGGTCAACGGTACGGTCAACCCGGTTCAGGATCCGCCGGTCGCGCAGAACGACAGCTTCACGACGCCGGAGGACCAAGCCGTTACCATCGCCGTTCTTACCAATGACAGCGATCCGGATGGCGACGCGCTGACGATCACGCAGATCAATGGCACCGGCATCACGATCGGCAATTCCGTGGCGATAACCGGCGGCAGCGTCACGCTGAACGCGAACGGCACGCTGACCTTCGCGCCGACGGCGAATTTCAACGGCAGCCCGAGCTTCACCTACACCGTTTCCGACGGCAATGGCGGCACCGCGACCGCCACCGTCAGCGGCACGGTAACTCCGGTCAACGATATCCCCGTCGCTGTGGCCGATAGCTTCACGACGGCAGAGGATACGGCCGTCACCTTCGATGTGCTTGGCAATGACCGCGATGTCGATGGCGACACGCTCACCGTGACCGCCATCAATGGCGCCAACATCGCGGCCGGCGGGGTGGTAACCGTTACCGGCGGCACCGTGGGGCTGAACGCCGACGGTACGCTGACCTTCACGCCGACGGCGAATTTCAACGGCAGCCCGAGCTTCACCTACACGGTCTCGGACGGCAATGGCGGCACCGCGACCGCCACCGTCAGCGGCAGCGTGACGCCGGTGAACGACGCGCCGGTTGCCGTTAACGACAGCTTCACCACGCTTGAAGATACGGCCGTGACCTTCGACGTCCGTAGCAACGACAGCGACGTGGATGGCGATGCGCTCAATGTGACCGCGATCAACGGGACCGCGATTGCCTCCGGCGGGTCCGTTGCGATCACCGGCGGCAGCGTCAGGCTCAATGCGAACGGCACTCTGACCTTCACGCCGGCTGCCAACTACAACGGCACCCCATCCTTCACCTACACCATTTCAGACGGCAATGGCGGCACCGCGACGGCCACCGTCAATGGGACCGTCACGCCGGTCAACGACGCGCCCGTCGCCTCCGATACCACCGTCTCGGTCGATGAAGATGGGGTGATCTCAAGCACACTGCCGACGGCAACCGACGTCGACGGCGATGCGATCACCTATGCCGTCGGCAGTACCACGCCGGCCCATGGCACTGTCGTCGTCAATCCGAATGGCACCTACAGCTACACGCCATCGGCCAATTTCAACGGCACCGACCGGTTCACCTATGTCGTCAGCGACGGCAAGGGTGGCAGCAACGAGTATACGGTCACGGTCAATGTCGCGAGCGTCAACGATGTGCCGGTCGGTTCTCCGCTTCCGGCCCGGTCGGGCGCCGATGGCGCCGCCGTTACCTTCGATGTCTCCGGTTTCTTTACGGATGCCGACAACGACACGCTGACCTATTCGGCAAGCGGTCTTCCGATTGGACTGTCCATCAACGCGGCCGGTGTGGTGACCGGAACGATCGATCGCCAGGCGAGCGTCGGCGGGCCTACTGGCAATGGCATCTACACCGTGACCATCAGCGTTAATGACGGCCATGGCGGCACGGCCAGCCAGAGCTTCTCCTTCTCGGTCAGCAACCCGCCGCCGGTTGCGGTCAATGATTCGGTCACCGCGACCGAGGATACGCCACTCACCTTCAATGTGCTCGATGGTTCGGAGAGCGGCGGCGTGCCTGATAGCGATCCCGATGGTGACCCGCTGACGGTCACGGCGGCCAGCGCCGCCAACGGCACGGTGACGCTCGGCTCCGGCGGCCAGATCACCTATCAGCCGAATGCCAACTTTAACGGCACCGATACGATCACCTACACGATCTCCGACGGAAACGGCGGAACGGCGACCGCGACGGTCACCGTCACCGTGCTCGCGGTCAACGATGCGCCCGTCGGCCAGCCCATCGCCGACCGCACGAGGAACGACGGCGATACCGACAGTCTCAATATCTCCGCCTTCTTCTCGGATGCCGACGGCGATCCGCTCACCTACGCCGCGAGCGGCCTGCCCGCAGGGCTCACCATCGATCCGGCCACCGGCCTGGTCTCCGGCCGCATTGCGCCGGAAGCTTCGGGCCCGACCGGCGAGGCCGTCTATACGGTGACGGTCACAGCATCGGACGGCAAGGGCGGCACGACCTCGGTCACCTTCCACTACACCATCCTCAACCTGCCGCCGATCGCGCGCGACGATTTCGCGACCACCAACGAAGACACGCCCGTCGATATCGACGTGCTCGCCAATGACGGCGATCCGGATGGCGACAATGACGAGGTCATCCGCGTCAACAACGTGGTGCTGCAGCTGAACGGCCCGGCGGTGGCGACGACCAACGGTACGGTTCGACTGGTCGCCGGCCCAACCGATCGGCCGCTGCTACGCTTCACGCCGAACGCGAACTACAACGGCCAGGAAAGCTTCAGCTACTCGATCGACGACGGCAATGGCGGCGTCGATACCGCGACGGTGACCATCACGATCATCCCGCAGAACGACGCGCCCGAGGGGACGAACCCGATACCGGATCGCGTGCGTGCCGATGGCCAGCAGCTGATCTATCGCGTCTCTGATTTCTTCGACGATCCCGATGGCGATACGCTGAATTACACGATCACAGGCCTGCCTGCCGGCTTGAGCTTCGACGCGGCAACCGGCCTCATCTTCGGCACGATCGATCACAACGCCAGCCAGGGCGGCGCCTCGGGCTTCTACCAGATCACGGTCACGGCGCATGACGGGCCAAACGGGACAGGTGCGTCCGTGTCCCAGACCTTCGAGCTCCAGGTGACCAATCCGGGCCCGACCGCCGTCAACGACAATCTCGCGATCAACGAAGATCAATCCGCGACATTCAACGTCATCACCGGCGCTGGAACGGCGAGCGGCACCGCCGGCGCGGACACCGACCCGGATGGCGATACGCTGAGCCTGATTGCTGCCTCAGCCGGCCACGGGACGCTGACCTTCGCGGCGAACGGTGCGATCACCTATGTCCCGGCTGCCGATTTCAACGGTATCGACACGATCATCTACACGATCTCCGACGGGCAGGGCGGCGTCTCGACGGCGACGGTTACGATCACGATCAATGCCGTCAACGACGCGCCCGATGTCAGTGGTCCGCTTCCGGCCCAGATGGACAGCGACGGCCAGACCGTCTCCTTCGACGCCGGCGTCTATTTCTCCGATCGCGATGGCGATACGCTGAGCTATGCTGCGACCGATCTCCCGCCCGGCCTGCAGATCGACGCCGCGACCGGCGTGATCTCTGGTCCGCTTCCGAACAACGCCTCGCGTCCCGAACCGTATGTCGCGACGATCACAGTATCGGACGGACATGGCGGCACGATTTCGCGGACGATTACCTGGATCATCAGCAACTTCCCGCCCAAGGCGTTCAGCGATGTCCTCTCGGTTGGTCAAAACACCAGCGGCGGCGGCAATGCGCTGACCAATGATACGGACCCCGATGGCGACGCCCTGACCATCGATCGGATCAACGGCCAGGCGGGCAGTGTCGGCCAGCCGGTCGCCGGATCGAATGGCGGTACCTTCACCGTCAGCGCCATGGGTGGCTACACCTTCAACCCGGGCACCGATTTCGCCGATCTCGGCGCCGGCGAGACCCGCACGACGTCGGTCACCTACCGCGTGACGGATGCCGATGGCGAAAGCGATACGGCGACGATCACCGTCACCGTCACCGGCATCAACGACAATCCGACGGCAACGCCCATCCCCGCGGTGACACTCGCCGATGGCCAGTCGCTCGATGGAAAGCCGATAGATGTCAGCGATTTCTTCAGCGACGTCGACGGCGATACGCTGACCTTTACGGCATCCGGCCTGCCGGCAGGCCTGTCGATGGACGCGAATGGGGTTATCACCGGCACGATCGCCGCCGACGCGTCGAAGGGTGGCCCGATCTATACGGTGGCAGTAGTGGCGAACGACGGCCAGGGCGGCACGTTCAGGACAACCTTCAATCTCACCGTTACCAATCCGGCTCCGACCGCGGTCAACGATACGGCGACCACGACCGAGGACGTGCCCCTTCTCAACATCAACGTGCTTGGAAACGATACCGATCCTGACGGCGACGTGCTGATGATCGATCCTGCTTTCCCGCCGCAGGCCGGCCACGGCACGGTGACGGTCAACAGCGATGGAACGCTGAACTATACGCCCGCAAAAGATTTCAACGGCATCGACACGGTGGTCTACCGCGTGACCGACGGTCAGGGCGGTCTCAGCACCGGCGTGCTGACCATCACGGTCGGTGCCCAGAATGACGCGCCGATCGAAACCCCGATCGCCGATATGGAGCGCAATGACGGCGATACGATCAGCTTCGACATTTCGAGCTATTTCGCCGATCCCGAGGGCGGCGTACTGACATACGACGTGCAAGGCCTGCCACCGGGCCTGACCTTCGATCCGGCGACCGGCATCATCAGCGGCCGGATCAGCGCCGGCGCATCCGGCCCGATGGGCCTCTCCAACTACCTGGTCAAGGTCATCGCGACCGACGACGGCGGCCTCACCGCCGAATCCGATTTCACCTATGTTATCCGCAACATCGCGCCCGACGCGATGAACGACACGGCAAGAACGCTGGAAGACCAGCCTGTCGATATCGACGTGCTCGCAAATGATGTCGACACCGACGGCGATGCCAGGAGCATAGTTCTCGTCAACGGCGTCAACCTGAGCGTCGATGGCGCGGCCGTTCCGATTTCCAACGGCTCGGTGCAGCTCGTGCTGGTCAACGGCGCGCAAGTACTGCGTTTCACGCCTGCGGCCAACTACGCCGGCACCGCCTCGTTCACCTACACGATCAGCGACGGCAATGGCGGCAGCGACACGGCGACGGTGACCGTCACGGTCGATCCCGTAAACGATGCGCCCGTGGCGACCCCGATCCCCGATCGCGCACAGGCAGATGGCTCAGCCGTCAGCTTCGACGTCAGGGGCTTCTTCAGCGATGTCGATGGCGATACGCTGGCGATCGCAGTTAATGGCCTGCCCCCCGGCCTGGGCTTCGATCCGGCCACCGGTCTTATCAGTGGCACGCTGGATGCCAATGCATCGGCGGGCAGCCCATACACTGTCGTGGTATCCGCCGACGATGGCCATGGCGGCCAGGTCTCGACGCAGTTCGTCTTCTCCGTCAGCAACCCGGCGCCGATCGCCGCCAATGACGCTGTCGCGACCAATGAAGATACCGCCGTTACCTTCAATCCGATCACCGGTGTCGGTACGGCCGGCGGCGGCGTGGATGTCGATCCAGACGGCGATCCGCTGACGATCGTGGCGATCGACGGCCAGCCGATTGCCATCAATGGCACGGTTGCCGTCGCGGGCGGCGTCATCCGCCTCAACGGCGACGGATCGCTGACCTTCACGCCGGCGGCCGATTTCAACGGCACTGTGCCGGTAACCTACCGCATCAGCGACGGCAATGGCGGCTTTGCGGAAGCATCGATCGTCATCACCGTCGCGGCGGTGAACGATGTCGGTGTCGTCGATCTCAACGGCGCCGGCGCGGGCGTCGACATCGCCGTCTCCTTCAACGAGGGTGATGCGCCGGTCGCGATCGCCAGCGGCGACGCAACCGTGTTCGATGTCGAGAACGGCATCACGTCGCTGAACCTCGCGCTTGGCGGCTTTGCCAATGCAGGTTCCGAGATCATCCACCTGAACGGCTCCGTCGACATCGTCTACGGTACGGCCAACACCGGCACGATCATCTTCGGCGGCACGACCTTCCGCTTTAGCTATGACGGCGCCAATGCGCTCGCCATCACCAATGCGGCTGGCGGCACGATGGGCAATGCGGCGACCAGCGCCCTGCTGCGCGCCATTCAATATGAAAACAGAAGTGACAACCCGACTACGGGGGATCGCACCGTCTCGATCACGGTGACGGACGATGGCGGCGCGACGTCGGCAGCGGCGGTCGCGACGATCTCGATCGGTGCCGTCAACGATGCGCCCGTCGCCGTCGATGACACGGCAACCACGGATGAGGACACCGCGATTGTCGGCGCCGTGCCCGGCGTGCTCGGCAACGATACAGACGCTGACGGTGACGCACTCGTCGTCTCGGCTGTAGGCAATGGCGCGCCCGGCGCTGCGGTCGCCGGCTCGACGGGCGGCAGCTTCGTGATCAACGCCGACGGCAGCTATCGCTTCGATCCCGGCGCTGATTTCCAGAGCCTCAAGGCCGGCGAAACACGGGTTACCTCGGTCACCTACGCGGTATCTGACGGCCACGGCGGCACTGCGAACGCCACGCTGTCGGTCACTGTCGTCGGCGTCAACGACGCGCCGATCGGAAGTGATGGGAGCTTCCAGACCGCCGAGGATACGGTCGCGACCGGCTTCCTGCCCACAGCAAGCGATCCCGATGGCGATGCGCTGACCTATGCCATCGCCACGCCGCCGGCCAATGGGGTGGTCACGATCAGCGCCGACGGCAGCTATCGCTACACGCCGCCAGCCAACTTCAACGGCAGCGACAGCTTCACGTATAGCGTTTCCGACGGTCGCTCGACGGTCACCTACACGATCGCCGTCACGGTCACGCCGGTCGACGACGCGCCGGTGGGTACGCCGATTGCCAACCAAGCCTATCAGGATGCGCAGACCATCAGCCTCGATGTCTCGGGCAACTTCAGCGATATCGATACGCCCAGCCTGACCTTCACCGCGACGGGCCTGCCGACAGGTCTCTCGATCTCGTCGCAGGGCTTCATCACCGGAACGGTCGACCGCGACGCGTCGCAGCTCAATAGCGGCGTTTACTCGGTCACGGTCTCCGCCAGCGACGGCACCAGCTCGGCGAACCAGACCTTCATCATCACGGTCACCAACCCCGCGCCCATCGCCCGCGACGATGCCGCCAGCACCGGCGAGAACGTTGATATCGCCGGCTCGGTCTTCGCCGACAACGGCAATGGCGCGGACAGCGATCCGGATGGCGACACGATCGTGGTCAGCGCCGTCAACAGCGTTGCCGGCAATGTCGGCGCGTCTATCGCAGGTTCTGCGGGCGGGCGGTTCGTGATCGGCACCGATGGTAGCTACACATTTGTGCCGGGCACCGACTTCGACAATCTGAAGGCCGGCGAACAACGCACGACCAGCATCACCTACACCATCTCCGACGGGCAGGGCGGCACATCGACCGCGACCTTCACGGTGACGGTATCGGGCGCCAACGATCTCCCCGTCGGCTCCGACATCGCGGTCTCGACCGCCGAGGACACGGCCCTCAGCGGCCAGCTGCCGGCGGCGACCGATGTGGATGGCGATCCGCTGACCTATGGGGTCGGCAGCCAGCCCGGGCATGGCAGCGTCACGATCGACCCGACTGGCGCCTACGTCTATACGCCGACTGCGGACTTCAACGGTGCTGACAGCTTCACCTATACGATCTCTGATGGAACCGCCGTCGTTACGCATACGGTGACCGTGACAGTCAACCCGGTCAATGATGCGCCGGTTCTGCAGGATGTCGCGGTCTCTATGAATGAAGACGGCACGGCGACGGGCCAGATCGTTGCCACCGACATCGACGATGCGCCGGCCACGCTGGTCTATGGTCTTCAGACCGCAGCCGCGAGCGGGACCGCCGTCGTCAACGCCGACGGCACCTACAGCTATATCCCCAATCCCAATTTCAACGGCACTGACAGCTTTGTCGTGGTCGTCACGGACCCCAGTGGCGCCACCGCCACGGCAACGATCACGATCACGGTCGGCGCGGTCAACGATCCGCCCGTAGCTGTCGACGATGCCGCCGCGACCACCGAAAACACCGCGATCTCAGGCAATGTGATCGTCGGCGGGCCAGGTGCCGACAGCGATCCGGATGGCGACACGCTGACCGTTGTCGGCGTCGGCGCGGCCACCGGTAATGTCGGGGTAGCAATCCCCGGCCAGGGCGGCGGCAGCTTCCTGATTGCCGCCGACGGCTCCTATACATTCGACCCCGGCACCGACTTCGACGGCCTTGCCGCAGGTGCGACAGCGACGACATCAGCGAGCTACACGATCTCCGATGGCCATGGCGGCGTGGCCACTGCGACGCTGACGGTCACCGTTACCGGCCTCAACGACGCGCCGAATGCGCCGGCCTTGCCGCCACAGGCAAGCCTTGACGGCGCAGCCATCGTGCTGCCTGTTGGTGCTCAGTTCACCGATGTCGATGGCGATCCGCTGACCTTCGATATCACCGGACTACCGCCGGGCCTCGTCTACAACGCCCAGACCGGCGAGATCACGGGCAACATCCTGCCGAACGCCTCCGGTGCGACCGGCAGCGCGGTCTACAATGTCACGATTACGGCGAGAGACGGCCTCGGCGGCGAAGCGGTTCGCAGTTTTGCCTGGACGGTGACGAACCCGGTGCCGGACGCGGTCAACGATCTCTTCACGATGAACGAAGGCGGCCAGTTGAGCGGCTCGGTTCTCGTCGCCAACGGCAATGGCCCCGACACCGATCCCGATAATGATCCGCTCACCGTTTCGCTGGTGACGAATACCGCGCATGGCGCCCTCGTGCTCAATCCCGATGGCACCTTCACCTACACGCCGACCGCCGGGTTCAACGGCACTGACAGCTTCGTCTATCGCATCGACGACGGCAATGGCGGCACCGATACGGCGACCGTCACCATCACTATCAATCCGGTCAACGACGCGCCTGTCGCCGTCAACGACAACTTCACTGTCGCCGAAGACGGCCAGGTGGTCGTTCCGGTCCTGGCCAACGACAGCGATCCCGATGGCGATACGCTGACGATAACCGAGATCAACGGTCAGCCGATCAGCGTCGGCGGCAGCGTTGCTCTCGTGTCCGGAACCGTGACGCTGAATTCCGACGGCACGCTGACATTTGCAGCAGCACCTGATTTTTCCGGCAATGCCAGCTTCACCTACACGGTTTCCGACGGAACCCTGAGCGTGCAAGGCACAGTCACCGGCACGGTGACAGGCGTCAACGACGCGCCGGTCAATGGCCTGCCGGCGACCTTCAACGGCACCGAGGATACGGCGCTGCCGCTTGCCGGCCTGTCGATCTCTGATGTCGATGCCGGATCGGGCACGATGACGGTGACGCTCTCGGTCGATGCCGGCACGCTGACGGCTGCCGCCGGCGGCAATGTGGCCGTGACCGGCAACGGTTCGGGCGCGATCACGCTCACAGGCACGCTCGGCGATATCAACGCCTACCTCGCCGGCGCATCGGCCCCGGCCTATCATCCGCTCCTGAATTCGAATGCGCCGGTGACGCTGACCATGGTCACCAGCGACGGCGGCAATAGCGGCGCCGGGGGCGTTCAGGCCGATACCGACCGGGCGACGATCATTCTCGCGCCCGTCAACGACGCCCCTGTCGCGAGCGGCTCGATGATCCAGACGCGGGAAGACGTGCCGGTGTCGGGCGTGGTGGCCGCCACCGATCCGGATGGCGACCCGCTGACTTATGCGGTCGCAACAGGCCCGCGCAACGGCACTGTCGTCATCGACGCCGCTGGGCGCTACCTCTACTCGCCCAACACCGATTTCAACGGCACCGACAGTTTCGACATCAGCGTCAGCGACGGACAGGGCGGTATCACGACCGTCACGATCGCGGTGACTGTGACTCCGGTCAACGACGCGCCCGTCGGTTCGGATGCGACGGCGACGGTGGCCGAGGACCAGACGCTGAACGGCCAGCTGCCGGTCGCGACTGACGTGGACAGCCCCAGCCTGACCTACGGACTTGGCGGGCAGGCGGCACACGGCACGGTGACGGTCAACTCCGACGGCACCTACAGCTACGTGCCGGCCGCGAACTACAATGGTCCCGACAGCTTCACCTACACCGTCTCCGACGGCCAGGCGACCTCGACCTACACGATCTCGATTACCGTGACCGCGGTCAACGACGCGCCAGTGAGCTCGGGAACCTCGATCTCCACCGAGGAGGATGAAACCGTCACCGGCCAGCTGCCCCCGGCCACCGACGCCGATGGCGACCCGATCACCTACGGGCTCACTGCGCAGGCCTCCAACGGCACCGTGGTGATCAACCCCAACGGCAGCTACAGCTATACGCCGGCGCCCGGCTATAACGGCTCCGACAGTTTCAGCTTCAGCGTCTCGGATGGCACCGATTCCACGACTTACGTGGTCAATGTCACCGTGGGCGCAGTCAACGATCCGCCAAGCGGCTCCAACGCCGCGATCACCGTTGCCGAAGACGGCCTGGCCACCGGAACGCTTCCCCTCGCAACCGATCCGGATGGCGATCCACTGACCTATGGGCTGGGTGCGCCTGCCGCGCACGGCACGGTCACCGTCAACACCGACGGCACCTACACCTATCGGCCGAATGCCAACTACAACGGCACCGACAGCTTCACCTACACGGTCTCCGACGGCATCGATCAATCGACCTATACGGTCTCTATCACCGTGACGCCTGTCAATGACGCCCCGGTCGGATCGAACACCGCGATTACCGTCTCCGAGGACATACCCTTCGACGGCGTGTTGCCGGCCGCCAGCGATGTCGATGGGGATCCGGTTCGCTACGCCGTTGGCACCCAGCCGATGCATGGTTCGGTGACCGTCAATCCCGACGGCACTTATCGATACGTGCCGGCAGCCGACTACAACGGCGCCGACAGCTTCACCTATCAGGTGACCGATGGCCAGGCGGTCTCGACCTACACGGTCGCGATTACGGTGACCGCGGTCAACGACGCGCCGGTTGGCAGCAACGTTTCGATCGCCGTCGATGAAGACGGCTCCGCGTCTGGAACGCTGCCGCGCGCGGTCGATGGCGATGGCGACCCGCTGACCTATCTGCTGCAGAACGGTCCGAGCCACGGCGTGGCCACGGTGCAGTCCGACGGCCGCTACACCTACGTCCCCGCGGCCAATTTCTCTGGGACGGACACGTTCACCTACGCGGTGTCCGACGGCACTGTGCTGTCCGTCTACACGGTGACGGTGAACGTCGGTGCCGAAAACGATGCGCCGACGGGCTCGGATCTGGCAATCAGCATCTCCGAGGATACGAGCTTTACCGGCTCGCTTCCATCAGCCTCCGATGCGGATGGAGACACCATCGTCTACGGCCTCGGCACGCCGGCGGCCCATGGGGCCGTGACGGTCAATCCCGACGGCACCTTCAGCTACGTGCCGCAGGCAAACTATGCCGGGCCGGACCAGTTCACCTACACCTTGTTCGATGGAACCGTAACGGTGTCCTATACCGTTACAATCGACGTTCAGAATGTGAACGACGCGCCGATCGGCTCCGATACAGCCATCTCGCTTGCCGAGGATACGACCTTCTCAGGTCAGCTTCCGCCGGCCGTCGATCCTGACGCCGATCCAGTCACCTACGCTCTCGCCGGCGCGGCAAGCCACGGGACCGTCAGCATTGATGCCAACGGGACCTACAGCTACACCCCCGACAGCAATTTCAACGGCACCGACAGCTTCAGCTATTCCGTCAGCGACGGCACGGCGACCAACGTCTACCGCGTCTCGGTGACCGTCAGCGCCGTCAACGATGCGCCGATCGGATCCGACGCGTCAATCTCGGCGCAGCAGGGCACGGTCGCGACCGGCAATCTGCCGCCGGCCTATGATATCGAGGGAAGCCCGGTCACCTATGGACTGGGCGCGCAGGCCGCGCACGGCACCGTGGTGATCGGAGCAAACGGCAGCTACTCGTATCAGCCAAACAGTGGCTTCAGCGGCAGCGATCAGTTCACCTACTCGGTCTCCGACGGAACGGCGGTATCGATCTACACCGTCACCGTCTCGGTCGGCGCCGTCAACAGCGCGCCCACGGGGCAAGACACGACGCTGACCGTTTCCGAGGAAACGCCGTTTACCGGCCAACTGCCCGTCGCGACCGATGCGGATGGCGACGCGCTGACCTACGGCCTTGCCGCCGGACCGGCGCATGGCGTCGTTACTGTTTCGGCGGACGGGCAATATTCCTTCACGCCCGATCGCAATTTCAACGGCATCGATCAGTTCAGCTACTCGGTGAGCGATGGCCGGGCGACCGTTGTCTACCGCGTGTTCGTTACGGTCACGCCCGTCAACGACGCCCCCGTCGGGTCCGATACCGCGATCTCGCTCGCCGAGGACACGACCTTCACCGGGCGGCTGCCGACGGCATCCGACGCCGATGGCGATGCCATCACCTATGGTCTGGCGGCCGCTGCCGGCCACGGGACGGTCAGCATCAATGCCGATGGAACGTACAGCTACAGGCCCAACGGCAATTTCAATGGCACCGACCAATTCAGCTATTCGGTGAGCGACGGCACGGTCACCAACATCTATCGCGTGACCGTGACCGTCACCGCCGTCAACGATGCTCCCGTCGGTTCGGATACATCGATCTCCGTGCAGGAGGGAACCGTTGCCACCGGCACCCTGCCGCCAGCCACCGATGTCGAGGGATCACCGGTCACTTATGGTCTCGGTGCTAATCCCGTCCACGGCACCGTTACCATCGATCCGAACGGCAACTACACCTACCAGCCCGACGCTGGCTTCAGCGGCGCCGATCAGTTCACCTATACGGTGTCCGACGGCACGGCGACCTCGGTTTACACCGTGACGGTTTCCATTGGCGCGGCCAATGGTGCCCCCGTCGGCAGTGATACGACGCTGACGATTGCCGAAGATACGACGTTTACCGGCACGCTTCCCGCCGCCACCGACCCCGATGGCGATCCGCTGAGCTACGCGGTTGCGGCCGGGCCTGCCCACGGCGTCGTCACGATCACCGCCGACGGCCGATATGTCTTCACGCCGAACGGCAATTTCAACGGCACGGACCAGTTCACCTATTCGGTGAGCGATGGTCGGGCGACGGTCGTCTACCGCGTGTTCGTCACGGTCACGCCCGTCAACGACGCACCTGTCGGGTCCGGCACGGCGATCGCGGTCGGGCGCGATCAGACCGTCACAGGCACCTTGCCGCCGGCCTTCGATGTCGAGGGATCGCCGATCACCTACCAGCTTGGATCGGCCGCAGCCCACGGCGTCGTCACGGTCAATCCGGATGGCAGCTACAGCTACACGCCGACAGCCGGCTATGAGGGTGGCGACAGCTTCACCTTCACGGTCTCCGACGGCGACGCGACATCGACCTACACGGTCACGATTGCCGTGGGTGCTGCCGTGCCGCCGACAGAACCTCCGCCGGAAACACCGCCCGGCGAACGTCCGCCGCTCGAAAGGGATCCGCCGGTCGTGTTCCCCATCGATGCGAACGATCCCGGCGCGCCTGATTTCGGTGACGAGACCGAGGAGATTGGTGGCGCATCGAAGGAGATCATGGACGATCTCGGCGCTATATCGGATGATATCACGGTGGATGGTCCGATCGACGCAGTCGTCAACGCCGCTCAGCCTCTGAACGGCATCGGCTCTTTGCCGCGCCACGGCGCGGTGCTGCATGCCGTGCGTCAGATCTCCGAATGGATCGAAAGCGGACGTCGTCTCGACGATATCCACATCGGCTTCTTCAAGGGAGGATCGAATATTCACATCGCCGGATCGGGTGACGATAGCACCTGGTTCACGGTCGATACGATCTTCAACGAGAACTTCCTCTACATCCTGCCCGCCTATGGCAGCCAGACCGAGAAGACGAGCTTCAGCGTGACGCTATCCGATGGGCGCGCGCTGCCGGACTGGATGACGGTGACGCATGGCGGCATGATTATCGGCCGCCCGCCCGTCGGTGCCGTATCGATCGACATCCGCGTATGGGGCACCTCGCGCGACGGTACGGTCAGCGACACGCTGCGCATCGACCTGCAGACGGGAACAGTGCTCGACCATGTCAGGGACCGGCGCGCCGAACTGGGGCCGGGGGCGTTGTTCTCCAGCCAAATGTTGGCCGAAGCGAACATAAACAGCGGGCAAGGCGACCGGCTCTGGAGCGCGCTGCGCGGTCAATGATACCGCCTGCGGCGACGCTGCGCCGTCCCCTCGAGCCTTCTAGCGCCGGCCGGATGAGCTTGCTGGCGAGGCGAGAAGCTGCCGCTGCGGATTAAAGGGACGGAAAGAAAATTGATGTAGTTGGGTTCTCTATTGTCCTGAGTTCCAGACCAGACCATCGATGAACGCAACTTGGCAGATACTGCTCGGAAACCTCGCCATCACCGCGCTAGCAATATCGCTGTGGTCGCACGCCTATTATCACACGCGTGTCTTGTCCGAACGTCGGCGCAACCAGGCGTTCGGTATCGCCATGGGTCTTGGCGCAATTTGTTCGATGATGCTGGCGGTGCCGCTGGATCAAGGCGTTTTCGTCGATCTCCGTTACACGCTGGTGGCGGTGTCGGCCCTGTTTGGCGGCCCCTTCTCCGTGCTCTTGACGATCGTGATTGCGTCGGTGTTTCGCTTTTCTGAGGGTGGAGCGGGTGCGGTCGATGGCGTGATCAGCATATGCGTCGTCGGTTTGGTCGGGCTCTGCGGCTATCTGATCGTGAGAAGGCGCAAGGTCAGGCTGGCCGATGCAGCCGTGCTTGGGATCGCGGTATCGGCCACGCTGCTGGTGGTCATGTCCGTGCTGACGTCGCAGGCCAATGCGCGAGCCGTCGAGCTCGTCGGGTTCCCGATCACTGTTCTCAATTTCCTCAGCATCATGATCGCCGCCTTTGTCCTGATCCAGTTCAAAAGAATGGCGCATGACCGCGATATCCTGTCGGCAGCGCTGACGCAGACGCCCGACTTTCACTACGTGAAGAACCGGGAAGGCAAGTTCGTCATCGTCAACAAGAACGTTGCCGAGCACCACCACTATCCCTCGCCGGCGGCCATGGTCGGCGCGTCCGATTTCCAGCTCGCCACCCAGCGCCGCGCCGAAATGCTCTATGCCGAAGAGCAAGCCTTGATGGAGAGCGGGCAGTCGCAGCTGGACAAGATCGAATATCTGAGCGAAGGCGGCCGCGATCGCTGCTATTCGACATCGAAGGTGCCGCTACGCGACCGGACCGGTGCTGTCATCGGGCTTGCGGGCGCGACGCGCGATGTGACCGAGGAACGGAAGATCGAGCAGGAACTGCGCGAGAGCAAGGATCTGCTGTCGCTCGCCATGGCCGGGATGTCGGATGGTTTCGCGATGTTCGATCGAACAGGCACGCTTGTTTTCAGCAACACGCAATATGCGGCGTTGTTCCCGCTGTCGGGCGAGGCCCGCGTGCCCGGAACGAATATCAGGGACATCCTCAAGAAAGTCGTGGAATCGAACGAGCGACGGGATTTCCGTCAGGAGATTACCGATGCCTGGTTGTCGGAAGCAGCCGCTGCGTTGTTCTTCGACAAGGAAGAATACATCGAACTCTATGACGGGCGTTGGCTCAGCCTGCGCACCCGCGTCGCCGATAATGGCATGGCGCTTGTTGCGGTCTCAGACATCACGACGATGAAGCAGGCCGAGTTCGCGCTCAGGACAGTCGCCGAGCAGATGAAGAGCCTCGCCGAGACCGACGCCCTGACTGGGCTTCTCAACCGCCGGGCCTTCGACCACGCGATGTCGGTTGCGGTCGAGCGAAGCCGCCTGGAGCGCCGGCCGATGGCGGTGCTGATGATCGACGTCGACCGCTTCAAGGCCTACAACGACACCTACGGCCATCCAGAAGGCGACGCGTGCCTGAAGGCGATCGCCGATTGCCTGCGCCGCACGATGAACCGCCCGCAGGATGTGCTCGCGCGGTTCGGCGGCGAGGAATTCGTCGTTCTGCTGCCCGATACCGATGGGACCAAGGCGCTGGTGTTGGCGGAGCAGTTCCGCAGCACCCTGCTGGCGCGGGCGATCGCTCACTCTGGCAGCGAATACGGCGTGGTGACGGCCAGCATCGGAATTTCGGCCAAATCTAACTGGAAGCAACAGATAAGCGCTGCCGAGTTTATTCTCGAGGCCGATCAGGGCCTCTATCAGGCCAAGCGCGATGGCCGCAATCAGGCTGTCGCCTGGAACCCGCCAAGGACGAGCAGAGCGGCGCGGTAGCTGTTTCCACCGCTGCTGCGGCCTCCACTGCGCACGTTTTCAGGCAATCCGGTAAAGAAAAAGGCCGGGGCGAAACCGCACCGACCTTCCTCGACCCGTCTCGACAACGACTGCCAGTACCTCCGTGGTCAGCCGTCAGAGACGAATTATGTAAGTTGAATGTAACGCAACTTCTGGGAAGTTCAAGCGCCATTTATGGGTTCGTTTTGCGCGAAGACTACCTATTTCGGTCAGCCTGAAACGATTGCGGACAGCCGATCGAGATCGACAAGCTTGATTTCAAGCGGGACGGGATCAGTCTGGGCGACGCGAAACCATTCGGCTGCCTCGCGCACCCGTTCGCCGTGCGGCTGGGGATAGGCGCCAAGCCGGATTACCCACTCCCTGACCGTTTCACGCTCCATGCGGCCTGCCAGATAGCGTGCGTGAACGGTCTTTGCGGAGGCGACGAGGTCGGAAACGCTGTTCAAGAATTGTCCTCAAATTGATGGGTCGGTTCGATGAGGCCAGATGGTATCTGGCTCAGACCTCTTCCTTCTTCTTGACCTTCACCTTCGGTTCCACCGGCGCATCCGGCGTGGGGGCAAGCAGCTTGCGCAGCGATGAGATCTTGTCCTTGACCAGCGGGCGGAAGCGCGTCGCGCGAAATGGCATGTCGGCCGCGCCGTAGCCCTCCGGGCCATCATCGTTGCCGCGATGCAGTTCTTCCAGCTTCACGCCGAAGAAGGTGCCGTCGATATAGTGCGTGTATTCGCCGACCCAGCGCAGCGTGTAGATCTCGCCCTTGCGAATACCCTGGTCGATGCTGACATGCTTGAACGTGTCATCGATGCATACGACCTTCTGGCCGACATGAAAGTCGTAGCTCATCTCACAAACCTCAACCTCAACTTCACCCGCCGGCACCGGGAGGTGCGTCGTTCTTCATGAATTCCGGATATTGAACAACTTCCGTCTCGACCGTGTCGAACGACTTGCCCGTCGATTGGGCCAGCCGCACGCCCGGCCCGCCTGATATCAATTCTCCGTCCGCTTCGAAGATGATGCCCGAGGCTTTTAGCGCGTGCTTGATTGCGCGCAATGTGCTGCCAGCGCTTTCGGCCCCGCGCTCGATACGGTCGAGATCCGCTACGGAGATACCGGCGGCCTCGGCCAATTCGGCTTGCTGGAGGCCGAGCATTGCGCGGGCGCCACGTATCTGTGCTGACGTTATCATGATGATTTTATATAACCGGATCGATCTTTTTCTCAAGCTGGACGACGGCTCAAGTCCGGCAGCATCGCTCCCATTCGGTCAGCAACTGCATGATCTCGATGGAATCGGAAAGGCGCGGCGAGGGGCGCGGCGCCAGCTTCAGCCCCTTGCGCAGGCAGTCTTCGACGATGCGAACCTGATGGCCGAAGGCGTCGTGGTCCGACGGAACGACGATGCGCTCTATAGGCAGGCCGTATTCCTCGATCTCCAGCAGATTGTCGCCGGCAACGGGCAGCCACGGATTGGTGAGGAAGCGCAGCGAGGCGCGGTCGCCGCGCACAGTGAAGTCGAACGACATGCCATAGCAGTCCGTCGATTGCAGCGTCGCCAAAACGCCTGAGCCGAATCGGGCGGTGAGCACAGCGTCACAGATGTTGCCGTCGTGGCGCGACCGGTTGCCGTGTCCCGAGATCACGCGATCCCCGAAGGCGTCGGCGCCGAAAGCCGTTTGGATGACGTAGTGCATCAGCGAAGCCGGATAGCAGCCGAGATTATAGAGCGTTCCGCGGCCCGCGGGATTGACGACCTGCCAGATGTCCGCGGCATAGGCGCCCGAAATCGAGCGTATGGCGCCGAGACGGCCGGATCGGATGATGTTGCCAAGCTCGGCGATGACAGGATGGCTGAGATACATCAGCCCTTCGAGGAAGAAAATGTCGGCCTGCTCGACAGCGGCGGCAAGCGCATGCGCTTCTTCCATCGTCGTGGCCAGCGATTTCTCCGACAGCACCGGCTTGCCGCGAGCAGCCGCCTTGATGACGGCGTCGTGGTGCACATTGTTAGGCAGGCCAACGTAGATCACGTCGATATAGGGATCGTCGACAAGCGCATCGATGCTGGAATGCCTAACGGAGATGCCGTAGCGGTCGGCAAAGGCTGCGAGGCGCTCACGATCGCGACCGAAGACCGCGCCGATCACCGATCCGTCGCTGCCATTGATGGCCTCTGCCATTGTGTTCGAGATGAAGCTCGTTCCGAGAATTCCCCAGCGCAGCATTCCGTGTCGCCTTTCACCAGCATTTCCGCGTGACTGCTGGTTCTATAGCTGGATCGGTCGATCAGTACAGGGGCTTCGTGCTCCGACGGCCATATCGAGAGCTCCGCGCCAAGCGCATGGCGCATGGCTGCCTTGCACAAACTTGCCTACCGTTTAGGCGCGCGGGTGTGTATATACATATCCATCGAAGCGATGCATCCTCCTCCCGCAGAGCTTCGAGTTTGCAAGTGCCTCACTCCTCCTCCCAGAGGGACTTGCGCGAACAGTAGCACTCCTCCTCCCAGCTGCTGTTCATTTGTTTTAAAAAGCCTGTCGCACCTCCTCCCGCGACAGGCTTTTATATTTTCTGCTCTATCCCAAGGCCATCTCAGGACACCGACACAGGTTTCGAGCGCAAGCGGCTCGCCGTTGCCGGGTCCGCACGCCGGCAAAGCTGGGGCGGCAGACCTTTCATGATGAGTTCGGCATCGGCGACGGCCATCGTGCCGAGTTCGTAGAAGGCATCGCGGGTGCCACCGGTGCGATGCGCCGAGAGCAGCAAGCCCGGCAAACCGCGCACGGGGTCGTCGGCCGCCACAGGCTCTTCCGGAAAGACATCGGTCGCGGCGATGATGTGGCCGGATTTCACTGCCTCCAGCATCGCGGGAAAATCGACCACCGCTGCGCGGCTCATCAAGAGAAAGGCGGCGCCCGGCCTCATCAACTGGAACTCGCGACGGCCGATGAAGCCCTCGTTCTCGCTGGTCACACTGGCGAAGACGAAAACCACCTGGCTCTCGCTCAACGTCTCGTCCAGGCCCGATGGCACGCAGTCCAGCCGCTCGACGATCTCTTTGGGCAGCCATGGGTCGAACACGCGCACCGTGTTCTTGAACGGACGAACGAGATCGCGCAGCTGCCTGCCGAGATCGCCGAAGCCGATGATCCCGACCGGCGCGCCGGCGAAACGAAAGACGCCGTCGTTGCCGGCCAGCCCATATTCTTCGGTTCCCGCCCGGAAATCGCGGTCGGCCCGGGTGATGCCGCGGGCAAGATTGAGCGCCATGCCGAGTGCCGCCTCAGCCACGGGCGATGCGAAGGCCGATGCCGGGGTGATCACCCAGATGCCGCGTTCCACACAGGCCTGGTAGTCAATATTCGCCATGAAGTTGGATTCGACGTTGATGATGGCCTTTAGCTTCGGCGCCCGGTCCAACCGCTCGCGCGGCATGTCGGTCTGCCCGAAGATCAGCACCGTCTCGGGAAGCAATGCGTCGACCTGCTCAGCCGGCATCTGCCGATCTTCGCAGATCACCAGCTCGCCGAGATTTTCCAGCCGGCGGCGAACATCCGGCTTCATGATCAGATCGAGCGTTCGTGGCAAAGGGTCCACCAGAACAATATTGCGGCTCATCACATCCTCCTCCATTCCCTGAGAGCAAGACTTATCAGCAAATGCCGCTTGTAACAGGGGGCTTCGAGCCTGGCGCTGTAACACTGACGAAAGGCCGCTGCGCGGGCAGCGGCCTTTGATTTTCATGTCGGGTAGGGCCCGACAGCTCAGTCAGGCGATGTCGTGCATCTCACGCAAACGGCTCCGTCGGGCTCTTGCCCGGCTGCGTGAACCATGCGGCGCCGGTCTCGGTCATGTGGATATGATCTTCAAGACGGATCCCGTAGCGGCCGGGGAAAACGATCATCGGTTCGTTCGAGAAGCACATGCCGGGTTCAAGTGCCGTCTTATTGCCGCGAACGACATAGGGCTCTTCGTGGATTTCCAGGCCGAGACCATGGCCGGCTCTGTGAGGCAAGCCAGGCAGCGCGTAATCAGGCCCAAGCCCATGGCGAACGATGACCGCGCGGGCCGAGTCATCCAGGCTGGAGCAGGCAGCTCCGAGCTTGGCCGCGTCGAAAACGGCCTGCTGCGCCTCGCGCTCGATCGCCCAGGCGCGGGCAAAGTCCGCATCCGGCTCGTCCAGAACATAGGTGCGCGTCAGATCGGAATGATAGCCGTCGATACGGCATCCGGTGTCGACCAGAATGACATCGCCGGCTGCATAGGTCTGCTCGCCGTCGGCGCCATGCGGCAGCGAGGTCGCTTCGCCGAAGGAGACAATGCAAAAGGTCGATCCACTATCGGCGCCGAGGGCACGGTGCTGTTCGTCGATATAGCGCACGACATCCGATGCCAGGACGCCGGGTTTGATATACGTGTACGCGCGGCGGTGGACTTCAAGCGTCAGGTTCATCGCGTATTGGATGATGCCGATTTCGGCCGCGGACTTGCGTAGGCGAATATCGCGGATCAGTCGCGCGCCATCGACAAGGCGCTCCGCGCCGAGCTCCTTGGCAAGTGCGTGATAGACGAACAGCGGCAAGGCGTCATCGAGCGCCACGCGGCCTTCCGCCGAAAGCAAGCCGGCTACGGTTTCGGCGCTGTTCTCGTCTTCCTCCCAGGTCACGATTGCGCCGTCGAGCTTTGGCAGACTGTCGACGCGGCTGCGCTCGAAACCCGGCACGATGTAGAAGAGGTCAGCCTGCGTGATCAGCGCGCCGACCAGTCGTTCGCTCTGGTGCCAGACAAGGCCGGTGAAATAGCGCAGGCTCTCCGTCGAGCCGAGGAGCACGGCGTCCACGCCGGCGGCACCCATGCGGCTGCGCAGCGTCGAAAGCCGCTCGCGGCGCTCTGTTTCGGGAATGGGGGAGGGGCGGGGTGTGGCCGACATGGCTATTCCTCTTGATATCGATCCGCTGCTTGACGACGCACATGCGCCGCCGTGTCAGCAATCAAGTCGCAGCTTGATCGCGCGCAGCTAGTCCTGCTCCTGCCGTCAAGTCAATCGGGAGGGGGTTGCCCCGATAGGTCCTTACGGCTGGCGAGTGGCCAGAAGCTCGACCTTGCGTACGAGGTCGGCGACCGAACGGACATCCATCTTGCGCATGACGTTGCCGCGGTGAAGCTTGACGGTTATCTCGCTGATGCCGAGATCATAGGCGATCTGCTTGTTCATCAGCCCCTTGCTGACAGCCATCATCACCTCACGCTCGCGCGGCGTCAGCGTGTCGGCCAAAGTGACGACTGCGTCACCCTCCGCGCTCTCGCTACGTTGCACCGCGTCGCGCTCGATCGCCGTGGAGACAGCATCGAGCAGGTCCTGGTCGCGAAACGGCTTTACCAGAAAATCCACGGCACCGGCCTTCATCGCCCTGACGCTCATTGGAATATCGCCGAAACCCGTCATGAAGACAATCGGCAGCCTGCTTCCCAAGCGCTCCAGTTGCCCCTGGAAATCGAGGCCGCTCAGCCCTGGCAAGCGAACATCGAGCAGGATGCACCCTGGCCGCTTGAGGTCCGCCCCCGCAAGCAGGGCGGCTGGGCTGTCGAAAGCGGAAACATCGATCCGGACCGAATGAAAGAGATCGACGAGTGCTTCGCGCACGGAGATGTCGTCGTCGACGATCAGTACCATGGGAAATACTGGCTGCACCATGGTCGCTCGTCGCATGTCACTCACGGCGTTTCTCCAGAGTTGAGTCATTTCGCAGTGCCTCCCTCATCACTCCGCTTTGAATGCGGGTGGGCACTTCGCTGCACGTTGTGCCCGCATCCGCGACCGTAAGCAACATAGCCAGACATGAAGATCGGCCACACTATACTTAGGTTTGGGGTCTTGATAGCCACCACGCTCGCGATTGGCGTGGTTAGAACGTCGGTGGCGTGCAGGCGCTGATAACCTCGCAGGGGACCGGTCCGACGCATCGGAAGCGATGCGGGCGCCTGCTCTCGAAGTAGTAGGCATCACCGGGGCCAAGGATCCGGCGCTCGTCCTCGACCGTTATTTCCATGCGGCCTGAAAGCACGATGCCGCCTTCTTCGCCTTCATGGACGAGCATGACCTTTCCAGTGTCGGCGCCCGGTTGGTAGCATTCTTTCAGGATCTGTAGCTGGCGGCCGAACAGGCTCTCGCCGATCTGCCGGTAGGAAATCGGGCCCTTGCCGATCTCGACCAGCTCTTCGGCGGCGTAAAAGGCCTTGCGCGACTTCTGCGGTTCGAAGGCAAAGAACTCGGCCAATCCGATCGGGATTCCATCCAGAATGCGCTTCAGGGCGCCCACCGATGGGTTGGAGGAATTGGATTCGATGAGCGAAATGGTGGAGTTGGTGACCCCCGCCCGCTTCGCCAATTCGCGTTGCGAAAGATTGTGAAGCATGCGCAAATGGCGCAGGCGTTGGCCGATATCGACGGACATGGTGTTTCCAAGGTTTCGAGTGTTCGAAATATAACAACATTCGATTTCAAATTCCATGATTTTCAATGAGTTGGAAGCATCCAGAAAAGGGCTTGTTCGAGAATCTGAATTGGCCGATCACTTCATCACCACCATTCCGGAGAGACCTCATGGACCAGATCAGCAAAGCAAACAGCCCGTCGCTCGATAACTTCTGGATGCCGTTCACGGCCAACCGCCAGTTTAAGGCAGCCCCCCGCCTGCTCGCCTCCGCCGAGGGCATGTATTACACCGATGTTGACGGCAACAAGGTACTGGATGGGACCGCCGGTCTGTGGTGCGTGAACGCGGGCCACGCCCGCAAGAGGATTGCCGAGGCGGTCGAGCGTCAGCTGATGACCATGGATTTCGCCCCCACCTTCCAGATGGGCCATCAGATTGCTTTCGATTTCGCCGAGCGGCTGGCCAAGATTGCCCCCGGTGGCGCGAGCGCGCAGCTTGATCGGGTGTTCTTCACCGGGTCTGGTTCTGAATCCGTCGACACCGCGCTGAAGATTGCCATCGCTTATCAGCGCGCCATCGGACAGGGCACCCGCAGCCGTATCATCGGGCGCGAAAAGGGCTATCATGGTGTTGGCTTCGGCGGTATTTCCGTCGGCGGCCTCGTCAACAACCGTCGCGTCTTCCCGCAGATCCCGGCCGATCACATGCGCCATACTCTTGACGTCGAGCACAACGCCTTCAGCAAGGGCCTGCCGGCCCATGGCATCGAGCTCGCCGAAGATCTCGAGCGTCTGGTTGCCCTGCATGGCGCCGAGACCATCGCGGCCGTCATCGTCGAGCCGATGTCCGGTTCCGCTGGCGTTATCCTTCCACCGAAGGGCTATCTCGAACGCTTGCGCGCGATCGCCGACAAGTACGGCATCCTGCTGATCTTCGACGAAGTCATCACCGGCTTTGGACGCCTTGGTACGCCGTTCGCGACCGATTACTTTGGCGTGGTGCCGGATCTAGTGACGACGGCTAAGGGCCTGACGAATGGCGCGATCCCGATGGGTGCTGTGTTTGCAAGCCGCAAGGTCTATGACGCGATGATGACCGGTCCGGAAAATGCCATCGAACTCTTCCACGGCTACACCTACTCCGGCCACCCGGTTGCAAGCGCCGCCGGCATCGCCACACTCGAGATTTACGAGGAAGAGGGCCTGCTGACGCGCGGCGCCGGTCTGGCGGAGACTTGGCAGGAAGCACTTCACTCACTGAAGGGCCTGCCGAATGTCGTCGACATCCGCAACCTAGGCCTGGTCGGCGCCATCGAGCTCTCGTCGCGTGAAGGTGCTGTCGGCGCCCGCGCCTATGACGTCTTCGTCGATTGCTTCAAGAGGGGTCTGCTGATCCGCGTCACCGGCGACACTATCGCGCTTTCGCCGCCGCTGATCGTCGAAAAGGATCAGATCGAGACCATTGTCTCGATCATCGGCGATGCGCTGAAGCGCGCAGCCTGATCAATATGTTTCGGGCCTCGTTTTGACGAGGCCCGAAACACAAATCGTGCCTACTGAGTGGTCACGCCAGTGACCGTCACCGGAACGCCCTTGTAGGCGGGTGTGCCAGAAATGCGGTCATAGGCGGAGAGCGCGATCAGCGCGTTCATCTCAGGATAATAGCCGGCGATCGATCCTCGTGGAATATCGTACTCGATCGCGGTCAGCCCGCGCGCGCTGCGCGACTTTCCATCCGTCGACGGTAGGGCGACGACATTGATAATGTCGCCATCCGACAATCCGCGTTTCGCGAGGTCGTCCTTATTCATGAAGATGACGTCACGGCGGCCAAAAACGCCGCGATAGCGATCATCCATACCATAGATCGTCGTGTTGTACTGGTCGTGGCTGCGAAGCGTGGTCAGGACAAGCGCGTCCGGATTTTTCACCAACGGGTCCTCATGCAGGCCGCGGCCGATGAGGAAAGTAGCCTTGCCGCTTTCCGTCTTCCAGCGACGCTCAGACGCCGGTACGTCCAGCCGGAAGCCGCCGCGGACGCGCACACGCTTGTTGAATTCGAAGAAATCGGGAAAGACGATTTCGATCTTGTCGCGTATCCTGTCGTAATCTGCGACCATGCCATCCCAATCGATGCCATGGCGATCTCCGAGCGTCGCCTTGGCGATGCCGGCAACGATTGCGGGCTCGGATTTCAGCATCCCGCTCGGCGGGTTCAGGAAGCCGCGCGACGCATGCACCATCGACATGGAGTCCTCGACGGTCACCGATTGCGGGCCCGACGCTTGCGTGTCGAGATCGGTGCGGCCGAGGCAGGGTAGAATGATGGAGGTCTTGGCAATCAGCAAATGCGAGCGGTTGAGCTTGGTCGTGATGTGCGCCGCAAGGTCAAGCTTGCGCATCGCCTCGAATGTGAAGTCGGTGTCGGACATGGCGACGGCCAGATTGCCGCCGAGGCAGATCAACGCCTTGGACCTACCCTCCATGATTGCTTCGACGGATTCAATCGCATTGTGTCCCTTCATGTCGGTCGGGCGGAAGCCGAAGGCCTTCTCCATTCCGTCGATCAGCGCCTTGTTGGGAACCTCGGTAATGCCGACGGTGCGGTCGCCCTGAACGTTGGAATGGCCGCGCAGAGGGCAGATGCCGGCGCCGCGGCGCCCGATATTGCCGCGCAACATCAGTAGATTGGCGAGCTGTTGCACATTACCGGTGCCGTTGCTGTGCTGAGTGATGCCCATGCCGTAGCAAATGATCACGCTCTTGGCCTTCACATAGACCTCGGCGGCACTCTTCAGAGCCTCTCGCGTGAGACCGGATACAGTGATGATGCTGTCCCAGCTGGTGTTGTCTATATCCTCGCGTAGCGCCTCGAGACCGATCGTGTGTTCGGCGACGAAGGCGCGGTCGAGCACGCCTGTACCGCCGGCGGATAGATCTGCATCATCGATCTCGAATACGCACTTCATCAAGCCCTTGAGTGCCGCGAGATCGCCGCCGGTGCGCACCTGATGATAGGCCGACGCAATCCGTGTCGACGACAGCGTCGCCATTTCGACCGGATCCTGCGGCGAGGCGAATTTCTCGAGCGCGCGCTCTTTCAGCGGATTGAAGACGATGATCGGTACGCCGCGCCGTGATGCCTCGTGGAGCGTCGCCATCATGCGCGGATGGTTTGTACCCGGATTGTGACCGAAGCTGAAGATCGCATCCGTGTGGTCGAAATCGTCGAGGAGAACCGTGCCCTTGCCGACGCCGATTGATTTCGGCAGGCCGACACTGGTTGCCTCATGGCACATATTCGAGCAGTCGGGAAAATTGTTGGTGCCATAGGCGCGCACCATTAGCTGGTAAAGAAAGGCAGCCTCGTTAGACGCGCGCCCCGATGTATAGAACTCGGCCTGATGCGGATCTTCCAAGCGATTGAGTTCCGCGCCGATGCGCGCGAAGGCATCGTCCCATTCGATCACCTCATAGCGATCGGTCTCGGCATTGTAGATCATCGGGTGCGTTAGGCGGCCCTCGTCCTCGAGACTGTGGTCGTTCCATCCCCACAATTCCGAGACTGTATGCTCTGCAAAGAAGCTCGGATCGACACGCTTTGCAGTCGATTCCCAAGTGATGGCTTTGGCGCCATTTTCACAGAACTCAAAGGACGAAGTGTGCTTGGGATCCGGCCACGCGCAACCCGGACAATCGAAGCCTTCGGGCTTGTTGGCTTTCAGCAGTGTTGCGGCCCCCTGGGCAACGACCTGCTGATGGGCAAGTGTCTTGGCGACAGCACGCAGCGCGCCCCATCCGCCGGCCGGTGCGTCGTACTTCTCAATTCCCTCAGGCCGCTTCTTCGCCATGTTCAAACGTCTCCACATACCGTCTAGCCAGCATAACATCTCTCGATGCCGCACTGCACTATACCGAAGCATAGGAGGTTGCCATAGCTCTGAAGACTCAGCCTGGTGCCGCAAGATGCGCTGAGTGGACTATACGAGACATGCGAGGGCACGCGAAACGTCGGCGCGACGCGTTGGCCGTGACTACGCGGACGCGAAGCCAAGGATCATGTGTGATCAAAAAAAACGGACTGGCGCAGCAACGCACCAATCCGCAATGGATAGCCTTAATTGCCGGGCGGCGGTTATCAGTCGACCAGTGCGCCGATGCGGCTCGATATGCGTCGCGAAACGTCCTTGAACGGATCACGCATCGGAACGATGGGCGAAACGCTGAGCAATAGAAGCGCCTTCAGATGCTGTCTTCCGCTTTCTTCGCCGACCACCGGGGCATAAGGCATCATACTCGGGCGGCGCCCAGCCGGATAGAGCTTCTCGAGTTCGACGAAGTTATCGAAACTCTCGTAGTCGCTGCCACGCAGCTGGAAAGTCTCGACCGGCGTGCCAGCGGCGATTACCACGTCGTGGCTGTCGAGCAGCACGTTGTAGTATTCGATCGTTTGACTGTCATGAGGTACGGTCGATATGATCGAGCTGCCGTTGACCAGATCCTTTGCGCGGACCAGAGCGCCATCGACGTAAAGGGCGTGGCCAGCGGAGATGTAGAGATCCTGGCTCGGCATGCCGTCATCCAGCGCGCCCTTCGAGATGCGCACCGGCATGACCGTCGGATGCCAGGAGGACACGCTCTTGCGGAATGTTTGGCGGCCGATCCAGCGGATTGGCTTGGCTTCGCCAGAGATCGTTTCGACGAGATCGCCAAGGTGCAGATCCTCGATCGCGACTTCGCCTGATGGTGTCGCAATCAGGGTGCCGCGCAGGAGGCACTTCGCACCGCCGTCGCCGCCCCCGGAGTTTCCTCCGCCGGAATGGCCACCGCCACCGCCACCGCCACCGTCGTGGCCCCCACCGCCACCGCCACCATGTCCGCCTCCGCGGCCGCCGCCCCAATTACGTCCCATTGCCTTTGCGGGCGAAGAGGCTATTGCCATGGTCGCAACAGCGATTCCGGCAACTCTTGCGCTCGTAGCTGCCGCTACACCGAGAAAATGTCGGCGTGCACGGTTAGAGGGTGTTTCTTCCGGGTCCATCGATGACATCATGCGCTCCGTCTTTTGGGTTACACCTGTCTATTTATGATTGCCGTTAACCATCCTACACCAACTTCATCCGCGATAAACTCAGCCGAATAGGTTCGAAGCTACTCAAATAGCAGTAGTCAATACAGCTTCCTGAAGATCGAGCGAATGTGGAGATTTGGACAATCCTTGGGCGAGATTTGTCGATTTCTCTTTAAGAAAAGGAATGCTCGTCCCTCGCAAATTGCCGTCGCTTCTCCAGTAATCTGCTACCTTGGGTACAGATTTCAGGCGCAATTTTCTGCGCGGGGTGAAGCATGGCATGCAGTCGCTTGCCTTGCCTTGCCTTGCCTTGCCTTGCCATTGTCCAATTGGAAGTGATGGTTTTGTAGTGCGTGTCAGCCTACCTTTGCGATCACAGGCTCGCACCGCAGGCGGCTGGCTGCAATGGCATCAACGACAGCGTCGAGTTCTCCGTCGGTCATCTGCACGAACAGTGGCAGGATTACGGTCCGGTTCTGGGCGCTGACGCTGTTTGTCAGATCACCCGAAACCCTGTGCGAGTTCTCCGCCGCGTAGGCCGGTTCGAGATGGCTGTTCATAATGCCGCGTCGCGTCGAGATACCCTGATCGAGCAGCCCCTGCATGAGCTCCAGCTGATCCAACTGATCAGGCAGCGTCATGCAATAGCTCTGCCAGTTGCTTCGTGCCCAGTCCGGCTCGACCGGAGCGCTCATACCGTCTAGCTTGCCGAGGGCCTGCGAGTAGGCGGCGGCGAGCGCGCGTCTCTTGGCGACGATCTCCGGCAGTCGTTTCAACTGCTCGCGCCCAACGGCTGCCTGCATGTCCGTCATCCGGTAGTTGAAGCCGACTTCCGGGTAGCTTTCGTAGATCACCTGCTTCGAGCCGTGGCGCACGCTATCGGTAACGCTCATGCTGTGCTGGCGCCAGAGGCGAAACTTCCGGTCATATTCCGGGTTCGCCGTTGTCAGCATGCCTCCATCGCCCGTGGTTACCACCTTGCGAGGATGGAACGAAAAGCAGGCGATATCGCCATGCGGCTTACCGATCTTCTCCCAGCGACCCTTCCACAGGATTTCGCTGCCCGTTGCGCAGGCGGCATCCTCAATAACCGGAATGGCGTGCCGCTCGGCAACTTCGACGATGCGGCTCAGATCGCACGGCATGCCGAGCTGGTGCACACAGATAATCGCTTTGGTGCGCGGCGTGATCGCTGCTTTGATAAGCTCGGGGTCGATGTTGAATCCATCAGCCTCGATGTCGATGAAGACAGGCGTTGCGTTGCAATAGCGGATCGCATTGGCGGTCGCTATGAAGGAGTGGCTGACGGTAATGACTTCGTCGCCGGCTTCGACGCCGACCGCCAGCAGAGCCAGATGCAGTGCCGTCGTGCAGTTTGAGACCGCGCAGGCGTGCGAGGCGCCGACGAAATCGGCGAATTCACGTTCGAAGGCGGCGACTTCCGGGCCTTGCGTGACCCAGCCAGAGAGAATGACACGACGGACCGCCTCGACTTCCTGCTCGTCGAGAACAGGTTTTGCAACAGGAATTTGGCTCATGCCGCTTCTCCGGTGTTCTGCATCTTCTCATGCCGCCACCAGGCGACGAGATCGCTCAGCCCTTGCTCCATGCTGATTTCGGACTTGAAGCCGAGCATGGTCTCGGCCTTGACCGTAGAGGCAAGACGACGAGGAACGGCATTGACCTTGCGCGCTGGCCCGTATTGCACATCCATCGACGCGCCCATGACCTTCATCAGCAGTTGCGCGAGGTCGCGCAGGCTGGTCTCTTCGCCGCTTGCCACGTTGAACACTTCGTCGGTGACGTCAGACTTCGCCGCAAGCAGGTTCACGCGGGCGATATCGTGCACATGCACGAAATCCATGGTGGACAGGCCGTCGCCGTGAATGATGGGCGGCTGGCCGTTGGCGATGCGCTCCATCCAGCGGATCAGAACCTCTGTATAGACGCCATGCACATCCATGCGCGGCCCGTAGACGTTGAAATAGCGAAGCGCGACGTAGCGCAGGCCATACATCTCGGCAAAGCTTCTGAGGAGACCCTCGTTGAAGGCCTTGGCGGCGCCATAGATCGTGCGGTTGTTATAGGGGTGGTGGTCCTCGGTGGTCGGGAAACTCTCGGCAAGGCCGAGCACGGAGGCGGACGATGCCGCGACAACCTTGGAAACTTTCGCTTCCACAGCCGCCTCGAGTACATCGAACGTGCCGCCGGCGAGAACGTCGAAGGCCAGACGCGGCTCTTCGGCGCATTGGGTGATGCGGATGGCCGCCTGGTGAAACACAGTGTCGATACCGGCGAATGTTTCCTTTAGGAGCTTGCGGTCGCGGATATCCCCGTCGATGATCGTGACGGGCGCTGCCTTGATCGCATCGGCCAGATTTTCCCGGCGGCCACGCCCGAAGTTGTCGATGATGACGATCTCGCGTGGCTCTTCCAGCGCAACGAGGTCCGCGATATGCGAGCCGATGAGGCCCGCGCCGCCGGTGATCAGAATTCGCTGGTTCTTCATGACTACTCCACGCTTTTCACAGTTGAGGGATCGGAGTCTTCGCGCCACCGGATGAATTTGGCCGGCACGCCGGCGACGACCGAGAACGGTTCCACATCCGCCAAGACAACAGCGCCGGCACCAACAATCGCGCCCTTGCCGACGGTAACGCCGGGCAAGATGGTGGCATTGGTACCGATATCGGCCCAGGCGCCGATGCGTACCGGCTTGATTTCGAGATCGGTGCGGATGATTGGCACGTCAACCGGAAGGGCGGTATGGCTGGAGCCAAGAACCTTGGCGCCTGGCCCCCAGCCGACGCATTCCTCAAGAACGAGGTTGCGCGCGTCGAAATACGCCTGCGGGCCGATCCACGTATTGTCGCCGATCTTGCAGGTGCCGTCGAAACGTCCCTGGATGTAGGCCTGGGCGCCGATGAAAACGCCGTTTCCGATTTCGAAGGTTTCCGGATGCTTGAAACCGACGCCGCTACCGACCTGCAGGCCCGAGCCGCAGGAGCGCGTGAAGCTGTTCCAGATGACCTTGCGCATGAAGGCGTCGACGAAGCCATCGCCATTGGCGAAGCGCGCGTAGAGTTCCACCAGTCCCGCCAGCCCGTATGTCTGGCGCAGTTCCTTGGCGAGCTCGCTCTGATAGAGCGGATCGGACGCGTTTTCCTTCAGGCCGTGTACCGATTGGACAAGCCGGACGAGGGGGGCTGGGTCAGCTGACATAGGCGTCCTGCTCCACCGCGGCCACGACCTCTTCGACCTGGCGCATCGTCAGCTCCGGATAGATCGGTAGCGAAAGCACTTCGCGCGCCGCCGCTTCCGAAACCGGGAAGTCACCGACCTGGTAGCCGAGATCAGCATGCGCTTCCTGCAGGTGGACCGGCACGGGATAGTGCAAGCCAGTATGGATACCTTCGTCGCGCAACGCCTGTTGCAGATGATCCCGATCAGGGGTGCGCACCGCATAGACGTGGTAGACATGGCGGCGGTCGCTTGCGGCAACCGGCGCCTGAACGCTTCTCGATCCGGCAAGCAGCGCCGAATAGCGCGCGGCGCGCGTGCGGCGGGCTTCCGTCCAGTCTTCGAGATGTCGCAGCTTGATCCTGAGGATGGCGCCCTGGATTTCGTCCATCCGGTAGTTGTAGCCCTTCATCACGTGGTGATAGCGCTTCTCCTGGCCCCAATCGCGCAGCATGCGCATCGCCTTGGCCTGCTCGTCGTCATTGGTGACGATGATGCCGCCTTCGCCGCAGGCGCCGAGGTTCTTGCCCGGGTAGAAGCTGAAGCTGCCGGAGATCCCGATGCTGCCGGCGCGCTTGCCCTTATATTCGGCGCCATGTGCCTGGCAGGCGTCCTCGATAATGGGCAGGCCATATTTGTCGGCGATCGCCTGAATGGCATCCATATCGGCCATCTGGCCATAGAGATGAACCGGCACGATCGCCTTGGTCTTGCGGGTAATCGCAGCTTCCAGCTTCGCCGGGTCCATGGTGAGCGTCACCGGCTCCACATCGACGAAAACCGGCCGGGCGCCCGTGTAGCAGATGGCGGCGGTGGTCGCGACGAAGGTCAGCGATACCGTGACGACCTCATCATCAGGCCCGACGCCGGCTGCGAGCAGCGACAGGTGCAACGCGCTGGTGCCGGTGTTGACGGCAATGGCGTGTTTCGTGCCGCAATAGCGCGCGAATTCCTCTTCGAAGCGCGCGACTTCCTCGCCGAGCACATAGTGGCCGGAAGCAAGAACGCGGAGAACCGCGGCATCGACATCGTCCTTGATCGACGCGTATTGAGCCTTCAGGTCGAGCAGCGGGATCATGCTATCAGCCTTGCCTGTTCGAGTTCGATGACACGGCCGCGCTGAGCAAGCGATTGCGTCGCGGCTTCGAGAATGCGCACCACGCGCAGGCCGGCGTGGCCATCGGCGAGCGGTTGCGTCTTGTTGGTGACGCAATCGACGAACTGCTTAAGCTCGCGGCCGAGCGCTTCCGTCATGTCGAGCTGCGGCGCGTACATGTCGCCGGTGCGGTAACCGACGCGCATCTCGTAGACCTTGTCGCCGTTGTGTTCGGCATTGCCGTTCAGCGTGATGCCCTTGTCGTAGACTTTGATCTTTTCGCTAGGCTCGAGATCGTCGTAAACGATCATCTTGTTGCTGCCGCCGATCAGTGTGCGGCGAACCTTCACCGGCGCCAGCCAGTTCACGTGGATATGCGCGATCAGCTTGCTCTCGAAAAACAGAGTCAGATAGGCGATATTCTCTGGCTCGCCGGCCACATGCCCCATGCCGGTGGCCGAAACCGCGACCGGCTTCTCCGGCAGGACATAGTCCATGATCGAAAGGTCATGCACTGCCAGATCCCAAACGACGCTGACATCGTGCTGGAAGAGGCCCAGATTGACGCGCACTGAATCGTAATAATAGACGTCGCCGAGGCCCGTTTCGATGATTTCCCGCATTTTGCGGACGGCGCCGGTGTGGATGAAGGTGTGGTCTACTGCGAGGATCAGGCCTCGGCGGGTGGCTTCTTCCACCATGCGCCGCGCCTCTTCCGAGGTCGAGGCCATCGGCTTTTCGACGAACACGTGCTTGCCGGCCATCATTGCCTGCATGGCGAGCTTGTAATGGGCGAAAACAGGTGTGGCGATCGCAATCGCATCGACGCGGGGGTCGCGCAGGACCTCGTCGAAATCATCGGTGATCTGGACCGTCGGATAGCGCATCTGCACGGCGCCTAGCCGGTCCTTTTTCAAATCGCAGACCCACAGCAGCTGCGCGCCGGGTGTCTCCGCGAAATTTCGGACCAGATTGGGTCCCCAATAGCCATAACCGACGACGGCAATACCAATCATCGTGCCCTCCCAGATGACAGAATTTCGACTGGAGCGTCCTTGGCGCGGCCAATGATCCGCGCAGGCACGCCTGCTGCAATTGCGTAGTCAGGAACATCCTTTGTCACGACCGCGCCGGCGCCAATCTGCGCGCCCTCGCCGATTGTGATGCCTGCGACGATGGTCGCGTTGCTGCCGATCGAGGCATAGCGTTTCACAACCGTGGGGACGACAGCCCAGTCGGCGTCCGACTGAAGTGAGCCATCGAGATTGACGGCGCGAGGCTGAAGATCATTCGTGAACATCACGCCATGGCCGATAAACACCCCATCCTCGATCGTCACGCCCTCGCAAACGAAGGAGTGGCTGGAGATCTTGCAGTTTACACCGATGGCGGCGTTCTTCTGGATCTCGACGAAGGTTCCGACACGTGTGCCCGAGCCGATTGAGCAGCCATAGAGATTGACTAGGTCTGGGTGATGAATGACGACGTTGTCACCCAGCGTTACGCTCGAAGCAATCATGCCCTGATGTCCTCACTCTACTCTGAACTACGTCGGCTTAACGCACAAAAAAGAGCGCCGACGGACGACTTTCGCCACTCAAGAGAAAGCTTTTCGTCGGCAGAGTAAAGGAATCAAAATGCGGTATATGCCTAATCGAAAGGCGTATTTATTTTGAAATTATTGCTTCGTCATACTGAGTTGCGAAAGTAATTTCGGTGTTTATATTTGCGGCTAATAGGGTGCCTCGGTGGAAACGGTATGGTAGCCGTCTGCGTGACGCAACCAGGAGAGCGGCGACATGCTGTGCGTACGAACGAAAGGATCGGGCTTTTGCTGACGAAGGTTCCGGTTGCGGCAAACGGTAAGTCCAATAGCTTGCCTAGGCGGGCTGCAGCTACACTGAAGGGGATTGGTGCTCAATTCGATCGCCGAGGAAGGCAACTCAGCCACATCATGCTGCGTGAAGGTTGGGGTACCCTAGCTACGCGCGCTCGATCAAAGCTATCCGACTGGATAAAGCCAAAAGGTTTCATCTGGCATGTTTTTCCGCAAGACGTTTTGAATGCCGACTTCACGCGACCGGCGATCTTTGCTGTTCCGGCGGTTGAAGACGGTGCGCCGATCGCGATCAATTGGATCGTTGGCCCCGCTGGTCCTGGATCGGGAGGTCACACGACAATATTTCGCATGGTTAATTATCTGCAACGGATCGGCTACGACAATAGCGTCTATTTCTACGATCCATATGGCGGGGATCATAAGTATTACGAAAGTATTGCTCGTTCGAGCTATGGTGTTACTTGCAAGATTGGCAAGTTTGGCCCCGATATGAGGGATGCCCACGCGGTCGTGGCAACCCATTGGCCATCGGCTTATGCCATGTTCAACATTCGGACGGCTGGCAAACGCTTTTACTTCGTTCAGGATTATGAGCCGTCCTTTTACCCTATCGGCACTAACAGCGCATTGGCGGAAAGCACTTATAGAATGGGATTTCATGGCCTCACCGCGGGCCGATGGCTAACCGAGAAGTTGGCGGCGGAGTTCGGAATGGAATCAGACTGGTTTCCCTTCGGCTGTGACACAAGCCGCTATCGATTCAATCCGTCATCAAAGAGAAATGGTGTCGCGTTCTACGCGCGCGCCGGCACGCCGCGTCGCGCTGTCGAGCTTGGTCTCCTCGCGCTTGAAGTATTTGCCAAGCGTCACCCCGAGATCGAACTTCACCTTTTCGGTGAGGATCTCGGTATGCTTCCCTTCCGATACACCAACCATGGACTGGTGTCCCCCGACAAGCTGGGCGACATCTATAACCGGTGCTTCGCGGGTTTGACATTATCACTCACGAACGTATCGCTCGTTCCGCACGAGATGCTTGCATGCGGCTGCATTCCCGTAGTCAACGACGCCGATCACAATCGCATGGTGTTGGACAACGCGCATGTGCGCTACGCGTCGCTTTCCCCGCATTCTCTCTCAGAGGCGCTGGAAGCGATCGTGGCGATGCCGAATTTTCAATCGGAGGCCAAACGCGCGGCTGACAGTGTCAACTCGACATCCTGGGATCTGGCGGGAGCCGCGATTGATAAGGCCTTGCAGCGCGCGCTCAAGGGTAACGCGTAGCGTCTATTTTTCGGGGGGGAACCGTGACACTAACTGTTGACGTTGCAATTCCATGTTATCGATACGGACACTTCCTGCGGGAGTGTGTCCAAAGCGTACTCTCACAGGAAGGCATTCAGGCCCGCGTGCTTATTCTAGACGATTGCTCGCCTGATAATACCGCAGAGGTGGGACGACAACTGGCCGAGAGCGATCCACGGGTCGAGTACCGCTACCACACGGAAAATAAGGGACATATTGCAACGTATAACGAGGGCATTGATTGGGCCTCAGGTGATCTCTTTCTGCTGCTCTCGGCCGACGATTACCTCGCGCCGGGAGCTCTGTCTCGCGTCGCTCAGCTTTTTGAAGCAAACGAAGATATGAGTTTCGTGTTCGGCAATGCCAGTTTGGTTTTCGACAATGGGATGCAAGAACTAAGAGAGCCCTTCGCTGGGAAGCGTAAGAGGCAGAGCGAAATCTTTTCGTGCCTGGATTTCGTCAAAGCAATGAGCGGCCAGAACATCGTTCCGACCCCCACTGCGGTTGTCAGGACAAGTGCACAAAAGCACGTCGGCGGATATTGCCAGGCTCTGCCTCACGCTGGAGATATGGCGATGTGGCTGCGTTTAGCGGCTACCGGCCCAGTTGGTTTTATTAATGCTACGCAAGCAGTCTACCGAATGCATTCCAGCAACATGTCACGTTCGTACTCGGCTGCCAGACTGCCTGATGTTCAACAAAGACGCGCTGCGATCGATCACTTTCTGGAATACAGTGCTCCGGAGCTGAAAAATCCGCGTCTGTTCAAGACGCTTCTCTTTCAGGCCTTAGGCCGCAACTCGATTTATCAGGCGGGCGAGGCCTTCAATGAAGGTGATATCGCAACGGCAAACCGTTTATCGGATTTGGCAAAGGAACTTTATCCGGACGTTTGGCGCTCGCGCGCTTGGCTTCGCTACTTGGCAAACAGAGCGCTTGGTCCGCGTGTGTGGCAGGTTCTGCGCTCCATGCGAGGATGAAACCTAGCTCCCAGCCAAGGTGTGCCAGCTTTTCAGGTGCGGGCTCGACGGAAACTGCTTTTTTGCGCCCGCCCAACGTCGTTTTGTTCCTCGGTCCTGGCATCCAGCAACCAGACGCCTGCGCCGCTGAGAAAGAAAAGCCAGGCGTAGGTTGCACCCCAAAAATGCACAGTCGATCCCACGAAAACGAACGTCGCCATGCACATAAGGTAGGCGGTGCGGCATGAGCTGGCGCGCTGATCCAGTCCCTTTCTCAGCGCTATCGCAAACCAAAGCGATAACCATGACAAGCACATCAGTACGAAAGCCGGTAGGCCGTAACGCATTGCGGTTAGAAGCCAGAAATTGTCGACGCTATCGCTTGCCATCCAACTCGGTCGCTCCCAGTCACTAAGCCCGATTCCGAAAAGCTGATGATTTCCGACCGAGGCCGAACCATAATTCCATATCCAGATTCGATACCATCCCGTTTGCTGTTCGAAGGTGAAGTGCGAGATGTAGAACTGGATGGGCGTCTGATTGGAACCAAACTCAATCACCAGGTAGCCCATAAGGGCAAAACCCCACAGCAGTTTCCATCTCGCCTGAAAGCTGCCTAGCGTCTTGTCCCATGCCAAGAGTGCCAATTGAAAGAAGACGCCGGCGATCGGAGCTGAAGACATGGACATGATCGTTGTTCCAACGACGAGGCAGGCCAGAAGGCGACGAGTGGCTGCCTTGTCGCTGGAGGCAAGTGCGGTGAGTGCCAGCATGCTGCCGCAAAATACGCCAAACAAAATGGAATGGCTAAAGGGTCCCTGAACACGCCAAAGCCCCATGCGAGGCAACATTTTTGTCACGTCGACCGTGGGGAATATCGCTCCAAACGCAACCAAAAGCGGCTTCTGGCCGGTCAGCCATTCGTAAAGGGCGAAGGGAGCCAAGCATGCTAGCAGCTTGACAACGAAGACGATCATATTGCGGAAATCGTCGGGTGTACGAATGTGGCAGCGCGCCAGCAAATAGGCGCCCGCTCCGTCGATAAGCATCATTCCGCCGGACTGCGTAGCGACACCCACACCATGTGCGACGCCGAGGGCCACAGTTACCCAAACACAGTAGAGGAAGAGACCTATATCGGCGATCCTAACTGGCCCGGCTCGACCTTGCGCCAGCTTTACGACGTCAGGTAGCAGCGTGAAAATCAGGACGAGGCGATAGACGGAAACGTTAAGTGGTCCGAGCGGGATGATCCACGGGATCATAAGTCCGATTAGAAACAGCTTAACCCCAACCGCTAGATGGGTTGTCGACGAGGAGACGTCGGATCGTTGACGCGTTGCGGCGCGAGGCAGCTGCTGGCGTAGGTGGTTCTGGCCTGTGATTGCTGTTCTCCGGACCTCTGATGCTAAACGCGGCTGGATACTGGCAACTTTGTATTTAGACATCGCGATATCCGGAAAGACGCTAGGAGATTACCGTTTATCCGCTTGGCTGAAAGCCATGACGAATTGAGCCGCAACTGGCCCGTGACTCATAATAATCAAAGTCGGGTGAATGCGCGACTAATCCTTCCGGTATACTTTGGCATCGTCCGAATAGACGAGGAATGATGCGCTTACCTGCGTTATTTATATAAGATAATCTTTCTTTGATTATTTTGAGTTCGGTCGGACCACCAACGCCCGTGCAATCGCGGCAAAGGAACCTCAGATGCTGCCTGGACACGACAAGCTTGACGGACAGTTCTTTATTTCGGCAGGGCCAACTGCGTGCCCGCTGGGCTGGCGGCTCCACACGCTTGATGGTCTGTGCGTGGCTGTGGCACAGGAAATGCGAGTTCTCCCGGTCCTCGACGCAAACGGCGACCAAATCGGTTTCATGCTCGGGACGCCGATCGACCTCGATAAGGGTGTAATCGTTGACCGAGAATATCATTTGGACGGCGTACTCGGTGACGTGCAATCTCTTGACGCTCTTATCGAACGGAATGTCTATCGCCTGACCGGGAGTTTCCTGTTCATCATGAGCGTTGGCGGTATCAAACGTCTTTACCTTGATGCCAACGGCAGTCTTTCCGTCGTTTATGACAGTGAACGGAAGTTGGCGGGTGCGACCGCAGCTGTTCTCTTGGACCCCGCCGCATACGCAGCGCGCTTTCGCGCGAGGCTTTACAAGGCACTAGACGTCGAAAATGCCGGTTGGTTCACAGCTGGCATGACTGCGCACGAAGGAATTTCGCGTCTGCTGTGCAACCATTATCTTGATCTTTGCACGTGGACGACGAAGCGCCATTGGCCGTTTGCTGAAATTGAGACCGCCAAGGATCCGTTGGCGGCTTGCCTTCGGATGTGTGATCGTATCAGCAGGACGACGGCGGTTCTTGCCAAGGCGGGAAAGACAACCATTGCGCTGACGGCAGGCAATGATTCACGTCTTCTTCTGGCATGCGCACGATCCATGATCGCAGATGTCTCTTTTGCGACGGTTGCCGCACCGACCGCAGACATCGATGTCGCGTGTGCCACGCGCTTGGCACGCGAGTTTGGTCTAGAGCACGACGTTCTTCCCTACCGGGAGGCAACGCGGGCTGAGGCAGATCTGTGGCTCCTTCGAGCTGGACATTGTGTTGGTGGCAACAACGTCAAGATGCATCCGAGCGTCAAGCCTCTGGAAGGGCAATACTTCATTGGCGGCCTGGGTGGAGAAGTTGGCCGCGGTTTCCTTTGGCTGAACGCCGAAAAGGACACCGTGATTGACGCAAGAGGCCTTATAAGCAGATTGAAGCTGTCACCCACTGTCGAGGTCTTGCGAGCTGTAGAAGAGTGGCTCGCACCTGTTTCCCATCTCGACGCCTTCCTCATCCTGGATCTCGCCTATATCGAGCTGCGAATGAGCGCATGGGGTTTCTGCGATTCATACGTCAAACCGAGGCACTGTGAGATAAATCCTATGATCTCCAGGGAAAATTATACGGAGATGTTGTCTCTGCCTCCGGCGATGCGTCGCAAAGGCGACATATACTCGAAGGTAATCGCGCTTCTTTGGCGTGAGATATCCGAAATCCCGGTCAACAGATATGGAAACTACCGCGATATATTGCGGCCCGCAACGGAGGCAATAAGGAATCCAAAGCGCGCATCCAGAAAGATCAGACAGATTGTTGGCTCATGGCGGTCAAGGGTTGTCGCTACCTGATTCCAAGCTCTGCCGTCCTCTGACGTTAGTTTTTCCCTTATATCGCAACTGCCGATCTCGTCGGTGATGGAGAACTTAGTATGGCTACGATATCGACCAGCCGCTCAAATCGGACGGTAGGCCGGCGGCCGGCGGCCGTGTGGATCGTTACTGCCTCCATTGCGGCGAGCCTCTCCGTTGATGTTGCAGTCGCGCATGCGGCCGAACCGCGACCTGTCGATGTCAAGACGTTCCCTGGGCCTCATAATACGGGTGTGCCGAAGGGTACCGAGCTTACACCCTACGATGGGCCGTGTGACATTACCCAGCCCAACACTGTTATTGATGCACGGATTGTCGGCTGCCCATTGGTCGTGAAAGCTCCGGGTGTCGTTATCACCAGAAGCAAGACGGGGCGCATTGACGTCGACACGCCGGGTGCATCGTTGACGATCGAGGATAGCCTTGTAGACGGTGGTAAATGGCAGGGACCGGCGATCGGCTTTTCAAACGTTACTGTGCGCCGGTCCGACGTTAGGGGCGGGCAGACAAGTGTCCAGTGCACGCCCAATTGTCTCGTCGAAGATTCATGGTTGCATGGGCAATATCTTCAGCCCGGTCAGCCGCAGCATTTGGGTGGCTTTCTTTCAAACGGCTGGGGAGACGTAACACTTCGGCACAACACAATTACCTGCGATGTTGAGGACATTGGCGACGGCGGTTGTTCGGGATCCGCCCAGATCTACGGGGATTTTTCCGAGCTCACCCGATTCACATTCGAACGAAATCTCTTCCAAGAAACCCCTGGAGGCTTTTGCACATCATTCGGATACAATCCGACAAAGCCGTTTGGTTCCAATCCGACGTTTATCGTCGTGAAGGACAACGTCTGGCAGCGCGGAAAAAACGGGAAGTGCGCAGCCTTCGGCCCGACGACTTCATTCGCCGCCGGTGGAGAGGGCAATGTGTGGACCGGTAATACTTGGGATGACGGCACAGCGTTGGAAGCGCGCTAAAACAGCGCTGATTTTCGTGCATCACACTTCCGCTCGATGAGCCAACACTATCCGGCTTGCCCTATGCCGGATAGTGTCGCCTTGTCATGCTCGTACGATCTGCAACAGTCGACGTGCAGGTAAGCCAGACGCTGGGAGAAAGGGCGCCTTAATCAAGGCTCCCGAATCGCCGTGTCCAGTCCTTTCAGCAGCGGATACAAGAAATACGAAATCACGGTCCGCTGTCCGACCATGATCTCGGCCGAGACCGCCATACCAGGAAGTAGCCGGACTGGGTCCTTGTCCGTGCCGAGGCTCTTGTCAGCTAGGAGAACACGGGCCTTGAAGAAAGGCTGGTTCGACTGCGTGGCGACGGCGTCCTGCTGGGTCGGAGTGAAGGTGTCGCGACTGATCGTTCGCACCGTTCCCGACGCCGTACCGTACTTCTGGAAGGGATAGGCGTCGAATTTGATGCGCGCTTGCGTATCGGTCTCAATACGGCCGATGTCGCGTGAATTGACGGATACTTCGGCCTCAAGCGGCACGTTCAGGGGAACGAGGGTGACGATAGGTTCGGCCTCCTTGACGACCGAGCCGACTGAGCGCTGCGCCAGATCGAGCACTACGGCATCCGCTGGCGCGGTCAAGATCACCATGTTTCGCCGCAGTTCCATCTTCTTCAGCTCTTCGCCGGCCGTGTCGCGCTGGCTTCTGAGATCGACGAGCTGCTCCATCGATGCGCGGCGGAAGTCCTCGATAAAGGCCTGGCGATCGGCCTCCAGCTTCGCGTAGGCATGCTCCGCTTCATCGGCGCGACCCTTTACGGTCGACAAACTTGCCTCGACGTCAAGCCGGGCGTCGCGAGACGCAAGCAGCGTGATGAGCGACCCGCTCTCGCGGTCATAGAGGCGTTCGCGAGTGGCTTCGATCCGAGCTAGGTTCTCGCGACGATCGACAAGCACTGCTTGTTGTGCCTTGCTGGCGGCGATCGTCGCGGCCTGACCGGCGAGTTGCTGCTGGAAGTTCTGCAGTTGCGCTGTGTAGAACGCACGGCGTTGTCCGAACAGCTGTGCCTGCAAGATCTCGTTCTGCGTTGCCCCGGCGATGGACGAGTAATCGACACCGGACAGCTCCGCTTCGATACGCTTTACCTGCGCGTCGAGTGCGGCGAACTTCGCAGTCAATTGATCCACGTCCGCCTGGCTGAAGGTCGCGTCGAGCGTTGCCAGCGTCTGGCCGCTATGTACGAGATCGCCGGCCTTCACGTCGATCGTTCGTACGATCGAGGTTTCGAGCGGCTGAACCACGATCGTTGGCTGGGTCGTCACGAGCTTTCCTGGCGCGATCACCACTTCGTCGATCGATGACACCGAAGCCCATATGATCGCCGAGACGATTAACGCGGTGATGCAGTAGAGTGTCATGCGCGCGACGCGCGGTGGAGCACGCTCCTCGAGTTCCACGGCATCGGATTGGAACTCAGCGATGACAGGAGAAAATCCCCCGCGCGCGGCTAGCTGATTGTCGTCCGGTTTGACCGGAATGGGAAGGTTTGGCTTTCCAGCGTGCGCGTTCATGCTACCTGCCTCATCTGCTGCGACCAAAGATGACGATAGGTCATGCAGCGCGTTACGAGCTGATCGTGGCGGCCGATGTCGGCGATCTTGCCGCGTTCCACCACGAGAATGGCGTCGGCGTCGACAAGCGTGGAGAGCCGGTGCGAGACGATGATCACTGTCCGACCGGCCGCGATCTGGCTAAGATTCTGCCGGATGATAGCTTCGCTGTCGGGGTCGAGCGCACTCGTTGCCTCATCGAAGATCAGCAGTTTGGGATCCGTGATCAGAGCGCGCGCGATCGCTAGTCGCTGCTTCTGCCCGCCGGAAAGGTTCGCGGCGTTCTCCTCTAGCATGGTCTCGAAGCCACGCGGCAGGCGCTCAATGAACTCCTCTGCGCCGGCGATGCGCGCGACCTCGATAATCTCCTCGATGCTGGCATCCGGCTTTGCGGCCGCGATGTTTTCGCGAACGGTGCCCTTGAACAGGAAGTTGTCCTGCAGCACTACGCCGATGCTGGTTCTCAGGTGCACGAGGTCGATCTCGCGGCTGTCGTAGCCATCGACGCGAACGAGGCCCTGCTGGCTTTGATACAATCCCTGGATCAGGCGCGTGATCGTCGTCTTGCCAGAGCCGCTCTTGCCGACGACACCGAAAACGGACCCCTCAGGAATGCTGAACGTGACATCGTCGAGCGCCGGCGCGCCATCGGGCGCGTAGCGGAAGGTGACCTTGTCGAAATCGATGCGTCCGCGAAGCTGCGGGCGGATGCCGCGACCGCGGCCGAATTGTTCCGGACGCTGATTCATAATCTCGCCGAGCATTCGAACAGAGAGCGCGACTTCCTGGTATTCGTGCACCATTGTCACGATTTGCACCAGCGGCCCGGAGACGCGGCCAGCCAGCATGTTGAACGCAACGAGTGCGCCGACCGTCATTGAGCCATTGAAGACGTCGAGGGCGCCAAGACCTATGATCGCCACGCCCATCAGCTTTTCCAGAAGACCGGTGAGCGACTGAGCGACCGTGGAGATCTTGTCGACGCGGAACCGCACGGAGATCGCCTGCGCTGAGTGGTCGTCCCACACCTTGCGCTGGCGGGGCTCCAGGGCAAGCGACTTAACGGTGCGCATGCCGTGCACGGTTTCGACCAAGAGCGCTTGTCGATCGCCTTCGGCCTTGTAGAGCGCCTGCAGACGTCGCTGGAACGGGCCGACTAGCAGCATCACCACGAGCCCGACGAGGGCGGCAAAGCCGAGCACCACAAAGGTCAGCTTCACGCTGTAAAGGAGCAGGATCGGGATGAAGACAAGCAGCGAAATTCCATCGAGAAGCGTGAGGAAAAGACGCCCGGTAAGAAATTCACGAATGCGCCCAGTCTGCTGCATATGCTTGACGATAACGCCGGCGGATGCCTGTTCGAATAGCGCGATGGGAAGATTGAGCAGGTGTCCAAATGTGCGGGTGGCAATGCGGATGTCGATCCGGTTCGTCGCGTAAAGCAGAAGATAGCGTCTGAGGAAGCTGAAAGTTGCGTCGAAGATCAGGGCGACGGCGATGCCGATCGTCAGCACCGTCAGCGTGGCGTAGCTTTGGTGCACCAGCACCTTGTCGATGACCAGCTGAAAGAACATCGGGGTGGTCAATCCGAGGCCATAAAGAACAAAGGCGGCAAGCGCGACATCACGGAAGAAGCTGCGCTGCTTGATGACTTCAGGAATGAACCAGCGGAAGCCGAACGGTTGGTCGTCGTCGCCCATGCGATGGTTGCGCTTCATCAGGACGACGGAACCGCGCCACGATTTGGTGAACTGCTCTTCGCTCAGCAAAATGAATTCAGGCCGGGCCGCTAGTGGGTCGAGGACGCGCACTTGCTTTTCATCGCTATCGATTGCGCCGGCCACTACAACCCAGTTGCCGTTCTCAAGTTCGGCAAGAATGGGATAGGCGTTGCCCAGCTGGAAGAGCGATGGCCAGGTGAGCGTAAGGTTCTTGGCCTTCAGCCCGGCGTCTTTCGCCATGCGCAGAAGCTGGCGCATGGCGACAGGTTCCTCCCCTACAGCATAGTCATGCTGTAGGCGCTCAGGTGAGAGGTCGACGCCGTGGTGACGCGCGACGAGAGCAAGACAGTGGAGATTGGTGTGCAAAAACATACGCGTGGCCCACCCGGAATAGCGATAGCGTTCAGTTGAAATTCGGCGAAGCGTTCTGCGACTGAGCCGCATCCGCCGCTGGAGTCTGTATGTCGCTGATGCGGCGGACGGCGCCTGCCTCGACGAGACCGCCGAGCGCTTTCTGCATCAGATCCACCGCGTTCGCGAATGCCTCGACAGGCATAATAATGCGCTGGCGGAATTCAGGCTTCGGATTGTTGCTTGCATCACGTTCCGTTGCCGAAAGCGACATCAGGTCGATCCTGACAATCGTTCCAGTTACCGTAATTTCGCCGATGCCGTCAGAATAAAGTTCGCTGCTCATTGTATGCCCTCTGGTTTGGTTGTTTCAGAATGTGTCAAGCATGGCCGTGTTGCCACGCTGGAAAGGGATCGTGCATGCCCTGTGCCAAATGCTGATCGAAGCCGGTATCGTTGCCAACGAGGCAGTCGTCGAGCGCTGCGCAGACTACCTCCTGATCAAGACCTGCGCCGATGAAGACGAGTTCCTGGCGGCGGTCACCCCATATCTCGTTCCAGTGCTTGTCCAGTAGCTGCCGGAATTGCGGGTAGCGTGGCCATTGCGCCTTTGGCACCGTCGCCCACCAATAGCCCTTGGCGGTAATCTGGCGCTGAACGCCGGCAATCGAAAGCTGGCCTATTTCCGAGGGCCGGGTCGCGAGCCAGAAATGGCCCTTCGCGCGGATCAGCCCCGGCCATTCTATAGCCAGAAAACGCTCCAGCTTCACAGGATCGAATGGCCGGCGTGCGCGGTAGACGAAACTTGAAATGCCATATTCTTCCGTCTCCGGTACATGGTCGCCCCATCCATAGAGCTCCTTGTGCCACAGCGGATGGCGCGCAGATTTCGCTTCGCTAAACAGGCGGGTGTCGAGGATCGAGCCCAGCGGCAGGTCGCCGAAATCCGTCTCGACCACGCGCGCGTCCGGGTTCAGCGACGCCACGATCTGCCGTATCATGATGCGCGTTGCCGCATCGACCTCCGAGATTTTGTTGATCACGATGACGTCGGCGAATTCGATCTGGTCGACGAGAAGGTCGATCAGTGAGCGGTTGTCCTCTGCATCGCGGACCTCGCCACGATCGCTAAGGAAATCCGTGCTGGAAAAGTCAGCCAAGAGATTGGCCGCATCGACGACTGACACCATCGTGTCCAGTCGGGCGTTATCGCAGAGCGCTGCGCCGTTTTCGTCGCGAAACGAGAAGGTGGCGGCGATCGGCAGCGGCTCGGCAATACCGGTGCCTTCGATCAGCAGGTAGTCGAAGCGACCCTCGGCGGCGAGCCGGCGGACCTCCGTCAACAGGTCGTCGCGCAGCGTGCAACAGATGCAGCCGTTGCTGAGCTCCACCAGCGTTTCGTTCGTGCGCGACAGGTTGGCGTTGCCCCGAACAAGGTCGGCGTCGATGTTGACCTCGCTCATGTCGTTGACGATGACCGCCACGCGGCGTCCCTCGCGATTGCGCAGGACATGATTGAGCAGGGTGGTTTTGCCGGCGCCGAGGAAGCCCGCCAAAACCGTTACCGGAAGCCTGTTGTCGCTTGCGCCCCGTTTCATGCTCGTTCCTAAGCCGCCAGCTGCGGCCGAAAGGCCACGTCGACGTAGTAGTTGGTGCTGTTATAGGTGCTGGTCGGGAACAGCCCGGCCGTACCATAGGCATAGACGCCATTGCCGCCGCTGAGAGCGGATGACATCGCCTCGAGATTGCCGTTGGAAACGCTGTTGTCGAAGTATCCGCTGGTTGCCGAGTAGTTTCCATTGGCGCTGTAGGATACGACGTAAGTCGTGTTCGCGGAGACCGCCACTTGGTTCGAAAGCGTGACGGACTGCCAACCGCTGGCGCTTTCGTTTGTGAAGGTTGCGCTTGCAAGCAGATCGCCGGTCGCTGTCCAGAGATAGCCGGTATGGGTGCCGGTGTTCGTCGCGCCCTTGTAGAAGCTGATGCCAGTGATCCAACCTGCGGTGTCGGCCTGGAATTTCATTCCGAGATTAACAGGCGAATTGTCGTTGACCGAAACAACCGTCGGAGTTGCGTTTGCGGCAAAGACGCTTTGCGTGGGTGCCGTCGATTGCGGATTGACGGTCACCGACACCTGCGCCGATGCCGTTCCGCCTGCTCCGTCAGAAATTGCGTAAGAGAAGCTCGCCGAACCTGAATAGCCTGCCGTCGGCGTGAACGTGATGGCGTTCGTCTGGCTGTCGAAGGTGACGGTGCCGTTCACGGCGTTGCTGACGCTGGTGACAGACAGCGTGTTGCCATCAGCATCCGTGTCGTTGGCAAGCAGGGCCGCTGCCTGGATCGTAAGCGTGGCGCCCGGTGTTGTCGAAAAGCCTGTGTCGTCCACCGCGAGCGGCGCGGTGTTGGCCACCGTTGGTGTGCTGCTCTGATAGACGACGTCAACCCAGTAGTTTGTCGCATTGTAGCTTGCCGTTGGGAACAGGCTTGTCGAGCCATAGGAATAGACGCCGTTACTGCCGTTTGGCACCGTCAGCCCGCCATTCGAATAGTCGGCCGTGAAATAGTTCGGCGTGGCTGCATAATATCCGTTGGAGTGGTAGCTAGCGACGTAGGTCGTGCCTGCGGTGATGGTGATCGGTGCACTGAGCGTAACCGTTTGCCACCCGCTCGCCGTCTCGTTGGTAAAGACCGCAGAGGCGAGCAAGGTGCCCGTGCTGCTCCAGAGCGAACCGACATGGGTTCCGGTATCCTGAGCGCTCTTGTAATAGCGCAGAGCGGTGATCTGCCCGCCGGCGGACGCCACGAACCTGACGCCGAGTTCGACGGAGCTCGAATCGCTGTCGGCGGCGATCGTGGGCGTCTGCGAAGATGAGAACAAGCTCGATGTCGTCGGTGGGGTGTTTGGCTGGCTGACCGTCAGGTTTACTTGCGCCGATGCCGTGCCGCCGCGCCCGTCCGAGATCGTGTAGGTGAAGCTTGCGGCGCCTACATAGCCGCTCGCTGCCGTGAAGATCACGGAATTCGTCTGGCTGTTGAAAGTAACGATGCCGTTCGCCGCCGCGCTCACGCCCGTTATCGAAAGCAAATCTCCGTCCGCGTCAGTGTCGTTTGCAAGAAGCGTGGCAGCGGCGATCGATAGGGCGGTGTTTGAATAGGCCTGGAGCCCGTTGTCGTTTGCGGCGACCGGTGCCGTATTGCTGACCGTCGACTGGTTGAAGACGACATCCACCCAGTAGTTCGATGCCTGATAGCTGGAGGTCGGGAAAAGCGAACTCGCACCGTAGCTGTAAAGGCCATTGCCACCGCTTGCGGCACTTGAAAGCCCGGTTAGAACGCCGTTGGTGTGATCGGTCGAGAAGTAATTCGTGGTCGCGACGTAGGAGCCGGTCGTATGATACGACGCAATGTAGGTGACGCCGGCGGCAATCTGGATCGCGCTGCTGAACGTCGCGGTTTGCCAGCCGCTCAGCGATTCATTGGCGAAGTTTACAGTCCCGACGAGCTGCCCGTCTGCGGTCCAGATTGATCCGGTATGAGCGCCGGTATCGCCGGCGGCCTTATAGAAGCTGATGCCGGTGATCGTGCCACTCGCGGATGAGACAAACTTCATTCCGAGTTCCACCGGCGTCGTATCGTGAATTGCCGAGCCGGTCGGTCCTTCGGCGGCGGTAAACAGCCCGACGCCTGCGGGCCCCTCTTGCACCGTCAGGCTGACATTGCCCTGGCTGGTACCATTGCGTCCGTCCGACAAAGTGTAGGTAAACGTCGCAGGGCCGGTGTAGCCAGCGGTCGGCGTGAACACCACTGTTCCGGTCTGGGTGTTCAAAGATACCGTCCCGTTCACGGCATTGCCGACTGCGGTTATCGTCAGAGCGTCGCCATTCGCATCGGTGTCGTTTGCGGTCAGAGCCGCGATCGACAGCGTCAGGGAACCGTTGCGCCCGATCGTGAAACCGCCGTCGTCGTTGGCGACAGGGGCGGTGTTGGCGCCAGCGTCGAACACGACGTCGACCCAGTAGTTCGAGCCGCTTGGATTGAGGGTCGGGAAAACGGAGGTGGGGCTGTAAGAATAAACACCGCCTCCATCGACGGTCTTCAAGAGGCCGTTGCTATATGTCGATCCGAAGTAATTCTCTGTGACTGAGAAATAGCCGTTGCTGTGGTACGAGGCGGTATACGTCGTTCCCGCCGTGATCTGCACGGGGCTCGAGAACATCACGGTTTGCCAGCCCGAGAGAGACTCGTTCGTGGAAATACCGGTTGCGAGGAGCGTGCCATCGGCGTTCCAGAGGCTGACGACGTGTTCGCCGATGTTATAGAAGCCCTTGTAGAAGCGGATGCCCTGCACGAAACCGCCCGTGGTCGATTGGAAGCGGACACCAAGCTCGACCGGATCACGGTCGATAGCCGTTTCGGTCGTAGGCTTCGATGCAAGCGTCCAGAGACCTTGCGTCTGGGGCAACGAAACAGTCACCTGGGTGCCGGCTGATGGAGCCTCCAGATTGACACTGTCATCCACCGCCCGTGACATGATCGTGTAAGTGCCGCTTGCCTGGACGACCCAATTGTAGCTCCAGTTTTCCCGACCGGTGGCCTTGAACCAGTGCTGCCCGCCATCGGTCGAGACTTCGACACCGGCGATGATGCCGCCGCCGAAATCCATTGCGGTTCCAGTCACAGTGACGTGCTGGCCTTCGAGGAAACTGCCGCCGAGTGTCGGTGAAGTGATGGTCGAGGTTGGCTTGAGATTATCTGTCGATTGTGTGGCGAGAACCAAGCTGGCGTCGAGCGTCGTCGGCTGGATGCCCATGTCGGCGAACATATTGACCATGGCCTGCTGGACATTCGGATCGGTCGGCGTGGCGGGACCCTCGTGATCGGCGTTCAAACCCCATGACCAGAATACAGTTCCAGCCCCGAAGACCAGCGCGCCGCTTTCGGCGCGATACATGGTCAGACTGTGCGTCGCGATCGCGCTACCAACGGTCGTTCCGTAGTCTCGCAGGTAGGTGTCTACGGATACGCTGGAGAGCGACAGATTGATCAGGCCCGCCGGCCGGAAGCCGTTCTCCACGTCGGAATCCCACTCGTAGCCGAGAAGGTTCTGCACCAAGCTGTAGGTTTCACCCGGCTGCAGGTTGGCAACGTTGGTGTTGCGCCAGAAGCGCAGTTGCGAATAGTCGTAAGGGATGGTGATCGTATCCTGCCGGTAGCTGTCTACGGTGAACATCGTGCCCGTCAGCGAATTCTCCGGCTCCTGGCCCGGATCGGCATAGCGTGGATCACGCCAAGTGCCGGTGCCGATACTGCTCGGGTCGCTGCTGGTTCCCCATGTCTCCTTGTAGCAGACCATCGTGCGATAAGGCGTGCCGTTGCCGTCAATGCTGGTTTCCCAGCGGATCTTCCAATAGACCTCGTTTCCGCTCCAGAAGGCAAGGTTGACGCCGCTGTCGCGCGCCGCTTCCACGTTGGCGCGCTGCTCGGCCGACCAGTATTCGTCGTGGCCGACGGACAGGAATGCGTCGTGGTTCAGGAGTAGGCTGCCGCTTCGGGCTGAATCGACGCCAGAGATGTAGGAAACGTCGTAGCCGTTTTGCTCTAGCCAAGAGATTGCGGAGGCTTCGACACCGAAGATGTAATCGTGAGTGCCGCCGACCGGGCTGGTGTTGGTGATGATCGGTCGGTTGTAGCTGACCGCCGAAGCGCGGCCGATCGCTGTCAGGCCACAGCTGCAATTCGGAGGCAGATAGCCAATCATGTCGGCAGGATCGACGGGCACTTCGCCGTAGTAGAGGCTAGCGCCGCCCCAGGCGTTGTAAGCCTGCCATGTCGTGTCCGACGTCTGGAAGACGATATCGCTCGCTGAGGTGTCATCGCGCACGATAAACGGGATGATGCCGGCGTCCTCGACACCATCTTCGCGAACGAGCTTGGCGAAGTAGACGCCAGATACAGCGTCTGCTGGAATCTCCCAGCTGGCCGACACCGACCAGTTACCGCAGTCGATCAGGCCAAGCGACATGTCAACGATCGGGTGTGGCTGGATCTGAGCGGTCGTTAGAGATTTGTCGATGGACGCGACCTTGCGGGCTCCATCACCGCCGTAATAGCCCATGCGATAGATGTCGATGCGGTAGTGCGTCGAATCCGTCGCGATCTTGAAATCGACGGTCTGCCCGATGTTGGAGCTGATCTCGGTAGCGAAGCCCTGAATGGTGCCATTGCCGTCTCCTTCGAGCGCCCATTCGCTACGCGCCGTGCCTTGCTTCATGTTCTCAAGAGCGATCTTGTTCGGCGTGGCCGCAACGGCCGCCGGTGCCATCAGCGCGGTTGTCGTCGCGGTCGGCTCGCTTGTGCTTTCTGCCGATGCCACAGCCGTTGATGCCGCCGTCGCAGAGGCCGTACGCAAGACCGCTAAAGCGGTGGGAGCGACAGCCTCAACTGACGAGGTGGAGGCATCGACCGATGACGAAGGAGCGCTGCTGTTTGGAAGAACTATGCTCGCGCTTGCTGTCGCGAGGCGGGCGGGCATAGGAGCCGCATCCGCCGGCAAAACCGTCCGTGGCTCGTTGGTCGACATTGTCGCCGTGGACGTGTCGATGAGCGCTGAGGTCGCCGAGGTTGTGGTCGAAGCGGCATCACCAGCGGAACTGAATGTAGCTGCGGTGGTTGTCGCAGCACCATTCGCGGATACCTGGAACGCCGTGGCCGTTGTGTTCGGTTGAGCACTTGTCGCATCTGAAGCGGTGGGCGCAGCGCCAGTACTCCAGGTTTGGGCCGCGGCATAGACTGTCGTGGCCCCGCCGAACGCACTGAGATAACTGTTATTACGACCGCGTTCTTTAATCATCTGCCACACATCCCCTGACGAGTGGCCATGGTGCCATCTTTCGTTCTGCAGGAAACGACGGCAATCAGTGGTACGCAGAAAAGCGGTTTGTACTTCGTTTTGATTACTTAGCGCGAGCGTTATGTTCGGATTCTGCTCGAATATCTGCGTCGATACGTCTTTGTTGCTTTGTATCTCGCATCGACCGCCATTGAGCGATGCAAATAGCGGCCGCCAGATCGACCAAATGCACCATGCACAATTCATTGAACAGCTCAGGTCGTGAAGGGAACTGGATCCCTGATCACGGGGTTACTGCCCCATGGACCAGACGATCAAGCAACCGGATTTCCCTGTCGCGGCATTGGCCTCGTCTCGACTGGTTTACACCACGGATATCGAGAGTGGCATCACGCGTAAGGCAGGAAAAAATGGTTTCCTCTACTACGCTCCCGATGGCGGCAGGATCACGGATAGCGCGGAAATTTTGCGGCTGAATACATTAGCGATTCCGCCGGCCTATGTCGACGTTCGCATATCGCCCAATCCTCTCTCGCATCTGCAGGCGATCGGCATCGATGTGCGAGGGCGGAGGCAGTATCGCTATCATCCGGAATGGCATTCGGAGCGGGCACGTGCCAAGTTCGACCAGCTACTCGACTTCGGTGAGCGCCTGCCTGAAATACGAGCGCGAGTAGACACCGATTTGCGAGCCCGCGCGCCGACGATGGACAAGGCACTGGCCACCGTCGTCTGGATGCTCGACAATCTCTACATCCGCATCGGGAATGCGGCATACGCTGAGGATAACGGCTCCTTCGGCCTGACGACCTTGCGCCGCCGACACGTCAAGATCGACGGCTCCAAGGTGAAGTTCCGCTTTAAGGGAAAATCCGGCAAGGAGTGGAACCTGGTGCACACGGATAGGCGCATCGCGCGCGTTGTCCGCAGCCTGCAGGAATTACCGGGACAACAATTGTTCCAGTATGTCTGCGAAGACGGGACCCGCCGGCAAATATCGTCGCAGGACGTCAACGAGTATATCCGGGATGTATCCGGCGCCGAGTTCAGCTCCCGCCAGTTCCGGACATGGGGCGCGACCTGCGCGGCCGTCACTGCCTTTACACCCCTGGAGGTTGCCGCCACCGAGGCCGCGCTCGCGCGACAAATGAACGAAGTGATCGACGCCATTGCCGCCATGCTCGTCAATACGCGCGCGGTGTGCCGCTCGTCCTACATTCATCCCGCTGTGTTCGACGAGTTCAAGGCCGGCAGATTGGGCCAGCTGTTGCGCGCGAGGCCGACACGAAGCAAGCGACTGCTGAAATGGATGGATGCGGAAGAGGCCCGTGTGCTGGGTTGGCTGAAATCCTTGCCTTGAAAGGCTGCGTCTTCGGCCTATGGAAAGCCTGATAATGGTTCGTCACTCGCGGCTTACGCTCCAGCAGACTGACCACGGCGACAGGTTACTGCCAGATGACGCGTCAAGGCCGAAGATTGCCTCTGCCCCATCCGTCATCGGGTCCATCGCAATCGTTTCCTCTCCAAGGTTCGCCCGCAGGCACAACCGGCCGCCGCTCGCCAACGACCAATCGGCGGCGACGGCCGTAAAGTCCGATCCGGCGACGATTTCGCCGCGGCGCATCCCTGCCAGAAGCGGGACGATCTTCTTGTGGCGGATCGCAAGCAGCGAGGCGTAGAAGTCGCGCATGTCGGCGCAGTGGGGATCGGTGACGGCAGACCAATCGAGCTTGGCCATCTCGAACGTCGATGGCGCGGTCGGGTCCAGCAGATCATCCGTATCGAAGCCCGGCAGTCGCGAGAGCTCCTCGCGGCGCCCTTTTCGCACCATCTCGTTCAGCTCTTCATTGAGGTCGCAGAAATAGGGGAATGCGTCGCGCGCCCCCCATTCCTCACCCATGAACAACATCGGTATTTGCGGCGCGAGCAGATAGACCGCTGCCATCGACTTTATGACGTGAACGGGCTGCGCGGCGATGATCCGGTCGCCCATCGCCCGGTTGCCGATCTGGTCATGGTTCTGGATGAAGGAGACGAAAGCCGTAGGCGGCAGTTCGCTCGTGCTCTTGCCCCGGTTTTCGCCGCGATAGGGCATGTGCTGGCCCTGAAATACAAAGCCTTCCGCGAGCGAACGCGCAAGCGCTTCGCCATTATCAGCGTAATCGGCGTAATAGCCGAAGCGCTCGCCGGTGGCGGCGATGTGCAGCGTGTGGTGGATGTCGTCGTTCCATTGTGCCGTGAACAGACCTGTTTTGCCATCGCTCATGCGCTTCAGGAGATCGCTGTCGTTTTCCTCGTTCTCGACAATCAGGTGAACATGGCGAACGCCAGCGGCGGCGCGCACGCGCCGTGCGAGTTCCAGCAGCAGATGTTCCTCGCTGTCGTCATTGATGGCGTGAACGGCATCCAGTCGCAGCCCGTCGAGCCTGAAGACGGTGATCCAGTAGATGGCGTTCTGAATGACAAATTCGCGCATCGGCCGCGCCATCGCACCATCATAATCGATGCCTTTGCCCCACGGTGTCTTGTGCCGGTCGGTGAACAGCGGCGCATAGAGGGGCAGATAATTGCCGTCGGGGCCGAAGTGATTGTAGACGACGTCAAGGAAGACCGAGATTCCGCGTTCGTGGGCAGCATCGATGAGCGCCATTAGATACTCGGGCCTGCCATAGCTGCCGTCGGGCGCATAGGGTAGCACACCGTCGTAGCCCCAGCCGTAACGTCCCGGAAAATCGGCAACAGGCATGAGCTGGATCGCCGTCACGCCTAGCCGCGCGAGATGATCGAGACGCCCGATTGCCGCGAGGAAGGTGCCCTCTTCGGTGAAGGTGCCGACGTGCAGTTCGTAGAGGACGGTTTCTTCCCACGGGCGCCCAGGCCAGGTTTCGGCGTTCCAGTGGTGGTCCGTGAGATCGACGACCTCGCTGAACCCGTGCACATCGTGCGGCTGAAAGCGTGAGGCCGGATCGGGTACCTGCAGGCCTTCGGGAAGAACAAACCGGTAAAGCGCGCCTGCGCCGACGCCGGCGACCTCCACCTCGTGCCAACCGTCGGCGAGTTGGCTCATGGGTCGGGGTTCCTGGTCTTCCAGCTTCAGGCGGACGCTGTCGAGAAGAGGCGCCCAAAGGCGGAAAACCACGCCCCTGTCGGAAATGACGGGTCCGAATTGCATATCAGTCACGCGAGGCCTTTCGACAAATGGGATTGGCTGCACTCAACGCGGGCGCGGGCGAAAAGTTCGCGACCGACGGAGTGGCGGTTTGTCACGGTTGAGTTATCCATACCGCTGAACAGGTCACTCAACTTGCAGCAAAGCGACCGGTCGCCTTCCCAGGAGCTTCGCCACGGGGATCGACGCGGCGGTGTCGATCGACCGCTCAGTCAGGAGATCACGTATCGAACCCTGTAGCCCCGCGGGCAAGATGATGGCGGTGTCGTCCCAGAATTCGGGGCCGGCAAAGAGTTTTCCAGGCTCCAACTGCCCCATCATCATGCGCGGGGTCACCGTGATGGTGAACGTATCGCGCAGCCGCCGAGCGTATGCGATGACATGGCGGCGGCGGCTGCCGGTCACCGACAAAGGCACATAATCTCCCTCGGCAAACAGGGCAGGCAGGCGTTTGCGCAGATTGAGGCCAATCTGGATTATGCGCTGTTTGAGGGCTGGAACGGTCAGCTCCGAAATCGGGTCCCGCGTTGCCAGCAGGCGGGCGAGTTCCGCCGTGTCGATCTGGCGCCGGTTGTCAGGATCGACGAGGCTGAAGTCGCAAGCTTCCGAGCCCTGATAGATATCGGGCACGCCGGGGGCCGTCAGCTTGATCAGCGTTTGCGACAGGCTGTTCAGGTAGCCTGCGGCCATCACCGGCCGGAGCGTTTCGGCGAAGTCCTCGTGGAAGGTCAGGCTGGCGGAGGCGGTGAGCGCGGCCGCATAGCTCTTGACTGCCGTCTCGTATTGTTCGTGCGGCGCATTCCAGTCCGTCACAAGCTTTGCCTCGCGCACTGCCTTCTCGGCATAGGCGACGAAACGATCTGTCAGTGCTCCGGCAGCGCCATCGCGAAACTCCTCCGGCCATATGCCGGCCAATGCCTGGTAGAGCATCCATTCGACATTGGCGTCGGGCGTCAGGCCTGCCGGCAACTCGGTCAGGTGGCCGCGGTTCATGTCACGCCAGCGTTCTACCCCTAGCCGCCATACATCAGGTTCCTCGCTCAGAACGTAAAGGCGGGCGCGGGCGTCCTCGCCGCGCTTGGTGTCGTGGGTGGAGGTGGCCGACAGGCCGTTTGGCTGCTGCTTTGCCCTTTGCTGCATCAACTCATGAAATGCATCGACGCCGCCCGCCGGCCGACCCGGCTCGCCGCCGACTTCGTTGGCGCCAAGAAGCAAGTTGTGGCGATAAAACAGTGTGTCTTCCATGGCCTTGGCCATGATCGGGCCACTCAACTGCTGGAAGCGTCGCTGGAATTCTTCTGTGCGAGGGCCGCCATCGAGGATCATCGCTACGGCGTCCAACGCATCGCGGTCTCCGGTTTGCTGAGCGGCATCGCCAACGGCCTGCTCAATGAGCAGGCGATCGCTGTCCGACAATTTTCCGGCATGGCCATAGGTGCGATAGAAGGGAAACGCGACGAGGAGTTCCTTGATGGCGGATGCAAGCCGCTGTTCGTCCTGATCGGCCAGAAATGAATGCGCGATCGCCACAAGCCGATTTGTCTCGCCCTCGAAGTTGCGCTCGACCATCAGCAACTTTGCCTGGCGTAGACCTGTGGTGAAATCGGCCGCATCCGGCGAGAGATTGGCATAGGCATGGCGAAATTCGCGCATGCCATCGGGATCGATGAAGAGATTGCTGAGCGCCGAGATGAACTCGTATCCGGTTGTGCCTTCGATCGGCCAGTCGGCCGGCAGTGTCTCTCCATGCCCGACAATCTTCTCGGCGACGATATAAATCTCGGGGCCCACGGTCGCACGCAGGCGGTCGAGATAGGCAGAGGGATCGGCGAGCCCGTCAATGTGATCGAGCCGCAGCCCCTGCACGTGGCCGGCGCGCACCAAGTCGAGCACCAGCGCATGGCTGTCGGCAAAGACCTGCTCGTCCTCGACACGCAGCCCAACCAGTCCGGTGACTTCGAAGAAGCGCCGATAGCTGAGCGTCTTCGCGGCATCCTGCCAGAAAGTCAGCTGCCAGGATTGCTGATCGTGAACGCTCGATATCTGCGAGCGATCTTTCAGGTCGCCTGATAATGGCGCGGTGCTATCCAGGTTGAGCGGCAATCGGGTCTCGAAATAGGCGAGCGACCAATCGCCGGTTTGCGGATCGCGTTGCAACTCGAACTCGCCATCGGCGAGTGCGTCGTCGAAGCTCTTTCCGAGGATCGGCAGCGTCAGCCGTTGGTTCCAATCGATATCGAAATGATCAGCATATTTGCTGTCCGCGCCAAATTTCAGAACATCCGCCCACCAGGCGTTCTCGGTCGAGGCCGCCATGTGGTTCGGCACGATGTCGAGGATCAGGCCGAGGCCCTCGGCTTTCAGTGCGGCGCTCAGGCGCTCGAAGCCCTCGCGTCCGCCGATCGCGGGATCGATCTCGTTGCAATCGATGACGTCGTAGCCATGCGTCGATCCCGAGGTGGCAGTGAAGATCGGCGATGCATAAAGATGGCTGATGCCGAGTGATTTCAGGCAGGGGATGAAATCGATGGCAGTGTCGAAGGTCATGCCATCTCGAAATTGCAGCCTGTAGGTCGATGTCGGTATGTGCATCTGTCGCCTCTGGTGGGGTCGCGACACAGCAACAGCGCCAGCGCGCCTTTTGTTCCCATGCAATTTCCTGACACGTTCGAGGCGGTTAGAATTTCAGAGTGATCAGCAACGGCCGGTGATCGGAGGCGCGCTTTGCCAGCGGCGTGGAGATTACACTGGCGGCGCTGACTTTGAGGTCGTGCGATAGAAACACGTGATCGATCCGCAGCAGTGGAAAGCGGGACGGAAAAGTCGGCCTCGGGCGTTCCGCCATGTTCAGCTGAGCGTCGCGAAACTGGCCGGCCAACATCGTGTAGGCCGGCGATGACGCTCGTGCATTGAGGTCGCCGCAGATAACGCACGGTGCCGCGTGAAAATCCGGGCTCCCGATCCACTCGTCCGAGAGCAGCGTCCGCACCTGCTTTATACGGTCGATGTTGCGCAGGCCGAGATGGGTGTTCAGCACGTTGAGCTTTCGTCCACCTGCATCCACCTGTGTCCAGATCGCCCCCCGCGTCTCGCCGACCGAGGGCAGGGGGCCGGCCTTCATCAGCCGTGTCGGCAGGGCGGTCAGTATGGCATCGCCGTACTTTTCTTCCTGCACATTAAGAGCCGGGTGAAAATGGGCCTCCATCTTCAAAAGGGTTGCGATCATATGCGCCTGGTCGATGCCGCCGGTTCGCTTGCGGCCGACATCGAGCTCTTGAAGCGCGATGATGTCGGCACCCGATTGCGCGATCACGTCGGCGACCCTGCCAGGGTCGAGCAGCCGGTCAGTGCCGATGCAGCTGTGCACATTGTAGGTGAGGATTCTCAGTTCCCGGTCTTCATTTCGGTGCGAAGTGTCTGTCGATGCGCTCATCGACAGGGAACCCGATTTCATCCTGTTTCGTTCCATTACTGAAAGATCAATCGGAATGGAATCTTCATGTCGGCGAAGCGTGTCCTCATCAATGCAACCCTGGTTCTCGGACTGCTTCTCGCGGCTTATCTCCTCTATAAGGTCTTCAGTCGCTATTCGATCGATGAGATCACGCGGTCAATCGCCGCCATCCCCGTCTCACGGCTGTTGTACGGCCTGGGCTTCGCAACACTCTCGTACCTGTGCCTGACGGGCTTCGATTGGATGGGGCTGCGGTACGCGGGAAAGCCGTTGAGCTATCCGAAGGCGGCGATTGCCTCCTTCACCGGTCTTTCCATCGGCCACAATCTCGGCGTCGCCGCCTTGAGCAGCGGCGCGGTTCGCTATCGCTATTATGCGCGTTGGGGCCTGAGTGCCGAGGAAGTGGCGAAGGTCATCCTGTTTTGCGGCGTCACCGTGGGCATCGGGCTGTCGGTCCTTGCGGGGCTGGCGCTCCTGATCAATCCAAGCGATGCGGCAAACTTGCTCGCCATGAGCGCCGATGGTCTGTTCATGCTGGCCCTGGCCTGCCTTGCCCTCCCAGCCGCCTATGTCCTTCTCGCCGCGACTGTTCGTGCGCCGTTGCGCCTGTGGAAGTGGAGCTTCGAGATGCCGCGTCTCCAGCTTGCGATCGGTCAGGTCGTCATCGGCACGCTGAACTTCGTCTTTGTCGCCGCTTGCCTTCACCAGATGCTGACGGCGCAGGGCGATGCCAGCTTCGTGCAGACGGCGACAGCCTTCGTGCTTGCCAACATCGCCATCCTTCTCACCCATGTGCCGGGTGGCCTCGGTGTACTCGAAGCAACCGTCAGCCATGTCCTGCCGGGTGCAGCGTCGATCGGCGCGCTAGTGGCCTTCAGAGTGATCTATTTCATCGTGCCGCTGTTGATCGGTATTCCCCTCTTCGCGATCAGCGAGGTGGTGCTGCGCAAGCGCGGCAAGATAGTATCAGAAGATCGCGGCGGCCAGTCGTCCGACGCGCAGGCGCAGCTTCTGTAGCGGCCAGTAGGGACGTCGCGGGTCGACGAGCGTGGTGCCTGTCAGCGGCGACGTCTCGCCTTTCGAGACATCGATCGCGAAGTGCCGAAGCCCGCGCTTGCCAACATTCAGCGCGTCCACCGCGCTATTGAGCGACCGCAGGCTGCGTTCGGTCTCGCGCACCGTCTCCGGGGTCGTCTCCAGATGTTCCGCCAACAGCCGATAGCGCAAGGTCGAAATAGCCAAGCGATGCGCATTGGTCGAGGCTTCGATCGCCAGATCGCATTCCGTATCCAGCCCCTCGGAGCGGTTGTTCAGGTTGGATGAGCCGATGCGAATGAAATGGTCGTCGACGATCAGCAGCTTGGAGTGGATGACCAGCTCCTTCTCGCCGCCCTGCTTGTCGGGCACCACGGCATACATGACCCGCAGCCGGTCATATTGGTCGATGCGCTTCAGCCGGCGGATCAGTCTGTCGCGGTTGTTGCCCATCGTTAGTTTTTCGAGAAAACCGTGCGAACTCTTGGTGACGAGAACGGTGATCTCCGGGCCGTCGCTCTCCTTCAATCGCTTGGCAATGGTGCGGGCGACGCCGAAAGACGCGAGATACTGGGTCTCGATGTAAATCAGCCTGCGCGCGGCCTTGATTGCATCGCGTGTCAGGCGAAAGGCTTCGTAGTGGCCGCGCTTGCCGATCAGTCCGGGCTCCGTCAGCGCGATCGCGGCGGTTGCGTCCGCAAGGTCGGCGCTGACGCTTGCCGGCCATGAGGCGCCGCCTGCTGGCGCCGGCGCCGGGCGCTCGCCCGTGGCACGCTTCCATCGCCTGCGGGCGACATCGCCGATCAGCTGGGCCGCGTGGCCGGATACCATCGACTGCAAGTCGTGCACGGGATCATAAGGCGTACCATCCGGCGATTTCCGCAGCGTGCTGGTCATCTTGTGATCCGGCTCGTCCCATCGTCTGGCGGTCAAGTCGATACCGCCGAGGAAAGCCAGATTGTCGTCGATCGAGACGAGCTTCTGGTGATGGCAGCCGCGGATCGGGTGGCGCAGATCGAAGCGCATGCTGATCTGCGGGTGGGCGGAGAATTCGCTCTCGCGGAAGAGACGCAGCGATTTACCGGAGTAGATCGGCCCCATGCCCCATACCAGTATGCGGATGCGCAGATCCGGCTTCTCATCGGCGAGCGACAGGAGAAGCTCACCAAGCGTTTCGGAGCTTTGATGGGGTCTGAGCCTGATATCCGGGTTGAAGTCCCAGCCGACGATCCAGATCGTATGAACGGCCTTGCGAAGCGCCTGGTCAAGCGCCAGAAAATAGGCGGCGCCATCGATCAGGAAAGCGGCCTTCTCTACCTTGCCGACCTGCCAAGCGTTGCGTCGCTGCCGAATGATGCCGCCCGGCAAAGCGGGAAGAGAAGCTTCTGTTTTGCGGGTTGCGCGTTTCAGGAACTCGGTTGCCTTAGACGCCTTCAGTCGATCGGCGATGGGTTGGAATTCTGTCATTCTGCTGTCCGGCGCCCCGCTTGGTATTTGACGTGGCCGTAACGCTTGAAGGGGTGACTTGTTCCGTCATCGTGTACCGTATTTCCGGGGTCGTGCCGGGCTGTCGTGCGTGGCGAGAAAACGATCGTGGAACGAAAAGCCACGTCAATTGTTTACTTCACGGTAGAGGATGAGCCGAGGAGTGAAATAATGATCAGAGCTATTCTGTTGGTAACCGCAGTGGCAGGCAGTCTTGCGTCGTGCACCGCGACCGAACAAGGCACGGCGATTGGTGCGGGGACCGGCGCTGTCATCGGTGGCGTGGCAACCAACAGCTGGGGCGGCGCGGCCGTCGGTGCTGTCGCCGGTGGTGCGGTGGGTGCCTTGATCGGCCAATCGCAGGAACGTCGCGGCTACTGCGTCTATCGCGACCGCTATGGCCGCACCTACGAGGCACGTTGCCGCTAACCGGTTGATCCGGGCGGATTGGATCTTCGACGCACGTGATGCCTGCCGGCATCGCGCGCGTTGAATCTTGTGCAATCGTCGCAAACATGATGCCAGCGCCATGATGCCGACCCATTCTTTTGCTGATGAGAAAGCGTCGGCAACGCGTCTTGGGCGAGCGCATGAATTGGATAAATCGTTATATTGATGAACCGCTGCTGCACGGCGCAGCAACGGTCATGAAACTCTGGCACGGCCGCACAGGCCAGCGACCTGATCTTCTCGAACCGGTCTGGAACCTGCTCTCCATCGCGTTTCTGCTCATCGCGGCCATGCAGTGCTTGGCGGGCGAAGCGCTGTGGCTGAGCGAGGCTGCGCTCGTCATGCTCGCGCTGCCATCCGCGCTGAAGCTCTACAAGGCAAGCGCGGCATCGGCCGATTATGATTTGAAAGACTACAAGGCCCTGCGCGCCACCGCCTTGAAGAAGCGCGAGAACGAGTGGGCTCTTAGGCTCGCGGTGCTCGTTGGCGCGCTGGTTCTGCCGCTCGCAAAGCCGGTCGACGATATCACGAGCGCCTATTTCATGCTGGGAGCCTGCCTCTGGTTCTCGCTGACGGCGCCTGCGAGATTCTATTTGAACGCGGCCGAGCCGCCGGCGCCGGATAAGGGCGATCGTCTTGTTCGCCCCGCACTGGGTTCGGCGGCGTAACTCCAGACACCGAACGGCTGCTGCAGGAACCTACAGCGGCCGTCATTCTTTCAGAGCTAAGCTCCACCGATCTCAGTTCTTGACCGTGTCTTCGAGGAAGAAGCGGCCAAGCGGGTTCTGGTAGAAATTCTCGATGTTCTTGCGCGAGACGTTGATGTACGGGCTGTAGTAGAGGTCGATCCAGTTGACATCTTCCTTGGCCATCTTCTGGATATCGACATACATCGCTTCGCGCTTCTTCGGATCGAGCTCCAGGCGCGCCTTGGCGACTAGGTCCTTTACCGCATCACTCTTGTAGTTGGTCATGTAATTGTTGTTGCTGTCATGGCCAAGCACGAAGGTGGTCTTCTGGTCCGGGTCGAGAATGTCGTTGGTCCAGTAGTTGACCGAAATGTCGTAGTCGCCGGCAACGGTCATGTCCCATTCCTGGCTGGCATCGACCTTCTGTAGGTTGGCGGTGATGCCTGCCTTCTGTAGCTGCTGCTGCAGGAGAACAGCGATCTGTTCGTCGACTTCATCGCCTGCGCGCACGAGGTAGTTGAGCGTCAGGCTTGGCTCGCCGGCGGCCGCCAGCATTTCCTTTGCCTTGGCCGGATCGTAGGGCCGCTGCAGGTTGTCAGCGTAATGATAGAGCGCGCCCTTCGGAATGTAGGAGTTGGCAACCGTGCCCTGACCGAAGGTGACGGCGTCGACGATCGCCTTCTTGTCGATCGCCATGTCGAGCGCCTGACGCACTTCCTTCTTTCCAAGCGCACCATGCGCGTGGTTGATCAGCAGGTGGTCTTCGCGGGTCGAGGCGTCGATATCGACGTTGAGGTTCGGGTCCTTCTTCATCTCCTCGACGCGCGAGAAGGGCACGAAGATAGCGGTATCGAGCTGGCCGGCTTGGACGTTCAGCATGCGCGTATTGTCGTCGGGAACGGAAACCCACTCGACGCCATCGAGCTTGACGCGGTCTGCTTCCCAGAAGTTGGGGTTCTTCTTCAGGATAACGCGGTCGCCGCGGCGCCATTCCTCGACGGTGAAAGCGCCTGAAGCGATCGGCTTTTCAGCGTAGGCGTCCGGCCCCAGCGTTTCCATTCCCTTCTTGGAGATGACGGACGCGTTCGGCAGGGCCAGTGTTGACAGGAAGGGCGCGGAGGGGTTCTTCAGCTTTATCGTCAGCGTATGTGCGTCGGTGGCAACGGCCGTATCGATGACCTTGTAGGAATCGCCCCACAGCGAAGCGGCATCGTCGCGGATGCGGAGCAGGCTAAAGGCCGCGTCCTCGGCGGTCAGCGGCGAGCCGTCGGAAAACTTCGCGTCACGGAGCTTGAAGGTGTAGGTGAGGCCGTCGTCGGAGGTCGTCCAGCTCTCGGCTAGACCGGGCTCCAGTTTGGTGCCGGTCTTGTCGACGCGCACGAGGACGTCATAGACGTTGGAGAAGACCCAGTTGTCGATGTTCTGCGCCGTCTTGATGGGATCGAACGTCGTCGAATCCTCGCGGCGCCCGATCGTCAGCACACCGGCTGCTTCCGCATAGCTGGCGCTCAGTGTCAGGCCGGCCATGATGGCTGCGAGGCCTACGGTTTTCCATCTGTTTTTCATCTCTGTGTTCCCTTGTTGTTATCGCGAATGTTTCTTCGGTTGCGGCGGTATGAAGTAGTTCTCGCGCTCGGCGGCGGAGGCGTCGCCGAGGAGGCGCTTGTCGGGGTCGATGTCGGGAATGGCGGCGATCAGTGCCGCGGTATAGGGATGCTGCGGTCGCGCGAAGACGTCGGCCGAACGCCCCTCCTCGACGATCTCGCCGCGATACATGACCACGACGCGTTCACAGAGATTGCGGACGATGGCGAGGTCATGCGCGATGAAGAGCAGCGTCAGCTGCATCTTCGCTTTCAGCTCCTGGAACAGCTCAACGATCTGCGCCTGAATGGTGACGTCGAGAGCAGCCACGCACTCATCGGCGATGATCATCTTCGGGTCGACGGCCAGCGCGCGCGCGATACCGGCGCGCTGGCACTGACCGCCGCTCATGCTGCGCGGCTTGCGGCCGGCGAATTCTCGCTCAAGGCCGACGAGGTCGAGCAGTTCGTTTATACGTTCGGGAATGGACGAAGAGGCGACCTTGCCCTGGACTTTCAGGACCTCCGACAGCGTCTGCCCGATCGTCATGCGCGGGTTTAGTGCGTTGAACGGGTCCTGAAACACCATCGCGGCCTCGCGGCGAATTCTCGCTAAGCCCGCCATCCTCTGCTGCGCGAGATCGATGCCGTCGAAGGTGACATGTCCTGACGACAGCGGCGTCAGGCCGAGGATGGCGCGCGCCAGCGTACTCTTGCCGCTGCCGGATTCGCCGACGATGCCGACGCTTTCACCAGGCATGACCCGCAGGCTGACACCCGCCACCGCGCTGACCGTCTTTGCACTGCCCTTGAATAGGCTGCCGCCAGTATTGAAGCGGACATGCAGGTCGTCGATTTCCAAGAGCGGCGGGACCGCATGTCTTGCCGGCTCGGTTGCCGCCGGTGGTGCCGCTGCCTCCTCGGGCATCGATGGGTGGCTGGCGATCAGGCTCACCGTGTAGGGGTGCTGCGGATGCGTCAGGATCGCCCGCTTCGGTCCCTGTTCCAGAAGCTGGCCGCCGCGCAGAACGGCGATGCGATCGCAGGTCTGGGCGACGATACCGAGGTCGTGGGTAATCAGGATAATCGACAGGCCGCGCTTGTCGCGGATATCCATGAGCAGCCGCAGGATCTGCGCCTGGATGGTCACGTCGAGAGCGGTGGTCGGCTCGTCGGCAATCAGGATCTTGGGATTGCACGACAGGGCCACGCCGATCATTGCACGCTGTCGCATGCCGCCGGAAAACTCGTGCGGATAGCTGTCATACTGTCTGACCGGATCGGGAAAGCCGACCTGCTGCAGGATTTCGATCGCGGTAGCGCGCGCATCCTGAGCATTGAGCCCCTGATGATAGCGGATGCCTTCGGTGATCTGATCGCCGATCCGCATGACGGGGTCGAGATGGCTTGTCGGGTTCTGGAAGACCATGCCGATCTCGCCGCCGCGTACGGCAAGCATATCCGCATCGCTGATCCCGGTCAGATCGCGGCCCTCTAGCAGCACCTGCCCCCCATCGATCTTCAAGATGGAAGAGGGCAGCAGCCGTATCAGCGAGCGGCAGAACAGGCTCTTGCCGGAGCCGCTTTCACCGACGAGCCCGAGGATTTCACCCTGACCGAGATCGAGCGACACGCCGTCGATCAACGTGCGAACGGTCTCGTCGCCATGGGCTTTGACCGTCAGGTCGCGAACGGAAAGAAGGGGAGCGCTCATTCGTGGACCCCGAGAATTTCGCCGAGCGCATCGCCGAGCATGCTGAAACCGAAAGCGAAGACGACGATCGACAGGCCCGGGAAGAGCGTGATCCACCACGCCGTGGTGATGAAGCTCTGGCCCTCGGCCACCATCACACCCCATTCGGCGATCGGCGGCTGAACGCCAAGTCCGAGATAGCTGACCGCGGCGCCGCTCAGGAGCACGAGCACGGCATCGGACATCGAGAACACGATCGAGCCGGCAATGGCGTTCGGCAGAAGATGGCGGAACATGATGCGGAAGCGGCTGAAACCGAGGCTGACGGCGGCCACCGCGTAGTCGCTCTTCTTCAGCACCAGCATCTGCGCGCGGATGAGCCGCGCATAAGAGACCCAGCCGACCAGTGCCATGGCGATGTAGAAGCTGCTGAGCCCCGGTCCGAGGATCGCGATGATAGACAGCATCAGCACCAGGAATGGAAAGGCCAGGATGATGTCGACGAGCCGCATGAACAGCGCATCGACAATGCCGCCGAAAAAGCCGGCGATGGTGCCGACCGTCGTGCCGATGACGAAGGGGAAGACCACGCCGATAATGGCGATCTGCAAGTCGATCCGGGTTCCCCAGATGACTCGCGAGAGGATATCGCGGCCGAAATTGTCGGTGCCGAAGGGATGCAGCAGCGACGGCGCCTGCAGGCGGACATCTGCGTTCTGGAAGATCGGATCATAGGGCGCGATCAGCGGCGCGCCGATGGCAAGGATCAGAAAGACCAGCAGGATGCCGGCGCCGACGCAAAGCGCCGGGCGCTTGCCGATGAATTTCCGCCAGCTGAAGGATGGGGGAGAAGATATGATGGCACTCATAGCGTCACCCTGGGATCGACGGTGACGGTGACGATGTCGGCGATGAAATTGATGAGAACGGTGGCGCAGGCAAACACCATGGCCACGCCCTGCACGACCATGTAGTCGCGCGAGAAGATGGCGCGCACCAGAAGCTGTCCCATGCCAGGCAAAGCGAAGACGCTTTCCACGACAACGGTGCCGCCGATCAGCCAACCGATATTGACTGCCAAAAGGTTGATGGTTGGTACCAGCGAGTTCGGCAGGACGTGCTTCCAGAAGACGATGCCCTCAGGCATGCCACGCGCGCGCGCCGCCGTTGCGACATCCGATTTCAGCCCCTCGATCATCGCGGCCCGCAGGCTGCGCGTCAGGACGGTGGAAAGCGACAGTGCGATCGTCAGGCTGGGAAGCACTAGGTGAGCGAGCTTTTCACTGAGCGTGGCGCCGTATCCGGAGACGGGGAAGATGCCGAGTTGCACGCTGAAGACGATGATCAGCATCAAACCGAGCCAGAACGGCGGGAAGCCGATGCCGAAGGTGGAAATCACCCGTACCGCATGGTCTGCCGCACCGCCTCGATTGCGCGCCGCGACGGCGGCCATAGGTACGGCAATCAGCACGGAAAGGATCACGCTTGCGAGCACCAGCGCGACGGTGGGTTCGATGCGCGTCAGGATCAGCTTCAGCACGTCGATCTTGTAAAGAATGGATTTTCCCATCTCGCCATTGGCGAGATTGCGCAGGAAGTAGAAATACTGCAGCCACATCGGTTCATCGAGGCCATATTGCGCCCGGATATTGGCAATCGCCGCAGGCGTTGCGCGAGTTCCAAGAATGTTGCGCGCGGGGTCGCCGGGGATCAGCCGGACCAGAATGAAGGTGATGACGCTGATGCCGAAAATGACGGGCAGAAACTGCAGCGGACGCGTGAGAACAAATCTATAGCGATGCATTGTGGCGATCGCCCCTTTCCATCCGCATGATGCTTGTTGGCTTTCTATGCATCAGCTTGCCTTGTGCCGCGATAGAAAGTCCAGCAGGGCCGGGTAATAATCGCCGGGGTTCTCGTAAAAGGGCATGTGGCTGGCGTTTGCGAAGACTTTCAGCTCGGCGTTCGGCAGCGCAAGCTTCATGCGCAGCGCGCAGGCCGGCGTCAGTTCGTCATGCTCGCCGGTGGTGATCAGCGTGGGGACGGTAACGCGAGGCAGGTCTGGGATGCGGTTCCAGTCTTTGAGGTTGCCGATATAGAGAAACTCGTTCGGTCCCTGCATCGTGCCGTAGGGTCCCATGTTCCAATCGTCGAGCGAGCGGCGGACCGGGGCTGGCCATTCCGGCAGGCGACAGACGTGGCGATAGTTGAGAATGGTTACGGCGGCCTGGTATTCCGGGTGGTCGTATGTGCCCTGCGCCTCGTGCTTCTGCAACATTGCCACCGTCTCGGGACCGAGTGCTGCGCGCAGCCGTTCAAGCTCCAGAATGAGATGCGGCATGTCTGCGACGGTATCCTCGAGGATCAGCGTCTGCAGGTTCTCGGGGTAGGTGAGCGCGTAGTCGATCGCCAGCCAGCCGCCCCAGGAATGGCCGAGCATATGCACCTTGCCGAGACCGAGCGCCTTGCGCACGGTTTCCGTCTCCTCGACGTAGCGTCCGATGGTCCAGAGTGCTGCGTCATCCGGCCGGTCAGACGCGCCGGTTCCCAGCTGGTCGAAGGCGACGACGCGGTAACCCTTGTCGATCAGACAGGAGTGCGCTTCACGCAGATAATCGCAGGGAAGGCCGGGTCCGCCATTCAGGCAGAGGACCGTTTCGCTGCCGCTTCCGAAGCTATAGGCGACAACCTTGAAGCCATCGACCTCGATGTCGTATCGCTGGTCCGGCTCGATTTCACGCCACATTGATGTCTCCGGCAAAAGATTCTTCTTGCTCATTAATTGGGCAAGGCTAAATTTTTATCCCAAACAGCGTTTCGCGCCAGCTATAAGAAGTGATAGGTGGCGCTTCGCTCACCGGGAGCAGGCCATGCTTGATGATATCCGCGCGATCAAAACACAATTCACCGATCACCAGACTTTGGATGGGCGTATCGATCAAGTCTTCGAGGAAATGAAGACACTCGGCTTCGAGGCGTTGATCTATGACTACACGCCGATCCCCTACGATCTGGACGGCGAGATCATGATCCCCTCGCTCTTGAAGCTGCGCAACATTTCCGACGACATGCACGACTATTGGTTCAATCGCGGTTATTTCCGGATCGATCCGGTTCAGCAGGTGGCGCTGCGCACGTCGACGCCGTTCTTCTGGAATTACGATGCCAATGCCGAAACGCTGATCAACCGCTTCATGGGCGAGAATACCGAGCCGGTGGCGCGCTATCTCAGCGAGCGAGACATGTCGACGGGCGTGACGGTGCCGATCCACATGCCGCGCGGCGACTACGCGACCGTCACCGGCATCCGCTACGGTCGCGAGAAGGGCTTCCAGAAGCAGGCTTTGCGCTATATCGCCGATTTCAACCTACTGGCCCACGTCTTCCACGAGGCGGCCTTTCCGCTGTTCGACGCGGACGCCTGCAGCGCCGGCAAGGCGCGACTGACCGAGCGGGAGCGCGAGTGCCTGCGTTACTCGGCGGAGGGGCTTTCAGCCAAGGAGATCGCCCGCATCATCGAGCGCTCGGTGCCAACTGTCGTCATGCACCTCAATGCCGCCGCCAAGAAACTCGGCGCCAAGAACCGCACGCAGGCCGTGGTCCGCGCCACGCACTACCGGCTGCTCGAAGACCGGCCATCCTATAACTTGTGATAGCTGCCGCCGTTTCAGCAGCCACGTTATGGTTTTCCATCGAATACCCAAAGATGGAGCTATCAGTGACCGCTGTCACGTCGAAGGAAGACTACCTGCCGTTTCGCGATTACCGCACCTGGTATCGCATCACCGGTTCACTCGACAGCGGCAAGCTGCCGCTGGTCGTGGCCCATGGCGGGCCTGGGTGCACCCATGATTATGTCGATTCCTTCAAGGGTATTGCCGCGCTCGATGGCCGCGCCGTCATCCACTACGACCAGCTCGGAAACGGCAATTCGACGCGCCTGCCGGAAAAGGGTCCGGATTTCTGGACGCCGGCACTGTTCCTTGAGGAACTCGATGCGCTGCTCACTCATATCGGCATTGCCGATCGCTACGCTTTCCTCGGCCAGTCGTGGGGTGGCATGCTGGGTGCCGAACATGCCGTTCGCAAACCGAAGGGCCTGAAGGCTCTGGTGATCGCCAACTCTCCGGCCAACATGCACACCTGGGTTTCCGAGGCCAATCGCCTGCGCGAGGAGTTGCCCACAGAGGTGCAGGACACGCTCTTGAAGCACGAGCAGGCAGGAACGCTGACCGATCCTGAATACGTCACAGCATCAAGGGTCTTCTACGACCGCCATGTCTGCCGTGTCTCGCCATGGCCCGCCGAAGTCGCGCGGACCTTCGCGATCATGGACGAGGACAACACCGTCTACCGCAACATGAACGGCCCGACTGAATTCCACGTTATCGGCACGATGAAAGACTGGACGATCGAGGACCGGTTGAGCCGGATCGAAGCGCCGACGTTGCTGATTTCAGGCAAGTACGATGAAGCGACGCCGCTCGTCGTCAAGCCCTATCTTGATAGCGTTCCCGGCTGCGAGTGGGTGCTCTTCGAACGGTCGAGCCACATGCCGCATGTCGAGGAGAAGGAACTCTGCCTCGCCACCGTCTCGGCGTTCCTGTCGCGTCACGACTGAAGATGTGAGCTAGCGCGTTCACGACAGCTGTCGCTGCCCCTCGTGGGCAGCGCTTTTATGACAAGGTCACGCCGGAGCGCGCGACGCCATCAATCGCAGATCGCTTCCGCCTCGATCTCGACCTCATATTCGCCGACCAGATTGCCGGCCTCGATCAGCGTGTTGGCCGGCAAAACATCAGCGAAAGCCCGTCCATGCGCGCGAGACACCGGCTCCCACTGACTGGCATCACGCAGATAGATGCGCGTCCTGACGACGTCTTCCATCTTGCCGCCGAGCGCCGATATCGAAGCCGCGATTTTGTCGAGTATGTAGGTCGCCTGCGCGCCGGCGTCGCCCGATGCCACGCAGCGGTTCGTGCCATGCGTCGCGGTCGTGCCGGAAACGAGGATGCGGTCTCCTACCCTGACGGCGCGGCTATAGCCGGCGATCGGCTCCCAGATGCTGCCGGACGAGACACGCGAACGGCCCGGACGACCGGGCACGGGCTGAGCCGTGTAGACGGATGGAATGGCATCCAGATGGTGGCTGAGATCGCCGGAGGCGGTTAGGAATGGCGGCTTGCGATACTCGTCGCCGCAATCGCCGGGGATGGCTCGCGTCTTGGCGAAGGCCGCGTTTAGTGCGGCGTGATCCTCTTCGTCAAGCGCGAAGGAGAAGACGTTCAGATTGTCACCGCGATGCTCGTTTTCGCCGATGCGCGCGCCGACGATCGTGGCAGCGACCGCGTCGTGTTCCAGAACCCAGCGGCTCGCGACGTTTGAGATCGACGCGCCATGCTTGACCGCGATGGTTTGGGCGGCGCTGAGAATGCCCTGAAAGGCTTCCCAGCCGCCGGCGGTGTCGATGAAGCGCTTGTATTTCGAGCGGCTCCAATCGGCGATCGATGCCGGCTCGGGCTGGCCCAGCCACTTCTCGGAGAGGAAGCCGCCGCACAGCGTCCCATAGGCGAGAAGCTTGACGCCGCTTTCGGCGCAGAGCTTCGAGAGCGCACCCGCGGCGCGACGGTCGACCAGCGAGAACGAGACCTGATTGCTGGCGATTTCGATGCCATCGGCAATCGCCAGCGCCAGATGCCCGGTATCGAAGTTGGTGAGGCCGAGCGCGCCGATCAGGCCTTCCTCGCGCAGGCGCTGCATCTCGTGCAGGGCGTCGAGCCACGCCGGATGCTCGAAGCTCCACCAGTGGAATTGCAAAAGATCCACTTTGTCGACACCAAGCCGCGTCAACCGCTCCTCGACGCCGCGGCGCACGACATCAGCCGTCATCGGTCCCGGCTCCGGGCACCATTTGGTGAAGGCGACGGGCCGCTGGCCATCCCGGTAGCGCGAGAGCAGTCGCCCCGTGATCAGTTCCGCCGAGCCATAGTGATCGGCCATGTCGAACGTGTCGAAGCCGCCACGCGCATAGGCCTGCAGCACATCGGCACCCTTGTCGGGATCGATCACCGTGCCGTTCTTCTCGATGTCGGCCACCTGCCAGAGACCGCAGACGATGCGGCTGATGGAGAGATCCTTGGTGAGCGCTATGCGTGGGGGCGTGGTGGACATGTTTCTATTCCCTGGATGTCTGTTTGCGCTTGCCCGTCAGCGAGGCCAGCGCGCTGGAAGCGCCGAGAATGCCGCGGGGGCGCAGGAGCAGGATGAGGCAGAGCCCGACGCCGATCATGACGATCTGCAGCGATGCCGCACGGGCCTGCTGTTCGGGCGGCACGAAGGCGGAGACGGCGGCGGCCGACAGCGCCCACAGACCCCAGACCAGCACCGCGCCGAGAATGGCGCCGCGATTGTTGCCGGAGCCACCGACGATCAGCATCGCCCAGACCTGGAAGGTCAGGATCGGCAAATAGTTGTCGGGCGCGATGAAGCCGATGAAATGTCCTTGCGCGGCGCCTGCCAGCCCCATGATGGCGCCGCCGATGGTGAAGGCCTGGAGGCGAAAGCGGATCGGCCGCTTGCCGAGCGCCTGCGCCGCGCTCTCATCCTCGCGGATCGCCCGCAGCACGCGGCCCCAGGGGCTCTTTGCGAGATGCTGGAGTGCCAGATAAAGCGCCAGTACCACTGCCGCCATCAGCGCGAGATTTGAAAGGGAAAATGCCAGCGGATCGGCGGCAAGGCTGCCGAAGGGGCGTGGAATGAAGCCGATGCCGAAGGCGCCGCCGGTCAGCGGCTGCAGGTTGAGCACGCAGAGCTGTACCGTGACCGCAACGCCGAAGGTGGCGATTGCGAGATAGTCGGATCGCAGCCGAATGGTCAGCGCGCCTACCAGCCAGGCGGCGAGGCCCGCGAACAGCGCGCCGCCGAGCCAGCCGATGGCGATCGGCATGTCGAAACCGCCGAAGCGGCCGGGCGTATCCGGCGTCGTCAAAAGTGCGGATACGTAAGCGCCGATCGCGACGAAGGCGGCGATGCCGACGTTGAAGAGGCCGGTCTGGCCCCACTGCACATTGAGCCCGAGGCACATGATGGCATAGGTGAGCGCCATCGTGAGGAAGAAGGCGACGTAAGCGATCAGATCAAGGCTCATGCCGTTCTCCCGAACAAGCCGCGCGGGCGAAAAAGCAAGACCGCCACAAGGATTACGAAGGAGACCGCCGCTCGCCACTCGGCGCCAACGATCTGCACGGCTGCCGCTTCCGACAGGCCGACGATCAATCCAGCGATCATCGCGCCAGGAACGCTGCCAATCCCGCCGAGGATCGCGGCTGCAAACAGCGGCAGCAGCAGGTCGTGTCCGAGATAGGGGCGGATTTGGACGAGGAGCCCGGTCATGATGCCGGCGATGCAGGCGAGGGCAGCGCCGACGAACCAGACGACGCGGATCACACGGCGCACGTCCACACCAGCGATGCCCGCTAGAGCCGGGTTTTCGCTGACGGCGCGCATCGAGCGGCCGATATCGGTGCGGGTCATCAGCAGGTGGATGGCGACGACCGCGACCAATGACAGGCCGAGCGACAGGAGCTGGTCCGGCGTGGCGCGCAGGCCGCCGCCGATCTTCACGGCGATCTGCAGAGATTTGGTGTAATAGGCGGGCTTGGAGGTGAAGATGAATTCGAGCAGGCTGCGAAGCGCAAGCGAGGCGCCGAAGCTCGCCATGACGAGGATGATGATTGCGCCGCCGCGCGCCCGCAGGCGTCCGAACAGCACCGCATCCACGGCGAGCGCAAGCAAGCCGGTGAGCAGGATCGCGATGGCGGCTGCGAGCGGCAGCGACCAGCCGAAGGAGAATGGGCCGATCGGTTTGGTCAGCGACGTGGACAAGAACCCGAGGCCGCCGCTGACGGCGAGCGCCAGATAGGCGCCCCAGGAAAGCATCTCGCCATGCGCAAAATTGGCGAAGCGCAGGATCGAATAGGTGAGCGTGACGCCGATGGCGCCAAGGCCGATCATCGCGCCGGCGACGAGGCCGTCCATGAGAAATTGCGGGTTCATGGTGCCTCCGACGCCTGCTTGGTGGTGCCGAGATAGAGCTTGGCGATCAGCGGATCGCCGAGCAGTGAAGTGGCCTCGCCCTCGTGCCTGATCCGGCCTTCGACAAGGATGACGGCGCGGCTGGCGATCGCGAGCGCCGCCTTGACGTTCTGCTCGACGAGAATGACCGTGACGCCGCCGGCGTTGATCTCCTTCAACATCGAAAACACCTCGCCGACGATTTTCGGCGACAGGCCGGCAGAGGGTTCGTCAAGGATGAGCACGGAGGGATCGACGATCAGCGCACGGGCGACGGCCAGCATCTGCCGCTGCCCGCCCGATAGCGCGCCGGCCAAGCGCGAGGGCTTGCTGGCGAGATCGGGAAAGCGACGGTAGAGCGCGGCGATCCTGTCTGACCGCTGCGCCTTCGGCAGGACGGCTGCGGCAAGCTGCAGGTTTTCGTGGATGGTCAGCGTCGCGAAGATGTTTTCCGTCTGCGGCACAAAGGCGAGGCCTTCGGCGATCTTGCGGTGGGACGCGACGCGGGTGATCTCCCGCGCGTCGAGCAGGACGCTTCCCGAGTGTATCGGCACCACGCCGGCGATCGCCTTGACGAAGGTCGACTTCCCGGCCCCGTTCGGCCCGAGCAGGACCAACAGCTCTCCGGGCGCCACCGAGAGATCAACGCCGCGCACGATCGGCAGGTCGGGTTCGTACCCGGCGACCAGCGCGCGGGTTTCAAGCGCCGGCGCGGTCATGCCGCCGCTCCGAGGTAGGCTTCGATGACATCCGGATTTGAGGCGACGGCGGCAGGCGTGCCCTCGGCCAGCGGCTTGCCGAGCGCCATTGCGACGACGCGCGAGCAGAGCCGCGACACCATATCCATATTGTGTTCGATCAGCAGGATCGACTTGCCCTGCGCATTGAGCTCAAGCACGCGCTCCATGATCGTTTCCAACAGCGCCGGGTTGACGCCCGCCGCCGGCTCGTCGAGCAGGATTGCCTGCGGATCGGCCATCAGGATGCGTGCGAGTTCGAGCAGCTTGCGCTGCCCGCCGGACAGTACCTTGGCAGGTTGTCCCTCGAGGCCCGACAAGGTGACGAACTCCAGCAGCGCGCGCGCCTTATCGGTCGCCAATCGTTCCTGCTGCCTGACATGACCGAAGCGCAGGAAGTTGGCGAACAGCCGCTCGCCGTCCTGCGCCTGCGCGCCGACGAGCACATTCTCCAGCACGGTCATCTCGAGAAACGGCTTCGGGATCTGGAAGGTGCGGCCGACGCCGCGGCCAATTCTCTGCTCCGGACTTTCCTGCGAGACCTCGCGGCCGCCGATCCAGATCTCGCCAGATGTGGGCTTGAGGCTACCGGCGATCAGATTGAACAGCGTCGTCTTGCCGGCGCCGTTCGGGCCGATGAGACCGATCAACTCGCCTTTGTTGAGCCTCAGCGACATGCCGCCAACGGCCACATTGCCCTGAAACGACTTCACCAGCTCGCGCGCGTCGATCACGGCTTTGGCGGGTTCTGCCGCTTTCGGTGGGGCGTCTGGCACTGGCAAAGGCATGGAGGAAAGAAGTCTCTTGATTTGATTGGTGATGTTTGATCAAACTTCACCCCATGGTGAAAAGCAACCGAAAAAAGTGGCGTTCCACGGGGGAGGCTTGATGGGAGCCCCCTCTGCAGGAGCCCGTGCGAGGAAGCCGGCCGATGGCGGTCACGACCGTGACGAAGCGCTGTCGCCGGTCGGGCGCGAAACGTTGCAGGACCGCGTCTACGCTCAGCTGCGCAATTCGCTGATCAACGGTATGTTCGATGCCGGCGACGTGCTGCGCATCGTCGATCTGGCCGAGCGCCTGCAGACCAGCACCATGCCGGTGCGCGAGGCGCTTGGCCGTCTCGTGTCCGAACAGGCGCTGGAATCGCTGCCCAATCGCTCGGTGCGCGTGCCGCTCATCACCCGCGAACGTCTTGACGATCTCGCCCGCGCCCGCATCCTGATCGAGGGCCAGATGGTGGCGCTGGCGCTGCCCAATCTGAAGGATGACGATTTTGCCGTGCTGAAGCAGATCAATATCGACTGCGATCTCGCATTCGAGCAGCATGGCAAGGACATCGGCCATGTCACCTCGGCGCTGAACCAGCAATTCCATTTCCACATCTATCATGCGGCTTGCTCGCAGGTGCTGATCCCTATCATCGAGAGCCTGTGGCTCCAATCAGGCGCGATCATTCGCAAGGCCGCGCATATTCACGACGAACAGGGCGGACTTGCCGCCACCAATCATCATTGGGCGCTGATCGATGCGCTGGAAAAGCGCGATGCCGAGGCCGCGATGCAATCGCTTTCCAACGACATCAGCCGCTCCTTCGATCTCATCCGCGGGCGGCTGGATGCCGAACCCGACGGCAATGCATCGGGAGACCACCATGCCTGAACCCATCGACGACGGCTTCGACCTGTTTGATCTGAGGGTCGACGTGATCATCCCCGAAGGCGGCGCGGTTTACTGCGGCGCAAAGCCGGGCGATCATTTCGAGCTCAAGGGCGAGATGCTGCATCTGCCGGAGGGGCAGGGGATCTCGATCTACTCGCTCTCCTCCGTGCTGCCGCTGCTCGCGGCAAAGCAACGCCCGACGGATCGCAACGACTGGATGACCACGGACGCCGACATCGCTTGCCCGGACCCGAATTGCTCGACACGGCTGAGGATCACCCGCACGGGTATCCGCCGTTTCAGCCATGCCGCCACCACGGCGGTTCCCTTGAACGACGAATAGGTCGAATACATGCAGCGCATCACCATCGCCCCCGGTTACGAAATCTCCCGCGTCATCCGCGGCGGCTGGCAGTTGGCCGGTGGGCACGGCGCGATCGATGGCGACAGCGCCGTCGAGGACATGATCGCATTCGCTGATGCGGGGATTACCACCTTCGACTGCGCCGATATCTATACCGGTGTCGAGGAGCTGATCGGCCGTTTCCGCGTCGCCTACAAGAATCTGCGCGGAGAAGAGGCGTTGTCGCGCATCCGCGTCCATACCAAGTTCGTGCCCGATCTGACGGTGCTGCCAAACATCAACAAGGCTTATGTCGCAGGCGTCATCGATACCTCGCGCAAGCGGCTCAACCTCGATTGCCTCGATCTCGTGCAGTTCCATTGGTGGGCCTATGATATCGAGGGTTGGCTGGAGACGGCTGGGTGGCTGAAGGAGCTGCATGAGGCCGGCAAGATCGGCAAGATCAGCGGCACCAATTTCGACACCGATCATATCGAGGCGATCATCGGTTCCGGCGTGCCCTTCACCTCGCTGCAGCTGCAATATTCGCTGCTCGACCGGCGCCCGGAAAAGCGTATGGTGGCGCTTGCTCAGGAGAAGAACTTCGCACTGCTGTGTTACGGCACCGTGGCCGGCGGCTTCCTCGGCGATCGCTGGCTCGGCCAAAAGGAGCCGGAGCATTCTCTCGAAAACCGCTCGCTGACGAAATACAAGCTGATCATCGATGATTTCGGCGGCTGGGACCTGTTCCAGGCCCTGCTGTCGACGCTGCGCGGGATCGCCGACCGGCACGACACCGATATCGCCACGATCGCAAGCGCCGCCATGCTGACCAAGCCAGGCGTCGCGGCCGTCATCGTCGGCGCCCGCAACAGGGAGCATTTGAAGTCCAATCTAGCCATCGCCGATATCGCGCTCAGCGAAACGGATAGAGCCGAGATCGACGCGATCCTTACGCAATCGAAGCCGCTCGACGGCGACGTTTATACGCTGGAGCGGGACAGGGAAGGCCGCCACGGCAGCATCATGAAGTACAATCTCAACAAAGGGGAACAAAAATGAGAATGACATTCCTGCTTTCCGCCATGGTCGCTGCCCTCGCTGCGTCCACGGCGCCGACGTTCGGGGCCGATTGCGACATCACCGTCGGCCTCGTCATGGAACTTACCGGCCCGGCCGGTGAATATGGCCAGGCGGGCGCGAAGTCCGTTGAGATGGCCTTCCGCGACATCAACGATGCCGGTGGCGTCAATGGCTGCAAGATCGTTGCAGACACGCGCGACAGCCAGAGCCAGGGCAACGTCGCCGTCGATCAGGCGACCCAGCTCGTCAACATCAAGAAGGTGCCGGTCATCATCGGCGGTATCATCTCGTCGGTATCGATCCCGATCCTGACATCGGTGACGGCGCCGGCCGGCGTCGTGCAGGTATCGCCCGCATCCTCTTCGCCGACGCTGACCGAGCTTGGTCGCAGCGGCAAGGCCAACGGCGTCTTCTTCCGCACCATCACGTCCGACGCGTTGCAGGGCACGGCCGCCGCGAAGTTCGCGATGGATCAGGGCTTGAAAAAGATCGCGATCATCAACGTCAACAACGACTTCGGCGTCAACATGGTCAAGGAGTTTGCGACCGCATACCAGAAGCTCGGCGGCACGATCACATCGACGACGCCCTATAACGAGAAGCAGTCGAGCTACGCGTCCGAAGCCAGCGCCGCCATGGCTGGTGAGCCCGATGCGCTCTATCTCGTCAGCACCCCCGTCGATGGCGCGACCATCGCCCGCGCCTGGGTTTCCGGCGGTGGCAAGCAGACCTTCCTGCTGAATGACGGCATGAACTCCAAGGACTTCATCGAGAGCGTCGGCGCGCAGTATCTGGAGAACGCCTACGGCACCTCCTCGGGTACCAGCCCGACGGCGTCGACCGAGTATTTCACCGGCAACTACGAAGCCTTCTCCGGCGGCATCTCGCCTTCGGCCCCGGCCGCCGACCGCTCTTATGACGCGGGTGCGATCGTGGCGCTGGCCATTGCCAAGGCCGGCAAGGCCGATGCGGCCGCCATCAAGGCAGCCATGCCGGAAGTTGTCGCCGAGGGCGGCACGCCCATCCATGCCGGCAAGGAAGAGTTCGCCAAGGCGCTGCAGCTCATCAAGGACGGCAAGCCGGTGAAGTATGAAGGTGTCATCGGCCCTGTCAGCTTCGACAAGTACGGCGATATCACCGGTCCGTTCCGCCTGTGGAAGATCAGCAATGGCGAGGTGACGACGGTCGGCGAATTGAGCGCCGAAGAGGTCACCAAGATCAAGACCGCGCAGTAGAAGCGCCAGGCGACATGGGGGATGTGCTCCCATGTCGCACCAGTCTGGTCTGGGCGCCTGTGTGCTTTGTTGGCTAAGCAGATGCATTTGGCAAACACAACGACAGGCCATCGACATATGAAAAAGCGCTCAATCCTTCCGTCGATCTGTTCGATCGCGAGCCTGCTCGTGACGACATCCGCGGCATCCGCCGAGGATCTCGAGCATGGACGGCGGGTGTTCAGGCTGTGCGTTGCCTGTCACACGGTCGATTCCGATCGCAACGGTTTCGGCCCGCATCTGAAGGGTGTCGTCGGCCGTCCAGCCGGAAGCTTGCCCGACTACCGATATTCCGAAGCGATGAAGACGGCCGGTGCCGGCGGACTTGTCTGGGACGAGGCGGCGCTCTCGGAATTTCTATCAAACCCCAAGAAGAAAGTGCCGGGAACGAAGATGAGCTTCGGCGGCCTATGGACGACGTCGGAGATCACCGACCTGATCGGCTATCTCCGAGCCAATCCCTAGACGCGCCAAATGTCGGTCCGCCACGGCTTGACGCCTCGGCGCCGGATCGCCTAAGTCACACCTGATGGTTCCCGAAGGGATGACTTCCGACGGGATTAATAGGGAACACGGTGCGGACGACCCGAATGGGGCCAAGACCGTGGCTGCCCCCGCAACTGTAAGCGGATTGCCTGATGTTCTTGTGGTGTTCGTCTCGAACGCCATGCCACTGCGAAGCTCTTCGTGGGAAGGCAGATGTCAGGTGCATATTCGCAAGCCAGGAGACCTGCCGTCAAAACAGTGTCCACCATCCCGGACGGGGTTGTCCGGAGAGGAGCATCATATGATGGTTTTTGACGTCAGCCGCTGGCGCGGCCCCGCTTTATTCCCCTCCACAAATCTCATGTCCGTGATCCAACGATAGTTTTCGCCGCCGCATGATTTCAGGCGAGCGCTCTGCTGTGTCGTCCTGCATCATCCGCGGCGGTCCCCGCGTCGAGTTTCACAGCCGCGGCCAGTCGGCTGCGGGCTTCAGTCATACATGAGGACCAATATGAACCGCATCATCCTGCAAACCGCGCTGCTTTCGATCGCGACGGCTTGCACCTTTACCACCTTTCTCCCCGCCGCCCATGCAGCGGCAACGACCTACCCGCTGACGATCACCAATTGCGGCCAGCAGGTGACCTTCGACAGCGCGCCGAAGAAGACGGTGTCGATCGGCCAGGGCATGACCGAAATTCTCTACTCGCTCGGCCTTGCCGACAAGATCGTAGGCACGGCGGTCTGGGTCGGGCCGGTGCTGCCCGCCTATGCCGAGGTCAACAAAGGGATCAAGCGGCTGGCCGACAATGATCCGAGTTTCGAATCCGTCGTCGGCCAGGAGCCGGACTTGGTTGCGGCCGAGTTCGAATGGCATGTCGGCACACAAGGCTCGGTCGGCAAGCGCGAGCAGTTCGCCGGTCTTGGCATCAAGACCTATGTCTCGCCGGCTGATTGCGTCGCGAAGGTCAACACCGATGGTGGCGACGGCGTGCGCAGTGAGCTCTTCACCATGGAGCTGATTTACCAGGAGATCGCCGAACTGGCGGAGATCTACGATATCCAGGATCGCGGCGCGGCCCTGATCGCTGACTTGAAGAAGCGCGAAGCGGATGCCGTGGCATCGCTTGGCGGGTCGGCGAAGGATCTGCCTGTCGCCTTCTGGTTTTCCAGCAAGGAAGTGCAGGGCGATGCCTTTATCGCCGGCAAGAACAGCGCTCCGGCCTATATTCTGAAAACGCTCGGCGCCCGCAACGTCGTCAGCACCGAGGAAGAGTGGCCGCTGGTCGGTTGGGAAACGATCGCGCAGGCCAACCCTGCAGTCATCGTCATCGCCACCATGGACCGTCGCCGCTACGCTGCCGACGATCCGAAGGTTAAGATCGACTTCCTTGAAAAGGACCCGGTCACCAGCCAGCTCGATGCCGTCAAGAACAGGCACTTCGTCGAGATGGATGCGCAGTCGATGAACCCGACGATCCGTACCATCGACGGCCTGGAACGCCTTGCCGCCGGCATCAAGTCCTTCGGTCTTTCCAAGTGAGGCACGCGTCGATAGCCCACCGGGGATGGAGAGCGCTGCTCGTGCTCTTCGTCCTTGCCGTCGTGGCATTGGGCTTTGTCATCAGTCTCGCCGTGTCTATCGGCGAGATCTCCATTCCTGTCGACACGACGGCCAAGGCCGTTGCGAACCGCTTGCTTGGCACCGGCTTTGAACTCAGCCGCATCCATGAAGGCATCATCTGGGATTATCGCCTGAGCCGCGCGCTTGTCGCCGCCAGCGCCGGAGCGGCTCTTGCGCTATGCGGCGTGGTGCTGCAGGCGTTGCTGCGCAATCCGCTGGCCGAGCCCTATGTACTCGGCATCTCGGCCGGCGCGTCCACCGGGGCCGTCGCCGTCATGATCCTCGGTTTCGGCTATGGCGTGTTGACGCTTTCCGCCGGCGCTTTCGTCGGCGCGGTCGCGGCGTTCCTGCTGGTGTCTTTGCTGGCGGTGGGCTCCGGCGGCGGGACGGACCGTATCATCCTCGCAGGTGTCGCCGGTTCGCAGCTCTTCAACGCGCTGACGTCCTATATCGTCACGACATCGGCAAATGCCGAGCAGGCGCGCGGCGTCATGTTCTGGCTGCTCGGCAGCCTTTCCGGCGTACGCTGGCCGGATGTCTATCTTGCCGCTCCCGTTGCAATCGCCGGCTTTCTCGTCTGCATGCTTTACGCCCGCGCGCTCGATGCCTTCACTTTCGGTACCGATGCTGCGGCGGCGCTCGGCATTCCGGTCGCTGGTATCCGGATCGTGCTGCTTGCGCTCACGGCGCTGCTTACCGCGACGATGGTCAGCATCGTCGGCTCGATCGGCTTCGTGGGGCTGGTCATTCCGCATGCGGCGCGTTTCGTGGTCGGGCCGGGGCATGGGCGCCTGTTACCGGCAACGGCGATATCCGGAGCGATCTTCATGGTGGTCGCCGATATCGTCTCGCGCGTCATCATCCCGCAGCAGGTGTTGCCGATCGGCGTGGTCACCGCGCTCTTCGGCGCGCCGGCATTCGCGCTCATTCTCTACAAGGCGAGGCGGCCCACATGAGCATTTCCATCAGCGATGTGCACTGGGCAACGTCAGGCGTGCTTGTTGTCAAGGGCATAAGTCTCGAGGTTCCCACCGGCCAGACGCTGGGCCTAATCGGGCCGAACGGTTCGGGAAAGTCCAGCCTGCTGCGGTTGATCGGCGGGCTGCGAAAGGTGAAGAGCGGTGTCATTGCACTCGGCGATACCGGCATCGACACGCTGGCACGCCGCGACATTGCCCGGCGTGTTGCCTTTGTCGAGCAGCAGGCCACGACGGAAACACAGGTGACGGTCACTGAGGTCGTCCGTCTCGGGCGCACGCCACATCGCGGTCCGTTGGCGCCGTGGAGCGCCAATGATGAAGAAGCGGTCGAGAATGCGCTGCGGCAGGTGGGCATGGTCGAGAAGGCGCGGCAGCTCTGGCATACGCTGTCGGGCGGCGAGCGGCAGCGGGTGCATATCGCCCGCGCGCTGGCGCAGACGCCGACTGAGCTTCTGCTCGACGAGCCGACCAATCACCTCGACATCCAGCATCAGCTCGAAATCCTGTCGCTGGTTGCCAAGCTGCCGGTCACCAGCATCGTTGCGCTGCATGATCTGAACCTCGCCGCCATGTTTTGCGACAGGATTGCTGTGCTTAGCCAGGGTCGGCTTGTTGCGGTCGGACCGGCGGACGAGGTATTGACCGAAGGCTTGATCGCCGATGTGTTCGGAGTGCGCGCCCATATCGAGCGCTCGCCGCATCATGGTCGGCAGCATATCCATTTTCTTGGCTGTATTTCTTGAGGTTCGATGTCCATCAGACAAACCAATTTCGATTTGAAGGAAGAGATCCGGGACTACTGGTCCAAGCGCTCGCAGACTTTCGATCTTGCCTTCGGCCACAGGATACCGCGTGGACCGGAGTTCGACGCCTGGCAGCAGCCGATGCGCGATCATCTGGGGCCGACGTCGTTGCGTGTCCTCGAACTTGCCTGTGGAACCGGCGAGGTCACGGCGGTGATCCACGATCTCGGCCATGATGTGACCGCGCTGGATTTCTCCGAGGCCATGCTGTCAATCGCCAAGGCCAAGCATACCGGCAAGGAACGGTTGCGCTTTGTGCTGGCAGACGCTGAAAATCCGATGGAGCCGGATGGCCGCTACGATGCCATCATCTGCCGGCATCTGGTGTGGACGCTGACCGATCCCGCAAAGGCATTCGGCGAGTGGCATCGCGTGCTGAAGCCGGGTGGCACGCTATTGGTCTTCGACGGCGACTGGGCGAAGCCGACAAGGCTCGGCCGCGCCGCAGCATGGCTCATCCGCCGGATCGATCGTTTCTGCGGCGCGGATCGGCATTATGATGGCGCGATGAGCGAGCGCCATTCGGCGATCATGTCCGCGCTCCCCTTCGGCGCCGGCCTGCGGCCAGATGATCTTGTTCCGCAATTGACGCGGGCCGGCTTCATAGGTTTCGAGATCGCGTCGCATGGACCGATCGCGAAGGCGCAGCGGCGCGGCGCGAATCTGCGTAACCGGCTTCGGACGCTGGTCTATCGGCGCTTCATTCTCGTGGCCAAATCCGCCGGCGTCTCGCATGGTGAAGAGGCCTGATCTATCGCGCAAAGGCGGTGGATTTGATGCCGTCGGCGAATTTTGCAGCCTGTTGCCATCGCAGCATGTTGACGTGATCGGCTAGACGAGGTCATCTGCGCATAACGGCATGGCGCTCATGCTTGCGATGATCGGCACGGGAGGCCGGACCATCGACTCGAAAAGGCGAGCGCCGGCAGTCTCAAGGGAGGAATACGCCTGTCAGCCAGCCCGATTGGATCGGGTGGGCTGAGACCCTTGAACGCTAGGACTCCCACAATGGCATACAGCACGACGATCGAACGAACGCGCTTCGGTTTTCGCGATCTCAAGGACCTCCTCGCAAAAGCGACGCCGGAACGCTCCGGCGATCAGCTCGCGGGTATCGCGGCGAGCGGACCGGTCGAGCGGCTCGCAGCTCAGATGGCACTTGCCGATCTGCCACTGAAGGCTTTTCTCGCCGAAGAAGTCATTCCATCGGAGATCGACGAGGTCTCGGCGCTGATTTCAAGGCAGTTCGACGCGCAAGCTTTCGCGCCGATCAGTTCGTTCACTGTGGGCGAGTTTCGCGAGTGGTTGCTGAAGCCAGAAACGGATCAGCGGGCACTCGAGGCGATCACCTATGGCATCACGCCGGAAATGCTGGCGGCCGTCTCGAAAATCATGCGGCTGCAGGATCTGATCGCCGTCGCCGCCAAACGGCAGGTCGTCACGCGCTTTCGCAACACGCTGGGCCTGACCGGCCGCTTGTCGACCCGCAACCAGCCGAACCATCCGACCGACGACAGCCGCGGCATTGCCGCTTCGGCGATCGACGGTCTATTGATGGGCTCCGGCGACGCCGTCATCGGCGTCAATCCGGCGACTGATAGTGTTGAGGACTATGTGCGGATCGTCTCGCTGCTCGACGAAATCCGCGAGCGCCTCGCCATACCCACCCAGACATGCTGTCTCGGCCACGTTACCACAGCCATCCGTGCGGTTGAAGCGCGAGCGCCGGTTGATCTGATGTTCCAGTCGGTTGCGGGATCGCAGAAGGCCAATGAAGGCTTCGGCATCGATCTCGCGCTGTTGAAGGAGGCGCAGGATGCCGGACGATCGCTGAAGCGCGGCATGCCGGGCGCCAACCTGATGTACTTCGAAACCGGGCAGGGAGCAGCACTCTCGGCCGACGCGCATTTCGGCGTCGACCAGCAGACGATGGAGACGAGAGCCTATGCCGTCGCGCGCGAGTTCGATCCGCTGCTCGTCAACACCGTGGTCGGCTTCATCGGGCCTGAATATCTCTTCAACGGGAAACAGATCATCCGCGCCGGCATCGAGGATCATTTCTGCGGCAAGCTGCTCGGCCTGCCGATGGGCGTCGACGTTTGCTACACCAACCATGCCGATGCCGATCAAGAAGACATGGATACGCTGTTGACGCTGCTCTGCGCGGCAAACGTCAATTTTGTCATCACCGTACCCGGCGCCGACGACATCATGCTGAACTACCAGTCGCTGTCCCACCACGACGCCGTCTTCTGCCGCGAGACCCTTGGGCGCCCGCCGGCGCCGGAGTTCGAGACGTGGCTTCGCGATGTCGGACTGACCAATGAAGCCGGTGCGCTGTCCGGTGCGCCTGCCATGCTGACCGATTACCTGTCGAGGGCCGTTCTTGTCTAAATCCACCGCCACCGAACTAAGAGCCGATCTCCAGCCGGCCACCGTCGATTTGTCCGAGATGACCGATGCGCGTGTCGCGCTCGGGCGCTTCGGATCCGGCGCGCCGACCAAGGCGCAGCTGGCCTTCCTGCTTGATCATGCCCGGGCCCGCGAAGCTGTATGGTCGACGGTCGACGAAGATCGGCTGAAGAGCGACCTCATGGCGCTCGGGCTGGATGTCGTCTCGGTGGAAAGCATGGCCGAGGATCGCGGCAGCTATCTGCGCCGGCCTGATCTTGGCCGCAAGTTGTCGCGCGCTTCGGTCGAGCGGCTGCATGCTCTGCCATCTGAGGCCAAAGGCTGCGATGTCGTCATCACCATAGCCGACGGCCTCTCGTCGAGTGCGGTCGATATCAATGCGATCTCGCTCGTGCGCGAGCTTTTTGGCCTTCTGAGCCGCGCCGGCTTGTCGATCGGCCCGGTTGCCGTCGCGCGGCAGGCGCGGGTGGCGCTTGCCGACGAGATCGGCGAAATTCTCGGTGCGCGGATGACAATCGTGCTGATCGGCGAGAGGCCCGGTCTATCCGCGGCCGACAGTCTCGGCGCCTATATCACCTACGAGCCATCCGTCGGCACGCCGGATTCCCGGCGCAACTGCGTCTCAAACATGCGCGAGGGTGGCCTGTCGATGGAGCAGGCGGCGAAGACCATCGCCGGTCTCATCGCCGACATGACGAAGACAGGTGTCAGCGGCGTCAGCCTGAAGGAAGCGCTGGTCAGGTTGCCCAGCGCTTCGTAATCGGCTTCACCGGATGCCCGCCCGTGCGCGCGGTCGCGTGTCGTTGCGCTCGTGCTCGAAGATGGCGCCGGGAAGCGGCAGCTTGCCTCGAATGATGTCCGAGCCCTTCTCGCCCACCATGATGGTCGGCGCGTTGGTGTTGCAGGAGGGTACGCGCGGCATGACGGACGAATCACAGACGCGCAGGCCTTCCAGCCCGTGCACCTTGAGATCGAGCCCTACGACCGCGTCGGCGCCCGTGCCCATCTTGCACGTGCCGACGGGGTGGTGATCGGTCTTGGCGTTGGCGCAGCCGTAGTCGAAAAGTTCGTCGTCGGTCATCACCTTCGGTCCCGGCAGCCGCTCGGCCAGGACGAATGGCTTCAGCGCCGCCTGCTGCATGATTTCTCGCGCGATCTTCAGGCCTTCGAGCGACATCGTCCGGTCATGCGGGTCGGACCAGTAGTTCGGATCGATCAGCGGCGCTGCCGCCGGATCCGATGATTTGAGCCTGACAGTGCCGCGCGAGCGAGGATGTAGATAGGCCGAGTTCAGCGTCACGCCGGCGTTCTTCAGCCGCTCCACGCCCGCCTCGATGCCCGAACCGAGCCCGAGGTGGAACTGGATGTCGGGGGAACGCGCATGCGGGTCCGCATACCAGAAGCCACCCGTCTCGAAGAGCGAGGACGCAACCGGGCCGGTGCGGAAGAGAATGTACTCCAGCCCCGCCCAAACGGTCCGGTGCAGTTTGGCGACGCCGTCATAAGTGTGGTCGCCGGTGCACTCGCAAATGACGAAGAGGTCGAGGTGGTCCTGCAGGTTGCCGCCGACGCCGGGGAGATCGTGGTGAACCTTGACGCCGACCGATGTCAGATGGTCGGCCGGACCGATGCCGGATTGCAGCAGGAGTTTCGGCGAGCCGATCGCGCCTGATGACACCAGCACTTCGCGCTCGGCGCGGATCACCTCGGAGCCCTTGTCCGTCACCACTTCGACGCCGACGGCCCGCGTTCCCTCGATCACGATCCTGCTCACGCGGGCGCTGGTGCGGATGGTCAGGTTCTTTCGGCCCTTGATGGGCGAGAGATAGGCGAGTGACGCGGATGAGCGGCGTCGGTTGCGCTGGGTCAGCTGGTAGAAGCCGACACCCGCCTGCTGCTTGCCGTTGAAATCGTGATTGTAGGGAATGCCGAGCTCCTGGCCGGCGCGGATATAGGCGTCGCAGATCGGTAGCGCTGAGACAGGCATTGAGACGCCGAGCGGCCCGCCATAGGCGTGGTAGTCGTCGGCGAAGCGCTGGTTGTCCTCGGCACGCTTGAAGTAAGGCAGGATCGAGCGATAGTCCCAGCCCTCGCAGCCATCCTCGCCGGCCCAGAGATCATAGTCGGCGGCATTGCCCCGGGTATAGAGCTGGGCATTGATCGAGGAGCCGCCGCCGATCACCTTTGCCTGCGTATAGCGCAGCACCCGGCCTTTCATATGTTTCTGCGGAACCGTTTCCCATCCCCAGCTGGCCACGCCCTTTGTCATCTTGGCAAAGCCGGCCGGCATGTGAAACAGCGGGTTCCAGTCACCGCCACCGGCTTCCAGAAGAAGCACACTGACATCTGGATCTTCGCTCAGCCTGCTGGCGAGCACGCAGCCGGCGGGACCCGCGCCCGTTATGATGTAGTCAAAGCCCATTGGTTCTATCCTGTCACAAGCGGGGAATGGAAAGGCCGCCATCGGCGTCGATGACGGTGCCGGTCGCAAAGGCGAAGGCGCCGGAGGCAAGGGCCGAGCAAATCCGGCCGATATCGTCGGCCTCGCCCCAGCGCTTCATCGGCACAAGGCCGCCTTCGATCAGCGCGTCGTATTTCGAGGTCACGCCTGCCGTCATATCGGTGCGGATGATGCCCGGCCGGAGTTCGAAGACGGAGATGCCCGATTCCGCCAGGCGCAGCGCGAGCCCTTGAGAGAAGGCGGCAAGCCCCGCCTTGCTGATGCAATAGTCCAGGCGCTCCGGAGAGCTTGCCTCGGCCGATACCGAGGTGATGTTGATGATCGAACGCGGGTGCGGCTTGTCGCCGGAAACAAGCATCGCCTTCAACACCGCCTGGGTGAAGAACACGGTGCCGCGCAGGTTCGTGGCCATGATCGCGTCGAAATTGTCAGCCGTCAGCCCGAGGAAATCGCCCCTGACCACGGCCGCCATGCCCGCATTGTTGACCAGGCAATCGATGCGACCGAAGGCCTGCAGGATCGCGTGAACCGTTTCCTCGTGCTTTTCGACGGCCGAAATGTCGGCCTGCAGGTAGATCGCGTCGGCACCGTGTTGTTTCAGCTGCGCGACGGTCTCGTCCGCGGTCTCCACGGCGCCGACGCCTGTTATCACGACATTGAAGCCTGATTTCGCCAGCGCGCCGGCAATGCCCAGCCCGATGCCGCGACGGCCGCCGGTGACCACGGCTACGGGCTTGTCCGAATGCGTCGTCATGCTGTCAAATCCTTTGATGCAATGTGGTCGGCAACGCGCAATGCCTGGCTCGCCACCGTCAAGGCCGGATTGACGGCTGCCGAAGTCGGCAGGAAGCTCGCATCGACGACGAAGAGGTTCTGGTGATCGAAGGCACGGCAGTAGATGTCGAGCGGAGCCGACGCCGGATCGCGACCGATCCTGATGGTTCCGCACTGGTGCGAGGGCGTGCGCTTGTCGAATGGCCGGCTGAGCACCAGCGGGAAGCCGATCGACTTCAGGATGTCCTTGAGCTTGGAGACCAGCGAGAGATGGGCATCCCAATTGGTGCGATGCCATTTCAAGACGATGCGCTCGCTATCGACCATCACCCGGCTTTCCGGATTGGGAACGTCTTCGCTCATGGCGTAGAAATCGATCGCATGGCCGGTGATCCGATTGAGCAGCCATTCCGGGACATTCGGCAGCGAGCCCTTCAATACCTTGCCGGAGATGCGGCCGAGCAGCTGGACGTTGCCAAGCGGCGGTCCGCCATTGCCGTCGGACAGATAGAAATCATTGAAGGCGAAGGTCTTCTGGTAGATCGAGGTGTTGCGATATCGCGGCGAGACGCCGATCACGGCCGAGGAATTGTGGTTCATGAAGTTGCGCCCGACCTGGCCCGAGGAATTGGCGAGCCCCTCGGGAAACCGGTCACTTGCCGAGCGAAGCAATAGCACGGCGGACTGCACAGCGCCGGCACTGAGGATCACTAGCTTTGGATGAAGCGTGCGGGCTTCGCTACCCTGACGGTAGGTGACGCCTGAAATGCGTCCGTCCGCATCCGCTTCCAACTTGATGACGGGAGAGTTGGTCTGAAGGCGGACATTGTCGTGTTTCAGGGCCTGCGACAGGGCAGCTGTTTCCGCGTCCATCTTGCCGTCGTCGGAGTTCGGATGTGCGTCCCATGGGGTTGGCGCCTTCGCCAGCCACTTGTCGATATCGACACCCAAGGGGAGCGAGAAAGGGTGCAGACCCTTCGCCTTCAGCCGCGCCCTGACGTCGGCGATGGCAGGTTCTTCGCGCACCGGCGGGTAGTCATAAGGTGTCGAATGCGCCGGCTCCGTCGGGTCATCACCGAGCGCGCCGCGCACCCGGTACAGTTTCTCGGCGCGGCCATACCACGGTTCAAGTTCCTCATAGGGGAATGGCCATGCGGGTGACACGCCTTCGCGGTGATGGATCTCTTCGAAATCCTCGCGGCGGTAGCGCGAGAGCACGGCGCCGAAGAATTTCGAATTGCCGCCGACATTGTAGTAGTTGCCGGGATTGAAGCCGGTGCCGTCGGCCTCGTACCAGGTTTCCTTCGGGCGGAAATGGCCGCGCTGGAAGATCGCCCGCTGGTCGCGGTTGACCGGGTGGTCGGCGATCCGTTCGCCGGCTTCGAGAATGAGGATCTCGGTGCCGGTGGGAGCGAGTCCGGCAGCGACGGTCGCGCCACCGATGCCCGAGCCGATGATGACGATATCAGGTGTTCTGTTCATATTGCTGTCCCGCCGTCAGATCACGCGATCCGCGCCTGGCTCTGCGGGTCGAAGAAGACCACCTTGTCGAGGTTGAATGCCAGTCGCGCGTTCTGGCCGGGCTGAATGCGGGCATCGGCGCGCAACCGCGCGACGACTTCCTTGCCGCCCAGTTTCGTCACCGCGAAGGTGTCGGACCCGGCCGGTTCGACGACGTCGATCAGGCAATCGCCCTCGGCGAGTGCGCGGGCGTTGCGGTCGGCGCCATCGGGGTCGGTCAGCGCTTCCGGCCGGATGCCGAAGACGATCTGCCGGCCGGCATGCGCCTGCAACGCTTCGTGGCCCGGCGCGATCGGCAGGCGGATGGGCTCGCCGCTGGGACGGGCGAGCGAGACAGAGAGGCCCGTCGCGCCCTGTTCGATGGTGCCGGAGAGGAGGTTCATGGCCGGAGAGCCCATGAAGTCGGCGACGAACATGTTGGCGGGGTTGTTATAGATTTCTGCCGGCGTGCCGAACTGCTGCACCTCACCGTCCTTCATCACGGCGATCTTGGTCGCCAGCGTCATCGCCTCGATCTGGTCGTGCGTGACGTAGACGATCGTCTTGCCGGTCGCCTGATGCAGTCGCTTGATTTCGATGCGCATATCGACCCGCAGCTTGGCGTCCAGGTTGGAGAGCGGCTCGTCGAACAGGAAGAGCTTGGGATCGCGCACCAGCGCGCGGCCCATGGCGACACGCTGCCGCTGGCCGCCGGAAAGCTGGCTCGGCTTGCGGTCCAACAGATGGCCGATCTGCAGCACCTTGGCCACCTTGTCGATCGCCGCCTTGCGCTCGTCCGCTGGCACACCGCGCATTTCCATGCCGAAGGAGATATTTCCTGACACCGTCATGTTCGGATAGAGCGCGTAGCTCTGGAACACCATGGCGATGTCGCGCTTGGAAGGATGCAGATCGGAAATGCTGCGGCCATCGACGCTGATGTCGCCCTCTGTGATGGCTTCCAGCCCTGCGATGGTATTGAGCAGCGTGGACTTGCCGCAGCCCGACGGGCCGACCAGCACCAGGAAACCGCCTTTTTCCAGCTCAAGATCGATGCCCTTGAGGATTTCCAGTGCGCCGAAACGCTTTCTGAGGCCTGAGATTTCGAGAAAAGCCATGGGATTATCCTTTGACCGCGCCCGCCATCAGACCGCGAACGAAGTAGCGGCCGGCGAGGATGTAGACGAGAAGCGTGGGCATGGCGGCGATCATCGCCGCGGCCATGTTGACATTGTATTCGACCACACCGGTCGAGGTGTTGACGACGTTGTTCAGCGCCACCGTCATCGGCATGGACTCGCCGGTTCCCGCATAGGCGGATGCGAACAGGAAGTCGTTCCAGATGTTGGTGAACTGGTAGATCACGGTCACGACGATGATCGGCAGCGAGTTCGGCAGCATGATGCGGCGGAAGATCTGGAAGAAGCTCGCGCCATCCACCTGCGCCGCGCGCACCAGTTCGGTCGGAAATGCCTCGTAGTAGTTGCGGAAGAACAGCGTCGTGAAGCCGAGACCGTAGACAACGTGGACGATAACCAGATTGACCGTCGGATTGCCGAAGCCGAGCGACATGCCAATATCATTGGTGAGCATGTTGCCGAAGCGGCCGAGGCTGCCGAGAATGGTCGCCATCGGCAAAAGCACCGACTGGAACGGAATGAAGCAGGCAAAGAGCATCAGGCCGAAGACCAGCGTATGGCCGGGGAAGCGCCACTTGGTGAGCACGTAGCCGTTCAGCGCGCCGAGGATGGTCGAGATCGCGACGGCGGGAACGACCATCTTGATCGAGTTCCAGAAGTAGCCCTTGATGCCGGCGCAGGTGAGGCCGACGCAGGTTTCGCCCCAGGCCTTGATCCATGGCTCGAAGGTCGGCGCCGCCGGTAGCGACAACATGTTGCCGCCCTGGATCTCGTCCATCGTCTTGAACGAGGTGACCAACATGACGAAGAGCGGCATCAGGTAGATGATCGCGAAGATCGCGAGTACGCCGTAGATGAAGATGCGGTTGAACATCCGCATGCGTGCCATGTGGGAGGCATCCGATGTGACCGTGCTCATCGTGATTTCTCCCGCAGTTCCGAATAGAGATAGGGAATGATGATGGCCGAGATGGTCATCAGCATGATCACGGCGCTGGCCGAGCCGACGGCCATCTCGTTGCGCTTGAAGGTGTATTCATACATGAAGTTGGACGGCAGCCAGGCCGAGCCGCCAGGACCGCCCGAGGTCAGCGCGACCACGAGGTCGTAGGACTTGATCGCCATGTGCGCGAGCACGATGAAGGCCGACAGGAAGACGGGCCTCAGAAGCGGAATGATGATGCGGCGGTAGAGCTGCACCGTCGAGGCGCCGTCGATCTGCGCCGCCTTCATGATCTCGCTGTCGATGCCGCGAAGGCCCGCCAGGAACATCGCCATGACGAAGCCCGAGGCCTGCCAGACGCCGGCGATGACAACGGTGTAGATCACGAAGTCCTTGTTCTTGATCCAGTCGAAGTGAAAACTCGTCCAGCCGAAATGGTGCAACGTCTGCTCCAGCCCGAGGCCCGGATCGAGAAACCATTTCCAGGCAACCCCGGTGACGATGAAGGAGAGCGCCATCGGATAGAGGAAGATCGGCCGCAGAATGCCTTCGCCGCGGATCTTCTGGTCGAGCAGGATGGCGAGCAGCAGCCCGAGGCCCAGGCAGATCGCGATATAGAGGAAGCCGAAGATCCCCATATTGGTGATCGACGTGTACCAGGACGATGGCGGATCGCTCTCGAAGGTCCAGCGCCAGAGCCGTTGATAGGCGCGAGGCCCGGTCAGCGCGTAGGACGGAAAGGTCTTTGAATTGGTGAAGGACAGATAGACCGTCCAGAGGATGAAGCCGTAGACGAAGACCAGCGTGATGGCAAAGCTCGGCGCGAGCACGATTTTCGGCAGCGCGTCCTGCAGCCAGCCGCGCAAGGAAAACGACGTTCCGCGCTGCGCTGTGACTTCTGGTTTGGTGGTAGCGATAGTGCTCATAACATTCATCCCCCTCCCAAGGGTGACGTTGGCAGTCGATATCTTCCCCGCCATCTGAGGCGGGGAAGACCATGCTTGGAGCCGATTACTTGGCGTCGTCGATTGCCTTCACGAGCTCTTCGACAGCCTGGTCGGAGGTCTTGATCTGGCCGTGAACGAACTTCGAGACGACGTCCTTGTAGGCGTTGGCAACGGCCGGAGGCGCGCCATAGCCCTGTGCCAGCGAGCCGAACAGCGTGCCGCCTTCGTTGGCTGCCTTCAGGTCGGCGATGCCCTTCTTGCCGCAGGCGTCGAAGTCGGTATCCGGCACGTCGGTACGGGCAGGGACCGAGCCCTTGACGACGTTGAACGCTGACTGGAAGCTCTTCGACAGCGTTGCTGTCGCAAGCGCCACCTGGGCGGCCTTGCGATCGTCGGGAACGTTGAACATGCCGAACATGTCGGAGTTGTAGATCACGCTGCCGTCGGTGCCCGGGAAGCGGTAGCAAAGGAAGTCGGTGTCAGGGGTCTTCTTGGCGGCGACGAATTCGCCCTTGGCCCAGTCACCCATGACCTGCACCAGCGCATCACCCTTGATGACCATGGCGGTCGCAAGGTTCCAGTCACGGCCGGAGAAGTTCGGATCGACATACTTGATCAGCGTGGCCAGGTTGTCGAACGACTTCTTCATCGTGTCGGACTTCAGCGACTCCTCGTCGAGTTCGTTGAAGGCCTTCTTGTAGAACTCCGGTCCGCCGGTCGAAAGCACGACGCTGTCGAACATAGTGGCTTCCTGCCAGTTCTGACCGCCGAGGGCGAGCGGCGTGACGCCGGCGGCCTTCGCCTTGTCGAGCAGGGCAACGAGGTCTTCGAAGGTCTTCGGCTGCGTGCCGCCGATCTTGTCCATCACGGCCTTGTTGATCCAGAGCCAGTTGACGGAGTGAACGTTGACGGGAGCTGCGACCCACTTGCCGTCATAGACGGAGAACTTCTGCAGCGCTGCCGGAACAGACTTGTCCCAGCCTTCCTTCTTCGCGGTTTCGGTGAGATCGCCCATCACACCTGCTTGCGCGTAGTCGAGAACGGTGTAGCCGAGCATCTGCGAAGCGGTCGGGTAGGTGCCTGCCGCAACCATCGCCTTCAGCGCGGTCATCGCGGCGTCACCGCCACCACCGGCGACAGGCACGTCTTTCCAAGCGTAGCCTTCCTTCGCCAGATCGCCCTTCAGCACGTTGAGCGCGGCGGCTTCGCCACCCGACGTCCACCAATGCAGCATCTGCACTTCCTTGACATCGGCAGCGCGGGCCAAACCACCCACGGCACCAACTGCCAATGCGACCACGGCGGTCGCCGTTAGAAATCTGCGCATTTGAAAACCTCCCGTTTTCAAGTTCGCGAAACGAGACCCATTCTCGTTCCGTATCCCCCGCCCTCCTCGAGCGTGGTTTCTGCAGACCGGCTCCCCGCCGGCTGTCAGTTCCTGGGCATCCACCAGTTTGTGCGGCTGCCGATATGCATGTTGAGCGTCTTCGTCTCGGTGTAATCCTCCACCGCATGGCGGCCGAGTTCGCGCCCGAGGCCGGACTGCTTGTATCCCCCGAACGGCAGCTCCGATGCGCCGTCCATGAATGTGTTCATCCAGACGGTTCCCGCACGTACTCTACGCCCGATTGTCAGGCATGTATCGAAATCCTTGCTCCAGACGCCGGCGGAGAGGCCGTAATCGATGGAATTGGCGATCTCGATCGCCTCCTCGGTGGTCTCGAAGGTGAGGACAGAGAGGACGGGCCCGAACACCTCCTCGCGCGCGACCGTCATGCCCGGCGTGACCTTAGAGAGAATGGTCGGTGCCATGAACTGGCCCATGCCCAGATCCAGCGCCCCGCCGCCATGGGCGACTTCGGCGCCGGCGCTTTTTGCCGCCGCGACGTAGCCGGCGATCTTGTCGAAGTGCTGCGGCGTGATGATCGCGCCAACTTGCGTGGTCGGATCCAGGGGGTCGCCGACCTTTACAAGCTTGGCAAGCGCCGCCACGCGCGCGACCACGTCGCTCGCGATGGATTTGTGCAGGATCAGCCGCGAGCCTGCATTGCAGCATTCGCCGGCGTTGAAATAGGCGCCGAACACGGCCGCGTCGATGAAGGCGTCTAGGTCGGCATCGGGGAACACGATCTGCGGGTTCTTGCCGCCGAGTTCCAGCGAGACCTTCTTGAGCGTTTGCGCCGCATTGGTCATCGTCAGCTTACCAACGCCGGTCGAACCGGTGAAAGAAACCATATCGACGTCGGGGTGTGCGGTCATGATCGCGCCAACTTCGGCGCCCGTGCCGGTCACGATATTGACGACGCCATCGGGGACGCCGGCTTCCTGCAGGATTTCGCCGAGCACGATCGTCGAGCCCGAGGTCAGTTCCGACGGCTTGACCACGCAAGTGCAGCCTGCCGCAAGCGCGAAGGGCAGTTTCTGGCCGACGATCAGGAACGGGAAATTCCACGGCGTGATGATCGAGACGACACCGATCGCCTCGCGCAGCACGACACCGAGTGTGCCGTCGCCGAGCGTGTTGTAGCTTTCGCCATGCAGGTCGCGGGCAAGGGCGGCGGCATAGCGCCAGATATCGACCGATCCTGCGATCTCGCTCTTGACCTGAGAGATCGGCTTGCCGGCCTCGATCGCATCGAGATAGGCAAGCTCATCGGCCCTGGCGGCGATGAGATCGGCGGCCTTGAGCAGGATCGCGGAGCGCTCCGATGCCGTCATGCGCGGCCAAGGGCCGGTGTCGAACGCCTTGCGCGCGGCTGCAATCGCGCGCTCGGCGTCCGCCTTGGAACCAGTCTGAAAGCGGCTGACGACGACGCCGTGGCTCGGCGCGACACGCTCGATCGGTGCGGCATTGCCGGCGATCCATTTGCCGTCAATCAGCATCTTGAAGTCACGAACCGTCTGATTGGCGAGCGCCTTTGGGGTGACCAGAACCGTCATTACCATTCTCCCTTGAACTGTGCCGGGCGCTTCTCGCTGAACGCGGTCACGCCTTCCTTGAGGTCGCCGGTTTTGGCGACCAGGATCGAGCCGAGCGCTTCAACCGCCGTACCGTTGTCCTCGCCATTTGCCGATGCGATCATAAGCTTTGTGATCTCGAGTGCCGCCGGTCCGCGTGTCGCGACGCGGCGTGCGTAGTCACGTGCCGCGTCGACAGCGGTGCCGGTGGCCACGACCATGTCGACCATGCCGGACTGGCGGGCTTCCTCGGCCGTGAAGATCTCGCCGCCCAGCGCCATCCTGCGCACTATCTGCGCGCCGAACCGCTTGACGAGACGCTGCGTGCCCGACCAGCCGGGGATCATTCCAAGGCCCGTTTCCGGAAGGCCGATCTTGATCTGCTCTTCGGCGATCCTGATGTCGGCAAGGCCTGCCAACTCGAGCCCGCCGCCGAGCGCGTGGCCGTTCAGCGCGGCGATCAGGGGTACGCGAAGCGTGGCGAGACGCTCGAAGACACGATGGCCGTAGCGCACCCAGGCGTGCCCGAACTCCTGCGGCGCCATGTGCCCCCAGGCCTTGATATCGCCGCCCGCCGAGAAGGCCTTGCCTTCGCCGGTGAGGATGGCGACATGCACATCCGGATTGGCTTCCACCGCGTCGGCGGCTTCCGACAGAGCCTTCAGCATGTCGAGGTCGAGCGCATTCAGCTTCTCGGGCCGTGATACGGTCATGATAGCGAGAGAGCGGTCGATGTCGATGCGCACGGTTCCGCTAGTCATGGAAGGTGCCCTCCAGAACGCGGGCACTTTTTACCGGCAGCGACAATCCGATCGGCCCTTCGGCAAAGAGCCCGGCGTCCATCACCTTGAGTTCCTTGGCGACCAAGAGGGGGAACTCCGATTGTTCCAGAATATGCGTCTGCAGGTCGATGCCGGGTGCGATTTCGGTGAGGACGATCCCGTCGGCGGTGAGCTTCATTACGCAGCGCTCGGTCACATAGGTGATGTCCTGGCCCTGCTCGATCGCCCGGCGGCCGGAGAAGGTCACGTGTTCGACCTCGTTGACCAGCTTCTTCAGCTTGCCTTCCTTCTCGATGACAAGCTTGCCATCGGCGATGCTGAGCTTGGCGCCTGCATTGAACATGCCGGAGAAGACAATCTTGCGGGCACGTGCGGTGATATCGACGAAGCCGCCGGCTCCGGCCGTCACATGCGGACGGAAGGAGAGCTTGGAGACGTTGACCGAGCCATCCCGGCCGATCTCCAGGAAGGACAACAGCGACGCGTCGAAACCGCCACCCTGGAAATAGGTGAACTGGTAGGGCGATGGCATGTAGGCATCGGCGTTCGAGGCGCAGCCAAAGGCGAAGTCGAGCAGCGGAACGCCCCCGACCGCACCTTGCTCGATCACCCAGGTGACCGACCCGTGCTGGCCCTCTTCCATCAGGATGCGGGGCACATTCGCCGAGATGCCAAAGCCGAGATTGACGCAGCTGTTGGCCTGAAGCTCCTGCGCGACGCGACGCGCAATTACCTTCTGGATGTTGAATTCGGGCACGCGGAACGTATCGAGCGGGCGGAAGATTTCGCCTGAAATCGCAGGATCGTAGAGCGTCTGTGTCGTCTGCTTCTGCTCTGGGTCGACAATGATGTAGTCCACGAGCATACCCGGCACGCGCACGTCATGTGGCTTCAGCGAGCCCTGCTTGGTGATGCGCTTCACCTGCGCGATGACGATGCCACCATTGTTGCGCGCGGCGAGGGCTTGGTCTAGCCCGCCGAGATAGGCGCCCTCGTGCTCATAGGTCAGGTTGCCGTGCTCGTCAGCCGTCGTTGCTCTGATGATCGTGACATCGGGCGTGATGGCCGGAAAATACAGCCAGTCGTCTCCCTCGAAAGAGACGCGCTTGACCACGGGTGTTTCCTGAGCGGCGGCGTTCATCGCGCAGCCCTGACGCTTCGGGTCCACGAATGTGTCCATCCCCACTTTCGTCAGAACGCCGGGTCGCTTGGCGGCCGCCTCGCGGTGCATGTCGAACATCACGCCGGAGGGGATGTTATAGGCCGGGATCTCGTTGCCGGTAATCATTTGCCAGATCAGCGGTGGTTCGGCGGTCGACGGGCCGGAGGGGTAGGAGCCACCGATGATCCGCTTCAGGAGACCCTTGCGCGCGATGTGGTCGATGCCTTTGATCCCGCTCATGTCGCCGGCGGCGATCGGGTGCAGCGTGGTGATGTCGCGCGGATGGCCTGTTGCTTCGAAGCGCTCGCCGATCGCTTTAAGCATCAGGTCGGGGCAGCCCAGGCCGCTGGACGAGGAGACCGAAACAACGGCGCCGTCGGGGATCAGGTCAGCAGCTTGCGATGGGGTGACGTGCTTGTTCATCTCTCTCAAAGTCCTGTCTTGACCGGCACCGCAGCACCCGTGCGCGCGGCTTGCGCAACCGCGAGACCCGTCGCCAGCGACCATATGCCATCCTTGGCCGTTGCTGACGGCTTTCCATTGCCGGCGACGGCGGCGTGAAATGCGGTGAGCGCGGTCTCGTATAGATTGCCGCCGGTGACTGACAGAGACCGCTCGCCGTCTGCGGTCCGCAAGGTGACGGTGCCATCTGGCCGCTGGGTCATGACATTGCGGCCGATCAGCGAGCCCTCTGTGCCGTGCACCTCCAAACCGGTCTCGGCGTATTTCGTGGTGAAGCCGTCGTGGAACTGGGCGATGATATCGTCCTCGAAGCGCATGACGCCCATGACGGCGTCCTCTAGACCTTCTTTGCCCATGCCGCCGGCCTGCGAAAACGCGATCACCTCGACGGGGTTTCGTCCGAGCACGTAGCGCAGCGTGTCCGTGTCATGGACGGTGATGTCGAGAATGACCCCGCCGCCGGCCTGCGGCTTGTCGAGCCGCCAGCCCTGCAGATGCGGCGGCAGGTAAACAGCGTGGAACACGCGTGCCGAGAGCGGCTTTCCGATCTGGCCGGCCGCGATTGCGTCACGCATCGCAGTATGGGTCGAGGCATTGCGCAGGTGGTGGTTCGTGGCGAGAACGACGCCCGCTTCATCTGCAGCCTTGGTCATCGCATGAGCATCCTCGAGAGAAAGCGCCAGTGGCTTTTCGCAGAGAATATGCTTTCCCGCGCGCGCGGCGGCAGTTGCCTGGGCGCTGTGCAGCTCGTTGGTGGTCGAAATATAGACAGCATCGATCTCGGGGTCGGAGAGGAGAGCATCGAGATCGGAGACGTGCTTGCCGATATTATTCTCGGCGGCATAGGAGCGGGCGCGCTCCGGGCTGGTGCTCATGATGGAGACGACCTCGCCGCCAGTGGCGCGAATTGCTCCAATCACCCATTCGCGCGCAATCGTACTCGCGCCGATGAGACCCCAACGAACCGTCATGCCATTTTCCTCCCAGGCTTGTTCATCGCCGCGCCGCAGCTTTCGCGCACGATCAGGCGCACCGAGCTCACGGCTGATTCCGCTTCTGGCTTTCCAGCGTTGATCTGCTTCAGCAGCATCTGTGCGGCGCGTTGGCCGATCCCCTGCGGATCGACCGAGATGGTGGTCAGTGCCGGCACCGTGGTCTTTGCCTCGATCACGTCGTCGAAGCCGACGACGGCGAAGTTCTTGCCGGGCTCGATGCGGCGCGCTCTCAGCCCGTCGCAGACGCCGAAGGCAACCGCATCATTAAAACAGACGGCGGCCGTTGGCGGATCTGGCATGGCCATAGCGCGTGCAAGCGCATCGACGCCGCCAGCGCGCGATGGCGCGGACGAGACGACAAGCTCCTCTTGGAAGCCGGTGCCGGTTTTCGACATGGCGTCGCGATAGCCACCCAGGCGCTCGTCGAAGACGGCGGTGTCTGGAAAGCCCCCGACGAATGCAATGCGGCTGTGGCCGAGCGCTGCCAGATGCTCGACGGCGGCAAAGGTGCCGGCATGATTGTCAGAGACGAGCGACGACACCTTGGCGCCGGGGATGTTGCGAACGACGAGCACGACCGGAATGCCGGCCATGACAAGCGGCTTCAGGTCGAGCGCTTCGGTGCCGCGCGCCGGCGAGATGATCAGGCCCGAGACGCCATGCTCGCGCATCGAGGCTATGACTTCGCGCTGGCGATCGATGCTCTCGCTGGTGTTTGACAGGAATTGCACGAAGCCGGCCGACTGCACGACCGTGTCGACGCCCACGGCAAGTTCGGCGAAGAAGCTATTGGTGAGGTCGTTGACGACGATGCCGATGATCTTCGATCGCGCATTCGCCTGGCGAAGGTTCGCCGCGCCGCGATTATAAACATAGCCCAGCTCCCGCATGACGGCGTTGACCTTCGTACGGGTGCTCTCATTCACCAGGGGCGAGGCTTGCAGCACCAACGAGACAGTCGACTTGGAAACGCCGGCAGCCTTCGCGATGTCGATGACGGTGACCCGTCCCTTGCCCATGAATGTCCTCCCTTAGCCAGCGCCTTTTTCCTGTTAATAATTGGAACGTTCCAACTTTGTCAAGCGGAGTTAATTGGTCGACGCCGATGCTCCCGGTGGAATTCACGGGAAAGTATCTGTTGCGATGCAAAATGGCGGAAAACAACTGATTTCGTCACTTGCTGGCGTGCTGAAAGCGACAGGTGGCGCCTGGTTCCCATGGGATAAAACAGGCTTGCAATTTGGAACGATCCAAATTATTGCATTGTCCACGTCTTGAGGAGGACCCCATGAGCTTGACCTTGAATCTGCCTGACGCCGATGGTGCTGTACGCGAATATCGCCTCGTCGGAACCCCGATCGAGCGGCCGTCGAAGCCACCGGTATTCAATCGGATTGCCTATGCTGCGGCCCACGTCGTCTCCGATCCGTGCCGGGATTTCGATCCCTGGGGCAAGCCGGCGATCGACTGGGATACGACGATCGGTTTCAGGCGCCATCTCTGGAGCCTAGGCTTCAAGATCGCCGAAGCCATGGACACCTCGCAGCGCGGGATGGGGCTTGATTGGGCAGGTGCGCAGGAGCTCATTCGCCGGTCGCTGGAAGAGGCGCGCCATGTCGATGGTGCCGATCTTGCCTGCGGCGCTGGCACAGACCATCTAGCGGCGGCCGATGCGCGCTCGCTGGATGACGTCATCAAGGCCTACGAAACGCAGATCGAGTTCGTGGAAAAACACGGTGGTCGCGCCATCATGATGGCGAGCCGCGCGCTTGCCCGCGTCGCCAAATCACCTGACGATTACATCAAGGTCTACAGCCGCATTCTCTCGCAGGCGAAGGACAAGGTTGTCCTGCACTGGCTGGGTGACATGTTCGATCCGAACCTTGCCGGCTATTGGGGAAGCGTTGATTTCGAGCCAGCACTCAAATGCGCGCTTGATATCATCAATGAAAACCGGAGCAAGGTCGAAGGTATCAAGATCTCGTTGCTCGACAACGCCAAGGAAGTGCAGCTTCGCGACCGTCTTCCAGAGGCGGTAATGTGCTTCACCGGTGACGACTTCAATTACGCTGAATTGATCGAGGGTGATGGCAAACGCTACAGCCACGCGCTTCTCGGTATTTTCGACGCCGTGGCGCCGTCTGCCTCCAAGGCGCTCGCGTCGCTGGCGGCGGGTGATACCACGACCTTCCGCTCCGTGATCGAGCCAACGGTGCCGCTGTCGCGCAAGATCTTCGAGGCGCCCACGCAATACTACAAGGCAGGCGTGGTCTTCCTGGCGTGGCTGAACGGCCACCAACGCCATTTCAGCCTGCCCGCCGGCATGCAATCGGCGCGCGGCATCAATCACTATGCGGATATCTTCCGCCTAGCCGACAAGGCAAATGTGCTCGATCGGCCGGAGTTGGCGGCTGAGCGCATGAAGAACTTCGTCGGCGTCTTCGGCATGCAATAAGCCAGGCGGAAAGCCGCCTGGCTTATGATGATCGGCATAGTCCTGTCTCAAATTAATAAAAGGACCGGCGTGTGGTGACGCCGGTCCTCCCGAACGCTAGGCCGCAGCGAAGGGAACAGCCACGAAGGTCTTGTTGCCGCCTCGCTGTACGAGGAGCAGCACGGACTTCTTCTCGGTCTTTGCTGCATCCGCCACCGCGTTCTTAGCTTCACTCGCGTCGTGAACGGTCTTATCGTTCACCGACAGGATGATGTCTCCGGTCTGTAGGCCGGCCTTCGCGGCGGGCTTGTCCGGCGACACGTTGGCGATGACCGCGCCCTCGATTTTCTGCGACAGGCCAAGCTGTGCGCGGATATCGGGGGTGAGGTCGGCAAGTGCAACGCCGATCCTCGGCCCGCTCTGAGCATGCTTTTCGGTGCCGCCTGCGCTTGCGAGCTGCTGTCCGTCATCGCCACCGCCGATCGAGACCTTCAAGTCGACGCTCTTGCCGCCGCGCCAGACCGTGACGGTCTGTTTGTCGCCAGGCGACAGATCTGCCACCAGGCGCGAGAGATCCTTCGGCGATGTCACGCTGTCGCTTCCGACGTTGGTGACGACGTCGCCAGCCTTGAGACCAGCCTTGGCAGCGGGTGAGCCTTCCGAGACGTCGGCGACGAGCGCGCCTTGCGGCTTGGCAAGACCGATCGCATCGGCGACATCCTGTGTGACGCCCTGGATCTGAACGCCGAGATAGCCGTGCTCGATGGAGCCGTTCTTCTGCAGCTTGGCGACGATCGTCTTGGCTTCATCCGATGGGATCGCGAAGCCGACACCGACGCTGCCGCCGTTCGGCGAATAGATGGCGGTGTTGATGCCGACGACATGACCGTCGCGATCAACGAGCGGACCGCCCGAATTGCCGTGGTTGATCGGCGCATCGATCTGGATGAAGTCGTCATATGGGCCGCTGTGCAGATCGCGGCCGCGTGCCGAGACGATGCCGGCCGTCACGGTCGTGCCGATGCCGAAGGGGTTGCCGATCGCCAGAATCTGGTCGCCGAGCTTCAGCTTGCCGGAATCGCCCCAGGCGATGGTCGGCAGGGCCTTCGGGGCCTCGATCTTGACCACGGCCAAATCGGCCTTGGCGTCGGCGCCGATCAGCTTGCCGGGCAGTTCCGTGCCGTCGTCGAGCGTTACCTTGATATCGGTGGCGTTGGCGATGACGTGGTTGTTGGTGACGATGTAGCCGTCCGGGCTGACGATGAAGCCGGAGCCGAGGGCCTGCGCATGCTCACCCGATTGCGGTGCCTGATGCGGCACTGGAATCCCCTGCTGCTCGAAGAACTGCTTGAACTGCTGCTGCATCTCGGAATTGTCGGTGCTGTCATCGGCGCCCGATGCCTTCATCGTCGTCACGATGGTCACCACGGCCGGCTTGTCGGCATCGACGACATCGGCAAAAGAACCGCTGCCGTTGGGGGAGGTGGCGACCGACGCCGGCGACGCTACGGCCGGTGACGTTTCGAACGCATAAGGAAGCGAGGCCGCGCCAACGATGATTGCCGCACCGAGAAGGGCTGCTGACCGGCGGCGATTGAGGATGTTTGACATGATGTCTGTCCTTTATATGTGTTGCTCGATCGCGTGATGGCTTTCACCAGTAGTAGACGCGTGAGATACATATCTGCCGACCAGGATGTATTTTCAAATTAAATATAGATTAGGTAATTGTTACGTTTTCGTCATTTATTACAAGAGTTTAATGATGTGACGCCTAGTATATGTCGCGCGCGCGAATGCGACGACTATCGCAGGCCGAATGCTCTTCTCCGGCCGGTCTATGGGTGGTTTTAAGGGGGGATTTCGACCGCGATCGGCCATGCTTTGTCCTCGGACAAGCTGCCGATCGCGGAAGAGCCTTGGGAGGCATTGCGTGGTCCGCCGCAGGGCTGGGACGCGGGGCTTCCCTAGCGCGGCACCATCGGCGCGTCGATACACACTAAAGTGACCCAAGCCGCGAATTTTGTTATGAACGAAACTCATCATCGTCATTTTGCGCGCTGGCTTGTGCTCTGTTATGGGTATTCGGGCAGAGAACGAAACTGAAGCGAAAGCACTCGCACAATGTTCCTTAGCGACCGTCAAACCGAAATCGTCGATATGGCCAAGTCGAAAGGCCGGATATTCGTCGAGGATCTGGCAGCACATTTCTCCGTGACGCCGCAAACCATTCGCAAGGATCTCAACGACATCTGCGATGCCCAGATTTTGACCAGAGTGCATGGTGGCGCGGTCTTCCCGAGCGGTACGGAGAACGTCAAATACGAAGCGCGACGTCAGATCGCCTCGAGCGAAAAGCAGGCCATCGGCCTGGCTGCCGCCAGCCTCATTCCCAACAACGCGTCGTTGTTCATCAATATCGGCACGACAACCGAGGCCGTCGGTGAAGCCCTCATCAATCATCACGAGCTCATGGTGATCACCAACAACATCAACGTCGCCAACCGGCTGAGGTTGCTGCCGGCCATCGAGGTTGTGATTGCCGGTGGCGTAGTGCGCAGCGCCGATGGCGGCATCGTCGGGGAGGCGGCGGTCGATTTCATCCGGCAGTTCAAGGTTGATTACGCCGTGATCGGCGCCTCCGCGCTCGATGAGGATGGTGCGCTTCTCGATTACGATTTCCGCGAGGTGAAGGTGGCACAGGCGATCATCGCAAATGCCCGCCATGTCATCCTGGTCGCCGATTCCACCAAGTTTGAGCGCACGGCGCCGGTCAGGATTGCCCAGCTCTCCCAGGTGCACACCTTTATTACCGATCGTTGCCCGGTTCCATCCGTGCGGCAGTTCTGTCTTGAGAACGATGTCCGGCTGATTGAGACCAGCACGCAAAGCCAGCCGCAGACTGAGCTGGCGTGACACGCTTTCCAGTGTTCCCACCAAGGATGATTGTTGCCCATGAGCCTAGAGACCGTCCGTGCATTTCTCAGCGCATCCGCTCCCGATATCGAGATCGTCGAAACCGAAATGAGTTCTGCGACCGTCGCGCAGGCGGCCGAGGCGCATGGGGTCGATCCGGCGCAGATCGCCAAGACGATCTGCCTGCGTCTCGATGACGCGCCGATCCTGGTCGTCGCGGGCGGTCTGGCGCGGCTGGACAATCGCAAGTTCAAGGATACCTTCGGCACCAAGGCGCGGCTGCTGAATGCCGAAGAGGTCGTCGCGGCGACCAGTCACCCTGTTGGCGGGGTTTGTCCGTTCGGGCTTCCGTCGCCGCTGCGCATTTATTGCGACGTTTCCCTCAAGCAATTTGAAGAGGTGGTGCCTGCCGCGGGATCGACGAATTCGGCTGTCCGGATCGCCACGGATCGCCTGGCGGAGTTGACCAAGGCGACCTGGGTCGACGTTTGCCAATAGGCAGATACACGAACAATTGAACCAGATTCAACGCAAAGCTTAAAACGCAGAAAAAGAAACCTATATAAGAAGGCGAAACTCAACTGTTGCCATATGGGAGACTTTAGATGCCTCGTGCCGTTTCACGTTTTGCCAAGGTTGCGGCGATCGCCGCCCTGACAGGCGTTACCGTATTTGCGTCCATCGGCGATGCGGATGCGCGGCGGGCAGGAAGCTCCGGTTTCGGTAGCCGCGGTACACGCACGTTCCAGGCGCCGCCTGTCACCCGCACCGCGCCGGCCCCTGCCGCTCCGATGGATCGTTCGATGAGCCAGCGCCCTGAAACCAACGCGCCTGGCGCCGCGACGCAGCCGGCCTTCGGTGGTGCCCAGCAGCGTGGTGGCCTGTTTGGCGGCTTCGGCCGGTCGATGATCGGCGGCCTGGTTGCTGGCGGCTTGCTCGGCATGCTGCTTGGTCACGGGTTCGGCGGCGGCTTTGGCTTCCTCGGCATGCTCTTGCAGTTCGCTCTGATCGCCGGCGCCGTCATGCTCGCCGTCCGTTTCTTCGCCAATCGCGGTCAGCAGCCGGCCTATGGCTCGGCGCGTTCGAGCGGCGTCAGCCCGATGGCATCGAACGGCAACTCGTCTTTCCGCATTCCGAGCATCGGCTCCGGTGCAGCCGGCTTTGGCCTCGGCGGCTCGAATGCCGCTCCGCAACCGCCGCGCAACGATCAGCCGAGCGACGAAATCGGGATTAAGTCTGACGACCTTGACCGGTTCGAACGGCTCCTGACCGAGGTTCAGACGGCCTACGGTGCCGAGGACTACGGCACGCTGCGCAAGCTGACCACGCCGGAAGCCATGTCCTATCTCGCCGAGGAACTGGGCGAAAACGCTTCCAACGGCGTTCGCAATCAGGTCAGCGACGTCAAGCTGCTGCAGGGCGATGTCGCCGAAGCCTGGCGTGAAGACGGTTCCGATTACGCAACGCTTGCCATGCGCTATCAGTCCATCGATGCTGTCGTCGAGCGTGATGGGGGTCGGGTGGTCAGCGGCGACACGCGCTCGCCGACTGAGAGCACCGAGGTCTGGACCTTCGTGCGCAAATCCGGCACTGACTGGAAGCTTGCCGCAATCCAGGGCACCGAACAGCGCGCTGCCTGATATCCATGTCGTTAACGTCCTGCTTCAGCCCTCCTGAGCTGCGGCAGGCACGACCCAAAGCGGTCGATCTTCGCGACGCGGCGCGGCAATTGTTGGAGCGGCTTCCTCTTCTGTGAGGAGGCCCTCTTCGTTTTCGCTGACGTCGACTTCATACGCATAGTCGTAAAGCATCTCGCAGGCGCGTTCGCTGGCCTTGATCTTGGCCTCCGTCTCGCTGATCGCAGAGGCGATGGCCTTGACGCGGGCGCGTAGCATCGAGCCGAGGATGTCGGTCGAAGGTCGCTTTTCTAGGCGTTCCAGATGATGCTCGATACGCGCGGCGTGGCGCTCGAGTTCGCGCTTTGAAAAGCGCGCCTTGCGCATGTCCTCTGAGAGATCGTCGCGCATGCGCGCGAGCGGATCGAAGGTGCCGGGCTCGCGCTCATCCAGCGTCAACTCATTGACGAGTTTCTCGATGACGATCAGCGCCTGCAGATCGACGGGATCGGCGAGTTCGACGTCATAGCCGGTATCGTCGAACACCTTGCGGCGAACGGGATCCAGCAGCAGTTCATAGGCCTTTTGCACCCGCCCGAATGCGTTGGGATCGCCACCGGAATCCGGATGCGTCGACTTCGCGCGCCTACGGTAGGCAGATTTGATCTGGTCATCGCTCGCGTCCCTGCGGACACCGAGAATCTCGTATGGATTGGTCACTGTCCCTCCGCTGCTGTCGGACATCGTCGTGACACCCGTGAAGGGCATTCGTCTATCAATGCCGTTCTTCTACCATCACTGGGGCAGAGTTTGGACAAAAGAATACATAAGTTTGCGTGAACGCCCGGATTGGCTGAAGGCATCCACCGTCTGTCCACAGTTTGATTGGACTTACCTGCTTGCCACATCGTTTTCCGCTCGGAAATCAGATCCATAGGAAAATCGGATGCCGAAGGAATGCTTAATCGATATAATGCCGGCGCTTGCGTTGACGCTGTCAGTCAAATCGAGTTCTATCCGCCACCTTCTTGCACTAGCTCTGCTGGTGGAGAGCTTCGGAGGACGGTTTCGTGCGTATTATCAAATCGATAGCGGATCTTAGGGCGTGCCTGAGGATCGATCGACGTGAGGGCAAAAAGATCGGTCTGGTGCCGACCATGGGCTTTCTGCATGTCGGTCACATGGAACTCGTCTCGCGCGCCAAGGCTGAAAACGACGTGACCGTGGTGTCGATTTTCGTCAATCCGCTGCAGTTCGGCGCCAACGAGGATCTTGCGCGTTATCCGCGCGATCTCGAGCGGGATTCTGCGCTTCTAAAGAATGCCGGCGTCGACTTTCTGTTCGCGCCCGAGGTGACGGACATGTATCCGCACCCGATGCTGACGGTTGTCGATGTGCCGGAGATTGGCCGGCAGTTGGAGGGCGAGGTTCGCCCAGGTCATTTTGCCGGTGTCGCGACTGTCGTCACCAAGCTCTTCAATATCGTCCAGCCGCATGCCGCCTATTTCGGCGAGAAGGATTACCAGCAGGTCGTGGTGATCAAGCGGATGGTCGAGGATCTCGCGCAACCCGTCAATGTGGTCGCAGTGCCGACGGTGCGCGAGGCCGATGGCCTGGCCTGCTCCTCCCGAAATGTCTACCTGAGCGAGACGGAGCGCGCCGCTGCCGTCATCGTGCCGCGGACGCTCGACGAAGCGGCCCGGCTCTACGCCGGAGGCTGTAATGACCCCGCGCAATTGGAAGCCGCTTTGAACCGCTTTGTCGCATCCGAACCCCTCGCAAGCGCTGAGGTCGTCGCCGTCAGGCATCCCGAAACACTCGAACCGCTGACCTCGCTGCAATCGGCGCCGGCACTCGTGGCACTTTTCGTGCGCATCGGCAGCACGCGGCTGCTCGATAATCGCGTCATTGGCCTGACAGCGCAGTCGAGGACCGCCTGATGAGCGCGCAGGGCAAGCAAAAGCGACTAAACACGGCCTCGATCCGCTCGATGAAGGGAGGAGATCGCGTCGTTTGCCTCACCGCCTACACGACGCCGATCGCGCGCCTTCTGGATCCGCATTGCGATCTGCTTTTGGTCGGCGATTCCCTGGGCATGGTGCTTTATGGCATGGAGACGACGGTCGGCGTCACGCTCGACATGATGATCGCTCACGGCCGCGCGGTCATGCGCGGCACGTCGCACGCGTGCGTCATCGTCGATTTGCCGTTCGGCAGCTACCAGGAATCCAAGGAGCAAGCCTACCGCAATGCCGTCCGCATCCTGCAGGAAACAGGCTGCGACGGGGTCAAACTCGAGGGTGGCGAGGAGATGGCCGAGACAATCGCCTTCATGACATCGCGCGGCGTGCCCGTCTTCGCTCATATCGGGTTGATGCCCCAGCTGGTCAACACGGCTGGCGGCTTCCGGTCGCTGGGGCACTCGGAGCAGGAGGTGACGAAGATCCGCCGCGATGCGGCGGCGGTGGCCGATGCGGGCGCCTTTGCCGTCGTCATAGAGGGAACAGTCGAACCGCTGGCGCGCGAGATCACGGCATCTCTTTCCATTCCCACCATCGGCATCGGCGCGTCTGTCGCCTGCGATGGCCAGGTGCTGGTGTCGGATGATATGTTGGGCTTGTTCAGCGATTTCAAGCCGCGCTTTGTCAAGCGCTTTGCCGAGCTCGGTCCGCTCGTGTCGCAGGCGGTGGAGACCTATGCCGAAGACGTCCGCGCCGGCCGCTTTCCGGGCGTGGAACACACCTTCCAGCCACGTAAGTAAACGCGTGCGCCTTTTGCACGCTTGAGCGATCTTTCGTCGCGGGCCTTCCGCGGAAATTGCATCTTTGCGGAAGTGCGCTACAGTCAGCATGCTTCATGTGCAAGTCGCTTCCTGATGATGTCACAGGTCGCGTTCTGGTGAAGCAATGACGGTGTGATGTCGATCCCGGTGCGTTCGCAACGATTATAAGACTTTTTAGGAGTGAATTCATTGCTGTAGCCTTAGGCCATCCGCCGACAGGTCCTCAGCGCCAATAAGGCCTACTCAGCTTGCGTCAGTTTTGGAATTCGGGGGAACTCCTAAGATGCACATCAAGACGTTCAGCCTGTTTCTTCTATGCCTCTCGTTCACCTCCTGCCAAAGAGAAGGCGGCGAGCCCGCCGAACTGACCATTCCGGTGCATGCGGAGCCGGTCGCGTTTCAGGATTTCCGCTACAGCATCAAGCTCACCGGCGCGATCGCCGCCCATATTGAATCCAATCTCTCGTTTCGCGTCAGCGGCAAGGTCACCGAGTGGACCGCCGATGTCGGCGCGCACGTGACCGCCGGGCAGGTGATCGCGCGGGTCGATCCGCAGCAGCAAAAGGCCGATGTTGAGGCCGCGCAGGCCGCGCTCGTCGCAGCGCAGGCCGATGTCGAGCAGGCGACCTCGGAGTTCGAGCGGCGCAAGACGCTGCTTGCCAGCGGTTCGATCTCTAAGGAATCCTACGATCAGGCAGCAACCGCCCTCGATACGTCGAAAGGTTCGCTCGACAACGCCAAGGCGCAGCTCGGCACGACCAAGGATGCGCTTGGCTATACAGAGCTGAAGACGGATGCCGATGGCATTATCACCGCCCGCAATGTCGAAGTCGGCCAAGTGATGCAGGCTGCGCAGACGGCGTTCACCCTGGCGCAGGACGGGCCGCGCGACGCGGTGTTTTACATCTACGAGACGCTGCTGCAGTCAAAACCCGATGCGCCGAGGGTCGAAATCGCGCTCGTCAGCGATCCTAGTGTCACTGCCTTCGGGAAGGTCAGCGAGATCTCGCCGACGATCGACACCTCCACCGGCACCGTGCGCGTCAAGATCACGCTCGAAGAGACGCCACCGAGGATGACGCTGGGGGCACCGGTAACGGGCTTCGCGCAATCGGCGCCGACGAAGATGATCATCCTGCCCTGGACCGCATTGTTTGCCATTGACGGCAAACCGGCGGTCTGGATCATCGATCCGAAGGATGAAACCGTCAGCCTGAAGCCGGTCAAGGTCGCGACCTACGAGACCGGCCGCGTGATCATATCGGGCGGGCTCGATGCCGGCGAAATGGTCGTAACCGATGGGGGCAAGATGCTGCGACCGGGTCAGAAGGTGACGGTCGAAGGAGGGCAGAGCTGATGCGGCGGTCTTCTATCCCGAAGCTTCTTGTCATCCCCATGATCATAGCGCTCAGCGCATGCAGCGAAGAAAAGGAGAGCGCGCCCCCGATAAGGCCGGTCCTGTCTAGCATCGTCGAGCTATCGGACTTGCCGACCCCGAGCTTTGCCGGAACGGTCGCGCCGAAGACGGAGACACCGCTCGGCTTTCGCGTCGGTGGGCTGATGGTGGCACGCGACGTCAACACGGGCGATGTCGTGACGAAGGGCGAGCTACTGGCCTCCCTTGAGCCGACTTCGCTGGAGCTTGCGGTCAGATCGGCACAGGCGCAGCTAGCCAATGCGCAGGCGCAGCTAGCCAATGCGAGATCCACCGAAGAACGTGCCCGCGCCACCTTCCAGGGCGGAACGGCGACTAAGTCCAGCCTCGAGAGCAGCGTTCAGGCGACCCAGACCGCGCAGTCGGCCGTGGTGCAGGCACAGACCACGCTCGACAAGTCGAACGAGGATCTCTCCTACGCGCAGCTTCTCGCGACCTTCGACGGGGTCGTGACCGCCACCTCCGTCGAAGTCGGGCAGGTGGTATCGGCTGGCGAATCCGTGCTGACGGTCGCCATGCCCGGCGAACGCGATGCGGTCATTGACATTCCCGAGGGCGAACTGATCCCCGCGATAGGGGATGCCTATTCCATCCTGCTTCAGATCAATCCATCGATCACGTCGGCAGGTGTGGTGCGCGAGGTGGCGCCGACAGCAGATGCCGCCACACGCACCCGCCGCGTTAAGATAGCGCTGCAGAACCCGCCGGATGCCTTCAGGATAGGAACAACAATCACGGCTATCCGGCAGGCCCGCGATATCAAAAAGCTCTTCGTGCCGGCTTCGGCAGTCCTCAATCAGGACGGCAAGACCCTGGTCTGGATTGTTGATGAGAAAGCCGAAACCGTTCGATCCCAGGAGGTGAAGCTGCGTGACAAGACGTCGGCGCATCCGGAGGTCGTCTCGGGTCTGGAGCCGGGGACACGCGTCGTCATCGCCGGCGTTCATAGCTTGAAAGAGGGGCAGAAGATCAAGGTCGAGGGTGGTGCGCGCTCATGAACAAGTTCAACCTCTCCGACTGGGCGCTCGAACACAGGTCGATGATCTGGTACTTCATGATCGTCTTCGCACTGCTCGGGATTTTCTCCTACATGAACCTCGGGCGCGAGGAAGATCCGAACTTCACCATCAAGACGATGACGATCTCCACGCAGTGGCCCGGCGCTTCCGCCGAGGAGACCACGAGGCAGGTCACCGAACGCATCGAGCGCAAGCTCGAGGAATTGGATTCGCTCGACTATACCAATTCGCTGACGATTGCGGGCCAGACGACGGTGTTTGTTTATCTGAAAGATTCCACCAAAGCACGCGATGTGCCTGGGATCTGGGTGAACGTTCGTAACATGATCAGCGATATCGAAGGGCAATTTCCCTCGGGCGTGCAAGCGCCTACCTTCAACGATCGCTTCGGCGACGTTTTCGGTAACATCTACGCCTTCACCGCCGACGGATACACGCAGCGCCAGCTGCGTGACTATGTTGAGAGCGTGCGCCGTAGTATCCTGACTGTCCCCAATGTTGGGAAGGTTGATCTCGTCGGGGCGCAGGACGAGGTAATCTTCCTCGAATTCTCGACCCGCCAACTCGCAGCGCTCGGCATCAGCCAGGCTGATGTCCTCAACACGTTGCAATCGCAGAACGCGATCACGCCATCGGGCGTGCTGCAGGCACAAGGCGAGCGTGTCAGCCTGCGTGTCAGCGGCCAGTTCACCTCGGAAGACAGTCTGCGCAGCGTCAATCTGCAGGTCAACAACCGCTTCTTCCGGCTGAGCGACATCGCGACCATCACGCGCGGCTATACGGATCCGCCCACGGCTCTCTTTCGCGTTAACGGCATGCCGGCGATTGCACTGGCCATCGGCATGAAGCAGGGCGCCAATCTGCTTGAGTTCGGCAAGGCGCTGCAGACCGAGTTGCGCAAGGTGCATGCGACGCTGCCGATCGGCATTGAGCCACATCTCGTCGCCGACCAGCCTGTTATCGTCGAAGAGGCGGTGTCGGGGTTCACGCGAGCGCTGGCGGAAGCGATCATAATCGTGCTCTTGGTGAGCTTCGTCAGTCTCGGCTGGCGTGCCGGGCTGGTGGTCGCCTTCGCGATCCCACTGACCTTGGCAATCACCTTCGTCTTCATGGAATATGACGGCATCTCGCTGCAGCGCATCTCGCTTGGCGCACTGATCATCGCGCTTGGCTTGCTTGTCGATGACGCGATGATTGCCGTGGAAATGATGGTCGCGCGGCTTGAAGCCGGCGATCCGATCACCAAGGCTGCGACCTACGTATACTCGCATACGGCCTTTCCGATGCTGACGGGAACCTTGGTCACCGTCTCGAGCTTCATGCCTGTCGGGCTCAACAACAGCGCGGCCGGCGAGTTCACCTTCTCGCTTTTTGTTGTCATCGCGGTGTCGCTGGTTGTGTCGTGGATCGTGGCGGTGGTGTTCGCGCCCTTGCTTGGGGTGACCATCCTGCCCAAGACGATGAAGCGGCACGAGGAGAAGAGCGGATGGTTTGCCAACGGCTTCGCGAAGATCCTCGATGTCTGCATGCGCTTCCGCTGGGTTACCATCGCGGCGACGGTCATCGCGTTTGCCTGCGCGGTCTACGGCATGCGCTTCGTCCAGGAGCAGTTCTTTCCGTCGTCCGACCGACTGGAACTGATTGTCGACTTTTCACTACCCAATAACGCCTCGATCAACGAAACCGATCAGCAGATGGCGAAGTTCGAGAAGGAGAAGCTGCAAGGCAATCCCGATATCGAGCGCTGGTCCACCTATGTGGGGCAGGGCGCGCAACGCTTTGTGCTCTCTTTCGACGTGCAGCCGCCGAGCCCGTCTTTTGGTCAGGTGGTGATCATTACCAAGAGCCTTGAAGTACGCGACAAGCTGCGCGTGGATCTTCAGGAGTATCTTACCAAGACCTTCGTCGGCACCGACGCCTATGTGAAGCTGCTCGACATCGGTCCGCCGGTCGGCCGCCCAGTCGCCTATCGTCTCAGCGGTCCTGATATCGAAGGGGTTCGCCAGCGCGCGCTGGAACTCGGCGCGGTCATGAGCCAGAATCGGTCGCTCGGCGATGTAGTTTACGACTGGAACGAGCCGCAGCGTGTCGTCAAGGTCGATGTTCTCCAGGACAAGGCGCGTCAACTCGGCGTCACCTCGGAGGATATAGCGTCGGCACTGAATGGTATTGTCGGCGGCGCGTCAGTAACGCAGGTGCGCGACGATATCTATCTGATCACTGTTCTCGCGCGCGCCCAGGCATCCGAGCGGCGGTCGATCGAGACGTTGCGCGACCTGCAGCTACGCACCAGCAACGGCAACTCTGTTCCCTTGGCTGCGATCGCGAATTTCCGCTACGAGACCGAGCCGCCGAGGATCTGGCGCCGCGACCGCCTGCCGACCGTCACGATCAAGTCCGCCGTTATCGACAACAAGCAGCCGGCGACGGTTGTCGACCAGTTGGCCAAGCCTATCGATGCCTACACCGCCCAACTGCCAACAGGTTTTACTGTCGAGGTGGGCGGCAGCGTGGAACAGAGCGCCAAGAGCCAGGCGCCGATCGCCGCCGTGGTGCCGATGATGCTGTTTACGATGGCGACCATCCTGATGATCCAGTTGCAAAGCTTCTCGCGGCTGTTTCTGGTCTTCGCGGTCGCGCCTTTGGCCCTGATCGGCGTTGTGATCGCGCTATTGTCGAGCGGCGCTCCGATGGGCTTCGTGGCGATCCTTGGCATCCTAGCCTTGATCGGCATCCTGATCCGAAACTCGGTAATTCTTGTTGTGCAGGTGGAGGAACTCAGGCGCGAGGGGCATCATCCATGGGATGCGGTGCGAGAGGCGACGCAGCATCGAATGCGGCCGATCCTGCTGACGGCGGCGGCGGCGAGCCTTGCGCTGATCCCGATTTCACGCGAGGTGTTCTGGGGGCCGATGGCCTATGCCATGATGGGCGGCATCATCGTCGGCACGGTGCTGACGCTGCTCTTCCTGCCTGCGCTATATCTTGCGTGGTTCCGGATCAAGCGGCCGGAAGGCGAGCATGCAATGGAAGGGGAAGTGACTGGAGGCGCAGGTTGATCAGGTCCGCAGCCAGTCTGCGATGCCGCGCGCGGCCGCACGACCGGTCGCGAAGCACGCGGTGAGCAGGTAGCCGCCCGTTGGGGCTTCCCAATCGATCATCTCACCGGCGACGAAAAGGCCGGGGCACTGCTTCAGCATGTAATGCTCGTCGATCCCATTCCATGCGATGCCGCCCGCCGACGAAATGGCTTCGGCGATCGGGCGCGGGGCGACGACGGATATAGGCAGCGCCTTGATCAGCCGCGCTAGCCGCGCAGGGTCGCGCAGGTCGGCATCATCGCCGCATTCGCGAACGAGGTTAGCCTTGACGCCATCAAGGCCGGCGCCTTTGCGCAGTCGGTTGGCGAGGCTCGTCTTGGCGTCCTGCCTGGCGAGATCGCGCTCGATTCGCTCCAGCGTCCGCCCGGGCATCAGGTCGACGATGAGTTCGGCAGGATGTCCAGATGTCAGTGCGTCTCGCAATGCCGCGGCATGGGCGTAAACTAGGCTTCCCTCTATGCCGTGCTGGGTAACGACGAACTCTCCCTGCGTCGATCCCGCTGGAGAGGTTGCCACCACGGATTTGACCGCAGCGCCGGCGAAGCGCTCGCGAAACACGGCGCTCCAGTCGACATCGAAGCCGCAATTGGCTGGTTGGAAATCGTGAACCGTAACGGCCTCATTTCGCAACCAATCGACCCAGCGACCGTCCGAGCCAAGCCGCGGCCAGCTCTGGCCGCCAAGGGCGAGCAGGGCGGCATCGGGCCGCACAACGCGGTCGCCTTCGGTCGTCTCGAACAGATAGCCGCCGTTAGAAAAGCCCTGCCATCGATGCCGCGTCCGGATTGTCACCCCCTGCGCGTCCAGCCGCCTGATCCACGCGCGCAAGAGAGGCGATGCCTTCATCGCCATGGGAAAGACACGTCCGGAGGTTCCCACAAAGGTCTCGGTCTCCAGATTGGCGGCCCATTGCCTGATGTCGTCAGGGCGAAAGGCGTCGAGCGCATCGCGCAACCGACCGTTCGCGCTGCCGAAGCGCGTCGCAAAGCGCAGATAGTCTTCGGAATGAGTGATGTTGAGGCCGGATTTTCCGGCGAGCAGGAATTTTCGGGCGACGGTCGGCATGGCGTCGTAGACCGTGACCCTATGCCCGGCTGAAGACAGGATTTCCGCCGCCATAAGCCCCGCCGGTCCGCCGCCGATGATGGCTACCTCTTTGTCCGACATATATTCGCCCGCAATTGAACTCGCAGGCCCGTCATGACGCGTGCGCTTAATATACGCAACCCCGCGAAGGCGGAGCGGCGTGCAATCACGTTACACGCCGATGCGAACAGGGCGCACCAAACCTCGCCGACAAAAAGCTGTCAGTCGACGAAACGCGGGGTAAAGCGCGGCTGGGCCGAGGCTTCTTCCTCTTTCATGGCGTCTTCGTGGTACCAGCAGCTGTCGTAAACGCAGGGTTCCAGATCTTTTTCCAGATCCACCTTCTGGTGAAGCGGCGATGAAGCGAAGCGCTTCGTGGGGAAAGCGTAGATCGTTGCCGACTCGTGATGCACACCAGTAACCATGTCATGCCTCCAAATTGAGTCCGCCCTAAAGCGTTAAGGGAAACAATAACACAGCTGCACAGAGAATGCGCTATTTGATTGAAAAAAGTGCAACAAATGTTTGAATCGTGTGCAATTGCAATTTGAACAGCTTTATATCAGAAATTTGCTGAATATATAAAATATGCATCTGCATAATAAATGCGCAAAATGGGTATTGTGCGGAAAAAACTGACGACGCTGCCGTTCATCTTTTTCCAGCGAGACGTTCGATCGATAGGCGGCGTAAACGCTTGAGTCCACTGGCACTTCAGGGCCCGTACCGATTGCCGGGCGCCTGCCTGAACGGCACTGCATCGGCCCCTTTCCGCGTGGTCTTTTCGCCTCTCGTCGCGAACTGGCACGCTACATGCATACTCTTTTGCATCCCTCCACGGGCAAGGCGGCTTCGGCCGCTGCGTCCCTGGGACCTGCTGACACCTTTGTTTTGAGAGACTCGCAAATGACCAAGTATAAGCTCGAGTACATCTGGCTCGATGGATACACCCCGGTACCGAACCTTCGTGGCAAGACGCAGGTCAAGGAATTTGCAGAATTCCCGACGCTCGAGCAGCTGCCGCTCTGGGGCTTCGATGGCTCCTCCACGATGCAGGCTGAAGGCCGCAGCTCCGATTGCGTGCTGAAGCCCGTCGCCGTTTATCCGGACCCGGCCCGTACCAACGGCGTCCTCGTCATGTGCGAAGTCATGATGCCTGATGGCGTTACCCCGCATGCTTCCAACAGCCGCGCAACCATCCTCGACGACGAAGATGCATGGTTCGGCTTCGAGCAGGAATACTTCTTCTACGAAAACGGCCGTCCGCTCGGCTTCCCGGAGCAGGGCTACCCGGCTCCGCAGGGTCCTTATTATTGCGGCGTCGGCTCCAGCAATGTTGGTCCAGTTGCGCGCGAAATCGTTGAAGAGCACCTCGACCTCTGCCTCGCTGCCGGCATCAACCACGAAGGCATCAACGCTGAAGTGGCCAAGGGCCAGTGGGAATTCCAGATTTTCGGCAAGGGCTCCAAGAAGGCCGCTGACCAGATCTGGATGGCTCGCTACCTGCTGCAGCGCCTGACTGAAAAGTACGGCATCGACATCGAGTATCACTGCAAGCCGCTCGGCGACACCGACTGGAACGGTTCGGGCATGCACTGCAACTTCTCGACCAAGTTCATGCGCGAAGTTGGCGGCAAGGCCTACTTCGAAGCTCTGATGGCGCAGTTCGAAAAGAACCTCGATGCCCACATCGCCGTTTACGGCCCGGACAACGACAAGCGTCTGACCGGCAAGCACGAAACTGCTCCGTGGAACAAGTTCTCCTACGGCGTTGCCGATCGTGGCGCTTCGATCCGCGTTCCGCACTCCTTCGTCAAGAACGACTACAAGGGTTATCTGGAAGATCGCCGCCCGAACTCGCAGGGTTGCCCTTACCAGATCGCTTCCCAGGTTCTGAAAACGATCTCGGAAGTTCCGACGGCTGGTTTCGCTTCGGCTGCCGCCTAAGCCAAATCCTGATTGATTGTGATGGCGCTGGTCGAAAGGCCGGCGCCATTTCTTTTGGATCACGGTTGATGTGCCTCGCATTGGCACGGTGATCGACCATCGTTGCGATTTCTTCCCGCGGATCCCGATTTTTCTAAACCCTGTTTGTGATCGGCATCGTCTAACGGTTGAAAAACTCAACCGAGCATCCGCATTCCTTTTGCGTTACAGTCTCTTTTCACTATACTTGTGTTGGATCATCCAAACGCGAGTTACCCTTGGTGTCAGTGGCTAAGCACAGCCTCCTGCTTCGCTTGCTCGGAAAGCCCGCGCTTTTCGCCAATAACGGCGAAATCGTGCTTCCGGAAAAAGCCTATCCGCTCCTGGCTTTCGTGGCTGCGTCGTCGCAGTTCTCAATGGAGCGTGAGACATTGCGGGGCATGCTCTGGCAGTCCGACGTGTCGAAACAGCGCGCCGGCAGCCTTCGACAGCTGCTCGCCCGCATCGATCGCAGCGTGCCGGAAGGGCTTCCCCGCCTGATCACCGCCACCAACACGCATGTTACACTCAATGCCGAGTACTGGGCCACCGATGTCCTGCTGCTCAGGGATGCAACGCATCCGCTGGCGCGGAGCGATTGGGCCTTGCTTGCGGGCGAATTGCTCGAAGGTTTTCGCGCGCCGACGATGGAAGCGGACGAGTGGGTCACGATCGAGCGCCGTCGCATCGCCGAATGCCGCGATGCTCATCTGATGACGCTGCTCGATTCGCCCGACAAGCTAACGCTTGCCGATACCGTTTTGCTGGCCGGGCTGCTTGTGGCCACGGATCCGGCGAACGAGGCGGCCTGCCGCGCGCTGATGAAGGCGCATGCGACGGCAGGCGATCTTGGCTCGGCGCGGCAAGTCTACTTCCGCTGCCGCAACGAATTGAAAGCCGATTACGGCGCCGACCCGGATGCGATGACCCAGGCACTCGCGCTGGAGTTAGGCATCATCCCGCCGGCCGCCCCTGCCGTAGCCGAAGCAGCCCCCGTCCGGCCCGCGACCGCCGATCCGCTCGGCCAGCCGCGCGTGCTCATCCTTCCGCCGGAAACAATGCTGTCGGAACCGCTTTTGCAGCGTGTCGGCCGCGCGCTGCTCGAGGACGTCACGATCGGTCTCAGCCAGCAGCGCGGCTTCAAGGTGATTGCTGCGCATACCAGCGTCGAGATCCTGAACCGCAGCCTCGCCAGCGGCGAACTGCAGCCGATGCCGCCGGAATTGCGTTTCGATTACACCGTCTACGTGACGATCCACGGCCGTGAGGACGAGATCTACGCGACCTGCCGACTGACCAAGACCTCGACCGCCGAAGTGCTTTGGGCGATCGACTTGCCGCTTGCCATGCAGAAGGTCAACCAGTCCTTCGGCCAATTGGCGCGGCGCATTGTCATGACGCTCGCCGATACGATCGAGCGGCGCGAATTGACGGATATGATGCACGATGTCTCGCCCTCGGCCTATCGGCTCTATCTCGAGGGCAAGCGGCTGGTTTCGAAGACCGATCTGCAGCACCTCCGGCAGGCACGCAAATGGTTCAAGTCGGCACTATCGAGACATGACCGCTTCTCCTCCGCCCATGCCGGCATGGCTCGCGTGTTGGGCATGGAATGGCTCGTTCGCGGCATGAAGGACACCGCACTTCTGGAAGAGGCCGATCGCTCGGCATGGCAGGCTCGCGACAGCGATCCGAACAGCGGAAGAGCCATGCGCGAGCTAGGCTTCGTGGCGCTCTATCGCCGCCGCTTTGCCGATAGCCTCGATTTCTTCGCCGAAGCGCAGATGCTCAATCCGAATGACGCGGATATTCTGGCCGACCACGCCGATGCGCTTTTGCATGACGGGCAGAGCGACCGCGCGCTAGAGCTCAGCCACGCCGCGCTGAAGCTCAATCCGCTGCCGCCGGATTACTACTACTGGAACCTGGGCGGCATTCATTTCGTCCAGGAGAATTACGCCAAGGCGATCGAGGTGCTCGACCGCGTCAGGGACCGGCCGGCGACCTCGCGTCTGCTCGCCGCAGCGCACGCCAAGAACGGCGACAAGGCCACCGCAGCGCATTATGCCTCGGTTGTCCTCGAGAATTTTCCGGATTTTCGCACGGAAGATGTCTGGCGTTTCGTACCAGATCGCAACCCTGACGATACTCGCCAGCTGATAGACGGACTCAGGATGGCCGGTCTGTCCTGAAGTGCGACACATGGCGGTTTATGCCGTTAATTAGCGAAATTTCCAGTCACACCGGAATAACGCCGGCCGGTCACAGTCTCTCCTGTCCGCAGCAAATGCTGCCACCAAAAGGAGAAAACCATGACCAACGCAATCAAGTCCACCGTTCGCCTCTCCGCTGCTGCCCAGGCCGTTCTGAAGCAGAGCGCCGTTCAGCTCGACACCAACGCGACCGCGAACATCGTTCACGCTCTGAAGTTCCGTTGAGGTTTTTGCGGATGTCTGTTCAGGCAGCACTCACGTATCTGGCTGGGGATCTAAGCCTTTCCGCGGCGGGCGTCAGCGCCTACCACGACCGCTCCCTGACGCCTGGACAGACATTCGCGGCGATCAAGCCGCACTTTGCCGAGCTTGGAATAACGCGCGTCGGCTTGTTGACGGCGCTCGATCTTCTTGAAATTCCGGTCGCCTTCGCGACCCGCCCCAACAGCTACACGCTGTCCGTCTTTCAGGGCAAGGGCATCGACGAGGACGCCGCGATGACCTCGGCTGCCATGGAAGCGGTCGAAACCCGCGTGGCCGAGATGCAACCGGATGATCTGGTGATCGCCACGCTCGCCGGCATGAAGGCTGAGCGCGCGCCGATGATCGATCTCGATTCCGTTGCGCGCTGCGTGCCGTCGGATATCGATACGGGCCCGCTCGCCTGGAGCGAGGGCCTCGACATCATGAACGACACGCCGGTTTTCGTGCCGTGGTCGCTCGTTGGCCTCGACCATCGTGGCACGCGCCCTTCCGGCTTCGAGCAGTCCAGCGACGGCTTGGCATCGGGCAATCGCCCTGCCGAAGCCGTACTTCACGGCCTGTGCGAACTGGTCGAGCGTGACGCATGGGCGCTGACGCAACTGCGGCCCTTCGATGAACTGCGCGGCTCGCGCATCGATCCGGCTGGCTTCGGCGATCCCGTCATCGACATCATCACCGACCGCATCGCCCGCGCCGGCATGCGGCTCCTGCTGCTTGATATGACGACCGATATCGGCGTGCCGAGCTTTCTCGCTGTCATCGTTCCCGGCGACCTCGGCGACCGCGTCGATGCGCGCTGGACGAATGTCTGCGGCGGCTGCGGTTGTCATCCCGATCCTGTTCGCGCGGCGCTGCGCGCCATCACCGAGGCAGCGCAGAGCCGGCTGACGGCGATTGCCGGCAGCCGTGACGACTTCTCGCCGCGCGTCTACCAGCGCCTCGATGGCGACGGACCGATGCAGCAACTTATCGAACTCTGCGACGAGACGCCGGTCGCACCGCGCTTTGCCGAGCCTGCCAAGCGTAGCATCCAGCAGACCATTCGTCACATTCTGGATCGGCTGCGTGCGCGGGGTATTGAGCAGGTCGTGACCGTGCCGATCCCGCATCCGCGCCTTCCGGTCTCCGTTGTCCGCGTCATCGTGCCCGGCCTCGAGGTCGATGTCAGCGGAGAATTCATTCAACTTGGCTTGCGCGCGATCGGCGCCATGCAGGGAGCCCAGGCATGAGAGTAATTTTCGCAGGACCAAGCTTCGGCCGGGATCTCGACAAGCTTCAGGCCGAGCATCTGTCGATCGAGTTTCGCGGGCCAGCCGCCCGAGGCGATATCCTGCAGGCGGTGCGTGACGGCGCGCGTGCCATCGGCATCGTCGATGGCTATTTCGGCGAGATGCCGTCCGTCTGGCACAAGGAAATCCTCTTCGCGCTCGAGCAGAACGTCGTCGTCGCAGGCGGCGCCAGCATGGGCGCGCTCAGAGCCGCTGAATGCTCGGCGTTCGGCATGGTCGGCATCGGCTCGATCTATGACGACTACGCCGATGGCCGGCTCATCGACGATGAGGCGGTGGCGCTGGTTCACGCGCCGGCGGAGCTGGGCTGGCTGCCGCTCTCCGTTCCGTGGGTCGATTATCAGCCGACCATCGACGCGCTGAACAGGCAGGGCCTGCTGTTGTCGGGCGAATACAAGAAGCTTCTTCTGGCGGGCCGCGCGCTGCATTTTTCCGAGCGCACCTATCCGAAGGCGGTGGAAGGTTGCGCTTTCGACAACACCATGCGCGCCAAGGAGATCGTGAAATTGATTCGTGCGAACAAGATCGAGCGCAAGCGCGCCGATGCCGATATGGTTCTGGATTACCTCGAGAGCGTGAAATTCACCGCTGGAAAGCGCAACTGGGGCTTCGCGGCAACGTCACACTGGGAGATGCTGCATGCGGAAATCAGCACCCCGGTAACGCCTGTAACGCTCTAATAACGCCACGCCTGAATGATGGAAGCACTGGAGCCCCAAAGTGGTGTTTGGGGCGTCTCAGAGAGGCGGAGCGGACGAGATGAACATTCAGACGATGGACGAGGGAAGCGGAAGCGAATACGCGAGGATTTTCCGCTTGCTGTCGGCCGCGAAGGACGAAGCGCAGAAGCTCAAGTTGAACAACCTGACGCATCTGACGAACATGGCTCTGCTTCAGGTCGTCATCGATTGGGATGGAATCGACCCGGAGCGTGAGCTGGACGTGAATCTGGAGAAGCTGATCGGTACCAAGACGAAAGTGGCAATGAAAGACGCGCGAGAAAACCTCGTCGTACTGGAGCGCCACTAATCGTTGATGGGACCCGCCGAAGCCGCTTTATTCGGCGGCTTCGCTTTCGATCTGCTCCATACCGGCAATTGCCTGCACCAGCTTGACGATCTTCTTGCGAACCTGCTCGTTCTTGATCGACAGGAAGGCAGCGTTCAGGAGTACACCGTCGCGCGATACGACGAATTCGTCGCTCGGGGTCGGATTGTCATTGGCGTTGGCCGAAATATCTTCGAAGAAGGAGCGGACGTCGACATCGAGCGCACCGGCGATTTCGACCAGCATGCTTGCCGAAACGCGGTTCGAGCCCTTCTCGTATTTCTGAATCTGCTGGAACGTGACGCCGACGCGGTCACCCAGTTCGGTCTGCGAAACCTTGCGCATCAGGCGTTTGATGCGGATCGTCTTGCCTACGTGAACGTCGACGGTATGCGGAGCTTCTTTCATGGCCTTATCCTTCTAACGCCAGTTGCGGCGTGCTTATTATTCCCTGCGGCAACCTTACCAAGATATTTGAACGGATCAATTGTGCCGCTCACTTTTATTCCCGCCAACTCATGTGCCTGAAGACCCTGACTTTCAACTGAAAAAAGCCTGTAGTTCAGCAAATTTGTGCGACGTCGAATGCAATCATAAGTAAGTATTCCGGTTTGTTTTGACCAAACGAGGCTTATATACATCTTCCGGTAGATAAATCGCCGGAATTTGAGACTTGCATCGAAGGCCTTGATATCCGCCTGGAACGGTCTTTTTAGGGCGTTTCCGGGTAGTAACAAAACGGTGTACGCGGCGGATTGAAGATTGGATTAGTACCTTCTGAACTTATTGTTGTGGTCTGCGCTTGTTCGCGCCGGCCACCGAAAGTCCCTGCTGGGCAGTGCTTCTGACGTAAGGTGCTGGACGGAAACATGGATCCGGCTGTCGTTTTCTCGTCGATTTCGGCCTTGGGGCTCGATGACCGTCATCTGCCGAGACGAAAGAATTATCTGAAGCGAATTTCGGATGTCGCCGTCGATCAATTCTTCGTTGGCGCACTACCGAGAGTGGATTATTTGTGTATCGGATCGATCCACCGAACGTCTTCCGGCAGTTCAACCGGTTCAATATCGAGATTGACCACCACGGGCTCCTGTCCGGACCGCACGAGGACGCATTCGAGCGTCTCGTTTTGGCTCGCATTGATCTCCTGGTGCGGCACGTAGGGCGGCACGAAAATGAAGTCTCCGGGTCCGGCCTCGGCAGTAAATTCAAGATTGTCGCCCCAGCGCATGCGGGCCTTGCCCTTCACCACATAGATGATGCTTTCGAGGTCACCATGATGGTGCGCGCCGGTCTTCGCGTTGGCGTGGATCGTGACCGTACCGGCCCAAATCTTCTCAGCGCCGGCGCGGGCATTGTTGATCGCCGTTGCTCGGTTCATGCCTGGGGTCTGCGCGGTGTTCGGATCGAGCGCATTACCCGGGATGACCTTCACGCCGTGTTCGCGCCAGTCGATGGGTTGATGCTGATAATCTGCGTCGTGGGAGCCGTCATCGTTGTTCAAGTATGGTCTCCTTTTCTTGTCCGGTCCCTTTGTTACCCGCAAGGCTGCGCCGTTCAGCCTGCTCGCGTGGACAGCGCGTCGAGTTTGCGACGCAGCCGGCGGCGTACGTCGTCGTCCTGCTGCTCCATGGCGCCAAGCATGTCACGGACGGTGCCGCGCAGCCCGTGTATCTGGTCAACGAGATCCATGATCAAGTCGACGCCGGCCTCGTTGACGCCCATATCGCGGGTGAGGTCGAGGATCAGCCGCGCGCGCGCGACATCGTCGTCGCGGAACTCACGATCGCCATCATGCGCTTCGGGGATCAGCCACCCCTGCTCAATCCATACGTCCACCACGGTCACGTCGATCTTCAGGGTTCGGCGGAATTCAAGATCATTCATGGCTACTCCTCCATGCCTTTTCTCGGATTCTGCGGATTGGCCGGCGTCCACTCGCTCATGAATTCGGCAAGCTTCGGGTCCGGCTCATCCGGCAAGACGACTTTCAGCGACACATAGATATCGCCGGCCCCGCCGCCGCGCTTCGGCGCGCCCTTGCCCTTCAGGCGCAAGACCTTGCCGCTGCTGGAATTCGCGGGCAGCGTCAGATTGACCGCGCCCGATGGCGTTGGCACACGCACCTTGCCGCCGAGCACCGCCTCAGGAAGCGATATCGGCAGATCGATGCGGATGTCATCGCCATCGCGAACATAAACCTTGTGCGGACGAACGCGGATCTCCACCAAAGCGTCACCTGGCGGACCGCCGCCGATCCCCGGCTCACCCTTTCCCTTCAGGCGCAGCGTCTGGCCGTCGCGGGTTCCCGCCGGGATCTGCAAGTCGAGGGCCGGGCCATCGGGAAGGCGTATCTGTGTCTTGGTGCCGTTGATGGCGTCGAGAAAATCGACTTCCATCGAGTATTGCCGGTTTTGCCCCTGCGAACGGAACTGCCCGCCGCTGCGTCCGCGTCCGGAGAAGAAGCTCGAGAATATGTCGTCGCTGTCGCCGAAATCGGCAAAGCCGGCATTGTTCTGATAGCGGCTGCCGGCACCGGCCTGCGAGGCGTAGTCGCGATAATAGTTGCGCTGCGCTTGCTCGGCGCCGGTCATGTCGATCTCGCCTTTGTCGAAGCGCTTGCGCTTGTCCTCATCGCCGACGATCTCGTAGGCGGCAGAGATTTCCTTGAAACGGTCCTCCGCCTTTTTGTCGCCAGGGTTAAGGTCCGGGTGCAGTTTCTTGGCGAGTTTGCGGAACGCGCTCTGGATCTCTTTTTGCGTAGCGTCCTTTTTGACGCCCAGAAGCTCGTACGGATCTCGGCTCATACATGTCTCCGTTCAGCCGGCGCGGATCGCCGGCATTCTTCGCATGTATATATAGGTTGCAAAATCGCGTGGGACGAGAGGCGCGATGTCGCTTCTGTTCTCGCGCCCGCCGTCGAGGCGAGCGTGTTTAGACGCCGGCGATCTTGCGGAGATCGCCGATGGCGCCGGGTCCCGCCGCGAGCACCTTGGCACCCTTGGTCAATCCCTCTCCATTGGTCGGGAAAGGATGGAACCAGCCGCCGGCTTCTTGGACGAGGCAATATCCGGCCAGGCAGTCCCAGGCATGCATGTAGGGCTCGTAATATCCGACGAGGCGGCCCGCGGCGACATAGGCGAGCATGAGCGCGCCGGAACCGTTGCGAATAAAATTGCCGCCCGCTTCCAGCAGTTCCTCGACCATCTTGGCGACTGTGGCGGGCGAAACATGGCTGTTCGCGCCGATACCGGTCACCGCGTTGCGGATGTTGCGGTCGGGGCTGAGTTCAAGCTTCTTGCCGTTCAAGGTGGCGCCCATGCCGAGGGCTGCGGCGTATATCTCATCATGGCAAGGCGAGGCGATGACGCCCACGACAGGCATATCGTCGTGCAGCAGGCCGATCGAGACGCACCAGTTCGGCATGCCGCTGACGAAGGGACTTGTGCCGTCGATCGGATCAATCACCCAGGTGAAGCCCGACGTGCCTGATGTCAGGCCATACTCCTCGCCGAGAACGCCATCTCCGGGATAGGCGTCCGCGAACCGTGCGCGGATCAGGTTCTCGACCTCACGGTCAGCGATCGACACCACGTCCTGCGGGTCGCGTTTTGTCTCAATCACGAGAGTGTCGCGGCGCTTGAAATAATCGAGCGCCACGGCGCCCGCCTCGTGGGCAACAGCCGCGGCTAGGGCCAGACGTGCTTCGAGCCCTGCAATAACGCGCAATGTCATCGCAACATGTCCTTTATTGGAAACGATGGCTGGAGACAGCCGCTGAAAGTCGCGCTTGCAAGCGCGTGCAAAGCGAACACATCGCCGTGTGTGATGTCAATATTCGTCATGAAAACTTCATATTGGCTAGGGTCGTTACGGATTGCACGCAAGTGCAACTCGATGCAAAGGTGCGTGCAACAAAAGGATCGCTATGCCGTCTAAGTTATTCGTCAGCGCGCAAGAAGTTGCCGAGAGGGCAGGGGTATCACGTTCCGCCGTATCACGAACCTTTACGCCCGGAGCCAGCGTATCCGCTGACACCCGCAGGCGGGTGCTGGAAGCAGCTGAGGCACTCGGCTATCACGTCAATCATCTCGCCCGCGGCCTGATGCGAAATGAGAGCGGCATCGTGTGCCTGATCGTTTCCGATGTCGCGACGCCGTATCGCTCGGCGCTGTTGCGGGAACTGACAATCCAGTTGCAGAACGCCGGCAAGGTCGCGATGTTTGTCAACACTGATCGCTCGGACGGCAGCGTCGACCGCGCGCTGCAGCAGGCTATCCGCTACCGGGCCGATGCCTCGATCATCCTCTCCGGACTGCCGGATAAGTCGATCACCCAGCTTTGCCTCCGCAGCGGCCAGCGCCTGGTGCTGATCAACCGCGATGACGACCAGCCCGGTCCGTTGAAGATCAACCTCGACGACTACGAGTCCGGCGGCAGGATCGCGACCGCATTCGTGCGCGCGGGGTGCAAGACCCTCGCTTTCGCGAACTCCGAAGCTGGGACGCCAAGCTTGATGGGTCGCGAGCGCGGCTTTATCGCTGCCGCCACAAAGCTCGGCCTCGAGGTCGTCGTCGAGCGCTATGGATCGACGGGATACGAGGCGGGTCGGGTGCTTGCGCAGCGTATGTTGACGCGCGCCGAGCGGCCTGATGGCGTGTTCTGCGCCACCGATTTGCTCGCCTTCGGTTTCATGGATGCCGCGCGTCACCAGTTCGGTCTGTCGATCCCGGATCAGCTGTGCGTTGCCGGCTTTGACGATATTGAGCAGGCGTCGTGGTCTTCCTTCAATCTCACGACCTTCGCGCAGCCGGTTATGGCGATCGCCACGCAGGCGGTAAAGTGGCTTGCTACCGGTGGCCATGAGGACGAGCCGGAAGGAGCTCATTCGGTTCGCTTGAAAGCCGAACTCATCTGGCGCGGGTCCATCCGCAAGGGCTGATCGAAGTCGCACGGCCACCGCGCCTTAAAATATGGGGGCTTTTATAGCGCGGGATTGCGTTAGATCAGCGCTTGCTTTAAACTTGACTTTATTAAGAAGGTATAGTGCGCGCCCATCCATGACATTTCAGCCCCGCATGCAGAACAAGATCGAAGGTTTCTCCGTCGTCGGCGGCCTTCACAGGCGATCCTGGAACGGCATCGTTGCGGATGTTTGGGATGTGGAGTGCGCGCCCTATGCCGGCGGTTACTATGTGTCCAATGATCCCAGGCTTTTTATCCTTCTCGACATGAATGGCGCCGGCCGTTCGATGATGAAGCTGAGTTCAAAGGGTGCGGGTGCCGCGGAAGAGGACGAGAATCAGCCGATTTCCTATGTGCCTGCGGGAATGGAGCTCTGGGCCAATCTGAAGAACGTGCAATTTCTTCGTCACCTGGATCTGCATTTCGACGCCGAGATGGTCGCGCGCCGTTTGATGGAGGAGCTCGATCCCGATCGGCTGACGAACCCGCGCTTATTGTTTTCCGACGAGCGCGTGCTGACGCTGTCGCGCATGATCGCGGCCGAATGCATGAATCCGGCGCCGTTGCACGATCTCTATGGCGACGGTCTGGCGCTAGCGCTGATCATCGACGTGATGAAGCTTGGGAAAAGCGAGGTGCGCAAGCGCAGCAAGCTCGCTTCATGGCAATTGCGCAAGGCAACGGATTTCATCACCGAGAACTGCATGCGCAATATTCGGCTGGAAGAGCTTGCGACGCTCGCCGGGCTCTCGCAATCCCACTTCAGCCATGCCTTCAAGGCATCCACCGGCATGGCGCCGCATCAGTGGCAGATGAATGCGCGGCTGGAGCGGGCGAAAGAGCTCCTGCTGAACGGCGACCAGCCGCTCATGGTCATCGCAGCCGAGACCGGTTTTTCGGACCAGGCGCATTTCACGCGCGTTTTCCGCAAGAATATCGGAACGCCGCCCGCCACCTGGAAAAAGGCCCACGTTGCTTGAACGACACACTGAGTGAGCGTTTGGCCGCTCCGCAAAAAATTGCCCAAAAACATTCAATTCGTCCGGGATCGCGACAAGCTGGGCCGTTAAAATTGAGTTAATCACTCATCTTATTCGTGATGTTGGCCGGGCCGTTGGGATGACGGTGGCGTGAGTAGGGTGACGACAAATATGGGTGCGAGAGCAGACCGAGTGATCTTCAAGGCAAAGCTTCTGGCGGGTGTCGCCATCTTCGGCGCGAGCGCCACGTTCGCAGTAGCGCAGGATGCGACCGAGCTGAAGCCCGTCGTCATCCAGGGCGCCGGAACTGCGGCGGCTGACGGCGCCAGCGAGGCAACCGGCCCGGTGAAGGGCTATGTGGCCAAGAAGAGCACGGCGGGCTCGAAGACGGATACGCCAATCAACGAAATACCGCAGTCCGTCTCGGTCGTCGGCCGCCAGGAGCTCGATGATCGGGCTGTCATCAACAAGGTCGATGAGGCCCTGCGTTACACGGCGGGCGTCGCCACGCAGACCTTCGGCACCGATCCTGATACTGACTGGTTCTACATCCGTGGTTTCGATGCCGGACAGAGCGGTGTCTATCTCGATGGCCTCAACCTGTTTTCCTATGGTTTTGGCAACTTCCAGATTGATCCCTTCATGCTGGAGCGCGTTGACGTCCTGAAGGGTCCGGCTTCGGTTCTCTATGGTGGCGCCAATGCCGGCGGCATCATCGATATGATCAGAAAGCGGCCGACCGACGATCCGCTCTATTACACCGAAATCGGCATCAACTCGAATGGCAACGCCTTCACCGGCTTCGACGTTTCCGACAAGGTCGGGTCGAGCGACACGATGACCTATCGCCTGACCGGCAAGATCGCCGGCGGTGACGGCTATACCGATTACACCCATGATCTGCGCGGCTTCGTCATGCCGCAGCTGACCATCTCGCCGGATGATACGACAAGCCTGACCGTCTGGGCCTATGCCGGTGGTCTTGATCAGGTTCACACGGGCAATGGCTTCCTGCCCTACGAAGGTACGGTCGTCGACCGGCCCGGCGTCGGCAAGATCTCGCGCCGCTTCTTCCCCGGTGATCCGGATATCGATACCGGCCGCTACGATCAGCAGATGATCGGCTACGAGTTCGAGCACGAGTTCGAGGGCGGCTGGAAATACTCGTCGAATGCCCGTTACGGCCATCTCGATAAGTATGAGCGCCTTGTCTATCCTTATCTGTGGTCCGGTCCGACAGACCTTCAGCTTCTTAACTTCGAGGGCGACACCTCCGTCGATACGCTGGCCTGGGATAACCGCATCGAAAACACTTTCGATCTCGGCGGCACCGAGCACAAGGTCATGCTGGGCGTCGACTACCGCCTGTACCGCATCGACAACGTGCAGAACAACAAGTTCGGCTCCGGCTCGCTCAGGGTGACGAACCCCGTTTACGGCCTCCCGCAGCTGCCGATGGACCCGCTCTACAGCGAGCAAGTCACCATGAATCAGATCGGCCTTTACGCGCAGGATCAGATCCATTTCGGCGATGGTTGGCTGGCAACGCTCAACGGCCGCTACGATCACGTCAATACCGATTTCAAGGATCGGCTGGCGTCTTCTAACAGCTTCGAGGATTCCGACGGCGCCTGGAGCGGCCGCGCCGGTCTTGCATACGAGTTCGACAACGGCCTGACGCCCTATGTCAGCGCCGCGACCTTCTTCAACCCGCTGGTCGGCCGTGGCGGACACGGGCCGCTGAAGCCGGAAGAGGGCGAACAGTATGAAGCCGGCATCAAGTATGAGCCGACCTTCATGGATGCGTCCTTCACCGCCTCCGTCTTCCACATCAACAAGCGCAACAACTCTGTCTCTATCCCGGTCGCGCCCTTTACCGACCAGCTCGGCGAAGTGGAATCGAAGGGCTTTGAGCTCGAAGCCAAGGTCAACATCGACGACAACTGGAAGCTGCTCGGCGCCTTCGCCGCGACCGACGTGACCGTTAAACAGAACGACCCGAACCCCGGCCTGATCGGCAAGACGCCTTACGTCGTGCCTGACTATACGGCTTCCATGTGGGTCGATTACACTGTGACGAACGGCCCGCTCGAAGGCCTCAGCCTCGGCGCCGGCGTTCGCCACAAGGGTCGTTCCTGGGCGGATGAGGCCAACACGCTTCGCGTTCCGGAATCGACCGTGTTCGACGCGGCGATCCGCTACGAAAAGGAAAACTGGACGGCATCGCTCAACGTCGCCGACCTGTTCGACAAGGAATATGTCGAGGCTTGCCGCACTGAAGGCGCCTGCGGCTACGGCGATGCCCGGACTTTCACCTTCAAGCTTGCCAAGAAGTGGTAAGCTGACCGTACTCGTGAAAACGGCTGGAGAGCGATCTGTTTCGCTCTCCAGCCGTTTTCGTTTTAATGCGGTCGAGTCTTAAATGCGACTTGCGGGTGGCCGGATCAGCCAGCCAGCTTGAAATAGATCCAAGCCGCGACAAAGGCGGCGATCACCACGACGATCGAGATCAGCTTGCGCAGCCATGGGCGTGGCGGCTTCGGGGTCTTTTGTGGCGCGGGTTTGCGGAACTGGATGACGTTATCGCTCATCTCGCCTGTTTCCTCGTTCTAACGGACGACATCATGCTCCCATAGCAGCGTCAACTTAAATGAAAAAGCCGGTGATCGCGTCGGCTGTCTTTTTTCTGCTTATGGCAACCGAAGTGCAACTCCAACGGCCGTCGTTCCATCTTCTGCATTTAGCGGTTTTCCGGCGCGCGTCAGCGCCAAAATATTATGCCTGCTGGCGCGCTTGTTCTCGCCCTAGCGCCATGGACAGGGTCATTCCCGTCCCCTATGAAACAAGAGAATTTCTGGTTCATTTGGTGGCTTTATGACTTATCAGTTCACGTCCGGCCATTGGCCCATCGGCGGCGGCGAGACCGGAGAACTTGTTCGCCGTTTCGATTGGGCGGCAACCTCGCTTGGCCCGATCAGCGAGTGGCCGCAGAACCTGAGAATCAAGGTCAATTCGATCGTCAATTCGCCCATCCCGCAGGTGCTGATGTGGGGCGATGATCATGTCATGATCTACAACGACGGCTACGTGGAAATTGCCGGCAATTATCATCCGCGCGCGCTCGGCGCGACGGTCCCCGGGATATGGCCGGAGATCTGGGACTGGAACAGCAAGATTCTCGAGGCCGGCTTCCGCGGTGAGGTCCAGTCATACCGCGACCAGAAGATGGTTCTGCATCGCCACGGCCTCCCTGAGGAAGTCGTTTTCGACCTATTCTACACGCCGATCTATGATGACGACGGCAAGGTGAACGGCGTTCTCTGCACGGTGCTCGAAAATACCGACAAGGTGAAGGCGGTGGCCGAGCTTGCGGAAAGCCGCGAGGAGCTGAAACGGCTGACGGATGCGCTCCCCATCCTCGTCGGTTTCATCGATCGCAGCCATATCTACCGCTTCGCCAACCAGGGCTACGTGGAATGGTTCGGCCTCGACGCAGCCGATGTGGTCGGCAAGCATGTGGCTGAGGTGATTGGCCAGACCAGCTATCAGACACGCCTTCCCCTGGTCGAGCAGGCGATGGCCGGCGACCGCATCATCACCGATACATCCATCACCCGGCCGGATGGAACGGATCGCAATGTCGAGATACGCTATGTGCCCCGGCGGGCTTCAGGCGGCGATGTCGAAGGCATCTATGTGGTGATGATCGATATTGAGGATCGCAAGCGGTCCGAAGTAGCCTTGCAGCGGAGCAACGGCCGTTTCCGCGCGGCGGTGAATGCCGTCCACGGTGTGATCTGGACGAACGCCGCCGACGGCCGCATGCTCGGTGAGCAGCCGGCATGGTCGGCGCTGACTGGGCAGCCGTTCGAGAGCTACCAGGGTTACGGCTGGGCGGACGCCGTGCACCCGGATGACCAGGACGGCTCGGTCGAAAGCTGGAAGGCGGCGGTCGCGGCAAAGGCCACCTATGTTCATGAGCACAGGGTCCGGCGCGCCGATGGCGTCTACCGGACGTTCGCCATTCGCGGCGTGCCGATCTTAGATGTTTCGGGCGAGATCGAGGAATGGGTCGGTGTTCATACTGATATTACCGAACAGCGCGAGGCAGAGGCCAGCCTTCAGGAGCACGCCACAAGCCTCGAGCGCCAGGTTCGCCACCGCGTGAGAGCCGAAGAGCAGCTGCGGCAGCTGAACGAAAGCCTTGAGGCGCGAGTTGAAGCCGAAATCGCCGAGCGCCATCAAACCGAGCGCGCGTTGCAACAAGCGCAGAAAATGGAAGCGATTGGCCAGTTGACGGGCGGCGTGGCGCACGACTTCAACAATCTTCTTCAGGTGGTCTCGGGTAACCTGCAGCTCCTGTCCAAGGATCTGACGGGCAATGAGCGGGCGGAGCGGCGCTTGGCCAATGCGCTTGCAGGCGTCAACCGCGGTGCGAAGCTCGCAAGCCAGCTGCTCGCCTTCGGTCGCAGGCAGGCGCTCGAACCTCGGGTTATCAATATCGCCCGCTTCATCGGCGGAATGGACGATCTGCTGCGGCGTTCGTTGGGCGAAGCGGTCGAGATAGAGGTCATTACCAGTGGCGGGCTGTGGAACACCTATGCCGATCCCACGCAGGTGGAAAACGCGCTGCTCAACCTCGCGATCAACGCGCGCGACGCTATGAACGGTTCCGGCAAGTTGACGATAGAGATGGGCAACGCGGCGCTCGACCAGGAATATGCGCGCAGCCATCAGGAGGTCATGCCGGGTCAGTATGTGATGCTCGCTGTCACCGACACCGGCACGGGTATGGCGCCTGAAATCTTGAACAAGGTGTTCGAGCCGTTCTTCTCGACCAAGCCAGAAGGCAAGGGAACTGGGCTCGGGCTGTCCATGGTCTATGGCTTCGTCAAGCAGTCGGGCGGACATGTGAAGATCTACAGCGAGGTAGATCAGGGAACGACGGTGCGCATCTATCTGCCGCGTTCCGTTGCCGACGAGGACCGCGAGGTGACAGTGCATGGCGGGCCTGTGGTGGGCGGCACGGAAACGGTGCTTGTCGTCGAAGATGATGAGGAAGTCCGCGCGATCGTCGTCGAGACGCTGTCCGATCTCGGCTACAGCGTATTGACTGCGAAGGACGCGCAGGCCGGACTGAATGTGATCGAAAGTGGCATGCAAATCGACGTGATCTTCACCGACGTCGTCATGCCCGGGCCGCTGAAGAGCAGTGAGATGGCGCGCCGCGCGAAGGAGCGGCTGCCCGGTGTGGCAGTGCTCTTTACGTCAGGCTATACGGAAAACTCGATCGTTCACGGCGGAAGGCTCGACCCGGGTGTCGAGTTGCTATCGAAGCCCTATACGCGGGAGGCGTTGGCGCGCCGGCTCCGCCATGTGATCGCCAACCAGAAGCAGATCAGCCAGGCCTCCTCGCCGCGCAGCGCGGCACCGATCGACGAGCCTGTGGCTGCGGTGGTCCCACGAATTCTGCTTGTCGAGGACGATTTCCTGATCCGCTCCAACACAGCTGAAATGCTGCTCGAACTCGGGCACCAGGTGACGGAGGCGGCAGATGGCGCGGAGGCGCTCGAGTTCTTGCAGGGAAACGAGATCGACGTACTGGTCGCGGACATCGGATTACCTGATGTCAGCGGCGTCGATCTGGCTGCGGCCGTACGCCGTCTGTATCCAAACGTCGCCATTGTATTCGCTACGGGAGAACACAGTCTACCGACGGGCGCTCCGTCGAAGGCTCTCCTCCTGCGCAAACCCTATTCCGAGATGGAATTGAAATCGGCCGTTGAGCGCGCTTGGGCAACCAAGCGCTAAATGCTGTCCGGTCCCATTTGGGCGGTGGATGGGTGATAATGCTGGGCCCTCGATCGGCATTCGATATCACGGCTTGGCTTCGCAGAAGCGAGGCGCAAAAACCTGGCTGGGCGCAAGCTCAATGGCCGAGAACTGACTGAAGGACGGAATACAATGTCGATTGCCACGGAAATTTCGGCGGTGCCCGAGGAAAAGCGTACTCAGCGACTGAAGGCTGCGACGCATGCAGCGCACGAACGACTGGACAAGCGCATCATGCAGGCTAATCCCTTCACAGATCGCGAGAGCTACGGCCGGTTCGTCACCATGCAGTACCTGTTTCACCGTGATCTCGATGCCCTATTCTTCAATCAAGAGCTCGGCGCTTTGCTGCCAGATCTCTCCGGTCGTCGTCGTTTGACGTTCATAGAGCAGGACCTTGCCGATCTCGGGATCGCAGTCCCGCAGTCGATGTGCACTCCGACATTCACCAAGGGAGACAAGGTCGCACTCGGCGATTCCCTTGGATGGCTATACGTGATCGAAGGGTCCAATCTTGGTGCTGCATTCCTTTTGAAATATGCGGCCAAGCTCGGTCTCGACGAGACGATGGGCGCGCGCCATCTTGCAGGTGCTCCTGAAGGGCGTGGCCTGCATTGGCGAACGTTTACCGCAGCGCTCGACAGCGTGGAACTGAGCGATGGAGAGGAGCGGGCCGTCATCGATGGAGCGGACGCTGCCTTCGCGCGTGTCTATGATTTCGCTGAGCTTGCCTTCTCGGAGCGTTGAAATGGGCGGGTTCTACCAATCTCACGTGAACCGACGACGCAGTCGGCTCAGCTGATCACCATAAAATTGGCGCAGCTTGCATCGACGCTTCCGATGCGGATTCGGTGTTCGGTCGTCGCGGCAAGCGGTCGGAAAATTACTTGCTTGGCGGCCTTCGCGCGCCGCAGCAATTCTTCGCCGGCAAACAACAGCCCGTCCTTCTCTGTCATTTCGTAGGCAACATGGCCGTTATGCCCGTCATCGGCAATGGTGATCGTCCCCAATCCTGAACGCATTATGTGAGTCTCCCTCGCATTGCGCATATCGTGCATTGGGGAGATAAAAAACTCAACGCTGTGAAAGGGTTGTCCACGTATTGAAGAATGGTTGGCGGACAAAGAAAAGCCTCGCGTAGGGGCGAGGCTGAAGTTTCGGCCGCATCGGGGAAAACGGATGCGGCCAAAGCGCTCTTAGCCTATTGCCCTCGTCGTTAACAGGTCAGAATCTGTCGGTTTGGTACGCATCGCAAGAATATCTCAGCCGGCGGAGCGCTTGACGGCATGAAGATGTATAGACAAAACTCCCGCCGATACTGGGTCGCCATCGGATTGCCGCCCCTACTTTGAGAATACGGGGTGTGCCTGCATGCGAAAGCAATTGAACCACGACGCAATGGCTGCGATTGGTTTCATCGAGCCTTGGAGCGTGAAGGCCGGCGGCGCCACGGGTGGTTTTCTGTCCTGCGCCGATCCGAACGCAAGCGTCAGGATCGTCACGCTTGATCGCGACGAGGTGGTAGCCGTCGAATGGGAGATCGCACGGCATTCGACCACGCTCTCCATCCGGGAGTACGAACTCGGCTCCTGGGCCGAGATCCCGGCTACGGCTCTTCGGTCTGATGTCTATGAACTATCCCTCGAAATCCTCTTCACCAGGAACGAGACATCGAAGCCGGTTATCGCGATCGGTTCCCTGCTTCTCAGCCTGGCGCCGGATGGCCGTCTGGTTGCCGTGATTGATGGTCAGAGCCATACCGTTGCCGAAGTCCGCAACGAGCGATGGTATCAACTCGACGTCTCCGTTTCGCCGAGCGCGATCGGTTACAGGGTTAGGCGTGCTGACCAGCAGGCCGTAGCGGTACGGACGATCCCGCTCGTCGCGGCAGATACCGCCGGGCTGATCTGTATCGGCGGTGCCGCGGATCGCTCGCGACAGACCTTGAACGGCAGGCTCGGCCGCATCCGGTTAATCAGCGCCAGCCACGAGACGGAATGGCGCTTTCCCACGCGCGGGCCGATGGGCGATATTCGGCCTGTCCAGCAAGGTGATCCTGCGATCATCCTCCACAATGCGCCGACATTTGCCGTCGCCTCGCCGCGCTTTTCCGGTGAAATCCATGATCCCCGTCTGGATCCCGATCATTTCGATTCCATCCACCTGCACGACGATGATTTCGGCGGTTTCGACTGGGCGGCGGATCTGACTGTTCACATCCCCGAGGATGCCCGACCCGGTGTCTATGCGCTTGAGATAGGGACCGATCGCGGCGTGGAGAGGCTACCATTCTTCGTTCGCCCGACAGAGCCTCAATCGAACGTGGCAGTGCTGCTGCCGACGGCGACCTATCTCGCTTACGCCGACGAACAACTGCCGCCGCATCGCTACCCCTGGCATGGCAGCGACCGCGCCCACCTGTTCGCGATCGACAACAATTTCCTCAGCCTATACGACACCCACAGCGACCTCAGCGGCGTCAGCCTGACCTCGAGCCGGCGCCCGCGCGCGACGTTGAGGGACGACTATCACTACCCTCTGTCGAACTCGCCGCATCTTCTTTCTGTCGATCTGCAGCTGCTGAAATTCTACGCGCGCCATGGCATCGCGGTCGATGTGCTGACCGATCACGATCTTCACGACGAAGGCTTGGAGAGCCTGTCGGCCTACAGCCTGGTGCTGACAGGCAGTCATCCGGAATACTGGTCGTCCGCGATGATGAGCGGGTTGGATCGCTATCTCGCGGCCGGCGGAAGCCTCGGTTATCTCGGTGGTAACGGCTTTTATTGGGTGGTCGCCTTTGACGGCGACAACATGGAACTGCGGCGCGGCAAGAACGATATCTGGAGTGGCCGGCCGGGCGAAATGCACCTCTCGATGACGGGCGAGCCGGGCGGAAACTGGGAAGATCGCGGCAACCGTCATCCCCAGGCGCTTGTTGGCGTCACCTATGTGATCATGAGCTTTGGTCCATCGCGACCGTACCGCCGGCTGGAAGGGAGTTACGGCGGCGAACATGCATGGCTGTTCGACGGTGTCGGCGAGGCCTTCGGCGATAGTGGCACGGTACTCGGCGGCGCGGCGGGATACGAGGTGGATGCGGTGCTGCGTTCGGAGGAAACCCCAGCCAACCTGGTTCGGCTGGCGGTCGCCGATGGTTTCGACGACAGCTTTCAGGTGCGTCCCGATCTTTGGCTTGCCGATGGCGAAGCGGAGCGGGCCGCGATGCGGCGATCGGACATGACGATTTACCGTCACGATGCCGGCGGATTGGTTTTTTCCGCCAGCTCCGTTGCGTGGATCGGCGCGCTGCCGGCGACGGGAAAAGATAATGATGTCGGCCGCATTATGCTCAATCTCGTCGGCCGGTTCACAGCTTAGAGTGCATCATCCTGCTGCGAACCCGCGCGGATCGCCGCCAGCACTTCCTTCTGAATGGAGATGAAGTCCGAGGTCGAGATCATGTCCTGATGTCGCGGGCGCGCCAGGCCGACGTGGAAGGTTGCGTTGATTCGGCCGGGATTGATGCTCATCGAAATGATGCGGTCGGAAAGGTAGACGGCCTCTTCGACGTCATGGGTGACAAACAGCACGGTCAGGCGGTGCTCTTCCCAGATCTGCGTCAGCAATTCCTGCATCTGATGGCGGGTCAGCGCATCCAGCGCCCCGAAGGGCTCGTCCATCAGCAGCATCTTTGGCCTGTAGGACAGCGCTCGTGCGATGGCGACGCGCTGCTTCATGCCGCCGGATAGCTGCGAGGGGAAGGCATCGGCGAAACGGTCGAGCTTGACCAGATTGATGTGGTGCCGCGCGACTTCCCTGCGTTCGGCAGCCGATAGGCCCGCCGCCTGAAGGGCGAACTCGACATTCTGCTGCGCGGTCAGCCAGGGCAGCAGCGTGTAGGACTGGAAGACAACGCCGCGATCGAGGCCGGGTCCCACGATCGGCGCGCCATCGGTCAGGAGCACTCCGTCGTTGAACTTCTGCAGGCCGGCGACGATCGACAGAAGCGTGCTCTTGCCGCAGCCGGAAGCGCCGACCAGCGACACGAACTCGTTGTCCGCCAGTTCCAGATCGATGTTGCTGAGGGCGTGAACGCTTCGCTTGCCCGATCCGTACCACTTGTTGAGCGCTTGGATCTTTAGTTTCGGTTCAGTCATATCAATGTCTCGACGTATAACGGAAGAAAACACGCTCGAGAGCTTTCATGCTCTGATCGGTGATCAGGCCAAGTATGCCAAGAAGCAGGATGTAGCCGATGATCGTCTGCGTCTGGAAATAGCGCTGGGACACAACGATGCGGTAGCCAAGCCCCGAGGTGGCCGCGACAAGCTCGGCCAGAACGAGCCACGTCCAGGCCCAACCCATGCTGATCCGGAGAGTGTCCCAGATCCCCGGCAGCGACGACGGAAGTACGATGCGCCAGAGGATCTTCGGTTCCGAAAGACCAAGCGTTCGTCCAAGCCCAACGAAGTCGGGCGGGACGCGCTTGACGCTGTCCATCACCATCAGCACTTGCTGGAAGAACGTGCCGATCCAGATGATGACGAATTTCTGGATGTCGCTGGTTCCGGCCCACAGGATCGTCAGTGGCACGAAAGCGACGACAGGCATGTAGCGCACGAAGTCGATAAACGGTTCGATCGCCGCTTCCCAGGTGCGGTAGCAGCCGATCATGATGCCGATCGGGATCGCCATCAGCGATGCCAGCGCGAAGCCAACGAGCATTCTATAGATGCTGATGCCGGCATCGTTCAGCAACGTACCGTCAAGCGTCAGTTCCACCATCTTGGTCCAGACAGCGCCCGGGCTCGGAAGGAAAATGGGCTTGACCCAGCCGGTCGCTGTTGCTGACCACCAAAAGGCAAACAGCAGTGCGAAGACGCACACTGCGATCAGGAGGAACGTTTTTGCGCCAAGCGGATCACCGATGCGAAATGCACTGGGCGGTCGTCCGACACCCGCGCGCGACTGCGCGCGGGTGTCGGTGCTGGCAGACGAGGATTGTGATGCCGACATGGATGATCCGTCTTAAATAGCGCGTTACTTGTTGGCAGCGTCGACGAAGGACGAGTCGATCATCTGTTCCGCGGTCACGTCCTGGGTTAGGATCTTCGCAAGCTTCGCGGCCTTGAGCACATCGACGAAGGTCTTGGTCTTGAATTCGCCGGCGAAGGCCTTGGACGCTTCGGCGGTCGTGTAATACTGCACGCCGTCGAATGCAGTCGCGAGGTCTTCAGGCGATGCGCCTACGGCCTTGGCGATGATCGCGCGATCTTCGGCCGTGTTGGCCTTGTAGTCGGCAAGTGCTGCGTCCCAGGCCTTCAGCATGGCAAGAACCTGGCCCGGCTTGGACTTCAGAACGTCTTCGCGAACAACCAGAACGTCAGACACGAGGCCCGGATCCTTGCCGGCTTCGAAGAGAAGCTTGACAGCCTTGTCCTGCGCACGTGCGGTCGAGATGTAGGGTTCGTAGGTCACGGCAACCGGGACCTGGCCGGCGATCAGAGCGGAACCGGCATCGGCCGCCGGCATAGGAACACGGGTGATGTCGTCGATGGTTAAGCCGTTGGCGGCCAGCGCGTAATTGAGCAGGATGTCGCTGGTCGTACCTTCTTCATAAGCGACGCTCTTGCCCTTCAGGTCGGCGACGCTGTTGATGTCGCTGCCTGCGAGGATGGCGTCGGCCGTGAGGCTGAAGTCGAGGAGCGAGACGATTTTCACCGGCAGGCCGGCGGCGACCATGCCCATCGCGGTGTGGGTCGCGATATTAGCTGCGTCCAGCTGGCCGCTGGCGAGCGCTGCGTTCAGGTCCTTGTCTTCCGTGAAATTGACCAGTTCAACTTCTTCCAGACCGGACTTCTTGAAGAGATCCTTGCTGGCGGCGACGTGCCACTGGCCGTAGCCGAGCCAGGGCTCGATGCCGAGCTTGAAGGTGCCGGCTTCCGGCTTGGCGGGAATGTCGGCTGCCGAAGCCGGGACGGCCTGCGTGAGAGCGCCGATAACGCCGGCGACGATGGCCAGGCGCGACATGTGAGACTTGATCGATGCGTATGTCATGGTAACCCCTCTTTTCTACGATGATGTGTTCGCTAGGCTCGAAGCCGAGACGTCATTCGTGCGTTTTGTATGTTCAGCCTATATTTTGGGCGATCGGCTGAGCAGCATTATGTATAGTCATTTCTTTGCCCGAACTTGTAAATCTGAATCTGCGCGATACCGCCAATTGGCGCCGCCCAAAGTCAGAAAACCTCTACCCCTCTATGAATGCGCCGGTCGATTTCGGCAATCGCCGATGTCGCGTTTTGGCGAATTCGTGATGGTGCAAAACGCTCATCTTACGCATGCTCCGGATCGATCGCGTCGAGGAAGCGGGTCACGATATCGGCGCCCGCTGTCGGCTCACTGCCCACCATGACCGCCGTTGAAAAGCCGATCAGTGAGGACGTCGGATTATGCGTGGCCGCGCCGGCGCGAAGGTTCATCACCAGCGTCGGGCAGAGGAACAGCCCGAGCCGGATCACCGTCCTCCAATCCGCTGGAAGCAGTGCGCGGCTCTTCAGTTCCGCAAGCAACGGCTTCCACAGCGCCGTTGACTTGACGTCGAGAAGGGCCTGACGGACCGGGCTCGGCTGCCAGTCGAAATTGGCATGCAGCGTGCCATTTTCGTAGCGCGCCCGGGCTTCGAATTTCTGCTCGGCAAGGGCAGGCTCGTAGAGCCAGAGCGGGTGTGCGAAGATGTTATGGAAGGTGGTTTTGACCTCGGCAAGGAGCGTCGGAATATGCTCGCCGGCGAAAGCGGGGTCGAAGAAGGCGAGCGACGCACCATCCTCGCTCTTGCGGTACCAGACGTTTGCGTTGTGAGCGTCGCCATGGGCGGTGACGCCGCCGGCATCGGCGAGGCGAAGTGGCGCAAGGCGGCTGTGCGCATCGTCAAACAGTTCGCCGACCGTCTTTTCATAGGCAATCCCGTTGATGACGAAGCGCGCCGCTGCGAATTCGCTCCAATCGAGTGAAACGCCAGGGAAGGCGAAGTGCTTGCCGATGTAAAAGCTCTCGCAGCGCCCGCCCGGGAATGTCGCGCCAGGTTCGCTGACGAGGCGCGCGGAAAACAGCCGGTGCACGGGCTCCTCGGCCACCTGCGCCGGCGTCACCGGGTGCAGCGTCTCCAGATAGACCTTCAGCACGGCCTCGCTGAGCTCGCGCTCTGCATCCACCGCCTCCACGGCTGCGGCCGCATCCGGCTCAAGATCGATCGCGCGCAGCACGTCGGAGAAACGCGGGTCGAAGCGACGTTTGTATACGAGGATCTGTTCACCCGGCAGGGTCGACATCATCACCGGCTGATCGACGGGAAGGCCCGCGCGCGTCAGGAGATCGGCGCGGTAATACTCGCCGCCCATCTTCTCCTCGCCTTCCTCCTGGTGGAATTTGAAGAAGTATTTCTCCTCGCCGCTTTCGAAGAAGCCGTTCAACGAGTTCAGGCTGTACTGGTCGAAATTGATCGCGAGATTCTGTGCATCGAGCTCGAACAGATCGAAAAGCAACTCGGCGAGAAGTGTCTCGGCCACGCCATCGCGCTTCTTGGCGTGATCGCGGATAATGGCGGTTCGGCTGTTGGTCTGGCTCATGGAATGCGCTTCTCGAATAAATAGGGTGTTGATCCGTGTTGTCAGGCAGGCTTGTGGGTCGGGCGATACCGGCTGCCGAGGGAGTAGCGGCTGCCGACATGAGTGAAGGTGTTGACGGTCGCGACCGTGGCGCCGGTCCAGGTCTTGCGGTGCAGGACGAGGCAGCTGTCGCGCTCGGGCATGTGCAGCAGACGCGCCTGCTCCGCGCCGGCAGGCACCGCGCTGATCAAGTGTTCGACCTCGGTCAGCGGCGTGCAGCGCTGCAGATATTCCAGCGTCGCGATCGAGGTGAAGTCCTGATCGAGATAATGCGGGACGAGAGCGGGGTTCACATACCGCTCCTCCAGTTGCACCGGAATGTCATTTTCGAAATGCACGACGAGTGAGTGATCGACGGGTTTGACGCGATCGAATTCGAATGCGCGGACAATGGCGGGCGCGGGATGTTCGACGCGCTCGAGCAGGATGACGCCGGCGCGATGCTTTCCGCCGCGATCACGGATCTCGTTGATGATGTTGCTGACTTCGATCAGCGTCGACTGCGCCTTGGGCGGCGCGACGAAGGTGCCGACGCCCTGGACCCTGCGAAGATGGCCTTCCGAGGTGAGTTCGCGCAGCGCACGGTGGACGGTCATTCGGGAGACGCCCAGCGAATTCACGAGATCGTTTTCGGAGGGCAGCCGGGTATTCTGCGCCCACTTGCCGCTGCCGATGTTCGCGAGCACGAAGTCCTTGACCTTCTCGTAGAGCGGCGATGCCGAATCCGAAAGTGCACTCAATGACAAACTCTCCAGTTCGTTCTCGTGAACGGCTATCGCGTGGCGAACCTCAATCCGCGATCTCGACGATGGTCTTCAATTTCTGGCTCTGGCCTTTGAGCAGCCGCTGATATGCATTCGGGACATCGTCGAGCGACGCCAAGACCTCGCTGAATTCGATGAGCGCTGGCTCCAACTCGGCCAGCAGGGCGATTGCTTCCGGCAGCTCGGATGCGAAAGCATGGCAGCCGACCAACGATATTTCCCGTTCGACCAGGATATTCGGATCGAGATCCAGTTTACCATGGCTGATGCCGACAAGCGCCAAGCCGCCGCCGCCGGCAAGCAGATCGAGGCCGGCGGCAATCGCATCAACGTTGCCTGTCGCATCGATGGCATAGCGCAGCCGTTCGCCAATCAGCGCGGTGTCGATCGCAGCCTTGTCCAGCGCGACCGCCGTCCCGCTGCAGATGCGCGCGACCAGCGCCGCGCGCTCGGCATTGGTGTCGGCGAACAGAAGCTTGCCCTTATGGAGCTTCGACAACAGCAGCCCGCTCAAGCCGCCGATCGTGCCACAGCCGATAACGAGAACCGCTTCATTCTGTGCTGCGTTGAGGCGTTTGACAGCATGCAGCGCAACCGCGAGCGGCTCCGCCATCGCCGCGACCTTCGGTGCCAACGTTGGCTCATGCTTGAAGAGCAGCTTTGCCGGCAGCTGGACATGCTCGGCAAAACCGCCGTCGCATGCCTCTCCGACGAAGCCCAGCGCCTCGCATATATTGCTGCGGCCCGACGTGCAGGCGGGGCAGGTGCCGCAGTAGACGCGCGAGTCGGCCGCCACGTAATCGCCAACCTTGAGATGCTCGACGCCTTCGCCGACATCCGTCACCCGGCCGCAGAACTCGTGACCTGCCGTCGAGGGGCGCCTGCTGATCCACTGGCCGGTGCGGAAGTTGTGCAGGTCGGAGCCGCATATGCCCGCGGCGCGAACCTCCACATTGGCGAAGCCACTGGGTGGGGCCGATGGCGGGTCGATCGCTTCGACCCGCAAATCCCCAGCATCGTGGAGGCGCACAGCTTTCAAGGGCTCAGCCTTTCGTCTTCAGGTAAGCGTCGCGCACGTCGGAGACGGCATTGGCGTGCGAGGAGAAGCCTTCGTACAGCGCAAGCTTGTGAGCATGCGCTGCGAATTCGGGATAAGCAGGTGCTGTGACGTAGCCTATCGAGCTGCGCTTGACGAAGTCAGTGACCGACAGCGGGCCATAGGTGCGCGCCCACCGGCTGGTTGGGAGCACTGCGTTCGGACCCAGACAGAAATTGCCGATGCTGACGGGCGTGTGCGGTCCGAGTAGAATCTCGGCGGCCTCGGTGATGTGGCCGAGATGCGCGAAGGCGTCGGTGGAGAGAATTTCGAGGTGCTCAGGTGCGTAGGCGTTGACGAAGGCGTAGCTCTCCTCGATCGAGGAGGTCAGCACGACGCCGCCGCATTTTCCTGTCAGCACGGTCTTGGAGAAGCCGACGCGCTGTTCCGTCATCCGGCCCCAATGCTCCGGAAGGGCCGCGATGGCTTCTTCCGCAACACGGCGGCTGTGGGTGACGAGATAGGCGGACGAATCCGGGCCGTGCTCGGCTTCGATCAAGAGGTCGAGTGCTGCAAGGCCGCCATGCACAGTGTCATCGGCAAAAATCATCGCCTCGGAGGGGCCTGCCGGCAGGCCTGTGTCGATCACGCCTGACAGGAGACGCTTCGCGGCGACGACCCACGGGCTGCCCGGCCCGACGATCTTCAGCGCCGGTTTGATCGTTTCCGTGCCGTAGGCGACGGCGGCGACGGCCTGGGCTCCGCCAACCTTGTAGACTGTGTTGACGCCCGCAAGACGGGCCGCAACCAGCGTCGCGGCGTCCACGCTTCCATCCGGCGCCGGCGGGGTGACGATCGCAAGGTTCGGCACACCGGCGACGACGGCCGGAACCGAGGTCATCATCGTGACGGACGGGAAGGAGCCCTTTCCGCGCGGCACGTACAGCGCGACGGACTGGATCGGAGTGAAGCGGTCACCGGCAAATGCGCCCGGGCGAATTTCCTTCAGCCACATGGCCTCGGGCTTTTGCTCCTCGTGGAAGGTGCGGATGTTGGATATGCCGAACTTGATCGCCTCGATGACGTCGTCCTCGACAAGCTTGAAGGCGGCATCGAACTCGGCCTCGGTCACCTGGATCGAGCTCTCCGACACGTCCGCCTTGTCCAGCTCGCGGCCGAAGCGGGAAACAGCCCGGTCGCCTTCCGTGCGAACCGCCTCGAGGATCGGGCCCACCTTCTCGATAAAGCCGGAGATATCGGTCTCCGACCGGCGAAGCAGGGACGATTTTTCGTCTGAAGAAAGCTTCGAATATTCGTAAAAGGAGACTTCAGTCATTGTGCACGTAACCTTGTTGGCGTCTTGGTCAAGCGCCGGCGAAAACCCAGCAAAGGGCACAGCTTCGCCGCCGATGTCCGTTCGATCGGCTGTCTACTCAAACCAGTGGCTCAGGTCGAGGATTGATGTTCCGCTTTATTTCATTTTGACCGAGTGAAACATGTATATACATGCCATGTCAACGCACTATGCACCGAGAATTGTGCGCCGCACCTTGCTGGCGGTCATGTGTCAGATGGAGGCGAGGAAACCGCCGTCGACGGGGAGGCAATGGCCGGTGATATAGCCCGCCGCGTCGCTGGCGAGAAACACGACGGCGCCCCCGAGATCAGCCGCCTCGCCAAAGCGGCGCTGCGGGATCCTTGTCAGCATGCGCGCCTGCCAGTCATCGTCCTCATAGAAGCCATCGGTCATCGCTGTCCTGAAATAGCCGGGCGCGATCGCGTTCACGCGAATACCGGCCTCGGCCCATTCTGCGGCGAGCGCACGCGTCATTCCAAGCAGACCGGATTTGGATGAGCCGTAGGGAACGGCGGTCGGAATGCCGACAAAGGAGGTCAGGGAGCAGAGATTGATGATGCTGCCGCCGGTCTCCTGCTTGGACATGCGCTTCGCCGCCGCCTGCGACCAGAAGAACGCGCCCTTGAGATTAGTTCCGACAATCCGGTCCCACAGCGCCTCGTCCACATCGAGCGAAGGCGCGACCTGCTCGATGCCGGCATTGTTGACGAGGATGTCGATCCTGCCGGTAAGCGCGCATGCCTGTTCCAGCGCTGCGTCGATCGAGGTGAGGTCCCCGACATCTTGTGCGATAGCGATGCAGCGCACACCCAGGCCTTCTACCTTGGTCTTCGTGTCCTGCAGCGACGCCAGCACTCTCGCCGTGATGCAGAGGTCGGCGCCCGCATCCGCCAGCGCAAGGGCGATCGCCTGGCCAAGGCCGCGGCTGGCGCCGGTGACGACGGCGACCCGCCCCTTCAGATTGAATGGATGTCCGGACATGTGATCCCTCCGATGTTGCGCCGAGGAAAGCATCTTTCCGCGATCATATCTATACATATAACGGTCGTGGCTGATCGCGCCGCCGTCACTGGCCTTCGTCGGGAATGTTCAGCAGATGTCCGCAGGCCTTGCAATGCACGGCGTCGGCATCATGGCGCTGCAGGCCGCATTGCGGGCAGGGGAAGTTCACCTTGTAGGGACGCACGACCGCCTGCGCGAGGCGGACGAAGAGCGAGATGCCGACGATCATCGTCACGATCGATGTCAGCTTTCCCATGGCGCCGGGCAAGGTGATGTCGCCGAAGCCCGTCGTCGTGACCGTCGCCACGGTGAAATACAAGGCATCCACGAAGCCCTCCCATCCGCCTTGGCGGTAGAAGAATGTGGTGTAGACGAAGCCGGTGACGATGAAGAGGAAGACCACGAGGTTGACGCAGGCGCGTACGACATCCAGCAGATGCGCACAGCCAAGGCGCCGCAATCCCTCTTTCAGGAATGGGCTGTTGCCGATCGCCCAGATCCGCATGGCCCGCAGGAAGGTGAAGTTGAACAGCAAGTCCGGAAGCAGCAGCGTCGCCAGGATGAAAAGATCGATCCAGCTCATCGGTCGTTTCACGAAAGCCTTCAGGCTTCCGGCAACGATCGCCTGGGCGATCAGTTCAATCGCCACCCACACGGCGATCATATAGTCGATGATGAGATAGGACGGCCCGGTCCTCAGATATGGCCCGAACAGGAAGAAGGCAAGGATAGCGAGGTCGACGAAGGCAAGCAGACCCTGCAGCTGAAGCGAGCGGACATCCCTTCCGCGTTGCAGCCAGTTCAGTTGCTTTCGGAGTGTCTTGACGATGCCGTCTGCATCGTTTGAATCGGTGCGCGCGTTGCTCATGCGCCAGAACTATCAATCGCCTTCAGCTTTTCAACCGTGAAGGTGGGCGGAAATGAAATCGGAGCAGCGACATCCAGCAACTGCAACGTGTCATTTGCCTTGATCCTGCCACGCTGGCGACATTTGGGTGTTACATGCGCGTAGTATCCCTCCTTGCAACAAAGGAGTGTGCCATGCAGGACATGACCATGTCGGAAGTGTTGAGGGATCCGATGATCCGCCAGATGCTGCGGGCCGATCGGATCAGCCTCGGCGTTTTCGCCGAATTGCTCGAAACGGCGGCCAAAAAGCGCGCGCAAGCCTTTGCCGCAAACAGAACGGCCGCGTTTTGCGCCGGCATGCGTGCCGAACAAGCTGAAACACAGGTCAAGACGGCGTCTTGAGCGACTGTCTGCCAACGCTCGGTTTCGGGCGTTGAAAGCTATTTCATCGCATAATCGAAAGTCTAGAACCCGTCCTCGCCCCGCGAGGACGGGTTTACCGATCCGTAACCCCACGGACCACGGTGTTTGGGACCGCTGTCCGTTTGATGGCATTGCTTCATGTTGCCATGCAACTGAAAGTACGTTGCTTGGTTAGCTGGTAAGGTTACCAGCCACGCGATGGGGGACAATACCTGCCTTGAAAGCAATACTGCTGCAAAAGCCTTGCATCCAAACCTTGAAACGACGAATGCAAGTCTTGTTCGTTTTGTCGCAGTCTAGATGCGGCGCTGCGTGACCTTGTCGAAGAAATGCACGTTCGGCGATTTCAGCGAGAGCTTGACGACCTGGCCCGGTGTCAGGTCGGCGCGTTCGCGCATGACCCAGGTGATCTCCTTGCCTTCGACCTCAAGCGCGACATGGGTTTCAGATCCTGTCGGTTCCACCACGCTGACGGTCGCCGGAACGCCGTCGTCTTGCGCGAACGCCAGGTCCTCAGGGCGAATGCCGACGATGACCTCGCGGCCATCGGTGTTTGCAGCGCCCTGCGAGAGCTCGACCTGTTGGCCCGATGGCAGTACCAGTCGCGGTGTGTCGCCACCCGTCAGTTTGCCTTCGAGGAAGTTCATCGCCGGCGAGCCCATGAAACCCGCGACGAAGACATTCTGCGGCCGGTCGTAGAGCTCGAGCGGCGTGCCGATCTGCTCGACCTTGCCGCCCTGCAGCACGACGATCTTGTCGGCCATGGTCATGGCTTCGATCTGGTCGTGCGTCACGTAGACGATCGTGGTCTTCAGGCGCTGGTGCAGGGCCTTGATTTCCGCGCGCATTTTGACGCGCAACTTGGCGTCGAGGTTGGAGAGCGGCTCGTCGAAGAGGAACACCTTGGGATCGCGCACGATGGCGCGGCCCATGGCGACGCGCTGGCGCTGGCCGCCGGAGAGCTGCGCCGGCTTGCGGCTAAGCAGCGGCTGCAGGCCGAGGATGCCGGCAGCCTCGCCGACCTTTTTGTCGATCTCCGCCTTCTTTGCGCCGGCCAGTTCCAGCGCGAAGCCCATGTTCTGGGCGACCGTCATCTGTGGATAGAGCGCGTAGTTCTGGAATACCATCGCGATGTCGCGATCCTTGGGCTGCAGATTGTTGACGACGCGGCCGCCGATCGAAATCTCGCCTCCGGTGATCTCCTCCAGCCCAGCGATCATTCTGAGCAGGGTCGATTTTCCGCATCCGGACGGGCCAACGAGAATGACGAACTCGCCATCGGCAATGTCGACGTCCACGCCGTGAATGATGTCCACGGCACCGTAGGATTTCTTGACGTTTCTAATGGCCAATCCGGACATAGAATTCCTCCCTGTGAGACCTGCTCAACGCTCACTGCGCACGCGAAGTGCCAGATATGGCTTGCCCGGCAGCTCGACACCGAAAGCGGCATCGGCCTTGCCGCCGCGCACGATCGCGCCGTGGCGTGTCGGGTGCGGAATCGGCGCTTCCACCTTCTTGGCGGGCGTGATCGTCATGTTCCACGTGTCGATGATGTCGACCTCATAGTTGTCGCCATCTTTCGGGAAGCCCGAGGACCAGACGACGGGCTGATGCTCGCCGAGATAGATGTAGCGCAGGTCGGTGCTGCCATCGCGCACGCCGGAAACGCGGGTCCACGGCCATTCGCCGACAGCGCCCATGGGATCAAGGCCGTGTGTCACGTCCTGCTCCAAGAGGTTACGGAAGAAGCTAATGCGCTTCCAGGCTTCGCCGCGCAGCTCGCCGCCCTTGGCCCACCAGATCAGATCATCAGGGTGCGAATAGGTCTCGCCATGTCCGGCATAGCCGCCGCGCGTCACGGTGATCCAGAAGCGGTGCACCAGTTCCTGCGCCGTCAGGTTGCCCCAGCACTGCACGATGTTGCCTTCATATTCCGGCTCGTCATTGACGACGGGCTTGCCATAGGCGTCGCGCCAGGTCTGTGTCAGCTTGACGTCGGGGTTCTGAATGCAGGTATGCGTGACCCATGGCTTGCGGTGATCGAAGTTCATCGACACCTCGCCGTTGTGGATCGACTTCAGGTGCTGGTAGGGATCGTTCTCTTCCAGGATGTGGAAATAGCGGTCCCACTGCTCCACTGGCTTGGTGTCGAGCAGGAAGTCGTACTCGTTGGCGAGCGCCCACCAGACGTTACGGTAGGCGGCAAGGCGTGCCGCGAGATAGGCGACATAGCGAAAATCCTGTTCGGCCGACATGTCCGCGTAGCCCCAGCGATCGTAGGGGTGGAACATGATGATGTCGGCTTCGATGCCGAGTTCGCAGAGAGCCGCGACCTGCTGTTCGAAATGGCGGAACATGACCGGGTTCGGACGATCGAAATCTTCCTTGCCGTCGGCGCCACTTTCAAAAGAGGGATAGAGCGGTTCGTTGGTGTTATAGGGGTAGTCCTTGGGGAATACGCCCATGCGGATCTTGTTGAAGCCTGCGGTCTTCAGCGTCTCAAGCGTCTGCGCCTGCATCTCAAGCGGCTGATGCGTCCAAGCGTAGCAGGTCGTGCCGAAGGAGAGGAACGGCTTGCCGTCGGCGTAGGCAAAGTGGAACTTGTTGCGCACGCGAACCGGGCCATGGTTGCCCGCAGACGGTGCGATCGCGACGAATGCGCCGGTCTTGCCGTTGAGCTCGGCGGTCTGCGAACGCGTCTTAAACGACCATTCGCCTTCGACATCGGGCATGAAGCGTACGCGATAGACGCCATCGCCGTCATAGAAACCCGGCACGCGGACTTCGCGGCTCTTGTGGGTGAAGACGGCGTCGAGGCTCACGTCGAGATAGGGATTGCCGCCGGACGGGCCGTTGAAGGCCACTTCGAACACACCCCATTTTTCGACTGTTGCTGTGGACATGAAAGATCTCCTCGAAAGACTTTGAATTTCGGTCGCTCAGCCTTTGACCGCACCAGAGGTGAGGCCTGAGACGAAGTACCGTTGGAAAATGAGATAGACGAGCGTTGCGGGCAGGACCGTCATGACGATCGCGGCGTTCAACTGGCCGTAATCGCTGGAGAACTGGCCCTGGAAGGACATCAGGCCGAGCGGCAGCGTCCACATGTGTTGGTCCTGAAGAAGCACCAGCGCCATCGCGAATTCGTTCCAGGTGGAGACGAAGTCGAGGATGAGGAGCGCAGCCAGAACCGGCAGGCAGACCGGCAGGAAGATGCGCCGGAAGATGGTGAAGTGAGTGGCGCCATCAATCAGCGCGGCCTCGGACAGCTCCTTCGGCAGGCCCTTGAAGAAGCCATGCAGGATGAAGACCTGGTAGGGAACGCCGAAGGCGATGTAGGGCAGGATGACGCCGGGATAGGTGTCGATCAGGCCGAAGGAATTGACCAGCGTGAAGAGCGGCGCCAGCATCACCTGGAACGGGATCATAGTTCCGAAGACGACGATAAGCAGCAGGAGCTTGCTTACTTTCATCTTGATCTTCGCCAGTGCGTAGGCCGCCATCGCCGACATGGCGAGGCCAAGCGGCACCTTGAAGACGGTGATGATCACGCTGTTCATGAACGACTCGGCGAAGTTGCCGCGGCTCCATGCACTGGCATAGTTCTCGAAGGCGAATTCGACCGGCGGCATGAACGCGCCGGTGCTTGTCACCGCTGCCTTCGTCTTCAGCGATGTGAAGACGATGAAAACGAAGGGCGCGAACCAGACGAGGGCTACGATGATCAGCGCGATCCACAGGCCGATCAGGACGGGGTCACGGCCGGGCTTGTTCGTGGTGGTGATGGTTTCAGACACAGAGATCGGTCCTGATGATGTCATCGTCATTATTCGGTGTCCTCATGCTTCTGCGTCCAGCGCAGGTACGGCACGACGATCGCGATGGTGATCAGCAGCAGGACGACCGAGATGGCGGCGCCGCGGCCGAAGTCGAAGATCTGCATCGCCTGCGTGAAGGCCCATAGCGCCAGCATCTGCGTGGATTGTGCCGGTCCTCCGCCGGTGAGGCCGTAGACGATATCGAATGCCTTCAGTGACGAGATGATCGAGAGAACGAGCACGATGGTCATCGTGGTGCGCAGGGCCGGAAAGGTCACATGCTTGAAGATCGCCCAGCGGCCGGCGCCATCGATGCGGGCGGCTTCGACCAGCGTCTGCGACACGTTCTGAAGGCCGGCCAGGAACAGCACCATCGAGAAGCCGACGGACTGCCAGAGATAGGCGACGAAGACCGAGTAGAGCGCGATGTTGCGGTCGCCTAGCCAGTCCTTGATCCACATCTGCAAACCCATATTGGTCATGAGCTGGCTGAACAGGCCGAAGAAGGGGTCGTACATCCACTTCCACATCGTTGCGACGGCGATCGGCGCGATGATGACGGGGAGATAGAAGATGGCGCGAAACGTGTTGCGGCCGAAGATCTTCTGATTGAGCGTCAGCGCCAGCAACAGGCCGACCATCGGCGGGAAGGCCACCGACATGATAGTCCAGATGACCGTGTTCTTGAAGGCGACCCAGAATACCGGATCGCGCGTGAAAATGTACTGGTAGTTAGCCAGGCCGACGAAGGGGCGTTGCGGATCTAGTCCGTTCCACTTCTGGAAGCTGAGGAGCACGACGTTTAACATCGGGTAAAGCGCGAAGACCGCGTAGATCGCCATGGCAGGCGCGAGCAACAGGAGCGCCTTGAAGCGCGGGTCGTGTGTTCGATTTTTCAATGACATGGGTATCTGCTCCGCGCGACGTGTGTCTGGCGAGTGGCATTGGATTGAGCGGTGGTCGGTCCCAGCAAGGTGCGGGACCGACCGATGTCCTGGGAGGACTTAGGTGCGACCGGCGATGAACGTCTGCAGCTGCTTCGCTGCATCGGCAGGTGCCGTGTTGCCGGCTGCGACGTCGTTGATCACGCGGAAATACTCGGTCGTGACGTCAAGCGGGAAGGCCTGGTCGCCGTTCATGTATACCTTGCCGTAGGTCTTGAAGACATCAAGCCATTCGGCTTCCAGCGGCTTCTGGTTCGCGTACTGGACGTTCTTGTTGACCGATGTCGAGCTGATCTGGCCGACGAGATCCTGCTGCACCTTGGTCGACAGGAAGTAGTCGAGGAACTTCGCGGCGAGATCCGGATGCGGGCTCTTGGTGCTGATGTAGTTATACTCGGCAAATCCGTAGAGGCGCTGCGTGTTGGTCGGGAACGGGAACATGCCGTAGTCGTCCAGATTGGCGCCGCTGGTTTCCAGCTGGCTGACCAGCCAGTCGCCTTCCAGCATCATCGCCGCGCGCCCTGCCGTGAACAGACTGTAGGACTGCTTGTTGTCGATGCCCATGAAAGGCTGCAGCGTATAATCCTTCGTCCACTTGGCGAACTCGGTGAAGGCGTCGGTGGCGCAAGGCTCGGTAGACCAATCAGCCTTCATGGCCTTCAGCGCGTCGTGCTTTTCGGCGCCGCACTTCGTTTCCAAGATGACGTCCATCAGGCGCATGACGTGCCAGTTGACCGATCCGCCGAAGGTGAAGGCGGGAATGCCGGCGGCTTTCAGCTTTTCCGCGTCGGCCAGAAACTCTTCATAGGTCTTCGGCTCTTCGGTGATGCCGGCCTGCTGGAACAGCTTCTTGTTGTAATAGACGGCTTCGCCCTTGAAGGTGAAGGGAACGCCATGCTTGCCACCGGGATAGAGGTCGGCGAATGCGGCTGCAGCCGGAAGCAGCTCATCGTTCCACTTGTATTCGGTGTAATATTTGTCGAGCGGTGCCGAAAGGCCGGCCTTCACATATTCGCCGCCCAGGCCAAGGCCTGCCCAGCTGAAGTAGATGTCGGGGCCCTTGTTCGAGCCGGCCGCGACACGCAGCGCGGTCTTGTGCTCATCGATGGCGCGCTGAACGATTTCAACCTTGGTGCCGGGATTTGCAGCTTCGAAGTCGGTTGCGACCTTCTTGAGCGCGACGTTGGCAGCGTTGTTGTCGAAGTTCAGCGTCCAGAGCGTCAGGTCTTCCGCTTTCAGGCTCGTCGCGGTGATCGCGAGCACGGATAGCGTGGCCATGAGTGTAGTCTTGATCGTCATTAAACCCTCCCTTGTGCGGTCCTCTCCGCCAATGTTCACACTCTCGAAAATTTCGACTGAAGTCAAGACTTATTTCGAAAATGAACAAAGTAGGTTGCATATATGCTAAAATTCGGGCTTTAATTTTCGAAGCAGGAGATTTTACGCGTGGGATAGGCGCTATTAATTTCTGTTCAGAAATATCTTGCGGCCGAGCGGCGAGTCAGCGCTATTTCATGGAGAGGAGCTGTGAATGGTTGGCATAAGGGAGCTTTTCGAGGATCAAACCGCGCCGGCGGGGCGCATCGTACGCGCGATTGCGGCGATCGGATCCGCGACCGCGACACAACTGGTGAAGTCGACAGGGTTGGCGCGGTCGACCGTGTCCACGCTGCTCACCGAGCTGAAAGATAGCGGCGTCGTTCTCGACGTCGATACGAAGAGCAACGGTTTTGGGCGGCCATCACAGCTTTTGTCTCTGAATCCGGCGGCGGGACGGTGCGCCGGCGTGCTCCTTGGGCTTGGCGAAATCCGCATCGCGATCTGCGACCTCGCCCACACCGTACTGTCGGATATCTGGTTCGCGATGGACACGGACTATACGCCTGAGGACGCCGCGCGATGTGTGCGGGCGAGCCTTGAAGAGCAATGTGCTCTCCTTGGTGTGGAAATGTCCGAACTGCTGGGCGTGGGGTTGGCGATTTCCGCGCCGGTTTCATATGACGGTGAAATCCTCAACGGCTCCATCTTGCCGACATGGTGCGGCACCAATATCGCCGATGTGTTTTTCGAGCAGCTCGGTTGCCCAATCCATGTCGAAAACGAGAGCCATTGCGGCGCTCTAGCGGAAATGACCTGGGGAGCGGCGGTTGGGGAAACCAACTTCGTCCTCTTCAAGTTCGACCTCGGCATCGGTGGCGCCATCGTCATCGACGGCACGGTGCAGCGCGGCGCCCATGGATATGCCGCCGAGTTCGGCCACATGTCGCTCGATCCGCGCGGACCGCTGTGTCGCTGCGGCAATCGCGGCTGTCTCGAGACCTTCGCTGGCGGCTTCCAGCTGCTGAGATATGCCGAGCAATCCTTGCGTGAGCCCGTCAGCATCGAACAGTTTGTCGAACGCGCGCGCAATGGCGATCCAGGATATGCGCGACTTGTCGATGACGCGGCCGAGATGGCGGGCTGGGGAATGGGGATTGCCTTCACCATCCTCAATCCCCCCTTGTTCATCATCGCAGGCAAGCTGGCCGAGGTTGGCGAGAGTTTTATCGGTGGACTCGAGCGAAGTTTCGCCCGCCACTCCGTCGCGCCGCCCGCGCACTCGCCGCAAAAGCGCAAGCCTCGCTTCGTCGTCGGCACGTTCCGGGGCAACGACGACACGGTCATGGGCGCGGTGGCGCTCGTGTTGCGGCAACACGGACGCATCACCAACGAAGCGTCGCCTGTATCCTGAGTGCCGAATCGGCAGTTTGGAGGAGGCCTATTCCGACGTCAGGGCGTTTCGGATGCTCGATATGACCATGGTGGCGGACGCCGCTCCGGGGTCTATATGGCCGAGAGATCGCTCGCCGAGCCGCGCGGAGCGCCCCTTGCTGGCAACCATATCCTTGGTCGCATCGCGTCCCTGTTCGGCCGCTTCCAGTGCCTGTGAAAAGCATTGTCGCAAACCGTCTCCGCGTGCCCTGGCCTCCTCGCAGGCCGCTGCGGCCGGTGCCCAGGCATCCACCATCGTCTTTTCGCCGATCTCGGCCTTGCCGCGGTCTTGGATGCCCCTGGCAAGGGCGGCGAAGACATCGAGCAGATCATCGTCGCCAAGTGTCGCCTTGCCTTTCACTGCTGTGCCAGCCCGCATGAAGGCGGTTGCGTAAAGCGGGCCGGAGGAGGCACCGACAGCATTCAGGAACGCCTTGGCAGCCGTGTTGAACAGCGTCGTCGGATTTGTATCGGCAGGGTCAAGTGCGTCGGTGGCTTTGGCTGCAGCGGTAAAACCGAGCTCCATTGCGATCCCGTGATCAGCGTCGCCAATGACGCCGTCCAGCTGGCACAGATTGTCCCGCTCTGCGGTCATCACGTCGGCGATATCCTGGAAGAGGCGCTGAAGGTCCTTCGTCGTCATCTCACCCATCAGATCGCCTTCCCGCTGCGAAACATTGCGCAATCGCATGGATGATCGATCAGCGCCTGCAATTCGTCATCGAGCGCCATGAGCGTGATTGATGCACCAGCCATTTCGAGAGAGGTGCAATAGTTGCCGACGAGCGAGGTGTGAATGACAAGACCAGCCTCGTCCAGCCGCGCCTTCACCCGGCGCATTATGATGTAGAGTTCCATCAGCGGCGTGGAGCCGAGCGAGTTGATCAGGACGGCCAAGCGGGTTCCCGGCGCGATAGTTGCATCCTTCAAGATCGCATCGAGCAGTTCGTCGGTGACAGCGTCGGCCGGCCTCAGCGTTTCGCGCGAGACGCCGGGCTCACCATGGATGCCCATGCCGACTTCCATCTCATCGCCGCCGATCTCGAAATTGGGCCGCAACGTCTGCGGCAGCGAGCAGGGGGATAGGGCGACACCCATGGTAAAAGTGTGGTCGTTGGCCTTGCGCGCGACACGCTCGACCTCGTCAAACGAGTACATGAGATCACAGGCAGCACCGGCCGCCTTGAAGACGAAGACGTTGCCCGCGACGCCACGGCGCTTTTCTCGCTGGTCGCGCGGTGCGGAGGCGACGTCGTCGGTAGTCACCACGGTGCGTACGTCGATATCGTCCATGGCAAGCATTTCCGCCGCCATGTCGAAGTTCATCACGTCGCCCGCGTAGTTTCCGTACATGAAGAGAATGCCTGCGCCGTGATCAACCGCCTTTGCGCATTCGATGATCGGATCGGGCGGAGGCGAGGCAAAAACGTTGCCGACAGCCGCAGCATCCGCCAGCCCCTTGCCAACGAAACCGAGGAAGCTCGGTTCATGGCCGGAGCCGCCGCCAATCACCAGCCCCACCTTGCCATCGCGCGGGCCGCGCTTCGCAACGATCGATCGCGGCGATCCGTCGATGGCGTAGAGATGGTCAGGATGCGCCGCGAGGATGCCCTCGAGCATTTCATCGACCGCCGCGCCGCCGTCATTGATAAGCTTTTTGGTCTTCACGCTGGTCCTCCCGATTGACGCGTCTGGAAGGCTATAGCTACGCCTTCCAGACGCAAGATCAATCCGAAAGCGCGACGGAGGTCGTCTGATATGGGGAAAGAGTGAGCACGCCGCCCATCAACGCGTCGGAGAGCCGGAGCGATCCGAGATCAACCTCCTGGTCTCGGCCGGTGATGTTGACGATCCAGAGTGTTGCGCGCGTCGCCGCCTTCGTCGCGAACGCCAGAACGCGCGAGGGGTTGGAAGACAGGCACTCCCTCCACTCGGTGCCGGCGAGACCGGCGAGCGTCTTGACCGCGTTGAAGAGCGGGCGGCGTCCATCGGCGGTGAAGGGCTCATCCTGTCCGGCAAGGAGGCCGAAACTTCCGGTCACAGCCGAGAGAGTCAGGCATTCCAGCTCGGCGTCCAGCACCTTTGCCACATAGGCCATCGCAAAGGCTTGCGCGAAAAGAGCGTTGTGACGCGGATCGGTGTTGGCCATCGGTATCCGGCCGCCCTTCGGGTTGTCCATCGTTCGGCTTCCGTAAGGATTCTGCCGCATCGGAATTGTCGATGGGCCGATGCGATAAGGCTTGTCGCCATAGATTGCGCGGACCGATCGCGTGATGAAGGGCAGGGCCTCCAATGTCTGCATGACGCTGAGGTCATCGGCGGCATGGACGATCGGGTTAGTGCAATGGCTGATGAAGGAAAGCGGAGCGGAAGGCACACGCTTGCGGTTGAGCTCGGTGAAATAGCTGAGCATGCCGCCGCCGATGCGAATATCCGGGAATGCCGCATGCGCGGCGTCGTAGACATCTTCGAGCGGCGGGCATTCCGGCCACTTGCTGCCCGGCGGAGTGGATTGGCGATCGACCGATGGCGAGATGATGATCGCGTCCGGCTTGAAGCCGGCATCGCGCATCTGAGTTGCGATCAGCGTCGTTTCTTCAAGGAGCAGCTGCTTGCACGGCAGCGCGATCTCGAGCGTTGATGTGCCGGGATGAAGCCCGGCCACCTCGGCGAAGCGCTTGAAGGCTTCCGCACCATGTCCGGCCGCAGGGTCGAAATGAAAGAGCAGTTCCTGTGGCTTGATCTCGCCAAGCACGGCGCTCGCCGTGACTACGGCGCCCGCTTCTTCCGGCGTTACGATCATGCCGATTGCTGGCATGCGCCCGCGACGCTCGCCGAGCGTCAGTGTCGTCAGCGACGAATGGCCATTTGGCGTCGCAGCCAATGGCTTCTGGCGCTTGTCGGCAATATCGAGGACGATGCGCTGCTTGACCGTTTCACCGGCCGGTATCTGGTAGGGCCAGGGCAAAGCGAGCGGGCGCACATAGGTCTTGTAGGAGGCATCCGACCAGTTGCGCTGGTCTTCCATCTCGAAGACATCGCCTTCCATGCCGCACCGCGCCGTCACGTTGGTCATGACGGTGTGGGTGATCGCGCTCATGTTCATGAACGGCTGCCACGGCTCGATCTGGTCAGGGAACCGCGTCTCGACGCGCTGTCCGTCGGCATGCTCGACGGTGACGGGCGCGCCGGCAACGCCGACGATCGGGTGAAGAATGCAGAAACCGCAGCGGTTCGTCTCAAAGCCTATGCCGGAGATCGCATCGGCCTCAAAAACCAGAGGCGAGCCGGCTTGCGCCGAGATGCGCACGCCGATCGACAGCTCGGTCGCATTCGTTCCCTTGCAAAGGGCGGTGTAGCGGACCGAAAAGGCATCGTCCCCTTGCTCAATGGTCAGGTCGGCGATTTCGGGGGCGTAGGTGCCCCAATCACGATCGCGCACGAGATAGGAGACGGCGCGCAGTACCTCCACACCGTCATAGGCGATCGTGCGTAGATTGCCGTCGCTGAGATCAGCGGTCAGCCTGCCCGCGGTGAGACGGACAGGCTCCTGCTCAACCGCATGCGTTCCGTAGATCCGGAAGCCGTCTGAAGGCGTGCTCATCGCAGCATCGCCTTGACATCGACCGTCTGGCCGCTGGCGGCGCTGTCATAAGCTGCCTCGACGAGCGCGAAGGTCTTGAGGTTGTCGGCGCCCGAGGTCGAGGTTTCGCCGCCGGAGGCTAGGCGCTCGGCCCAGTGCTGCTGGATGGCGTAGACGCTTTCCTGGATATTGTGCCAGGGGCGCGATGCCCAGGAGAGCAGCGTCGGCGACACGTCAGAGATCTCGGTGCCGTTCTTGCCTGTTACTTCGAGCTTGTAGCCCTGCGACAGGCGGATGCTGCCTTCGGTGCCGTCGAGTTCGATCAGCGTCTCGGGGAAAGGCTCGGTCGAGAGCTTGGAGGCATAGCTGACATCGACGATCGAGGTCGCGCCGCCTTCGTGGTCGAGCAGGATGGTGGCGACGTCCTCGCCCTTGATCTTGGGGTTGACCCGCTTCGTGCGGGCGCTGAGCGCTGCCACGTCGCCCAGGATATAGCGGGCGATATCGAGCGTATGGATGCCGAGATCTTCGATGATGAAGCGCTCGCCTTCCGCGAGATAGGGCTGACCCGAAAAGACGTCGTAGCCCGAACGGAACGAGAAGCGGCCCCAGAAAGGCTGGCCGATCGCGCCGGATTCCAGAACCTTCTTCACGGCCTGGATCGGCGTCTGCCAACGGAAGTTTTCGTGTACCATCAGGGGCAGCCCGGCATCGGCGCAAACCTTGACCATGGCCTTGGCGTCGTCGAGCGTCTTTGCGAATGGCTTCTGGCAGATCGCCGGCACATTGTGTGCGGCAGCCATCTCGACCAAAGCGCGGTGGCTCTGGACGGTGGTGGCGATGTCGACGAAATCGAAGCCGCCATCGGCGAACATCTGGGCCGCATCGCTATAGCGCCTGTCGATGCCGAACTGGTCGCCGACGATTTTCAGCCGCTCGGGGTCGCGATCGCAGATCGCCACGATCGAAGCCCCGGCAACGTCCTGCCACGCATGCATCTGGTTGACCGCGAAAAAGCCGCAGCCGATGAGTGCGCCATTCAATTCCGTCATTGCTTATCCTGCCTTTGCCATTTGCATGAGAGTCACGCGCTGTTGCAGACGGCGCTGCGCCTGATCCACCACAACCGCGATAATAATGACCAGCCCCTTGATGACCATCTGCCAGAAGGACGATACGCCCATCATGACCAATCCGTCGGACAGGATACCGATGACGAAGGCGCCGATGATCGTGCCGCCGATCGTGCCGCGTCCCCCCGACATCGAGGTGCCTCCGAGGACCGCCGCGGCGATCGCGTTGAGCTCGAAGCTTTCGCCGGTGGCCGGATGCGAGGCCATCAGTTCGGACGAGATGATGAGGCCGACGATCGCCGCGCACAGGCCCGAGAACATGTAGACGAAGATCTTCACCACATCGACCCGGATGCCGGACATGCGCGCTGCACGCTCGTTGCCGCCGACGGCGAAGATATGCCGGCCGATCGGCGTCGAGCGCGCCACGTAGGCGGCAATTAGGGCGAGCACGATCAGAATCCAGATCGAGACCGGCAGGCCCAGCATGCGGCCGGCGCCGAAGACGTCGAAGCCCGTCGTCATGTATTCCGGCTTGCCCACGAGATTGGGGAAGGTCTGGCCGTCGGAGGAGAGCAGCGCGAGGCCGCGTGCGATATAAAGCGTGCCGAGCGTCGCGATGAACGGCGCGACGTTGAGCTTGGTGATCAACAAGCCGTTGATCAGGCCGATCGCCAGGCCGACGGCCAGCGTAATCAGCACGATCTCATAGATGTTGAAGAAGATCGTGTAGCCGATCGGCAGTTCCACGCCGTTGAGGATCAAGGCGCCGGCGACCATGCCGCACAGGCCGACGATCGAGCCGACCGAAAGGTCGATGCCGCCGGTGATAATGACGAAGGTCATGCCCATGGCGAGGAACGCGTTGAGCGCGACGTGCTTCGACATCAAGATCATGTTGGCCGTGGATGTGAAATTCGGCGCGAAGATCGCGAAGAAGATGATCACGGCAAAAAGGGCGATGAAGGTTCTGAGCTTCATCAGCGTGAGGAGAATGGAGCCGCTCGACCGCTTGGCCCCGAATGTGGAAGAGGTGTCCGCCGTCATGACGCGAGCTTTCCTTGGTGTCCGTGACCTTTGGCAGATGCCGCGATGATAGCCTCTTCCGTTGCTTCGCTTCTGTCGAAGACGGCGACCAGCTTGCCGTTGCTGAGAACGGCGATGCGGTCGGAAAGGGCCATGACCTCTTCAAGGTCTGAGGTTGAAAACAAAATTGCAAGGCCCTTGGCGGCCAGTCTGCGCATGGTGCGGAACACGTCCGCCTTGGCGCCGACATCGATGCCGCGGCTGGGCTCGTCCATCAGGAGAACCTTCGGGTTGGTCATCAGTGCCTTACCGATAACCACTTTCTGCTGGTTGCCGCCGGACATCGAGGTGACTTCGAATTCCGGGTTTGGCGCTTTTATGGAAAGATCGCGGATCATGTCGTTGATGCCCTGCCTTTCGGCGCCTGCCTTGATATGAAAGATCCGCGTAAAGTGATCGAGGCTGGCGAGCGTCAGATTGCTGGCGATGGAGAGCACCTGCACCAGCCCTTCGCGCTGACGATCCTCGGGGATGAGGGCAAGCCCCTTCCTGATCCGCCCCGTCGTATCCTGCGCGCGTACTTCCTGACCGTCGATGAAGATCTTGCCGGTTGAGTGCTTGTGGCGGCCGATTACGCATTCGAAGAACTCGCTGCGTCCCGCGCCCATCAGGCCGTAGATACCGAGGATCTCGCCCGCGCGGACCGAAAGCGAGACGTGATCGACGGCCAGACCGCCGGTCCTGCGCGGCAGGCTGATCTCCTCGGCGCGAAAGGCTTCCGGTCCGAGCTCATGGTCGGCTGCCTTGGCGAAATCCTTGGCATCCGAGCCGATCATCGAGCGGACGATCCACTTGGTGTCGATGTCGCGGACCATCGCATGGCCGGTGATCTGGCCATCTCGTAGCACGGTGATGTAATCGCCGATCCGCATCAGCTCTTCCAGCCGGTGCGAGATATAGACGATGGCGACACCCTGCGCCTTCAGTTCGGCGATGACCTTGAACAGGATTTCGACCTCGGCGGCCGATAGCGCCGATGTCGGCTCGTCCATGATCAGGATGCGGGCGTTGAGCGACATCGCCTTGGCAATTTCGACAAGCTGCTGCTGGCCGATCGGCAGGTCCTCGACCATGGTTTCGGCATTGATGCCGGCATCCAGGCGCTTCAGAAAGGCGTTTGCCTTTTCGATCTGCGCCTTGTGATCGATGCCGCGAATGCCGCGGGTGATCTCGCGAGTGGCGAAGATATTTTCGGCCACCGTCATGTTGGCGAAGAGGTTGAGCTCCTGGAAGATCATGCCAATACCGTGCGCCTGGGCGTCGGCAGGGCTGTCGAAGGAGACCGTTTCGCCATCGAGGACGATGCGTCCAAGCGTTGGCCGCTCGACGCCGGCGATGATCTTCATCAGCGTCGACTTTCCAGCGCCGTTCTCGCCGACCAGCACGTTGACCGCGCCGCGCCGGAGCTCGAGGTCGGCGCGCTTGACGGCCACGATGCCGGAATAAACCTTGGACACCTCTTCGAGGCGCAGGATAACGTCGTGTTCGATCGTTTCGCTCATCACTACGGCCCTACCGTCAGTTCGGCCGGGGTCACCAGCGGCAACTGGCCGGATGACGGCAGCGGGAAGGCGCCGGTGACCGTGACGGTCTTGCCAGTCAGGCCGTCGCGCGGCAGGGGCCCCAGGAGCGCGGCATTGATCTTCTCGTTGAACGCCTTGCCGAACTGGGCCCACTCGATCTGGTTCTTGAATTCGTTGAAATTGACGAACTCAAGCGTATCGCGCAGCGCCGTTCCGCGCACGGCGGGGCCAATCTGCACCTTGGCGTCGGCCTTTCCATCGCCATCGGCGTCCAGATCGATCGTGGCGGCGCGCGACGCGGTATCGGCGGCGACAACCTTACCGCTCAGCTTGACCGCATAGGTCCAGGGCGCACTCGCCTGCTTGCGGGGATTGCCGTATTTCTCGCCGGCCTGATCCGGGCTGGAGGCAGCAAGCGCCACGACGTCCTTCAAATCGCCGGCCCGCTTTTGCAGATAAGGAATTGCCTGCGACTGCCAGATGGCCTCGACCTTTGCCGCGGGATCGAAGGCGCTCTTTGCGGTTTCCGCAGCCTTTTCTTCCGCCGTCGGCGTTTTGATGATTTTGCAGCCCGGCAGTGCCATCGCAAGCAATGCGATCACAACCGCGCTTCTGACCCTCGCCATCCACGAAACTCCAATCTTATGGAATAGGATAAGAAACGAAGAGCGCGGATGATCGCGCTCTTCGCCAGTGGTCTCAAGCTGTCGTTACTTGGCGATCGCGAAGGTTTCGAGCTTGGAGGCGTTGTCGGCGTTGATGAGAATGCAATCCATCAACTGCTTCTCTTCCTTGGGAAGAGTCTTGTTCTTGATGTAGGCGTCGGCCTGTTCGACAGCCATCTGCGCCTGTGCGTAGGCAGGCTGCAGAACGGTGGCCTTGATGCCGCCGGACTTGATGGAGTCGCGGACGTCGTTGGAGCCATCGAAGCCGACGACGATCACGTCCTTGCGGCCGGCGGCCTGGAGAGCGGCGATCGCGCCCATGGCCATCGTGTCGTTGCCGGAGATGACGCCCTGGATATCCGGGTTCGCCTGCAGGATGGTTTCCATCTTGGCGTAGGCTTCCGTCTGGCTCCAGTTGGCCGACTGCTTGGCGACCGACTTCAGATCCGGATAGTCGTCGATGACGTCATGGTAGCCCTGCGAGCGGATGCCGGCATTGGTGTCGGATTCCTTGCCGACGAGCTCGACATAATTGCCCTTCTCGCCCATCAGCTTGACGAATTCCTGCGCGCCCAGCTGGGCGCCCTGGTAGTTGTTGGAAACGATCTGCGCGGCGGCAACGCCCGTGGCGTTGATTTCGCGGTCGATGAGGAAGGACGGAATGCCCGCGTCCTTGGCCTTCTTGACGGCGGCAACGGTCGCATCAGCGCCGGCGTTGTCAAGAATGATGGCCTTCGCACCGCGGCCGATGGCGGTGTCGATCATCTGGGATTGCTTGTTGGCGTCGTCGTCATGCGTCATCACGAGCGCTTCATAGCCCAGTTCCTTCGCCTTGGCTTCAGCACCTACGGCTTCAGCCTTGAAGAACGGGTTGTCGTGTGCGGGGGTGATGATGGCGATCAGGTCCGCCGAAAAAGCGGGCATGGCAACGCCAAATGCGAGCGCGCTGGCAAAGGCAGCGACGGTCAGTCTACGTGTCAGTCTCATTGGTTTCCTCCCAAAAGAAGCCCTGTTCCCAGCAGGGCGGTGAAAGGGGAGGGGTTGCCCCCTCCCGGGATCGGTATCAGGTGATACGCTTGATGCTGTCAGCGATCTCCTGCGGTTCGAACACGCGCTTCCAATCGTCCTTCATCAGGGCGGGAATGCCGAATTCGATAGCCTTGTTGCAAGCGTCCGAGAACACGCCCTGGACTTCGCCGAAGATGACGGCGCCGAGTACGTTCAGGTGGCCGAGCAGGAAGTCGCGGGCAGCTTCTTCCGGAACGCCGCGTGCGACGCACTCATCCATGGCCTGCTTCATGACGACGAGCAGCGAAGCGGCAACGGTCTCGGAGAGACCCGGCTCCAGCATCGCCATCTGCTCGACGGTGACGCGGTGCGAGCGCATGACCGGTGCCCAGATCGTCTTGGCGATTTCTTCGCCGACGGCGTAGGCTTCTTCCGGACCCTGCATGAGAGCCGAAACGATGTGCTGCTTAGCGAAGAGGCCGCCGAAGTGGTCCTTCTTGGCCTGCATGTCGGTTTCGTCGTTGAAGATCGGCGGATGGCACGGATGCGTGACGAAGTACGTCAGATCAGGACGCTCCGGGAAGTGGCCAGCGAATGGCGCGGCAGCGTCAAGCGCAACAACCATGGTGCCGGCCTTGAGCTTGTCGTTGATGCTGGCGGCAACCTTGCCGATATGCGTGTCCGGAACGGCCAGGATGACGACGTCGACGCCGTCAAGCGCTGCGTCTACGTCCACGGTCGAAAGGCCGAGGTCGTCCTTCAGGCGTGCCTTGCCGACATCGCTGATTTCGACGTGGCGAACGTCGTAGCGCGAACCCTTAAGGTTCTTTGCAAGCCGGTAGCCCATTTTGCCGCCGGCGCCGAACAGAGCAATGGAAGTCATGTTTCCTCACTTCGTGTTTTGCTGGAATTGTTAACGTTGCTGGTATGATGAGTCAATCACCACCCCAGAATAAGTATTACTTAACCGCGTCGAGCCTGTTGATGGCGTCGACGTTGCCTGCCGAAGCGCCCTTCGGGTCGAATTCGGAGGCGAGCCAGGTGTCGACGATCGACTTGGCAAGTTCCGGACCGATCACGCGTGCGCCCATGGTGATGATCTGTGCATTGTTGGACTTCGCGGCGCGCTCGGCCGAGTAGGTGTCGTGCGTCAGCGCGGCGCGGATGCCCGGAACCTTGTTGGCCGAGATCGAAACGCCAATGCCGGTGCCGCAGATGAGAATACCGCGCTCATGCTGGCCGTCGACGATGGTCTGCGCGAGGTTCTGCGACAGGTCGGCGTAAAAGCCGGCCTGGCTGAGATCGTGCACTTCGAGGCCCGCCTTGGTGGCGAGGTGGGCGGCGATCACGTCAAGCAATGGCTTGCCGGCGCTATCCGCTCCGATGGCGATTTTCATGGTCCGTGTCCTTTCAATCATTCGGGGGCTGGATGAATGGAATTGGTGGCTGCGATCAGATGACCGCGGCAACGCGCTTCAGAATGTCGAGATAGCCTTCGACGGCCCAGGCAGAGCGGCCGATGAAAAGGCCGTCAATGTGCGGTTGCGTAATCAGCTCCTCGCAATTGCCTGGATTGACGCTGCCGCCGTAGAGAACCGGAACCGCCCGACCGAGCACCTTGGCAGCCACATCGGCGATGCGCGCGTGGCGTTCGTCGGCATAGTCGGCGGTGGCCGGAATGCCGTTCACGCCGATCGCCCATACCGGTTCGTAGGCAAGAAGAATTTCCGCGTCCTTGCCTGATGTGGTCACGCGCGCCAGCGCGCCCTCAACCTGCCGCTTCAGCACCGCGTCGGCATCACCAGCGTTGCGCTCGGCAAGCGTCTCACCGATGCAGATCAGCGGGATCAGGCCGTGCTTGACGGCGCTTTCGACCTTCAGGCCGACGGTTTCGTCAGTCTCGCCGAAGTGCTCGCGACGCTCGGAGTGGCCGAGCTCGACGATGTCGAGGTTGCAATCCTTCAGCATCGGAGCCGAGATTTCGCCGGTCCAGGCGCCGGCGGCGTCCCAATGCATGTTCTGCGCGCCGACCTTCACCGAGCTGTCGGCGAGAGCGTTCTTGACCTCGCGCACCGCCGTGAAGGGCGGGATGACGAAGCGCTGGATGTCCGCGTGGCGATCGCCATCGGCGACTGCCAGCTTTTCGGCAAAGGACAGAGCCTCGCCAAGCGTCTTGTTCATCTTGAAGCTAGTGCCAACCCAGTAGCGCATGTTCAAGCCCTCCGTCCGTCGCGGATCTGTGCGAAATAGCCGTCGGTTCCGACCTGGCCGCCCTTGAGCGCGATCTGCAGTCCGTTGGTCGGCGCGTAGTTGCCGTGCGCGGTGCAGAGTGGCGAGCCGGGGGTCTGCGGCAGTGGCAGCAAGGTCGTCAGAGCGTCCACACGCAGTTCCTGCAGCGCGTGGCTCGACGTGTCGCCGCCGGCAATGACCGCGCGGGGCAGCTTTTCGGTTTCGATCAACCGGCGCAGGATCGTGCCGAGAGCTGAGCCGAGGCGATGGCGGGATCCGGGAATACGATCGATATCGGTTCCCTTGTCTGACGATGAGCCGAGCGCCGTGTGCAGGATGACGCTGCGGCCTTCCTTCAGGCGCTGGACGCCCTCAGTGACAGCCGTTTCGATGGCGCGGTCACCGCTTTCGCCGACGAGATCGAGCGGATCGACGGCTATGCCGTCAAAGCCGTTTTCCGTTGCGTTGCGGATCTGCCGTTCGGTGGTTGGCGAGACGCTTCCGGACACGACGGCAAGGCGATCGACCTTGCCGGGCTCGGCGAAGGTTGTCGGTTCGCCAAGCAGCCCTTCGGCCTTCCATGCCTGCAGCAATGCGTATTCGACGCCTGACGAGCCGGCTGTGAACAGGCCGCCGTCGCGCTTGGCCCGCCAGACCTGACGGCCGGCGAGAGCCTGCGACTGGGCGCTGTCCACGTCGATCAGCAGGATGCCATCGAAGTCCGCGATCGTCTCGTCGATGCGCTGGTCGGCATCGGGCGCCGCCGTGGTGACGAGATCGGCGAGCGCTACGGGCAGTGCCGTCTGTTTTGCCAGATGCAGCGTCAGGTCGGCTTCGGCCATCGGCGTCACCGGATGACGGCTCATGACCGGATGGCGATCGATACGATAGTAGCGATCCTGGTAGGCGGCGAAGAGATTGCCGAAAGCGGTGAAGCGCTTCAGCTGCGGCGCGCCGACGACCACAGGTACGACCGGCTGGCCATAGAGTGCCTTGCCGATTTCGATCGCCTTGCCGATGTTGCCAACCGCAGGGCTGGAATCGAAGGTCGAGCAGACCTTGTAATGGCAGATGTCGGCATCGAGCGCCTTCAGCCATTCGAAGATCGCCGGCAGATGCTTTTCCATCCACTCCGGCGTTTCGCTGCGGCTGGTGCCGGCAATGCCGAAGGCGCGGTAATCGGCGAAACGCTTTGCCGTCGCGGTGCTGGGGATGCCGAGGAAGAGCACGGTCGGCACGCCGTTGGAGGCGAGCGCTTCCATGACGTCGGCGGAACCGGTGAAATCGTCACCGTAATAGGTAAGCAGAGGTTTGGTCATGGTCTCAAGCTGCCTTGCCGTCGCCGAACTTCGCGATCGAGGCCGCGAGTTCCGGGTGATCCTTGGCGTATTCGTCGAGCGGGATGTCGGCGACCGCCGCCTGCCAGGCCTGCTGCACGGCGCGTACGCCGGCCGCCGGGCCACCAGGATGGCTGACGATCCCGCCGCCGCATAGATAGAGCAGGTCGGTAGTGCGGCCGGTGCGGTTATAGGTGTCCGGCGCCTGGCCACCCCACTGACCGGAGCCAGCGACTGGCAGCGGGCAGTCGGCCTTGCTGAACAGCGGCGTGCTGACGGCCTTGAAGGATTCGACGAAGCTCTCGTCCGGCTCCCAATACTTGATGCGGATGCCGTTGATCTGGAACTGGTCAACACCGAGCAGGCGCCAGAACTGCTGGTAGACCTTGAAGTCGAGACCGGCGCCCGGATCGCGGGTCAGGATGTCCCAACCGTTGCGATGGGCATGCAGCACGAGGCCCGAACGTTTGCGCAGGAAGCTCATGCCGCCGAAGCCGATCGAATTGATGTTGACGACGGCGCAGTTGCCGCCGGCCTTCAGGACGAGATCGTGATTGCGCATCATCTCGTCTGGATCGGCATGCGAGATGCCGAAGGCGTACATGACCTTCTTGCCGGTCTTCTGCTCGTGATCGAGGATCTTTGGCATGATGGCCGCGACGCGCTCCTTGAGCGGTGAATAGGCCGGGCTCATCAGCTTTTCGTCGTCCTTGATGAAATCGACGCCGGACTCGATGAGTTCGCCGACAAGTTCCGCCGTCTCATGCGGGCGCAGGCCGAGCGCCGGTTTGACGATCGTGCCGATGATCGGCCGACCTTCGACGCCGGTCAGCCGGCGGCTGCCGGGCAGGCCGAATTGCGGGCCGGGGTGGGTGGTGGCGAAGGCCTCAGGCAGCTTCATGTCGACGATGCGGATGCCGCTCATGCCCTTGATCGAGAATACGCCGCCGATGGCAATGGTCATCAAGGCGGAGAGATCCGTACCGATCGCGTCCATCGGGAAGGCGATATCGGCATCGGCGCGGTGGATGGGGCCGCTGCCGGGTGCAACTTCCGGCCAGGTCGGGTATTCCGCATCGGGCAGGTGGCGAATGGCGATAACACGTGCCGCGACGCGTGCCTTCAGCTCTTCCGTTTCGCCGGGAACAGGGACGAACGTGCCGGTCGACTGATCGCTGGCGATCTTGGCGGCCATGGCCTCGACGCTGCCGGTCGTTTCGATGCGGTAGGTAACTGTGATCATCATGAGGTTTCGTTGCTCCTCCTGCCTAGGCCGAAAGTTTGCCATGGCGTCAACTCATGAACTGGTATAATGAGTATTCCAATTTCTGCAACGAAAATTTTTTGAAAGAGCGCATACCGATTTCCGACGACGGCCTTTCGTGCCGGGACGCTAGCATGCATAAAGGAGGGATATTGTGAGCCAGCGAGACACCATGAACCAGCCAATCGAACAGATCGTGCGTCGCAAACTATCCGATGAGGTTTTCGATCGGCTGGAGAGGATGATCACCTCGGGCGAGCTTCGCCCCGGTGACGAAATGCCTTCGGAGCGGGTGCTGATGGAGCGCTTCGGGGTTGGAAGGCCGGCTATCCGCGAGGCGATGCAGTCGCTGGCCAATATGGGCCTGGTCAACATCTCGCACGGAGAGCGCGCCAAAGTTCTGCAGTTGACCGCAAGATCGATTTTCCGCCAGGTGGACCTGACGGCGAAGATCATGCTCGCGCAATCGGCCGACTCGCTCGATCACCTCAAGAGCTCACGCATCTTTTTCGAGCGCGGGATGGCGCGCGAGGCGGCGGTCAAGGCCACGCCTGCCGATATCACCGATCTTCGCGATATCATCGAGGAGCAGCGTCGCTCGCTCGGCAACGCGGAAGACTTCATCGCCGCCGATATGCAGTTCCATACGCGGATCGCGCAAATCTCGGGTAACCCGATCTTCGTTGCCGTCAGCGAGGCGATGCTGGCATGGCTGAAGGCCTATCACACAGACATGCTGATCTGGACCGGCAAGGAGAAGTTCACGCTGGTGGAGCATGAGCAGATCCTCGACTGTCTCGCTGCCAACGATGCGAATGGTGCGGAAGCGGCGATCTTGAAACACCTTGAGCGCTCTAGCGCGCTCTATACCAACCGCGACTGACGTCGCTTCCATCGGCGAATACGAAAACAGCGACCTGCCTGCCAGGCGGTCGCTGTTTTCGTTTTGAGATGCGAAAGGCCCCGACCATTGCGGCCGAGACCTTTTTGAGTGCTGAAATCAGATCTCCTTGATCAGCTGCTCGGCAATACGCACGCTGAGCGCCGCACCCGTCAGTGTCGGGTTCATGCAAGAGGCCGACGGCATGACGCTGGTGCCGGCGATGAACATGTTCGAGTGGTCATGGGTGCGGCAATCGCGGTCGACGACTGAGTCCTTCGGATCGTCGCCCATGCGGGTCGTGCCCATGACGTGCTGACGGTTTTGCCACTTCACGTCGGTCGACAGGACCTCGGCGTCGAGCAGCTGGGCAATCTTGTTCAAATCTTCCAGGCCACGATCGCGGCCGGCATTCCAGTAGTCGGTGACCGAGTAATAAAGCACCGGAACCGGGATGCCGAGCGCATCGAACTTGGTCTTCGACGGCGTGACGCGGTTTTCGGCCAGCGGCAGCGGCTCGAAATCGATCGCCCAGTTCAGCGAGCGGGCCGAGTACTTGCGGATCTGCTCGTCGAGCTTGGAGCCCATGATGCCCTTTTTGATGAAGCCTTCGGTCATCTGGGCTGTCGGTACCGTATTGCGCACCTTGATCTTGTAGCTCGGGTAATCCTTGCGGAAGGCGCCGTCACGCTGGTTGAGATAGACCAGCAGTTCGGTCGGGCCTTCGCCCGGCCACATGTCCTCCTTGGTCAGCATGTTCATGCTGATGCCGGTGTGGTCCATGAGGTTGCGGCCGACCTGATCCGACGAATTGGCGATGCCGTTCGGATACTTGTCCGAGGTCGAGATGAGCAGCAGCTTGGCGGACTCGATGCCGTAGGCGGCAAGCACGAAATAGCGCGCCGTCAGCCGGTGCTCGGAATTGTCGGGCTTCTTGTACCAGACCGCAGTGATCTTGCCGTCGTCGCCCGCTTCCACCTTGTAGACTGGCGAGTTGTCGAGCAGCTTGGCGCCATGGCGTTCGGCTTCGTCGATGTGCATCGAGCCGTCATACTTGGCGCCGATCGGACAGACCGGATTGCAGTTGTTGTTGCCGGCGCAGACCGGGCGGTTGCCGTAGGGGCGCGAGGCGCGGCCATGCGGCTCGAGTACCGGGTTGAAGCCGCCGACCGAGAGCTTTTCAGCCAGCGTCGCGAACATGTAGCTGGAATTCAGCTGCTTCATCGGGAAGGGCATGGAACGAGGCGGCATCGGACCACCGCCCTGGCCGCTTTCGTCCTGGCCGTCCATGCCTGTGACGCCGAGCTCCAGCTCGGCCTTGTTGTAGTAGTCTTCTAGATCGTCATAGCCGATCGGCCAGTCGCGGCCGCGACCGTAAAGCGACTGGATCTTGAAGTCGTTCGGAATCATGCGCCAGAGGGCCGAACCGAAGTGCCAGGTCGTGCCGCCGACAACGCGCAGGTAGGAGGTGTTGTATTTAACCGGGCCTTCATACTGCAGATAGTCGCCATAGGTGGATGGCGCCCAGGGCATGCTGGGGAAGGGGGATCCGGCGCCCTGCAGCTTGGCGTTCGCCAGCGAGAGCTTGACCGGAGCGTTGCGGAAGGTCTCAACGATCTCGCGGCGATCGACACGCGGACCGGCTTCGAGAATGATCACCTTCTTGCCGGCTTTGGCGAGCTGTGCGGCGACGATGCCGCCCATGACACCCGATCCGATGACGATCAGGTCCGCATCATATGCGTCGTTTGCCATTGTCTATATCCTGTCAGATCTTGCTGCCGGGCTTCGGTCCCCAGGCGTTCGGGCCGGGACCGTAGGTCGGAATGGGAAGGAGGCCCTTGGTCGGGCGGTACATGAGCGATTTCTCGTAGGTGATGAGTTCCGCGTCCTCTGGGTCGCCGACCACGCCGAGATACCAGGCGGAGACGAGCTTCGCGGAAGTCTTCATCTCGGGCTCGGCGGGCTTTGTCGCGAGAAAGCTGTCCATGTCCTTGGCGCCGGACTGGCTCACGGCCTGCTGCAGGGCGGCGATGTCTGCTTTCAGCGTCTTGCTGCGCTTGGAGAGTGCTGCAAGGAAGCGTGCGCCGAGCACGGGGTCGAGTTCGTAGCCGGTCAGGAATTCGGAAAGCTTGGTGAAGCCCTGGACGTCATCGTCGGCCGCGAACGCCGATACTGGTGCTGCAAAGGAGGAGAGGGCGGCCAGTCCCCCGACGGCCACGGTGGCGCGCAGGAGGTCTCGGCGGTGGAGGGGCCGGCTCATGAGAGAGCCCGCATTGTTCGGGTCGATTGGCATCGCTGATATCCTCGATGAGGTAGTCAGAACTGGGAAAAAGGGTGAAATGGTCAGGCGTGGGCCGGCTGCCGCCTGCGGCGAGCAACGAGTAGCGCGATGACGAGTGCAGCGAGGATCAACGCCACGGCAAACGCCGGAACGATGAACGGTGCAACCGCTGCCAATACCGGCTTTTCTCCACCCTCGCGGACACGCAGGACATCTGCTGCGGTGACGGTCACCTTGCCGTTGCCGAAATGGCTCAGCACATAGTTGCTGACATCGGCGACGTCCTTGTCGGAGAGGCGATCGGTGTAAGACGCGTTCTCACCGAAGGCCGGCATGAATGTCGGAACGCCGTCGATCGTGCGCGACAGGCCGAACAGGATCGTTGCGATCAGGTTGTCCGGGTTATTGCCGCCGGTTGCGGTATTGTGAAAGAGCGACGGATAGTGGTCGTTGCCCTCGCCATCGACCTGATGGCAGGCGGCGCAGGAGCCGCTGAAGATATGGAAGCCCTTCTCGGTAACGGCCTGGCCAGGCAGGCCACGTAGATCGAGTTCGGCTGTCGAGGGCTTGCCGACATCATAGCGCGGCGTGGCTTCGCCAGTGGTGATCGGCTTCGTATCCTTCAGATAAACGACGAGCGACTTGAGGTCCGCCTCGGTCAAGTGCTGCATGCTGTGCTCGATGGCTTCCGCCATCGGGCCGGCTGCCTGCGCCTTGCCGACGACATGGCCTGTGCGCAGATACTGCACGAGTTCCTCGTCGGACCAGCCGCCGATGCCATCAACCTTGTCGGAGGTGATGTTCGGTGCGAACCAAGAGCCGATGGACGCGCCCGAAAGCGCCCGGCTTCCGCTTTCCGCCATAAGGAGATTGCGTGGCGTGTGGCAGGTGCTGCAGTGCTCGAGAGCCTCGGCCAGATAGGCGCCACGGTTCCACTCGGCGGACTTGGATGCATCCGGCTGGAAGCGATCCTTGTCGAGGAAGAGCAGGTTCCACACCGACATAGAGGCGCGGATGCTGAACGGGAATGGCAGCGCCGTCTTCTCCGGCGCGTGATCAATCGGCTTCACGTCCTGCATAAAGTAGGCGTAGAGCGCGGAGATGTCCTCGTCGGAGAGCTTGGCGTAGGCCGTGTAAGGCATCGCCGGATAGAGATGGCTGCCATCCTTGGCGACACCGTTGCGAACGGCGTGAGCGAAGTCTTCCTCGCTGTATGTGCCGATGCCGTCGGTCTTGGATGGCGTGATGTTGGTCGAGAAAATCTTGCCGAGCGGCGATTCGATCGCATAGCCGCCGGCAAAGGGCTGCCCGGAGTTGGGCGCGGTATGGCACGCGGCGCAATCGGCCGCGGTCGCCAGGTAGCGGCCCTTGGTGATCAGGTCGGTTGGCGTCGCCGTCTGATCTTGCGCGGAGGCTGCGCCAGTGATGGACACCAGCGCGGAGAGACAGAGTGCGATCGATCGCAGGCGTTTAAAGTGAGGCCGAGAGATGGCGGTATGCAAATGCATTATCGACGTGCTTTCATCAAGCATGAATAAACGACAACAGGCTTTGCATCACCTCCCACGAGCGTAGCCGATCCACGTCGCCGCGAGGACATATGTGAAAAACGTCGATTCAAGCCAATGTAAGAAAAGCAAATCACTGAACTTGCTTTGCTAAATCGCTCTAAATGAGGATATGGCTTTATGCGTCGACGTGTCACGCTCGCGACTTGGCAATCGTCATAACCGCGCTATGCTGCGTTTGAAAATCAATTTGTCATACAAACAGTTTTCACAGAAAATGAAAGCGGAACCGTGAAATTCGACCTGATTGACTTACGCATATTCCTGGCTGCGGTCGACGGCGGTAGTCTGACAGCCGCCGCTCGTCAGAACAATGTCGTCGTGGCGGCCGTAAGTGCGCGCCTGAGGCGTCTTGAGGAGGCGTTCGATCTCGAGCTCTTCGAACGTACTGGACGGGGGATCAAGCCGACCTTGGCGGGCGAAATGCTGGCAAGTCATGCCCGTCAGATACTGGACGACGCCCGCCGGATCGAGGCCGACCTCGACGCTTTCGCCGATGGCCGCAGCGGTCATGTCAGGTTGCTGTCAAACACCAATATGCTTGCAGAGCATTTGCCGCAGGCGCTTGGCGCCTTTCTTGCAGCAAGCCCGGATATCAGTGTCAGCGTCGAGGACAAACCGAGCCTCGAGGCGGTGAACCTACTGAAGCAGGGCCAGGCCGATATCGCGATTGTTGCCTCCTCGGCCGATATGACCGGGCTCGAGCGGTTTCGTTTCGTTCCCGACCGGCTGGTGCTGATCGCGCCGCGCGATCTCGACGTGCCGTTCGATGCTGTCGCGTTTCCGCGCATCCTGGATTTCAAGCTAGTTGGCCAGCAAGGCAATCCGGCCTTGATGCAGTTTCTAGGGCGTCAAGCGAACGAGCTCGGACGCACACCGCATTTCCGGCTGTTGATTGCAGGATTTGAAGCGACGTGCCGGGTTGTCGAACAGGGAGCTGGTGTGTCGATCATTCCAGAGAGTGCTGCACGACGCTACGCACACTTCATGAATCTCAAGGTCGTGCCAATCTCGGAGCCTTGGGCGGATCGCGAACTATACGTTTGCGTCAGAAACGAAATGCAGCTTCCAGGCTATGCGAGGATGTTACTGGCGCATCTGAAACACTACGTGCAAACGTTTGATGATGGCCGTTGAAAGTTGCCGTCATATCTTCGAAGCTATGCCAGATTCAGTGGAGCGTCAGCGTCTCTGGGCGATGTGGGTCGCGGAATCGGAATTGCTCGATCAGTGTCATGGCTTGCTGCAGCAGGAACTCGGCTGCCTTGAGATCGGTGTTCGCAAGGCCATGCACGCTGCCGCGAATTGTCGAAGCAAGGTCACCTGAGCTCGCCGCAAAACTTGCGTTGCCTTCGATTAATGCCTCCTTGGCACTTGTCTCCAGCGCATCGGCAACAGCGGCCAATATGTCCCGCCGTTCGCGGACACTCATCTGCACAATCGTCTTGGATCCCTTCATGATGGACGACCCTCCCTTCTGAAAGGCGTGCGGTTACTGCAGCCAATAATGCTTGATGTAGGCGCAATCGTCGGTTCATCAATGTGCCACCGTTTCTCCTTGCACGCGTTGGCTCCGACTGGGCAACCCAGCTGCGGTCCCTGCTTCCTCATCGGTTCTTCCATGCGTACTCATGAGCCGCAGATATAAGTCCATGCGGAGATCATGGTCTAATGCGGTCGCGGGTTCGGTGGTACTTTTAGGGTGCAGGAATATCTGGAATGCCCGGACAGTGAGAATGAAGCTCATCGTTTGCCGGAGGCACTCCTGTTTAATACCGACGTGAGACGGCGAGCGCCGTCCTGAAGGAGCGTAATATGGAAAAGCGGATACTTGGAAAAAGCGGACTGGAAGTCTCTGCCCTCGGCTTTGGCTGCATGGGCCTGAACTTCAGCTATGGCCATGCGCTGAGCACCCAGGAGAGCGTGACATTGGTGCGCCAGGCCGTCGAGCGCGGCGTGACGTTTTTCGACACCGCCGAGGTCTATGGACCTTATACGAATGAAGAGATCGTCGGCGAGGCGCTCCGGCCGATGCGTGACCGGGTGGTGATCGCCACGAAGTTCGGCTTCAATATCGTTGATGGCAAAATGGCCGGCGTCAACAGCCGCCCCCAGCAGATCCGCAAGGCGGCCGAAGGTTCGCTGAAGCGCCTCGGGGTCGATGTCATCGACCTGCTCTACCAGCACCGCGTTGACCCCAACGTGCCGATCGAGGACGTCGCCGGCACGGTCAAGGATCTGATCGCGGAAGGCAAGGTGAAGCATTTCGGCATGTCCGAGCCGGGCGCACAGACGGTCCGCCGCGCCCATGCGGTGCAGCCGGTCGCCGCGCTGCAGAACGAATATTCGCTGTGGACGCGCGGGCCGGAGACCAACGGCATTCTCGAAGCCTGCGAGGAGCTTGGCATCGCGCTGGTTGCCTACAGCCCGCTCGGCAAGGGCTTTCTCACCGGCGCGATGAACAAGGACACGAAGATCGGCGAAGGCGATTTCCGCAAGATGCTGCCGCGCTTCACGCCGGAGGCGATGGAGAAGAACCAGGCGCTGATCGATCTCATGAAGCGCATCGCCGAGGACAAGAAGGCTACGCCGGCGCAGATCGCACTGGCCTGGCTGCTGGCCCGGAAACCCTGGATCGTGCCGATCCCCGGCACGACGAAGCTGCATCGCCTTGAGGAAAACCTCGGCGCGGCCGAGGTGGCACTGAGCGCCGACGATCTCGCGCAGATCGAGACGGCTGCCGCCGCAATCCAGGTCGAGGGCGAGCGTTATCCGGAGCAGTTGATGAAGACGACCGGTCTTTAAGATACGAGCCCGGAATTGGAACTTGGAAACGGCGTGCCTCGGGTGCGCCGTTTCCAAGTTGGCTGACGCTCGCGGCTAGATCCGCTCGGCGAGAAAGTCGATCAAGGCCCGGATCCGACTCGCGAGATGCGGGTGGCCGGGATAGACGGCGTGGATATGCTCGATATCCTCGGGATTGAACGCTTCTAACACCGGCACCAGACGGCCTTCGTCGATATGCTCCTGCACGTGAAATGCGCCCACCCGGATCAGCCCAACGCCCGCGAGGCAGAGACTGCGAATGGTCGGCCCGTTATTCACTTCGACATTACCGTGGACCGCTTTCAGGAAGGTCTGCCCTGTTGCGGGGTCCCGAAACGGCCACTCTTCCCAGGTTTGCCGGAAGTTGAACGTCATGCAGTTGTGCCGGTCGAGATCGGCGGGCTTTTCGGGATTGCCCATGCGCTCGAAATAGCTCGGTGCCGCCACGACCACGCGCCGGCTGTCCATCAGCTTGCGGGCCTTCATCGAGGTGTCGCGAAGATTGCCTGAGCGGATCGCGACATCGGCGCGTTCCTCGACGATGTCGATGATCCCGTCGGTCAGTGAAAGGTCGAGCTGGACGTTCGGATAGCGGGTCAGAAATTCCGGGATCAACGGCACCACATGACGAACGCCGAAGGCGACCGAGGCGCTCACCCGCAGACGTCCGCGCGGTGCTGCCTCGCCGCCTGTCGAAACGATCTGCTCGGCTTCCTTGATATCCTCGAGAATGCGCTGCGCGCGCTCGAGATAGACCTCGCCTTCCTGCGTCAGTTGCAGGCTGCGCGTGGTTCTGACGATAAGGCGGGTCTTCAAGCGTTCTTCCAGCCTGCTCACAAGCTTGCTGACCGCCGAAGGCGACATGCGCAGCAGGCGTCCGGCCGCCGAAAAGCTCTGCAGTTTCGCTGTATGCACGAAGACCTCCATCTCGCCGACGGTATTATCCACTGCTCACTCCTGTGAATTCAATTCATAACTATTGAGGCAATGTAGCTGCTTATCGAGATAATGTCAGTGGTCCATATTGCCGCCATCCCAAATCGCCGCTTGTCCGGCATCGTCACTGGATGGATTAACAATGCCCCTTGCCCTGTTTGCCTTAACCGTCGCGGCCTACGCGATCGGCACGACGGAATTCGTCATCGTTGGGCTCCTGCCCACCGTCGCCAATGATCTCAACATCGATCTGCCGCTCGCTGGCCTGATCGTCAGCGTTTACGCGCTCGGCGTTACCTTCGGTGCGCCTGTTCTGACCGCGCTCACCGGTCGCCTCGATCGCAAGCTGCTGCTTCTCGGCCTTATGGCGCTGTTCATTCTCGGCAATACAATGGCAGCGCTCAGCCCAGGCTACGCGCCTCTGCTTGTCGCCCGCGTTCTCTCTGCCTTCGCGCACGGCGTCTTCTTCTCCGTCGGCTCGACCATCGCCGCCGATCTCGTTCCCGAGAATAAGCGCGCCTCGGCGATTGCCATGATGTTCATGGGTTTGACGGTCGCGATCGTGACAGGCGTTCCCCTCGGCACGCTCATCGGTCAGACCTTCGGCTGGCGCGCGACATTTGCGGCTGTCGCCGGTCTCGGCGTCATTGCCTTCGCGGGTCTATGGATCCTTCTGCCGGCAAACCTCAAGAAGGCGCCGGCGGCAACGATCGGCGAGCAGGTCAAGGTTCTCGGCAGCGGCCGTCTGCTGATCGTCTTCGCCATGACTGCTCTCGGCTACGGCGGTACCTTCGTCACCTTCACTTTCCTGGCCTCTATCCTCGAGCAGGTCACCTTTTTCCAGGCCTCGGCCGTCAGTCTGATCCTGGTGCTCTACGGCATCGCGATCGCCATCGGCAATATCGCCGGCGGACGCCTCGCCAACCGTGATCCGATCAAGGCTCTTGCCTGGCTCTTCACCGCGCAGGCCATCGTTCTCGCCATCTTCAGCTTCACCGCCGTGTCGCCTTGGCTGACGATCCCGACGCTGGCCGCCCTTGGTTTCCTGTCTTTCGCAAATGTGCCTGGCCTGCAGATTTACGTCGTGAAGCTTGCCGGCGTGGTCCGTCCGGCAGCGGTCGATGTCGCCTCGGCCTTGAACATCGCCGCCTTCAATCTCGGCATCGCGGCGGGCGCCTGGGTCGGCGGCCTCGTGGTTGCCTCTTCGCTCGGCCTTGGGGCCACGCCGTGGGTCGGCGCCATCTTCGTCGTCGGCGCCCTCATTCTCACGCTCTGGAGCGGCTCGCTCGACCGCCGCGCGCTTGCTTCAACCAATACCGTCGCTTCCGCGGCCTGATACTATCGAAAGGAAAATCCTCATGAAACTCGTCAACGCCAATGGCGCTTCCATCCCCGCGCTCGGATTCGGCACGTTCCGCATGGAAGCCGCCGATACCGAACGGATGGTCTGCAATGTGCTGAAGACCGGCTACCGCCACGTCGACACCGCGCAGATCTATGGCAACGAAGCTGCCGTAGGCCAAGGGATCGTCTCGTCGGGTGTCGCCCGCGCTGATATCTTTCTCACCACCAAGGTCTGGGTTGCGAACTACGAGCGCAGCGCCTTCCTGGCCTCCGTCGATGAAAGTCTGTCGAAGCTGAAGACCGACTATGTCGACCTCCTGCTGCTGCATTGGCCGAACACCGTCGTCAGCCTGGAAGAGCAGATCGCCTCGTTGAATGACGTCGCCAAGGCAGGCAAGGCGCGCCACATCGGCGTCTCCAATTTCAATACGACGCTGATGAGGGATGCCGCGCGTCTCAGCGAACGGCCGCTTGCCAACAACCAGGTCGAGTATCATCCGTATCTCGATCAGCGTCCGGTCATCGAGGCCGCGCGCGAGGTGGGCTTGTCGCTTACCGCCTATTACGCGATGGCCGATGGCAAAGTTTTGAGCGACCATGTTCTAGCCGACATCGCCTCAGCGCATGGCCGCTCGATCGCGCAGATCGTGCTTCGCTGGATCGTGCAGCAGGGCTTCGTTACGCTGTCGAAGACCGTCTCGGAAGCGCGCGCTGCAGAGAACGCCGCGATCTTCGATTTCGCTCTGAGCGATGAGGACATGGCGCGCATCCATGCGCTTGCTCAGGCCGACGGCCGCATCGTCAGCCCCGACGGTCTGGCGCCTGAATGGGACCCGGCAGCCTAATCTGGCCGCTTTGCCCGCCCGATCTCGCGATTGTGATGGCCTTGCGACATTGGGCGGGCAGCCATGCTGAAAACGCTATTGCAGTGCAGCATGAGTGGGCCTAGGTGAACCCTTGTAAGACAAACCAGCATGAATGGAGACACACATGTCTTGGCACGCCCCTAAGTTCATCGAAGTCAGCTGCGGTATGGAAATCAACCGTTACGCTCCTGCCGACGGCAACGAACCGATCCTCTTCTAAGGTCGGCTAAATCCAATTTGACTTGTAATGTTTGAGGTCCGCGCGTGACAGATTCATCTGGCTTTCGCGGTCTGGTTCTTGGGGCCGCCGCGGGCGGCGGCCTTCCGCAATGGAATTGCGGTTGCCAGAATTGCCGCCTTGCGCGCGATCCGGCATCCGGTGTCAGGCCACAATCGCAATCATCGCTCGCCGTCAGTCTCGATGGCCACAGCTGGGCGGTTTTAAACGCTTCTCCCGATATCAGGCAGCAGATCATCGACAATAGCGCGCTGCATCCCAAGGCGCTGCGCGACAGTCCGATCAAGAGCGTGCTGATCACAAACGGCGATATCGACCATCTGGCCGGCCTGTTGATTCTGCGCGAGAAGCAGCCGCTGGACATCTTCGTGACGACGGCGATTGCCGGGGTCATCGACGACAACCCCGTCTTCCGCGCCCTTGATCCCGCCTTTGTGAAACGTCACACGATAACGCTCAAGCAGCCGTTTTCGCTACTTCCGGACATTGAGGCCCGGTTGTTCGCTGTCCCCGGCAAGGTGCCGCTGTTCATGGAAAACGGCGAACCCGAGCTGAAGCTGGAAGGCGAGCAGACTGTCGGCGTCGAGCTGATCGCAAAGGGCAAGCGCGTCTATTACATTCCAGGCTGCGCCCACATCAGCGATGGCCTCATCGAGCGGATCGACGGCGCCGACGCCTTGTTCTTCGATGGCACCGTGTTCACCGACGATGAGATGATCACGCTCGGCGTCGGCCAGAAGACCGGGCAGCGCATGGGCCATATGGCGATCAGCGGCCCCGATGGCAGCTTAGCGGCCCTGTCGAAGCTCGATATCGCCAAGAAAATATACGTCCACATCAACAACACCAATCCGATCTGGCGGGCCGGGCCCGAGCGCGACATGCTCGAGGCGAGCGGCTTCCAGATTGGCCATGACGGCATGGAGATCGACTTTGACTGAAGCACCTGACCGGCAGGCATTCGAAGCGCGCCTGATGGCGATCGGCGCGGATCGTTATCACGACAAGCACCCGTTCCACAAAATGCTGCATGGCGGCCAGTGCACCATGACGCAGGTCCGCGCCTGGGTGATCAACCGCTATTGCTACCAGAGCCATATCCCCATGAAGGACGCCGCCTTCATGTCGCGCCTCACGGATGCCGACATGCGCCGCGCCTGGCGCTCCCGCATCGAGGATCACGATGGTGGGCTCACCGAAGGTGGCGGCATCCGGCGCTGGCTAAAGCTCGCTGAAGCCGTCGGCCTCGATCCTGACTATGTGGCTTCCGGTCGCGGCATCCTGCCCGCCACGCGCTTTGCCGTCGAAGCCTATGTTCACTTCGTGCGCGAAAAGCCGCTGCTTGAGGCCGTCGCTTCATCGTTGACGGAGCTTTTCGCGCCGAAGATCCATGCCGATCGTATCGCCGGGCTGTTGCAGCATTACGCCTTCGCTGACGATCAGGCGCTCTCCTATTTCCGTCAGCGGCTGAACGAGGCGCCCGTCGATGTCGCTTTCGGCCTCGCCTATGTGCTCGACAATGCGAACACGCTGGAGAAGCAGGACGCGGCGGCAGCGGCGTTGACGTTCAAGACCGAGGTGTTGTGGGCGCAGCTCGATGCGCTACATTTCGCCTATGTTACGCCGGGCCTGATCCCACCGGGTGGCTGGGACGGTCGCGAGGGCGTGATCGGCGAGCTCGAGGAGATCGCGTGATGAGCGAAGACACGGTCGCGATAACCGGCAGCATGGTCGTCAAGCTGGCCCGTGGCGTGCGTTTGCGCCACGATCCGGTGCGCGGGCAGACCGTTCTGCTTGCACCTGAACTGGCGATGGCGGTGGATGAGATCGCCGTGAAAATCATCGAAGCGCTCGATGGCGAGCGCAATCTTGACACGATTGCCGACGACTTCGCCGCCGAATTCCAGGCGCCGCGCGAGCAGATCGCGACCGATGTCCTGGCATTCATCCGCGAGCTCGCCAATCGTCGCATGCTGCAGGTGTTGTGATGGGCGTCGAGGCAAGGGTCGTCAAGCAAACGGTTGCTCCGCTATCTTCAGTAGCGCCGCCGCCGATGGCACTGCTCGCAGAGCTAACGCATCGCTGTCCGCTTGCCTGCCCCTATTGCTCCAATCCGCTGGAACTCACGGGCATCAAGGAAGAACTGTCGACCGAAGAGTGGATCCGGGTCTTCCAGCAGGCTGCCGAAATGGGCGTCCTGCATCTGCATCTCTCTGGCGGGGAGCCGGCCTCGCGGCGCGATCTGGTCGAGCTGACGGCAGCGGGTGCAGCCGCCGGTCTCTATACCAATCTCATCACATCGGGTGTCGGCCTGACCGAGAAGCGCCTGCTCGAGCTCGCCGATGCTGGTCTCGACCACGTGCAACTCTCGCTGCAGGGAACGAACCCCGCGAGCGCCGATCGCGTCGGCGGCTATAAGGGCGGCTACGATCGCAAGATGGCCGTCGCCGCCTGGGTCAAGGCAAGCGGCATACCGCTCACGGTCAATGCCGTCTGCCACAAACAGAACATGGATCAGTTGGACGACATGCTCGATCTCGCGGTGAAGCTCGGCGCCCGGCGTATCGAGATCGCCACCGTGCAGTTTCACGGCTGGGCCGAAAGAAACCGCGCCGCACTGATGCCGACGCGAGAGCAAGTCGAGCGGGCAAACAAGACCGTCATCGAGGCCCGCAAGCGGCTGGAAGGCATTCTCGTCATCGACTATGTGCCGGCCGACCACCACTCGTCCTATCCCAAGGCATGCATGGGTGGCTGGGGACGGATCGGCCTGAATGTTACGCCGTCTGGCCGGGTTCTCCCCTGCCACGCAGCGGAGACGATCCCCTCGCTGACCTTCGATAATGTTCGCGAGAAGTCGCTGTCCGATATCTGGTATCACGGCTCCGCCTTCAACGCTTATCGCGGCGAAGATTGGATGCCGGAGCTTTGCCGAAGCTGCGACCGCAAGGCGATCGACTTCGGCGGCTGCCGCTGCCAGGCAATGGCGCTTGCCGGCGATGCCAGCGCAACCGACCCCGTCTGCATTCGCTCGCCGCTGCGCGACGCACTGACATTGCAGGCCGACAAGGATGCGGCGGCTATCCCTGGCGAGTTCGTCTATCGCGGTCGATAGAGGGTTGACCTCAAGCTTTGCGAAATCACACGCCGTCGGAAAACCGGCGGCGCGGATCGCGACTGCCCGCTGGAATACGGGCGGTTTGCCGTCCCACAACTCTGTGATGTCATACATCCCACGTTAACAATTGTGTCACGAAAGTGTCATTCCGTCTGACTATAAGCGGCTAAATTTCTTTCTGTTGATAGTCATGATAACCAATTTTTCTGCACAACCAGCCGCCGTGTCGGTGTCGGGTCTCAGCCTCCATTTTGGCTCAAACACGGTACTTAACAACGTCGATCTCTCGCTTGAGAAGGGCAAGGTTCTCGCGCTGCTCGGCCCGTCCGGTTGCGGCAAGACCACGCTTCTGCGCCTGGTGGCCGGCCTCTTGGCGCCGAACAAGGGCAGCGTAAAGATTAACGGAAGTGTGGTGGCCGATGCCGCTGGCGGCCTGTTCGTGCCGCCGGAAAAGCGCGGCCTCGGCATGGTGTTTCAGGACTATGCGCTCTGGCCGCATTTGAGTGTCGCAGACAATATCGCCTTCCCGCTGGAGATGCGCGGTGTCAGTCGCAAGGATTGTAAGCGGCGTGTCGCGGCAGCTCTTGAACGGGTCGGCCTCGGCGGTTTCGGCGCCCGGCGCATCAGCGACATGTCGGGCGGGCAGCAGCAGCGCGTTGCAATCGCCCGCGCCATCGTCGCGGAGCCGGCACTCGTCCTTTTCGACGAGCCCATGTCGAACCTCGACCGCGAGCTTCGCGAGACCATGGTGCGCGAAATCGGCGCGCTGATGTCGGATCTCGGCCTTACCGCAGTCTATGTTACCCATGATCAGAGCGAGGCGTTCTCACTGGCCGATCAGGTTGCCGTGATGCGCGGTGGCGTCATCGAGCAGATGGCGTCGCCCGAGACACTGGTGAGCGCGCCGGCGACGCCTGAAGTCGCTGCGTTCCTGCGCTTAGGCTGCGTTGTTCCTGTTTTTCGCGAGGAGAGCGGCCTTCGTCTCAACCAAACCGGTATCGTCCTCAAGGATGACTATGCCCCCGCTGGCGCGACCCATGTCTTGCTGCCGTCTCAGGCCGTTCGCCTGACATCGGGGGAGGGATTGCCCGCCGAGGTCGTCCACTCGCAGTTTCGTGGCGATGGCTATCTGACCACGGTTACGCTGGGCGCCGGGCCGGCTGCAAGCGAACTCACATTCCTGGCGCGCCAGCGCGCTGTCACAGGTGAGGTGGTCAACCTCGCCATCGATAGCGCGAACATGCGCTGGTTCACGCGTAACTGAAGCATATCAAACGCTTATGGAGGCACATATGAGCAGATCATTTCTTGGTGCGGGCTTCGCCCTCATCGCCGGCATACTCGCGGCAGGCGTCGCCCACGCCGACATCACCGTCTACTCTGCCGGCCCGGGTAGCCTGATCGAGAAGCTTGCTGCAGGCTACACCAAGCAAACCGGCCACAAGGTCGAGGTGTTCCAGGCGACGACGGGCAAGATCATGGCGCGCATTGAAGCCGAAGCAGCCAATCCGGTTGTCGACGTGCTGATTTCGGCATCTTGGGATACGGCGACCGACTTTACCAAGCGCGGCTGGCTGGTTTCCTACACGAGCCCGAACGCTGCCAAGGTTCCTGACTTCCTCAAGTCCGAGACGGCAGTTGCCCAAGGCGTTTCCGCGCTCGGTATCGCCTGGAACCCCGCAAGCAATACGCCTAAGCCGACCGAATGGGCCGACCTCGCAAAGCCGGAATACAAGGATCTCGTCAACCTGCCGGATCCCGCGCAGTCGGGTGCAAGCTTCGAACTGGTGGCTGCGCTTGCCGGTAGCCAGGGCTGGGACCTCTTCTCCAAGCTGAATGCCAACGGCGCCGTTGTCGCCGGCGCCAATGCCGAAGCGCTGAACCCGGTTCTGCAGGGTGCCAAGGCAGCCGTATTCGGCGCGGTCGATTACATCTCGCTCGCCGGCAAGGCAAAGGGCGAAACGATCGACGTCATCTTCCCGGCTTCGGGCACCGTCGTCGCGCCGCGCCCAGCAATGATCCTTAACTGGTCGAAGCATCAGGATGAAGCCAAGCAGTTCATCGACTACATGCTGTCCGACGAAGGCCAGAAGTTGGTCGCCGCCACCTACCTGATGCCCGCCCGCAGCGACATCCCGGCCAACCGTCCGCTGGTTGCCGATCTCAAGGTACTCCAGATCGATGCCGCTGCCGTTTACGGCAAGCGCGACGAGACGCTGAAGGAATTTGGCAAGATCTTCGCCGCCGGCAACTGAGACTGAAGAAGAATCGAGACTGAAGAGCATGAAAGCGAACGGCGCAGCCGGCACCGGGCCGATAGTATGGGTGGCGACATCGGGTTTGATTATCGTCGTGGCCGTGCCGTTCGTCTTCATTGTCCTCCAGGCGATTTTCCCTGAACTGGGGCGGAGTTCTCTTGCCGCCCCGTTCCTGCACCTTCCCGAGATGCTATCCGATCCCAAGCTTTTGCGAATGGGGGGCAATTCGGTCATTCTCGGCATCTGCGTCATGATGGCAGCCGCGTTGCTGGCCGTGCCGCTTGCGGTTTTCCGCGCCTTGTTCAAGGTGCCCTTTGCGATCTTTTGGGACGTGGCGCTGCTCGTTCCCTTCATGATCCCGCCCTATATTGCGACGCTCGGCTGGATCATGACATTGCAGCCGCGCGGCTATCTGCAGCAGCTGACCGGCTTTCACCTCGCCCCCTTTCTGTTTTCCCTGGCGGGGATGACGACGGTGATGGCGCTCAACACGTTTCCGCTGGTCTACTTCGCGGTCTCGCGCACAATTGAAGCTGTCGGAGCGCGTTATGCCGACGTGGGCCGCGTGTTCGGCGCCTCTTCCTGGCGCGCCTTCTGGCGCATTACGCTGCCGCTTTCGACGCCGGGGCTGGCCGCCAGCCTGCTCCTCGTCTTCGCGGCGGCGATCGAGGAATATGGTACGCCGGCAGCGCTTGGGCGGCGATCCGGCTTCGACGTTCTGGTAACTGAGATCGATCTGCGCATTTCAGACTGGCCCATCGATCTTGCGGGCGCCGCCGTCTTTTCGCTGATGCTGGTGATACTGTCGCTTGCCGCCTTCATGGCGCAACGGTGGATCCTCGCCCGCCGCTCCTATGTGACCACGGGCGGCAAGCCGCAAGCCAAGGATAAGCGCCCGCTCGGAATTCTGACCATTCCGGTTCTCATCCTTTTCGGTCTCGTAACGCTGCTTGCCACCGTGATCCCGCTTCTGGCCATCCTGGCGACCGCGCTATCGAATACTATCTCCGGCGGTCTGGCCGTCAGCAATCTCGGCCTCTCCAATTTTGCCGCGATCGCCGATAACAGCGCCGGTGCCTTGCGGGCGCTTGGCAACAGCTTCGCGCTCGGATTGGGCACGGCGCTGCTCACCGGTATCCTCGGCGCCGTCTCGGCCTATGCGGTGGCAAAAACCCGGTTCCGCGGCCGAATGATGCTGGATTTTCTAACAGCCTTGCCGAACGCCTTACCCGGCGTGGTCGTCGCCGTGGGCCTTATTTTGGCGTGGAACCAGCCGGTGTTACCGATCACGCCCTACAATACACCGCTTATACTGCTTCTTGCCTACTGCTGCATACTGCTCCCGCAGCCGATGCGTTACACCACCGCGGCGCTGCATCAGATCGGCGACAATCTCGAAGCCGCCGCGCGCGTCTGCGGCGCTGGCGCCTTCACGGCGTTTCGCCGCATCTTGCTGCCGCTGATCGCGCCGAGCCTGGTCACGGCTATGCTGCTTGTGTTCGCTGTCGCCACCCGCGAGCTCGTCGCGTCGATCTTGGTCGCGCCTGTCGGTATGCAGACGATTTCGGTATTTATCTGGCGGCAGTTCGAGCAGGGGTCGATCGGTCTCGGCATGGCAATGGCCTTCGTCACCGTCGTGCTGACCACGCTGATCCCGCTGGTTCTGCTGTCGCTTCTAAGGCGCAGCGGGCTTGTGGCGGAGTAAATGGGCATTGTGCCTGGTCCTTTGGTGCGCGAGATTTTTTCCACAGCCTTCGTGAGCTACGTCGGCATCAATCGGCTTCGGTTGCTGTTTATTCTTGCCGATCGGTGCAATTTCCCCATTGCTCTTACGGGTATATCAACTCGATTCGTTCGTTTTGGCGGCGGAACGGGGGCGGTGGCAAAGATCAGGGACAATGGCAGAACAGTTCGACATGTTCTCGGGCGGCGCAAGCCAGTCCTCCGGACAGACCCCGCGCAAGGGACCGCTGAAGAGCCATGCTGCTGGCGAAATCAGCGAGCAGACGATGGTCGATCGCCTGGTCGAGACGGGTCGTTATCGGATTTTGAAGAAGCTTGAGCCGCGCACCGTGGCCGCGATGCCGCGCGCCGGCTTTCCGCTCCGTGGCGTTATCCTCGACACTGAAACCACAGGTCTCAGTCACCGCAAGGATGAGATCATCGAGATTGGCGTCATCGCGTTCAGCTTCGACCACGATGGCAATATCGGCGACGTCACGGGCGTTTACGGCGGCATGCAACAGCCAACGGTGACGATACCGGCCGAGATCACCAAGCTGACGGGTATCACCGACACGATGGTCGCAGGCCAGGAGATCGATCTTGCGGCGTTGAAGGCCCTGATTGAGCCGGCCGACCTGATCATCGCCCATAATGCCGGCTTCGACCGGCCATTCTGTGAAGCCTTCTCGCAGATTTTCGCCGGCAAGGCCTGGGCCTGCTCCAATGCCGAAATCGACTGGTCGGCCCGCGGCTTCGAAGGGACGAAGCTTGGCTACCTTGTCGGACAGGCGGGTTATTTCCACGATGGCCACCGCGCGGTCGACGACTGCTTCGCGTTGTTCGAGGTGCTTGGCCAGAGTGCGAGCCCCGGCACCGCGTTTTCGGAGCTCTATGCGGCCAGCCAGCATGCGCGCGTGCGCATCTATGCCGAAAATAGTCCTTTCGACATGAAGGATCATTTGAAAGCTCGCGGTTACCGCTGGTCGGACGGAAGCGACGGCCGTCCCAAGTCGTGGTGGGTCGAGGTCGATGAGAACGCCTTCGAGGATGAGCTCTCCTTTCTCCGGTTGGATATCTACCGCTGGCCGGACGCCGATCCGCCAACCCGTCGCCTGACGGCCTTCGATCGTTTCAGAGCGTAACTCCCCCAATATCCCAGGGCGGTGGACTTCTGCATTTCGTGCATGGCGGTGTGATCCACTGTCACTTTCTCGCACAATACCGCAGCGGCATCCGTGCTTTTGCTCGTGCTTCCGCAGTCTTCTAGGCCCTCAGTAGAGCATTCGAAGTCACAACGCTCGCTCCTAGCAGGCGTTTGTTCGTTTCGCGCCGGGCGCCAGCCTCCAGCGCGGGCCGGCGCGCTAGGCGATGCCGTCCTCATAACCTTGCCAAAGCCGCAGGTCGTTGACGGTTGACATGATTGGCAGGGGTCGTTGCCTTGAACGAAGGAGAGCAGATATCGGTGACGGCCGGTATTGTTCGTTGATCGCCAAAAGGAGGGACCTTGCACCGCAAGTTTGGACATTCGCCCTGTCTAAACGGGATCGGCAGCCCAATCTCATTCCTATCCGCCGAACAGCTGATATCTCATGGGTCTCGCAGGTCAATCGGGCAAATCCAGCGCTACGTGGGGTAACGAAATTCCTGCGCGTTCGTCCGGTCGCTTGGCACCCGCTGGACAACTGGCGGGCGCGTCCGGAGGAGCCAACCAAACTGACAGTAACGCGCTTGACTCCTGCGTTGATACGTATCAATAATCAATCGATACGTATCAACGATGGAATTGGTGGTGGCTGGCCGTAGGATCACACAGAAGGAAGTGGCGGAGCAGGCCGGCGTAGCGCAGGCAACCGTATCGCTTGTTTTGAATGGAGGCAGGGACAAGGTTGCACCTGAAACCGCTGACCGCATCGAGGCTGCAATCGCCCAGCTGGGCTACCAGCCCAACCGCTTTGCCCAGGCACTGCGCACAAGCCGGTCTCATGTCATCGCATGCGTTGTCCCGGATCTGACGAACCCGTTTTATCCCTCGCTTGTCGTCGCCGTTCAGAAGGTAGTTCGCAATGCCGGCTATGAGGTCATCACGATTGATACGGAAGGTGAAATCGCAAATGAACGCCAAGTGGTCGCGGCCGCATTGCAGGGGCGCTACGACGGCGTCGTAGGGGTGTTCTTCAATCTGTCAGCGCGTGATCTCGCGCCCCTCGGAAAGAATGGCGTGCCGGTCGTGCGCATCGAAGTGCGACGCAAATCGGGCGGTTCGCTTCCGATAGACGATCTGTTTATCGACAATCAGGCGGCCGCGCGTGCTGTTACCACGCATCTTCTAGGTATTGGTCATCGCGACATCGCCATGGTCGCTGCCCGCGGTGGCCCGCAAAGCGTTCGCCTACAGGGCTATCTAGACGCTATGGCATCGAGCCACGCAGAGCCGATCGTGCTTGAGGCGACGCATTTTACTGTGGAAGCAGGCAGCGAGATGGCCGATCGCATCGTCGCGAGCCGCCGGCGGGTCACCGCCGTCATTGCCGCCAATGACCTGATGGCGATTGGCGTTATTAAGAGCCTGCTGCGAAACGGATTGTCGGTCCCCAAGGATATTTCCGTCGCTGGCTTCGACGATATCATGGCCTCGGCACTCGTCACTCCGGGTCTCACAACGGTGGCGCAATTTCAGGATCGCCTCGGCGCGCGCGCTGCCGAAAAACTTCTCTCGCGCCTGATTTCCCGCGAAACCGAGCCGGCCCAGCCCGAGGAGATGCCGTTTGAACTCGTCATCCGAGCATCGGTCGCTCCACCGCCGGACGTAAAGAATTAATCCATCGAACAAGGGAGGAATGAATATGACCAAGATGAAGACGAAACTGCTTGCCGCTGCCGCCATCGTCATCGGCGCCGCTCAGATCGCCGCCGCCCAGGATCGGGTGACTTGGTGGTACGAGCAGGCAACCCCCGATCAGCAGAAGCTGATCAAGGAGAACATCGTCGAGCCTTTCGACAAGGCCAATCCAGAGCAGAGCCTGAAGATCGATTACCGCGGCACCGAACTCGACAAGCAGCTGCGCGTTGCCATGCTGTCCGGCAATGGTCCCGATGTCGTCTACACGGCGGGCCCGAGCTACGTCGCGCCGATGGCCCAGTCGGGCCAGCTCATGCCGCTCGACGATTATGCCGCCAAGTACAAGTGGCAGGATCGCATCCTGCCGGTTTTCCTGAAAATGGGTGAGTATAACGGCAAGCTTTACGCGCTGCCGAAGACTTACGAGACCGTCGGTCTTTTCTACAACAAGACCTTGTTTGAAAAGCATGGTTGGCAGGCGCCCAAAACGCTCGACGAGATGGAAACGCTCGCCGATGCCATGTTGAAGGAAGGCATCACGCCTTTCGCCGCCGGCAATGCCGATTGGCGTGGCGCCAATGAATGGTTCGTGACGCTGGCGCTCAATTCTGTCGCCGGCCCCGACAATCTCAACAAGGCGCTGCGTGGCGAAATGCCCTGGACGGCCGAGCCTTTCGTCAAGTCGATCGATCGCCTGAACTCCTGGTGGCAGAAGGGCTATTTCGGCAAGAACTACTTCTCGCTGACCAGCAGCGAGCAGGCGGCTGACGCGATGGCCTCCGGAAAAGCCGGCATGATGCCGACCGGTACATGGCAGTTCCAGAACGTTGCGACCTACGGCAAGAAGGCTGGCTCCGAGGCGGGCTTCGTCGGCTTCCCGAGCGTGTCCGGCGATCCGATCTTCCCGCTCGGGATCGGCTCGACCTTCTCGATCGCGACCAAGGCGAAGAACCCCGAAGGTGCCGCCACGGTGATCAACTACGTCTTCTCGCCGGAAGTCTACGGCACGATGAACTCCGCCTGGCAGGGCGAATGGAATATCCCGCTCAAGGATATATCGAGCGTCAAGATGGCGAGTGAAGTCACGCCGCTGTTTACCGAGACGATGAAGAACCTCTCCGCCTCGGTTGCCGACGGGAAATACGGCTACACCACCTGGACCTTCCTGCCGCCAGCGACCGACAGCTACATCATCAATGGCATCGAGGAAGTCTGGCTGAAGAAGATCTCGCCGACGGACTATCTGACCAAAGTCGACGAGTCCTTCCAGAAGGAATCCAAGGCCGGAAAGGCGCCTGCCGTCCCGGCTCGCTGATCAGGACTTTGTGAGGCGCGCTCAGCGCGCGCCTCCCGCCCGCCTTCCACCGGTGCCGGTGGCAGGGCAGGCCGGACCATGCCCGAAAAGGTAATACCATGCACAGACTCTATGTTCTGCCGACCCTCATCATAAACATCGTCATCATCGCCATTCCGGCGCTGCTGACGGTGGCCCTTGCCTTCTTCGAATGGGACGGCATCAGCACACCTGTTTTCGTCGGGTTGGACAATTTCGCGGCGCTGTGGGGCGACAGCGTGTTCTGGACGGCGCTTACCAACAACATCATCTGGACGATCATCTTCCTGACGGTGCCGATCGGCATGGGTCTGCTGGCGGCCACAATGCTTTTGGTCGCCCGTCGTGGCTCCAACACGTTCCAGGTCATCTACTTCCTCCCCGTTATCATCGCCACAGCCATTACCGGTCGTGTCTGGCAGGGCATGATCTACTCGCCGGTGACGGGTGTTACGGGCCTTCTCCAGCGATTGGGTATCGAAATTGCCAACCCACTGACAGAGACGTCGAGCGCGCTTTACGGCATTGCCGTCGTCGATTTGTGGCACTGGTGGGGTTTCCTGTGCGTCATCTTCTTTGCCGCCCTTCGCCAGGTGCCGGCCGAGCAGATCGAGGCGGCCCGCATCGAGGGCGCGACCTTCTTCCAGATGATCCGCTACGTGCTGCTTCCGGGCATCATGCCGACCATCACGCTGATGATGATCATGACCGTCATCTGGTCGTTCCTCGTCTTCGACTTCGTCTACATCCTCACGCAGGGCGGCCCCGCCTATTCCTCCGAAGTGCTGTCGACGCTTGCCTATCGTTCGGCCTTCTACGATCTCGCCGTCGGCAAGGCGGCCGCTGTTTCCGTCGTCATCAGCCTCTTCGGGCTGGCTGCCACTGTCCTCTATATCCGCGCGCAAGCATCGGAGTTCGAACAATGAACATGACCGAGAGCCGCATCACACTGACGCTCGTCTATGCGACGCTGTCGTTGCTGCTGATCATCACGCTGTTTCCCATCGTGCTGATGGTGCTGAATTCGCTGAAGGCGTCCGCCGAAATCGTGCAAAATCCGCTCGCCTGGCCGTCGGAATTGCGCTGGGACAACTTTACCCGCGCATGGTCGGACGCCAATTTCGGCCGCACACTCCTCAATTCGGCGGTGCTGACCGGCATGACGATCATCCTCGTCTGCACGACGGGTTCGCTGACGGCCTACGTTCTTGCCCGCCGCAAGATCAAGACGTGGAAGATCCTCACCTTCTATCTCCTGGCAAGCACCACGGCGCCGATCCAGCTCTTCCTCTTTCCCCTCTACTTCGGCTTCGCGCGCTTCGGGCTGATCAACAATCCGATAGCCGTTTCCTTCATCTACACGGCGGTCTACTCGCCCTTCGCCATCATGCTTCTGCGCACCTATTTTCTCGCTGTTCCCAAGGAGCTTGAGGAAGCCGCTTTGATCGACGGGGCGACGCACTGGCAGGTTTTCCGGCGCGTCTTCCTGCCGATCGTCTCGCCGGGCATCCTCACCGTCGCGTTGATCATCGGGCTTTACTCGTGGAACGAGTTCCTGATCGCAACCACCTTCCTGCAGGATCAGGACAGGCTGACGGCCGTCGTTTCCTTCTTCCTGCTGTCCGGCCAGTACTCGTCCGACTGGGGCGAGATCATGGCGGCGGCCCTCATCATTATTCTACCCATCGTAATTCTCTTCATCCTGCTGCAGCGCCATTTCATCGAAGGAATGGCAGGCGGTTCGGTGAAGGGCTGACAAGGAGCTTCTGATGTCCATACCTGCAGACTACAACAACCGTGTCTACGCCGGCGTTCTCGGCAAGCTGATCGGCGTCTATCTCGGCCGCCCATTCGAAAACTGGCGCTACAAGGATATTCTCCAGAAGCTCGGACCGATCACCTACTACGTCCACGAACGGCTGGGCGATCCGCTTGTCGTCACTGACGACGACGTCGGCGGCACCTTCGCCTTCCCGCGCGCGCTCGACGACTACGGCATCTCGCCCGACCTTTCCGCCGAGGATATCGGTAAGGCTTGGCTCAACTACATAATCGAGGAACGCTCGATCCTCTGGTGGGGCGGAGCCGGAAACTCTACCGAACACACGGCCTGGCTCAACCTGAAACGCGGTATTTCCGCACCCGCCTCCGGTTCGATCGAAACCAATGGCGCAACGGTCGCTGAGCAGATCGGCGCGCAGATCTTCATCGACGGCTGGGCGCTCGTGTCTCCCGGCAAGCCGGCGCAGGCTGCAAAGCTCGCGCGTGCGGCTGGTTCCGTCAGCCACGACGGTGAAGCGGTCCATGCCGCAGTGCTCTGGGCCGCAATGGAAGCGGAGGCTTTCGTCAGCAAGGATGTTAATCATCTGCTGGACACCGGCCTGTCCTATATTCCGGAGGACAGCCTGATCGCTAAGCTTGTCGCTGATATCCGCCACTGGACATCCGGTAACGAGGATTGGGAGGAAACCCGCCAAAGGATCGAAGATAACTACGGCTACGACAAATATCCGGGCAATTGCCATGTCGTTCCGAACCATGCATTGATGATCATGGCGCTCCTACATGCACCGCATGATTTCCAGCGCGGCCAGATGATCGTCAACACGTCCGGCTGGGATACGGATTGCAATGCCGGCAATCTCGGTTGCCTGCACGGCATCATGCTTGGTCTCGAGGGACTGGACGCCGGCCCGGATTGGCGCGGCCCGGTTGCTGACCGGCTCTACATGTCGACGGCCGACGGTGGTCGCTCGATCGCCGATGCCGTCGATGTTGCTCTCTGGCTTGCCAATCTCGGCCGCAAGCTTGCTGGTCAGGCCCACGAACCGGCGCCCAAGGACGGTGCCAAGTTCCACTTCTCACTGCCGGGGTCTGTTCAAGGCTTCCGTGCGCAAGCGGCCGATAGCGCGCTCGCCGATCTCAAGGTGAGCGGCACCGGCAATGGTCTGGCGATCGATTTTTCCGCGCTTGCTCCGGGCCGCGAGGCGGCAACCACCACGCCCGTGTTTACCCCGGCCGAAGTAACGAAGATGCGCACCTATGATCTGATGGCCAGCCCGCGTATTCATGCCGGCCAGGTGCTCAAGGCGCGCGTCAGCGCTGATGCAGGCAACAAGGGTATCGTCGAAGCCAAACTGCGCATTCGTCACTATGACGGGACGGACAACCTCGTCGCCATCGACATGCCACATGGCGAATTGTTGGCAGCCGGCGCATCTGCCTCGCTCTCATGGACTGTGCCGGAGACCGGATACCAGCCGATCGCCGAGGTCGGCTTGGTGCTGAAGACGGCCGACGGCAGGGCAAACGGTCGTGTCGTCATCGACAGCCTGACCTGGGACGGCTGCCCGGCGGTGACATTTCGCCGGCCCGAGGGTGCCGGTGATTTCTGGCGGCGTGCCTGGGTGAGCAATGTGCATTTTTTCTCCAAGCACTTCCCGCAGGATTTCCGCATCAGCCAGAACCGCGGCGACGGCATGATCATGCAGGGCACGCGTGACTGGACGGATTACGCGATCGACGCCGATCTCATGCTCCATCTCGGCGATTACGGCGGTCTGGTCTTCCGTTCGCAGGGTCAGCGCCGGTATTATGCCGCGCTGGTCACTCGCGCCGGCGAGTTGCAAATCGTCAGGTGCAAGGACGAGGATCGCAAGGTGCTTGCCTCCGTCGCACTCGACGTGGAATTCGAGAAGGCATTTACGCTGAAGGTGTCGGCGAAGGGCGGGCATTTCGAAGCGCGAATTGGCGACACCACCGTCGAAGCCGACGATACGGCTTTTCAGGGCGGTTCGGCCGGTCTCATCATCCATGAGGGTGCATTGTCGGCCACGCGCATCGCAATTGGCGCGGCGTGAGGGGTGACAATATGGCCAGCGTAACAATCGATAAGGTCGTCAAGCGCTATGGAAGCGCTGAGGTCATTCACGGCATTGAGGCAAATTTCAATGAGGGCGAGTTCGTCGTCCTCGTAGGCCCGTCGGGCTGCGGGAAGTCAACGCTTTTGCGAATGATCGCGGGTCTGGAAGAGATCTCTGGTGGTGAAATATCGATCGGCGGCAAGGTGGTGAACAACCTGCCACCGAAGAGCCGCGACATCTCGATGGTCTTCCAGAATTATGCGCTTTATCCGCATATGACCGTCGAGGAGAATATGGCGTTTTCCCTGACGCTGGCCGGCGCCAGCAAGGAAGAGAAGCACAAAAAGGTGCGTGAGGCGGCGGAAATCCTGGGTCTGGTTCCGCTCCTCCAGCGCAAGCCGAAGGCCCTATCGGGTGGCCAGCGTCAGCGTGTGGCCATGGGGCGCTCGATCGTGCGCAAGCCACAAGTCTTCCTGTTTGACGAGCCGCTTTCCAATCTTGACGCCAAGCTGCGCGTGCAAATGCGAGGCGAGATCAAGTCGCTACATCGCCGTCTTGGAACGACCATGATCTATGTTACCCACGATCAGATTGAGGCAATGACCATGGCCGACCGCATCGTCGTCATGCAGGCGGGCAAGATCGAGCAGGTTGGCTCGCCACTTGAGCTTTACGATCGCCCCGCAAATTCTTTTGTGGCGCAATTTATCGGCTCTCCTGCGATGAACCTGTTTCCGGCCGTCGCCCGATCCGGCGAGTTTGTTCTGCAAACCGGGAAGGGGACCGGATTGAAGGTTCCTGGAGGCGTACGCGATGGGCAGTCGATATTGATTGGCAAGCGTCCCGAAGAAATCGCACTTGTTAGCGCTGGTGTTGGCGAGCTTGAAGCCATCGTCGAGAATATCGAGCCGACGGGAGCGGAGACTTTCGTCGAGGCACGTCTTGGGGAGCAACTGGTTTCCATTGTATTGCGCGAACGGCCCCAGTTCGACGTCGCCAGCCGACAGCGTCTTTCACTTTCTCAGGGAAATCTGCATCTTTTCGACCAGGAGACGGGACGACGGATTGTGTCCCCATAGCGCGCCGAACCGCTTGGCGCGTGACAGGCGTGGTGGCTAGCCAGCTCGGCGTCACTGCTCGTTGCTGGAGCAAAGAGCTATTTTGCCGTCGTCCAGATTGACGAAGGTTACACCGCCACTCTCAAGCGCGATTTTCAATTGTGCAGCCGTTGCGCGGTGAACATCGTGGCGCCCGCCTTCGTAGTCGCGAACCGTGCTTCGCGACACGCCTGCCCGTGCTGACAGTTCAGCCTGTGTCCAGTCCACGAGACCGCGTGCCGCTCTACATAGGGCCGGCGACAAAATCTTATGGTCGTAAGCTTGACCCATCTTCGACTATCGCCCATATTGGTTGATATAGATCATATAGGCTAATTTAAAAGTGATTTCTAGGTCGTTGCTAAATATGCGATGCCTCTAATCACAATTCGAAAAGGACAGACGCATTGGGATAACAGCCGGACCCTTCATGCTCGTTGCCCTGCTGCTTCTTCCGTTCGTGGGTAGCATTCTGTCGGTCTTTTTCCTGAGAACGGTATCACGTCGCCTTCCTTCCAGCCTTGCTGGTATTGTCGTCTTCCTCGCCCTTTTGCTTAGCGCCAGTCTCTACCCGCAGGTCTCTGACGGGGGTGTCATTCGCTTCAACGCGGAGTGGTTGCCGCAGCTCGGTCTTGATCTGACTCTGCGCATGGATGCCTTTGCATGGATTTTCACCATGCTGATCACCTCCATCGGTTTTCTGGTCATCCTCTACGCCCGCTATTACATGTCGGAAGACGATCCGGTCCCGCGATTCTTCTCGTTCCTGCTTGCGTTCATGGGAGCGATGGTCGGCATTGTCATTTCAGGGAATGTCATCCTGCTGTCGGTATTCTGGGAACTGACAAGCATCTTCTCGTTCCTGTTGATCAGCTACTGGCACAACAATGCTGCCGCCCGAGACGGCGCTCGAATGGCCCTTACGATCACTGGGATCGGGGGCTTCTGCCTGTTGATCGGCCTGATTTTGCTTGGCAAGATCGTCGGCAGCTACGATCTGGACAAGATCCTGAACTCAGGTGACCTGATCCGAAATCACAGCCTCTATGTGCCCGCGCTAATTTTCATTCTGCTTGGAGCTTTGACGAAAAGCGCTCAGTTTCCATTCCACTTCTGGCTGCCCAATGCCATGTCGGCGCCGACGCCCGTGTCGGCATTCCTGCATTCGGCAACGATGGTGAAGGCGGGCGTCTTCCTGCTCGTGCGCTTCTGGCCAGTCTTGTCTGGAACCTACGAGTGGTTCTGGATCCTCGGCGCCGCGGGAATGATCACTTTGCTGCTTGGCGCATACTTCGCCATATTCCAGCGCGATCTGAAAGGGCTCCTTGCCTATTCGACGATCAGCCACCTTGGATTGATCACGACGCTGCTCAGCCTCGGAAGCCCATTGGCAACGGTGGCTGCGATTTTTCACATGCTCAATCACGCGACGTTCAAGGCGTCGCTGTTCATGGCGGCGGGCATCATCGACCACGAGACCGGGACGCGCGATATGCACAAGCTTAGCGGCTTGTACAGGTTCATGCCGATCACGGCGACCCTTGCCGTCGTCGCCAGCGCCGCTATGGCCGGCGTACCACTGCTGAACGGATTCCTTTCGAAGGAAATGTTCTTCGCGGAAGCGGTCGAGACGCACGCCGATTCCATCCTTGATAGAATTCTGCCCTATGTCGCGACGCTTGCTGGTGCCTTCAGCGTTGCCTATTCGCTGCGTTTCATCCACACCGTTTTCTTCGGCCCCGCGCCGACCGACCTGCCGATCGCGCATCCGCACGAACCGCCACGCTGGATGCGCTTTCCGATCGAGTTTCTCGTCGTGCTGTGCCTGGTGGTCGGTATCGTGCCGGCACTATCAATTGGACCATTTCTCCACAGCGCGGTGATCAGTGTTTTAAGAGACGACACGCCTGATTACAGCCTTTCGCTGTGGCACGGGATCAATCTCCCGCTGATCATGAGCGTCATAGCGCTGATCGCCGGAACCGCGATCTACTGGGCGTTGAAAGGTTATCTGTCACGTTGCGACGACGGTCCACCCTTTATCCGGCGGCTGAAGGGGCAGCGCATCTTCGAACGTATCCTCGTGGAAGTCTCCTGGCGCTGGGCGCGCGTTGCCGAGCGGCGGCTTGGGACACGCAAGCTGCAGCCGCAGTTGCGGTGGCTGGTGGTCGCTGGACTGCTTGCGGGTGCCCTGCCGCTCTATCTCCGCGGCTTCGAACATCGTCCTTTTGCCTATTCCGGCGTCGATCCTGTCTTCACGGCGCTCTGGTTGATCGGGGTGTGTCTGGCGATCGGTACCGCCTACACGGCCAAATACCATCGACTGGCCGCGCTGGTCATGCTCGGCGGCGTCGGCCTGATCGTGTGCATCACCTTCGTATGGCTTTCGGCGCCTGATCTTGCGATCACCCAATTGCTGGTCGAGATCGTTACCACCGTTCTCATTCTGTTGGGGCTGCGGTGGCTGCCGAAACGATCTGAAGACATTCGCGAGTCCATGACGATCCGCGCCCGGTTCCGGCGCTTCCGCGACTTCGCGCTCGCCGTCCTCTGCGGCGTCTCCATGTCGGCCATCGCCTATGCCGTGATGACGATGCCGGTACCTGACGCGATCGCCAACTATTTCCTCGAGCATGCCTATTCGCTCGGCGGCGGACGAAACGTCGTCAATGTTATTCTCGTGGACTTCCGCGGATTCGACACGCTGGGCGAAATCGCGGTGCTAGGGGTCGTCTCGCTGACTGTCTACGGCTTGCTGCGTCGTTTCCGCCCGGCTGAAGACAGCATGGGAATGCCGGAGCAGCAGCAGGTGCAAAACCGCTTCGACGAGGAGCGGCCGGAGCGCTCGGCTGGCGACACGGTGCGCGACTATTTGCTCGTACCATCGGTCATCATGCAGTGGATGTTCCCAGTCATCATCACCTTCTCCGTCTACCTCTTCATGCGCGGGCATGACCTGCCGGGCGGCGGGTTCTCGGCGGGATTGACGCTCTCGATCGCCTTTCTCCTGCAATATCTCGCCGGCGGTACGCGCTGGGCCGAGGACCGCGTCCGCATTCTGCCGCTGCGGTGGATGGGCGCGGGATTGTTGACGGCGGTGTTGACGGGCGCCGGTGCCTGGTTGCTCGGCTATCCGTTCCTGACCTCGCATTCGCGCTATCTCGAACTTCCCCTGATCGGCAAGGTGCCGGCGGCGACGGCACTGCTCTTCGACCTCGGCGTCTTTTCGCTCGTTGTCGGATCGACCGTGCTGATCCTTGTCGCCCTTGCCCACCAATCGTTGCGGATCAACCGCCTGCGCACGATCGACGCGGCCAAATCGGAGGAGCGGTGATGGAACTGGTTCTGTCGATCGCCATCGGCATCATGACGAGCTGCGGGGTCTGGCTTATCCTGCGCCCGCGCACCTATCAGGTAATCATCGGGCTCTCGCTCCTCTCCTATGCCGTCAACCTCTTCATCTTCGGCGTCGGCGGCGTGAAGGCCAACGTTCCGCCGATCCTGGGAAGCGACGATCCGTCCATTCTCGCCGATCCGGTACCACAGGCCCTCGTGCTGACCGCCATCGTCATCGGCTTTGCGACCACGGCGCTGTTTCTCGTGGTCCTCCTGGCGTCGCGCGGGCTGACGGGCAGCGACCATGTCGATGGAAGGAACGAGCCGAAATGAGCGGTTGGTCCCATCACCTCATCGTAGCGCCCATCCTCATTCCGCTGATCGCCAGTGCCCTCTTGCTGTTCATCGACGAGCGGCGCCGCCTCGCCAAGGCGATGGTCAGCCTCGCCTCCGCGATCTTGCTCACCGTGATCGCTTTCATCCTGTTCAGGATCGAAAGCGGCCCGAATGGGTTCGAGGGCGTCTATCTCGTTGGCAACTGGTCGGCACCCTTCGGCATCGTGCTCGTTCTCGACGGGCTATCGGCCATGATGCTGCTTTTGACCGCACTGCTTGCCGTGTCGGCACTCGTCTTCTCGCTGGCGCGCTGGCATGCGGTGGGCGCGCATTTTCACAGCATGTTCCAGCTGCTCCTCATGGGAGTCAACGGGGCCTTCCTCACGGGCGACCTGTTCAACCTCTTCGTCTTCTTCGAGGTCATGCTGGCAGCCTCCTACGGTCTTCTGCTGCATGGCTCGGGCCCGCTGCGCGTCAAGGCTGGCATGCATTACATCGCGGTCAACCTCGTGGCCGCGCTGCTGTTCCTGATCGGCGTCAGCCTCATCTACGGAACGGCGGGGACGCTCAACATGGCCGACCTTGCCGCCCGCATCCCCGAGATCGAGCCCGACCGGCGCATGTTGATGGAGGCCGGCGCCGGCATATTGGGTGTCGTCTTCCTTATCAAGGCTGGCATGTGGCCGCTTTGCTTCTGGCTCCCCACCGCCTATAGCGCCGCATCTGCACCGGTGGCCGGTATCTTCGCGATCATGAGCAAGCTTGGGATCTATGTGATCCTGCGGCTGACGATGCTGCTGTTCGGTGAGGGCCCCTCGGCCGGGTTCGGCGCGCCGGTTCTGCTTTATGGCGGCATGGCCACGTTGATCTTCGGCATCGTCGGCGTGCTTGCATCGCAGGCGTTGGGACGGCTTGCGGGCTTTTCCGTATTGGTCTCCTCGGGGACACTGCTGATGGTGCTTGGTATCAACGACGGCGCGGTCTCTTCCGGCGCGCTGCTCTATCTCGTCAGCTCAACATTGACGATCAGCGCCTTCTTCATGCTCATCGAACTCGTCGAACGCGGCCAGGATGCGGGCGCAAACGTGCTTGCCGTGACTATGGAGGCTTATGGCGAGGCCGACGAAGAGCCCGAAAACGAGGAAGAAGGCGTCACCATGCCGGGGACCATGGCTGTTCTCGGCATTTGTTTCGCGGCCTGCGGCATCTTGCTCTCCGGCCTTCCCCCGCTCTCGGGCTTCGTCGCCAAATTCGCCATGCTCTCTGCGATGATGGGCACCGGCTCCATCGGCGTGCCGCCCACTGCGGCGATCTGGGCTTTGGTCGTTCTCGTTATTCTCTCCGGCATAGCCGCGCTGATTTCCATGACGCGCGTCGGCATCCGCACCTTCTGGAGCTCGATCGAAGGAACTGTGCCCCGCGTGCTGGTGATCGAGATCGTGCCGGTGATGTTCCTCTTGGCGCTGACGCTCGCGCTCACCGTGCAGGCCGGGCCGGCGATGCAATACATGGACACGACGATCCGCACGCTGAGCAAGCCGTCGATCTATATCGACGCGGTCAACAACGCGCTGCCGATCAAGGGCGTCAAAGCTGGAACGGAGGGCGAGTGATGCTTCCCTATCCCATTCTTGCGACGTGCCTGCTCATCATGTGGTTGCTGCTAAACGGCTTCACCCTCGGCCATTTCATCCTAGGCCTCGTCGTTGCGGTCTTCGCGGGCTGGGCGATGGCCTCTCTCAAGTCGGAACCGGTACGGCTGAAGAAATGGTATCTCCTGCCGAAGCTCTTCGGTTTGGTGTTCGGTGATATCGTCAAGTCGAACATCGACGTCGCGTGGATCATTTTGCGCAGCGGGAAACGACGGCACAACCCCGGCTTTATCACCATACACTTGGAACTCCGCAGCCAGTTCGCGCTTGCCGTGCTGGCCGTGATCTTGACTAGCACGCCAGGATCCGCATGGCTGGAGTATGATTCCAACGATCACACGGTGTTGCTGCACGTTCTCGACATACAGAACGAAGCCGTATGGCGCGATACGATCAAGAACCGATACGAGGCGCTGTTGCTGGAGATATTCGCATGAGTGCAATCATCCTCTTCACGGCCGTGTCGGTCGCTCAGGTCATGCTCGTTGCGGCCATGGCCATCGTTTCGGTCCGCATGTTCGTCGGCCCCCGCGCGCAAGACCGCATCATCGGCCTCGACACGTTTTACATCAATGCCATGCTGCTTTTGGTAACCTTCGGCGTCGGAACGGGGAGGGTGGTCTATTTCGAAGCCGCATTGGTCATAGGAATGATAGGCTTCGTAGCAACCGTGGCACTGGCGAAGTTCCTGATGCGCGGGGAGGTGATCGAATGATGCACGCTGCCGTGGATCTGCCGGTCTGGGTGGCGTCGCTTGTCGCCTTCTTCCTCGTTCTCGGAGCGCTGCTGGCTCTGATCGGTGCGATCGGATTTCTCCGTCTACCAAGTTTCTACCAACGTATCCACGCGCCGACACTCGGAACCAGCTGGGGGATTGGCGGGGTTATGCTCGGCTCGATGATCTTCTTTTCCGCTGTGTCCTCTCGCTTTGCGGTCCACGAGATTTTGATCGGCGTGTTCGTGACCGTGACGACACCGGTAACTCTGATGATGCTGGCACGTGCTGCCTTGCACAGAGACCGGGCAGAGGGAAATCGAGAAGCGCCGCCAAAGCACGCCAAGGAGTGAGATACGAACGCGTAAGCGCCAAATTGGTGCTGAAGTCTTCCGCGCAATACCGGTATCGCTTATCCTGCGGCCCGCACGCTTAACGAAGAACGGGCGGGATTTCTGACACGTTCGGCTCAAAGTTTCCGTGCTCGATCAGCTCGAACATTCTGGCAAGCATTGCCGGTACGTCCTGGCGAACCATCTCGATGTTGTCGCCGAGTAGGGCGACGAGGGGATCATAGTCGAAGCATCCGAGTGCGAACTCCTGCTCGCTGACAGGTCCGGCGAGCCGCACCCAGCGGAGCACGCCTTCAAGTGTAATTGTCGAGTTGACGAACATGCCTTTGGAAAAGGGCAAGCCGCTGGTAGCGCGCTCCATCAGCGCGCTCTGCGCCTTTTCGGGGGCGTAACCACAGGCGATGACCCTGTCGTCATCAAGGTCGATACCGTGATCTGCATGTGCTTGGCGAAATCCCCTTAGACGTTCCATCGTGTTGTGATCGCCGCCACGACCGCCGACGAACATCAGTGGTTCCATTGAGCCAAATCGGTGTTGGCAACTGACGAGTATTCTTCGCGTCAGCTCGCGAGCGCCTGCGAAGTTGTCGGAAATGATGGAGGGTGCAAGTTTGCCGGGCAGATCGAGGTTGATCGTCCGCACGCCTGCAGCGGCACATAGTTCGGTGACCCTGTCGGGGTCCGTAGCACCTGTCGCAATCACGCAATCCACCTGGTAGGAGAGCATCGCTCGAGCGGCCTCAATCTCAAGCGCAGGGTCGCGTCGCGTGCATGTGATAAGCGGAAAGAAGCCCTTGTCGCGAGCCATGGTCTCGAAGAGTTCCACGATCGAACCGAAATATCGGTTATCGTACTTGGGAACGATCATGCCGATGATGTGCGACTTTTCACGGCGCAGCAGACTTGCCTGCATGTTGAGCGCGTAACCCTGCTCCTCGGCTATTCGCGTTATCTTCTCGGCAAGCTGCTTGCTGATACGGCGCTTCTTCCAGTTCCCGTTCAAGACAGCACTGACCGCGCTCGCAGAGGTGCCGGCGAGTTCCGCAAGGTCGTAGATCGTGGTTCGCTTCTGCTGCCTGTCCAATTTCAAAATTCTCATCTCCTGTGTCGGGCGCTAACTTGACATCAAACGAGAGAAGTGGCAAATCTTGCTTCATCGATTGAGCAAATGCGCTCAATCGATGATACGTGCCAGCTAGGAGGCTGGCACCGGGAGGTGATTTCGCAGCTATTGGTGGTCCTCTTTGCCGTGCGGCTCGTCGAGCCGCGGCTTGGGGGCACTGGCGCATCGCGCGTCAGGTCAATGTTGCGGCAATGGCCGAACCTTGCTGTTGGTCAATTAAGGAGGAGAACATGACCTATCGCAAACTTTCCCTGATGTCGGCGACCATGCTGGTGGCGCTCGGCGGAGCAGCACTCGCCCAGGAAGCGTCGACGGTGGCGTTCCTGATGCCTGATCAGGCGTCGACCCGCTATGAGCAGCACGATTTTCCGGGCTTCAAGGCCGAGATGGAAAAGCTGTGTGCCAAGTGCACCGTCGTCTACCAGAACGCCAATGGCGACGCATCGCTGCAGCAGCAACAGTTCAACTCGGTGATTGCGCAGGGCGCCAAGGTCGTGGTCCTCGACCCGGTCGATTCCGCCGCAGCCGCGGGTCTCGTTGAGCTCGCCCAGTCACAGGACGTCAAGGTCATCGCCTATGACCGTCCGATCCCGGACAAGCCTGCTGATTTCTACGTTTCCTTCGACAATGAAGGTATCGGCTACGCGATTGCCAAGTCGCTGGTCGAGCATTTGAAAAAGGCAGGCGTGCCAGACGGAGCCGGTGTGCTCGAGATCAACGGTTCGCCGACCGATGCGGCCGCCGGCCTCATTCGCGACGGCATCCATCGCGGCCTGAAGGAATCCAAATACAAGACGCTTGCCGAATTCGATACGCCGGAATGGGCGCCGCCGAAGGCTCAGGAGTGGGCGGCCGGCCAGATCACGCGCTTCGGCGCCGATATCAAGGGCGTGGTTGCCGCCAATGATGGCACCGGCGGCGGCGCAATCGCGGCGTTCAAGGCAGCCGGCGTCAACCCTGTTCCGCCGGTCACCGGCAACGACGCGACGATCGCAGCCCTGCAGCTCATTATTTCGGGCGACCAGTACAACACGATCTCCAAGCCTTCCGAGATCGTAGCGGCCGCAGCCGCACAGGTGGCTGTCCAGCTCATCAAGGGCGAGAAGCCGGAAGCCAAGACGACGCTCTACAACACGCCGTCGCAGCTCTTCATCCCGGCCGTCGTCACCGCCGAGAACATCAAGGCGGAGATCTTCGACAAGAAGATCCAGACGGCTGAGCAGATCTGCACCGGCGAATATGCCGAAGGCTGCAAGAAGCTCGGCATCGGCAACTAAAAGCCAATCAGCCATTCCGGCCGCACTGCGTGCGGCCGGTTTCTCAAGGACGCACAAAGGCCTTTAGCTATGAGCACCACAGCAAGCAATGTACCGGAGCGCGGACAGCCCATCCTGCGACTGCGAAATGTGTCGAAGAACTTCGGTGCCGTCTCGGCGCTGACCGATATCGAACTGGACGTCAAGGCGGGCGAAGTCGTGGCCCTGGTGGGAGACAATGGCGCCGGCAAGTCAACCCTGGTAAAGGTCCTGGCTGGCGTGCACCAGCCTTCTTCCGGTTCGATCGAGTTCTGCGGCCAGAGTGTCTCGCTCGACAGCCCCGGCAAGGCGCTGGAGCTCGGTATTGCAACCGTGTTTCAGGATCTGGCGCTCTGCGAGAACCTCGACGTCGTGGCCAACCTATTCCTCGGGCATGAGCTCTCGCCCTGGGCGCTCGACGAGGTGGCGATGGAAGTCCGCGCCTGGACGCTGCTTCGGGAGCTGGCCGCGCGCATCCCGTCCGTCAGGGAGCCGATCGCCTCGCTGTCGGGCGGCCAGCGCCAGACGGTGGCAATTGCCAGATCACTCCTCCTCAACCCGAAAATCATCATGCTCGACGAGCCGACGGCCGCACTCGGCGTCGCGCAGACCGCCGAAGTTCTCAATCTCATCGAGCGTGTCCGTGACCGCGGGTTGGGCGTCATCATCATCAGCCACAACATGGAAGACGTACGTGCCGTGGCCGATCGCATCGTCGTATTGCGGTTGGGCCGGAACAACGGCGTCTTCACGCCTGATGCATCCAACCAGGAACTTGTCGCCTCGATCACGGGCGCCACGGAAAACTCAGTCTCGCGACGTATCGAGCGCAAGACAGGCACGGCGCAGGAAAACAGTGGGAGACCGGCATGAGCCAGAAACCATCCAATACAACAGTCGCACCCGTCACAACGCTCGATCGCAGCGACGAACGCGTCCGCCATGACGACAGCATGATGGCGATGGTCGGGGCCTTTATCGATCGGGTTAAATCCGGCGACTTGGGCATGCTTCCGGTCGCTGTCGGGCTGATCGTCATCTCCACGGTCTTCTCGCTCCTCAATCCGGTGTTTCTCGCACCCAACAATCTCGTTAACCTGCTCTTTGACTGCGCCACCGTCGGCATCATCTCGCTCGGCATCGTTTGTGTGCTGATGCTTGGCGAGATCGACCTTTCCGTAGGTTCGATGAGCGGCTTGTCATCCGCCATCCTAGGTGTGCTCTGGGTGAACAACGGTGTCCCCTTCGTCGTTGCGATCATAGCTGCCATTGCCGCTGGCGCGCTCATCGGAACCGTTTACGCCGTACTCTACAACCGGCTTGGAATGCCAAGCTTCGTGGCGACGCTTGCCGGCCTTCTGGCGCTGCTCGGTATGCAGCTTTATATCTTGGGCCCGAGCGGCAGCATTAACCTTCCCTATGCATCCCCGCTCGTCCGCTTCGGCCAGATCCTAGTCATGCCCGATTGGCTGTCCTACCTCCTGGCTCTGCTTCCGGGTGCAGTGATCATCGCCAAGGGTCTGCGGACGCGTCAGCAGCGCGCGGCGGTCAATCTATCCTCGCAGCCTTTTGCCGCTACCGCTATCAAGGCCGTTGTGCTGACCGCAGCACTCGAGTTCGCGGTCTATTATCTCAACCTCGGCCGAGGCATTCCGTGGATGTTCGGGCTATTCGTCGCCATCGCGGTGGTCCTGAATTATGGTTTGACGCGCACGCAATGGGGACGCTCGATGTTCGCCGTCGGCGGAAACCGTGAAGCTGCGCGTCGCGCCGGCATCAATGTTCGCCGCATCTATCTGAGCGCTTTCGTGCTTTGCTCAACGCTTGCGACCATCGGCGGTATTTTGTCAGCCTCGCGTCTTGCGTCGTCGAGCCAGCAGGCCGGCACGGGTGACGTCAACCTCAACGCCATCGCCGCTGCCGTGATCGGCGGGACGAGCCTCTTCGGCGGTCGCGGCAGCGCCTATTCCGCACTGCTCGGGATCATCGTCATCCAAGCGATTTCCAACGGCTTGACACTACTCAACCTCAGCTCTTCGTTGCGCTACATGATCACAGGCGGCGTTCTCGCCATTGCCGTCATCGTCGATTCGCTCGCCCGCCGTTCCCGCGTCAGCCACGGACGCGCTTGATCTAAATTTAAGGAGTAAATTCATGACCGACCTCATGAAAGGCAAAGTCGCCGCCATAACCGGTTCGGCGTCGGGCATTGGGCTCGAATGCGCCCGCACATTACACGCCGAAGGCGCGACCGTCGTCCTCATCGATCGCGCCAAGGACAAGCTGGATGAAATCTGCGAGGCGTTCGGCGAGCGCGCATTCCCGCTTGTCGTCGATCTTCTCGACGGCAAGCAACTCTCGGGCATCCTTCCCAGAATTCTGGAGGTCGCCGGCAGACTCGACATCTTCCACGCTAATGCCGGCGCCTACATAGGCGGGCAGGTCGCCGACGGCGATCCCGATGCCTGGGACAGGATGCTCAATCTGAACATCAACGCAGCTTTCCGCTCCGTTCACGCCGTGCTGCCGCACATGATCGCTCAGAAGTCGGGCGACATCCTGTTCACCAGCTCGATCGCAGGTGTTGTCCCGGTTGTCTGGGAGCCAATCTACACCGCCTCGAAATTCGCCGTACAGGCATTCGTACATTCGACACGTCGTCAGGTGGCGCAGCACGGTGTGCGGGTCGGAGCTGTCTTGCCGGGTCCTGTCGTCACCGCGTTACTCGATGATTGGCCGAAGGCGAAGATGGAAGAAGCGCTCGCCAATGGCAGCCTGATGCAGCCCAAGGAAGTTGCCGATTGCGTACTCTTCATGCTGTCGCGGCCGCGCAACGTCACCATTCGTGACCTCGTGATCCTTCCCAATAGTGTCGACCTCTAACGAAAGTGATTCCCGCGCAATGCGCGGGCATCAGCCATTTATGCTAGAAAGATGAGAGACAATGAGCGAAGAAGTCCAAACACCGCGCTACGTGATCGGCGTTGATGTCGGCACAGGAAGCGCTCGCGCCGGGGTGTTCGATCTCGGCGGACGAATGCTGGCCAGCGCCAAGCGTGACATCTCGCTTTACCGTGAAGCCGGCTCAATCGTAGAACAGTCGAGTAACGAGATCTGGCAGGCAGTCGGCGAAGCCGTGCGTCAGTCCGTTCGCGATGCCGGGGTGGCGGCGAAAAATGTCGTAGGATTGGGCTTCGACGCCACCTGCTCGCTCGTCGTCCTCGGCGACCAGGGAAAGCCCTTGCCGGTTGGCCCATCGGAAGATTCGCAGCGAAATATTATTGTCTGGATGGACCACAGAGCGGTTGCCCAGGCGGATCGGATCAATGCGCTCGGCCACGAGGTCCTGCGCTACGTCGGCGGCCGCATTTCTCCAGAGATGGAGACGCCCAAGCTGCTCTGGTTGAAGGAGTGCCGCCCCGAGGTGTTCGAGGCGGCATGGCAGTTCTTCGACCTTGCCGATTTCCTGACTTGGCGGGCCACAGGCGACCTTTCGCGATCCACCTGCACCGTGACCTGCAAGTGGACCTATCTCGCGCACGAGAAGCGCTGGGATCCGACATATTTCGAAGAGATCGGCCTCGGCGCGCTAGCGGATGAAGGCTTTGCCCGCATCGGCCAGGCGATCGTCGAGCCGGGCTCGGCACTCGGCGGCGGCCTGACGCCGGCGGCGGCAGCGGAACTCGGGCTGCTACCGGGGACGGCGGTCGCTGCTGGACTGATCGATGCTCATGCCGGCGGGATCGGGACGGTTGGCTTCGGCGACGGGCCGACGGCGAACCTTGGCTATGTCTTCGGTACCTCATCGTGCACGATGACATCGACCGTCGAACCGGCCTTCGTGCAGGGCGTATGGGGGCCTTATTATTCGGCGATGGTTCCCGGGCTTTGGCTCAACGAAGGCGGTCAGAGCGCTGCCGGCGCAGCAATAGAACAGCTGATTTCATTTCATCCCGCTGCCGCGCAGGCGTTGCAGAGTGCAAAAGAAAAAGGCCAGTCGCTTCCCGTGATGCTTGCCGACATTGCTGCCAGCAAGGCAGGAACCGACCCAACCTCGCTCGTTCAGGGCCTTCATGTTGTCCCTGAGTTCTTGGGTAACCGCGCACCGCTTGCCGATCCACACGCTCGCGGGCTGATAGCGGGCATGGACATGGAACGCGATATCGACAGCCTCGTTCGACTGTATGTAGCAGGGCTCTATGGCATCGGCTATGGCCTCAGGCAGATCATCGACGCCCAGGCGCAGGCGGGCGTCGAGATCAGTTCCGTCGTCATCAGCGGCGGGGCTGGCCAGCAAAGCTTTGTTCGTCAGCTTTTGGCGGATGCATGCGGTAAGCCCATCGTCGCAACGATTGCCGACGAACCGGTATTGTTAGGCGCGGCGATCCTGGGCGCGGTCGCCAGTGGCTGTTATCTCGATGTTCGAGAGGCGATGGTTATGCTGACCAAGGTCGATGAAACGTTCATGCCGTCGGCAGGGCGAACCGCTGAAAGCCATCTGAGACGGTATGATGCTTTCAAGGCGCTACAGCAGTTGGGCCAGAAAGTGCGTGGTTGTTGATGACACGTCGAAGAAGACGTGAAAGCTTGTATGGTCGGCTTGCATCTGGGTGCCAGACTCCGGCGTTTCACGGGCCGACCTCTGCGCCTTTAACGGATCTCGTGCGCCGAACATCACCTCGAAGCGCCTGAACGGCAGGTTCCAGTTGTTGATCGCTTGTGGTCCTGACTATGCCGTCGAGACAGCGATGCCGGAATGAGTGAGCCACTCGGACAGGCATGTTCCTGAACAATCGGTATCTCTGTTTTATTCCATGCGAAAAATGCATAGCTGCACTGCACAATAGTGCCTAGAAAATGAACAGATATCGGTTATATTCATTTTTAACGAAGCGATGCACCTCCTCCCGCAAAGCTTCGTGGTTCGGGCGCCCCACTCCTCCTCCCAGGGTCGCCTGAGGGAACAACGGCACTCCTCCTCCCAGCTGTTGTTCGGTTCTTTTCGAAAGCCTGCCGCACCTCCTCCCGCGGCAGGCTTTTTCGATTCTGGGCCGCAGCTTTTTGACGTGAAGTTGACGCTCGATGAGATGAAGCGTTGACACTGTGGTCACACCCGCACCGCTGTATCCGCGGCCGGAACTGTGCGATGAACCATGAATTCGTCAATCACGCTTTCACGGTGCTACATCATGAAGAAAATCGGTTTCCTCTCGTTCGGACACTGGACACCGTCGCCGCAATCGGGAACCCGCTCGGCGGGCGACGCGCTTCTCCAGTCCATCGATCTTGCGGTTGCTGTCGAAGAGCTTGGGGCCGACGGCGCTTATTTCCGCGCTCACCACTTTGCCCGCCAGCTCGCATCGCCGTTCCCCCTGCTTGCCGCGGTTGGTGCCAAGACCAGCCGTATCGAGATCGGGACCGGCGTCATCGACATGCGCTACGAAAACCCGCTCTACATGGCAGAGGACGCCGGCGCCGCCGATCTGATCTCAGGAGGGCGCTTGCAGCTCGGCATCAGCCGTGGCTCGCCGGAGCAGGTGGTCGATGGTTGGCGCTACTTTGGCTATCAGCCGCCCGAGGGCGGGTCTGATGCCGATATCGGTCGGCGTCATGCAGAAGTTCTGCTCGATGTTCTGCGCGGCGAAGGTTTCGCCCAGCCGAACCCGCGTCCGATGTTCGCCAATCCGCCCGGCATGCTGCGTCTAGAGCCGCACTCCGAGGGGCTGCGGGAGCGCATCTGGTGGGGCTCCGGCTCGAATGCGACCGCCGTCTGGGCAGCCAAGCTTGGAATGAACCTGCAGAGCTCGACGCTGAAGGACGATGAGACCGGCGAGCCGTTCCACGTGCAGCAGGCAGCGCAGATCCGCGCCTATCGCGAAGCATGGAAGGAAGCCGGTCACACTCGCACGCCGCGCGTGTCGGTGAGCCGCAGCATCTTCGCGCTGGTGGACGATCGCGACCGGGCCTATTTCGGCGGCAGCGGTCAGGGCGACGACAAGATCGGCTTTATCGACGAGAAGACGCGGGCGATCTTCGGTCGCAGCTATGCCGCCGAGCCCGATGCCCTCGTGAAGCAACTGGCCAAGGATGAGGCAATCGCCGAGGCCGACACCCTGTTGCTCACCGTGCCCAATCAGCTCGGCGTCGATTACAACGCTCATGTGGTCGAGCAAATCTTGAAGCACGTCGCACCCGCCCTGGGCTGGCGCTGAACCGCTTCGCCAACGGCTATCCGCTAACAGAGATGCCGGACCTCCAGGGGATCCGGCATTTTTCTTCGCGTCAGTAAGGCCCGATCACTCGGCGGCCGCCGGCGGAGTGGCACCACCGCCAAGTTGCAGCAGCGGAACCTTTGGCGAGAAGACGCGCGGCTTGTGGAACTTGCGCGGTGCTTGGCGCCCATTCAACGTATAAGGCTTGGTGTCGCCGACCAGAACCGCGGGCCGTGCGAACATGCGCTGCATCAGCCCCTGGACGGCGAGCACAGGGTAGGCGCGGGCAGGCATCACCTCCGGCATCTCGCTGAACATGCGCTGCACCATCTTGCGCCTGATATCCTCGGCGCCCTTCTTGATTTCGTGATCGTCGCGCCGGTCCCTGATTGCGACGATCGAGAGCGACAGGCCCGAATTCGCGCGGTCCATGCTGGTGATCTGCCCGGCGACGTCGAAATTGTCGAAGGGTGCGAAGATCAGGATATCGCCAAGGCGCATCTGGCTGAGCGCGCTCTCCTCGCGCATCGTGATCTTGGCCGTCTCGATCGAGATCGTATCGATCATGCAGGGAGCGGCCTTGCCGCCGCTGGCGACCTGTCCTTCGCGGGCAAGCGCAAGCTCAAGCTTTTCAAGGGGCGGGCGGGGGAGCTCGATGCAGACGAGCATCGACACGAAGGCGTAGACCATGACGACCATGCCCCAGGCGACGCTGAAGCCGTCGAGATCGTTGTAAGTGCTGAGCAATGGCCCGTTGAGCATGCCGACGAAGGTCAGCACAATGATGGCGAAGAACGTCGCGGCGATCGGATAAAGCACCTCCACACGCCCGCGATCTTCACCCTTGGCGGTAACCTTGAATGGCCGGCCGAAGGGGTGGAAGAGGGCGTGGATGAGGGCGATGGTGATCGGAATGGCCGAGACCATCTGCGAAACCTCGGTGAAAAGCGGCAGGCTCCGCCGCCCGGAAACCCAGGAATGGAATGTCCACATGCCGGCGACCATCGGCAGCGCATAGAGGAAGAACGCCTCCGGCTCCATCAGAATGGCAGGCAGGCCGAGGAAGTAGAAGAGAAGTGGGGCGGCCATAAGGAGCAGGATGAAGGGCCGGCAGAACCAGAAGAGCAGGCCGTGGAAATAGTGCAGCCGCTGCATCAAGGTGTAGCCGCGTCCCAGAAACGGGCCATCCTTCAGGAGCGCCACCTGGATGGTGCCCAGGCACCAGCGGCAGCGCTGTGTGATATATCCCGAGAGGCTCTCGGCCGAAAGGCCGACGCTCAGGCGTTCATTGAGCCAGCGGGTTTTCAGGCCCTTCTGCATCAGGCGATAGGTGAGGTGGATATCTTCAGTCACCGTCTCCTGCGGCATGCCACCGATCATATCGAGCGCATCACGGCGGACGATACAGGACGTTCCCACGCAAAAGGCTGCGCCCCATCCGTCCTTGGAGGGCTGCATGACGTCGAAGAAGATGCGCTGATCGTCGACCCATGCCTTCGAGGCTAGCAGATTATGCTGGACCGGATCGGCATTGTAATAGAACTGCGGCGTTTGGATGAGGCCGATTTCGGTGTCGATGAACTGGCCCACCGTTCGTTTCAGGATGCCGCGCTGCGGCGCGAAGTCGGCATCTAGAATGAGGATGAAGGGGGCGTTGGTGTCCTCGGCGGAACGTCGTACCGCGTTGTTGATGTTGCCGCCCTTGGCGCCGACGTTGTCGTTGCGGCGTAGATAGCGCACGCCGATCTCGTTGCAGTAATCCTCAAGCCAATCGCGGCGTCCGTCATCCAGGACCCAGACGGTGAAATTGCTGTAGTCGATCGCCTTGGCGGCGAGGATCGTGCGCTCCAGAATGGACAGTTCTTCGTTGTATGTGCAGATGAAGATATCGACGGCCGGGTGGCGCGAATGTTGCGCGATCAGCGCTTCGCTGGCGTCGGCGGCGCCACTGTGGTCGGTCCGCTTGAAGAAGAAGACGATCGAAAGCAACGTGTAGAAGATGACGACCACTTCGAAGCCGAGATAGAAGCGCGGCCAGATCGCGTAGGGGCTCCACTCGAAGTCCGGCAATGTCTTGGTGATGCGGAAATACAGATAGTTCAGGAGCATGACGACCAGGATCGTGCCGAAAATGACGCGGTCCTTGCCGCGATTGGCGTCCAGCAGCCAGGCGCAGCCCACGATCAGCGCGATCGCCAGCAGTGAGAACAGTATTGAATCCGACAAGGTGACTACTTCGGGGGACATGGACCATCCTTGCTGCTGGCCTTCATCTGGCCTTTCAGGCCGACGAAGGGGTTGATATCGAGAGCGGCAAGAACGGCCCAGCCGGTCGCGCCGATATGCGGCAGTCGGTAGTACTTGAAGTCGCCGGGCGCCGAGTTCGGCCCGACCTGCAGGCCTGTCGTTAGTTGCTCGTTTTCCGTGGCGTAGACGAGGCCGCCGGGCTCGCGCTGCTTGGCGATGGTGGCAAAAAGCGGTTCGGCCTTTTCGGGTTGGCCGGTCTCGCGAAGCACGAGCGCGGCCTGCGCCGTGCCTTCCAGCCAGACGCCATCGCGGTCGTTGTTGAAGTCGTAGCCGCCCTCCACCCCGTGGTTCAGGTCAGTCCATTCCATCACGCGATCGGCCCTGGATTTGAATTCCGGAACCGCGATCAGCGGCCAGAGTTCGGCGTCGAGGCCCGACATGCCCACGTTCGGAGCGTTGCTGTCGGGCACGCTGCCGATATAGAAGCGGCCTTCCGGCTCGGTCCACATGGTCTTGAGAAACTGCAGTGCGCTGTCGCCCTGGTGCGTCCAGTCGCCACCCGCATCTAGCCGGGCGAGCCAGCTGTCGGCGGCGTAGACGTCGAGATTATGCTCCGTCGACTTCCAGGTCATCCGCTCCGGCGTCGGCTCATGACCGAAAAAGCCGCCGAAATAGCCGTCATTCTTCGGATCGGCCGTGCTGCGGTGGATCCAATCCATGATTTTACGGGCGGAGTCGAGATAGGCCTGCTGGTCGGTTTCCTCATAGGCCATTAGCAGGGCGAGCGCGCCCCAGGCTGTGCTGCCGGTCGCAGTTCCGACCTGATAGCCGTCCTCGATCCAGGAATTGCTCGCCGCGCTCCAATAGCCTGGAAGCAACATGCCTTCCTTGCCCGGAATGACCGTGCCGGAGCGATAGGCGTTGCGCAGGCGACCGTCGTGGTAGTGACGGTCGGTTTCAAGCGCGACCACCAGCGCATCGGCAACGCGGCGGGCTTCGGCTGTACGCTGGCAGCCGTAAAGCGCCATCATCGCAAGCGCATTGTCGTAGGTGAAGCCGGTATTCTCCAGCGACGGATGCAGCGCCGAACCGCCATTGGCCGGCTCGAAACTGCGAAAGACGAATGGCTGCTCGGGCTCGCCCGTCATCTTGGCGGCCAGCGCGTCGCACATCGAGCAGGCGAGCTGCGTCTTCGCCTCATCATCGGCACGCGCCGCGTTGATTGCCGCTGCAAACAGGATGGCAGCCAGGAGTGATGCGATCAACCCGCGCCAAACCTCACCCATTGACGAGTTCATGCCCTTCATTTTCGCCCCTCGCAATACGCGGATAAACGTTCAGCTTGGCTCTTCAGGGTGTCGCTATCTTGTCGGCCGGCGGTTGCGGACCGGTGCCCTTGTCCAGCGATGTGGATGCGGACAGAACAATCGCCGGCGATGTCAGCCCGGCAACGACAGCCATCGAGTACCGCGCGATACGGGAGGTGATGGTCTCGCCGAGAGAGACGATGACATCCTCGCCGACGTGGCATCCGAAGAACTTGTCGTTGTTTTGCTGGGCAACACTGCCGTCCTGGGCGGTCGGCTCGTCGATCTTGACCAGAACATAGACCTCATGGCCCTCGGCCTCTGGGAATTTCGCGAAATAGCGGTTTTCTGGGCCGGAGTTAAAGTACCGGACGATCTTGTAGATGTGCCCGCTGCGCTTCACGCCAAGGCTGCGGAAGTTGACCATCGCGGGCGTGCCGATCTCGAGCGCGGTCACGTCACGGCTTCGGTAGACGGCCGCGGCGAAGGCCTCGGTGCAGTCGAGCGACTTGGCGACCGGCTGGCCCTGCATGACGAAATCGCCGAAGGATGCGTCGACGCTGACGATCTGGCCGTGGCGCTCGGCGGTGACCTCGGCCGCACCGGTCTTGCCGAGGCGTCCTTCCTCGCGCGAGATCAGGTTCTCGACCTGCTGCTTGCGCTCCGTCATTTGGTTGATTTCGATATTGTCCTCGGCGATGTCGCCGGCGAGCTTCGTGCGTTGCATCTCGAGCGTCAGCAGGTTCGCGGCAACAGTGCCGCCGGTATAGATATCGCGGCCGACAAGCGACTGGACAATCTCGTTGCGGCGCAGCTCGCCCTTGGCGGAATCAAGCTCGGCCTGGGCTGCATTGCGCTTCTGGCGCTGTGGCTCAAGACTACTGTCGGAAATCAGGCCCTTTTTAAGGAGCGTCTGCTGGCGCTGCAGCAGCGCGTCCTGCTCGTTGAGGCGGGCCTGATAGGTTTGGACGTTGAATTCAGAATTGACGATCACTGCCGAGAGTTCACTCAGAACGCCCGCCTTGACGCTGTCGATCTGCGTCTTGACCTTGTTAAGTTGCTCGGTGCGCTCGGCCGCTACGCTGGTCGTGTTGTTGAGCTTTTCGGTCAGATCGAGCTTTTCCAGCCTGAGTCCCGTCAGAGATGTCTGATCTTGGTTGGGGTTTGAGACCGTTGCCATGACGTCGCCGAGATTGACGACCTGGCCAACCTGCAGTGAGATCTTATCTACCCTGCCGTAGATGGGAGAAGCGATCAGCTGCACCGGTGCGTTGATCACCGCCCGTGTCGAGACGATGAAGAATTGGTTGGGAACCATCGCCATCGCGATGATAAAAATCAGCATAAATGCAAACGCATAACCTAGGATACGCGATACAGATAGTATCTTACGGTCCTTGGGGTCGATACCGTTATTTGCGGCCTTCATTTTTCAATCCTGACATCATCATGCTGCAGGTGAAGTGAAGGGCGTTTCCAGGGTGGTGTTTTTTATTTGTAAAGTCTTTTATATGAGGAAGAATATTCAAGCAAATAAAATTCATCTACTTTAAGTGATGTATTGAGTGGCATCTCCATTTTTATTTGGTTGATGTTGCAATATTTCCAGCAGCACTTAATTGCCGTGTTTACTATTCTTCGAATCTGGCTATTTGTTTGTGACACTTCTATATCTTTTTGGTCTCAGTCATCGTTAGTGTTTTCTACACTTGCCCGCACAATGGCATCCAAGACGCGGTGGGCTGCCTCGATGTCGGCATCATCGACGTTGCGAAGCACTCTGTTGCGCAATGACGCGATGACGCGTTCGACGCGTTCTGCCAGTTGCTGTCCGTCGGGGGTCAACCAAATTGTTTTGGCACGCCTGTCGTCCGGGTCGTCTTTGCGTTCGATATGACCACCGGCGGTGAGTTCATCCAGCAGGCGGACCAGCGATTGGCTGGCGAGGCCGAGGCTTTCGGCAAGCTGAACCTGCCGGACACCGCCGCCTGACCGGCTGATCAGAAGGAGCAGATTGGCGCGCGACGCCGAAATTCCGTCCTCTGCCAGCGCTTTCTCCGCCATGCGCTTCCAGATGCTTCCCGCCTGTAGCATGCTGGAGGTGACCGCTGCTCTGCGGCTCAAGGGTTTCGTCTGCCTTGTCATCCTCTGCGTCCGTCCCTTGCTGTTTCTCGTTGAAAGAGCGCTAAAGGCGCTCGCTCGCGCAGTAAAGCATATTGTTTTATTTTAATTCGTATGCGAATAGTACGTAAGCGATCGAAATTACGAGCTGTAGCGCTCACCTCCGGTTTCATATGGCAAGCAAGAAGCTCACCTGGCTCCCCGATACGTGGGACATGGTTTTCTCGATTAAGACATTCATTGCAGCCATGCTGGCGCTGTTCATTGCCTTGTGCTTTGACCTGCCCAATCCCTATTGGGCTGTGACTACCGTCTACATCGTTGCCCATCCGCTATCAGGCGCAAGCACCTCGAAGGCGGTCTATCGCCTGGTCGGCACAGCGGCGGGTGGGGCGATGAGCATCATTCTCGTGCCCAATCTCGTGAATGCGCCGGAATTGCTGACATTGGCGATCGCGCTTTGGGTCGCGGTTTGCCTCGCGATCAGCCTGCTCGACCGCACACCGCGCAGCTATGGTTTCATGCTGGCAGGTTACACGGCCGCGCTCACCAGCTTTCCGCTGGTCGACAACCCGTCGGCAGTGTTTACCTATACCACCTCGCGCGTCATAGAAATCTCTGTCGCAGTCATCTGCGCGGCAGTCATCAACCGAGTTGTTTTTCCACGTCATGCCGGTCCGGTACTGACGGCGCGCATCGATGCTTGGTTGAGCGATGCATCTGTTCTGATTGCGGCAGCACTCGACAGACGCCCGGAGGATCCCACACTGATGCGCACATCCGGCCGTCTTGCGGCCGAGGCCGCCGATATCAGAACGTTCACGACCCACGTGTCCTACGACACGTCAAGCCACAGTCAGCTCGTCAGCGCTTCACGCGAGTTGCAGCGTCACATGATCACGCTCCTGCCCGTGGTGTCCGGCCTCGTGGATGTGGATGGCGCGCTAACAAGGACGGGGTACGAACACACACACGCCGTCAAGAAGCTCATTGCTGGTGTCGAGGCGTGGATGCGGACAAAAGAGCCGATGTCGGAGGAGTGCTACAGCGAGATGCTGGCGCCGCTTCAGGCGCTTGAGGCTGAAGCGATGTGCTCAAGCGGGTGGCAGGATCTGCTGGTGCTGGATTTCTCAGCCCGGCTGCGCGACCTGCTGGAGATCTGGAACAAATGCGTGGGCTTGCGGCTGCATATTGCCTCGGGATCACGGCCTGCCTGGAAGGGGCAGTCGTTCGGCTTCAAGCAGGAAAGCGCGCGCCCGATTCACAGAGACTATGGCATGGCGCTTTTCTCCGGTTTTTCGGCCGCTCTGGCCATCGTGCTGGGCACGGTCTTCTGGATCATGACAGGCTGGAGCAGCGGCGCCGGTGCACCTGTGATCGCAGGCATTCTCATCTGCTTCTTTGCCGCGATGGACAATCCGACGCCGATTATTCGCAAGTTCATGATCTTCAGCATGGTCGCGATTGTTCTCAGCTTCGTGTTTGTATTCGCGGTAATGCCCGTTCTCAGCGGATTCTCCTCGCTCGTGCTGGCGCTGAGCTTTCTCTTTCTGCCGCTTGGCGTGCTGATCGCGCGCCCATCGACCTTCCTGCTCGGAATGGCTTTGTCCGCCAACATACCGACGATGCTGACACTGCAATCGAGGCCTAGTTTCGATCTCGCCTCCTTCCTGAATGCCAATCTCTCGACGGTCCTCGGAACGCTGATGGCGATCGGTATTGCGGCCGTGGTTAGGTCAGTTGGCGCGGAGTGGAGCGCGCGCAGGCTCTTCAAGGCCGCATGGGCTGACATAGCCGCTGTGGCGCGCAAGTCGCAGAAGCGCGACCCCCAGGCCCTGCTATATACGATGCTGGATCGTCTTTCGCTGATGGTACCGCGTCTTGCCTCGTTGGCGCAGGATTCCGCTGTTACCCAGGCGGACATGCTGAAGGATATGCGGGTTGGAACAAGCGTCGTCGATCTGCAGGCATGCAAGGGGCCGCTTCTCGCAGACCAGCGTGCAGCCGTAGACGAGGTTCTCGATGCTGTTGCGTATTTCTACGCGGAAAGACGGCGCACGCTCGAGACGCAGCCGGACCAGTCGCTGCTGCAGTTGGTCGATGCCGCGATCGATACGGTTCGTGGCCCTGTCAGGTCGTCGGCGGTGCGCAAGATCCTGATGGCGCTAGTCGGTCTTCGGCACAATCTTTTTCCCAATGCTCGCCAGTTGCAGGACAGCGAGCCGCTAGCGTTGCGGGAGGCGGCAGAATAGCGGCGATTACCGGAAAAATGACCATGTATCTTGCATTGCGCCACGCTGTCGTGAAAGGGATACTGCGCCCTCTATAAACCGGAAGATGTCTGTGAAACCCGGCCGCGTCACTGCCCTCACTTTGCGTGCAGGATATTTTATCCTTGGCATACTGATGCTGGTCCTCGCCTTTATCGGGGCGTTGCTGCCGCTAATGCCGACGACCATTTTCCTGATCCTAGCCGTCTGGTGCTTCACCCGCTCGTCGCCCCGTCTCGAAACCTGGGTTCTGAACCATCCGACGTTTGGCCCCACACTGCGGGCGTGGCGCGACCAGGGCGCGATATCGATGCGTGCCAAGGCCATGGCGCTCACCGGCATGGCTGGGGGTTACGTGGTGTTCTACCTCGCGGCAAGTCCGGGCATATGGCTCGCACTTTTTGTCGGCTTGCTGATCGGGGGATGTGCATTTTATGTCGGGTCGCGGCCGCTGCCATCCGCATCGGCGCCCTCGGACGCCGATCGTGGCACCCCACCGCAAAAGTCTTCGGATTGAACCAGCCCGGCTGCCATCAGCGCGGTCTGCCGACGCTGGCATACATGCCGGTCGTGCGAAACTCCGTCGGATTGGTGCCGTAGACCCGACGGAACACTTTGGAGAAATAGTTGGCGTCCTCAAAGCCAGAGCGGATCGCCACTTCCTTGACCGGCATGTGGGCAGTCTTCGTCAACAGCTTGACCGCCCGTTTCAAGCGCTTCTGCAGCACATATTCGGCCGGCGGGAGGCCTTCGTTGGCAGCGAACATGCGAGAAAAATGCGCGCGGCTGAGGCCTGCCACCCTGGCGAGGTCCTCCACCGGTAGCGGCTTTTCAAGATTGTCAGTAATGTAGTCGATGACGTGCTGCATGGTCCTGTACTCTTCGCTGAATACGGGATGCGAGCCGAACACGTCGTCATAAAGGGCCATCGCCGCCTCATAGGCAATTGACGACGCCAAGCCAGGCGTTTCGCCGCCAGTGATTAGCCGTAGGCTGCAATCGGCAAGATGTTCGATCGTCCGCGGCTGCAGTTTCAAGATCGGACCGGTGACCGCGAGGATAGATCGGTGAATGCGCAGTGCTTCCTCGCCGTTCATCGAGATCCAGAAGAACTCCCAGCGATCTCCGTCCTCCAGCCAGTAGCGATGATTGTGTGGCACCAGCACCAGCAAAGTCTCGCCCCCCTTCACCCGCAGTTCGCGATTCTCGTAGCGTAGATTGCCAGCACCGCTAATCGTGTGCTGCAACACGGTAAAAGGCGTCTGCCCGCGCTTGCGTCCATCCCAGTCATAGGTGGCATTCTCTCGCACTTCGTAACCGGTGCTTGTTGGCATGGTATGCAGGGATTGTCGGCCGCGCGGCAGGGAAACCGTTCGCATGGACGGCCCACGATCGATCAAATCCTGCAGCACAAAATTACCCATGAAAGCATAATCCTTCTCTGGCGGCCTTGAAGATTTTACGCATAATCCGCCCCAAGAGAGAGAACACCGCCGGGCTCATGGAGCGGCGGGGAGGAGAATAAGCCGGATTTCTGGCCTTTTTCGTCGTCGGACGCAAGCCCGCGGCCTATTCTTCTTCCTGCTATCCAAATCCGGCATCTTAATCGCATCGAGGCTAGGATCATGAGTTTCAAAATCGCTATCATTGGCGCAGGCAGCGTCGGCTTCACGAAAAAGTTGTTCACCGATATTCTGTGTGTTCCAGAATTTCGGGATATCGAGTTCGCGCTCACGGACATGAGCGAGCACAATCTGCAGATGATCAAGCAGATCCTCGATACGATTGTTGCATCGAACAAACTGCCGACCAAGGTGACGGCGACGACCAACCGGCGTGAAGCGCTGACCGGCGCTCGCTACATCATCAGCTGTGTGCGCGTCGGTGGTCTGGAAGCTTACGCCGACGATATCAGAATTCCGCTGAAATACGGCATCGACCAGTGCGTCGGTGACACGATCTGCGCCGGCGGCATTCTCTACGGTCAGCGCAACATCCCAGTCATCCTCGACTTCTGCAAGGATATTCGCGAAGTCGCTGAGCCGGGCGCCATGTTTCTGAACTACGCGAACCCGATGGCTATGAACACGTGGGCCGCGATCGAATACGGCAAGGTCAATACCGTGGGTCTTTGCCATGGTGTCCAGCACGGAGCCGAACAGATTGCCGAAGTGCTCGGCGCGAAGTCTGTCTCCGAGCTCGACTACATTTGCTCTGGCATCAACCACCAGACCTGGTTCGTCGATCTGAAGCTCAACGGTCGCAAGATTGGCAAGGACGAGCTGGTTGCCGCCTTCGAGGCGCATCCCGTGTTCTCGCAGCAGGAAAAGCTGCGCATCGACGTCCTGAAGCGCTTCGGCGTTTATTCGACGGAGAGCAACGGTCACCTGTCGGAATACCTGCCCTGGTACCGCAAGCGGCCTGATGAAATCACCAAATGGATCGATATGTCGGACTGGATCCACGGCGAAACCGGCGGCTATCTTCGCCACTCCACCGAAACCCGCAACTGGTTCGAGACGGAATTCCCGCAGTTCCTCGCTTCGGCCGAAAAGCCGATCGATCCGGCCAAGCGCTCCAACGAGCACGCCAGCCACATTCTCGAGGCGCTGGAGACCGGCCGTGTCTATCGCGGTCACTTCAACCTCAAGAACAACGGCGTGATCACCAACCTGCCTTCTGATGCGATAATCGAATCGCCCGGCTTCGTCGATCGCTTCGGCATCAACATGGTCTCCGGCATCACCATTCCGGAAGCCTGTGCTGCGACCTGCATGGCGTCGATCAACGTCCAGCGCATGTCGGTTCATGCCGCCATCAGCGGCGACATCGATCTCCTGAAGCTCGCCGTCCTGCACGACCCGCTGGTCGGCGCGGTGGCGACGCCGGAAGAGGTCTGGCAGATGGTCGACGAAATGGTTGTCGCCCAGGCGCGCTGGTTGCCGCAATATGCGGATGCGGTTCCGGCCGCCAAGGAACGTCTGGCGAAGTCGACGGTGAAGACCCGCGAATGGGCAGGTGCGGCACGCCGCAACGTTCGCTCGATCGACGAGCTCCGCGCCGAGAAGGCGGCGCTCAAGCAGGCCGTGTAAGTTTCCCCGGAGGACGGGTGGCGATGGCGTTCCAAGGAGGGGACGCCATCGCTGCAAGCCCGTTTCCGGATCGTTGAGGAGAACCGGGGCAGCCGACAAGCGTCCCGATACAAAAGGGAGAGACGATGAGACATTACCGCAACCTTGGCATTCTGGCCGGACTGGCGCTGAGCGTCTCGGTCCAGGCTTTGAGCGCCTACGCCTCCGAGCCGACGACGCCACCCGTCCCGCCGCAGTTTCCGGCGGAAGGTAAGATCAATTACGTATCGAGAGATTCCATCGAGGAGTTCAAGGCGCTTCCCTCGTATAACGAGCCGGATTGGGTGAAGAAGAACTTCGTTGACACCGGCAAGCTTCCCCCGGTCAAGGACCGTCTCCCCAAGGAGCCGCTGGTCTTCAAGACCGACAATATGGTCGACGGCATCGGCGTCTATGGCGACACGCTGCGCCATGTCATCGGCGGCCGGCCGGAAGGCTGGAACTACGGCGCCGGCCAGACACAAGGCTGGGGCGGCATCGATATCGGCCTTTCCGAATGCCTGACGCGCACCGCACCGCTCTTCCAGGTCGAAGCCAAGGACACCGAGCCGCTTCCGAACCTCGCCAAGGGCTGGGAATGGTCAGAAGATGGCCATAAGCTCACCATGCACCTCATCGAAGGTGCCAAGTGGTCTGACGGCGTTGCCTTTAACGCCGATGACATCATGTTCTACTGGGAAGACGAAGTCGTCGATCCAAACGTCTCGCCGCTTGGCGGCGGCGCTTCGCCCGAGGCTTTCGGCGAGGGAACCACGCTGAAGAAGATCGACGACTACACCGTCGAGTGGACCTTCAAGGAAGCTTTCCCGAAGCAGTATCTCTACACGATGGCGTACCCGAATTTCTGCCCGGGCCCGTCGCATATCCTGAAGCCCCAGCATCCGAAATACTCGAAGAACACCTACGACCAGTTCAAGAACGCCTTCCCGCCTGAGTACATGAACATGCCCGTCATGGGCGGTTGGGTGCCGGTTGAGTACCGTCCCGACGATATCATCGTGATGCGCCGCAACCCTTACTACTGGAAGGTCGACGAGAAGGGCAACCAGCTGCCTTACCTCAACGAGCTGCACTACAAGCTTTCGACCTGGGCGGACCGCGACGTGCAGGCCGTTGCCGGCTCCGGCGACATTTCGAACCTCGAGCAGCCGGAAAACTTCGTGGCATCGCTGAAGCGCGCCGCCGAAAAGACGGCACCCGCTCGTCTCGCCTTCGGCCCGCGCCTGATCGGATACAATCTGCGTATGAACTTCTCGGCCAATGGCTGGGGCGAACCGGATGGGCGCAGCCAGGCGATCCGCGAGCTGAACCGCAACGAGGACTTCCGCAAGGCGGTCACCATGGCTCTCGATCGCAAGGCGATCGGCGACTCTCTCGTCAAGGGTCCGTTCACGGCGATCTATCCAGGCGGCCTGTCCTCGGGCACGAGTTTCTACGACCGCAACTCCGTCGTCTACTATCCCTTCGACCTCAAGGGTGCCAAGGCGCTGCTTGAAAAGGTTGGGTTGAAGGATACCGACGGCGACGGCTTCGTGAACTTCCCCGCCGGCACCGAAGGCGGCAAGAACCTCGAAATCGTGCTGCTCGTCAACAATACCTACAACACCGACAAGAGCCTCGCGGAAGGTGTCGTCGGGCAGATGGAAAAGCTCGGGATCAAGGTCATTCTCAATGCCCTCGATGGTCCGAAGCGCGACGACGCTCATTACGGCGGTCGTTTCGACTGGCTGATCCAGCGCAACCCGACGGAACTTGCATCCGTGGTGCAGAACACCGAGCAGCTCGCTCCGGTTGGCCCCCGCACCAGCTGGCAACACCGCGCTGGCAAGGACGACAAGGTCGATCTGATGCCTTACGAGCAGCAGCTGGTCGACATCGTCAACAAGTTCCGCACCAGCCAGGACAATGACGAACGCGTCGCCCTGATGAAGCAGTACCAGAAGATCGCGACCGAGAATGTCGATACGGTTGGCCTCACGGAGTACCCGGGTGCGCTGATCATCAACAAGCGCTTCTCGAACGTACCGGCCGGAACGCCGATCTTCATGTTCAACTGGGCTGAAGATTCCGTCATCCGCGAACGCTTGTGGGTGGCTGCCGACAAGCAGGGCAAGTACGAGCTGTTCCCTGAGCAGCTGCCCGGCAAGCCCGGCGAAAAGGGCCCGATCAACTAAGTTCTCCTCCCGAAGAAACGGACCGGCCGCGCGTGATGCGCGGCCGGGCAAGATCAACAAGCCGGCCGCACCGAAAGGCGCGACTGGCAGCAAGGAGAAACGAGCCCGATGTTACGCTTCCTGCTCGTGCGCATAGCGTCCGCCATCCCCGTACTGATCATCCTGAGCATCGTGACCTTCGCGATCATCCAGGCTCCGCCGGGCGACTATGCCGATTACATCCGATCGCAGCTGATCAACCAGAGCGGCGCGTCCTTCGAAGCCGCCGAGGCGCAGGCCCAGGCCTACCGCGTTGCGCATGGCCTCGACCAGCCGATGGTCATTCAGTATTTCGCCTGGATCAAGGGCATCATCACCCAGGGTGATTTCGGCTACAGCATGTTCTACAACAAGCCGGTCGCCGACGTCGTTGGCGAACGCCTGCCGCGCACGCTGCTTCTGGCGCTGGTCTGTCACATATTCGCGTCGATCCTCGGTATCGGCTTCGGCATCTGGGCGGCCACCCGCCAGTATAGCTGGATCGACAGCCTGCTCTCGGGCATCTCCTTCCTCGGCATGACGGTGCCGCGCTTCCTGATGGCGCTGATCATCGTCTACCTGATGGTTTTCCACTTCAACGTCTCGGAAATCGGCAGCTTCTTCTCGCCGCAATATGGCGGGGCGCCGTGGTCCTGGGCGAAGTTCGCCGACCTCGTCCACCACGTCTGGCCTGTCGTCGCCATCGCCACGTTCGGAGGGCTCGCCTACAACATGCGCGTCATGCGCGGGAACCTGCTTGATACGCTGAACGCGCAATACGTCGAGACGGCCCGCGCCAAGGGTCTGTCTGGCAGCGCCGTGGTGATGCGCCATGCAGTACCCAACGCGCTGCACCCGCTCGTCATGTACCAGGGCGTCGTGCTTCCCTATATGCTGACCGGCGAAATCGAGACGGCGATCATCTTCTCGCTGCCGACGGTCGGTCCCGCGATCGTCGGATCGATGGCGGTCGGAGACGTCTATGTCACCGCCACCTTCATGATGGTTCTTTCCGCGACGCTGATTGTCGGCAACATCATCGCCGATATGCTGCTTGCCATGCTGGACCCGCGCGTCCGCCAGTACGGAGGAGCCTGATATGCTCGCCTTCGATTCCGCTCCCCCGCCGCCGCACGAAGAGACCGTCAAGGGTCTGCATAACGGCAACGAAAGCTATCTGTCGCTGGTCTGGCGTCGCCTGCGCCGTTCCTGGACCGGCATGATGGGCCTCGTCCTCGTCGGCCTGCTGCTCTTGATGGCCGTGTTCGCCGATTTTTTCGCGCCGATGGACCCCAAGGCCACTGATACCGGCTTCGCGCCGCCGCAGATGGTGAGCTTCCACGATAAGGACGGCAATCTCACCTATCCGCCGCGCGTCTATGCACTCGGCGAATCCGAGGAGCTCGATCCGGTAACGTTCCAGCCGATCGTCGGCCCCGACTATGACAATCCGCGCGTACTCGGCTTCTTCGTCAAGGGCTCGGAGTACAACCTTCTCGGCCTGATCCCAACCGACCGCCACTTCTTCGGCTCCGTCGATGGGCAGCCGGTGCATTTTCTTGGTACCGACAAGTTCGGCCGTGACGTTCTCGCGCGCGCCATCATCGGCTCGCGCATCTCGCTCACCATCGCGCTGACGGTCGTATTCATCGTCACCGTCATCGGCACCACCGTCGGCATGGTCTCCGGCTATTTCGGTGGCTCGTTCGATGCTTGGGTACAGCGCTTCGTGGAAATCGTGCTCGCCTTTCCGCAGCTGCCGCTTTATCTGGCGCTAACCTCGCTGATCCCGGTGACGGCGCCGACCAATGTCTTCCTCGCCTTCGTCATCGTCGTCATGTCGGCGCTCGGCTGGGCGCAGATGTCGCGCGAAGTGCGCGGCAAGACGCTGGCGCTCGCCCGCATCGATTACGTCCGCGCGGCCATGGCCGTCGGCGCCACGGACCGGCGCATCATCTTCCAGCACATCTTCCCGAACGTGATGAGCCACGTCATCGTTGCCGTCACGCTGCATATCCCGAGCGTCGTGCTGCTCGAATCCTTCCTCGGCTTCCTCGGCTTTGCCGTGAAGCCGCCGCTGATTTCCTGGGGACTGATGCTGCAGGACACCGCCAACTATTCGGTGATCGGCACTTATCCCTGGATCCTCGCTCCCGTCGGCTTCGTGCTCGTCACCGTCTTCGCGTTCAACGCGCTCGGCGACGGTCTGCGCGATGCGGTCGATCCCTATTGATTGAGGTGAAGAACATGGCTCTCGCACTCGTCAACTCGTTTGCCCCGCCCGTCCGCTTCGATCACGATGCGCACACGGAAAGCCCGGTCATCGACGCCCGCAACATCGGCGTCAACTTCAAGGTCGAGCATGGCACCGTGGAGGCGGTGAAGGATATTTCCTTCCAGCTCTACCGCGGGGAAACCATTGCCATCGTCGGTGAATCCGGCTCCGGCAAGTCCGTGACGGCCCGCACCGTCATGGGGCTCTTGTCGAAGCGCGCCGTCGTCGCGCCGAAATCGACCGTCGACTATGACGGCGCCAATATCCTGAAATATGCCGAGCGCGAGCGCCGCAAACTGCGCGGCGACCGCATCTCGATGATCTTCCAGGAGCCGATGAGCTCGCTGAACCCGATCTACACGATCGGCAGCCAGATCGTCGAAGCGATCCGCGTCCACCGCAAGGTGAGCAAGAAGCAGGCGGAAGCGCGTGCGCTCGAGCTTCTGAAGCAGGTGCAGATCCCCGATCCCGAAGCGCGCCTGAAGCAGTATCCGCACCAGCTGTCCGGCGGCCAGCGACAGCGCGTGATGATCGCCATGGCGCTCTCTAATGATCCTGACGTGCTGATCGCCGACGAGCCGACCACCGCGCTCGACGTGACGGTTCAGGCGCAGATCCTCAACCTCATCCGCAATCTGCAGAAGGAAATGCGGATGGCGGTGATCCTGATCACCCACGACCTCACCGTTGTCCGGCAGTTCTCCGACTACGTCTACGTGATGCAGCATGGCGAAATGCGCGAGCACAACACGACGGAAAGGCTCTTCGCCAATCCGCAGCACAGCTACACCAAGCATCTTTTGAGCTCCGAGCCGCGCGGCCAGGCGAACCCGTTGCCCGAGGGCTCCGAGGTCATTCTCGACGCCAAGGGCGTGCGCGTGTCCTTCATGATGCGCCACGGCAGCTTCTTCAAGCCGGAGTTGAAGGAGCTCGTGGCCGTCGACAGCCTGGGGCTGACGCTGCGCAAGCACGAAACGCTTGGCCTCGTCGGCGAATCCGGTTCCGGCAAGACGACCTTCGGGCAGGCGCTGTTGCGGTTGAACGATGCAGACAATGGCGAGATCTATTTCGACCGCCAGCCGATCCACGGCAAGTCGCGCAGCGAGATGCGGCCGCTGCGCTCGCGCATGCAGATCGTCTTCCAGGATCCGTTCTCATCGCTCAATCCGCGCATGACGATCGGCCAAATCATCGAGGAAGGACTTGTCGTCAACAAGCTCGGCGCGACCAAGGCCGAGCGGCTGGACCGTGTGCGCGAGGCGCTGATCGCGGCGGGCATGCCCGGCAATATCCTGTCGCGCTTTCCGCATGAATTCTCTGGCGGCCAGCGCCAGCGTATCGCCATTGCCCGCGCCATCGCGCTCGAGCCGGAGTTTATCCTGCTCGACGAGCCGACATCGGCGCTCGATCTTTCGGTGCAGGCGCAGATCATCGAGCTCTTGCGCAAGCTGCAGGACGAGCGCGGCCTCAGCTATCTCTTCATTTCGCACGATCTCAAGGTCGTGCGTGCCCTCTGCCACCGGGTGATTGTCATGCAGCATGGCAAGATCATGGAAGAGGGACCCGTCAACGAAGTTCTCACCAATCCCAAGACCGCCTACACCGAACGGCTCGTCAAAGCCGCTTTCGAGGTAGCCTGATTGCCAATGCCGGAGGATATTATGGCAAGAAACCCCAAGATCACCTTCATCGGAGCTGGTTCCACCGTCTTCATGAAGAACATCATCGGCGACGTGCTGCAGCGACCCGCGCTGTCGGGCGCGACCATCGCCCTGATGGACATCAATCCGCAGCGCTTGGAAGAAAGCGCCATCGTCGTCAACAAGCTGATCTCGACGCTGGGCGCAAAGGCCAAGGCCGAGACCTATTCGGACCAGCGCAAGGCGCTGACAGGTGCCGACTTCGTGGTCGTCGCCTTCCAGATCGGCGGCTATGAGCCCTGCACGGTCACCGACTTCGACATTCCGAAGAAGTTCGGCCTGCGCCAGACGATTGCCGATACGCTCGGTGTCGGCGGTATCATGCGCGGCCTGCGCACCGTGCCGCATCTGTGGAAGATCTGCGAGGACATGCTCGTGGTCTGCCCCGAGGCAATCATGCTGCAATACGTCAACCCGATGGCGATCAACACCTGGGCGATCGCCGAGAAGTATCCCACCATCAAGCAGGTCGGCCTCTGCCACTCGGTTCAGGGCACGGCGATGGAACTCGCCCACGATCTCGATATCCCCTATGAGGATATTCGCTACCGCTCGGCCGGCATCAACCACATGGCCTTCTACCTGAAGTTCGAGCATCGCCAGCCCGACGGCTCCTACAAGGACCTCTATCCCGATCTCGTGCGCGCCTACCGTGAAGGTCGCGCTCCGAAGCCGGGCTGGAACCCGCGTTGCCCGAACAAGGTGCGCTACGAGATGCTGACCCGCCTCGGCTATTTCGTCACCGAAAGCTCCGAGCATTTCGCCGAGTACACGCCGTACTTCATCAAGGAAGGCCGCGAGGACCTGATCGAGAAGTTCGGCATTCCGCTCGACGAATATCCGAAGCGCTGCATCGAGCAGATCGAGCGCTGGAAGGGCCAGGCGGAAGCCTATCGCTCGGCCGACAAGATCGAGGTCAAGCAGTCGAAGGAATATGCCTCCTCGATCATCAATTCGGTCTGGACCGGCGAACCCTCCGTGATCTACGGCAACGTCCGCAACAACGGCTGCATCACCTCGCTGCCGGAGAATTGCGCCGCCGAAGTTCCATGCCTTGTCGATGCATCCGGTATTCAGCCGACTTTCATCGGTGATCTGCCGCCGCAGCTGACCGCTCTGATGCGCACCAACATCAACGTGCAGGAACTGACGGTTCAGGCGCTGATGACTGAAAATCGCGAGCACATCTACCATGCAGCGATGATGGACCCGCATACCGCGGCCGAACTCGACCTCGACCAGATCTGGGCGATGACGGACGAACTGCTGGCCGCGCATGGCGACTGGCTGCCGGCATGGGCGCGCACCGCGCGCAAGGTTCAGGCCGCCTGACCAACTCTCTCCCGGTCACGGCCTCAAGAAGTCCCGCGGCTCAGCCGCGGGGCTTTTTTAGCGTCTCTGAATTGGCGGCGGTTGTGGCTGGGGCTGGGGCTGTTCCTGACGTTGATTCAACGGCAGCACATCCTGGAAACCGATCTCGGGGCAGCCGCGAACATTGGCGAAGATGATGTCGCGCCGTTCGCCCCATTCCGTCAGTCCCCGGAGCGTCAGCGTGTCGTTGTCCTGATAGACCACACTGGTGCGGATGATACCGGCACGTCGCGCGAGGTTCTTCGCCTGGCTGACATTGCACTGCCCCTCGGACGGCGCCACGCTCCATATGGAGGTTCCCCGGCCGTCGTTCTGCCAGCCTTGGGCTGCCACTAGCGTCGGCGCCAGCGCGGTCAGAAGCAGGAATGTCGTGCGGAACGTGGCTCTCAAGATCGGCGACCCCATGTTGCGATGGTCCCGTCATAGCATGGGATCATGACCACGACGGAAACGCAGCCGGTAAAATTAGCCAGGAATGGAAATGCATGAACAGGCAGGCGATTTCAGTTCGGACAATTGAACAAATCAAAATATTCGATATACAACAGTAATACGCATTTCATCTTCCGCGAACGGGATCCATATGAGCCGCAACTTTCTTGTCGTCGATCCCGAGGAGGGCATGCCCATTTTGAAGGGGCTGGCATCGCCGGCAAGGGTTTCCGTATTGAAGCTTCTGCACGAAAAGGGGCCGCTCAACGTCAACGAAATCGCTGATATTCTTGAGCTACCGCAGTCCAGCGTCTCGACCAATGTGCAGATGTTGGAGGAGGCGGGGTTGATCCGCACCGAGACGCAAAAGGCGCGCAAGGGCAACCAGAAAGTCTGTCATAGCGTCTATGATGAGATCCTTGTCGTCTTCAAGAATGAAATCAAGGAAACCGAACCGGATGCGATCGAGGTGGCGATGCCGCTTGGCCTCTACACCAGCTACGATGTGACCGCGCCCTGCGGTCTCTGCTCGGTGGATGGGATCATCGGTCTGCTCGACGTACCCAACACTTTCCTTGATCCAGATCGCATGAAGACGGCGCTGATATGGTTCACGCGGGGTCATGTCGAATACCAGTTTCCCAATAATGCCAGGCTGACCAACACCCCCATCCGCGAGATCGAGTTCGTCATGGAACTGAGCTCCGAAGTGCCCGGCACCAGCGCCGACTGGCCCTCTGATATCACGCTCACGGTCAATGGTATCGATATTGGCACCTGGACGTCCCCCGGCGATTTCGGCGACAAACGCGGGGTTTTCACGCCGGATTGGTGGAAACTGAAGGGTTCGCAGTACGGCAAGCTGAAGAGCTTCCGCATCAACGACGAGGGCGCCTTCGTTGATGGACTGCGCATTTCCGACGTGGCGCTTTCGGATCTGAAACTCGACGAGCATCACTCGATTCGCCTGCGCATCGGGGTTCGCGATGACGCAAAGCACCCTGGCGGCATCAATATTTTCGGTCGTGGTTTCGGCAATTACGATCAGGATATCTTGCTGCGTATCAGAACACGCTAGACTGTACCCGATTTTCTGAATTTTGCCCTTGACCCCGGCCGAGGCTTCCGCTTTATTCACCTCAAATTGTGATATGGATCACAAAGAATGATATAGTGGAGGGTATCATGAAGGCTGCGGTTACCGCGCATAGCAGGTACACGATCTCGGACATCGACCCGCGCCTGTACGGCTCGTTCATCGAGCACCTCGGTCGCGCCGTCTACACCGGCATCTACGAGCCCGACCATGCGACCGCCGACGAAAACGGCATGCGCAAGGATGTGATCGATCTCGTCAAGGAGCTGAACGTTCCGATCGTGCGTTATCCCGGCGGCAACTTCGTCTCGGCCTATAACTGGGAAGACGGTATCGGCCCCAAGGAAAGCCGCCCGACGCGCCTCGACCTTGCCTGGCACACCTCCGAAAGCAACCAGGTCGGCATGCACGAATTCGCCGAATGGTGCGTCTCGGCCAAGACCGAGATGATGCTCGCCGTCAACCTCGGCTCTCGCGGCCTGGATGAAGCCCGCAACTTCCTCGAATACGTCAACCATCCCGGCGGCAGCGAGTGGAGCGACAAGCGTATCGCCAACGGCCGCGCCGAGCCTTGGGACGTGAAGCTCTGGTGCCTCGGCAATGAGATGGACGGCCCCTGGCAGATCGGCCACAAGACGGCCGACGAATATGGCCGACTGGCGCATGAGACCGCCAAGGCCATGCGCGCCTTCGACAGCTCGCTGGAGCTGGTCGTCTGCGGCTCGTCCAATGCCCACATGCCGACCTATCCCGAATGGGAAGCGACCGTTCTCGACCACACCTATAACGAGGTCGATTATATCTCGCTGCACATGTATTTTGAGAACCGCGCCAAGAACACGGCCAACTATCTTGCCCGCAGCATCGAGCTCGACAACTACATTGGCACGGTCGCCGGCGTCATCGACTACATCAAGGCGAAGAAGCGCTCGACCAAGGACGTTTATATCTCTTTCGACGAGTGGAACGTATGGTACCACTCCAAGGAACGCGACAAGGCGACGCTCGCCGGCGCCAATGGCTGGCCGCATGCACCGGCGCTGCTCGAGGACGATTATAACTTCGAGGACGTGCTGCAGGTCGGCTGCATCCTGAACACCTTCATCAACCGCGCAGACGTGGTGAAGATCGCCTGCCTCGCGCAGCTGGTCAACGTCATCGCTCCGATCATGACGACGCCGGGCGGTGCCGCATGGCGCCAGACGATCTTCTATCCCTACTACTTCGCTTCGGTTTATGGCCGGGGCACGGCGCTGAAGTTGATGGTCGACAGCCCGGCCTACGAGGTCGAGGATGTCGGCAGCGTGCCATACCTCGACGTCTCGGCCGTCCATGACAAGGACGCCAAGACGGTCACCTTCTTCATCGTCAACCGCCACGGCACGGAAGCGCTCGATCTCGACGCCAGCCTGCTCGAATTCGGCAACCTCAGCGTCATCGACGACCAGGTCGTCGCCCATTCGGATCTCACCATCACCAACACGGCCGAAAAGCCGAACAATGTGGTGCCGGTGAAGGCGAGTGGTTCGGCATTCGCCGATGGCAAGCTGACGGCGAAGATCGCGCCTTTGTCCTACCGCGTGATCCGGCTGCAGGCTTGATCCATTAAATCACGATAGCTGATACATATCGAAGATATGTTGACATCGTAATTGTATGATTTAACGTCAGCGAACCAGATTTGACGTGCCACTGGGAGGAGAAGATGGGAGCAACCGCTTCTGTTATGGCACCTTCATGGACGAAAGGCGGCCTGCTTCTCGAAGCAGGCGCTATTCGCGCCGTTTCGTGCCAGCCATGTGTTCATATCGGATTTTCGGATTCTGACTGCAGCTTGGGAGCAGCCGGATGACGGCCAATATCGAAATCAGCAATGTCAGCAAGCGCTACGGCTCGATGACCGTGCTCGACGGCCTGTCGCTGTCGATCAAGGCCAATGAGTTCATGGTCTTTCTCGGCCCGTCCGGCTGCGGAAAGTCCACGCTTCTGAGAATGATCGCCGGGCTCGAAAGTGTCGATGAAGGCACCATCTCTATCAACGGCGAGCGTATCGATACGCTGCCGCCCGGCCAGCGCGACATCGCCATGGTGTTCCAGAGCTACGCGCTCTATCCGCACATGACTGTTGCCGACAACATGGCCTTCGGGCTGCGCAACATCGCGGTCCCCTCTGACGTGATCTCGGCGCGCGTGGCGGAAGCCGCCCGCATGCTGGAGATCGGGCACCTCTTGGAGCGCAAGCCCGGCCAGCTCTCCGGCGGCCAGCGCCAGCGCGTCGCCATCGGCCGCGCCATTGTCAAGGAGCCCAAGGCATTCCTCTTCGACGAGCCACTGTCGAACCTTGATGCGGCGCTGCGCGTGCGCACCCGCGTCGAACTCGCACAGCTTCGCAATCGCGTGAAGTCGACAATGATTTTTGTCACCCATGACCAGATCGAGGCGATGACGCTGGCCGATCGCATCGTCGTCATGAACAACCGCAAGATCGAGCAGATCGGCTCGCCGATGGAGATCTATTCCCGTCCGGCCAGCCGCTTCGTCGCCACCTTCGTCGGCTCGCCGACGATGAATTTCCTCGACGTTGGGATCTCCGAAGAGAGCGGCTTCGTCAGCGCCAAGCTGCCTGACGGCACGCAGCTCAAGACCGCCATCCGCGCTGCCGGCATCAAAGGCGGCAGCCATGCGCTTGGCATCCGCGCCGAGGCGGTGAAGCTCGCCAACGGCGCACCCGCCACCACGACGGGCAAGGTCGACGTGCTCGAGCGCCTGGGCGACCGCACGCTGCTCTATACCAGGCTCACGGATGGCAGCGTCATCGTCGCCGAGGATATTGGCAACAGCCGTGTCGCGATCGGCGATGAGGTGGGGCTGACGCTTGATGGCAGCAGAACGCATCTCTTCGACGCCGAGGGGCGCGCCTGGCACAATGAGGAGCCGGGGCATGACTGAGACAACGCTGTCTGGCACCGTCACGCTCGCCAAGGCTTCCGCGCGCCTGAAGGTGCAGAACATCAATGCGCCGCTTTGGCGCAACGCTATCTTCGTTCTGCCCTATCTGTTCTTCTTCGTGACATTGCTGGTCGTGCCGCTGTTCTGGGGCATCTGGCTGAGCCTCCACAAGGCGGATGCCTTCGGCGTTGGCCGCTTCGTCGGCATCGACAATTACTTCCGGCTGTTTCGCGACAAGATCTTCATCCAGGCGATCGGCAACACCTTCTATTTCGTGCTGCTCACCGTGCCTGCGCTCGCCATCATCGGCCTGATGCTGGCACTCGCCTTGAACCGCAAGACGCGGACGGCTGCGGCTTTGCGTACGATCTATTTCTCCTCATCGGTTTTGTCGGTCACCATCGTCACGCTGATCTGGCGCATCGTCTTTATCGGCAATTTCGGCCTGCTCGCCACCATCTACGGCTGGTTCGGCGCCACGCCGCCGGCGTTTCTCTCGGATCCGAAGCTGGCGATGATCGGGATCGCGATCGCGACCATCTGGTGGTGCATCGGTCTGCCGATGATGCTCTTCCTCTCCGCCTTGCAGCAGATCCCGGGCGATATCTACGAGGCGGCGGCGCTCGACAATGCCAGCCGGTGGCGCACGCTCTGGTACATCACGCTACCGTCCATCCGCCGCACCTTCGCATTGGTCGTGATCATCCAGATCGTCCTGCAGTTCCAGCTGTTCGGCCAGGCCAAGCTGATGACCATGGGCGGTCCGAACAACGTCTCCAAGCCGATCGTTTTCTACATCTACGAGGCGGCCTTCACCAAATGGGACCTCGGGCTGGGTGCTGCTGCCTCTGAAATCCTCTTCATGCTGATCCTCATCGCTGCCATGGCGCAGTACGTCATTTCGCGCCGGAAGGGAGAAGAAGGATGAGTGTCGCAACAGGTGGCAACATGGTCGGCCGTTCGCTGGGCGACCGCGTGATCCTTTTCCTCGCCATCCTCTGCGCGCTGGTGATGCTTGCGCCGGTGCTGTGGGTGATCGGCCTGTCGCTGAAGGAAAACAAGGAACTGATGGCGGATATGAACTCCGTCTTCAACGCACCTTACACGATCAACAACTATATCAACATCTTGGCGACCTCGTCTGTGTTCCGCTGGGTGCTGAACAGCGTGGTCGTCGCCGGCGGGCTTACCATTGGCACGCTGGTGCTCTCGTCGCTCGCAGGCTACGGTTTCGCGCGGCTGAACTTTCCCTATCGCAACACGCTGTTCATCATCGTGCTCCTGGGGTTGGCGGTTCCGGAACAGGCAGTGCTGATCGCCCGCCACCAGCTGTTCAGCTGGCTGAAGTTCCACAACACCTATCACGGGCTGATCCTGCCCGGCCTGTCGGCGCCCTTCGGCGTGTTCCTGATGACGCAGTATTTCCGCGCTATCCCCAAGGAGCTCGACGAGGCGGCACTGCTCGACAATGCGAGCCGCTTCAAGATCTTCTGGAAAGTGCTTCTGCCGCTGACGGTTCCCGCACAGGCGACGCTCGGCATATTCACCTTCCTCGGCGCCTGGAACGATTACTTCTGGCCGCTGATCTCGGGCACCAAGAAGGAAATGTATACGCTGACGGTCGGCATCGCCTCGACACAGACCAACTTCGCGCAGTCGGAAGGCCTCGGCTTCCTGATGTCGCAGGCGGTCTTTGCCAGCGCGCCGATTCTCGTTCTCTACCTGTTTTTCCAGAAATACATCGTGACGGCAGTCTCCGGCGCCGCTGTGCGCTGAGACTTGAAGCGATGACGTCGCACCGGCTTCCGGGGAGGAGGCCAGCCAAAGGGGCAAAGCCCCAAAGAGGAGGAGAAGGGCATGACACATCACTTCAGGAAATACATGCTGGCGGCGGCGTCCGTGATCGCGCTCGTCGGCGCGTCGCCGGCATTCGCCGCAACCGAGCTCACGGTGCAGCGCTTCTTCGGCGCCTGCGATGCCGATTGGGGCAAGAACACCGATGTCAGCAAGGCGGTCGGCGAGTGCGGCATCATCACCTCGCTGATCAATAAGTTCAACGCCGACAATCCCGATGTGCACGTTACAGTGACCACGGTCGAATGGCCGGGCTATGACCAGCTGACCGCGCAGTTCGCCGCTGGCGATCCGCCCGATATCGTCACCATCCACCAGTCGGTTCTCGCGGATTACCAGAGCAAGGGCCTGATCATGCCGCTCGACGACGTGCTGAAGTCCGTGGGCGTCGCACCGACCGATTTCACCGACGCCAGCCTCGGCGGCGTGACCAAGGACGGCAAGATTTACGGCCTGCCGATCGACAACTGGACCATGCTCTACCACATCAACATGGACCTCTTCAAAAAGGCTGAACTGGTCAACGCCGACGGCACGCCGAAGCTGCCGACCAGCCCGGAAGAGTTGCTCGCTCAGGCCAAGCAGTTCAAGGAAAAGACCGGCAAGCCTTACTTTGTTCAGAATCTCGCCAACGAGGTCGCGCTCTACACGCGCAACCTCTACACCTATCTCTTCCAGCAGGATTCCGCCTTCTTCGCGGATCCGAAGCAGGTGAAGATCAATACGCCCGAGGCCAAGAAGGTGCTCGAGATGTACAAGGCGATCTACGACAATGGCGACACGGTCAAGGATCTCGACTACGCCGCCAGCATCAATGCCTTCCTCGCCGGCGAAGGTGGCGTGCATCTGAACGGCACCTGGGTAATCGGCGATTACAACGCCTCATCCGAAACGGCAGGCACGGCGCTCAACAAGGGCGGCTACGCTGTCTACCCGTATCCGCAGCTCTTCGCCGGCAAGAAGGCGCAGTACGCGGATGGCCACAGCTGGGCCGTGTCGACCAAGGACCGTTCCGATGAGGAAAACGCCGCGATTGGCAAGTTCCTGAAGTTCTTCCACGACAATGATTTCGACTGGTCGCGCACCGGTCATCTGCCGGCGGTCAAGGCTGTTCTCGACTCCAAGGAGTTCAAGGCCCTGCCGCATCGCGACACGATCGCCTCGATCGCAACGCTCGGCACCGCATTGCCCTCGACCGTTCAGCGTCAGTTCGCGATCCAGGACATCATCGGCCAGGAAATGAGCGCCGCAATCACCGGTCAGAAGGATGTCGATGCAGCGCTTACCGACATGGAGTCGCGCATCAACGAGTTGCTTGCCAACATCTAAGGCTCACTCTCTCCCGAGCCGAAGAGCAGATGCCCGCCGCAGGTCTCGCGGCGGGCATTTTCGTTTTTGTTTACTTGCCGAGGCCGATCTTGCCGTCCTCGTAAATCCGGACCTTAACGTCCTCGTAGGAATGAAGTGTCGGATGCGAGGTCTCGAGGTCGTGGTGCTGCGTCGCCGTGATGACCAGAACATCGGAGCCGGCCGCTTCGCCTGCCAGGATACCTGCCTGCACATCTTCGAACACAAGGCATTCGCTCGGGCTGAAGCCCAGGCGCTCGGCGCCTAGGATGTAGCATTGCGGATTGGGCTTGCCGATCTCCACATCTTCAGCGGTCACGATGAATTTCGGGATCGGTAGACCGGCGGCTTCCAGGCGCTTATGCGCAAGCCGAAGCGGCGACGAGGTCACGATTGCCCAGCGATCAACCGGCAGCGCGGCCAGGAACGCGGCGGCGCCAGGCAGCGCAAAAACGCCTTCGACATCGTTGATCTCGGCTTCGGTGATGGCGGCTGCTTCCGCGACCGGATCGACGCCCGGCAGGTTCAGCTTCGCGATGGTGTCGACTCCGCGCGCGCCGTGCATGGTCGGAAGGAACGCTTCGACATCAAGTCCCTGCCGTGCGGCCCATGCGCCCCAGACACGCTCGGCGGCGAGTAGGGAGCTCAGGATCGTGCCGTCCATGTCGCAAAGGAAGGCGGAGTAGGGGCGGTCGAAGCAGGAAGGCGTGGTATCCGACAATGGACGAGCTTTCTCATCTGTGACGGACAAACGCGCTCGCCCGTCTTCGTTTTCTTGCCAGCGGGGATACCCGATCCGCCCTGACATTGAAACCGCCCGGAAAGAGAAAACCTGCCACCGCAAGCCAGATCAGTGGAGATCAAGGCTGAGCTGCTGGCCTTTGATCTTGGGCAGCGGCAGGCCGATTTCGATCTTGCCGAAAACGCGGCGTCTTCGTTCGGCGTCACGCTCTCGCTCTGCTCGCGACGCGGCCACGACCGCCAATGCGTTTGCTATGACTTCCTCAGTTCTGGTCATACGCTTACCTCGCTATTTGTTCTTGTTATGTTCTATTTTTAGAAGAACGTCAAGAGCGACAAGCTAGAGTACGCTTTGCGGGGGGTGACTGCGGACACGTCACGCGGATCACGGGGATTTACAAGGCTTATTGTTTGCCTTCGGGATGCGTCGCATCCTTCAGATCCGCGAGGCCACGGTATCCATCCTTGCTGCCGACCGCTGCGGCGGCATTGAAGATGCGCTCGGCGTCTCCGTACATCTGCAGGTTCATGTAGCTGTAGCCCCGCAGCACCATCAGATCGATGCGCTCCTGCTGCAACTGCGCGCGTTGGTCCAGATAGACAAGAGCTTCGCGGTAGCGCTTCGCGGTGAAGGCGGCCAGCGCGCGATCGGCGAGGATGGAAACCTGCAGTTCAGCTGCTCGCTGGCGGGTCTGCGGCGCTTTGGTTGCCGCGACCGCGGCATTGTTGGAAAGCCCGGCGCGCAGATAGGCCAAGCTCTGGCCATAGGCAGCGTCCTCGCGGACCTTGCGGGTGGGGCTGGCGAGTGCCGCCTCGAAGGCCTCGACGGCTTCCATCGGGCGGTTCAGGTCCATCAGGCACCAGCCGCGGTTCAGCGCGCTTTGTGGATCGAGCAGGCGGGCATCGACGGTCGTCGAGCATCCGCGAGCTTGACGCGCCCCCCGCGTGGCAGGGGCGGTTCGCGACGCCTGCTGTTTCGGCTCTGCCTGTCGCGGTATCGAGCGTTGGGCCGGCGTGGCTGCAGCAACCACGGGAGCGGGCGCAGCGATCACTTGCGGCTGGTAGGTCTGCGTCTGCGGCGCCTGAACCTGTTGCGGCTGGACCTGCTGAAGCTGCGGAGCCTGACCGGGTCCGGGAAGCGGCGCGCGCACTTGCGGCGTCAGCGCTGAAGTCTCGCCAAGCTGTGCGATGCGCGTCGAGCGCCCAGCCCACAGGCGCTGCACTTCCGCGACGCCGCCGTGGTCATTCAATTGCTCGCGGGTGATTACCAGGCCGTAGGCAGACGGTTCGTCATCCGGTTTCCAGCGCAGCGCCGTTTCAAACCAGCGCGCAGCTGTCTGCGGCTGATTGAGCGAGCGTGCGTACCAGCCGAATTGTTGCGCTGTCGGCACATATTTCTGCGCGATGATCTCGGTCGCGATACGGCTCAGCACCTCCTCGGGAATATTCGCCGGCGGCTGCAGCGCCATGAGGTTGGCGGTGGCGGCGAGATAGGTTGCGGTTGCGTCCTTGGAATCGCTGCGCCACTTGTACATGACGTCTTCGGCTTCCTGTTCCTTCTTTTCCGCGATCAGAGCCAGTGCCAAGCCCTGCGAAGCGCTGGCGGAATCTTCCTTTGCGCGTGCGGCGCGGAACCACTTTTCCGCGTCTGCATAGTTCTCGCGGCGCAGGTGATACCAGCCGAGCAGGAGATTGTCGGAAGCCAGCCCCTGCGTCTCGGCCAACCGCTGCACCAGGGTCAGGTAATCTGGAGAGACCGCGAGGTCGGGATTGGCGTTGCCGGCGGCGACGAAATTGCGCGCGAGGTCGTTGCGAATGCTGTCGAACTCCCGACCGCCGTTTCCATCTGGACGCTCAAGGCCAAGCAGGACCTGCATCGGCGCGTAGGCCAACAGGCCGGACGCCTTTTGCATGGTCGCCAGACGCTCCTGCGGGTTGGTGCAGGTCTTCAGAATGTAGGTATAAGCATCTTGCGCCCGCTGCGTACGGTCCGTGCGGGCAAAGGCTTCTGCCACGCGCCACAGCACGTCGATATCGGCGCAGGTGAGCAGGCTTGGCGTCGCCGCGCCGATCTGCACAACGGTCGCATATTGTTTCAGATCAGAGGCGTTCACCAGGCGTGCACGCGCTTCCGCGACGTCCAGCCGGTCAAGGAGGTCGGCTGGTGGCTGCCAGCCGGCTTCAGCGCCCTGTCGGTCGGCGATCGCCTTGCGAAGCTCGGCGTAGCGGCCCTCGGAATAGAGCTGCCACATCGCCTCAAGCTGCTTGTCGCCGCTCTGGGGAACCGCGAGCGGATCCGCCGGCGGAACCCAGTTCGGATAGAGTGCCTGAAGTCGCGATATCTCGGCCTGTAGTCTCGCTTTGTCGCCACGGCTCGCGAAATAGCGAAGCGCGCTCTCGTCGACCTTTGGCGCCGCAGGCTGCGGGTTTGTCGGCGCGGCTGCCGGTCTCTGCGCTGCCGGCTGTTGTGGCTGCGGCTGTGCTTGGGCGACGGCGTCTGGCTGCGGGGCGGCGGGTTCGCCTTGCGGCTGTGCGTTGATTGGGGCTTGCGCGCCTGCCGTTGCCTGTATCTGCTCGGCGATCGACTGCATGTCAGCCGGCTGCTTGGGTGGACTGTCAGGCCCACTGATCCGCCCCATCAGCATTAGTTGGGGTGCTGCGGGCTGGTTGAGGCCGAGCATATCCTGAATGGCGGCGCGATCCTTCAGCGCGGTGACAAGACCTGCCACCACCACTGCGACCGACACTGCGACAAGCGAGGATTTCAAAGGCACTCTGGATGTTTCTCCGCGACGAAGGCCAACCCCAGGAGTTGAAGGGTTGATGGATAGTAGAGCGATGGCGCGAACTGCCGGGACGACGCGGGCAGCTTCGTTCCTTGTGCTACACAGGCCACAACATCGTTAACAATTCGATAACCAGCGTCATCAAGTGATTGTTTCGGCTGGCCGTCTTTCAAGTTGATCGTTGCCGGCGCACCATTGCCGGCGGTCATTCCCGAGGACAATCGTAAGAGCAGTTCCTTGTCCGAAACTCCCGCCCGGGCGAGGTAGAGAGGAATACGTATGGCGTTGTAGCCGAACTCCACATCGAAACCCTCGGCCGGCTGCGGCTGCCGGTGAAGGCTCACCCAATCGGACGGAAGCTTGCGTGGTCCGAATTGCATGGAGCGCAGCAAAGTCAAACCGTCCTCGGTCAGCGAACCCCACGCATCGGATGGAGCAAGCAAGGCCATGACGGGAATGGCTTCGTAGATCCAGTAGGAGGGATTGACGACCGGGCCATCCTTGCGGTCGGGAACGGTGAAGCCCTCGACCCCAGGGAGCAGGATTGTTCGCCCCCCCGATTTTACGACAGCATGGGCCAGAAGCGCGTTCGCGATCTTGGCGGCAGCCTCCAGATAATCGTTGTTCTTCCAGGCGGATCCCGCCAGCGCCAGGGCATAGGCTATCAGCATGTCGCCATCGGATGCGTTGTTGGCATCGGTCACATGCGGCTTGGCCGATGGGTCCCACTTCCAGACCGCGAGGCCGTCGTCGCGCAGCAGCAGTTCTGTCCGGGTAAAGTACCAGATCTGCTCGAAATCGGCCTGGTCGTTTGCTAGGTAGGCGAGCCACATGCCGTAGCCCTGGCCCTCGCTATGGCTGATATTGCCGTTGGCATTGTCGATGATGCGGCCGGTGGGGTCGAGGAACTTTGCCTTGTAGGCACTCCACGACGCTGCATCGATCTTCGCCGTCTGCGCGGATGCGGGCTGCTGCAAGCCAAGCAGCGATGCGAACGCGACCGCCACCATTATGGTCAGCCACCCCCTCATTCGCGACGGCCCAGTCGGCCAAGCATGCCGGCTGTGGCGACGCCGATCAGCAGCGACAACACAACGAGCAGCACCGCGTAGGACAGGACATTGGTCGAGAGCCAGTTCGCCGCGATCAGGCGATAGTTGGCGAAGGTCCAGGTCTCCGTCGCGATGAAATCGAAACGGCTGACCGGGACAGTATCGATCTTGCCGGTCACGGCCGAATAGGTTGTTACGTGTCCCTCGATCTCGGGCCAGTTCAGCTGTGACGTCATGGCATCAGCACCTTCCCTGAGATCTTTGGCGGATGGCGCGGTCACGATCGTCCAGGTCCCGTTGCCCGCCGTATTCGCGCCTTGCGCGATCAGGAAGCTGTTCGTGTTGGAGGGCGTAAACACCTGCTCGGCGCCGGGAATGAACTGCAGCGTGCTCAGCGAAATATCAAAGTTGCGACGCAGCCATTCCTGGAACGAGGTAATCTGTCCCTGCCAGACGCCGCCGCTCACCTTGGAGCGCCATTCGTCGAACATTACGTTGGTCTCGCTCGGCGTCGTCTGCGTCGCGGCTAGCGGCCGCCATGTCGCCTGGCTGGTCGTCGCGATGTTGAGCTGCGAAAGCACCGCCTGAGGCATCTGCGAAATGGAGCCGACGAACATGGCGTCGCGTTCGCCGATCGCGCCCGGCGAGGCGGCGGGTTCGACGTCGATCGGCCGACCTGCCATCAAGGCCATCTGGCCGAGCACGGTTGCCGTGGCGGAGAGCGTGTCGGGGTCCACGCGGTCGATGAAGAGCGGTGTCGGAGATGCAGCGCGGCTGTAGGGGTAACCCGTTCCGGCGAGTGCCGCCAGATTGGGGCGTTGGCCGACCCGGGCGAAGTCGGGCATGTGAAACTCGCTGGTGTCGAAAAGCGCAAAGCGTGGTCCCGCGCCGGCAGCCGTGCCCGGCACGCACACATTGTCCTCATCCGTCTGCAGGATTGTCTCGATCGATACCGAGTTCAAGCCGGGCTTGAAGTGTCGCATCGTCACGCGGATTGGCAGGTGTCGATAGATGCCGCCGCCCTTCGTGGTGATTGGTAGGGTCGAGGCAATGTTGCCGTTGACGTAGACGTCGATATGGCTGCCCGGCAGCACATTCTGAGTATAGGCGGCGTCGAGCAGCACCGTCGCCTCGCCATAGGCGTTGGCGTAGAAGTCGGCCGGTACGGCGATGTTGAAGGTCGTACGGAAGCGCCGTCCTGAGAACTCGGTCGATTTTACACCCAACTGGGAGAAAGAAATCGTCTTGTCGGCGAAAATCAGTGGCGCATCGGGCGCGGTCCAGCGCTGCGTGGCGAGCGCGTCGCGACGTACGGTGACGGCGCGGTCGGTTGTCGAGACGATCGTTTCTATTGCCGTGGCGATCGCCGGCCAGGATGGTCCGGTAATCAAGAGCACAGTCTGGCCAGACCGTGGATCGGTTGCAAAGGTTGCAAGAGGAGCAGTCTGCGCGGCGACGGGAACCGCAAACAGTGGCTGCAATTCGCTGGGCGTGCCGACCACGACCGTCATCCGGCCAGGAGACGAGGCGGGCAGGGAGCCGCTTGTAAACGACATGGTCTGGTTCGGCATGCCGCTGAGGACCGACAAACCCTGCACCAGCCTCAGAAGTGGTTTTGTTGTTCCCGGCTGCTCGAGCGCGGGAACGACGAAGTTGAACGCGGTTTGGCCGGCGCCGTCGACGCCGATCGCGCGGATTGCATCGGTGCTCGAGAATTTTGCGGCCTCTTCGCCGACAAAGCTCAAATAGGTCTGCGATGGGTCGATGTCCGACCAGAGCTCATACGTCGATTGCACGCTGCAATCGGTACGATGGCGCTGCTTCGCCTCGATCGTCAACAGGTTGGCACCGGGCTGCAGCAGGCGCGGCGGGATGCTCAAAGATACGGTCGAAGCTCCATCGGGCGAGCCGACGGGTTGCTCTCCAATCACCCTGTTGTTGATCAGTATCGTGAATTGCGAGCTCTCGGGCGCGACGACGATGGCATTCTGGTAGGTGAAGTTGAAGGTCGCCTGCGCCGCGGCCTGCTCCGGTGTCAGGTAGACAGACCACGACTTGCGGTCATATTCGCCGTCCAGCCCAAGCTTTGAGAAGGGCACCACATAGCGGCGCGATGTGCCGGGAGGCAGGGGAGCGGACGCCGTTTCGGTTACCGGTTTCTGCGGCGGCTGTGCTGCTGGTGTCGCAGCCTGCCCTGCTGGTGGCGGCGGCGGTGCTGATCTTGGCTGCGTGGCAGGTGCATCCGTCTGCGCTGGCGGCGATGCCGGCTGTTGCGCCGTCGGTGTCGCGGGAGTGACGGCGAAAGGCTGCAGAGGCGTAACGGCTGCCGGTGGGGCGGCGGGTGCGGGTGTCGCGGGCGGCTGCGTTGCGACCGTCGGCGCCGGCGTTGTTGTTGGAGCGGAAGCGGGAGGCGTCGCCGGAATCGTCAAGCGTGGCACCGCTGGCGTTGCCTCGGGCGGACGTTCGCCAGTCATGTCGAAGGGCGTTGTCTGCGCATAGGCGAGAGCCGTGGCGGCAAACAGGAAACCGAGGGATGTGGCGATCTTCCGCATCAGCCATTCACCTTCGAGACTTGCCGCTGCTCTTCACGCTCCGGCCGCATACTGCGGAAGAAATAGACCAGGCCGCGGCTCGTTTGATAAAACGCAAGACCGACGAACCAGATCGTTCCGCGGATCAGGCCCGGATTGCGGCGACGGCCTTCCTGGAATTGCGTCCACTGCGCCGAGTTCGCAAACATCAGGTCGGCGATAAGCCGGTGGTCCAGCGCGCTCTTCGGGACATACTGGCAGCCCACCGCAAGCAGTCCGTCCGTCGGCTGAATGTTGCGCACCACGAGCGGTAGCGTTTCGAGATCGGCGCCGCTGAACGGACGGAAGCGAACTTCGCCTTCGACGCCGACCAAGGACTGCTCCAGCTGCTTGTCGAACACATGCAGGCGGGCGCCGTGCACCGACACGTCCTCGATGGACGCCGTGTACCACTTGCCGTTGATGCCGAACTCCGCGCGACGGTTGACGCGCACGCGGCGCGACGAAGCGCGTTCGCCGCGTTCCGACACGACGCCGAGCGCACAGCCGGCCATGATCAGGTTGATCAGGTTCCAGCCGCCGACGACGAGCGTGACGTCGGCCTTATAGGGCTCGGTATAGATGCGGTAGATGGTGACGATCAGCGCGATGATCTGCACCGCGAAGATGACGAAGAAAGGGCGGCTGATTTCCGACAGCCGGCTGACGGCGATCGACTCGTCCTTCGCTGTCACCTTGAATGTCGGCTTTCGCGGGTTGAGCATGACCGAAATCACCGCCGGCAGCAGGTGCACCGTCTGCACATACTCGTAGAGCTCGGAAATCCACGGCCAGCGGAACGAACCGTAGAGGTAGTTCTGCATGATGAGGTTCACGAGCATGTAGGCGAGGGTATAGGCCAGGAACTCGCCGCCGGAGGCGGTGAAGATTTCCAGGTCGAAGAAGAGATAGAACAGCGGCGCAAACAGGAAGACCGTGCGCGGGAAGGGGAACAGCCAGAAGAGCGTCGACGACATGTAGCAGAAGCGCTGCGGGATCGTCAGCCCGCGCTTGAGCAGCGGAAAGCGGAACCTGAGGATCTGCATCATGCCCTGCGCCCAGCGGCTGCGCTGGCCGATGAAGCTCGCAAACGTCGCCGGCTGCAGGCCGGCAATCAGCGGCTTGTCGACATAGATGCTGTTCCAGCCGCTTCCGTGAAGTGCAAGTGCTGTCTCGCAGTCTTCGGTGATGCTGATGCCGCTGAAACCGTTCTGCGATTCCAGCGCCTTGCGGCTGAGAACCGCCGCAGAGCCGCAGAAGAAGGCCGCGTTCCATTTGTCGAGCCCGCGCTGGATGATGCCGTAGAACATCTCGTTCTCGCTCGGCATGTTGTCGAAGGTGCGCAGATTGCGCTCCAGCGGATCGGGATTGATGAAGAAGTGCGGCGTCTGGACCAGGAAAAGCTTCGGATCGTCGTCGAAATAGCCGACGGTCTCAAGCAGGAAGTCGCGCGCAGGTGCGTGGTCGGCATCGAAAACCGCGATCAGTTCGCCGGTCGAATGCTGCATACCATTGTTCAGATTGCCGGCTTTCGCATGCTCGTTGCGTTCGCGCGTGAGATAGCGGACGCCGATTTCCTCGCAGAGCTGCTTGAGTTCGTTGTGGCGCGCGACGGCTGCCTGCGCCTCGAGCAGCTTGTTCGAGTTGCGCTTCTGCACGGTCCCGCCGTCGTCAAGCAGCCAGACGGTCAGCTTGTCCGCCGGATAGTCCATCGCCTTGGCGGCCGAGAGTGTGTTGGCGAGAAGGTGGGAATCTTCGTTATAGGTGGGCACGAAGACGTCGACGTGCGGAAAACGCTGGAGCTTTCCCACGCGCGAAGGACGAGGCGGCAAGGGTGTCGCGACGATGAAGAGGCTGAGCGCCAGCATGGCGACGCTATACATTTCTGCGAGATAGAGCAGCAGGCCGGGAATGAAGTTTTCAGGCTGGTTGACCGGGGGCAATGTGTTGGTCGTTCGCCAATAGACATAGCGCATGACGATCGCCGTACCGAAGGCGAGCGCGATCAGGCGCCATGTGCCTTCACCCTTCAAGCCCTTGATGATCGCCATCACGGCGACCACGGTAATGCTGGCGATCAGCTGCGCCTGCAAATTCACCGGCAGGGTCACCAGTGCGACCACACAGATCGCAACCACTGCCCAGATCAAGATGCTGCGGGCCTTATGCATCGGCTTTCCTTCAAAGGCATTGCGCCGGGCACCGTTTCCTGTGCCGGCCTAGCTGATCGTCATCTCTGGCAGGCGGCACTTGCCGCCGTGTTGCCGATGCATTCCGGCGACGGCACGTTCACGCCGGTCGCTGTCATCGTCTGTTGCGAGGCGTGCTGGCGCGCGGACGCATTGGGCAACGTGGGTGCACCCATCGGAGCCTGTGGCACGTTTTCGGAAAGGTCGGGTCCCGGCACGCGCGGGCCGATCGCCGGCGGCAAAGTCAGCGCCGCCGGTGCCGTGGCGGCAGGGCGAACCGCTGCGCGGCGCACCGGCGCTGGGCGCGAGAAGGTCTGCGTCGGCGCCGGTTCGTAGCCGATCGGCATCGGTGTGGAGCGATAACCGCCTTCGTCGGGATAGATCGGGTTTCCCGGCCGCCCGATGGGGGGGTCGCCCCCTTGCGTCATGCCGTAAGGGTTCCAGATTTCGCCGTTGAACGTGCCGATAACGGTATATCCGTACATCACACCCAGCAACTGACGCTCGGTCGCGCGCGCGTCACACAGGCGCAGGCGAACCTGGATCATGCCGAAATTGCGGGCCTGTGTCTGGGCGGAGCGGCTGGACCGGATCTGCTGCCATCCATAGACGCAGGTATCGCCGCTGCGGCTGGTGCCGGAGGCGTAGCCGAAGGGGCCGTAGCTGTTTTGCAGGAAGGTCGCCGAGCGTGCCATCCGCACGCCGGGGATGGAGGCGGCCATCTCGCGTCCAATGGCGCTCTCATTGACCATTTTATAGGATGAGTTGCCGGCACCAGGATTTTCGCCGCGCCCGCCGAGAAACTGCACCTTCAGGAAGTTCTGGCCGGGGACCGAGGACGAGGTGAACAGCGAAATCGACTGATCGACGCCATTGCCGCGCTTCTGCTCCACTACGCTCACGATCGACGGCCCGCCGGGGGGCGGCAGGACAAGCGCCTTCTCGCTCGCAATTGTTTCAGCGGCGCTCGGTTGTCTGATATTTCCAGTCGATGTGCAGCTGGCAGCAAGACCAGCCAACCCAGCAAGGGCCATCAATCTTAGCAAACCCATGTTTCCGATCGCCGCAATCGTATTTCCCCGTATCCGGCGCAATTTTGGCGCCCGGACTTCGAATCAACGACCAGACGGCCGTTAATCATTCTAAACGACGGATATGGTTAACCAATCGTTAATTTGCGCGTCATCGGAGTGATGGCGATGGGGAGTGAACACAAAAAGTTGCTTGCGTCGATACGTCGCCACTCAAGCGGCTATGCTCGGCCTTTGCCTGCGCAGATATGGCGAATTTAGGTTCGGCTAATAACAAAGATAAAAAGATACTTTAGAGTAGGTTTATGATGGCATGGCTTCTATTTGAGTGCCCCGGAAACCACCCGGCGACTCCGCGCTTGCTGCCGGCGGAGAGCCATTCATGAACGTGCTTTATAGCCCTATGCTGATTTGGCCATCTTAACATGTTCGGACCGAGCTGTTAGGTAGACACTAAGACCGAGCTCCGCTCAGGTTGGCTGTTAAATACGGGATATAAAACAAGAAACCGGAAGCAGAGGCAAAATGCCGGCTGTTTCCTGATCGACGTGCGCAGGTTCTTCGAGGCAAGGCGAGCGACAAGCGAAATTCGTTTGGTTGCTTGCGGGTGGAACCTCGCTGGCCAATTTTCAAACCGGAATAAAGCTTGGCGGAGGAGCCAAGGGGAGGAGGGAACCAGGTTGCTCGGTGAATCGAGCCCAAGTAAAGGCGACTATAGTGCAAAATACAAATCAGCGGCGTTTTTCCACCGTTCGCAGCGGCGTGCTTGTGGCGGCTGTATCAATATTCATGTCCTCCGTGGCAATGGCCCAGCAGGCTGCTTCCCCGCCTCCTCCGTCCGTTACGACCGTGAAAGTTGCCGCCAGCTCTGTACCGCTGAGCTACGAATACGCCGCGCGTGTCTCGGCGTTTCGCCAGACGGAGGTCCGCGCCCGCGTGAGCGGCATCCTGTTGAAGCGCAACTTCGTCGAGGGCGCCCAGGTCAAGGCGGGCGATGTACTATTTCTCATCGATCCCGCGCCCTATGAAGCCGCACTGATGCAGGCACAGGCCGGGCTCAAACAGGCGCAGGCGCAGCTCAATCAGGGCATCCGCGAGGAGAAGCGCAACATCAGTCTCTTTGACCAGAATGTCGGCAGCCAAAAGAGCCGCGATGATGCGATTTCGGCGCGCGAGCTCGCCGAGGCGGCCGTCGCCTCCGCTCAGGCCCAGGTCACGACCGCCGGGCTCAATCTCGGCTATACCAAGGTGACTGCTCCGATCAGCGGCATCACGAGCCTTGAGCAGATGTCCGAAGGCAGCCTGATCAGCACTGATTCAAGCTTGCTGACCAACATCACCCAGCTGGACCCTGTCTACGTCAACTTCTCTTTCTCGGATTCCGAGGCGCGCGAAGTCCGCCATCTCATCGATCTGATGAAGAGCAAGGGCCAGGAACAGAAGCTGCGCGTCAAGCTGACATTCGGCGACGGTTCGACCTACGACCACGAAGGCGTTGTCGACTTCACGTCCGCGACCGTTGACGTCAACACGGGCACTATCCAAGCCCGTGCGATCATCGACAATCCGGATCGCCAGCTGATCCCCGGCCAGTTCGTACGCGCCACAGTAAGCGGCGTGACCGCCGATGACGCGATCGTCATCCCCGAGGTGGCGCTGTTGCAGGGGCCGCAGGGTCAATTCGTCTACACCGTCGGCAAGGACGGCAAGGCAAAGATCAATGCGGTTACACTCGGCCAGAAAGTCGGCAGCAACTGGATCGTCAACTCGGGTCTCGAGGCCGGTGACCAGCTGATTACCGAGGGCGTCATCAAGGTGCGGCCGGGTTCGGCCGTCAACGCGACGGCTGAAGCCGCCGCGGCCGACGGTGGCAAGGATACGAAAGAGACGGCGTCAAACTGATGGGTAATAGGTTCTTTATCGACCGTCCGGTCTTCGCGGCGGTCATTTCCATCGTCATTGTTCTGGCGGGTCTTTTGGCCCTGCGGGCCCTGCCGATTGCACAGTATCCCGAGCTTGTACCGCCGCAGGTCGTTGTGACTGCGAGCTATCCCGGCGCCAGCGCCGAGACGGTCGCACAGACCGTTGCGGCGCCGCTCGAGCAACAAATCAACGGCGTCGAAAACATGCTCTACATGCAATCGACGAACTCCAACAGCGGCACCATGCAGATCACGGTGACATTCGCGCTTGGCACCGACCCGGACCAGGCCGCGATCAATGTCAACAATCGTGTCCAGCGTGCGACCTCGACCTTGCCGCAGGAAGTCACCCGTCAGGGTGTCGTTGTCGCTAAGCGCTCGAATTCCATTCTTGCCTTCGTGGCGATGTTCTCCAACAACGCGCAATATGACCGCGCCTATGTCGGCAACTACGCGCTCTTGAACGTCATCGACGACCTGAAGCGTCTTCCCGGCATTGGCGACGTCAACGTTCTGGGTGATATCGACTATTCGATGCGCGTCTGGCTGCGGCCGGACAAGATGGCGCAGTACGGCCTAACGCCGAGCGACGTGTCGACAGCCATCCAGGAACAGAACTCGCAGTTCGCCGCCGGTCGTTTTGGAGATCAACCGAGCGCAACCGGCCAGCCCTTTACCTACAGCGTCTCGACACAAGGCCGCTTGACGGATCCGGAAGCCTTCGGAAACATCATCCTGCGCTCGACCAGCAACGCGGCGACGCTCAGGTTGAAGGATGTAGCGCGCATCGAACTTGGCACCAAAAGCTACGCGGTGCAGAGCAGCCTCAACGGTACGCCGGCAGTTCCGATCGCGATCTACTTGCAGCCGGGCGCCAACGCGCTAAACACGATGCACGAGCTCTCAACGCGCCTGGCGGAACTGAAGAAGTCCTTCCCCGATGGGATTGACTATCGCATCCCCTACGATACGACGAAGTTCATTCAGGTCTCGATCGAGGAAGTCATCCACACCTTCTTCGAAGCGATCGCGCTTGTCGTCATCGTGGTGTTCCTGTTCCTGCAGAACTGGCGAGCGACGCTCATCCCGGTGATCGCAGTTCCGATCTCGATCATTGGTACCTTCGCGGGCATGTACCTGCTTGGGTTCTCGATCAACCTCTTGACACTCTTCGGCCTGGTGCTGGCGATCGGTATCGTCGTGGATGACGCGATCGTGGTTCTTGAGAATGTTGAACGCTTGATGACGGTGGACAAGTTGTCCCCCAAAGACGCGGCGATCAAGGCAATGGGCGAAGTGACCGGACCGGTCGTTGCCATCGTGCTCGTGCTCTGCTCGGTCTTTATCCCCGTCTCCTTCATGGGCGGGCTTGCGGGCCAGATGTACAAGCAGTTCGCCGTCACGATCGCGATCTCCGTGATCCTATCGGGCATCGTCGCTCTGACGCTGACGCCCGCTCTCTGTGGCCTGATCCTGAAGCCAGGTCATCACGAACCGGCGCTGCCGTTTCGCGTCTTCAATCGCGCCTTTGAGCGCTTGACGTCGGGCTACACGGCGGGAGTTCGCTTCTTTGTCAAGCGTTTTGCCATCGGACTTGTGCTGGTTGGCGCCTTGCTCGGTGCGACAGGCTATCTCTTCTACTCCATTCCGGGATCGCTCGTTCCCGACGAAGACCAGGGCTGGGTACTGCAGATCGCAATCTTGCCACCGGCCGCAGCGCTTCCGCGCACCGAAGCTGTCATGAACCAAGTGGTCGAAAACACCTCCAGGCTCGAGGGCGTTCATGACGTCTTTGCGGTTTCCGGCTTCGATATTCTCGCCGGCGGCATCAAGAGCAGTGCCGGTGTCTCCTTCATCATTCTCGATGACTGGAAGGAGCGCACGACGGCGGCCCTGGACGCCCGAAACATGGCCGGGCCGATCATCGGTGCCAATAGCGGCATCAAGGACGGGATGGTTCTCGCCTTCAATCCACCGCCGATCCAGGGCTTGAGCACCACGGGTGGCTTCGAAGCCTATGTTCAGGACCGTGGCGGCAACGGTATCGCGAACCTTGCCGAACAGGCCAATGCTCTCGTGGCTGCGGCTTCCAAGCGCCCCGAGCTGACTGCCGTGCGCACCACTTTCGATGCTAGCGTTCCGCAATACCACGCGGATCTCGATCGCGAGAAGGCAAAGGCGCTCGACGTGCCGATCAACACGGTCTTCGATGCCATGCAGGCGACGTTCGGTAGCCTCTATGTCAACGACTTCACACTCTACGGCCGCAACTATCAGGTCAATCTGCAGTCGGAATCGGCTTTCCGCCAATCGCCTGACGATCTCCGCCAAGTGTTCGTCCGCTCGACCAATGGCAACATGATCCCGCTGGATGCGCTGGTGAAGGTTACCCGCATTATCGGTCCGGACCAGGTCGAACGCTTCAACGCGTTCAACTCGGCCAAAGTCACCGGTAACCCGGCTCCCGGCTATACGTCGGGTGACGCCATCCGCGCATTGCAGGAGGTTGCCAACGAGACCTTGCCCGCGAGCTACCAGATCGCCTGGACAGGCTCGGCCTACCAGGAACTGGCAACGGGGGGCGCTGGAACGCAAGCTATGCTCTTCGGCATTATCATGGTGTTCCTGATCCTTGCCGCGCAGTACGAGAAGTGGACGCTGCCGTTGGCAGTTATAACCGCCATCCCGTTCGCGCTCTTTGGGGCGTTGCTAGCAACGATGCTGCGCGGGCTGACAAACGACGTCTACTTCCAGATCGGTATGGTCACGCTGATCGGTCTGGCCGCCAAGAACGCCATCCTCATCGTCGAGTTTGCCGTTTTGAAGCGCCAGGAGGGACTGACGGCCGGCGAGGCTGCGATCGAAGCCGCCCGCCTGCGTTTCCGCCCGATCGTCATGACGTCGCTGGCATTCATCCTGGGTGTCGTGCCGCTGGCCGTCAGCACGGGTGCGGGCTCGGCCAGCCGTCACGCCATCGGTACGGGCGTTATCGGAGGCATGCTCGCGGCAACGTTCATCGCGACCTTCTTCATTCCGATGTTCTACCGCCTGATCGCCTGGAAGGCGCCGAAGCCTGCGGATAGCCTGCAAGCGGCTCACGGCAACAGCGCGTCGATCGTTCCCGGCGAGTAAAGTCGGTCTTTCGAACAACGGGTCGGCGCGGACATGATGTCCACGCCGGCCCGAACTGTTTCTGGGCCAAACCATTTCTGGGGTGGAGCGGACTCGCTGCGACTGCGTGCGGATCTTCTTAACGTCGCAACGCTAATATGCACCCGCACACATGTTCTCTAACCCCCAGGGACCTTACATGAAGACGATTATCGTCGGGGCGCTTCTTGCCGCCCTCATACCCGGCATCAGTCAGGCCAAGACGCTTGCATTCCCGAGCGACGCGCCCATCGCGCAAATCGCCATTCCCGACAGCTGGGAACCCGAGGAAACCGAAACCGGCATCCAGGCGACGTCCGATGACTCGGCCATCTATCTCTCGATCGACGTCGCCGACGAGAAGAGCACGGACAAGGTCATCGACGACGCCATCGCCTTTCTTGAAAAGAACGGCGTGAAGGTTGACGGCTCGACACAGAAGAAGTCCGACGAGCCGATCAACGGCATGGACATGACCAACTTCGACTGGACCGGCACCGACAATGACGGCGCCGTCAATATCGGCCTCTCGCTGCTCTCACCGAAACCAGGCAAGCTGCTCGTCATCACCTATTGGGGATCGCAGGGGACACAGGAGGCACATGGGCCTGAACTCCAGGCGATCATCAGCTCCCTGAAACCAGCAGCCGAGTAATATCGCGCGGGCACGGCTCTACCGTGCCTGCCTTTGCTCCCGAGGTCACCGTGCGCTTCTTCAAATCCTGTCTTATTTTTTCCATGCTGTCGGCCGCGAGCCCGTCATGGGCCGACGCGTACAAGGCCGTCAGCAACACGGCCATGTCGGTCACCGGCGACATCTCGATGGACGACTTCAGCATCACCTTTGAAACGGGTGACGAGCTGTCGTTCTCCAATCTGGTCGCCGATCACTTCATCGTCGATGGCGAGCGTGTACCGGCTTCGGTCTATCGAGTGGCCGATCCTTCCGACCCCGAGTTACTGAACGGTAATCGTCTCTGTGGATCCGGGCCGGTCACCTATGTCGTGGATTGGTCCGCCGGAGATGGCTTGGCCGCTATCGCGGTGTTTACCGGTCATCATGCGCCGAAAAGCTCCGACGAAATGTGCGCGTCCTACACGTTCGAGGAAGGCGTCGAGGAGTGAGCGCGCTGAAGCGGTTATAGCGGGACCGGTGCGGCGGGTACCACGTCATAAGGCACCTTGGCCTCATCGGCCGCGGCGATAAAGGCGAGGCGCGCATCTTCCGGCGATGCCTTGCCGATCGCGACGCCGTCGCACACTTCCAGGGCGGAAAAGTAGGCCTTGCCCTCTGCGACCGGCCAGGCGGTAAAAAGCATTTTGAGCGCCTCACGAGTACTGGTGACCGTGTAAACGGCGCCGGTACGACGGCAGGCGACCAAAACAGGGATCGTCCATGGTCTCGTGTCCAACGCTTTCTACCCCTCGAAGCGCATTTTATTGGCGACAGCCCGTGTGGGGCTGCCAGCGCGCTCTTAATATATAGCATGTTCTTAATGCATCAAGCGTGGGTGCACGTGGTGCAGTTGACTGCGGACGTGAAAAACCCGGTGCGAGGGGCTGCACCGGGCTTTTTGGTTGGACTGCATTGGGCTTGCTGATCCAGCAACGCGGATTTCAATACGTTGCGCAGATAAAACCCCCCAGCTGCAGAAAAGTTCCCAAAGAATATCGAGTGCTCATTCTTGCACATTTTCAGGTCAGCAGAACAACTGCGGGCCTGCTATTCCTCGGCAACGCCGTTCATCAGCCCATCGAAAACTTCCAGGATAGCGTCGGCAATCGCTTGGCCGAGCGCGTTGCCAGCCTGGCCGATCTCCGTGTCACCCATGTCTCGCGCCGCAAGCGCGAGCGCCGTTCCCTGTTCGCTGACAATCAGCTTGGCGCGCTCGATCGCCCAAAGCGAGAAGTCGTTGCGGTTGTCGATCGTTACGGTTTCCGGTTCCATGGCCAATTCCTCTCGTTGGTTTGCGCGCTTATTAGCCTCTTTGCCGGGGATTTCGAAGCACAATCCTCAATACGGGCGACAGCGCGCTCATGTCACGAGTAGGTAGCGGGGCATTCGCTTGCCACATCCACGGCAGGCGAGTGTACCACATGATAACAGTCGAGCCGTCAGTTGGGATCGAGGTTCTTCATGCTGCGGCGCTTGTGTCGCAGTTCAACGATCTGGCGCATCTGTGCCAGCCTAAGTTCCAGCGCTGTCCTGTCCATCGAAGGGGGCAGCTTGCTGAGTTCATCCGCAAGGATATCAATCTCCTTGAGGAGGAACGGTAAATCGAAACCTTCATGTTCCATGTTTTCCGCCATGCCATTCATGCAAGCGATTCTTGCCTGCATCGATTTACATGCTTCGCTGTCACGGCTAGGCGAGTCTCGTTCAACGTTCTTAATATCCAATAAACTATAGCCAGTAGCGTGCCGAAATGACACCGCGCCGTGCCAAGAGAGCACGAACGCTCACGTTTTCCTACCCGGCACTTGGTCCGTGTTGATTAACGCGTTCGAGCGGCCGATGTTTTCGACCGCTCTATGGCATGTTCGGATTGTGACGGGCCCAGTCGGTCCCGGCCCTAGTAGACGTCGCGAACGTATCGCTTCTGTCGCTTCAATTCGTTGACGTAGGTCGTCGCGGCATCAGCGGAATGGCCGCCGTGGACGGCAATGATGTCGTGCAGGGCGTGATCCACGTCGCGCGCCATTCTGGTTGCATCGCCGCAAACATAGAAGTGCCCGCCCTCTTCCAGCCACGCGTAGAGCGCCTTGCCGTTCTCGCGCATGCGGGTCTGCACGTAGATCTTTTCCTGCTGGTCGCGGGAAAAGGCCAGATCGAGCCGCGTCAGCAGCCCGGCGCTGCTCATCGCAGCAAGCTCCTCTTCGTAGATGAAATCGTCCGCCCGGTGTTGGTCGCCGAAGAATAGCCAGTTCCGACCCGTCGCGCCGCACGCCAGCCGCTCCTGCAGGAAGGCCCGGAACGGCGCGATGCCAGTGCCGGGGCCGACCATGATAACAGGGGTAGAATCATCCGAGGGAACGCGGAATGCCTTGTTCTGCGACACGAAGATGCCGGCCAGATCGCCTTCTGTTCGATCCGCCAGATAGGTCGAGCAGACCCCGCCATGCTCGCGGCCGTTGGTGGTGTAGCGCACGCTGGCAACGGTCAGGTGCACGCGCCCCTCGGCAGCAAACGGGCTCGAGGAGATCGAGTAGGCGCGGTGCTGCAGCGGCTTCAGCAGACCGACGAAATCGGCGGCGCTCATCGCGTTCTCGGGGAGCAATTGCAGGAGGTCGAGACTGTCCTTGCCCCACAGCCAGTTCTCCAGCGCTTGCCTGTCCCCATGGCGCAGAATATGGCTGAGCTCTTCGTGGCTGGCGCGCCTTTCGATCTCCGCGATCAGCTCGCGCGAAGGCGTGGAAATCTCGAAGCTGGTCGTCAACTCTCGGCCCAGGGGCTGGGCGAGGCCGGAAACGGCCGCTTCCGCGTCGGCACCCAAGCGCTCCAGAATGGCCGAAACAAGGGCCGGATTGTTTACTGGCATGACGCCCAGCGCATCGCCAGCTTCGTAAACCAATCCGCTATCGCCAAGATCGAACTCGAAATGCCGGATCTCCTTTGCGGATCGGGCGCCCGAAAGCAACCGGTTGACGGCAAGGGTCGCGGGATAGGGCGACTTCCTGTTCCATTGCGACTTCTCGCGGACAGGCAGGGCCGTCGCTTCGGCCAGTTCCGCCGGCTCTGCGGCTCCGCCGTCGATCGCTGCTGCGACCGGCAGGGTCTCGCCGACCCAGGCCGATGCGGCATCCTCGTAATCCACGTCGCAATCCAGGCGGTCCGCCATCCGGCGGGCGCCGAGCTGCTCCAGCCGGGTGTCGATCAGCTTTCCCGCCTGGCAGAAGCCATCATAGCCGGTGTCGCCGAGCGCCAGCACGCCGAAGTTCATGGCTTCAAGCCTGGGAGCGCTGTCGGCCGAAAGCGCCTCCCAGAAGAGTTGGGCATTATCAGGCATCTCGCCTTCGCCATAGGTGGATACAACCACAATAACCCGCTTCATCGTTGCGAAGCGAGCCATGTCGATATCGTCGAGCGCCTCGACCACCGGCTGCATCCCGGCGGCCCGGGCAGCCGCGGCGGTATCCATGGCCACACCCTCGGCATTTCCGGTCTGCGTGCCATAGAGGATATGCAGTGGGCTTGATGCCTGCTGCTGCGGCGCTGTCGCTACGGCGTTGCTGCCGTCACCATCCATTGCCAGGCGAGAGTGGAGGCCAGCCAGGAAGCCGGAAAGCCAGGCGCGCTGGTCGCCATTGAAGGGGGCGTCTGCGGGGATATAGGGCACTTTCATCGTCACACTCGGCTGGTTCTGGCAGATGTCGTCAGGTCGGAGACGGCGCGCTTGGCGAACAGCTCCTCGAAGCTCGGCAGGCGCCCGATCCTTCCGATGTTGCGGGCATGCTGGTGGATGATCCAGCCGTAGGTGCCGGGGCTATCCATCGACAGGATGTTGCGGCGCGCCAGCGCCTCCTTGTAGTCGGCGAGCCGCTTGGCGGCGATCATCACCGCCAGCTGCTCGTCGCTGTGGCTATCGATCGCGTCGCGTGCGTGCCGCATCAGCTTGCTCATCAGCGCGAAATCCTCCGTCAGGATGAGGTTTCGCACAGCCTTTTCCACGGCCGGCTCGGATGGTCCGAGTGCGTTGGGCACACGCGCCATCGCCAGCCCCTGTGCCATGGAAAGCACGGTGTAATTGTTGAGAAGCGCGAACATTTCGTCGGTGTCAGTCTCCCCGTAGCCGGGCACCCGGCCGTTGAGCACCGGCTTGCGGTCGCGGTAGGCCAGCTTGAACTTGCGGACCTGATGGGCAGCCAGCGCCGAGGCCAGTTCCTCGGTCAGCTCCTTGCGTGCCTTTGCCTTCAGGATCGCGTCGCTATCCTGGTACAACAGCAGCGCCCGCGGCATGCCATAGACGAAATTGTGGTGTTCGCTCTCCCAGTTCTCCAAGAGCCAGCGCGCCTTGGACGAGCCGGTCGCAGTCAGGTGCCAGGTGAGCAGCATGTGCACGGCTTGGCTATGGATTGCCGCTTCATCGCCTTTGTCGGAGATCGAGCCGAGCAGGATCGAGTCGTGACTGACCTTCTTCGGCAGATCGCCATAGGGGTCGTACTGATAGACGAAGCCGCCGCTCATGCCATTGCCGAAGCCCTTGCCGAAGCTTCCGAGGTTGAGAACCGCGCCATTCGTCATGTATTCGCAGCAGAAGTCGCCGACGCCCTCGACAACTGATGTCGCGCCGGAATTGCGGACGGCATAACGGTCCCCGGCCTGGCCTTCCACGAAGGTGCGGCCGCCGGTGGCGCCGAAGAGCGCGAAGTTGCCGATCAACACGTTGCCGCCCGCCTCGTCGGAGCCGCCGCCCGGCGACTTGACGACGATGGTGCCACCGCAGGCACTCTTGCCAACGCCGTCATTGCAGGTGCCGGTATGGGTGAGCACCATGCCGTCATTGCAGAACGCGCCGTAGGATTGTCCGGCTGAACCCGAGGTCGCGATATTGACCGATCCGGGCTCGAGGAAGCGGCGGCCGCGCTCGTCCCGGCGAACGGCCGGCAGGGTGGCTGCCGTGGCGGCATCGATCTCGTAGTTCAGCATCCGCTCGATATCGACCGCCAGCTGCCCGCCGACGCTTTTGTTGCAGTTGTTGAGGAAGCGGTTGCCGCCGAGTTCGACGGTCGCCTTGCCGTTTTCGATAAACGCCGACTGCACGAGCTCGAGGAAGCCATCATCGACGGCGTAGTCCTTCTCCATATAGACGGGGTCGGTAATCTTCACCTCCTCGACCACGCAAAGCATCGCGCGGAGGTCAAGCTGCCCGACGCTCGAGGGGTGATCGAGGAGATGAAGGAGGTCGGAACGCCCGCGCGCCTGGCGCAGCGACGGCAGGCCGAGCGATGCCAGGAGCTCGCGGGTCTCGTGGGCGATGTTGAGCAGATACTGCGCAAGCGCCCTCGGATCGCCGTTGAAGACCTCCTGGTTGGTGGTCAGCCCGGCCGGGCACTTGATGTTGCAGTTCTTCGCCATGACGCACTTCAGCATCATCAGCGCGGTGGTGCCGAACTCGAAGCTGTCGCCTCCAAGCAAAGCAGACTTGATGACGTCGCTGGCCGTCTGGTGCGCGCCCGAGCAACGCAGCGTGACCTTTTCGCGCAAGCCATTGGCGCAAAGCGCCTGGTGAACCTCGGCGATGCCGATCTCGGCGGCGCGTCCGGTGTATTTCAGGCTGGTGACGGCAGCGGCACCCGTGCCGCCGGTATTGCCGGCGACATTGATGACGTCGGCGCCTGCCTTGGCGACGCCGACGGCGATCGTGCCGATCCCTTCCGACGAGACGAGCTTGACGACAACACGCACGCGCGCCGCCTTCGCATCATGGATGAGTTGCGCCAGATCCTCGATCGAATAGGTGTCGTGATGAGGGGGAGGCGAGACGAGCTCGACGCCGGGCGTGCCGCCACGGGCGGCCGCGATCTCAACGGTCACCTTGGGCGAGGGCAGCTGGCCGCCTTCGCCGGGCTTGGCCCCCTGGCCGATCTTGATCTCGATCTCCTCCAGCATCGGATCGGCGAGATAACCCGCCCATATGCCGAAGCGCCCTGAGGCGAACTGCTTGATCTTGGACGCGCGGATCGTGCCGTAGCGCGACAGATGCTCACCGCCTTCGCCGGAGTTTGACATGCCGCCGGCCATGTTGGTGCCGTGGGCGACCGCTTCATGGGCAGCAGCGACAAGCGCGCCGTGGCTCATGGCGCCGGAGGCGAGCAGCGGCGTGATCTCGCTTGCGTTTTGAACCTCGGAAAGTGGGATGCTCGCGGGCGCGGTGCGCAGCAGCGAGAGATAGTCGCGGGCCTCGCCCTTCGCCTGCACGGCAAGAGCGCCTGCTTCCAGCCAGTGGCCGACGATGTCGCTTTCGAAGCGCTTCACCAGCGATTGTGCAAGCGCAGAAAGCAGCGTCAGCTGGCCGCCATTGGAGGCCGTCAACCGCAGCCGGAACTCGTCGTTACCGGTCCTTTCGCAGGCAAGGCCGCGCACCATGAAGGCGTTGTTCCCAATGCGGGAAAATCGGCCCATCTCGCGCCTGAAATCCTCGGCATTGCTGCAAAAGCTGACATCGGCGGGCAGATCCAGCACATCTCGCAATGCCGCTGGGCGCCTCATGCGCTCTTCCATCATCATGCGGGCGAAGGCGCGGTAGCCGGGCGTGATCTCGAAGCGGTCGATCGCCTCGGGTGTCAGCTTTTCGAAGCTGGTGCTGTAATAGGCGGCATCGTTGAGGCCGAAGGCATCTTCCAGCCGGTTGAGCGGCAGGAGCCGAAAGAATTCGGACTGGTCGGTGTCGCTGGCCATCCGCTCGAAATCAATCTTCTCCTCGGTCATGTCGACGAACCCACGCACCGCGGTCGTGCCGTAGGAGTGACCGGCGCCCTCGGCGCGCTCCTTGAAGAGACCGAGCAGCGGGATAGCGTTTTCACCGGTGACTGTGAGCGCCCGCATGTGCCAGTCGCACACCGCCTGAGCGATGACGGTGAAGTTCACGCCACCAACAGGGGTCTTCACATTCGGGAAATAGCGGCGCAGCACGGGATCGTTGGTGTCGAGGAAGTTGGGCTCGAAGAATTCACCGGCGATGTAGCTTTCGGCCGTGCAAAGACCAACCTTGCCCATCGTCTTCATCAGCGACTTTTCCGCCGCCTTGGCGAAGCGCTTGAACGCTTTGTCGGCGTCGGCGCCGAACTTCTCCTCGGCCCGGAACTGAACGCCGAGCGGATAAACGGCGGACGCACCGAAGCCAAGCGCAGCGGCAATATGATGAGACGAGGAGATCTGGCCGCTCTCTGCGATGATAGAGACCCGTAGGCGAAGGCCGGTCTCGATCAGGCGCTGGTTAAGCGCGGAGATGACGATGATCATCGGCAGGGCCGCGCGGTCGCGCGCCACATGGCGATCGGTGACGACGGCGATGCCGCCCTCTTCGGCCGCGAAGGCCTCCACCGCGTCGCACAACCTGGAGATCGCGTCCTCCAGCGCCTGCTCGTTGGCCTTGGCATCGCCGGCAACGGGCGTGTATAGCATCTCGAAGCGACGCAGCGGCGTCTCGCTCTGCTCGCGGATCTTCAGCATGTCGAGATGGGTGAGGATCGGCGAGCGCACGACGATCTGTCGGGCGGCCTTGGCGCCGGTGTTCGGCTTGGCGCCGAGCGCGACGCGCAATGTCATGCCGTCGGCTTCGCGAATGCTGTCGAGCGGCGGGTTTGTCACCTGGGCGAAACGCTGCGAGAAATACTTGGCAACGCCGCCTTCCTGGTCTGAAAGGGCGTTGATCGCATTGCCGTAGCCCATTGCCGAGATCTTCTCGGCGCCCGTCGCCAGCATCGGATCCATCAGGAACTTGAAGCTTTCCTGATTGTGCGAATAGGCGACGTAGCGCTGATGACGCTCAAGATCGCCATTATAGCGGAGCGGGGATCCCTGCTGGTCGGCCGGTATTTCGGTCAGGTCCTCAAGGCGGATGCGGGCCTCGGTGAGAAGCGTTTTGTAGTCGCGCTGTGCGGCGAGCATATCGAGCGCTTCTGATGTCGAGAAGGATCGGCCGGCCGCGTGGTCGAAGTAGAGCATGCCGCCGGCCTCGATCCGGCCGCGCCGGAGGACGGTCTCAGGCGGAAAGGCGATCTGGCCTGCTTCAGACATCACGCAGAGATAGTCGGAGGTCTCGACGGTGCGCAGCGGCCGCAGGCCGAGACGGTCAAGCCTGGCGCCGACGATCGTGCCGTTGCCGAAGATCAGCGCGGCCGGGCCGTCGTTCTTCTCCTCGTATAGCGAGAAATACTCGAACATTGCCCTGACGTCCTTAGACAGCGTCTCGTCGTTCTCCCAGGCCGGCGGCATCATCGAGACGACGGCGGTGACGAGATCGAGGCCATCTTCCATGACGCGGCTCTGCAGGGTCTGGTCGAGACGGCAGCTGTCGGACTGGCCTTTCGGGCGGATGATCGCGGAATTGCGGGCAAGCGCGATCGCGGCCTCGGAGAGGCGATTCTTCTTGTCGGTGTTCAGTTCGCCATTATGCGCCATCAGCCGGAAGGGCTGGGCCATGGAGGGGTGCGGGTCGGTGTTGGTGGAAAAGCGCGTGTGGAAATACATGGTATGGATTTGGTGTGCGGGATCCACGAGGTCGCGGAAGTAGGGCAGAACTTCGTTCGAGTTCAACCGGCCCTTGAAGACCTGGGTGCGGGCGCTGAGCGACAGCGGATAGAAGCCGGCCAAGGCCGGATCGGTATAGGCAATGGCTTCGATGGCAAGCAGTGCCTTGTGGATGCGCCAGTCGAATTCGGCCGGCGTCTTCGCGGTCTTAGGAGCTGCGAACACCCATTGGCGGATCGGCAGCTGGTAGCGCATGGCGATCGGGCGGATCGCGTCATTGTCGACAGGCACGTCTCGCACGAGAAGCACGGGCAAGCCCTCATCGGCGAGCGCCGCCTCGATGATATCGGCCGCGCGCTGGTGCTCACCTGGGTTGTTCGGCAGGAAGAAATTGCCGACGCCGAAGCGACCGGTCGCGAGATCAGGCTTGCCGGTGAGGCCGCGGAAGAAGGAGAGGGAGAGATCGACCGAGATGCCGGCGCCATCGCCGACGCCCTCCGCCGACATGCCGCCGCGATGAGGGACGGCACAGAGCGCCTCGTGCCCCCTCTTCAGCACGTCGTGGGTCTGAACGCCGTCCTTGCGGGTAATGAAGCCGACACCACAGCTGCTCTTGTCTTCGCTGATGTCGTAAAGGCCCGTGACCCTGTCTTGTGCGCTCATCTGCCCGTCTCCCTTGGTCGCGCCTTGGCGCGTGTCGTTTCAGTCCCGCAGGCGGAGCCGCAGGTGACCTGGCACGCTCCTCCGCTGGCGATTTAAAGGCGTTTTTTATTGGCGGTATGCGTGGACGCACGCGTGGCGGCCGGCTGCGCAATCGCTGCCGTGAGGACCGTCACTTTGCTGTAGGCGCGTGCTGTCATCGTCGAAATGGACCCGCGTAACGGCCGCCGATGGCTGACCTTCGATTACGTCAGCATTGCTTACTTATCTTGATCATTGGAGTCAAGTTTAAGTCGGGAGTGCGAGCACTTTTCCTCTCGACGAAGCCTGGCTTGCCTCGCTGGCAAGTGAAATGGAAAGAGGCGACGTTCCGGAAACGCCGCCTCTTTTCATACAGTGAAGGTTCTGCCGCGAGATTCCGCGACGACTTTTCGGTCGATTTCTAACTCAAGCAGCGTCGAGCGGGATATTGCTGAAGTACGGCGCGAAATCCGGCGCTGCTGTAAGTGTCTTGCCATTGGCATCCTTCAGTATTTTCGACTTGAAGAGATAGTCGCCGATCGCCGTCATCTTGGCCGGATCGATGCGGCCGGTGATGCCATCCGGTGTGCGGAAGTAGTGTCCGTCGATCAGCGCCTTCAACGAGGCCTTGACCAACGCGGGATTGGTCAGTGCGTCGCTATTGGCCGCGATCATGAGCTCGACCGCGTCGTCGGGATGATCCACCGCGAACTCGAAGCCCTTGCGCGTCGCCCCCAGGAAGACGCGGGCGAGGTCCGGCTTCTCGTCTAGAAATGCCTGGCTGGAGGCAAGTAGCGTCGTGTGCTCGTCCGGAACGCCATAATCGGAGTAGCGAAAGGCGCGTTGCTTCATCCCCTCGAGTTCCGCCTGCACGCCCTCCCAGGTGTAAACCTCAAGCGTGAAATCGACGCTGCCGTTGGCGAGCGCCTGATAGGCGGAGGTGCCGAGCGTCACGGTCTCGAATTCGCCCTTGCCGCCGTCATGGCGGATGAGCGAGCCGATCAGCGCGTTCTCCCAGGCGCTGCCGAAGCCGCCATAGGTCTTGCCGTCGAGATCTTTGGGGCTGCGAATGTCGTCGCGATCGGCATTGAAGACGAGACGTCCGGTCTCTGTCTGGACGACGGCGTAGGTCGCCACCAGATCGGCGTCTGCCGTGCGCTGGGCCATGAGGCCAATGGTGCCGACAATTCCGAAATCAGCGACATGGTTGGCGACGAGCGTACCTGCCGAAGTGTCCGTGTAGGGCAGGATCTCCACGTCGAGGCCCGCATCGCGGTAAAATCCCTTGTCGCGGGCCACGAAGAGGCCGATGTGGTTGGTATTCGGCGTCCAGTCCAGGGCGACCTTGACAGGGCGCTTCTCCTCGCTGCGGGCCGGCTTCGACAGAAGCGGCGATATTGGCAGCGTCAGAGCAAGCCCTGCGGCCGAAGCCAAGGCTGCGCGGCGGGTCAGCATCGCGTTTTTCATCGTGGTTCCTTCAAGTTGGTCCTTGTGGCGTCGTTCGGGGCATTGAAGAGCGTGTTGAGAATGTCGGCCTCGATCTCGGTCGCGCGCGCACGCGCCGCGCCGTCTAGTATGCGCGGGCGTGGGAGATCGATGGTGATCTCGCGGATAACGCGGGCCGGGCGGGGCGAAAAGATATAGATGCGGTCGGAGAGATAGACCGCTTCGCGCACATCATGGGTGACGAGCATCGCGGTCCAGTCATGCTGCGACCACATCTCTTCCAGCCAGCGCTGCATGCCCGCGCGTGTCAATGCGTCGAGCGCGCCGAATGGTTCGTCGAGCAACAGCATCGGCTTGTCCTGGACCACGGTGCGCAGCAGTGCCGCGCGCTGCCGCATGCCGCCGGACAATTCCGCCGGATAATGTTGCTCGAAGCCGTCGAGGCCGAACTCGGAAAACAGCGGCAGCACCCGCCGGCGCGCCTCGGCGCGGTGTATGCCTTTAACCTCGAGACCGAGCGTGGTGTTGTCGACTATGCGTCGCCACGGCATCAGAGCGTCGCGCTGTGGCATGAAGGCAAAGGGGCGGATTGTTCCGTTTAGCATATGGCCTTCGAAGCGCATGCTGCCGCCATCGGGTTTGCGAGCGCCGGTGAGCAGCTTGAACAGCGTGGATTTTCCAGAGCCCGAGGGCCCGAGAATGGAGACGAATTCGCCGGGTTTGACTGTCAGAGAGATGTCCGACAGCACTGGGGTTTCGTCGTAGCGGCAGGTGATGTGATCGAGTTCCAAGCGCAGCACGGTCATCGGCCGCTTCCCTTTCCGCGTCTCGCCCATGGCATGGCTAGGTGTTCGGCGATGACGGTGAGGGAAAACAGCGTGAGGGTCAGCGCGGCGCTGACGAACACTGCGGCCAGTACCAGGTCGGGTCGGAAATTGTTCTTGGCGTTCAGCATGTAGATGCCGAGCCCTTTGGCAGCACCCGCGTATTCCGCGAAGATCGCGCCGACGACGGCGTAGGTGATGGATATACGCAGCCCAGCGAAGAAAAAGGGCAGGGCGGATGGCAGGCGGGTAAGCAGGAACTGCTTCCAGCGCGGCGCGCCCATCGAGGCAACCAGTTGCTGCAGCTCGTCCTCGGTCGATTGATAGCCCTGGCAAAGCGCCACCAGAATCGGGAAGAAGGTAACGAGCGCGACCAGCAGGATCTTCGGCATCAGGCCGAAGCCGAACCACAGAACGATCAACGGCGCGATGGCGACCAGCGGCAGCGTCTGGCTGATGATGAAGAGCGGAAACAGTGCGCGACGCAGGGACTTGCAGAAGTCGATCAGCACCGACAGGGTGAAGGCGCCCGCAAGCGAGCAGCCGAAACCGGCAAGCGTGGCCCTCAATGTCGGGAGCGTATTGTCGAACAGGGCCTGCCGGGACTGGAAGGTCTGCGCAAGCACGCGGGACGGCGCGGGCAAGGTCGTGGGCGAGATGCCTGACAGGCGGACATAGGCCTCCCAAGCTGCCACCAAAAGGCAGACGGCCGCGATTGCCGGCAGGGCCCGGCTCAGAGCGGAGCGGATGTTGTGTTGCAGGCCGTGAAAGACCTGCCGTGAAGGCGGGCGTGATATCGACATGGAGCAACCGTTTGGGCGAGCCTGGGTCGGCGCTTAGCGCTTGGACGGGCTGTTTGCCGAGACGGTAAGGTCGATCGTCACATGGCCCGCCGGCGGGCCAAAGCGCACCAGCGCCTCATGCACGGTCGCGAAAACCGCGCCGGTGTCGCCGCGCAGCTTCGTGCAGAAGTTCTTCGATTTCTCGAAGACACCGGAATTCTTCAGGAAGTCGATGCAGCCGTAAATCTCGCCCATGTGGCCGTCGATCCCGAGCGTATAGAGCGAAAACTGCGCGGCCGTTTCCTGGCCGATAACAGGCGCGTCCTTGACCGCCTGGTGTGCGCGGGCCTTGCGCTCATCAAGCGGCGCCATGGGGCCGGTCAGTTCGGGCGTCTGGCAGATCGGATCGTCAGGCTCGCCGGGGCAGCCGCGCGAAATGGTAGCGTGCAGGACGCAATGCTTGCCGCTGCTGGCGGCTGCCGCAAACAGATCGCGCATGGCGGCGAAGACGACGTCGGGCGTGCCGATGATCAGCGTCGAAATGTCGTCCGTCTCGATCCGCAGTCTGTCACGATGGGGATCGAGCGCAGAAAGCGCATGGGTGATGACACCGACGAAATCGTCGGTCATGGGATATAGTGAAATCTGCGCGCCGGAAAACATCGCTCTACCTCGCTCCGCTGGCATTATCCAGATCAGCTTGAGGGTCCACGATCATGCGACCGTATCTCAGCCCCGGCATTACGGAGCACCCCTGTGATGCCAGGGTGATACGCCAAAGCCTGACCGAGCGCAAGGGCTATGTATTGGGCCGGTGAGCCATGACCTCCCGCCGATCGTCATGCGGCAGGCTCAAGTGCCCGATACTCGAAAAGCGTTTTATTGGCAGAGGCTTAGGAAAACGTCGCGAGAAGGGCGGAACGTCGATGAAGTAAAACCGACGCGAAATATGGCAAAAAAAGGACAGAATTTCTAAGCCGGTCCGCAACCGGGGGCGGTGGTTCCTCGCGATCAGGTCGCCTTGCGATTAGTTTCACCGCACCACAAAACACCGGAGCGATAGATGAAACGCCTTCTCATTCTCGGCACAGCGCTTGCCGCCCTCTTTTCCGTTCAGGTCCGTGCCGAAGAGCCTACGAAGCTTCTGAACGCATCCTATGACGTCTCGCGCGAGCTTTTCGCCTCCGAGAACGAAGCCTTCATCAAGCAGCATCCCGGTGTGACCATCGATCAATCGCATGCCGGCACTTCCAAGCAGGCGCGCTCGATCATTGAGGGGCTGGAAGCCGACGTCGTCACCTTCAACCAGTCGACGGACATCGATTTCCTGGCAAAGAACGGTTTCGTCTCCAAGGATTGGACCAAGGCGTTCCCGAACAACGCTTCGCCATTCTACTCCTTTCCATCCTTTCTGGTGCGCGCCGGCAACCCGAAGAACATCAAGGACTGGGACGATCTAGCGCGTGACGACGTGCATGCGGTCTTCCCGAACCCGAAGACATCGGGCAATGCGCGCTACACCTATCTCGCCGCCTATGCCTGGGCCAAGGAAGCCTACAAGGGCGACGAAGGTAAGATCGAAGCCTACATCACCAAGATCTTCGACAACGTGCCGGTCTTCGACACCGGCGGCCGCGCCTCCACGACGACCTTCGTCGAGCGCGAGACCGGCGATGTCTTGATCACCTTCGAAGCGGAGACGCGCGGCATCGAGAAGCAGTACGGTTCCGACAAGGTTCAGGGCGTGATCCCGTCCGTCAGCCTGCTTGCCGAGTTTCCTGTCGCTGTGGTCGACAAGGTCGCCGCCAAGCATGGCACCGAGACGCTTGCGAAGTCCTATCTCGACTTCCTCTACACCGAGGAAGGCCAGCGGATTGCCGCGCAGTTCGGCCATCGCGTTCGCGATGAGAAGGTGATCGGCGAGTTCAAAGATCAGTTCCCAGCGATCCGTCTCGTAAATGTCGACGATACCTTCGGCGGCTGGGAAAAGATCCAGAAGGAACACTTCGCCTCCGGCGGAATTCTCGACAAGCTTTATGGCAGCCGGTAAGCACTAACTGGATATCACATCGCTTGGCCCGGCTGGCCTTTGCCTGCCGGGCCACTTTCGTCATCGTGCTTATAGAGCAGGACTTATGAAACAGGGAATGACCGCTTGAGACGCAATGTCCTGCCCGGATTACGCCTGTCGCTGGGTGTGACCCTTCTCTATGTCGGCCTTATCGTCGTCTTGCCTCTGGCTGCCCTGGTGTTCAAGGCCGCAAGCCTTGGGCCAGAGGACTACTGGCGCATCGTGTCATCCTCGCGCGCGCTGGCCAGCTACCGGGTGACGGTGTTTTCCGCGCTCGGCGCCACGATCTTCAACTTGTTTTTCGGCTTCGCGCTTGCCTGGGTGCTGACGCGCTATCGCTTTCCCGGCTGGCGGCTTGTCGATGCGATGGTCGATCTGCCATTTGCACTGCCGACCGCAGTGGCCGGTATCGCGTTGACAACGCTGTTTGCGGCGAACGGCTGGTTCGGATCCGTGCTTGAAGGCATCGGCATCAAGGTTGCCTATACGCCGATCGGCATCATGGTCGCCATGTGCTTTACCAGCCTTCCTTTCATCGTCCGTACCGTGCAGCCGGTTCTGGAAGATCTCGACCCCGCTTACGAAGAGGCTGCGCAGTCGCTGGGTGGTTCGGACTGGACGATCTTCCGCAAGGTCATGCTGCCGCTGTTGACGCCGGCGCTGCTCGCCGGCGTGTCCTTGTCCTTCGCCCGCTCGCTCGGCGAATTTGGCGCCATCATCTTCATCGCCGGCAACCAGCCGATGTCGACGGAGATCACCGCACTTCTCGTCTTCATCCGGCTCGAGGAGTACGACTATCAGGCGGCCGCGGCGATCGCCTCCGTCCTGTTGCTGACGGCCTTCGTCATGCTGGCGCTGACCAACTGGATGCAGGCGCGGGCGCTGCGATACACGGTGAGGAACTGATCATGAGCAGCATTCCCACCCGCCGCAAACCGCCGCGCGTCGGCGATCAGCCGATCGTCAGGCGCACCTTGATCAGCCTTGTGCTGATCATCGGCGCGGTCCTCATCCTGGCGCCGCTCGTCATCATCGGCGTCGAAGCCTTCGCCAAGGGCTGGCAGGTCTACAGCGCCACAATCAGTCATCCCGATACGCTGCATGCGATCATGCTGACGGTGCTGACCGCGCTGATCGCGGTGCCCATCAACACGGCGTTCGGCGTCGCGGCCGCATGGTCGATCACCAAATTCGATTTCTGGGGCAAGCGCTTCCTGCTCGTGCTGATCGAGGTGCCGTTCTCCGTATCGCCCATCGTCGCCGGCGTTGCCTATCTCTTCGTCTACGGGCTGCAGGGCATCTTCGGGCCGACGCTTGAGGCCTATGACATCAAGATCCTGTTCGCGATCCCAGGCATCGTGCTCGCCTCGATGTTCGTGACAGCGCCATTCGTCGCGCGCGAACTCATACCGCTGATGCAGGCGCAAGGGCGCGATCTCGAAGAAGCGGCGACGTCACTCGGCGCGTCCGGTTGGCGCACGTTCTTCTCGGTCACGCTGCCGAATATCAAATGGGCGATGCTCTACGGTGTGGTGCTTTGCAATGCGCGCGTGATGGGCGAGTTCGGCGCCGTCTCGGTGGTCTCGGGCAATATCCGCGGCCAGACGAATACGCTGCCGCTGCACATTGAGCTGCTTTATCACGATTATCAGGCAACCGGCGCCTTCGCCGCCGCCTCGATCCTGGCGGCTATCGCCATCTTCACCATCATCGCCAAGGTGGCGCTCGAGCGCCAGGGAGCCGGCCGCCGCTCCAGCAGCGCCAAGCCCGCCGCGCGTCCTGTCCTCGTTGCCCAGCCAGCAGAGAAAAACTCATGAAGATCCGCCTCGACCACGTCGTCAAAACCTTCGACACGTTCCGCGCCGTGCGCGACGTCTCGCTGGATATTCGCAGCGGCGAACTTCTCGCGTTGCTGGGGCCATCGGGTTCCGGCAAGACCACGATCCTGCGCATGGTCGCCGGCCTCGAATATTCGGATGGCGGCCAGATATTCTTCGGCGATCAGGATGCGACCGACATTCCGGTGCGCGATCGCGGCGTCGGCTTCGTCTTCCAGCACTATGCGCTTTTCCCGCACATGACGGTCGCCGAAAACATTGCCTTCGGCATGAAGGTGTCGAAGGTCAAGCGCGACAAGGCCGCGATCGTAGCGCGCGTCACCGAACTGCTCCGCCTCGTGCGGCTTGAGGGGCTGGGCGACCGGTTCCCGGCGCAGATATCGGGCGGTCAACGCCAGCGCGTGGCGCTGGCCCGTGCGCTCTCGGTCGATCCGAAAGTGCTGCTTCTGGACGAGCCGTTCGGCGCGCTTGACGCCAATGTGCGTCACGACCTGCGCCGCTGGCTGCGCGAGATCCACCACGAGCTCGGCATCACCACCATCTTCGTGACCCACGACCAGGAAGAGGCGCTCGATCTTGCAGACCGCGTCGTCATCCTGAAGGACGGCAAGATCGTTCAGGAGGGCACGCCCGAGCAGGTCTGCCGTGATCCGCAATCGGCCTTCGTGATGAAATTCCTGGGTGATGCCAACGTGTTGCCGGCCGAAATCCGCTCCGGCGTCGCCTATACCGGTGGCGCTTCGGTCGCGGCACCCGGTATTGCCGATGGCACCGGCGAGATCTATGCGCGCCCGGCCGATCTCGATTGGTCAGGGGACGGTCCCGGCATCGGCGCCAGCGTCGACCGTGTGCTCGACCGGCCGGATGGTCGCCGCATTCTGGCGAGCACTGAAAGTGGCGCTCAGCTCGAATTCAATGTCGAGCCCGAGCGTGCCGTCAAGGCGGGTGACCGCGGTTTCGTCACCGTCCGTCGCGCCAAGGTCTTTGGCGCAGCGAAGGTTGCAGTCTAGGCAGAGCTAACCCATCAGATCGCGCCGTCGACGATGACCAGCGGCGTTCCCTGCGAGCAGTGTTCGATCCGAGCGTCGATCTTGTAGATATCGCGCAGCATGGTCTTGGTGATCACGTCGCTGGTCTTGCCGCTCGCCGCCATCTTGCCGTTGCTGATGACGACGGTGTTCTCGCAATAGCGCAGTGCGTGATTTAGATCGTGAAGCGCGATGAGGATGATCATGCCATCGCGCTTGGCGGTGGCGGAGATGAAGTCCAGAACCTCTACCTGCCGGTGGAGATCGAGCGCCGAGGTCGGCTCGTCCATGAGCAGGACTTCCGGATTGCGAATGAGCGCCTGGGCAAGCGAGACCAGCTGGCGCTGGCCGCCGGAAAGTTCGCCAAGCCCACGAAACGCGAGTTCGTCGATGCGCAGCGCCTTCAATAGCCGGTCGATTGCCGCCAGCTCCTCGTCGGCAACCCTCCAACCGCTGCCCTGCTTTGCCGACAGTAAGACCGACTCGTAGACTGTCAGAACCGCATTGGCGCCGGTGTCCTGCGGCATGTAACAGATCGTTCGCGGACCGGCCTCGGTATCGGAAAGCTCGACCAGCCCCGGCCCCTTGATCAGCGAGGCGATGCGCTTGAAGAGCGTGGACTTGCCGGCCGCGTTGGGCCCGATGATCGCGGTCACGCTGCCGCCGCGAAGATCGTCGATCCCGACATCCTGGAGAACCTTGACCCGACCATAGGTCGCGCCGACACCTTTTAGCGCGAGCGCTACCATGCGCGTCTCCTGTTGCTAAAAATGAGGACGAAGAAGAACGGCACGCCCACCAGCGCCGTGATCACGCCGATCGGCAGGATGGCGCCTGGAATGAGCATTTTGCTCACCACCGATGTTACGGACAGAAGAAGCGCGCCGCAGATAACGGCCCCCGGCAAGAAGAAGCGCTGATCCTCGCCGACGACCATGCGCGCTATATGCGGACCGACCAGCCCAACGAAGCCGATCGTGCCGACAAAAGAAACGGGGATGGCGGCGAGTAGGCTGACAATCATCATTGTCTGCAGCCGCAGGCGCCGCACATTGACGCCCATGCTGGCCGCCTTGTCGTCGCCGAGCCGTAGTGCGGTCAGTGCCCAGGCATCCTTCATGAACAAGGGGACGGTCACTACGAGGATGCTCGCCGTGAACCAGACCTTCGGCCATGTCGCCTTGGTCAGACTGCCCATGGTCCAGAACACCACCGCTGCGAGCGCCTGCTCGGAGGCCAGATACTCGAGCAGCGACAAGGCTGCGTTGAAGGTGAAGACCAGCGCGATGCCGAGCAGCACGATGGTCTCGACGCTCACACCTCGCATTGTCGAGGCGAAATGAATGAAGAGCGCCGCGGCCATCGCCATCAGGAAGGCGTTGAGCGGCACCATGTACTGGATGGCGCCGGGAAACAGCGAGACGCCGCCGACCAGCGCGAGCGCCGCGCCGAAACTCGCCGCGGCCGAGATTCCCAACGTGAACGGGCTTGCGAGTGGGTTTGAGAGGATGGTCTGCATCTGCGCGCCGGCAACCGACAGCGATGCCCCGACCGTGACCGCCATCAGGGCGATCGGCATGCGGATATCCCAGATGATCACCCGAAGTTGCGCGGCCACCGCACTCGGATTAGCAAGTGCTGCAAGCACGTCCGATAGCGAATAGTTGGCCGGACCGAGCGCCATATCGAGCGCGATGCTGACACATAGCGCGATAGTGAGCGCAAGCAGGATCAGGATGCGGCGCAAAGCAAGGGCGCGATATTGCACGCGCCCCGTTGCCGATGTCTCGATGGCACTCACAGCCATTCTCACATCTCCTTCAGAGAGACGAAGTAACCCTGCTTGTAATCCAGCGGCAGGAAGCGGGCGTGAAGTTCCTTGAAAGTCGCTTCAGGATCGAGGTCTGTGAAGAGATCGGGATGCAGCCACTTCGCCATCTCCTGTATCGCGACGAACTGGTAGGGGTTGTTGTAGAACTGATGCCAGATGGCATGCACATTGCCGTCGGCAACGGCCTTGACGCCGGTGAAGGCCGGACGCTTTGTCAGAGCCTCAAGCTTGCGGCGGGCTTCCTTGAGATCCGCGCCGTAACCGACACCAACCCAGGCGCCGCCCGGGACGTATTTATCCCAATTGCCGCCGGTCACGATGATCTGATCCGGGTTGGAGGCGATGACCTGCTCGGGATTGACCGTTCCGAATGTGCCGGGGATGATATCCTTCGCCATGTTGATGCCGCCGGCGATTTCGACCATCTTGCCGAAGTTCTCGTTGCCGAAAGACATGCAGCAATCATCAGAATAGCCGCCGGCACGTTCCACGAAGACCACAGGTTTCTTCGGATTGTTCTTCTCGATCACATCTGTCACGCGCTTGATGCTGTCGGCGCGGAACTTGATGAAATCTTCGGCGACCGCCTCCTTGCCCATCAACTGGCCCATGACGCGCATGCTTGGCTCGGTGTTTTCCATCGGCTTCTCGCGGAAATCCACGTAGACGAGGGCAATGCCGACCTTGCCGAGCTTTTCGATATAGCCTGCTTCTTCCGTCGCTGTCTTGGCGTCGATGTTCATCAAGATGACGTCGGGCTTCAGCGCCACGGCCTGCTCGATATCGAAAGTGCCATCCTTCATGCCACCGAATGTCGGCAGCTTGGCGATTTCGGGATACTTGGCTAGATAGGCGTCATAGGATTCTGGATCCGCCTTCGGTAGATCGTCGCGCCAACCGACGACGTGTTCGAAAGGGTTCTCCTTGTCGAGCGCGGCGAGGAAGTAGATCTGCCGGCCTTCGCCGAGAATCATGTGCTTTACGGGCGTATTCACCTCGACGCTTCGCCCTGTCACATCCTTGATGGTGACGGTATCGGCCAGGGCCGGCAAGGCGGTCGACATGAAGAGGGCTGCTGCTAGTGCGTGGATTTTGCCAGCGAGGCGCATTTTTGGGTCACTCCCTTGGAATTGACCCCGTTTATTATTTTATGAGTTTATTAGTCAAGTTACATCTCGCGGCTAGCCTGAAATTGAGCGTCCTCCGGTGTCAATCTCTGCAACCATCTTCGAAGGCGCTTGATCAGCAGGCCTCACGTTGCAGGTCCAGCTTCTGCTGATTGCCATTCTGGTTCGCCATTTCACGTGCCGCGAGTGCCGATCCGACGGCGATCAGCACCGGCTGATCGTAACCGATGATGGCAATGCCCTCGCGGAGTTCCTCAAGCGGACCGCGCCAGTCACGCTGCGTGACCCGGCTAACATCGCTCATGACGATAACCGGCGTCGAAGGCGAAAGCCCTTCTGCGATAAGCCGCTCGGCAATCAACGTCGCCGTCCTGCCGCCCATGTAAAACACGGTGGTGGTACGCGGATCGGCGACGCTTGCCCAACTCACATCCTCCGGCAGGCCGCCATGGCGGGAGTGGCCGGTGATGAAGCGCACGGATTGGGCGTGATCGCGGTGGGTGAGCGAAATGCCGAGACGGGACGCCATCGCGCTTGCCGACGTGATGCCGGGGACGACATCGACGGGGATACCCCCTCGGTCCAGATGCGCGATCTCCTCGCCGGCGCGGCCGAAGATCATCGGATCGCCGGATTTCAGACGGACGACGCGCTTGCCCGCCTTGGCGAGCTTGACCATCATGTCGTTGATATCTTCCTGGCTGCAGCTTGTGCGACCGCCGCGCTTGCCGACGAGCATGCGCTTTGCCTCCCGGCGGGCAAGCTCCAGCACCTCAGTGGAGACCAGATCATCGAACAGGATCACATCGGCTGCCTGCAAGGCCCGCACCGCCTTCAGTGTCAGCAGTTCTGCGTCTCCGGGACCGGCGCCGACAAGCGTAACCCGGCCTTGAAATGTGAGGGCGGGCGCTCCGCGAAGCCTCTCGGCTTCCTTAAGAAGAAGCCCGCCGACGACCTCCTCCGGCGTATCCGAACTCGAGAAGGCGCGATCGACGAATTTCTCCCAGAACGCGCGGCGCAAGGGCCCCGGCGCCAGCCGTTCGTTGATCTGATCTCGCAACCCCTGCGCCAATCCCGCCCAACCCTTCAACGCCTGCGGTAGCAAGGTTTCGATCCGGCGACGGATCGCCTGGGCGAGGATCGGGGCAGCGCCATCCGTCGAAATGGCGACGACGACCGGCGAGCGGTTTACGATCGAGCCGAACTGAAACTGGCAGTAATCCGGCTTGTCGATGACGTTGACGGGGACCCCCGTCGCGCGCGCGGCGTCGAAGAAGCGCTGGGCTTCGTCGCCATCTTCGCAATCGCCGATCGCCAGAGCGGCGTGTTCGAGGTCCGCTTCCCGCCATTCGCGCTGGTGGTGGTAGACGCTTGCGGATGGATGCTCCGGCTTGTGTGCGGCGAGAGCGGCGCATGCGTCACTGAGGTCTTCGGCGAATATCTCGACACAAGCCCCGCAGGCTGCCAGCAACTCGGCCTTCCATGCTGCCGCATCCGTGCCGCCCGCCACCACGACGCGCCTGCCTTCCAGCGCCCAGAAGACCGGAAGTTTGGAGAGCGGCTCCATGCGGGCCGGGCTGTCATTCCGCCGCTGCTGCAAGACATCCATCGATGATCCCCCTGATTTCCGCGCGGCAGGAGCCGCAATTGGTTCCGGCCTTGGTTTGCGCGCCGACCGCCTCGACGCTATGGCAACCGCCGCCCACAGCGGCGATGATCTGGTTGACGCCGACGCCGAGGCAAGAGCAAACGGTGGCGCCGGGATCCGGCATGTCGGCGCCAGGGCGACCGGCGACCAGCGCGAAGCGCTTGCGCGGTTGGTCGTGCGACGCGACGAGTTGCGCGATTGCCCAGTTGCGCGCGACGGCAACCGGTTGCCGGGCGATGAAGAGGGCGGCGAGAAGCCGGTCGCCTTCAAAGAAGGCAAGTCTGACGTCCCCGGATTGCCGATCCACGTAGCCAAGCGGCTCTATCTCCTCGGCAATGGCAAATGTTCGGCGACACCAGAGCGACCAATCATCCACCTGTTGATCGACAGCCAATTCGAGCCGCCAGCCGCCGTCGGCCTTCGCCAGCGCCCAATATCGGGTATCAAGTCCCTCAGGCTTGGCTGCCGAAACGGCGAAGCCATAGGATACAACGGTGAAAGGCCCTGCCGTGACCGCAACGTTCTTCGAGGCCGGCTGGCCGGATACCGGATCGGTAATCGGCGCGACGACGGCATCGATCCGGGCTTTGGCAGCGAACTGATCGTTCCAGTGCATGGGCGCGAAGATGCTGCCGCGAGCCTGCCGCTCGGTGATCAGCGCTCGCACGATTGCCTTGCCGTGAGGGCTTTCGATCTCGACCAGCGTGGCATTGCCGACGCCGATCTCGATCGCGTCGCGCGGATGCAGTTCGGCGAAGGGCTCGGCGATGTGCGACGAAAGCCGGGCGCTTTTGCCCGTCCGCGTCATCGTGTGCCACTGGTCGCGAATGCGGCCGGTGTTGAGCGTGAAGGGAAATTCGGGATTGGTTCGATCGCAGATGGTGGGCTCGACGGGGATAAAACGCGCGCGTCCATCAGGATGGTAGAAGTGTCCATCGGCGAAGAAGCGCTTGCTGCTACCGATTATGGGGGCAATTCCCCGCTTGGCAGGCCATTGGAATGGCGACATCAGGCGGTAACTTTGCTCATCGATCCCCGCATAGGATCCGATGTCGAAATCCCGGCTGCCGTCATTTTCGAACGCGGAGAGGGCCGCGTGCTCGGCAAAGATGTCCGCCGGCGAGCCGTAGCCAAAGCCGTCAAAGCCCATGCGGCGTCCGACGTCGGTCAACTGCCACCAGTCGGCGCGGGCCTCGCCAGGCGTGTCGAGGAAATCGCGCTGGCGCGAGATGCGGCGTTCGGAGTTAGTGACCGTGCCGTTTTTCTCGCCCCAGCCGAGGGAGGGCAAGAGGACATGGGCATGGCGCGTGGTGTCGGTGTCGCGCAGGATATCGGAGACGACGACGAAGGGGCAGGCTTTGATCGCTCTTTCGACGGCATCGGCGTCGGGCATGGAGACCACTGGGTTGGTCGCCATGATCCAAAGCGCCTTGATGCGCCCGTCCGCGACAGCACTGAACATGTCGACCGCTTTCAGGCCGGGCTTTTGCGCGATGACAGATGACTGCCAGAAGCGCTGGACCCGATCGCGGTCATCGGCGTTTTCGATCGCCATATGGGCGGCAAGCATATTGGCGAGGCCGCCGACCTCGCGACCGCCCATGGCGTTCGGCTGACCGGTGAGAGAGAAGGGTCCCATGCCAGGCCGGCCAATGCGGCCGGTGGCAAGATGACAGTTTATGATTGCATTGACCTTGTCGGTGCCGGATGAGGATTGGTTGACACCCTGGCTGTAGCATGTGACGACTTTCTCGGTCGCCGTAAACAGGCGGTAGAATTCGCGCAGCTGCATGGCCGGCAGGCCGGTCTGCTCCAATACATCGCTGGACGAAAGCATCGAGGCCTTTGCGAAGGCTTCGTTGAAGCCGCTGGTATGCTCCGCCACATAGTTTTCATCGATTGCGCCGGCCGAAATGACGTGCGCGAAAAGGCCCGTGAACAGCGCAACGTCGCTATCGGGACGAATGGCCAGATGCAGGTCGGCGATGTCAGATGTCATTGTTCGGCGCGGGTCGATGACCACGACCTTCATGCCCGGGCGCACTGCCTTGGCTGCCGCAATACGTTGATAGATGACAGGATGACACCAGGCAAGATTGGAGCCGGTGAGGATGACGAGGTCGGCCAGTTCGAGATCTTCGTAGACGCCGGGAACCGTATCGGCGCCGAAAGCGCGTCGATGGCCGGCTACGGAGGACGACATGCAAAGGCGGGAGTTGGTGTCGATATTGCCGGAGCCGATGAAGCCCTTCATCAGCTTGTTGGCGACGTAATAGTCTTCTGTGAGCAGCTGGCCGGAAACGTAAAGTGCCACGGAATCCGGCCCGTGTTCGGCAATCGTTTTTGAGAAGCGGTCGGCGACGAGATCAAGGGCGGTGTCCCAATCCGTTCGTTGGTCGGCGATTTCGGGATAGAGCAGGCGTCCGTCTAGATCGATGGTTTCGGCGAGCGCGGACCCCTTGGAGCACAGGCGTCCGAAGTTCGCCGGATGGTCGGGATCGCCTTTGACGGAGACTGCGCCATCATCGCCGACCGTTGCGATGACACCGCAGCCGACGCCGCAATAGGGACAGGTGGTTTTGGTTTCACTGGGCATGGGGGTGCCCTCTCCGGGTGTCGAGGGGGGTGCCATTTCCACCATGAGCCAATCACTCCGCCGCCATCATCAAGCTCTCGAACGCGATAAACAGCGTCCCATTCTCGTTCCTCACGGGAATGGTCCGCACCTCACCCTCATCCGCCCCCAGAGCCTTGCCGGTTTCCAGCGAGATCACCCAATTGTGCAAGGGGCAGGTGACCGCCTTGGCATGCACGATCCCCTGCGACAGCGGCCCGCCCTTGTGCGGGCAGTGGTCTTCGATCGCGAAGACTTCGTTCTCCGCCGTGCGGAAAACGGCGATCTTGCCCTGAGGGGTTTTCACGCAGCGCGCGCCACGCAGCGGAATGTCGGAGATGTCGCCAATCGAGATCCAGTTCATATCCATCTCCTCACTCCGCTGCCTGGGGGAAGCCGATCGTCGCCATCGGCTTGAATTCGTGCTTGTCTTTGCCGGAGACGCGCTCCGACCAGGGATCGACCTGAGCGAATGTCTGCGAGAAGACGAAGCGGTCGTAATAGGCCTTGCGCTTGTCGGCATCGCCGATGATCTGGCGGCGGATTTCCTCCAGCCCGACGCGCTTTGCCCATTTGTAGATGCGCTCTAAATAGCGGGCCTGCTCGCGGTACATCTGCGTCAGCGCCACGATGTGCTCCAGCGCCTCGTCCTCGGTCTTCACCAGGCCGAGAACCTCGGTGCCCTTGATGTCGAGACCGGCAGCGCCCGCGAAGTGGATCTCGAAGCCACTATCCACGCAGATGACGCCGATATCTTTGCAAGTCGCTTCCGCGCAGTTGCGCGGGCAGCCGGAAACGGCGAGCTTAAGCTTGGCCGGCGTCCAGGAGCCCCACATGAACTTCTCGATGCGGATGCCGAGGCCGGTGGAATCCTGCGTGCCGAAGCGGCACCAATCTGACCCGACACAGGTCTTCACCGTTCGCAGGCCCTTCGCATAGGCCTGTCCGGAAACGAATCCGGCCTTGCCGAGATCGGCCCAGACCGCCGGCAGGTCTTCCTTCTCGATCCCAAGCAGGTCGATGCGCTGGCCGCCGGTGACCTTCACCATTGGGATCTCGAACTTGTCGACGACATCGGCGATGGCGCGCAATTCGTTTGCGTTCGTCACGCCGCCCCACATGCGCGGGACCACCGAATATGTGCCGTCCTTTTGAATATTGGCGTGGACGCGCTCGTTGATGTAGCGCGACTGGTAGTCATCGGCGTATTCGTCCGGCCAATCGCAGACGAGGTAGTAATTAAGCGCCGGGCGACACTTGGCGCAGCCGCAGGAGGTCTTCCATTCGAGCTCCTGCATGACGGCGGGGATCGTTTTCAAACCCTTGGCCTTGATCAGGCGGCGCACGTCGTCATGGCCGAGTTCGGTGCAGGTACACATCGGCGTCACGGCGGCCGGGTTGTAGCTGTCGCCGAGCGTCAGCGACATCAGCTGTTCGACCAGCCCGGTGCAGGAACCGCAGGAGGCGGACGCCTTGGTGTGGGCGCGGACGTCGTCGAGCGACGTCAGCCCCTTGGCCGATATGGTCGAGGTGATTTTCCCCTTGCATACGCCGTTGCAGCCGCAGATTTCCGCATCATCCGGCAAGGCTGCAACGGCCGCCATAGGGTCCAGCGGCGATCCTCCCTGGTAAGCCTGTCCGAAGATCAGCGTGTCGCGCATCTCGGTGATGTCGGTCTGCTTCTTCTTCAGATCGTTGAACCATGCGCCATCGGCCGTCTCGCCGTAAAGAACAGTGCCGATGATACGGTTGTCCTTCAGCACCAGGCGCTTGTAGACGCCGGCGGTGGCATCGCGCAGCACGATCTCCTCGCGGTCGTCGCCGTCGGCGAAGTCGCCAAGCGAATAGAGATCGATGCCGGTGACTTTCAGTTTTGTGGGTGTGTCCGAATGGACGAAGGCCGGCGAGGTATCGCCCGCGAGGTGCGAGGCGGCGATGCGGGCCATCTCATAGAGCGGCGCGACGAGGCCATAAACCATGCCGCCGACCTCGGCGCATTCGCCGAGCGAGAGAATATCGCCATCCGACGTGCGCATGCCGTCATCGACGACGATGCCGCGATTGACCGCAAGGCCGGCCTCTTTCGCCAAGCCAACATTCGGGCGGATGCCGACGGCCATGACGATAAGGCTTGCCGGAATGATGCGACCATCGTCGAGCTCTATCCCCTCGACCTTGCCGTTGCCGATAATCGCCTTGGTGTTGGCCTTCGTGATGACCTTGATGCCGCGTTCCTCGACGGCCTTCTGCAGTAGATAGCCGGCGGCGGGGTCGAGCTGGCGCTCCATCAGCGTTGGCATCACATGCAGCACGGTCACATCCATACCGCGCTGCGCGAGACCAGCAGCCGCCTCCAGACCAAGCAGGCCGCCGCCGATAACGATCGCTTTCTCGCGTGATTGCGCCGCCAGAAGCATGGCCTGCACGTCGTCGAGATCGCGATAGGTGATGACCCCTGGCAGGTCCTTGCCGGGGACGGGGATGATGAAGGGTACGGAGCCGGTGGCGATCACCAGCTTGTCATAACTCTCCGTCACGCCGTGGTCCGAGGTCACCGTCTTTGCATCGCGATCGATGGCGACGATCTTGTGGCCCTTGTAGAGCGTTATGCCGTGATCGATGTACCAGCCGTCGCCATGGATGACGATCTGCTCGTAGCTCTTTTCACCAGATAGAACCGGCGACAGCATAATGCGGTCATAATTGACGCGCGGCTCGGCGTTGAAGATCGTGACCTGATATTGGCCCGGCGCCTTTTCGAATAAGTGCTCGAGCATGCGCCCGGGCGCCATGCCGTTGCCGATGATCACGAGTTTTTCGATGCGCGTTTCTGACATGGGGTTACTCCGCGGCTTCGACAAAGCGGTGGCGTTCGTAGAGGAACTTCAGCACAGCTTCGCGGCATTTGAGGTAGGTTCGGTCGGAGGCAAGCTCGATGCGGTTGCGCGGGCGCGCGATCGGCACGTCGAGGACTTCGCCGATCTTGGCTGCCGGACCGTTGGTCATCATCACGATGCGGTCCGAAAGCAGAACGGCCTCGTCAACGTCGTGGGTGATCATCACCATCGTGTTGCCAAGGCGAGCATGGATCTCCATGACTGCATCCTGCAGATGGGCGCGCGTCAGCGCGTCGAGCGCGCCGAATGGCTCGTCGAGCAGCAGGATTTTAGGCTCCATGGAGAGCGCCCGGGCGATGCCGACACGCTGCTTCATGCCGCCGGATATCTCGGAGGGACGCTTGTCCTTGGCGTGGGCCATCTGCACGAGATCGAGGTTTGTCATCACCCAGTCGTGGCGCTCGGCCTTGCTCTTGGAGTTGCTGAATACCTTGGAGACAGCGAGATTGACGTTTTCGTAGACGGTGAGCCAGGGAAGCAGGCTGTGGTTTTGGAAGACGACGGCGCGCTCGGGGCCGGGAGCATTCACCTCGCGGTTTTCGAGCAGCACGGCACCTGAGGACACGGGCGTCAAGCCGGCGATGAGGTTAAGCAGGGTGGACTTGCCGCAGCCGGAATGGCCGATGATCGAGACGAACTCACTTTTGGAGATGGTCAGGTTGATGCCCTTGAGCACCTCGGCGCGCATGCCGGCCCGGTCGAAATGCTTGTCGATATGGTCGAGCTTGAGATAGGCGGTCATGGTCGTTCCCTTCAATTGGCCGAAGCGCCGCGGGTGATCAGCTTGCCGACTGCCGCCACCAGCTTGTCGAGCGCGAAGCCGACGACGCCGATGTAGGCAAGCGCGACGATGATGTCGGGCAGGCGGGACGAGTTCCACGCATCCCAGATGAAGAACCCGATGCCGACGCCGCCGGTGAGCATTTCGGCAGCGACGATCGCTAGCCAGGAGAGGCCGACACCGATGCGAAGGCCGGTGAAGATGTATGGGGCGGCCGAAGGCAGCATGATCTTGAAGAAGAACTCGATCTGGTTCAGCCGCAGCACCTGAGCGACGTTGCGGTAGTCCTGCGGGATGTTGCGCACACCGACGGCGGTGTTGATGATGACGGGCCAGATCGAGGTGATGAAGATCACGAAGATCGCCGAAGGGTTGGCGTTCTGGAAAGCGGCGAGAGAGAGCGGCAGCCAGGCAAGGGGTGGCACCGTGCGCAGCACCTGAAAGATCGGATCTAGGCCGCGCATCGCCCAGACCGACTGGCCGATGACGGCGCCGACAATCACGCCGACGACTGCGGCCAAGCCGAAGCCGTAAGCCACGCGCTGCAGCGAGATCAGCACGCGCCAGCCAAGCCCGATATCCTGCGAGCCATAGTTGAAGAAGGGGTAAGCGATCAGGTCGAAGCTCTCCTGCCACACCTGATGTGGGGAGGGCAGCGAGGCCGTTGGCGACGAACAGAGCACCTGCCACACGCCAAGCAGGATGGCGAGCACGACGAGCGGCGGCAGGACGTTACGGGCAAGCACGGCCGCGATTTTCGTGATGTTGATCTTTGCCGCCGGGCGCCTTGCGAGCGGCAGGATAGTTGCGGTGTTCGTTGCGGTTGCCGATGTCGCGATTGTTTGTTTCTTGGCCAAAGCGGGCATTCTACGCTCCTCTGCGGGATGGAAGAGCCGGCGCGGTCCACGCCGGCGGCACGGATCAGGACGCGACCTTGATCGTCAGGCTGTCGAGATAGGCGGAGGGGTTTTCGGGATCGAAGACCTTGCCGTCGAAGAAGGTTTCCTTGCCGCGCGAGGACGATGCCGGGATGTCGGCGGCGGCGACGCCGAGGTCCTTGGCGGCGGCGCGCCAGATGTCCTCGCGGTTGACCTCGTCAACCAGCTTCTTGATGTCGGTATCCGGCGCGAACTTGCCCCAGCGAATATTCTCGGCGAGGAACCATCTGTCATGGCTCTTGAAGGGATAGGAAACGCCGCCGGCCCAGAACTTCATGTAGAGATCGGTGCCGGTGGCGACGCGGCCGTTGCCGTAGTTGATGTCGCCCTTGAGGCGGCCGAGCACGTCCTTCGGCGGCACGTTGAACCACTGGCGCTTGCCGAGCAGCGCCGACATCTCTTCCTTATTTTCCATGCTGTCGCACCATTGCTGGGCTTCCATCACGGCCATCAGCAGCGCCTTGGCGGCATTCGGGTTCTTCTCGACCCAATCCGACCGCATGCCGAGCGCCTTTTCCGGGTGCCCCTTCCAGAGTTCCCCGGTCGTTGCCGCCGTGAAGCCGATACCCTGGTTGACCAACTGTTCGTTCCAGGGCTCGCCGACACAGAAGACGTCCATGTTGCCGACCTTCATGTTCGCCACCATCTGCGGCGGCGGTACCACGATCGTGGATACATCCTTGTCCGGATCGATGCCGCCGGCGGCGAGCCAGTAACGGATCCACAGGTCGTGCGTGCCGCCGGGGAAGGTCATGGCCGCCTTAACCTCCTTGCCCTCGGCCTTCTTCTTGTCGAAAGCGGCCTTCAGCTTTGAGGCGTCCAGCTGCACGCCTGTATCGGCATATTCCTTGGCGACCGAGATGCCCTGGCTGTCATAGTTGAGCCGCGCGAGAATGGTCATCGGCACCGGCAGATTGTTCTGCGTCACCTTGCCGGTGTGCATGAGATAGGGGAGCGGCGAGAGGATGTGCGCGCCGTCGATGCCGTTGGCGGCTCCGCCGAGAACAAGGTTGTCACGCGTGGCACCCCAGGACGCCTGCTTGGCGACCTCGACATCGGGCATGCCATGCTTGGCGAACAGACCGTTCTCCTGCGCGACAACGAGCGGCGCGGCATCGGTGAGCGCGATGAAGCCGAGCTTGGCGCCCGTCACCTCGGGGCCTGCACCGGCGGCGAAGGCGCCTGACGGGAAGGCGCTACGCACCGCCGTGATCAGGGCTGCGGTTGCCGCGGTCTTCAATATGCCGCGACGTGTGATGCCGGTCGTGATTATCTTGCTCATTGCGCAGGTTCCCTCTGCTTGGTGCTGGCCGGAGTTTGGGGAATAAAAAAACGCCGCTCGGCGGATGCGTCATCGGGAGGGAGGATCCCGGACTACAAAGGCCTTGCGACGTCGATGTCTTTTGCGAGCGCTTATCGCGCGCTCATCTCGCCCCGATCGCCGTTGACCGGTGCGGTTTAAGCAAAGCAAACGGTGTGCCAGTTCTAAAGTGCGATTTTATGCAATTGAAAAGAAAGCATAAAATCGGCAGATGCTTATCTGCTCAATTTTTCGTCTCGATTTTCTGATGGCAATGTTTTGTGCGAATGCCATCGTGACGGCATTCCGGTGTGCAAGCTATTTGTGCACAGCAACAAACAATCAGTGGTCGTCCGGGCCCTTCGGTGGCGATTGAACGCTACGGACCGCGAAGCCCGAAACGTAGTCGGCGAACCGCGACGGATCGAAGACGTGACCGTCCATAAACCGGTCTCCGTCTATGCCTCCCTCGATGCGGATGTCGGCATCGGCAGGGGCGCTATCCGGGCCGAGTGCCGCCCGGTAGAGATCGGGACGAAACGCGGAGGCCGCTGCCCTGGCATTGTTCAGCGACATCTCGGCCTGCCCCCAGCGCACCATCTGGCTGTAGATCCAGAGCGCCTGGCTGGGGCGGGGATAGTTGGCAAAGCGGCCGTGAAAAAGGAAATAATCATCGATCACGCGACGATTGCCCTTGGCGTCAAGGCTGAACTCGCCGGCCAGCACATGGCGGATTATCTCGACCGGGGCGGCTATGTAACGCGGGTCGGCGAGCGCCTGCGCCAGCGCATCGTGGTTTTCGACGCGGTCGCACCAGCGGGCGGCGGCATCAAGCGCAACGATTAGCCTGGAAACGGTGTCGCGATGGGCCTCCGCCCAGTCCGGACGCATGCCGATCACCTTTTCCGGCGCTGACGGCCAGATATCCTGCTTGGCGGCGACAATTCGCCCAACGCCGCGCTCGGAGGCGATCATGTTCCATGGCGCACCGACGCAGAAGCCATCGATGGCGCCGGCGGCAAGCGCGTCCGAAGTCAGCGGTGGCGGGACCACGACCAGCCGCACGTCATTGTCGGGATCGATGCCGCCGGCCGCGAGCCAATAGCGGAATTCGTAATTGTGCGAGGAAAAGGGATAGGTCATGCCCAGCGTCGGCATCGGCTCGCCGTCCGCATTCATCTCGCGCACGACCATTGCCAGCGCCTGCGCGCTTTCGAGCGCGGTCGGTGTTTCGGAAAGCCCCGCCGCCTGCTGCATCCGTTCGAAGAGCGCCGTCGACAAGGTGATCGCATTGCCTCCGCGCCCGAGCGAGAAGGGTGTGATCGTCGGCGACGGGTTGGAGCCGAGCGCCAGCGCCGAGGCGACCGGCATGGGCGACAGCATATGGGCGATATCGAATTGGCGAAACGCCAGGCGGTCGCGGACGTTGGCCCAGGAAACGTCCTTGACGAGGTCGAGCGTCAACCCCTCCTTGGCGGCAAAGCCAAATTCCGCGGCTGCGATCAGGACCGAGGCATCGACAAGTGGGATGAAGCCGGCGCGCAGCGTTCTCGAGCCTTCGGTCGCCGTGCTTGTCGGTGCGGCAAGGCTGCCGCTGCTGGCATTGTCGGTCATGATCTTGTCCATCCCGGTTTCCTCCGGACATCAAGCATATGATAGGCGCCAACACTCACATCAATAGCCCGGCGGCCGTGATGACGCTTTGGGCGATATCGGCAATCTTCTTCTTCTCGTTCATGGCGGTCTGGCGCAGAAGCACGAAGGCCTCGTCTTCCGACAGGCCGCGCATCTTCATCAGGATGCCCTTAGCGCGATCGATAACCTTGCGCTCCTCAAGCGCCGACTTCGCGTCCGCCAGCTCGCGCTGCAGGCGGTTGAAGGCGTTGAAACGGCTGACGGCCATCTCGAGGATCGGCTTCACCCGCTCCTTTTTCAGGCCGTCAACGATATAGGCGGACACACCGGCATCAACTGCGGCAATGATGGAATCCTCATCGGACTTGTCGACGAACATGGCGATTGGACGTGCCACGGCCCGGGAAATCTGAAAGATGCTCTCAAGCATGTCGCGATTAGGGTTTTCGATATCGATGACGATGACATCGGGATTAACCTCCTCGATGCGCCGCGCCAGACCATTCATGTCGTCGACGACCGTCACCCGCTGATATCCGGCCTCGCGCAGCCCCAGTTCGATGATGGAGGCCCGAATGCTGTTCTCATCGATAACCAGCACATTGAGGCTGGGCTTGGCAGGTTGAGGCGTTGCCACTGGCAGTCAGCATTCCGTTCACGAGGGTGTCAATCTTGCTGGTCTGGAATGCGTGAGATCGGCCGAAAAATCAAGCAAATATTGAATTGCGCAAAATATAGGCATTCAGTCTCGAGGCTGGGGCCATCAAGCACTGCCCCAGTGGTTGCGCATTGCCGCAGTCGTCATGCGCCACAGCCAGGTCCCGTCGTGTCACGCCGGGGCGTTACCGTAAAAAGATGAAATCTTTAAAGCTTTCGTAAGCTAAAGGGACGACAAATTTGCATCGGCAGTCTGGGAGGAGCTATTCGCCATGAGGGTGGGAGTTTCGCTGCCATGATCCTTCGTCTAACGGCAAATGCTTATGTCACGCCTCGGCTGCGGTATCGCGGCTTTGTGCGCTTCGATGACAGACGGCGATGCCGGCGTCCCCTCAGGCCTCCCAATGAGTCTTCTCCAAAACACTAGAATTCGCACGAAAATTGTCGCCGTGATTGCCTTGATGGGTGTCACCGCCATCGCCGGACTTGCCTATGTCAGCATGCAGTTCAAAAATGCCGACAGCCGCTACGCGAGCTTCCTGTCGCACGAGAGCATGGCTGCGACCCTCAATGCCCGAGCCACTGGTGGACTGTTGCAGCTTGGCTTCCAGCTAGGGCTGATGATGATCAACGATCCCGCGTCGCCGGAATTCGCATCATCGATCAAGATCTATAATGACAATCTCGTCTTGATGAAGGAGCGCGTCGCAACGACCGGTCGTCTGGTGGAATCGCGCGCAGAGCCTGCCGCGAAGATGTTGACCGCGATCTCTGCATTCGATGAACTCGCACAGCAAGCCATCACTCTGGTCAAAGCGGGAAAACGCGACGAAGCCGTTGTGGTCATGCGCGAAGCCGGCACTCGGTTGACGGCTATTCTCCCATTGTTTGCCGGTGGCAATGACCAGCTGATCAAGATGATGGAAGAGGGCACGGCTGATCTCCAGGCGACGACAAACCACACGATCGTAACCGGTCTGTCGGCACTGGGTGTCGCGCTGGTCGCGATCGTCTTTCTCGGCCTCTTCGTTGCCGCGCGCGGCATAACAGTGCCGATCGATCACCTGCGGGAACGCATGAAGGCACTGGCAGCTGGTGACACGGCAAGCGAGACGCCCGGGCTGGATCGCAAGGACGAGGTTGGCCAGATGGCTGCTGCCGTTGCCGTATTCCGCGACAATGCACTGGAGCGCTCGCGCCTTGAACGCGAGGCAGATGAAGGACGTTCGCTTTCGGAACAGGAGCGTCGTGCACGTGAGACCGCCAAGGAGCAGGATGCAGCCAACACCAGGCAGGCCGTCGAAGCACTTGCACTTGGTCTGAGCCGCCTTGCCGACGGTGACGTCTCGTACCGCATTTCCGAGCCGTTCGTGGATCACCTTGATGCGCTTCGCAACAGCTACAACGTGTCGCTCGACAAGTTGCAGGCAGCACTTCAGGAGGTGGGCAAGAACGCGGGCGTGATCAATTCCGGTGCAGCCGAAATTCGCTCTGCCGCCGACGATCTCGCTCGCCGCACCGAACAGCAGGCCGCGTCACTGGAAGAGACCGCTGCGGCACTGGAACAGATCACCACGACCGTGCGCGATTCCACCAAGCGGGCGGAAGAGGCAAGCGTGCTTGTCGAGCGCACACGCTCTGGCGCCGAGAAGTCGGGCGGCGTCGTTCGCAATGCCGTTGCCGCCATGAACGAGATCGCCAAGTCGTCGAGCGAAATCAGCAACATTATCGGCGTAATCGATGATATCGCGTTCCAGACCAACCTGCTTGCGCTGAACGCAGGGGTTGAAGCGGCGCGCGCGGGCGAAGCCGGCAAGGGTTTTGCAGTCGTCGCACAGGAGGTTCGTGAACTTGCGCAGCGATCTGCCAAGGCCGCCAAGGAGATCAAACTCCTGATCACGACCTCCGAGAACCAGGTCAACACCGGCGTCAATCTCGTTGGTGAAACCGGTACGGCGCTCGTGCAGATCGAAGCGGAGGTGACCGAGATCACCAGGCACGTCAGGGCCATCGTCGAAGCGGCGCGCGAGCAGTCAACAGGCATTCAGGAGATCAACACCGCGGTCAACACCATGGACCAGGGCACGCAGCAGAACGCAGCCATGGTTGAAGAGACGAATGCGGCCAGCCACAGCCTGGCGAAGGAGGCCAGTGCGCTGAACACATTGCTCGGTCAGTTCACACTTGATCAGCACAGCCGCCGACCCATACAGGCGTCGCTTGGTTCCGTGACCGAAGCTTCGCGGCCCGTGGCGTCGCCGGCGCGGGCTTTGACCCAGCGCTTGACGTCCAGCTTCAGGAGCGGGAACGCCTCTGTCGCCGCAGCGCAAAATGACTGGGAAGAATTCTGATCACGCTGTCGCCCTAATGCAGCAAGACGTCGCGAAAAACGTGGATCGGCCAGCGAAGTGGCCGATCCAACAATCGTGTGCTGGCCGGAAAAGGCGCTGAGCAACCACGCCGAAATGACGGTCTTGCGTGGTCGGTAATCAGGCGCGCTTCGGTTCAGCTTGCGGTGCTTGCTGCTGTGGTACCAGCAGGCATGCCGGCACGATCAGGACGGCAATAAGCATCATCACCATGAAAGTCGCGTGCAGCGCCTGTTGCAATGCCAGGCGGATCTCATCGCCGCCGCCAAGCACCGTGCCGGAACCGTTTAGCAAAGCCCGCAATTGCTCAGGCGTGATCGCCTGCCCATTGTTGGCGTGCGCCAGACCATAGGTCAAAACCGCACCTAGGACCGCGGCGCCAAGCGTGCTGCCGAGATTGCGCGAAAACACGTTGGAAGCAGTAGCGCTACCGCGATCGGACGCGCCGACGCTCTCCTGCGTGAGGATGAGGGCGCCAATGTTCATCAAGCCCATTCCAAAGCCCATGATCAGGGAGCCGGCAGCAGCAAGCACCGGGGAACTCGACGGCGCCAATAGCACGAGCAAGCAGGTTCCGACTGGTATGAACAGGCTCCCGACGATCATGATCGGTCGCAGACCGAAGCGGGAGAACTGACGTGATGCGATCGTTGCGCCACAGGGCCAGCCAAGAAGCAACATGGTCAAGGCGAAGCCGGCGACAAGCGGCGAGCGGTCGAGCACCGTTTGCACGTACATCGGCAGAAAAGTTGTGAGACCCATGATCGACATGCTGGCGAAGAAAACTGCCAAGTTGGCGAAGGCGATCGGGCGTCTCAGCCATAAATCGGGGGCGACCATCGGCGCTTCTGCGCGGCGCTCCTGCCAGATGAAGGCGACCAGGGCGAATAGAAAGATGACGAAGGCTGCAATGGTATAGCTGGAGAGGCCGTTCTCCACCTCGGTGAGCGCGATCATCAGCGCGGCAATCGACACTGCGAAGAGCGCGGCACCGACAACGTCAATGGAGACGACACGCGGACGCTTTTCTTCATGCAGGAACAAAATGAAGCACAGCGCCGCCAGAAGACCCACGGGTATGTTGATCCAGAAGATCCAGGCCCATGGTAGGTTGTGAATGATGATACTTCCAAGAAGCGGCCCGACGACGGCAGACAGCGCCCAGACGCTTGCCAGATATCCCTGGACCTTGCCACGCTGATTGCCCGGGAAAAGATCGGCCACCACGGTCATCGCGACTGGTTGAAGGGCGCCGGCACCGATCCCCTGCAGCAGGCGAAACGCGATCATCGAAGGCATCGACCACGCGAAACCGGCGAGTATGGATGCCAGCATAAACAGCGCGATACCGACCAGCAGCATCGGCTTGCGGCCGTAGATATCGGCGAGCTTGCCGAAGATCACGGTCGTCGCGGTCTGTGTCAGAAGGAAGGACGAAAAGACCCAGGAGTAGAGATTGATTTGGCCGAGCTGGGCTGCGATCTGCGGCATTGCCGTCGAGACGATCGTCGCTTCGATGGCGATCATCGCCATGCTTGCCATGATCGCGACAACGACCAGTCCGCGATGCGAAGTTCTTTGTGTCATAGGAGGCTTTCGAGGCAAACGTCGGCGTAGGCGAAGAAGCGCGCGGCGCCGACGGTTATTGGGTAGTGCCCTTACTATTCCTCGCAGCCGCCGCGTCAAGGGGATTTGGCTGTGAACTTGTCGTGAGTGGTTAGTTGAACGGGAGAGGGGAGCGCGCTGGCGTAGCGCCCCCCTCCATCGTCTTCCGCGTCCGGATGACTGACTAAGACCTGGAGCTTACCTCAAAGCCGCGTGTGCAGCGGCTTCGATCACGGCCGCGACCTTGTCCGGCTGAGAGGCGAAGACCGCGTGGCTTGCCTTGATCTCCGTCACCGTACTTCCCGCGCGCTTTGCCATGTCACGCTCGAGCTCGGGATTGATCGAGCGGTCGTCTGTCGCAACCACGGACCAGCTCTTCTTCGACTTCCAGGCCGGATCATCGCCGATCTTCGCGGCAAAGGCCTGCTTTGCAGCGAAGACCTGTGATTTTGCCAGGAACGCAGCTTCGCTCTTCGGCAAGTCGGCGGCGAAGTCGTTGGCGAAGGCAGCGGGGTCAAGGTAAAGATATTGCCCGTCCTTCGTCTCGCGGATGTTCATGCCGCCAGCCGGCTTGGAGCTTGCCAGCGACAGCAGGCTTTCGCCCTTGTCCGGCTGGAAGGCCGCCACATAGACGAGGCCCGCGACATGTGCGTTGCGACCGGCCTCGGTGATGACCATGCCGCCATAGCTGTGGCCGACGAGCAGCGTGGGGCCGTCCTGGAGGTCGAGCACGCGGTTGGTCGCGGCAACGTCATCGGCAAGCGAGGTGATCGGCTCCTGCACGATCGTGACGTTGAAGCCGCGATTCTCCAGGATATCGGTTGCCTTGCGCCATCCGGAACCATCGGCAAGCGCGCCGTGGACGATGACGATGTTCTTCACCTCGGCGGCCTCGGCCGCGTAGGCGACAACGCTGGTGGCGAATGCAAGGGCGAGGGTGGCGATAATACGGCGGTTCATGAGTTAGTCTCCTTTGGATCGATGTTTAAGATCGGGTAGGGGTAGGTTCAGCCGAAGGTGAAGGCGTAGGCTTCGACGCCGGGATCGAGAAAGCGGATCTGGAAGTTGTGCGCCTCGACGTCGCCTGCCTGGCGGACGAGTTGATAGAGCCTGGTTGACGTCACCGTGCCGTTGCCATCGGCGTCGGTATCCGCCCCGTGGTCGACACCAGGCGCCTTTCCGTCGATCGTCACCTGGAAGCGCACAGGCTTTCCCGATGCATCCGGACCGAGGACAAGGTGGAGATCACGGGCACTGAACCGGTAGGCAATGCCGCCATCCGACTGCTCGAGCGTTGCCTGCTCGCGGCCGATCGTCCATGCGCCCGACAGCCCCCATTCGTTGAGGCTAAGATCGCCGACCGAGTAGGTTCTGTTGGCGTCTTCGTGCAGACCCTCCGGCGAGGCGAAGTTGGTGGCCTGCTCGTAGCCGATGTAGGTCTCGCCGGAACGAATATCCTTCAGGTCCGGGCTTGCTTCCGCGCCCTTGGCATTCGGAGTTACCGTGCTGGCGGCCACTTTCGCGCTGCCGGTTTCGTGGATCAAGTCCTGGATCGCCTGCTCAGTCTGGCGATAATTGCCTTCACCGAAGTGGTGGTAGCGGATCTGGCCCTTGGCATCGATCAGGTAGTGGGCGGGCCAATAGTTGTTCTCGAAGGCGCGCCAGATCTTGTAGTCGTTGTCGATCGCGACGGGGTAGGAGATCTTGGCGTCGGCGACGGCCTTGCGTACATTGTCGATCTTCTTCTCGAAGGCGAACTCCGGGGCGTGCACGCCGATCACGACGAGGCCCTGACCCTTGTACTTCTCGGCCCAGGCGCGAACGAACGGCGTGGTGCGGATGCAGTTGATGCACGAGTAGGTCCAGAAATCGACAAGAACGACCTTGCCGCGGAGCTGTTCGGCGCTCAGCGGTGGCGAGTTCAGCCACTCCACGGCACCGTCAAGCGATGGCGCAATACCTTCGACTGGCAGGTTGGCCTGAAACGCCAGATTGCCGGCGGCGGTCATTGCACCGTTGCTGGCGACCTCGGTGGGGGCGGGCAGATCGCGCTTTGCGTTGAAGCGGTCGAGGACTGCCTGTTCGAAGGAGGTGGTGCTGGCGTAGGAGAGCCTTGCAAGTAGTCCGGTATCGGCACCGAGCGCGATTGCGGCGACGCCAGCAAGAACGGCTGCGCCGAGAATTTGGCGAACGCGCTCGCTGACACCGAGCGACTGCTTCATGCCGGCAAACACCTTGCCTCCGATAAGCAATGCAACGGCAAGCGAGGTCGCGGCACCGGCTGCGTAAGCGATGAGCAGCAAGGTCGTTTCGAGATTTGCGCCCTGAAGTGCTGCACCCGTCAGAACGAGCCCGAGGATCGGACCTGCGCAAGGTGCCCACAAGAGACCGGTCGCGATACCAAGGGTCAGCGAGCTCAATGCCGTCGGCGCTGCGCCCGGCTTGCCCGAGGCCTTCACCAGCCGGTTGCCGAAATCCACGACCGGCTGGGTGATCGTGCTTGCGACGCGCGGCGAGAGCAGGCTAACGCCGAAGACGGCGAGCAGAGTGAGTGCCGTGACTCGACCGTATTCATTGGCGTGGATCGCCCAGCTGCCACCCACCGCCGCAAGCGACGCCACAACCGCGAAGGTGGCGGCCATGCCGATCAGCATCGGCAATGTGCTGCGGACAAACGGCTGGCCGGCGCGAGCGAAGACGAAGGGGAGAATGGGCAGGATGCAGGGGCTGAGAATGGTCAGCGCCCCTCCGAGATAGGCAATGATAAGAAGCGTCATCGTCGTTTCCTTTGAAACCAGGTGCGATGCTGAACGGACACTGGTTCGATCAGCAGTGACAGCAATCTGTTGTGACGACGTATCCGGGATGTGTCTGGCCTCTAGGAGAAGTGTGTCTAACTGTAGCGATCGCGGGCCGAGCTACAGAGCGAAACAATGGGCGGCGGAAGGGCTTGGCGATTGTATCGCAATGTATCCAGACGGGCCGCCGCTACAGTCGCATTCAATAACGGTCCGCCTGCGACACATCGGGGATACACGGCGCCGGCTTTATCGTGAGAATAGTCAACACGGACAGGAGAGAGATCCATGACCAATTTAATCAACCTCGATCGCCGCCGCTTCTTCGGCATCGCCGCAATGACCGTCGCCGCCGTCGAATTCGGCGCCGCAACGCTGGCAAACGCGCAGACCGCGGCCGCCTCGTCCGCAAAGAAGGTTGGTGGGCACCAGTCGTTCGAAGCGCTGAAGCAGATCAACGCAGGTGTGCTTGATATCGGCTACGCCGAGGCCGGCCCGGCAAACGGTCCGGCCGTTCTGCTCCTGCATGGCTGGCCTTACGATATCTACAGCTATGTCGACGTCGCGCCGATCCTCGCCAAGGCTGGATACCGCGTCATCGTCCCTTACCTTCGCGGCTACGGCACCACCACATTCCTCTCCAAGGATACGCCACGTAACGGCCAGCAGTCCGCGCTTGCAGCAGACATGATCGCGCTGATGGATGCGCTCAAGATCGAGAGCGCGATTGTGGCAGGCTACGATTGGGGCGCGCGTACCGCCGACATCATGGCAGTCCTCTGGCCGGAGCGTTGCAACGCGCTGGTTTCGGTGAGCGGCTATCTGATCGGCAGTCAGGAGATCAACAAAAAGCCGCTCGCGCCCAAGGCCGAACTTGCCTGGTGGTATCAGTTTTATTTCGCCACCGAGCGTGGCCGCGCCGGCTATGCGGCCAATACCCGCGATTTCGCGCGGCTGATCTGGCAAACTGCGTCCCCCACCTGGAAGTTCGACGACGCGACCTTCGACCGTTCGGCTCCCGCATTCGACAATCCCGACCACGTCGACATTACCATCCATAACTATCGCTGGCGTCTCGGCATCGTCGAAGGCGAAGCGAAGTATGATGCCTATGAAAAGAAGCTGGCCATGGGGCCCGTCATCACCGTGCCTGCTATCACCATGGAAGGTGACGCCAATGGCGCACCTCATCCCGACCCGTCCGCCTATAAGGCCAAGTTCTCCGGCCATTACGAGCATCGCAACGTAACCGGTGGCATCGGGCACAATCTGCCGCAGGAAGCACCCGAGGCGTTTGCCAAGGCTGTGATCGACGTCGCCTCGTTCTAAAGCGATCGGCCACCTGCGAGAAATCTCCTTTACTCGCGGTGGCCGACGCGAAACTAATAGCTGACTTTAAGGCCGCGAATCGTGTGAAAGACGAGACATGGAGCACATCGACCATATTTTGATCGTGGACGACGATCGTGAGATTCGCGAGCTCGTATCGAGCTATCTGAAGAAGAATGGCTTGCGCACGACCGTCGCAGCCGATGGCCGCCAGATGCGCAGCTTTCTGGAAGGCAATTCCGTCGATCTGATCGTGCTCGACGTGATGATGCCGGGTGACGACGGTTTGGTGCTGTGTCGCGAACTCAGGGCCGGAAAGCACAAGGCCATACCCGTTTTGATGCTAACGGCGCGCGACGACGAAATGGACCGGATTATCGGCCTTGAGATGGGCGCAGACGACTATCTGCCGAAGCCCTTCGCAGCACGCGAGCTTCTGGCGCGCATCAAGGCGGTGTTGCGCCGGACGCGCATGCTGCCGCCCAATCTCCAAATCACCGAGGCCGGTCAGCTCTTGTCCTTTGGCGACTGGCGTCTCGATACCGTCGGCCGCCATCTGCTCGACAAGGAGGGGACAGAGATCGCCTTGAGCGGCGCCGAATACCGGCTGCTCCGGGTCTTCATCGATCACCCTCAACGCGTCCTCAACCGCGACCAGCTGCTCAATCTCACGCAGGGCCGCGATGCGGAGCTGTTCGACCGCTCGATCGATCTTCTGGTGAGCCGCGTGCGCCAGCGGCTGGGCGACGATGCGCGCGAGCCGACTTATATCAAGACGGTGCGCGCCGAAGGCTATGTCTTCTCCGTTCCGGTTGAAATATCGGAGCCGAGGACATGAGCGAGGCGCGCGCTCGCATCGGCTGGTGGCCGGGCTCGTTGCGCTCCCGGCTCTTTCTCATCCTGTTTGCCGGTCTGGCAATCGCCTATGGCCTGTCGTTCAGCATCCTGTTTGCCGAACGCTATATGTCGGCCAAGGCCGTCATGCTGGGCACGCTGGAAAGCGATCTCGCGACCTCGATCGCCGTTATCGACCGTCTGCCTGCCAATGAGCGGGCCGATTGGGTCGATCGCCTGAGCCGCGGCAATTATCGCCTCGTTCTTGGTCCCGGCTTGCCTGGCGTTTCCGACATGTCCGGCCGGGGCGCCGAGATCGCGGAACGGGTAGAGGAAGCGGCGGGTCGCAAGTTTCCCCTCAAGGTCGAATCCATCCCAGGTGACGGCAAGAGACTCCAGGCCCATCTGACGTTGTCTGATGGTGCGCCGCTGACGATTGACGTCACGCCGCGTGGCGTCATGCCGCTGGCCGAATGGCTTCCCTATGTCTTCGCCGCGCAGATGGCGCTTCTCGTCATATGCACCTGGTTTGCCGTGCGCCTGGCCATCCGCCCGCTAAGCGCGCTTGCCGCCGCCGCCGATACGCTTGATCCGGCCCAAAAGGGCGAGCCGATGAGCGAGCGGGGGCCGAGCGAAGTCGCGCACGCTGCCCGCGCCTTCAACGCGATGCGCGACCGTATCGGGCATTATCTGGAGGAGCGCGTACAGATCCTCGCGGCGATCTCGCACGACCTGCAGACGCCCATCACACGCATGAGGCTGCGCGCCGATATGGCCGACGACACGCCGGAGAGAGACAAGCTCGTCAACGACCTGCGCGAAATTGAGCGACTGGTGCAGGACGGCATAGCCTATGCGAGAAGCTCGCATGGCAATGGCGAAAAGAGTTCGCGCATTGATCTCTCTTCCTTCATCGACAGCATTGCCTACGACTATCAGGATACGGGAAAGGCCGTAACCGTGCTCGGCGTCGTTCAAGGTACAGTGTCGACGAAGCCGCATGCTCTGCGACGAATTCTCACGAACTTTATCGACAATGCCATCAAGTTCGCTGGCAGCGCCGACATCGCTGTCGAGCGGAGCGGAGAGGGCGATGTCGTCGTCACCATTTTGGATCGCGGGCCGGGCATCCCCGACGATATGCTTGAGAGCGCCATGCAGCCCTTCTTCCGTGTCGAGACGTCGCGCAACCGCGACACAGGCGGGACAGGGCTTGGACTGGCGATCGCCCAGCAGCTTGCCGGAACGATCGGCGGCTCGGTTCGGCTCTACAACCGCACGGACGGCGGCCTGGCGGCGGAGATCCGGCTCCGCTAAAACCGATCGCTTCGCCGATCATCGGGCGCTTTTTGTAAGGCTGAATGTCTGCGAAGCCGCTGCGTACGTTCTGATACACTTCCGGCATTTTCCGAAACATGCCGGATACGCGGATGCATCAAAAAACTCCCTGTCAGCCAACGTCGCCCAAGCGATGAAAAAAGGCGACGCAACAAAGGAGTGTTCCATGACCAAGATCGATACCGTTCTCTACACCGGCAAGACCCACACCAAAGGCGGCCGCGAAGGATTTGCCCGCAGCGACGACGCACAGCTCGACATTCGCCTGTCGCCTCCCGGCAGCGGCAAGCCGGGCACGAATCCCGAGCAGCTGTTTGCGGCCGGCTGGTCGGCTTGCTTCATCGGCGCGATGACCAAGGCCGCCGGCAAGCGCCAGCTCAGGCTCCCGGCCGAGACGGCGGTCAACGCGGAGGTTGATCTCGGAACCACCGACGGCGCCTATTTCCTGCAAGCGCGTCTGGCGATCAGCCTGCCGGGAATCGATCCCGAACTCGCCCGCGCGATTGTCGACGATGCGCACCAGACATGCCCCTATTCGAAGGCAACGCGCGGCAATATCGCCGTCGAGCTGACATTGGTCTAAGTGGACGGCAAGGGAGACATTACAATGAAGATAGCTGTCTTTGCGGTCATGATCGCGGCGGTCCTCGCATCGCCCTGTATCTACGATGTCATGTCGAACGAGCCATCCCCCCTTGCTGTGGTCATCGGTTCGCCTCTCCATGGAGCAGAGGCGAACCGGCCAGGGTGACGACCATGTGCTCTATAAAGGCCCGGACGCGGTGGGGCAGCGGGCCGCCGCCCACGTAGACCGCGTGAACCAATTCCAGGTCTCCTGGATTGTGTTCCTCGAGCAGCGGCACCAGGCGTCCGGACCTGATGTCGTCCGCCACATGAAACAGACCAATGCGGGCGATGCCAGCGCCCGCGAGCACCATCTGTTTCATCGTCTCGCCGTTGTTGACCACGATACTGCCCTTTACCGGCTGGCCGACCTCGCGTCCCGCGACGCGAAACGGCCATGACGGTCGCGCGCGCCGGAAATTGAATGTCAGGCAGTCGTGCTGTTCGAGATCCCCCGGCGTTGCCGGATATCCGCGCCGTTCGAGATAGCCTGGCGCGGCACAGACCACGCGTCGGCTTTGTCCCAGTTTGCGGGCGATCAATCCGCTGTCTGGCAGATTGCCCATCCGGATGGCGACGTCGGTCTGTTCGGCCACCATGTCGACGATGCTGTCGGTCAGGCTGAGATCGACGATCAGATGGGGATTGCGGGCAATGAAATCCGGTATGGCCGGCACCACGAACATCGTACCGAAGGGAATGGTCGCATTGATCCTGAGCCGCCCCCTCATCGCACCGCCCGCGGCCTCCTGATCCGCATCGTCAAGCTCCTGCAGAATTTTCAGCGCTGCATGGTGATAGGCTTCGCCTTCCTCGGTCAGGGTCAAGGCGCGGGTCGTGCGCAACAGGAGCCGCGTGCCGAGCCGGGCCTCCAGACGCGCGATCAACTTGCTGACCGCCGATGGAGTGAGATCGAGATTGCGGGCAGCGGCGGAGAAGCCGCCATCGCGCACAACGCGCGCAAACACTTCCATTTCACCGGAGCGCTCCATCAGGACGCGTGGCATTGATGATCCTTGTTCACAGGTGCATGTTCTCGCAAAGCAATAGTTCATTCGGCGGCAAAGTCATAGATTGTGTTCACCAACACAACACATGGAGCCCCGCAATGGACCTGCAACTTGCCGGAAAGTCCGCACTCGTGACCGGCGCCACCGCCGGCATCGGTCTTGAAATCGCCCGTGCGCTCGCGGCGGAAGGTGCGCGCGTCATCATCACCGGGCGCGACGGCGCCAAGCTAGACGCGGCGGTCGCCGCCATTAGGGCAACCGGCAAATCGGACGTGAGCGGATTGCTCGCCGATGCCAGCAGTGCCGAAGGTGCTCAAATCATCGCCAAGGCGGCGCCTGCGGTCGATATTCTTGTCAACAATCTCGGCATCTACGAGAGCAAGGCCTTCGGCGATATCACCGACGCCGATTGGAGCCACCTCTTCGACGTCAACGTCATGAGCGGTGTACGTCTGTCGCGGGCATATCTTCCCGGCATGCTGGAGCGCAACTGGGGGCGTATCATCTTCATCTCGAGCGAATCCGGCCTCGCCATTCCGCAAGACATGATCCACTACGCAACGACCAAAACTGCCCAGCTGTCGATCTCGCGCGGATTGGCGCAGCTGACGCGCGGCAGCAACGTCACGGTCAACTCGGTCCTGCCGGGGCCGACGCGTTCAGAGGGCATCGAGGCGTTTCTGCGCAGCCAGGCCAGCGATCCGTCTGCACCGATCAAGCAAATCGAGGCCGAATTCTTCGCAACCGCGCGTGCCGCTTCGATCCTGCAGCGCATGGTGGATGCCGAAGAGGTGGCCAACCTCGTCGCCTATCTCGCCAGCCCTCGCTCATCGGCCACGAACGGCGCTGCGCTGCGTGCCGAAGGCGGCCTCGTGAACACCATCGCCTGAGGACGATCGATGGCCAACGAACCATTGACCATTATCGCCATCACCACCGCCAAAGCGGGCAAGGAGGCGCTTCTTGGTGAAGCCCAGGAAAAGCTTGTTGCCGAGACGTTGGTCGAGGACGGCTGCCTAAGATACGAACTGCACCAGTCGCTCGATGACGGACGCGTTCGCATTTTTGTGGAGAGCTGGGAGAGCGAAGAAACGTGGCGCGCTCATATGCAGGGCGCCGCGATGCGGCGTTTCCAGTCGCTTGGCGCTGGCGACTACTTCGCTGATTTCGCGCTTCACCGAATGACCAAGATTGCCGGCTGAAGTCGGTTGCCCAGCATGCAGGGCCACAAACCCACAGCGCCGCGCAATTGTGCGGCGCTCAGGAGCAGGAGGCACGCGATAGCAGGACAAAGAGCATTCTCTTGCCCGATCTCAGTCTATCGTCACGTCACTCTATAGGCCCAAACCGCTGCTCGGCGGTGTGATGCCGTTGAGATGATATTGGCCGAGGGCGGCGTGATATCTTCTGTGCGCGGGATCTAGCTGTGCGCGGATGCCGGTCTCCTGACGGAGCCGAGTGAGGCCGGCATCTGCGGCTGACGCTGCGGCGAGTTCGACCAGGGCTTCAGCGGCGTCTATGGCAATCTCCGACGTGAGAATTTTGGCGGCGCCCGCAGCCAGCGCGGCAGCCGTCACGTTTTTCTCGGTCGTCTCGATCTGTGCGATATCGACCTTCAGGCCTGCGCTCTCGATCAGGGCAGTTACGGCCTCCAGCCGGACCGCCAGCGCTCCGATGCGGGTGATGGACCGAGCCTCTCCCGAACTCTCATGGGTGCCGCCATGAACCGATGATCGGGAGTGCATTTTGGTGCTCTCAATGACCTGCGAGAAGCTCCTTCGAGCGATACCGAGATCGACGCTAGCCTCAAGGACCTGACCGAATGCACCCAACGTCGTTGGCCGCTCAAAACTCTTGTAGTGGGCGACGACGGCGTCCGCATGGATGTAGACATGGTCCAAAACCGCCGCGCCGCTGGCAGTGCCCGTTTCTTCTGTTCCATGTTGGACGAACGATATGGTCAACCTGTCCTCTTCGTTCAGCGCGACGATAGCAATCCAATCCGCAAACGCCGCGCTTGCGACCTCGCCTCCGCAACCGCTGACGCGATAGCCCAACCCATCTCGGGTAATTCTGATATCTTCATTGGCGAGGGTCTTTGAACCGCGCTCCGACGGGACACTGGCGAACCTGTCACCGGCAAGGGCACGTGCGAAGAAGTATCGCTTCTGTTCCTGTGTCCCGTCGGTTCTCAGCGTCTCAAGAATGTAAAAATGGTTCTCCACGATCCGGCCAATCCGCGCATCAGCTTGCGAGAGGATCGAGGTGATCTTCGCGAGAACCGCGTTGGATATATCGATGCCGCCATATTCCGGAGGAACGGTAATTGCTAGCAGGCCGGATTGCGATATCGCGTCGGATTCACCGCCGCTCGGACGCCGACACTTATCGGGCGCCGACGCCATTTCCCGATAGCGGCAGGCGAACTGGTTTGCTGTTGCGATCGCTTCTTCTTCGCTTGCCAGTCGGGCAGTCAGCTGGCTAATTCGACCCGTTGCATGAGGAAGTCTGTCCATCTCGTGCTCTCCCAGGCTGAGATCACTATGGATGAAAGATCGGCGAGCGAAAGAAAAGAACATTAAATCCATAAACTATCCGAGGCGAGAAAAGTCATTTCTTTGGCGTCGCCGATTGTGCGCCGCTAAGGACTGGGAAACCGCCCTGCGCCCGTTGCCGCATTTGCCCCAATCGCGGCCTCTCAAAAAGAGCTTGCCTTCACAATCATAATTTCTATGCTTTTGGTAGACGATATGCCCTAGCCCGATCCGAGTAAATTTGCCGGTGCATACTGCCGGAGCAATGCAGGAAAGGAACTGACGCATGACACAGCTCCCCTCCAGTTTTTCGGGACAAACGCGAAATCTGCAGACACGTTCGCTGTTCAAGGTCGCGATCGTCGGCCGCGGCTTCACCGGCATTTTGACGGCCATTGCGCTGCTGAGGACGGTCAAAAGGCCATTCCATCTTGTCATGTATGACCCGCAACAGACGGTTGATCTCAGCAGGGGCGTAAGCCAATCGGCAACGACGTTACTCAACAGCCGGGTTCGCGACCTGTCCGTCGATCCGGTGGTTCGCGACGACTTCAGTAGATGGCTCGAGGCGGAGCAGACGCTTGGAGATGGCGCCGACGATGAGGGGGCGGGACTGGATCAATCCTTCGTGCCTGGGGAGCTGTTTTCCCTGTATGTGCATCAGCGCTTCTCCGAAGTGCTGCAAAATAGGACCGACGTCGTCGTGCAGATCTGTCCCGAGATCGTGACGAGCTTGGATCATAGCGTGGAACAGGGATTTTCGCTTTCGTTTGGCGACCGGCAGAGCGCCCGTTTCGATGCGGTCTTTCTCGCTACGGGCTATGGGTTGCGTGAGAATCCGACGGGAGGGCAGGTAGACCCCGGTGGTGATAATGTCGTCGTGATCGGCGCCGGTGTCCGTGCGGTCGATCGGGCCCTTCGCCTGTTGGCAGACGGTCAGGCAGGACACGTAACGCTGATATCGGCTTCAGGTTTCCTGCCGCAATCACATGCCCGCTCGGCCGTGGTGCCGATCGTGTCCGATGAGCCGTTTCCCCGCACGCTTCGCGGTGCCTTCAGGCACCTGCGTCGGGCGGCGGAGGCTGCAAATGCCGATGGAACTGGCTGGCAGGGCATCATGAATGGCTTCAGGCTGCGGGCTCATGATCTGTGGCAAGAGCTGAGCGAGGAAGAGCGCGGCCGCTTCAAGCGCCATGTGCGCGCAATATATGATAGCCATCGTAACCGTCTGCCGCCTGAGCATTTTGAGCGACTTCATCAGGCCATCGCAGATGGTGCTATCACTCTGCGCAAGGGCAAGGTTGAACGCATCGCGACGAATGGGGTGCTTTTTTCAGGACCGGCTGGCCCTGAGGTGCTTTATGCCAGCAGGGCTGTCGATTGCCGGTCGCGGCCAACGGATCTTGATTCTCCGCTCTATCGCTCCGTGTTGCGCGCCGGCCTTGCAAAACGTGACGAGGTCGATCTTGGTATTCTCGTCGATCGCTGCGGCCGCGCGGCCTCGGGACCGCAGCGCTTTCATGGGTTGTTTGCCATGGGCCCGCTCGGCCTGGGTAGTCTGCCCGATATTGACTTGGTGCCGGAGATCGTTACCCAAGGACATGTTGCCGCTGCCGCGCTCGACAGCTGGATCCAAGAACTCTCGCTTTCCGAGCAAGGCTGGGTGGATGGATAGAGCAGGAGCTTTTTGTCACCTGCGGAGTGTGTGATATCTAACGAGCGACACTCCCGCTTCGGCAGGATCTTTCTCGGTCGAGGCTGCGGCCAGATCGCCGTGCGCAACACGGTTTCAAGCGCGTCAATATTGTCGAGCAAGTCTCCACGCACCGTATTGTCGAGACTACCCCGGGCTTCAGCCGCGACAGCGTTTCCGCGTCTAGAGGACCGCGCCTTTCTGCATCGACCGAACAGTTAGGAGTTACGATAACGCACCACGCCTTTGCAGCGCGCAAGATGAGGGATGCTCATTGCCCCGGCCGGGCGTCCCAGATCGTCAATGCGTCCAGGCGAACAAGGCGCTCCGGTAAGAACTGCGTTTCATCTTTGGGTGAGAAGCAGTCGATTTCGAGCTCGTCGCCGGATAAGGGGGCCACGAGGTTGCGCCTGCGCAACATGTGGTTGGTGATGCCGACCACATGTTTTTTGCCCTGCCATAGCTAACCCGGTTCCGGCTATGTCTTGATATCTCGAAGAACTGCACCGCCAAATGCGATAGCTGTCGACTATTCCGCGGCGATTGCCGTAGGCGCGGAGCGCGTGCGCACCAGCGCCGCGGCTTGGACCAGCGCCTGTTCGACGCGGCCAGTGATCGCAGGCGAGGGGGCGCCATCGGTGAAGTCACGGCTCGACGCGTAAACGGCGGTTGGCACGACAAAAGCCTCGAAGAAGGCAAACAGCGGACGGAGCTGGTGTTCGACCATCAGCGCATGCCGGTCGCCGCCACCGGTTGCGGTCAGAATGATCGGCTTGCCGCGCAGATCGGCCGGATCGAGCAGATCGATTACATGCTTGAACAGGCCGGTATAGCTTCCCTTATAGGTCGGTGAGCCGATGACGAGAGCGTCAGCCTCGATGATCGCGCGGATCACCCCCTGCGCCTTCGTGTCGAGGTCCGCGATCGAACGCGCTGTGGCCAGCGCCGGACCGAAATCCTCGATATCGAAGACCACATGCTCCAGACCTGCGCGCTCAGCTAGTGAGGCCGTTACGTTTTCGACGAAGCGCTTCGTGCTGGAGGGTCGAGTGATGTTGCCCGAGAAGCCGACAATAAGATCGTTGCTCATCAAAGTTCCTTTCGCGGGCTTTCCCGCTTATTCGAGGGGTGCGGTTGGCCTGAAGGCCTGTCCGCGCATGCGGATGTTTCACTGCAAGAATGTGTTGCCTCGCCCAAAAATTATTCTCTGTTGCGTGGCAATGGTATGTCTGTTGTCCGGTGTTTCCGATCAGTCACCCCGGTGAGCCAGCTCTGATAGGGCGTGTTCCAGCATCGAATTCGACGTATCCTCTTGTCGCGCATTTTCTTGGAAGTTAAGCAGTGCCGAAGGGATAATGAAGGCAGGCGTTTCTATTTCTATAGAAAAGATAGAATAATTTGCTGCCTTGCGGTTTTGAAGGAAGTTGGAGATCGAACCGAGAGCTTGGCGTGCCCGAAAGCGAGGTCCCAGCCCCGTCAAGGACTTTGCCAAGACTGTCGCCAAGTGGCCTGACGTTGTCGGCAAAGCCGAAGGCAGGACGCGGATACAGCACCACCTCGTTGGCTGCCGCAATACCAAGGTCGGCGAGTGCGACGCAGTTCAAGTCGTCGGGCGAGCCAAGGCCTACCGATGGAGTCTTCAGATTCTGGGCTAGGTTAGCGCCACGAGTGCGCCGTCGGGCGCAATGGCGCAATGCCTTGGATGTGCCGGTTGAGTTCGTAGGCGACGTTTATTCGCTTAGCTGCTGCCGATAGGAGATGATCATCTCGTATATTCTCGCAAGGTTATCGGTAGACGGTGGTTCTCCTCGTCCGAGGAAGCTTTATCATCTGCGCCACTGCGACGAGATTGTGGCCGCTGGCGTAGAAAATGTCTCCCGTACGGATTTGGTCTCGCATGAGACTTGAGTGGCCCACAGCTTGAATTGGTCGTCAGGCAGGCAAGCTTGAAGTTGTCGCTTGGGACAGTCAATAACAACGTCCTGTCAAACGCGGTTGCGGCTGCGCGAAGTCGAATGTGCGATAACAATTCCAGTGGCCGCGGCGGGTCCCGCGCTTGCGCGCACGACCGCTATCGACACGCAAGCCGAGTGTGTCTCATTACACCAATGACGAGGGTTTCGCCGGGTTGGCACCGCAACCGGCGTATCGCCTCACTGAATGTAATTGGAACTAGTTGCTGTCAAATCCTTCGATAAGCCAGGGGTGCAGCGTGTTATTGGCCGCGAGGATGTCGCCGTTCGACGTCACGGGGCCGCCCTTGAATGCCGATATCGTGCCGCCGGCTTCCGTTACCAACAGTGCAGCCGCCCCATAATCATGTGGCGACAAGCTATCTTCAAAGAAACCGTCCAGACGGCCGCTTGCAACATATGCGATCGACAGTGCCGCCGAGCCCGCTCGCCGTACGCCGGCTGTGCTGCCCATCAATCTTTTCAGCGCGTCGAAATAGACGTCCGTTGAAACCGCCTTGACCTGACCGGGAACGGGCAGGCCGGCGCCCACGACGACGTTTTCGATATCGGAGTTGTCGATGCAGGAAATGCGCTCGCCGTTGAGATAGGCGCCACCACCAAGTTCGGCACTGAACAGCTCGTCAAGCATCGGATCATAGACCACGCCAGCAACGATCTGTCCGCTTTCGGCGATCGCAATCGTCATGCCGAAATGCGGGATACCCCAGGCGAAGTTGGTCGTCCCGTCGATCGGGTCGATGTAGATGATCGGCGCATCCGTTCCGACCACCCGGTTGCCGACATCCTCTTCGCCCTTGATCGAGTAGGTGGGGAATGCCGCGATCATGTCCGCCACGATGATCCGCTCGACTGCAACGTCGATCTCCGTCTGGTAATCGCGCGGCCCCTTTGACACCACATCACTAATACGCCGGCGCTGCAGCGACCGTCTGGCCGTTTCGCCGGCCTTTACCACCGTCGATGCGAGAGTGATCAGGCGAGGGGAGGCGTTTGGCGAAAGGCGCGCGGCTATTGGAGAGGATGTCATTAGGAACCCGGGTAATGAAACTACAATACAGCCGGAACGCATGGCAGAGCCGCGTGACGTTTTCGTGACGTGCGCCGCGCTTTCCAAGCATGATGTTGACGCCGGAGGCCAGACCTCCAAACGGCTTGCGTGCGAATTGCTCCGGAGGCGACGGGGCAAATGCCGTGTGGCCCTGCGCGCACCGAAGGTTGCCTGGAGCGCGCTCTCTGCACCTCACTCCTACGGGCGCTGCCGGATCGCGCGTTCCCCTTCACCACCACCGGCGCCAATGAGCAAGTCCCGGGCGCTCGCCAATGCTGCGGCGATCGAACGTGGCTGTATCGAGTAGAATACCGATTGCGAGGCGCGCCGCGTCGAGACAAATTCGCAGGCCCGCAGGATGGCGAGGTGTTGCGAGAGCGCCGATTGGCCGAGGCCGAGTTTCTTGGCGAGCACGTTGACCTGAATCTCGCCTTCGGCGAGATTGGTCAGGATCGCGAGCCGGTTGGCGTTTCCGAGAACCGCAAGCTGCTCCGCCAGAGCAGCAATGCCCTGCGGGTTCCGATTGTCTTCCTGCATATGATTTTCCCAATGAAATAGGCGGGAACCGTCGTCCGCGATATCGCGCGTTCCGTCGTTCCCGGAAGTTTAAGCACGAAATGGAACGACTAGCCCGATACCGCCGGCAGTCGCGCGAAGGTCGACGGATGAATGGATTGGAAGCCAATGTGGAAGCCGGCGGAACGAAGCCGTGGCGGCAACAGCGCATTTTCCGCCATATGGGGCGGCTGGCCATGCTGTGATGGAGTAGTGGACATCATGTTCACCCGGTTGAAGTTACGCTGCCACAATCGTTCACAGTGTTGAAAAGACGGTTAACGACTGCGCTTCAACCCTCTGAAAAATTTGAAATACAGATGTCGATCGCGTGCACATCGTCAGTCGATGTCCTTGCGAAGTATGGTTTGGAGAGTTGCTGGTGCGCCGTCAAAATCGCGTGTTCGTCTACCGAAAGTAATATTTTTTTTGTTGAAGTGCGGTATCTGCACGGATGGCCTTGGTTGACACGCACGAAAGCTGTAAGACCTCGGCTGATGAACACTGCCGTTCGGTGGCGCTGCGCGTCGGCGCCCCACACACCATGACGTTGGGATTGCGATGAACCTGTACTTGGAATACCTGGCCGAAATCAAAAGCAGAGAAACTCAAGGGCTCGCCCCCAAGCCGATCGATGACGGCGCGCTGACCGGCGAAATCACTGCCCTGATCGAGGATACCGGCAGCGAGCACCGCGCCGATGCTTTGAAATTCTTCATCTACAACACGCTCCCTGGCACGACGAGTGCCGCCGGCGTCAAGGCTGCCTTCCTCAAGAAGATCATCCTCGGCGAGACCAACGTACCCGAAATCACCCCGAAATTCGCCCTCGAGCTGCTGTCGCACATGAAGGGCGGTCCGTCGGTCCAGGTTTTGCTCGACGTAGCACTCGGCAACGATGCCGAAATTGCCTGTCAGGCCGGCGACGTGCTGAAGACCCAGGTTTTCCTCTACGACGCCGACATGTTCCGCCTGCGCGATGCCTACAAGGCCGGCAATGCCGTCGCCAAGGACGTTCTCAAGAGCTACGCCAAGGCCGAATTCTTCACCAAGCTTCCTGATGTCGAAGACGAGATCAAGGTCGTGACCTTCATCGCCGCCGAAGGCGATATCTCGACCGACCTTCTCTCTCCCGGCAACCAGGCGCATTCGCGCTCCGACCGCCAGCTGCACGGCCAGTGCATGATCACGCCTGAGGCACAGGCCGAGATCGTCGCCCTGCAGCAGCAGCACCCGGACAAGCGGGTCATGATGATCGCCGAAAAGGGCACGATGGGCGTTGGTTCCTCGCGCATGTCCGGCGTCAACAACGTGGCGCTGTGGACCGGCAAGCAGGCGAGCCCCTACGTTCCCTTCGTCAACTTCGCCCCAGTCGTCGCCGGCACCAACGGCATCTCGCCGATCTTCGCGACCACCGTCGACGTCACCGGCGGCATCGGCCTCAACCTGAAGAACTGGGTGAAGAAGCTCGACGACAACGGCAAGCCGATCCTCAACAACGAAGGTAACCCGATCCTTGACCAGAAGTTTTCGGTCGAAACCGGCACTGTGTTGAAGATCGACGCGAAGAACAAGAAGCTGCGCGACGAGGCCGGCAACGAGCTGGTCGATGTCGCGTCTTCCTTCACGCCGCAGAAGATGGAGTTCATGAAGGCCGGCTCATCCTACGCCATCGTCTTCGGCAAGAAGCTCCAGACCTTCGCCGCCCAGACGCTCGGTGTCGAAGCCACCCCGGTTTTCGCTCCCAACAAGGAAATCGCCATTGAGGGCCAGGGCCTGACGGCGGTCGAAAAGATCTTCAACCGCAACGCAGTCGGCGTGACACCCGGCAAGGTGCTGCATGCCGGCTCCGACGTGCGCGTCAAAGTGAACATCGTCGGTTCGCAGGACACGACAGGCCTGATGACCGCGCAGGAACTGGAAGCGATGGCGGCCACCGTCATTTCGCCGCTTGTCGACGGCGCCTACCAGTCCGGTTGCCACACGGCATCGGTCTGGGACAAAAAGGCTCAGGCCAACATTCCGAAGCTCATGTCCTTCATGAACAACTTCGGCGTCATCACCGCCCGCGACCCGAAGGGCAGCTACCATGCGATGACCGACGTCATCCACAAGGTGCTGAACGACATTACCGTCGACGACTGGGACATCATCATCGGCGGCGACAGCCATACCCGTATGTCGAAGGGCGTGGCCTTCGGTGCCGACTCGGGCACTGTCGCGCTGGCGCTCGCCACCGGCGAAGCCACCATGCCGATCCCGCAGTCGGTCAAGGTCACTTTCAAGGGCACGATGCAGCCCTACATGGACTTCCGCGACGTCGTTCACGCCACCCAGGCGCAGATGCTCAAGCAGCATGGCGACAACGTCTTCCAGGGCCGCATCATTGAAGTCCATATCGGCACGCTGCTCGCCGACCAGGCCTTCACCTTCACCGACTGGACGGCCGAGATGAAGGCCAAGGCCTCCATCTGCATCTCGGAAGACGAGACGCTGATCGAGAGCTTGGAGATCGCCAAGTCGCGCATGCAGATCATGATCGACAAGGGCATGGACAATGAGGCTCAGACGCTGAAGGGTCTGATCGCCAAGGCCGATCGCCGCATCGCAGAGATCCGTTCGGGCGAAAAGCCGGCGCTGACGCCTGACGATAATGCGAAGTATTTCGCCGAAGTCGTCGTCGACCTCGACCTGATTGACGAGCCGATGATCGCCGACCCCGACGTCAACAATGCCGACGTCTCGCGCCGCTACACCCACGACACGATCCGTCCGGTCTCCTACTATGGCGGCACCAAGAAGGTGGACCTCGGCTTCGTGGGCTCCTGCATGGTGCACAAGGGCGACATGAAGATCGTCGCCCAGATGCTGAAGAACATCGAGAAGAACGAGGGCAAGGTCGAGTTCAAGGCACCGCTCGTCGTCGCTGCGCCGACCTATAACATCATCGACGAGCTGAAGGCCGAAGGTGACTGGGAAATCCTCCAGAAGTATTCGGGCTTCGAATTCGACGATGTCAAGCCGAAGACATCGAACCGCACCGAGTACGAGAACATCCTCTATCTCGAGCGCCCGGGCTGCAACCTGTGCATGGGTAACCAGGAAAAGGCCGAGAAGGGCGACACCGTTCTCGCCACCTCGACCCGTCTCTTCCAGGGCCGCGTCGTTGAAGACACCGCGGAGAAGAAGGGTGAATCGCTACTCGCTTCGACTCCGCTGGTGGTTCTCTCCGCGATCCTCGGCCGCACGCCGAGCATCGAGGAGTATCGTGTGGCCGTCGAAGGTATCAACCTGACGAAGTTTGCTCCGCCGAAGACGACGCCGATCGACAGCCGGTCCGTCCACTACTGAGGTTCTGATCTGACCAAAACGCCCCTCAATGCTATCCATTGAGGGGCGTTTTGCGTTCCAGGGTAATGAGTTATTAGCGTGAAGTATCGCTGCCGGCTGCCCAATACCAGGCAACGTACATCTTCTTCTTGTCGTGCTGGAGAGCTTTAAGTCGCGCCTTGATCGCGCGGATGTCTTCCTTCTCGCATGCAACACACACGAAGGTGTCATCGGTCATCGAACCGATCGCTGCTTCAGCTTCTTCTCGCAGGATATTTCTGCCATCGGACAGATAGTCGCGGCGATGCAGCCAGCGGACATCGAGTGAAGCGGGAGATGGCAGAGGTTGTTCCTCTGCCTTGTCTGAGATTTCGATAATCGCCCGAATTCGTGTACTCGCCGGCATCTCAGCAACGATTCGCGCGATAGCGGGCAGGGCACTCTCGTCACCGACCATTAGAAGCTCGCTGGCCTCGGGAAGTGCGCCACCTCCGGGCCCGAGCAAGGCCACCTTGTCGCCCGGCCGGGCATCGCGAGCGAAATCTGCGCCCGGCGTTTCGACGCCAAGGGCGGGGTGCTGTAGAAAATCGATCCAGAGCTCGCGGCGTTTGATATCGACCTCGCGGATCGTGTAGACCCGCACCAGCAAGGCGTCTTCGCCCTGCGGCCAAGCAACACGACCGTCCTCGCGCAGGCCCGGCCACACGGGGTTGCGGCCTTTAGGCGGAACAAGCAGTCGAACATGCATGTCTCCGCCGATGAACGGGCTGACATCGGCACAGGCGAACTTGACCCGGCGCATATGCGGCGTGACATCCTCGGTCGACGCAACCGTCACCTCATGAATATTGGGTAACTGAGCAAGCGCACCAGATTGCGACCAGGAAAGCTCCAGCGCATCGTCGCCCGCGAAATAGAATAGATGCTCGGCAATGCTCGTACGGCTCATCTGCAATGCCTGTTGTGAAGGGCAAGTCAGTTCGATGGATAGCCGCTGATCGTCGATGCGTATGTCGGCGCAACCAAGCTTGCTGGTGAGTACCGCCCCATACTCCGTGCGCCTGACATCCGCATGTTCGACAAAGTGCTCGCAGATTTCGCTCAGCATCTGATCGGCGTCCCTGGGAATAGCGACGCCACAGAGCTTGAATTCCTGGGTGTTGTTCATTTCACCGTCTCCTTGGCACTCACGCTCGGTACCATGTGGTTTCGACCGATCGGAAGCATGATGGGGCGTCCCGATGTTGGGTCGATGATGATGCGGCTCTCCAGGCCAAAAACCTGTCGGACATTTTCTTCGGTCAAGACTTTCTCCGGGGCTCCCGTGACGTGGACTCGACCGCTGCTCATTGCAACCAGATAGTCAGCGTAGCGCGCGGCGAGATTGAGATCGTGAAGCACCATGACGACGGTAGTGCCTCGCTCCCGATTAAGATCAGTCAGGAGATCAAGGACTTCGATCTGATGGCTTATGTCGAGGAATGTCGTCGGTTCGTCCAACAGAAGAATATCAGTGGCTTGCGCCAGCGCCATGGCGATCCACACGCGCTGGCGCTGACCTCCCGATAATTCGTCCACGGCCCGATCTGCGAGTTCGGCGGTGTTTGTTGCCGCAAGAGCGCCATCCACTGCCTCGTCGTCCGTGCTGTTCCAGCGTGAGAACAGGCTCTGGTGCGGATGCCGGCCGCGGCTGACGAGGTCAGCAACCGTGATGCCTTCGGGTGCTACCGGTGACTGGGGAAGCAGCCCCAGAGAGCGCGCTAGCTCTCGCGGTGGTGTTTTGTGGACCGATTTTCCATCAAGAAGCACCTGTCCAGCGATGGGCGACAGGAGCCCCGACGTTGCCCGGAGCAAAGTCGACTTGCCGCAGGCATTGGCGCCGACGATCACGGTTATCTTCCCGGGCGGAATTGCGAGGTCGAGATCGTGCAGGATTTCCGTTTCGCCGTAGCCTGCCGAAAGATTGCCGGCTGTCAGAGTACGAGCCATCATAGGGAACCTCCGGTCCGGTTGACGCGGACGATCAGGAAAATCAAATAAGGTGCGCCTAGCGCTCCGGTTACAACACCAACAGGATAGCGGCCGGGTAGCAGAAACTGGCCGATGTAATCGCCGCCAAGAACCAACAGGGCGCCGATCAGCGCCGAGGGTACGAGCAGCGATCCGCTGCCGCCGACGATGCGGGCGGCAATTGGCCCGGCAAGGAATGCTACGAAGGCGATCGGGCCTGTTACGGCTGTCGCTGTTGCGATGACGCCGACTGCGCCGATGATGATCATGATCCGGGTTCGCGATACGCGCACCCCGAGTGCTGCGGCGGTGTCATCGCCAAGGCGGAGTGCCTCAAGGTCCTGGCTCCGGCTTACGAGAAGGCCGCCGAAGACGACAAGTGACAGGACAAGCGGCGCAGCCTGACCCAGCTGGACACCGTTGACACTGCCAGTCAACCACCGCATGGCTTCCTGCAGGTTCCACGCCGGCGCCTGGGAAAGGACGTATGAAATGATACTCTCCAGCATGGCGGAGACTGCGATCCCCACCAGGACCAGACGCGTTCCCGCAACGCCGTTTCGCGACGAGAGGCCGTAAACCATCAGGGCGACGCCAAGCCCGCCGACCACTGCGATAATTGAAACGATTGGCCCTCTCATCGACAGTATGATGATTGCAAACACCGCTGCCGCCCCGGCGCCCGAACTTATTCCGATGATATCGGGACTGGCGAGGGGGTTGCGCAGCATGACCTGAAACGCAACGCCTCCAAGGCCAAAACTCAAGCCAGCGAGAATGGCGAGCACGGCGCGGGGCAAGCGCAACTGACCGACCGTGAAGCTCGCGCCCGGGACGTTCTCTCCGATCAGGACACGCAGGACGTCACCCGGCGGCGTCACGGTCTGTCCAACACACAGCGAGAAAGCGAAGATGGCGACAACGAGGAGCAGAAGCGCGAGCACAACGGCCGCATGTCTGCGGGCGCGGCGACGACGGCCGGTGGCCGTCAAACCCGATACGGACGAAGACATGGTCACAGTTCACGTACCCTATGTCGTCTGACGATCCAAATGAAGAACGGTGCGCCAATCAGGGCCGTAACAACACCGACATCGAGTTCTCCCGGCCGAGCGACGATGCGCCCCACGATGTCTGCTGCCAGGAGCAGACAGGCCCCGCCTATGGCGCAGAAGGGCAGGAGCCAGCGGTGATCGACGCCGATCAGCAGCCTGCAAAGATGCGGAACGACCAGACCTATGAAGCCAATGGGCCCGCAGATAGCCGTTGTTGCGCCGCATAGCAAAATCGCCCCAAGCGCGCCCATGGCGCGCGCTGTTGCTACACGTTCACCGAGCCCAGCCGCCATATCGTCACCCAGAGCAAGCGAGTTCAGCTTTCGGGCGGAAAGAAAGCTGATCGCAAATCCCACCAATAGGAATGGCAGAACGGGCAGGATCCGCTCGAACGCCGCCCCACCCACGCCGCCGATCTGCCATGAGCGTATGCCGCCGGCAATGTCGGCACGCGGCAGAACGACCGCGATCACCATTGAGGCAAAGGCGACGGAAGTCGCGGCGCCGGCAAGCGTCAGCTTCAGCGGTGTGGCTCCGCCACGCCCCAGCGAGCCGATGGTATAGACAAAGCAGGCCGAGCAGCCGGCGCCAAATATCGCGGTCCAGACGTAGGCTTCGGCTGAGGCGATGTGGAACCATGCGACGCCCACTACCACAGCGAGCGAGGCTCCCATGTTCACGCCGAGGATACCAGGATCGGCCAACGGGTTGCGCGTCACGCCCTGCATGATTGCGCCCGCAAGGCCAAGAGCGCCGCCTGCAAGCATAGCCAGCACAGTGCGTGGGATACGAACGGCAACTGCAGCCTGTCCGATATCGTCCACACGTCCGAAGAGCGCCGCGCCAATATCGCTCCATGGCACCTCACGAGTGCCAACGGTAATAGACAAGGCGAGCAAAGCCATGAGCAGCACGAAGAGACCTGCCAGCCACAAACCTCGCGCGCCATTCGACCGGGCAGCAATTGTTGCCGGCACGACGGTTCTCCTCGTCGCCTTCATTTCGACTTTCCCACGCCCTCGGCAAGCAGGGCAACATAGTCCTTCAAGACCCAGGAAATCGAGAGCGGCGTGGGATTTGCAGCCGTCCCGACGCTGTTTGCGCCGAGAACGACGATCGCGCCCTTTTCGACAGCCGGCATCTTGGACATCAAAAGGTTTGCGGTGACTGCCGACAGCAGTTTCATGTTGCCATAGGTCACGACGAGATCGACGTCGTCGAACATGTCGATGCGTTCAGCGCTGATCGAGCCCGAGAACTTTCCGGGTTGCGAAACGTCGACGACGCTCTTTGGGCTCTCAAGTCCCAGATCCTTGAAGAACTTCACCCGCGTATCGTTGGTCGTGTAGAAGTTGATCGTGCTGAGGTCGAGCGGGTTGAGATGCGTGACGAACATGGCCTTCCTGCCGCGGATCTCCGGGTGCGTGGCCACGGCGGCGGTGATCTCGCCTTCGATTTTCTTGATCAACGCCTCGCCCTCGGGCGCCATGCCCATGCCGGCACTGTTGAGGCGGATCATCTCGCGCCAGTCGGTGGACCACGCGGCGTCAGGGTAGGCGACGACAGGCGCGATTTGGCTCAGCGTATCGTAGTCGGCCTGGCTGAGACCGGAATAAGAGGCGAGAATGACGTCGGGATGAGTGGCAGCGACTGCCTCAAAGTCGATACCATCTCCTTCGTCGAACAGCACAGGCTTGTCAGCGTGAAGCTCCTTCAGACTTTGGGCGACCCAAGGCAGAAGTCCGTCGCCGTCATCATCGCCGAAGTTCGCTCTCGCAAAGCCCACGGGCACGACGCCAAGCGCCAGGGGCACCTCATGGTTTGCCCAGGCAACCGTCGCGATCCTCTCGGGCTTTTTGGGAATGATCGTCGTGCCGAGCGCATGCTTTATGGTGATGGGGTAGGTTACGCCATCATTGGCGAGCGCGCCGTTCAATGTGCCGCCGGCGGCGAGTGTGTATACGAAGGTCAACACCGCGAGGGTCAGACGCCAGAACCGAAACATTGTACATACTCCGCCAAACGTATAAGTGGAATCTCACTTTCAGGTTAAGGCGTGAGCGTCAACGGCAATGCGTTTGTCGAATGGCAATGCAGGCGAGATTCCCATGGTATCCTACAAAACACGGAAAACTTACAATACTAGACAAACGTGCTCAAGTTAGTGGCTTTAGCGGGGGACGCGGACGAGACCATGCCGGCTGGCGAATGCTTCATGCCATTCACAATGCCGTTCGGTACGTGCGTTCTCCACGCAACCGGCATGCACTCTCGGTTTTCCACCGGGTGCCTACCATGGTGAAAACAGCTTCTGGAACGCGAGTATGAATATCGAAACGACAAGTCTGCGCTCTCAACGAACCCGTCTTCGCTGGCGTAAGGCGGTGCTGCTGGGATGTACAGCGATCGGAGCACTTGCTCCCGCTGTCGCCTTTGCACAGGACGCATCCAGCTCGGATCCTGCAACGACGCTGGCGCCGATCGTGTTGGAAGGGCGAAAGGCTACTGGCACCAAGCTCGATACCAGCAACGATTCGAAATCGATAGTCGCCACTCAGACCACTGGCGCCGGGAAGCTGGCGACTGAGATCCTGGACACACCAGCCTCCGTTTCGGTCATCACCTCCAAGGAAATCGAGGAGCGCAATGCCGACACTGTGGAAAAGGTCGTGCAGTACACTTCCGGTGTCGTGACCGACTTCTACGGCTCGGACGATCGTTTCGATTATTTCGATATCCGCGGATTTACGCCCTACACCTATCGTGATGGGCTGGCGATCGGCAGAACATTTGCAGGTGTGCGGGAAGAGCCCTACGCATTCGAGCGTATCGAAATACTGAAGGGCGCCAGTTCGTCAAGCTTTGGTGCGGCGGAACCCGGTGGCTCAGTCAACTACGTGACCAAGACACCGAAGTCGGAACGCTTCGGCGAAATCTATGCGACGGGCGGCTCTTTCTCCCACAAGGAAACCGGTTTTGATTTCGGCGACAACATCACTGCCGATGACACGTTGTCCTATCGTCTGACCGGCAAGCTGCAACGGGCGGACGATGAATATGATTTTTCCCAGAACGACGAAAACTTCATCATGGGTGGCCTAACCTGGCGCCCTACCGACGCAACAAATCTTACGGTTGTCTACGATCACCTGGACAAGGATGGTGTTCCTGGTAGCGGTGGCCATCCTCTTGGCACTGATCTCGACCGGAGCGCGTTCTTCGGCGAGCCAGACTATTATTTCAACTCTACGAACCGCAACACCTTGAGCGTGATGTTTGACCATGAGTTTGATAACGGTCTGAGCTTCAGTTCCAAGGCTCGTTACAGCAAGTCGAACGATGGCTTCGGCAGCGCCTACATCGGAAGCACACCAACCGACGGTTCGACGACGGCCGGCCGCTACTTCTTTGGCAACGAGAGGGCTAACGAGCAGTTCATCATTGACGCGAACCTTGTTTACGAAGCGAATTTTAATGAGGTCGAAAGCCGCACGCTTCTTGGTGGCGAATATAACGCATTCAAATCAGACAGCGACAATTTCTACACAGGGGCGCCTTCGATCGACTGGTTAAATCCAGTCTACACCGGTGGCCCTGGCACAATGTTGCCGTACGCGAGCACCCTCAACGATCAGAAGACGGCGGCGCTCTATTTGCAGCAGGATCTGACATTCTTCGACAGGCTGACGGTGAGCGTCGGATTGCGCAATGACTGGCTCGATCTCGACGAGACTGACCAGCTTTCCAACGTCACGAAGTCGGGAACTCATAGCGAATTCACCAAGCGCATCGGTATCAGCTACAAGCTTACCGATGAATGGGCGACCTATGCGAGCTACGCCGAGTCGGCTGCTCCGCCCGCGGCGGGCGCGGATCCGACGACCGGCAAGCAGTATGAAGTCGGCGTCAAATACAAGCCGGATGCATTTCCTGCCTTGTTCACCGCTTCGGTCTATGACCTGACAAAGGGCAACATCACTGTCGCCGACCAGGTCACTTATCTTCCGATAACCGTCGATAAGGTCAGGCATCGCGGCTTCGAATTCGAAGCCAAGGCGGAGATGACCGACAACATCAACCTGATCGCCAGCTACAGTTATATCGCCTCCCATATCGACGAGCCCGGCGGTCTGAACGACGGCAACCGATTGATGCGTGTTCCGAAGCATTTCGCTTCGGTGTGGGGTACCTATACCCTGGAAGGCGATGGACCTCGTGGAGACATGACCTTTGGCCTCGGCGCGCGCTATACCGGTGCCTACTTCACGAATATCACCAATACGATCTCAGCCGACAGCGCGGTCGTATTCGATGCCGCCTTCACCTACAAGTTTGCCGAAAATACGTCGTTCCAGCTTAATGCGAGCAACCTGTTCGACGAAAAGCACGTCGCCAGCAAGGATAGTGGTGCGGTCTACTACAATCCTGGCCGCACGATCATGGCAACGCTGCGCCAGACGTGGTGATAGAGCGCCAAAAACTCGGACTGTCCCGCTGGCGACGTGCTAGCGGGGCCTGTCTGCCTACAAGCCTCGCCGAGCGCGTCGCCAGGCAGCCGGCGTTTCGCCGACGATTTGCCGGAAGACCTTGGTGAAATGTGCCTGATCGGAGAAGCCGAGCTGGGCTGCCACACCGGCGACCGTCACGTCTTCATCCAGCAAGGCCCGTGCGACGTCGATGCGTTTGGCAAGCTGCCATTGAAGCGGGGTCTTGCCGGTTGTCTGCCTGAAAACGGTTGCGAACCAGCTTTCGGACAGACCAGCGGCCGCCGCCATGTCGGCGACCGTCATTCGATAGTCGCTTGTCCTGTCCATGCGTGCAGTCAGCCTGTTCATCTGAGCCTGAGTCATGCGGCCATCGCGTTTCTCGCTGGCCTCGTCCGGCAGATCCAGAAGCCCCGTGACGATGCTGCCAATCAGGCTTTCGCCATAGAGGGCATGTCGCGACGGTTTCGATATCTCATCGACCAGAAGGCCGCCAAGCGTTTGAATTGCCCCGACGTCCTGGATTTCGACCGGCCGGCGCAAGGCTGATAGCGCCGCCGAACTGCCGAGGGAAGGCGACAAAAACTTCAACAACCGATCCTTGTGCATGTGCAGGTTCAGATGAGAGAAGCGGTGCGTGGAACGACTGGTCGTCCACATTGGCACACCAGCAGGCACATAGATTGCGCGTGTCATCGACCGGGCATTGTTAGAGAAGTCACCGTTCTTGTTGGACACATGGATCTGGGAGGACACGTCGTTGAAGAAGACCATGATGCGCGGATCATCGGCCAGATAATAGCCCTTCGCGCCCGCCTGGCTTTCGGCTTCCCAATAGGCGCTTACCAATCCATCGAATTGGCGCCACTTCACCGGAGCAACGACCCGAATTCCTTCGGTATGCCATTTCATCGTGTGCCAAAAAGCCAATGCAGAGATCCGTTTACCTTGGGGCGGTGTTCGCGTTTGCGCATGCCACCTCATGCCGTCATGCACCGGCCTTCACAAGACAAGCACACTCAATAAAGCTGATTTTATCGCTCATATTTTTCGGCGTGACAAGGTCACTTGACGTCTGCGCCAGCCGTTATCGATGTGGCTGCGTCCATCAACTACTCAAGCAACCATGCCTCATTGTACCTCGTTGACGTAGCGATGGTTAGCGGTTGTAGCGCGATGAGAGGATATCAGAACCGGAGCCGCAAGCTGATCGTAGGCGATCTCGTCAATCGTCAACAACGCGAAGGGCTGCGGTACATCAAGCCAGCGTGCATCCTGTTCCGTCGCCAAATCCGCGCCAATCTGTTCGCGTATGGCCGAGATGCGGATGTTGTAGGCATCCAGCAGGTGAAGATAAAATAGCGAGGGGATATCTTCCGGCCTGTCGGGGAAATCTGGTACGCGCGCCAGCGGCAGCGTAAGCGTTTCATGCATGATCGGCCGCTCGTCGACGCTGCGGACGCGGTGAAACGTCACGATGTCGGAGCCGGCATCTATCTGCAGCTTTCGCGCTTCCAGCGCCGAAGCGGTACCTCGGGCGATCTCGGTCACCCGAGTGACGGACTGCCGCAACGAACCATCAAGTCCGTGCAGCCGAAAATACTGGAAGAACAAGCGCAGACTGTGTTGCGGTTGTCGGCCGGTGACGATCGTGCCCGTTTTGCGCCTGCGGCTGAGCAGACCATCATTGGTGAGATCCATCAATGCGCGCCTGATAGTGCCGACGGCGACCCCATAGGTTTGCGAAAGCGCCACTTCGCTCGGCAGGACGGAGCCCGGAGCGAGTTTACCAAGCATGATCGCCTCTGTGATCTGCCGCTTGACCACCTCGTAGAGCGGGACGGACAACTCGCTCAATCGTGGCGCATCTGCTGAAATAATAGGCAATTCCGGCAATTATTTGCCTCTTCTTTGGAGTTGACTCATGGAGTGGATGTACGCAGTATTACTATATAGTTTATATGAAAGCGCAAGCTAACGAGCGCGCGCATCCATGCCAAGGACCGTACCATGTCTGAGCCGAAATCTGTCCCGCATCAAGACGCTTTCGCGTTGGCCATGGCAGTGATCGAGCGCGATGTCGAGACGGCCGTGCAGGACCTGGCGCGCATGGTGGCTGTCGACACGTCCTTTCCGCCCGGTCTTGGCTATGACGCTTTTGCGGATTTGATGACCGAGCTGGCGGCGCCGCTCGGCTTTGAGTTCGAGCGAGTGACAGTTCCTCGCGATCTCTGGTATGTTGCCGGCGGCCCGGCCTCTGGCGAGCGGACCAATCTCATCGCCACCCGCGAAACCGGCCGTCCGGTATGCGGTCTCTACTATCATGTCGACACCGTTCCGGTGGCTCCGGGCTGGTCACGCGATCCACTGGCGCTGACGGTCGAGGGCGATAACCTCTTTGGCCTCGGTGCCGCCGACATGAAGGGAACGATTGCGGCGACGCTTCTGGCTCTGCGCGCTGCCAAGGAAGCCGGCGCCTTGCTCGCCTACGATCCTATGCTGCTTCTCTGCACTGACGAAGAAGGGGGGCTCTACCCGGGCATTCGTTATCTTGCAGAGCAGCAAATGCTCAAGGGCCACATCCTCAACTTCAACGGATCTGCTGCGCCGCGCGTGTGGGCGGGCTGCTTCGGCATATTCAATCTGCAGGTGACGATTACCGGGCATGCTGTTCATGCAGGCGAGGGCAATCGCACAGGCTCCGGCGTCAACGCGATCGAGGGCGCGCTGCCGGTGCTGAACGCCTTGGCAGCCCTTAAGCCCGTTGTGGCCGGCCGTACATCGAAGCTGGCACCGCCGCCGCATTCCAGCGGGCCGCTTCGGCCGCAGTTGACGATATCCGCGATCAATGGCGGAACGGCCGGCGGTCAGGTTCCGGCTGAGATCAAGATCCTGGTCAGCCGCCGCTATGCGCCGGAAGAAAGCTACGAGGAGGCAAGAGCGGAAGTCGAGACTGCGATCCGCGACTGTGTCGCAGGCAGCGATCTCGGTCTAGCCATCGACATCGTGGGGCACCTCATCCCGACCGACGATCCCGATGGTCCGCACTGGCCTCGTTGGCAGCAGGCACTGTCGCTGGGCTTCGGCTATCAGCCCGAGGATTTTCACAAGTGGGGCGCGGCGAGCTGTTCCGATTTCGGCTACGTCCAAAAAGCAGGCTTCGGCCCCGAGGTGCTTCTGGGTGGACTTGGTCGGCCGGAAAGCTGCATCCATAGCCCTGAAGAACACACGACGCGAGGCGACATCATCGCGCTTGCCAAGAGCATTCTCGCCTATCTCGCGGCGGATTTCGCCGCCGACGCCATTCCAGAACACCGCATCTAATCATATCAAAAGAGGGAACTGATACATGTTGGAAATGAAACGCCGCTTCTTCCTTGCCGGCACGGCCGCCATTTTCGCCGCGCCGGCGCTGGGCCTGGCGCAATCGGCAACGCCTGCCAGAGGCGGCACGCTGCGTATTTCCATCGATCAGGCGGCGAGCGTCATCCATCCGCTGCTGACGCGCGTCAACCCGGAATACATGGTCACCGAGTTGCTCTATAGCAACCTGACGCGCCTCAAGGTCGACATGTCGATCGAGCCGGATCTCGCAGAGAGCTGGACCGCCAACGATGCGCTGACCGAGTGGACATTCAAGCTGCGCAAGGGCGTTACCTTCCACGACGGCTCCGCCTTCACGGCAAATGATGTCGTCGCCACCTTCAAGGCCATCCTCGATCCGGCAACGGCTTCGCCCGGCCGCAACAATGTCGGCCCGATCGCCGATATCGTCGCCGTCGACGATGCGACCGTGCTGTTCAAGCTCTCTGGCGCCTATGCCGACTTGCCAGTCGCCATGGCCTATACCAATGCCCGCATCATCCCGGCCTCGATCGCCACCGGCGACCTGAAGAGCCTCTCCACCAAGGCTGTCGGCACCGGTCCGTTCAAGCTTGTATCCTACGAGCCGGACCGTCTTGTCGTGGTCGAACGCAACGAGAAGTACTACGATCCGGCTCGTCCCTATGTCGATCGTGTCGAAGTTCAGGTCTTCCCGGACAATTCGGCTGAAACCTCGGCCCTGATCGCCGGTGATATCGATGTCATCTCGACGATCCAGCCGACCGAGTTCCTGCGCATCGACGGAACCGACGGTCTTGTCGGCCTGCGTACGCCATCCGGCCAGTTCTGCAACATCAACTTCGGCTGCGACACGGCGCCGTTCAACGACGCCCGTGTTCGCCGCGCGATCGCGCTGACGGTCGATCGCGAAGCAATGGTGGGCTTCGTGACCGAAGGCTTCGGCACCGAAGGCAACGACACGCCGCTCAATGCTTCCTACCGCTTCTTCAAGGACGTGGCGAAGCGCGAGAAGAACATCGAGGAAGCCAAGAAGCTGCTTGCTGAAGCAGGCTTCCCGAACGGTCTCGAAGCAACCCTTATCGCATCGGATCGCCCCGCGGTTCGCACGCAGCTCGCCGTTGCTCTGAAGGAAATGGCGAAGGAAGCCGGCGTCACCATCAACGTGCAGACGATGCCGCACGCGACCTACCTCGAACAGGTCTGGAAGAAAGGAAGCTTCTACGTCGGCTTCTACAACATGCAGCCCACGCCTGATGGCATCTTCAAGCTTCTCTACACGTCGGACGCGTCGTGGAACGAGACGCGCTGGAACAACAAGGCATTCGATGCGCTCATCGCCGAGGCCCGTGGCACGATCGACGAGGCCAAGCGCGCCGAACTCTACACCAAGGCTCAGGAAATCATGAACGAGGATGTTCCCTCGATCATCCCGTCCTTCTTTGACGTTCTGGCCGCAAAGCGCAGCTGGGTCGAAGGGTTCGAAGCGCATCCACGCGCATCGGTTTTCCGCCTCGACTACGCTTCGCTCACCGACAAGGCGCCGAAGCGCGGCTGATGACGTCAACTTCGCCGGACGCCTGAATCGGGCGTCCGGCCCTCTTGACCAAGGAACACGCACCTGTCTCCGAACTACATAGCCAAGCGGCTGGTGATGATCGTCTACACGCTTCTCGTCGTGTCGCTCATCGTCTTCGCCATTACCCAGATCCTGCCCGCCGACGCTGCCGTCATGATGCTGGGCGAAAACGCCACCAAGGATGCGCTCGATGCGTTGCGTCAGAGCATGGGTCTGGACCAGCCGATTTGGCAGCAATATGCGACGTGGCTCGGCCATGTGCTGCAAGGTGACCTCGGCACCTCGCTGCGCACCGGCCAGCCGGTCAGTCCGGTCATGTTCGAGGCCCTCGGGCGCTCGCTGCTGCTCGCCTTCCTGTCTATCGGCCTGATGCTGATCCTTGCCATTCCGCTTGGCATCATTGCGGCCATCCGGCGCGGCAAGGTCGCCGATATGGTCGTGAGCCTGATCTCCTACGCAGGCGTGGCGCTGCCTGAATTCGTCACCGCAACGCTTGCAGTCCTCATCTTCGCCGACTGGATGAAATGGTTGCCACCAACCGGCTACGTGCCGCTGACCGATGATTTTGTCGATGGCATTTCGCATCTCGTCCTACCGGTCTGCGTCATTTCAATCATCCTGATTGCCCATGTTTCGCGCATGGTGCGCTCGGAACTCGTCGACGTGCTGCATACAGACTATATCCGCGCTGCAAGGCTGAAAGGCATGTCGCGTGGACATGTACTGCGTCGTCACGCGCTGCGTAACGCACTTTTGCCGACCATCACCATCGTCGCGCTCGATGTCGGTTATCTTCTCGGCGGCGTCATTGTTGTCGAGGAAATATTCGCCATTCCCGGGATCGGCCGCCAGCTGATCGTCGCCATCCAGGCGCGCGACCTGCCCGCCATCCAGGCCGGCGTGCTGATCATGGCCGCCACCTATTCGATCGTCAATTTTATCGCTGACATCCTCTATGCCTGGCTCGATAAGAGGATCCAGTATGACTGAGTTCATGAAACGTCTCCTGAAGACGCCGCAAGGCGCCATCGGCACCTTCCTCGTGGTTCTGGTACTCGCCATCGTCATTTTCGGCCCGATGGTCGCACCTTACGATCCGGAAAAGCTGTCGCCGCTTGCCCGATACAAGGGACCGAGCGCCGCCTACTGGCTCGGTACCGACCAGTATGGTCGTGACATCTTCAGTCGTCTGTTGATCGGCGCGCGCGCCACTGTCGTGATGGCAGTTCTCGCCACCATCGTGGGCACCCTGATCGGCGCTCTGATTGGCACCGCCTCCGCCTTCCTCGGCGGCCGAGCCGACGAATTCATCATGCGCACGATCGATGCCGTCATGTCGATCCCGAGCCTGCTTTTCGCGCTCCTCGTGGTCAATCTTCTCGGCTCCAGCACGGTCAATGCGCTTGTCGCAGTTGCCATCGCCTTTGCCCCAGGCATGGCCCGCATCACCCGAAGCGTGGCGCTGTCGGTGCGCAAGCAGGACTATGTGAATGCGGCGATCGCCCGTGGCGAAAGCTCCGCTTACATCATTCGCCGCGAAATGCTTCCGAACGTGATTGCGCCGATCATCGTCGAGATGACCATCCGCGTCTCCTTTGCCGTGATGCTGTTTGCGACGCTCTCCTTCCTTGGTCTCGGCGCACAGCCGCCGGCTGCCGAGTGGGGCCTGATGGTCTCGGAAGCCCGCCGTTACATGCATCTTTCCGCCGGCATCCTGATCTGGCCGAGCGTGGCGATCGCCATCGTCGCCATCGGTTTCAACCTTCTGGGCGACGGTCTGCGCGATGCCCTCAATCCGCGGACCTGAGGTGACACCCATGACCAATACGGAAAACAAGCCGGTTCTCGCTATCGAGAACTACTCGCTGGATTACGAGACCGCCAACGGCCCGTATCATGCGTTGAAAAACATCGACCTCGCCATCCATCGCGGCGAAATCCTCGGCCTCGTCGGCGAGAGCGGCTCCGGCAAGACATCGCTCGCATGGTCGATCATGCGCTACCTGCCGAAGAATGCCCGCGAACCGGGTGGACGCATTCTGCTCGGTGGCGACAATCTGCTCGAGAATTCTGAGCGGCAGATGGAAGCCATTCGAGGCCGGCGCATCAGCATGGTGTTCCAAGACCCGGGCACGTCGCTCAACCCGACGCTTTCGCTTGGCACGCAGCTGGCCGAAGTTCTCGTCCGCCACCGCGGCCTGACCGTTAAGCAGGCGTGGAAGGAAGGCGAGGAACGGCTTGCCCATGTGGGGCTGAAGACGCCGGCGCAGATGATGCACCGCATGCCGCATGAAGTCTCCGGCGGCGAAAAGCAGCGCGTCGTCATCGCGTCCGCCTTCGCCTGCAATCCGGAATGCATCATCTTCGATGAGCCGACCACGGCACTCGACGTGATCACCTCGCGGCAGATCCTCGATCTCTTCGTCGAATTGCAGGCGGAAACCGGCGTTGCCTCGCTCTATATTTCGCATGACCTGGCGCTGGTCGCCCGCACCGCAAGCCGTGTCGCCGTCATCAAGCGCGGTGATATCGTCGAACAGGGCAATGTCCGCGACATCTTCACCAACCCGCAGCAGGATTATACCCGCGAACTGATCGCCGCCGTCCCCGATCCTGCCCATCGGCTGGTCAAGGATGACATGGTCGTGGCCGACACGCCGCTGGTCAAGGTCGAGAATGTCAGCGTGCATTTCGGCCGCAAGCCCTTTCTTGCCGCACTGACCGGCAAGAAGACGGAACGGGTGACCGGCAACAATGCGATCAGCCTCAGCGTCAATCCGGGCGAGATCCTCGGCATCGTCGGCGAAAGCGGTTCGGGCAAGTCGACGCTTGCCAAGGCGATGACCGGTCTCAACCGGTTCGAGGGAAAGATCTGGTTCGACGGTCGCGAGATCAAAAGCCTCGGCGATATGGACAATGCCTATCGCAAGGACGTGCAGATCATCTTCCAGCACCCGGATGCCTCGCTCAATCCGCGCCAGAAGATTTCCGAAATCCTCTCGCGCCCGCTGAAGCTGTTCGGCGACGGTAGGGATATGGAGAAGCAGATCGGCGACATGCTGGAGCAGGTGCGTCTGCCGCGCACCCATGCCAACCGTTATCCGCATCAGCTTTCGGGCGGCGAAAAACAGCGCGTGGCGATCGCCCGGGCCTTTGCCTCGAAGCCGAAGCTCGTCATCTGCGACGAGATCACCTCGGCACTCGACGTGTCGGTCCAGGCATCCGTCGTGGAGCTTCTGCTCGAACTGCAGAAAGCCAGCGGCACGGCCTACCTCTTCATCACCCACGACCTCAACCTGATCCGCCAGATCGCCCATCGGATCGCCGTCATGTATCGCGGCGACCTGATCGAGGTGGTGAAGGCCGATGAGATCGATAGCCCAGACCGGGCGGACTATACGCGCCGCCTGATCGAGGCGGTGCCGCGCGCCGCCGCACAATACCAGTGATACCGCATCAAGGAGCATGACAATGGACCCGAAGTCCCTGTTGGACCGGATCGACGAAAAGGCCTGCCTCGATTTCCTGTCGAAGATGGTCCAGCACAAGAGTCATTCGGAAACCGAAGGCGAGAAGGATCTCGCCCGCTGGATGGCCAAGGAGCTTGAGAAGATCGGCGTCGAAGCCGAACTCCAGCCGTTCGATGAAGGCCGCCGCTTCAACACGATCGGCCGATTGAAGGGCACCGGTGAGGGCAAGAGCCTGTTGTTCAACGGCCATCTTGATACCAATCCAGTGACCGAAGGCTGGACAGTCGATCCCTATGCCGGCCTCGTCGACGACAAGTTCATCTACGGCATCGGCGTCTCCAACATGAAGGCCGGTGACGCCGCCTATTTCTGCGCGGTGAAGACGCTGCTCGAAGCCGGCGTCAAGCTGAAGGGCGATGTCACGCTCACCTTCGTGGTCGGCGAGCTGCAAGGTGGAGTCGGGACGTTGGCGGCGATCCACAGCGGCGTGAAAGCTGACTATTTCATCAACAGCGAGCCGAGCGACCTTGTCGCCGTTACCATGCATGCGGCAGCACTGAGCTATGTCATCGAACTGACCGGCGACACGCGCCATCTCTCCAAGCGCGAAGAATCCGTCGATGCGATCGCAGCAGCCTGCGACATCATTCCGCGCATCAATGCCATGACTTTCAGCGGCGCAAAGAGCGACGTGCATCGTTCGATCAATCGTGGCCATGTTGGCGTCGTCCATGGCGCGCTCGGCCGCGATCTCGAAGAGTGGCGTCCGCCACAGGTGGCAGATTTCGTCCGCCTCAAGGGTTCATGCCGCTACGCCCCCGGCCAGACGCAAGAAGGCGTGCTCGCCGATCTGGACCGCGAGCTGCGCGCACTCGAAGAGCGCTTCCCGGGTCTGAAAGCCAAGTTGGTTCCTGAGATGATCGAAGGCCGTCCGCTGATGCCGCCCTTTGAGGTCTCCCCAGATAGCCGTATAGTCAAGTCGATCAATGCTGCCTACGAAGCTGTTCGCGGCGAAAAGCAACCGACTGGTGCCATCACCCCAACCCGCTTTTATGGCACAGATGCTGGCCATCTTTATCATGAACTCGGCATGGAAGGCATCGTCTGTGGTCCGGGCGGTCGTTACAACACCATGCCCGACGAGCGGGTCGACATCATCGACTTCCTCGACATGATCCGCGTATACATGCTGACCATCCTCGATATTTGCGAGGTGGCGTAGTGTTCTCCCGGGCGGAATATGATCGTCGTATCGCTCTCGCCCGGGACGCCATCGCGTCTTCGGGCGCCGACCTGTTGCTCGCCGACAGTGGAGAGCTTCTGGCCTGGCTCACGGGCTATACTGTCTCCGAAACCATGTATCGCGCGGCCTTCTTGCCACGCGACGGGGAAGGGTGGTTCTGCTTGCGCGCACTGGACGAAGCTCCCTGCCGCGAACAGAGCTGGATCACCGATGTCGTCGGCTTTGCCGATACCGAGGAAGCACAGGCAGCCGTTGCTGCCAGCATCCTCGGTCATGGTTTTGGCAAGGCGCGCATCGGTTTCGACACCAATTCCTATTGCATGAGTTCCGCAACCTTCATGCGGCTGCAGGCGCTTCTGCCAGACGCGACATTCGTGCCAATGCAGGGCGTGGGTGACAGCCTACGCTGGGTAAAGTCTAGGGAAGAGATTGCCGTTCTTGCCCAGGCGTCCCAAATTGCCGACAAGGCGATGGCGGAGATCGCAAGACAGGTGACGCCGGGCATGACGACGCGCGACGCGGCCGCGATCGCCTCGGGCGTATTCTTGCGGGAGGGAGCAGACACCGGCGAGGTTGGACCGGTTGTGAAAGCTGTTGGCAGCCATGAATTCCTGCACGGCGTGTTCAAGACCGAGGCAATTGGTGAAGGCGACATCCTGCATGTCGAACTCATCCCGCGTGTCGGAAATTACGGTGCGCGTCTGATGAGGCCGATCGTGGTGGGACGCCCCCCAGACGAATTGGCTGTCACGGCCGAAAGACTGGTCGCATTGCAGGACCTTCAGATCGCCGCAATGAAGCCGGGGGCGCGAGCCTGCGACGTCGACGCAATCATGCGCCAGGGCGCGCTCAATGCGGGACTACGTCCGGTCTATGAAAACGTCACGGCTTATACGCTCGGGCTCTATACCCGCACGCCGCGCACCAGCGATTTTTCCGGGGTATTCTTGCCAACCTCGGACTGGTCACTGGAACAGAACATGGTCTTTCATCTCTACGCCACGGCACAGGGCCTCGGCTTCAGCGAGACGGTGGTCGTCGGCAGCAATGGTGGAATTCGGTTGACGAAAAGCCCGCGCGCAATCCTGTGAGGCAGCTACCGCGCGAGTTTACAGGTGCCGCGGAGCAAGTAGTTATACTTCGCGACACCGCACGGCCGTGGTCGGGATCGTTTGATAACGTCGGCTTATGCAGCGACCGTCGGGAATAACGCAGTCGCCGTGATACCCAGAGCCTTTGCGATGCGCTTTACAAGTCGCCGATCTCCTTCATGGCCGGCTTCGACCTTGGCAATTTCCGTCTCGGTCAGGCCGCAGGTGAGTGCGACCTGCTCGATGCTGTACCCTGCCACCTGCCTTGCCGAGCGAACCGCTTCACCAAGGTCGATGGTCAATGCTGTGGGAACGTTTGAATCCTCGATATTGCCGTAGGATCGTGACATGCGCGTTTCTCCAAATGCGTCCACTTTATGGCCCAATTTAGGTGGTGCGCTAACAATTGCAATGCCACCGAATTCACTATTCGTTGTACGGGATAATTCTCGCCCGAAGCCTTCGGTGTGCTGAGAGACGAAGACGGCTCTAGAGCAAATTTCACGCCTTGTCTGATAAAGCCGGGTACAATGTCTGAAACTCCTTTGCCTGCGCGGCAAGCCATTCGCAAAACAGGGTCGCCTTGCGATTGCGCCTAGACCGCTTCAGGGCGACATAGTGATGCCCGCTGTCGATAAAACCGAACGGTGCCACCAAGCGGCCGGCATGGATGTCATCGACCACATAGGGCCAAGGTGCTGCGCAAGCGCCAAGTCCCGCCCGCGCTGCCTCCAGCATGAAATAGAAGTGCTCGTAATCCACCTTTGGACCTGTCAGGAGATGGCGCCCAGAGCGGGAACGCCAATCGTTCCAGGCTTGCGGCCTCGTTCGTGTGTGTAGTTCCGGGATGATGTCGAGATGCCCCACGTTGTTTCTCGCAAAGCCCGCGGCTATGACCGGTCCGATCTGTTCGGGAAACAACGGGATGACCTCTGCTCCGGCCGACCAAGGAGGATCCCCCACACGGATTGCGACGTCGACACCATCCCGCTCGAAATCGACCGGCTTTGAGGATGCCGTCAAACGTACTTCGATTTTCGGGTAGTCCGCTTGAAAACGGTATAGTCGCGGAATGAGCCAGCGCATGGTGAAGGTGCCCGGACAGGAGACGTCGATCGCTCCTTCTTCCGTATCGGCAACCGCACGCACCGACACATCGATCTGGTCGAAGGCTACGCCAAGCCCGGTCAGCAATGTGTGCCCGGCCTCTGTTAGCCGCAATTGATTCTTCGGTCCCTCAAACAGCGGCACCCCGAGAAGAGCCTCCAGGTGCTTTATCTGGCGGCTCACGGCACTATGGGTCACGTTGAGTTCATTTGCTGCAAGCGTCATGCGTCCATGACGGCCCGCTGCTTCAAACGCCCGAAGTGCGTTAAGTGAAGGGATGCGTCTGCTCATGTGAGATTTCCGAACATAAGGTGTGCGATCATATCGGTTTTCAGGCCGCTCTGCATAGTCGCATATGAGAAACATCGAACACTGCTCATCGAAAAATGAACATGAGGAGCTGATGTGTTCCCCTTTTTTCAAACCGGAAGGCTCAAAGCGATGAGTGAGAGACACCAAGACGGCAGCGCAGGTGACGCGAATTACGGCGTGATCGGCAAAGGATATGTAAGCTATCGCCAGCCGGAACCTAAGATAGCGGAATATATCCGCCGCGCTCTCGGCGATGCGTTCACGGTGTTGAATGTCGGTGCGGGCGCCGGCTCCTACGAGCCCGTGGATCGCGCGGTTACGGCTGTCGAGCCTTCGGCGTCAATGCGCGCGCAGCGCCCGGCTCATCTTCCGCCCGCGATCGACGCGATTGCAGAAAGGCTGCCTTTCGCTGAAAAAACCTTCGACGCAAGCATGGCTTCGTTCACTGTTCACCAATGGACTGATTTGGCTTGCGGCCTTTCCGAGATGCGTCGCGTCACGCGTGGACCGGTGATTGTTCTCACCTGCGATCCGAATGAACTGACAAGATGCTGGCTGAACGACTACGCGCCGGAGATGATCGCCGTGGAGGCCCGACGTTATCCGGCCATGAGCGCAATCGCTGAGGAGCTGGGCGGGGACGTCGATATCCACACCGTCCCTATTCCACTCGGCTGCGTCGACGGGTTCGGTGAAGCCTATTACGGTCGGCCCGAGCGCATCTTGGAACCTGGCGCACGCCTTGCCAATTCCGCATGGAGCTTCGTCGACAAGAGCGTCGGTGAGCGATTTGTCGCCGATTTGAGCCGCGACTTGGCCGACGGGAGTTGGGATGCCCGCTATGGCGGACTTCGCACGCAGCCGTTTTTTGAGGGTTCGCTTCGACTTGTCGTCGCAAGGCCTTCACTATCCGCGACCAGGTAGTCAAGCACGGAAGCGGGGAGGGCAATTGCAGCCTGCCCGTAGTTACGCTGCTCGTCAAAGGAGAGGAGAAACGGTGTGGATGAGGTGAGCCAATGCGGCCGCGTTGTCCGCCCCATTGTTGGAGGCTTCGAACTCGGTCAACTCGACGCCTACGATTTGCCTCGCAGGTATGGTTGCCAACAGAGTACGTAGCGCGGTCGGCGTTAGTCCCCCGCCGATCGCATATGCGGCTGGCACGTAACCCGGCTCGAGGACATCCCAATCGATGTGGATCCACACAGGTCCGTCGCCGATCGCCTCGTCGATCGTCTTTGGCCGGCTTTCGTCTGGCCCGAAAAACCGGACGCCGGCGTCAAGCAGTGCCTGTTGCTCCGGCGGGTCTATGTCTCGCGCACCGGCGACGACGACCCTGGCGGGGTCGATGCCGGCACCGAAACCGCTTTCCCAGAGCCCACAGGTGGCAGCCAGCACCATGCCGCCAAGATACCCGCTGGTCGTTGTTGCGGGAGTGTTGAAATCGCCGTGAGCATCGATCCAGAGAACGGTCAAATCCGGATAGTGCCGGGCAGCGATAGGCAAGGTCGCAAGACTTGCAGAGCAGGTGTTTGCTACCACCAGCGGTCTGTTTCCTTTTCCGATGCTTGCGGCAACTGCATCTTGCAAAGCCTCGAGCGTGCGTCGTGCTTGCGGAAGACTTCGTGACCAGTCGTCCACCTCCGGCGCGGAAGGTGTGCCGATGATAGACGGTTCCAGGCCGGTCAGTGCGGTAAGGGCATTCGCGGCAAGCTAGGCGCCGCGGATGGCGCCAGGGCTACGGTCGGCGATACGACCTTGGGAGACCAAAAGCTCAAAAGGCAAACGGCAATTCCTTGTGAAATGCGAAGAATAGTGAATCGATATATCTCTGGGAATATATCGAGCGCGTGTCGGTGGCAATTGTATTTGGGCTTGTCGGACAGGCGTGACACCTATCTCGCAGTGGCTACCAGATACTGGGGCGCGGCGCTTATCGAGAAAGTCGTACGCCAGAATGCCCAAGCCGTTCTCGAAGACCTCTTCTCCTCGACGCATCACCAATAAGGAAGGAGCAAGGCGCGGGGTCGCCGAATTCTTCATCGATTGCGAGATGTGGTAGGCAGCAATGACAATCAGGGTCTGATGCACGAGATAGTCAGTCATGTTCGACGTGCTCAGATAAGGAATGGCCGGTTCGGGCTGTTGGCAAGTCCGGCTGCAAATGCAATCAGCGCGAGGATGGCGCACCACTGCGCACACCTGGACCCCCATTGTGAGAGCCCCAGCCTTGCTTTCCGGGGGCAGCAACTAGAGTGGCGCAAGAGCCTTCATTGACAGGGTGGCGAAACCCAGGCTCGTCCCTCGTTGGTCGAAGATCGCCTGCCCGACGGTCTGCGCGCAGATGAACAATGATCCGATCATAAACAACGAGAAATACAGCGCGCGAGCGGACGTCTAATGAACGGCGTCTCTGCGAAGATGCGAAAAATAGCACGGCTGCGGTGCAGCTTCAGCAGGTGGTTCGACCCGGCTGCCATTGCGTTGTGTCGCGTTGCAGCCTTGATGCCAATTGCCGGACCGGTTCCTGTTCGGTTCATATTGCGACTCGAATGTCGAACGTGAACCACCCGTTCATGTAGGCTTCATCAAGCGGTTGCTACCGTGGGTGCATCTGAAACAGCAATCAATCAGCGGGACAAGTTAACCATGCAGCACCCTGCCGCTCCAACGGCCGGCCGAGATCCGCGCCTTGATTTTTTCCGCGGCCTGGCCCTGGTGATGATCTTCATCAATCACGTGCCTGGCAACATGATGGAAGGTGTCACGTCAAAGAACTTCGGTTTTTCGGACGCGGCAGAGGCCTTTGTACTGATGTCGGGTATGTCTGCGGGGCTTGCCTACTCCAATATCTATGTCCGCGACCGCATACACGCGATTGCTCGCATCCTTCGTCGCGCAAGCCGGCTTTACAGCGTTCATCTGCTGACAACCGTGCTGGCAGTGATCGTTCTCATGGCGGGCCATAATTTGCTCGGCACGACCGCTCTTTCGCAGCGCGTCAATATGGTCTCCTACCTGGATGCACCGTGGTCGACCGCGCTCGGTGTACTCGCGACAACGCATCAGCTTGGCTATTTCAATATTCTGCCGCTCTATATGTTGCTGTTGGCGGCAACACCTGTTTTCCTAGCTCTCGCCTTGCGCAGCCGCGCTCTGTTGTTGACGGTGTCGGTTACCATCTGGGCTATTGCCGGCTGGAACAACATCAACCTGCCAAATTATCCGACAGACGGATCCTGGTTCCTCAATCCGTTTTCCTGGCAACTCATCTACTGTATCGGACTGTGCGCTGGCATCTCCATGAAAAAAGGTGAGAGCCTTGTCGGCTATAGTCCGGTCTTGATGGCAACTGCAATCGCCTATCTTGGATTTGCAATGTTCGTCATCCAGGGGCAGCACTATGAGTTGACTGCTTGGGGCGACCATCCTGCCCTTTTGATCGGTTTCGAAAAGGGCATCTTGCCACTGCCGCGACTGATACACATCCTCGCGCTGTCATACGTAATTTCGCAGATTAACGTATGTCGTGTGGTGGCGGGTAGTGCCAAGCTGGCAGCCGTGTCGCTCCTTGGGAAGCAGGGCCTTGCCGTGTTTGCATGGGGGGCACTCGTTTGCATCTCGCTGCAGGTCCTACGAGAAGCCTATCAGTTTTCGCCTGCTGTCGATATCTCAACTCTGATTTTTGGTTTGGCGATCCAATATGTTGTCGCCCAGCGTCTGCAGTCTGACAAGGCGACGCTGCGAAACAGCGCAGTAAGCACATAGGAGCATATGAAGGATCGAACGAAGGCTATTGTCAGCCCTGCTTTCTCAGCAGCCGAACAAGCAGACTAGGATCTAATTCCGCTTTTCTGTTTCCTCAGGATTTGGCGCGGCGTTCGCGATCAAATGTAACCGACGTGATCGCCGAACGGAACGTCGGCATCCTCCAGGTTTCCAGACCCAATTCGTTCGCTTTCGCCGGACAAGTTCAGCTCGGCGGCGCGATCATTTTCCTGATCCGTGGCCGAGGGATGATTTGGGAGACGGTCGGACAATGAGCCCTCGTGCGAATTTGACCTGTTATGCTCAGAACGGCCTTTTGGATCGGCATCTCGATGCCGCTCCAAACCTTCGGATATCACAGATTGTCGTTCTGCCGCCCAGGCCAAGTCTGGCTCTGCGAGCGAAATGCTACGGTCAACGCGCGCAGCTTGCGATGATGCAGTGGACGAAATCCGTGATACCCGTTCAACCATGGCTCAATCCCTATACCAACACTCTATTTGGTAGGGCGCGTGTCAGAAACAAGCTTGAGTAAGAAAAACAAAAGACGCACCACGGCTGGCCGCCACGGTGCGCCTGATCGCTTCTTCAGTTACTTGAGGCGTGCGCCAACTTTCTCCAGGGCCTCGTTTGCACATGCTTCGTCCAGATTGCCGCCAGGTGCGCCCGCAATGCCTATCGCGCCGACTGTGTCCTTACCAACCTTGATCGGAACGCCACCTGCCAAAACGAGAAATCCAGGAATGTCAGCCAGACCGGCCGCTCCAGCATTCTTGGCGACGTTGTCGGCGATCGCGCTTGTCGGGTTGCGCGACGAGGCTGACGTGAAGGCCTTGGCCGTGGAGGCGTTTGCTGTGTGTGCGCCAGCGTTCTCGGCACGCACGAGAGCGAGAAGAACGCCGGAACGGTCTGTGACGGCTGCCGAGACATTGTATCCGTCACTTGAGCACACAGTGACAGCAGCCTGCGCGAGCTCGACCGCCAGGGCAGTACCCAAGCTGGTCTGTTGGACCGTATCCTGAGCGATGGCGGGTGCCGCGATCAGGGCTGAAACAGCCATCGAGAGCAGGGCAATCTTCATTTGGCAAACCTTCCTGTTTGTTGAGTTGATGATTGCCAATCTAGAAGATCAAATCAGCGCCGTTAACTCGCATTGACACCGACAGAGCCTGGTAGAACTACGGATGCGCGGCCAACCAAATGCGTGTCTGCTCTGCTACTGCGGGTGTCCCGAGTTTTGTCGCGATATTTGCTCTGTGGCTATCGACAGTTCGCACAGAGACATCCAAAGCGACCGCGATATCCTTGCTGCCAAACCCCTTTGACACAAGCTCCAGCACCTCGACTTCACGAGAGGTAAGCTGCTGGATCAGCCGCCCGTTCTCTTGTCGTACCAACAATTCGTCGAGCGCTGTCTCGCACGTTGCTAGTGCTTCCATCAGGACGTGTTCATCGACCGGCTTTGCAAGAAAATCCATTACGCCTGCTTTGAACGCACGACGGCATGCTTCGATGTCCCCGTGACCGGTGATCATGAGCGCCGGCCAGCGGATGCCCAACTCCTCGAGTTTCTTTAGGAGCTGCAAGCCACTCGTTGCGGGCATCCGCAAGTCTAGGATCAAGACGCCGGGCTTGGCTCTTTCTATGTGCGAGAGCAGGTGAGCAGCGTCGGAAAATGCCGCGACCTCCTTGCCGTATGTCGCCATAAGCAGTGTCATTGCCTCACGCACCGAAGCGTCGTCATCAACGAGGTAGATCATTCGAAGCTCCCGATGGTAGCCGTATCATGAAACATGCGCCTCCTTCGTTGCGAATTGAAAGCGACCCGTCCATCTTCTCGATTAATCTAGACGAGAGAGGAAGGCCAAGACCCATGCCGTCCTGCTTCGTTGTAAAGAACGGCTCGAATACTCTGTCCAGCAACGACGGATCGATTCCTGGCCCGTTGTCTGCGATCTTAATCACGGCCTCGTTGCGCTCGCGTTCAGCGCTCACCGTTATACGGGGGTCTGCCCCTGGCGCTGCCGCGTCAGCCGCGTTGCGGATCAGATTGAGGACAACCTGCTGGAACGATATTATGTCGATCGTAACGGTAATCTCTTCGCTCGCGGGGATAACAAGGAGTTCGATGTTTCGCTGGGCAAGATCAGCTTCGATAAGTCGGACGGCATCGCTCAAAGCCAGAAAGAGTGACACTTCCTCTAGGTGAGCAGCAGCCCCGGATATGTACGCGCGCATGCGCCCAAGAATGTCACCTGCTCGCTTGGCGTCCCGGATGTTTCCCTCCAACGCCTTCTCCACGATATCCGGGCGCGCGATCGTCAAGGCTCGTCTTGCAGCCTGGCTCTGAGCCAATATTGCAGCGATTGGTTGGGCAAGTTCATGTGCAATGCCCGATGCCATCTCTCCAAGCGCGTTTACTCGAGCTGCGTGAGCAAGTTTGGCGTCTTGCTCTAGCAATTCGGCACGATGTTCCTGCCGTCGTCTTTCATCGTTCGCGTAGCGAAAATACGTGACCAACCAAATCGCAGCCGCTAACGCGGCCAACAAGGGAACTACCAATTGCGGTGGAAGAAGTTCGGCAAGGCCGAAACCTCGAGTAACGGTCAAGCGCAGCGGCTGACTTTGATTGTGCATGGTTAGGTCGTTGGACGCTTTTAGCACGGCCGACCCGCTGTTTTCTAGCGACGACAACACCGATTGACCAAGTCCCAATGTGAGGGCGTATTGTGCAGGTATCTGCTGCTCATCCAAAAGTGCGTCTGCATTGATGCGCATCCGCAGCATCCGCCCGGGCACAACCAATTTGTAGATTTCATATGAATTTGTTACGCCAGACGGCCGGATTTCGGTCTCACCCGCATTTGCAAGGTGCGGTAGAGTATCTCGAGGCGGAGCAGATATCGGCATGGGACCATCGACGGAACCATAGTTCCACGATTGCGGGTTTTCAGCCGTGAGATCGAATACCGCGATGTCAGTTATTCGCGGATAGCGTGCAATAATGTTCTCCGCCAGGCCCTGCAGAAACGGTGCGGATTCTCGTGAAAACATTCTCACCAGCGTTCCAATTGCCGTCAGATGTGCGTCATGCTGTGCCAGTCTCTCAGCGAGGAGTGTTTCGATACCTCTTGATCGCTCAGAGAGGGCGGAAAGCCCGGATTGGTACTCGTAGGCTGCGAGCATCGACATCGACGCTGCGCTGATGAAAAACCACAAGGCAAAGGCTCGAGCCGCTCGTCGCGGGGCAACAAAGAAACGTCTCATATCTGGATGTCCGGACAAAACCAACGCATTGGCTGAGTGAATGGATTAGCCATAACGATCTAGGGGCAAACGGCAATCCGTAATCCTACCGGTGAGGCACACAGCATGACATCGGATGCCCGAGATGAACCGCTTCGCCCAGGCCTTCTCAAAGAGGTGGCGATGGACCTGCCGAAGTTGGCATCCTGGGTGCTGCCTATAATTTGCTCTACGTCACGATCGGCAATCTGCTGGGCGGTGTGATCATGTTGGGTCTAGGGTACTGGATACAGGAGGGTTCCTGGGGTCACGAGGCGCACTACAAGGTCTCGACAGCGCTGCACGAAACAAAGTGATTGAGCGCGCCACGGTAGGCCTCATGCGTAACGATCGGCGTTGATCTCGTGCAGGAGACTGCTCCAGCGCTTCCAATGCCCCCCTGAACAGGAAGCGGATCTCTGCGGCCTTGGCAGTCCGTCGCTCCCGCGCGCCCAACGTATGTTTTCCAAAATACGCGAGCGGCACTGCTGGTGATATAAGCGATTTCGGATGTCAACTTTTCGAAAGGCTTCAGCGGGCGAGATTTGATCACCTCACGGTTGAACAATAATATAGCTAGCCTATCTCCTCGACACCCGGATGAGGAGAAAATTCAGTGGTTGTCGAAAAAGAACTGATTTCCAAGATAACGTGGCGGTTGATGCCGTTTCTCGGATTGCTCTACCTAATCGCGTACATCGATCGCCAGAATGTGAGCTTCGCCAAGCTCGAAATGGTTGATGCGTTAGGGATGAGCGAATACGCCTATGGCTTGGGCGCGTCCCTATTCTTCATCGGGTATTTCATCTTCGAGGTGCCGAGCAACCTTCTCCTCGATCGATTTGGTGCGAGTAAATGGTTCGCGAGGATTTTGGTTTCGTGGGGCCTCGTCACCATCGCGTTGGCTTACACGCAGAACGCTACGATGTTCTATATCCTGCGGTTCCTGCTTGGCGCGTGCGAAGCAGGATTTTTCCCCGGGGTGCTGTATCTACTTACCCTTTGGTTCCCCTCATCGTACCGTGGACGCATGGTCGGGCTCTTCATGATTTTCTCTGCTCTGGCCAACGCAGTGGGCGCACCGCTAGGCGGAGTGCTGCTCGATCTGGACGGCATCTATGGTTACGCTGGCTGGCAGTGGGTATTCCTCGCGACGGGCATCCCGGCCGTCATCGCTGGGTTCGTCACATTGTTCTACCTTTCAGACCGTCCTGAAGACGCGAAATTCCTTAGCCTCAAGGAAAAGGAATGGCTGAAAAGTAGACTGGCTTCCGAAAATTCAGGGATGGAAGCTACCGCGGGCGACGGCTTCAAAGCTCTCATCAATCCACGCGTACTTTTGATGTCGGCTTGCTACGTCGGATTTCCGCTTGCGGCATACGGGCTGAGCTATTGGCTGCCGACGATCGTCAAGGGCTTTGGAGTGAGCAACACCATAAACGGATTTCTCAACATAATCCCATGGATTATCGTTGCTATCGCGCTTTACGTGGTCCCCGCCCGGGCAGACAAAGCACCTGCCAAAACACCATACATTGTATTCCCCGCAGCAATTGGAGCGATCTGCTTGGTCCTCTCCGCCGTCATTCCAAACCACGTCCTGCAGTTTGCCTTTCTCAGCATCGCTGCGGCAGGTATTTTCGCCGGCCAGCCTGTCTTCTGGAGTCTTCCATCTCGGTTTCTGAAGGGCGCTGGAGCTGCGGCAGGCCTTGCTGCGATCAACTCTGTCGGAAACCTTGGCGGCTTCGTTGCGCAGAACGTGGTGCCTTGGATCAAAGACACGACGGGGAGTACCATCGCTCCCATGTTCTTTCTTGCGGCATGTTTGGCAATCGCAGGCGTTCTGGTTCTTGTCGTTGGTCGAATGATCCCTCGGACAACGGATGCGACTGCGACAACTCGGTAGCTGGCCTGCGACCGCAGGTCAGCCAGACCGCTTTAGAGCGTACGAGTTAGCAAACGTCGTTCTGTATGCACGGGCCAACCGGTCGCTGGCGGGTGATCAAGATAGGCGGGTTTGCGTGTTCCGTGCTGTGAAACGGAATGAGGTGACATTCTGCTGTTCGACCGACGCGACGTCCATCAATTCGATTAGGTCAAAAGCCTTGCCGCAGCCATTGATCGTCACGCGCAGCTGGTTGCCCACGAACTTCAAATCGGTGGCTAGAAAATTGCGCTCTTGGCCGCGGTCGTTGATGAAGAGGACGTACATCGGGTCTCAGACGTTGTTTCAGATATGTCTTTTGGACTCCCTATATGAACAGAATGTTGATCGATGACGATCACCCCAGTTTTGGTGGCCCTCAAGTCACTTTGCCCCTTCGGATGTTGCATTTGGGGAATGTTGAGCTGGATCGTAACTGCAAACACCACACTCAGAACAAAGTCTGCCTCCGTAATCGAGATAGTGATGGCCATGGTCTTTGACTGCGTCGATGATAGGATCGCGGACGCACCGAGGCAAGGCGCAGCGTCTATCAATCGGCCGAGTTCGCCACCCAGCACGAATGCCAAGATTTAGTGATGTTTTGTCGGCTGATTGCCTGGGAAAGCTCTGCGACGTCCGCGATGTCTTGCAGCCGGCGGTGTAGGTGGCCTAGACCTTGAAGGTCTTCACAAAGCGTCCTGCTTGCGCATTGGCGTGTGAGATGAACAGCCTACCGATTGGCTTTTCGCCAAGCCTGCACATGGTCGATGAACGCCCGCAGTCCCGCTGACGGCAGCCGGCGGCTTGGATAGAAGAGGGCGATACCTGGATAGGGCGGGGTCCATTCCGGCAACAGCTGTACCAGTCGGCCATCATCAATATCGTTCTGTACTGACCGGAGCGAGACGTAAGCTACCCCTGCGTGCTGACGGGCGGCAATGACGCTGAGCTCGGTGCTGCCAGCTATCAGACGACCTTTGACGTTAACGGAAATCGCTTCGCCGTTCCGCTCAAGCTCCCAGTCGACGAGCGAGCCGCTCGGAAGTCTCGCACGAATGCATTCGTGTACGAGAAGATCACCTGGTGATGAGGGCGTAGGCCTTCGTGCCAAATAGGCCGGAGAGGCTACGAGCACGAAAGATTCGGTCTGACCCAGCGGAATGCAAACCATGTCTTTCGGCACGACGTCTTGCAAACGGAGCCCGGCATCGAAGCCCTCCGCAACGATGTCTACAAGCCTTCCTTCGGTGACAAGGTCGACTTTCATGTCCGGATAGGTGCCCAGGAAGTCCAGGACTAGCGGTAGAATACGCTCGGCTCCGCCTTCCGACGTGTTCAGCCGTATGATTCCAGTTGGGGTGGCGCGAAGATGATCGACCGCCTGTAGCGCCTCATCGATTTCGTTCAGCGCCGGTCGGACGCGTTGTAACAGGGCCTCGCCCGCCTCCGTCAGGGAAACACTGCGGGTCGTGCGGTTGAAGAGACGGATGCCCACGCGCTTTTCAACATTGGCGACCTGATGGCTCAGTGAGGACACTGCAGTTTCCAGTTCCTTGGCCGCGCCGCGGAAACTGCCGGTACGCCACTACGGCAATCGCCCTGAGGTCCGAAAGGGTCATTCCCGACATTGTTCAGTTTCCTTCAACGAGCTGTACGGCGCTGTCCCACTTATAACATCGCGAGCTTCGATTAGATATGGCGCTCCTCAACACGGAGAAAAAGATGACCAAAACCGTTCTTATCACCGGATGCTCTTCAGGTTTCGGGGAAGCTGCTTCACGCTTGTTCGCCGACAGGGGTTGGAACGTCATCGCGACGATGCGTACTCCGACGAAAGCAGACCGCGACTATCCGAATGTCCACGTGACCAAGCTCGATGTCCAGGATCGCACGACTATCAAATCCGCGGTCGAGGAAGGTATTGCGCGCTTCGGTAAGATCGACGTTGTGGTGAACAATGCGGGCTACGGTCTCTTCGGCATCTTCGAAGGCACATCGCGAGAAAAGGTGCAGGACCAGTTCGAGGTGAATGTGTTCGGCGTTATGGACGTCGTGCGCGAGACCCTGCCGCACTTCCGCGCAAACCGCTCGGGAATGTACATCAACGTGAGTTCGGGAGCGGGCGTGTTTGGTCTGCCGATGATCTCGCTATACAACGCTTCGAAGTTTGCGCTGGAGGGTTTCTCGGAATCGCTGTCCTACGAGTTGGCAGCACTCGGAATTGGCGTGAAAATCGTTGAGCCTGGCGGTGTCCTAGAAACCAAGTTCGGACAACGCAGCGGCCAGGAGTTTTCTTCGATCGCGACGCCTTCGGACTACGACGCTTTCATCGCGGGAGCGGGAGCCATCTTCGACCAACTTCGTCAAAGCCGCGGGTTGGCAACCAGTGAGGAAGTCGCGCAGGTGATCTACAATGCGGCAACGGACGGTACAGACCAGCTGCGTTATGTTGCGACAGAGGATATCAAACCACTTGTCGACAAACGTCGTGGAAGCTCTGAGACCGAGTACATGGCGTTCATGCGCGCCCGCATGACACCAAAGCTCGGCTAGCTGCGTGCTTTAGGGCCGCGTCCACCGTGAACGCGGCCCTCTTTGTGTCTATTGGCCAGTCGTCTCATCGGCTGTCTGCCGTATGTGGACCGGCGAGCATGTTGTCGCGGGCGTCGCGCGCAATTTTCGCCTTTACCCAAGGCGACGCTCCCGCTTGCTAGCCATTTGGATTGACCACGTCCGAGACGGGCTTGTCTGCGCTCTCCCCTGGCTTAGCCATGACGACATACGCACCCGCGATCACAATCCCGGCTGCGAACATCGCTGCCACAAATGCGTACATTCGACGGGGGGCATTGCTATCAGTAGACATACGCTGTTTCACTCCTATCAAAATGCGAAAAGAAACGGGTAAACAGTGTGTTGGGTTCCGAGGCTCCAATAGAGACTCAACGAAAGATCGTTGGTCTTCTCCGCAGGTTGCCGTGTCTATGTCGTACATGACGTCGGTCGCGCGCAGCGCCAGAGTAGACCAGTTGGTCTGCATCTACGGAGGGACGGAGTAATCTTCTTAGATTCCTGAAAGTCGAACCTCCCTTAACCACCGGAAACTACGATCGAATCCGGCTGGCAGAAGGCGTCACTTTACTAACTTTGGGACGATACTCACTAAGATTCGGACGCAGATTAATTCGAAATTCGAACTATCTCGTTCGGACCGCCGAACAATGTGGTTCGGGGTGGTCGAACAATCCATTTGGTGAGAACGATTGCCAGAGATCGAGGTGCACCTCATCCACAATCGGAACTCTCATGTGAACGATTTCCTCAGAGACCCGTTAAGGAAGGCCTCGTACCGATCGGAAATCCGTTGCGTTTTTTAATTTTGTCTTTGGGGTCCTTAACGGCCTTAACTTGGGTTCTCGCTTTCTATTTTGCCTTGCAGATGCAAATATGATGGCCGAAGTTCGTTTCCTCTTTCCTGGAATTGTGTTCCTATCCGTCAGCCACAGCTGACACTCAAGGACGTCTCATGAGCCCCTTCGACCTAGCTGCAGTGACTTTCACAGGCGGAGTTCTGATCGGCGCGACGTCGATCGGGGCTTGGTTCTGGGCCAGAGGCAGGTTGATCCGACGAAGGTTAAACAGCCAGGCGACTCGAGACCTCGCGATGCAGTCGGTGCTGGCAATCGATGACCTCGTAGGGGCCTGCTATATCGCGGCTCACGATTACCCCGAATACGACGTCGACGAACCTGAGAACTTCTTCCTCCATTCCGATGATCCTGTGCTCGTGCTTCCCAAGGATGCGGACTGGTCCCTTCTAGACCGCGATCTCGCCGACGAAATCAGATGGCTGCCCAACCGGCTTCGCAATGTACGCGATGCGTTGGAGTCGATTGAAATCGAGCCACCGGACTTCAATGATCTGTTTGAGCATCGACAAGACGACTACGCGCGCCTCGGCTTGCGCGCGATGGACCTCGTCGAGCGCATCTGTGCTGAGCACCAGCTGCCGTTGCCGAGCCGCCCTAATTACTACGACCCTCGCAGTGAGTTCGTTGCAAAGATTTCGGAGATGGAAGAGTTCTGGAAGCGGCGAGCGCAATCCGCGGGGCAGGTTCCGAGTGAACCATCCAACGTCACACCTATATTCGGGCGAAGTACAGCGCCAGAGAGTGCGTCAACATAACTGGCATGCGTAGGAGTGCGGTTAACGGCAGTTCGCGTTCCATCGCCTTCGGCATTGCCGGCAGTTCAAGTACTGCTCGTCTCACGCTGCCCGATGTGACCGGAGACTTCCAAATTGTCCAAAGAACCCAGGTCGGTGGATATTGTGGGTGACGGCTAACCCCGTCCAGAGTCTCGCCAAGGCCAAGAGGCTTCCTATTTCTGGGCTCGCCAGCTTTGCACGAGTTTTGGTGGAACCGACTTGAGCTCATGTCCACAAGAGGCGTCCGCACCAGAGCCGCACGTCGATAAGCGCAGTACTAAGACTTTGCCAACATACTGCTTGAGTGGATCGAAAGGCGCTGCCTTCAAAATAGCAGCACGAAAATCTCTCTCGAACGCCTCCCGAGCGGGAGCAGGTGACCCCTTCACAACAACGACGGGCCCGCGTACCACAGCGCCACGGTCATCGATGACGAAGTAGCTAATGCCGTCCACTCTTGCCGCTCTTGTATCTTCGCTCACCAACAAGTCGAGTTCGGCTGCGACAAGTGAGAAAGGCGCGACCGGGGCTCTGGGCGTGCACGTTCGCGCCCGTTAGCGACAAAGCCGCGGCGCAAGTCGCCGCCGCTTGGAAAAACGTCCGCAGTATCCGTCGAATATTCGATCGTTGAAACATTTTCAGTCCACTCTAGCCCCTACGAGTTTTAGCGGTCACCGTCAGCTCTGCAACGATTGATCGGTCTGGTAGTAGCGAGCATCGGTGCTTCCATCGCTTGGCGTGGCATTTTGGCAACCGAACAAGGGCCCTCTAAATTCCGGCAGCGGTCGACAGCTGAGCCAGCAACATCTCAAGCGTGCACGGAGAAAGAGCGTCTCGCCTTCGTCATCGCAACTTCTGTCGCTCGTGCAACTTTCTAAGCAACGCCCAAACCATTTCGCGCGCCGGGCGTTGTGGTGGGCAATCGACCTGTGGATTGCATTCCTACCGGGCTTCCGTAACGGAAGAAAGAGATCACCCATGCCCAGAGCGACCGAGATGTCCATCGATAACCGGAAAGCGATCGATGCAGCTTATGTTGCGGCCGTCGACGCGACGCGACAACTTGTTGTCGAAATCCACTACGCTACTACAGTTGCCCAGCTCGAAGTGACTTCGATCCTAATGAAATCGGTACACGCTGGTTCGGTTTGCCACGGTCAAGCGGTCACGGGTATCCGTGAAGTGTCCTCCGCCATGGCCAAGCTTGGCCACGACGCGATCGAAGCGGTTCAAGTGTTTCGGGAGCACGCCGCGACCGTACAGAAGGCGCGCTCGGCTCGCGAATCTTGAAAAGCCGTTTCGTTCAGCCCCGAAATGACAACGTGGTCAAAGCGCACTACGCAGCGGTTTTCGTCAATTTGGCAGCGATCTCCGCAGCTTCTAGTCGAGCTGAGGTCTTGTAAGGATAGTGTTTCCAACACCACCATTCCTGGGAATCGGCTGTGCCGAAGCCAAAGCCAGCCCAGTCGCCGCAGTGGCACTTATGCGCTACCAGCTTGGGTGCCCGTTGTAGAGTCTTTCGGTCGATGTCGCTCATTTGAAATCCTTTCAGGGTTGGTGTGACGTCGCAGGTCAATTAGAGATCGCGCTCGAATTTCGGTTTCCAACCGCGCGTCATCCCTTGGCTCATCGCCGCCTCGGCCAATGCCAGTTGGAGCCGCAGGTGCCTAATGTCTCCGAGAAGCGTCGCGATGGTCGCCTTGGCATCCTCGTCATGGTAGGCGAGGGCGGCTTCGACTTCATAGCTGGTCGCCCCTGCTTGAGCCGACTTACTGGACATGCCCGGCATTCCTCATCAGCAAATAGAATGCCTCGATGACATCGCTCTCACCGCCGGAGCAATCGAACCACAAGGGCTTGCTCATAAGCTGTTCGTAGCCCACGGCGTTGAAGTAGCGGCGCGCTCTGCCGCTCCTTGGGTCAAAACCGATATCGAATGAACAAACGGGCGCGCCTGAACCCATGTCGTACACATCCACCGAGCACAATGCCCAGTTCGGGTAGCTTGGGATCATGAGAAGGACCGCCATCAAAAGCGGATGGACCTCTGCGAGTGTTGCCTCGCTTGGGCTTGCCCAGTAAGTGCCTGTTTCGTCGACAGCCCACGGCTGTCCGATCGGCGTCTTTGTCATCGCCGCTTCACAGAATTGAATGTTCCTACTATGTTCTCCTCTGCAGAGGAGTCAACAATTTTGGCGAATTGGGCGGGAGAGCTAACGACGACAGCTGAAGTTTGATTGCGGCTCACTGATCGCCGACGTGAAGTCCGCTGCCGGTGTCGAAAGCAGCGGACTTATTGCTCAGGCTGTCACGGGGCCAGACTTCGGCGACGTCTTCAGGAGCGCCGTGGAGGCCAGAACGCCGAGAAGTGCGAGCAGGGCAATCGCGGCTGCTACCACTGGGATGTCGAGGAGCTGGTATCCATTTTCCAGCGCCGCACCGCCAACGCGAGCTCCAAGCGCGATGCCGATGTTGAATGCCCCGATATTCAGAGTTGATACCAGGTTCGGTGCTTTGGACCCGAACCTCATCACGCTGACCTGAAGAGTGGGAATCGCCGCAAATGTGACTGCTCCCCACACAAACCAGTTGATTTCGCCAGGCAGGAAGGAAGGCGTGGTCCAACGAAGCGCAACGGAGACAACCGCAATGGCGACGGGGATGCCGACAAGCGCACTTTGAAGCGACCAGTCGGAAAGACGTCCGCCGACGTAGCTGCCCAGGGTCATGCCAAGGCCGATTAGAAGGGTGATTGCAATCCAGTCAGAAGAAAGCCCGGAGACATTCTGGAGCAGCGGGGCGACGTAAGTAAATACCGGGAAGATCGCCATGGTGAAGAGCACGGTGCTTGCCAGCGAAATCCAGATGCGGCGATCGGCCAAGGCGACGATCTCCGAGCCGAGATCGACCTTCTCCTCGCCGTGAGACGTCGGCAACGCGAAGGCCAAGCCGATCATGCCGACAACGCTGAGCACGGTGATCGCGATAAACGGCGCACGCCATCCGAGCCAATGGCCGACCGCCGTACCGAGTGGAACACCAAGGACGTTGGCAAGGGTCAATCCGGTGAACATCATGGCTACCGCGGAGGCTTGACGATTTGCAGGCACGAGGCTCGCCGCCATCACCGCGCCGATACCAAAGAATGCCCCTTGGCCTGAGGCAGCCAGTACACGGGCGACCAGCAATGTTTCATAGCCGGGAGCCCAAGCGCAAATTGCGTTGGCCGCGGCGAAGAACGCCATCAAGCTCACCAGAGCTACCTTGCGCCTGAATTTGCTGGCAATCAGCGAAACAGCAGGCCGCCAAAAGCGATACCAAGCGCGTATGCAGTGATGAGCCAACCTGCCTTGGGGATGGATATCGATAGGTCAGCGGCCACGTCTGGCAGGATGCCCATCACCACGAACTCCGCGGTGCCGATCACGAAGGTGCTCATTGTTAGAAGTAGGACGGATATCTGTGCGTGTGATCGTGTGGGTGCTGGCGACATTATTGGCTCCGTGATTAACGTGGGCGATGCGACAGGGACTACGAAGGCCCCGCGCGCGTAGTGGCGCTGACGTATGATCTCCGAAGCACGATCACGAGGTGTTCCGACGGATAACAGTTATACGCGAGGTGGATTGATGAGCGCGGCTGCCAAAGGACACGACGATGTCTGGCCGGCGGAGCTGTATCATTTGGAAGATGAGAGGCGGCGAAGATTCGGGCCTTTCATGGATCGAACCTCCTCAATGCAGCCCTGGCAGCAGGCGCGGCGACGCGGCTTAGGAGACTTTCCTTGGGCAGTCAACAATGGGTCCCGGTCGCGGTGGCTCGGCTTGCGGCTGACGCCACCCGGTCAAGGACAGGCACACCGACTTCGACCCGATCGAAAAAACGAAGGTCCGATGAGATCGTGGACCGGAGCCGCGCAACCACGCACGGCTCCGGAGTGTCTGGATCGCTCAGCGGCTACCAGGCAGCATCTGGCTCTGCCGCAGGTCGTCAATCGCCTGCTCCTGCGACGCCCGTTGGTCCACTGGGCGATCCCCTTCGGACACGTCGCGCTGATGGCCCGTCGGCACAACGTCGTCAACGATATCGTCGGGGAGGTTCTCGGCCAGATCGTATCCACGCACGCGCGGCGACGTCGCCTGCGAGCTTCTCGTGTAGCGGCCGACACCCGTGGCACTACCAGCAGCCTCGTCAGCCTGTAAGACGTCGTCCTTCGACGCGATGGCCTGCTGGTTGCTTCCGGTCGTCCAGCCTTCCTCTCGCCAGAGGTCTGCACGCTCGTCCATGTCGATTGAGCCCTCGTCATCGAGAATGTCATGCGCCGTACCGTAGTTGCTCTGGTCTACGGACGCGGACACGAGAAACCCACCACGGCGGAGCCCTTCGGCGTAGACGTCGCGGTCTTCATCTGGAAAGAACCAGCCGGCTAGCCCAGCCCAAAAACCGGAACCTTCCGCCGCTGTTGCCGGACCTTCGCCGTCGGCTTCGTAACCCGGCATCAGGCGGACATCGGAGACGCCGGCCGACTTCAGTTTGTCAATGGCCGTCTCGGCCTCGCTTCGACTGTCGAAAAACGCGGTAAGCGTGCTCTTGGCGAGGCCGCTGGCGAGGTGCGGCGCGCCTTCATTGTAAATGTTGGTCATGGTGTGCTCCTCCTATGTTTGGTGAGGAGCAAACGGGTGTCGAAGCTGAATGTCCCAGGCAGGCTATGTTGGCTCGATCATGTTCCCGTACAGACAATCTAGGGGGACGCGTCAGCATCTGCACTTCGACCAAAGCCGATATTAGTTCGAGATTCGAACAATTTCTTTTGGCATCCTCGCTCGGACGGAGGCATTGCCTTGCCCTTTATGCTCTCTGCGTTTCCATCACCGGGCCAGGCGTTAAGGTGCTCTATTTTTCAAACACGACAGTGACACCGGGTTTGACCATACTGCTGAGCTCCTCAACGTCCCAGTTCGTAAGTCGGACACAGCCGTGGGACCCTGCTTTGTCAATCAATGATGGTTCCGGCGTACCATGGATGCCGTAGGTCGGCTCGGAGAGATCGATCCAGACGGTACCCACCGGGTTGTTAGGGCCGCTTGGAAGTGTTAGCTTTGACTTGTTCTTGCCTTGCTGGAAATTGATTTTTGGATTGTAAACGTATGGAGGATTTCGAGCGACACCGTTGACCTTGTGCTTTCCTGAAGGCGACGGGTTATCCTCGCTGCCGATGGTTGCTGGATAAGCGGCCAAAACCTTCTCGTTCTCGTCGTAGGCGACCAGTTCACCTGCCTTTCGGTGGGCCTCGATCCGCTTTACGTTTCCGGTCCGGGGAGCGCCCACAACGGCAACAGACAGCGTTTCGCCCGGTATAAACTGCGCCGTTGGGTTCAGCGCACGTATCAGGTCTACGTCCATGTGAAAGCGCTCCGCCAGTTTTTCGGCAACGCTGGTGTATCCCAGATGGGCCATTTTCGCCTGCTCCGAGTAGTCTTTCGGAATTTCCGGGACGATGTCGTCGCCGTCATCAGCCGCTATCGTGTACGGCCCAATAACACGCTGGTCGTCAGACAGACGTGTTACAATTTCTTCGTCTAGTTTCCCGTCGACGGGGAGCCCCTGCAACAGTTCGAAGCCTGCAATGGCCTTCCTTACGTTTGCTCCATCCAAGCCGTCGATAACGCCTGGTGACGCACCTGCGCGATCTAGCAAGACCTGAAGGTGAATAACCGCGGGATCGGGCTTGTCGCTCGGGAGGTGTTCGAGCCTCTTGTCAGACAAGAGCGAAGAAAGATTGACGCTGTTGATCTCGATGGAATGTTCACGGTCGAGACGAATGAGGAGACGATCTTCGCTACGACCGTGATTGTCGCTACTGGACGCGACAGACGTCCGGTGGAACCAGCCATCGAGGGCTTCGACACTTTTTCGGGACAGAGGAACCATTCGTCAACATTTGGTGACGCCATGGGCTATGCCGGTAAGCGCGTGCTTGTAATCGGAGGTGGGAATTCCGGATTTGATGTGGTCAATCATTTGGCTCGAGTTCCGGGAACGCGAGTGTGGCTATCCGTCCGGTCTGGGTCGGCGATCTTGCCTAAGCGCTTTAAAGGCCTCGCAGTCCATCGTTTCTCGCCTCTCATAAACATGTTTCCGGCGGCCGTGTCGGACTTGGCGATAAACCTGATCCAGAGGTTGGCGTTTGGCGATGTCGGCCAGCTAGGTCTTCCGACGTCAACGAAGGGCGCAGCTACCAGGTTGCGCAACGAACAGATCGCCATTCCCGTCGACGACGGTGCGATCAGATCGATCGAAGAAGGAAAAACGCTGGTAGTTTCCGAGGTAGACCGCATCGACGGTGCGTACGTTAAACTTCGTGGCGGAATGCTTATCGAGCCAGATGCCATCATTTCAGCTACTGGGTACTCTGCTGGCCTTGAAAGCTTGCTCGGCGGTCTAGCAGGCCGTTGAAAAAGGCGCTGGCACATATGCTGTTGTCGTGATTCACTCGCTGTATGGCGATTTGGAGACGATGGATGCGCGGCGGCGATGTGAGGACAGGCGAACTCTTCAGCTATGTTGATCTGGAGGCTCGTGTTCGAAAGAATCATCCTCTACGGGCCATCCGTCAGATCGTGAACGAAGCGCTCGTTTCGTTGGAACGCGAGTTCGCGGCACTCTATTCGCCGATCGGACGGCCATCGATCGCTCCTGAGAAGCTTCTGCGGGCAATGCTTCTGCAAGCCTTCTATTCGATCCGTTCCGAACGGCTTTTGATGGAACGGCTGGAATACGACCTTCTGTTCCGTTGGTTCGTCGACATTGGCATTGACGATCCAGCATGGGATCATTCGGTGTTTTCAAAGAACCGCGACCGGTTGCTGGAAGGCGACATCGCCGCGAAGTTCCTGGTCGCGATCCTTTCCCAACCTAAGGTAAAGCGGCTGCTGTCCACAGACCATTTCTCTGTCGATGGCACGCTGATCGAAGCCTGGGCGTCGATCAAGAGCTTCAAGCCGAGGAATGGCTCGGGCGACCCACCATCGGATGGCGGCGGTCGGAATGTGGAAGCAGACTTTCATGGCGAAAGGCGTTCCAACGAGACGCATGCTTCAACGACGGATCCAGATGCAAGGCTTTATAAGAAAGGCAAAGGCAAGGAGGCCAAGCTGTGCTTCATGGGGCACGGACTGATGGAAAACCGCCATGGCCTGCTGGTCGATGCCCACCTGACAGAGGCCAACGGATATGCTGAACGGGTAGCGGCGCTGCACATGATCGGGCCCTTCACCGAGGGGACACAAGCGATCACGCTGGGTGCCGACAAGGCCTATGACACAAAGGACTTCGTTAAAGATCTGCGGTCGATGAAGGTGACACCGCATGTGGCGCAGAACGTCAATGGTCGCCGCTCGGCTATCGACGGACGCACAACACGCCATCCTGGTTACGGGGTCAGCCTCCGTATTCGCAAGCGCATTGAAGAGGCGTTTGGTTGGATCAAAACCGTCGCGGGACAGGACAAGACGAAGTTCCGTGGACTCGACCGCGTCGGATGGGCTTTCACCTTCGCGGCCGCCGCCTTCAATCTTGTGCGGCTGCCGAAGCTCATGACGGAGACAGGCTGATGGCGAGAGTTCCTGCTTTCGCCAAGGCCTTCGCCGGTCGTTGGCGCATCGTCGAGATGGACAACTGGGACAATGACGCCCTCGATCTCGT